>JAESGP010000009.1_pt1 | contig 490481 bp, 402 predicted proteins | sample 9269741 | NCBI WGS metagenome assembly JAESGP01 (sample SAMN15720684, study PRJNA650882) | algae metagenome | isolation source: Desmonostoc vinosum HA7617-LM4 and co-occurring heterotrophs from cave wall | place: USA: Waikapalae cave, Hawaii | collected 2011-05-27 | reverse complement strand
GCATCGAGGGCGAAATCCAGCAATTGGACCCTGACCATCCCGTGATAGAGCTGTGGCAGGTGATGGCCGGCAAGGTCGCCGGTCGCTCCAGTGACAAGCAGATCACGCTGTTCGATTCCGTCGGTTTCGCCACCGAGGATTTCTCGGCGCTGCGTTATGTGCGCGACCAATTGCAGGCGACCGGCCTCTATGAGGAGCTCGACCTGCTGGCCGATCCCGACGAGCCGCGCGACCTGTTCGGCATGCTGCTGAGGGCGGGCGCTAAGGAAGGCGTTGTCGCCTAGAGCAATTCCAGGAAAAGTGCGTAGCGGTCTTCTGTCTGGAATTGCGTAAAAACAAAGAGTTAGAGCGTTTCCGCGGTTCAGTGAAAAACGGAAACGCTCTAGTTTCAGTCGGAAGAAACAGGAGGTTGCTGATGTCGCTCGAACTCATCAATCCGGATGATCTGCCTGTTCCCGAGATGTACACGCAGGTTGTCATCGCAACCGGGACCAGGATGGTGTTCGTCTCAGGCCAGCAGCCCGAGAGCAGAGACGGCAAGCTCGTGGGGCATGGTGATTTTGCGGCGCAGGCTCGCCTGACATTCGACAATCTCGGCCGGGCGCTCCGGGCCGCGGGCGCACGGCCTGAGCAGGTCGGCAAGATCACGATCTATATCGTCGACTACAACCGCGATGTACATGTTCCGATCATCGAGGAGGCGCAGATTTCGTTGTTCGGAAATCACAAGCCGGCGAATGTGATCGTGGGGGTGGCGATCATGTCTCCGGGCTACCTCATAGAGGTTGATGCGATAGCGGTCATTTGACGGGAAGCCGCGGTTGTCGCGGCGCGGCCATGTCGAGGTCACGCACTCATAGACTGACGTCGTCCGCCGTTCAGCGCTTTCCTCTATCGGTGCCGCAATCCGCTTCGAAAAGCACAGCGAAAACCACCTCGCTCCCGTCAAACTCGCTTCAGCCAAAATCCGGATGCGCTTTGCGAGTCCGTGAGCTAGAAAGCCCCCCTCGGACGCTCGGAGCGGCGTTCATGCAGGAGCCTGACCATGATCAAGATGAGCGTCTACTATCCGGCCGATGGCGGCTCGAAGTTCGATCACGACTACTACCGCACCACCCACATGCCGCTGCTGCGGGAACGGCTCGGCGATGCCTGCCTGCGCTACGAGATCGACAAGGGCCTTGCGGGTCGCGAACCTGGAAGCGAGCCGAAGTTTGTCGCGGTGTGTCACGTCTACTCGCCGAGCCTGGGGGTATTCCAACAGGCGCTCGGTCCCCACCGCACGGAGATCGCCGCGGACGTCGCCAACTATACAGACATCGCGCCCATAGTGCAGATCAGCGAAATCGTTGAAGTGTAGGCGCTTCGGCGCGTCAGGCGTAGCCGTGAAACTTTCCGGGGCAGGCGTCGTGCCGGCGCACCATGATCATGGTGTCAAACTCGCTTCAGCCAAAATCTGGATGCGCTTTATGAGACGGCGACCTGAGATGAGCTGCTGACTTGGTGGACATGCGTTGGTTCTTCGCGCACGCTTTTCAGCACTTGGGCCAAGGCCTTGCATTCCGCCTGGCGGTGCCCGTTGCGGCGCCAGGCCAGCGCTACGGTGCGTGACGGCATAGGCTCGGTGAAGGGCACGACGCGAAGATCGGGCAGCGCTGCGGTCGGCGCCACCGCCATCTCCGGCACCAGTGTCACGCCGAAGCCATGTCCGACCATCTGCAGAAGCGTGGTCAGGCTGGTTGCGCCATAGTTGGCCATGGCGGTGGGGCGCACGCTGCCGCACAGTTGCAGCGCTTGATCGCGCAGGCAATGGCCTTCTTCCAGCAGCATCAGCCGTTCCAGCACCGGGCTCTCTGGCGGTACCGGCGGCGCCACCAGATCGGGCTCCGCGCGCGGTACCGCCAGGAAGAAGCGGTCCTCGAATAGCGCCTCGGCCGTCAACCCTGGCTGGTCGAGCGGCAGCGCCGCGATGAAAGCGTCGAGGCTGCCCAGCGCGGTTTCCTCGGCCAGCGTGTCGGTTACCGCCTCGCGCAGTTCGAGCCGCAGGTCGGGATAGCGCTGCCGCAGTTGCGGAAGTACCGAAGGCAGGAGATAGGGCGCCACCGTCGGGATGATGCCGAGCCGGAAGCGGCCTTCCAGCGCCTTGCGCCCCGCCATGGCAGCTTCTTCCACGTCGCGCGTGGCCGCCAGTGCCCGCGCGATCAGCGGCAACAGCGTAAGCGCTTCCGGCGTCAGGATGGCGTTGCGGCCGGAGCGGTCGAAGAGTTTGCAGCCGAGCTTTTCCTCCATGTCGGCAATCTGCGCGGAAAGCGCCGGCTGGCTGATGCCGCACAGGACGGCGGCACGCCCGAAATGCAGCGTCTGGACCAGTGTCTCGAAATACTGCATCTGCCGCAGAGTGAGTTTTATCATAAGAAAAACCTATCGGAAAAAACACAAAAGGCAATTTGCTTTTATAGAATGAAGCACTTAGGTTGCCTGCGTTCCACAATTCGGCGGGCGCCTCGCGGCAGCTCTTCGGCAACCCACCCAGTTCGAGGGAGGCAGCCATCGTCAGCCTCTCTCCAGATCGAAATCTGCCGTGCGCCCCGCGAAAGGGCTTGTGGCCTGGCCTCGTTTGAAATTCACGATTGGAGAAAGAAATGGACGCGAAGACCGACGACAAAAGCGCAGGCAAATGCCCGTTCAGCGGCCATGGACCGAAGAACAACGACTGGTGGCCGAACCAGTTGGACATCCAGATCCTGCATCGGCATTCCAACCTGTCCGACCCGATGGGTGAGACGTTCGACTACGCCAAGGAATTCGAGAGCCTCGACCTCGATGCAGTCATTGCGGATGTGAAGGCCCTGATGACGGATTCGCAGGATTGGTGGCCGGCCGACTTCGGCCACTATGGACCGCTGTTCATCCGCATGGCCTGGCACAGCGCCGGCACCTACCGCATCGGCGATGGCCGTGGCGGCGCCGGCGCCGGGCAGCAGCGTTTTGCCCCGCTGAATTCATGGCCGGACAACGTCAACCTCGACAAGGCGCGCCGGCTGCTTTGGCCGATCAAGCAGAAATACGGTCGCAAGCTCTCCTGGGCCGACCTTTTGATCCTGGCCGGTAACGTTGCGCTGGAATCTATGGGCTTCAAGACCTTCGGTTTCGCCGGTGGCCGGGCCGACGTCTGGGAACCGGAAGAGCTCTACTGGGGTCCCGAAGGCGCCTGGCTCGCCGACGAGCGTTACTCCGGCGATCGCGACTTGCAGAACCCGCTCGGCGCCGTGCAGATGGGCCTGATCTATGTGAATCCGGAAGGGCCGAACGGCAAGCCGGACCCGCTGGCCGCAGCGCGGGACATCCGCGAAACCTTCGCGCGCATGGCGATGAATGACGAGGAGACCGTCGCGCTGATCGCCGGCGGCCACACCTTCGGCAAGACGCACGGCGCCGGCGATGCGAAGCTGGTTGGACCGGAGCCGGAAGCCGCCGGCATCGAGCAGCAGGGTCTGGGCTGGGCCAACGCTTTCGGCACCGGCAAGGGTGGCGACGCCATCGGCAGCGGCCTGGAAGTCATCTGGACGACGACGCCGACCAAATGGACCAACAACTTCTTCTGGAACCTGTTCGGCTACGAGTGGGAACTGACCAAGAGCCCGGCCGGCGCACACCAGTGGACGCCGAAGCATGGCATGGGCGCCGGCACCGTGCCGGACGCGCACGACAAGGGGAAGCGCCACGCACCGTCGATGCTGACCACCGACCTCGCGCTGCGTTTCGACCCGGCCTACGAGAAGATCTCGCGGCGCTTCTACGAGGATCCGGACGCGTTCGCCGATGCCTTCGCACGCGCCTGGTACAAGCTGACGCACCGCGACATGGGTCCCCGCGCCCGTTATCTCGGCCGGCTCGTGCCGAAGGAAGTGCTGGCCTGGCAGGATCCGATCCCGGCGGTCGATCATGCGCTGGTCGACGAAGCTGATATCGCCGCGCTAAAGGCCAAACTCCTGGCGTCCGGCCTGTCGGTGTCGCAGCTGGTGTCGACCGCTTGGGCATCGGCCTCGACCTTCCGCGGCTCCGACAAGCGCGGTGGCGCCAACGGTGCACGCATCCGGCTTGCGCCGCAGAAGGACTGGGCGGTCAATCAGCCGAGCGAACTGAACGCGGTGCTGCAGAAGCTGGAAGCGATCCAGGCGGAGTTCAATGCCGCGCAGTCCGGCGGCAAGAAAGTGTCGCTCGCCGACCTGATCGTGCTCGGCGGTGCCGCCGCGGTCGAGAAGGCGGCCAAGGATGCGGGCCAGGCGGTCACTGTGCCGTTCACGCCCGGCCGCATGGACGCATCGCAGGATGAAACCGACGTCCACTCCTTCGCGCCGCTCGAACCGGTCGCCGATGGTTTCCGCAACTACAGCCGGGGCGCTCACCGCCTCTCGGCGGAGACGCTGCTGGTCGATAAGGCGCAGCTGTTGAACCTGACGGCTCCGGAGATGACCGTGCTGCTCGGCGGCCTGCGTGTCCTCGGCGCCAATGTCGGGCAGTCCACGCATGGCGTGTTCACCGAACGGCCGGAGACGCTGAGCAATGACTTCTTTGTCAACCTGCTCGACATGCGTACCGAGTGGCGGCCCTCTGCCACGGACGGCGTGTTCGAGGGGCGCGACCGCGGCACCGGCGAGGCCCGGTGGACGGGCACGCGCGTCGACCTGATCTTCGGTTCGCACGCGCAGTTGCGCGCGCTCGCCGAAGTCTACGGCAGCGCCGACGCGAAGGGGACGTTCGTGAAGGATTTCGTGGCGGCCTGGAACAAGGTGATGAACGCCGACCGCTTCGACCTCGTCTGAGCCGGCTATACAAAAAAGAACAGGCGCGGATCGCTCCGCGCCTGTTTTGTTTTTGGAAAGTTGGCGACGGCGCCCGTTAGGCGCCGTGCTTGCCCTGCTTTCAGTCTTTCTCGAACATTCCGGTCTTGGCGACGATACCAGCAATGGCGCCGCCGATCAGCGGAGCGACGATGAACAGCCAGAGCTGGCTGATAGCCGCGCCGCCGGTGAACAGCGCCGGGCCGATCGAGCGCGCTGGGTTGAGCGAGGTTCCCGTCACCGGGATGATGGCGAAATGCAGACCCGCCAGCGTCAGGCCGATGACTAGGCCGGCGAAGGCCGTCGTGTGCTTGCCGCTGGTGACCCCTAGAATGACCGTCACGAAGGTGAAGGTTCCGATAAGCTCCCAAAGGAATGCCGAGCGGATGCCCCATTTCGTCTCGTCCCATCCGTTGGCGCCGAAGCCGCCGGTATGGCCGCCGACTTGTCCCGAAACGATGAGCCACAGCGCCAGCGAAGCGATGATGGCGCCGATGATCTGGGCAATCCAATAGGGGATCACGTCTTTTGCCGGCATGCGGCCAGCGAGGAATACGCCAAGCGTCACCGCCGGGTTGAGATGCGCGCCCGAGATTGGTCCGATCGCATAGGCCGCGGCGATGAGGCCGATGCCGAAAGCCAGTCCAATGCCTTCCTGCCCGAGCGGCAGCGCGCCACCGAAACCACCGGTCACGACCGAGGCCGTGCCGATAAACACCAACAGAAATGTACCCAGAACTTCAGCCAAGTAAGATTTCATAGTCCCCTCCTCGAATGGCCCTTGCCAACCGTGGACAAGAGCCGCGAATCGCAAGCGAAAGCCTATGTCCAAGTCGATGCGTTGAAAAGCGTCGCCGGTTGCGCCAGTTCGCCGGCTTGTGCATTCGGGTTGCGCCGGTTACAGCAGGGTTGAAATCAATCATTTGCGGCAGGACGAATGCGACTGGGCGGGCGGCTGGCGGCAGCCATAGAAGTGCTGGAGGATATTGGCCGCAGGCATCGCCCGGCGGCGGATGCCTTGCGGGACTGGGGCCTGTCGCACCGCTTCGCCGGCGGCGGCGACCGCGCGGCCATCGGCAACATCGTTTACGACGCCCTGCGCCGCAGGCGCAGCGCCGGCTGGCTGCTGGGCGACGACACGCCGCGCGCCACCGGTTTCGGCGCGCTGCTGCTGGAATGGGGACAGACCGCGCAATCGCTCAATGCCGCGCTTGAGGGTGACAAGTTCGCGCCTTCGCTGCTGAGCGACGCCGAGCTTGAGACCATCGCCGCGCGCAGGCTGGCTGATGCCCCGGGCGAGGTGAGAGCCGATTGTCCTGATTGGAGCGTGCCGCTGCTCGAGACAGCCTTCGGCGAGGCCTGGGTGGAGGAGGGGGCGGCACTTGCCGCGCGACCACCGCTCGATCTCAGGGTGAACACGCTGAAGGCCGAGCGCGCCAAGGTTCTGGCCGAGCTCGCCGAAACAGGTGCCGAACCGGCGCATCTCGCCACCGAAGGCATCCGCATCGCACCGATTGCTGGCGACGGCCGGCATCCGAACGTCCAGGCAGAGCCGGCTTTCCAGAAGGGCTGGTTCGAGGTGCAGGACGAAGGCTCGCAGATCGCGGCCGAGCTGACCGACGCCAAGCCGGGCATGCAGGTGCTCGACTATTGCGCCGGCGCCGGCGGCAAATCGTTGGCGCTGTCGGCGGCGATGGAGAACAAGGGGCAGATTTTCGCGCATGATGCCGAAAAGCAGCGGCTGGCACCGATCTTCGACCGCATCCGCCGTTCCGACAACCGCAACGTTCAGGTGGTCGCTCGCGAGCAGGAACTGGCGCCTCTGACCGGCCACATGGACATCGTGTTGATCGATGCGCCCTGCACCGGCAGCGGCACCTGGCGGCGGCGGCCGGATGCCAAATGGCGGCTGACGCGCCGCCAGCTCGACGCGCGCAAGGCTGAGCAGTCGGCCATCCTCGATACCGCGAAGGCCTTCGTGAAGCCGGGTGGGCTGCTGGTCTATGTCACCTGCTCGGTCTTTCCCGAGGAGAATGACGAGCAGGTCACGAACTTCCTGGGTCGCGACAACACATTCGCGCCGATCGATCACACGGTGCTTTGGCAGTCTCGCTTCCCAGGGCATGCCGCGTCGGCCCGCATTGCCGTAGGGGGCGGCATCTCGCTGTCGCCGGCATTGAGCGGCACGGACGGCTTCTATTTCTGCGCGCTGCGCAAGGCAGGTTGACCATTCATCGGTTTGCTGCGATGCAGCACAACCATTGCCTGGGAGCCTGGCCTCTGCGATAAGCCGGCTATGCCGAATTCCTTCGGTCTCCAGGGCTGTTGTCATGAGCGCCAAGATCGTCCCCGCCCCGAATTATGAAGAGCGCGTCAGGACCTCCTTCGCGCGCCAGCAGGCCATGGCCACCATCGGCGCCGAACTGACGCTGGTGACACCCGGCATCATCGAGATCGAGATGCCTTATTCGGCGGCTCTCACCCAGCAGCACGGCTTCCTCCATGCCGGCGTGATCTCGACGGCGTTGGATTCGGCCTGCGGTTATGCGGCCTATTCGCTGATGCCGGAAAACTCGGGCGTGCTGACCATCGAGTTCAAGGTGAATCTGCTGGCGCCTGGCAAGGGCGAACGGTTCCTGTTTCGCGGTTCCGTCACCAAGCCCGGTCGCACCATCATCGTGGCAGACGGCCAGGCCTATGCCTTCGCCGCCGACGGCGAGGCCAGGCTGATCGCCACCATGACCGGCACCATGATGACGGTGACTGGGCGCGAGGGGATCGAAGGGTGAGCAGCCGATTCCCGAAGCGAATTCGTCGTGCCGCTGACACGACGAGAGGTTACTGACACGGGGCGTTGCGAGGTCGCGGCCTCTTTGGCCTTGAGGGTGGTGAAACGTCTTGAGCGAGAAATCCGCAGACTTGTCCGTCAAGCTCGGTGGTCGGCGTGTCCTGTTCGTCATGGCTGCCGATGCCGAATATGGCCCGCATCTCAAGCGTCTGTTCACGCCGTACATGACCGGTGTCGGACCGGTCGAGGCCGGTGTCCGTCTTGGTGCCGAACTCGCCCGATTGAAGGCGGAAGCGATGTTGCCGGATTTTGTCGTCTCGCTTGGCTCGGCCGGTTCGCGCCGGCTGGAGCAGACCGGCATCTACCAGGCAACTTCGGTCGCCTATCGCGACATGGACGCCTCGGCGCTCGGCTTTCCGAAGGGCATCACGCCGTTCCTGGATCTGCCGGCTGTTTTGCAATTGCCGCATCAAATTCCGGGAATTGCCGGCGCCTCGCTGTCGACCGGCGCAAACATCGTCTCGGGCGCGGCCTATGACGCGATCGCCGAGGACATGGCCGACATGGAGACCTTTGCCTGCCTGCGCGCCTGCCAGTTGTTCGGCGTTCCGCTGATAGCATTGCGCGGCATTTCGGACGGTGCCGCCGAACTCAAGAATGTCGGCGACTGGACCGAATACCTTCACGTCATCGACGAGAAGCTGGCCGATGCGGTGAGGCTTCTGGAGACCGCGCTCCGCTCGAACACTCTTTAGATCGAGGCGGTCTGGTTTGCCTGGTCGTCGCGACTGGGCTGCGACGCGGCACCCCATTGCGCCGGACTGCTTCTTTCTTTAAAGGCTCGCCATGACGACACATCCCGACACCGTTCTCATCATCGACTTCGGCAGCCAGGTCACGCAGCTGATCGCCAGGCGCGTGCGCGAAGCCGGCATCTATTGCGAAATCGTGCCGTTCCAGTCGGCCGACGAGGCCTTCAAACGCATCCGCCCCAAGGCGGTCATCCTCTCGGGCAGCCCGCATTCCACCGTCGATATCGGCAGCCCGCGCGCGCCGGACGCGGTCTTTTCCGCCGGCATTCCGGTACTCGGCATCTGCTATGGCGAACAGACCATGTGCGCCCAGCTCGGCGGCAAGGTGGAAAGCGGCCATCATCGCGAGTTCGGCCGCGCCTTCCTAGAGGTTGAGCAGGAATGCGCGCTGTTTGACGGCGTCTGGGCCAAGGGTACCCGCCATCAGGTGTGGATGAGCCATGGCGACCGCGTCACCGCGCTACCGCCGGGCTTCAAGGTTGTCGGCACATCGACCGGTGCTCCCTTCGCGGCGATCGCCGACGAAGGGCGCAAATTCTATGCCGTGCAATTCCATCCCGAAGTCGTGCACACGCCCGACGGCGCCAAGCTGTTGCGCAACTTCGTCAACAAGATCGCCGGCCTTACCGGCGACTGGACCATGAAGGCCTATCGCGAACATGCCGTCGAGGCGATCCGCAAGCAGGTCGGCAAGGGTAAGGTCATCTGCGCACTGTCGGGCGGCGTCGATTCTTCCGTCGCCGCTCTGCTGATCCATGAGGCGGTTGGCGACCAGCTGACCTGTATCCTGGTCGACCACGGCCTGATGCGAAAAAACGAGGCGGCCGACGTCGTCGCCATGTTCCGCGAGCATTACAATCTGCCTCTGATCCTGGTCGACGCATCCGACCGTTTCATCTCGGCGCTGGAAGGCGAGTCCGACCCGGAAAAGAAACGCAAGACCATCGGCCGCCTGTTCATCGAAGTGTTCGAGGAAGAGGCGAAGAAGCTGGGTGGTGCCGATTTCCTTGCCCAGGGCACGCTTTATCCCGACGTCATCGAGAGCGTGTCCTTCACGGGTGCCACCTCGTCCACCATCAAGTCGCACCACAATGTCGGCGGCCTGCCGGATCGCATGAAGATGCAACTTGTCGAGCCGCTGCGCGAGCTGTTCAAGGACGAAGTGCGCATCCTGGGCAAGGAGCTAGGCTTGCCGGAAAGCTTCATCGGCCGCCATCCGTTCCCAGGGCCAGGGTTGGCCATTCGTTGTCCGGGCGGCATTACCCGTGAAAAACTGGAGATCCTGCGCGAGGCCGACGCGATCTATCTGGACGAGATCCGCAAGGCAGGCCTCTACGACGCCATCTGGCAGGCCTTCGCCGTGCTGTTGCCGGTGCAGACGGTGGGCGTGATGGGCGATGGCCGTACCTACGAATTCGTCTGCGCGCTGCGCGCCGTAACCTCTGTCGACGGCATGACGGCCGACTTCTACCACTATGACATGGAATTCCTCGGCCGCGCCGCGACCCGTATCATCAACGAAGTGCGCGGCATCAATCGCGTCGTCTACGACGTGACCAGCAAGCCGCCGGGAACCATCGAATGGGAATGATTCAGGCCTATCCGGAAGCCGCCGATTTTACGCCGGAGTTCGATTTAACGCACTGAAATATAATAGTTTTGTCGATTGTGCCTATCGATACCTATCGGTGGGCATAGTTCGCATGTACCGTCACAGCTGACGGCCCTTGCCTATATTGATTGCTGCCGATTTTGAAAGTACCGTCACGGGAAATGAGGCCGGTGACGGTACTTATTTTGGCCTAAGCCATTGCGAACACGCGCATTTTTTCAGCACTGGCCCCCAAAAACCGCATGACGGTACTTTTCGGAGGTGGCACGGCAATGCTGACGGATGCCGCAATTAAGGCCCTGAAACCAAGCGAAAAAATTTACAAGGTCGCCGATCGCGACGGCATGTATGTCCGCGTCATGCCGTCTGGAGCCATATCTTTCCGGCTGGACTACCGGATGAATGGCCGACGCGAGACGGTCTATCTCGGCAAGTATGGGCGTGATGGTATCACTCTCGCGCGGGCGCGCGAGTTGTGCCTGGATGCACGGCGGGCGGTCAGAGAGGGACGTTCACCAGCAATCGAGAAGCAGCGCGAGAAACACCGCCTGAAAGAGGCCAAGAGCTTCGGCGAGTTCGGCGAGAAATGGTTGATGAATGCTTCGATGGCGGACAGCACCAGAGCCATGCGCCGCGCCATATTCGAACGTGAGCTCCTCCCCGTGTGGCGCAATCGCCTGCTTGCGGAAATCACGCCAGACGACCTGCGAGCGCACTGCGCCAAGATCGTCGAGCGCGGCGCTCCAGCCACTGCAATCCACGTGCGGGATATCCTGAAGCAGATCTACGGCTTCGCGATCCTGCATGGAGAGAAGGTGCCCAACCCAGCGGATGAGGTTGGACCCGCCGCGATCGCGACGTTCGTGCCGAGGGATCGCGCCCTATCGCCGGCCGAAATTCGTATCACGCTCAAGCAACTCGAACACGTTCCTACTCTGCCGACCATTCGGCTAGGTATGAAGCTCTACCTTCTGACAATGGTCCGGAAAAGCGAACTTCAGGATGCGGTGTGGGAGGAGGTGGATTTCGAGAATGCGGTCTGGACCATTCCAAAAGAGCGGATGAAGCGTTCGAGGCCTCACAATGTCTATCTCTCGCGCCAAGTCATGGACATTCTGATCGCCCTTAAGACCTGCGCGGGGAATTCGAGATATCTTTTGCCGTCGCGATACGATGCTGACGCGCCGATGTCGCGAGCGACCTTCAACAGAGTGACTTATTCTGTAGTCGAGCATGCCAAGAAGAACGGACTACCTCTGGAACCGTTTACGGTTCACGACCTGAGGCGCACCGGTTCTACCCTCTTGAATGAGCTCGGCTTCAACAGTGATTGGATCGAGAAGTGCCTCGCCCATGAGGATGGACGGTCATCCCGCGGAGTTTACAACAAGGCGGAATATGAGGTTCAACGCCGCCATATGTTGCAGGAATGGGCAGATATCGTCGATGCCTGGGTTGAGGGGAAGAAACGCGGTCCGATACTCGCGCCCCCCGCCACGACGCTGCTTGAGCTTGACCCATCGCTTTGACCCATCGGGTGTTCCATGGCGAACGTCAGGATGCCTGGTCCGTTTGGATGGAGCGGACGACGGTGCTTTTGCCGAGCTTGGACGTTGGCAAGATCCCGGTGATGCCGAGGGCATTCGCTTGATGGTCGATGGAATTATGCCGCGGAAAACTGATCTGGCGTTCATTTCGCCTTCGAAGTGGATCCTGCAACTCGATCCTGACCTTTGACAGGACGGATTCTCCGCTGCCTCACGTCTGGACAGAGCGCTTTGAGAATGGGCTTTGCGCGCCGCGCCGCGAGCCACGCTTGAATTTCGCCAAGATCCCAGACCACGCATCTTGGAGTTAAGGCGAAGCGTCGCGGAAATTCTCCACGCCGCTCCATTTCATAGATGGTGCTATCGGCTAGCGGGACTATCTCCCGCAACTGTTGGCGTCGGATGGTCCGCTGCAGCGTGAACTCGCCAGATGCGTTCGCCATGCTCTGCCTCCCATCGTTCAACGCCTCTCAAGTAAAGTGATCGTTCCTGAAAATTGAAAGGGGTCAGCAGGGATCGTGTGAGAACAGCGCAGTGAAGCGTGTAAATCGGCGGGTTATCGAAAGCACACTCACCAATTGGAACCGCTTCCCAGGGAGACGTGTTGGCTCAAGGCTCCTGCAAGTCGTTCCGCATGGATCCTCAGGCAAGCCGGCAAGTTTGATATCGGTGAACGCGTGTCGTCCAAAGACTGGTTGGACACCGGCTCGTTGCTGGCGATACGATATTCGGAGATGCAGTTCGAACCTATGCCAGCAGGAGCCAATCAGATGAGTGAAGCGCTGATCATCGATCGATCGAAGGGTGTTGCCGCAGGCAGGAGTTCCGGTTCGGGCTTCGGCAATCTCGTTTGGGCGGTTGCGACTTCCGACGACAAGAGTCTCGACCTCAAAGGTCAGGTCGCAGCAGCTTTCGCAAAGATAGACCGGGTGTTGGGCGAACTGGGCACAGACCGTCGGAATTTGCTGTCCGTTACGGTCTTCCTGGCAAACCTGGATGACAAGAAGGCTTTCGATATCGAATGGCTGAGCTGGGTTGGGGACAATCCCGGACATTGGCCGCAGCGCATGTGTATCGGAGCGACGCTGTCGGCCGGCACGTTGGTCGAGATCTCTGTCGTCGCGGCGCGGCCAGGCTAGCGTAGGTAGCGACGCTCATCGGAACGAACGCTTTCCATTCCTTGCAAGTGAAAAACATCTTCTACGGGCAGCAAGTCGCGATGGACTTGCTGGACGCCGCCATCCGCTATGACGCGCAGAAAGGTTTCTTTCATTGCGGTGGCAGCGGCGCGGATCGCGTAATTTCCATAGATTATCATGCGGATGTTTCCCAGCACACGTATGTCAGCCGCATTGAGCTCAGGGTAGGCGTTTGGCACAATGACCAACGGGGCGGCGCCGTTCCACGCTTTTGAGAAGCTCTCGATCTCGCCGGGATCTTTCCTCTTCGAGTGGATAAGGATCATGTCGGCACCAGCCTGCTCATAGGCGTGGGCACGCGCCAACGCTTCATCCTCACCCAGTCCGGCGATCAGCGCCTCTGTGCGTGCAATGACCAGGAAGTCAGGATCCGATCGCGTCGCCAGGGCGGCTTCGATCTTGCCCTGGAATTCTTCGACACGCACTAGGTTGTGATGGCCGTCGACCGCGAGGCTCGTCACCTTTGGGAACGACTTGTCTTCAATGACGATCGCGCTTGAGCCGGATCGCTCATATTCCCGGACCGTGTGAATGACGTTGATCGCGTTGCCGTATCCGGTGTCGACGTCGGCGACGATCGGCAAGGAGGTTCTGCCGGCAACGGCCCGAAGCATATCGAGATGTTGGGTCATCGAGATTAGGCTCATGTCGGGAAGGCCATAAAGCGCCGATAGCTCGAAGCCTGATGCCCATAATCCGTCGAACCCGGCTTGCTCGGCGAGGATCGCCGACAACGGACTGTGGGTCGCCATGACATGGACCAGCCCCTTCTCGGCCATTGCGCGGCGTAGACGTGTCGCTTTGGTCATCGTGGGATCCTCACGTCAGTGCCTCGCACGCATAGATTATCCGTTTGCAGGCCAGATCGAGTTCCGTCTGTGACGACGCATATGAGATCCGCAGAAACGATGGTGCCAGGAATGCCGATCCCGGTACGGCTGCGACGCCGAACTGGTCGAGAAGGTAGTCCGTGAAATCGACGTCGCTGGCAATGATCTTGCCTTGAGGTGTCCGCTTGCCAATCAACCCCGCACATGAGGGAAAGGCATAGAAGGCACCGTCCGGAACAGAACAGCTCAGGCCAGGCGCCCGCGCGAGCAGGCCGACGACAAGGTCCCGGCGCTTTCGGAACTCGGCCACGAAATCCGCGACATAGTGCTGATCTCCGCCGACGGCCTCGACCGCTGCGTATTGCGAGATCGAGCTTGTGTGCGATGAGGTCTGGCCCTGGATCGTGTTCATGGCCTTGATAAGGTGCGTCGGCCCGGCGGCATAACCGACGCGCCAACCCGTCATCGCGCTTGCCTTCGAGACGCCGTTGACGATCACAGTCCGCTCGAACAGGTCTGGGGCGACTGTAAGAATCGAGGCGAAAGGAACCTCGTAGACAAGTTTTTCGTAAATATCGTCCGAAAGCACGTGCACCTGCGGATGGTCTCGCAGGACTTGCGCCAACGCTGAAAGCTCATCAGAAGAATAGACTGCGCCGGTCGGGTTGCATGGCGAATTCAACATCAGCCATTTCGTGCGCTCGGTGATAGCGCCGGCCAGAGCTTCTGCAGTGAGCTTGAAACCGCGTTCCGGCTCGCACGGTACCAGCACCGCAGTCCCGCCCGCCAGAGCGACCATATCCGGATACGAAACCCAGCACGGAGTTGGGATGATGGTTTCATCACCGGCATCAAGGCTGGCATAGAGCGCGTTGAAGATGACCTGCTTGGCGCCACAACCAACAGTCACATCGTCGGCACGATAATCCACCCCATAATCGCGCTTTAGTTTGGCGCAGATTGCCTCGCGCAGCTGCGTGGCGCCGGCAACGGCAGTATAGCGCGTCAGACCCTTGCCAATGGCACGCACTCCAGCGTCGCAAATTGCCGCCGGTGTCGGGAAATCGGGCTCGCCCTGACTGAGAACAATGACATTGACTCCGCTGGTTCTCAGAGCCGCGGCGCGCGCAGTCATCGCCTTTGTTTCGGATGGGCGGACAAGCTGGAGCCGGTTTGAAAGTATCGTCATTGCAAAGACCTCGACTTCATATCGAGGCCGGTCTGCGCATTTTGTTTTTACCCATCAACTTGGGCCATCTAGCAACTGAATGCCATTCATCGACTATTTCGATGCGGCGCCCAGCAATTTGGACTTGGGTTGGTCTTCCTTGCACAAGCGCACGAGCCATCGGCAGAACATTCGCGCCAGATCCAGATTTTGACTGCGGTCGACTGCATGGGCGTGATACTGCATACCGCTCGGCGTACGGGTACCTTTGACGATTTCCAGCAATCCCTGCTTGATCAGATCCCGGACAAGGACCTCCGGGGTCACCAGAAGGCTTCTTCCGTGCGCTATCGCGGGAAGCGCCAGATAGTGATGGTCGTATCGAGCGCCCAGCTTGATGTCTTCCTGGCGGATGTCCATCCCCCGCAACCAGGTTGGAAGAGTATCTGGACGAGAGGTGATGGAGACGATCGGAACGCGTGTCACGATATCGATCTCCTTGCCGGCAACTTGTCGCGGAGAGCCGACGCAAACCAAGTCCTCGTTGAGCAGAACCCATCTGTCGGAAGGTTCGGCCAAGGCTAGATCGCGCGTAATCAGCACGTCGAAATTGTCGGCTGACGTCGGTTGGGAGAGCGTGGTGACAACGTCGACCACCGCGCCGCCGGCCTCGGTCGAAAACGCCTGGATGTTCGGGATGAGAAGCGTCGAGGCGAAGGTCGGCAGCGATGTCCTGACGAGAATTCGGTTCAGATCCGTCTGCCTGCGCTTCATGCGCTGCGCTGTAAAATAAATGGTGTCGAGCGGCTCGCTGACGGCGGTGGCGAAGAGCCTCCCGAACGCGGTGAGTTCGGAGTTGCGTCCCCGCCGCTCGACAAGTTTCGAGCCGAGATAGTCTTCGAGGACGGCCAGGTGCCGGCTCACCGCGCTTTGCGCGATGCCCAATACGACTGCGGCTCGCGTGACGCTCTTCTCACGCGCGATCACGGCGAAGGCCCGCACAGAGTTGAGCGGCAGCGATTCATGTCCCTCGGGCAAAACAGTTCCCTTTCTAAAAAACGGGGGGATCACATTGGGACGGATTTGGTTCGAATTATTCGATGATTGTCACAGGAGCGTAACAGCGGCCCGGTAGCCCAAATTCCATCAACCAGGCTCGGGCCGATGCCAGAAACCAAATTCGTAATCGTCAGTTTTGATGGGCTGCGGCCGGATCTGATCGACGATCAGCAGACACCAAATCTCGTCCGGCTCAAGAAGCTTGGCACGACGCTCGCGGCGCAGCGAACGATCTATCCAAGTGAAACCAGGACTGCTTTCCCAAGTTTCGTGACCGGAAGCACAGCAGCCGTTCATGGGATGGTCGGCAACAAATACGTCGATCGCAGCGTCAACCCGCAACGCTATATAGACACGGCTGATGCGGTCCTGCTGGATCGGCTGGATCGGGAAAGCGGCGGCCAGCTTATGAGCGCACCTACTTTGGGCGAGCTGCTTGGGCGCGCCGGTCGAAGCCTTGCGGTCCTAGCCTCCAACACGCCCGGCACGACGCGGCTCTTCCACCACAAAGCCGAGGCCTTCGGCCATGTCCGTTTGTCCGGCCATTTTCCCGAAGCCTGCACGCCCAAACATGTCCTAGACGATGTTGTTACACGTTACGGGCCCCTGCCGCCGGTCCCTCCTGTCGGGGAGCCGGACCTCGATGCGCAGACGCTGATCACCACGATCTTTCTCGACTACCTGTGGCCCGAGCGGACTCCGGACGTGACCATTCTGTCCTATGGCGAGCCGGATACCTGTTCTCACCACAATGGTACGGGTGCTGCCGCGACCCGCCGGGTGATCAAACACTGTGATGCTGAATTTGGGCGTATTCTGGACTGGTGGGAAGCCGAGGGACGGGCCGCAGGCGTACAGATCATCGCGCTGTCGGACCATGGCCACATTACCGCACATACACGCGTCTCCGTTGCCGATTGTCTTTCCGACGTCGGCTTCAATCCGGGAACCGCGCCAGCGCCGGACGTTGACGTCGTTGTCGTGCCCGGACAGGTCGGCGCTCTCTACCTTGCCGACCGCAGCAGCGAACAGCTGACACGGCTCGTCGGCGCGCTGAGCGAATTTCCCTGGGTCGGTCCAGTGTTCACGGCGCCCGGAAACGAAATCGAGGGGGTCGTCCCGGGAACCTTTGCAAGCAGCCTGGTCATGGCGAACCACGAACGGGCCCCTGATGTCTATTTTGCCTTTCGCGCGGACGACCGCAGGGATCGGTTCGGTCTCGTAGGCGGGACGTTCTACGACAATGCGAGGATGCCTGGCCTTGGCGTCCATGGCGGCTTGCACTCCAAGGAACTGGCCTCGGTCGGCATTGTCGCGGGGTCAAAGTTCCTGGCCGGTGGACACGTCTCCAAAGTGCCGTCCGGTATTTGCGACGTCGTCCCTACCATCCTTGAGGCTCTCGATATGCAGCCACCTTCGAGCATGACGGGGCGCGTGCTTTCGGAAGTGCTAGCTCGGCGATCGGCTGTCGCGCCTCTCTTGGCGAGTGTCACTCAGGTTTCCGAAATCCGGTCCGGCGGCCTCCTGCAGCGTATTCAGCGGACGCAGGTGGGATCGGCAGTCTACCTGGATGGCGGATGGGCTGAGGCTGCCGGTGCCGGCGTGATCAAAACGACAGAGGTGGCATGATGTCTGGCGTGCTGTTCACCGACATCTCGAAATCATATGGAACCAGCCAGGTTCTGTGCAATCTGAGCCTTGCTGTCGAAGACGGTGAATTCCTCACTTTGCTCGGGCCGTCGGGCTGCGGCAAGTCGACCCTCCTGCGCATACTGGCAGGTCTGGAGCCTCAAGATAAAGGCAGCGTTTCGATCGGCGGGCGCGTTGTCGACGGTTTGCGTGCAAAGCAGCGCGACATCGCGATGGTGTTCCAGTCCTATGCGCTCTATCCGCATATGACCGTCGCCGAAAACATCGGTCTGCCGCTCAAGATGCGGCGACTGTCATCCTTGCAGCGCCTGCCGCTGCTTGGGCGCTTTCTTCCGGGAACGGCACAGGCGAAAGCTGCAATCGAGGAAGAGGTCCAGCAGGCAGCCGGCGCGGTTGGAATTGATCATCTCCTGACCCGCAAGCCCGGCCAGCTTTCCGGTGGCCAGCGACAGCGCGTGGCGGTAGGTCGCGCCATGGTGCGCCATCCCGCGGTCTTCCTGATGGATGAACCTCTATCCAATCTGGACGCAAAACTGCGCGTCCAGATGCGCTCCGAAATAAAGGAACTGCATCGGCGGCTGGGCGTCACCTTCATCTATGTTACCCATGATCAATCCGAGGCGATGACGCTTTCGGATCGGGTCGCGGTGATGCTCGACGGCGAATTGCTGCAGGTGGCTCCGCCCCAGCAAATCTATGCCAATCCGACCGATCGCCGGGTCGCCGAATTCGTGGGCAGTCCCAAGATCAGCATGCTCGACGGCGTGGTTCGCCAGCGCGGTCATATCGAGGCGGGTGGAGTCAGCTTCGCCACCAATGTCGCTCTCGACATTGGTGCTGAGGTCACGCTGGGCATTCGGCCGGAAGCCTTTCATCTTTGCGACCGCAACGAACCAGGAGCGATCGCCGGAACCATCCGGCTGATCGAACATATGGGTTCCGACCTGTTTGTGCATCTCGCGCTGAACGCCGGCGAGCCACTTGTGGCACGCCTTCTGGCCGAGCGGGCTCCGCATCTTGCCCACGGCCAACTCGTCAATCTCAGCGTGCGCCCTGACCGGTTTCTGGTCTTCGATAAGGGCGGTGAACGCCTGCTGCCCGCCGCCAGCGTAACGCCCCTGAGGGAGATTGCCTGATGACGGCCAGTGTCGAGGTCTTCCCGAGCGCTCGGCCCGTGCCCAAACCCGCTTCTGCGGTTGGCGAGGCTCTGTCCGCTTATTGCCTGGCGGGGCCGGCTGCCTTTTTGCTGCTCTGCCTTTTTGTCCTTCCAATTGGAGGCGTGTTGGTCATTGCCGTGACAGACTGGCAATTCGGCGCGCGCACCATGTCCTTCGTGGGGACACGCAACTTTTCCGAACTTTTCTCCGACAAGGCCTTTCGCGCGTCGCTTGCCAACACAATCCTCTACGTGTTGATGGTGGTGCCGGGATCCGTTTTCCTGGGGCTTTTCATCGCCCTGTTGATCGAAAGCGGAAAATCGCTTCGCGCCTTTTACCGCGCCATCCATTTCATACCCTTCATGGCGACGCTGGCTGCCATGGCGATTGCCTGGGAAGCGCTGCTGCATCCCACGATCGGCCTCGTCAACCAGACGCTTTCAGCACTCGGTCTTCCGACTGCCAACTGGTTGCGCGACGAGAAGACCGTTCTGCCGGTTCTGGCCGTGATCGCCATCTGGCAGAACCTTGGCTTTGCCATGGTACTTTTCCTTGCCGGGCTGAAGTCCATCCCGCGCGATCTCTACGACGCCGCGGACATTGATGGTGCAGACAGCTGGCTCGACCGGCTGCGCACCGTTACCTTGCCGATGCTCGGGCCAGTAACGATGTTTGTCGTCATCGTCGTCGCACTGCGTGCCTTCGAAGCATTCGATACCGTCCAGATCCTCACCAAGGGCGGACCAGGCAACGCTTCAGAAGTTCTGCTCTACACGCTCTATCGCGAAAGCTTCGAATATCTGCGCACCGGCTATGGGGCCGCGGTCACCATCGTCTTTCTGACCATCGTGATCGCACTCACGCTTATTCAGGCTCGCGTCATGGACAGGCGGGTGCACTACTCATGAGAACAGATTGGCCCGGCGCGATTGCCCGCCACGTTATTTTGCTGACGACGGCCGCCCTCGTGTCGGTGCCCTTTGTCTGGATGGTATCCTTGTCCGTGAAGTCGCCGGGCGAGATTTTTCGTGGCTCCTTCTCTCTGCTGCCTCGACACTGGAATCTGGTTGAGAACTATGGTCGGGCACTGACGGCATCTCCACTGCCGAAATTCATGCTGAACGGCGTCGGCATTTGTCTGGCTATCTTGGTACTGCAGATTCTGGTGTGCGCGCCGGCCGCCTACGCACTCGCCAAACTCCAATTCAAGGGCCGCAATCTGCTGTTCGGGCTGGTGCTGATCGGTCTCTTGATCCCCCACCAGGTGTTGGCGCTGCCGCAATTCATCATGGGATACCAACTCGGCATCTTGAACACCTATGCTGCGCTGATCTTCCCATTCATCGTATCGCCATTCGGCATCTTCCTGATGCGGCAGTTCTTCAAGACAATACCGGACGATGTGGTCCACGCGGCACGGCTCGATGGACTTTCGGAGTTTGCCATCGTCTGGCGCGTCATGGTGCCGATGGCCCTGCCGGCAATCATTGCCTTTTCCATCTTCTCGGTCGTCAGCCATTGGAACGACCTGTTCTGGCCGCTGATTGCCGTTCGTTCCGAAGAAATGATGCCGCCGCCTTTGGGCATCATGACGTTCAAGAACGAAGAGGCCGGCAGCGATTACGGCCCGCTCATGGCGGCGTCGACCCTCGTCGTCGCGCCTCTCATAATCGCTTTTCTGGCCGCCCAGCGCTGGTTCGTCGAAGGCCTGACCGGCGGAGCCATCAAATGAAGCAGACATCATCAGTTCAGGGAGCAATGCAATGCCGGCCAGGTTGAGAGCGGATGTTGAAAGGCCATTTGAAATCGTCACAGGGCCAGAGATGATCGGAGGCGATGTGCAGGGCATATCTGCCGGTGACGTTTTGGACCCGGGCAATCCTTGGATTGCTGAATCCCTCAAGCGCGCCTTGAACCAATATCTCGTCCTGCGCTTCCGTAACATGCAGATGGACGATAACCAGCTTGTCGCATTTGCCCAGCTCTTCGGCCCCCTGCAGAACGACCGCCACAATCATCAAGAACCCAAGTCGAGCCAATCGGGACCCGCAGAGCTGAAGGTCCTGTCCAACGCCGTAGGACCCGACGGTCTTCCGATCGGCGACAAGGGCGCAGTCGCCCAGATCTGGCATACGGATGGATCGTTCAAACCGGCGCCGATGAATTACTCCATCCTCTATTGCAAGAAGGCGCCGGCGAACCCGCCCAGAACGGGTTTCTTGAGTGCATACCATGTGTACGAGTCGCTCACTGCGGAGTTACGGCGAGAGATTGCGCCCTTGCGTGCCATCCACAGTCTCCACAACCGTTCCCAGGGACTCTGGGACTTCTGGGAAGGACCTTCGGTGAGCGTGGAACGGCGCGCGGAGGGAACATCGCATCCGCTGGTGAGATTGCACTCCGAGACGCGCCGCCCACTGCTTTATCTGCCGCGGCGCCGCGATGCCCTGATTGAAGGCAAATCACCGGAAGAAAGCCGGAACCTGATGGAGCGGCTGTGGGCCGAGGTGTTCCGCGGTGGCGAACAATTCAGCATCGCGCTGGAAGCCGAAGATCTTGTCATTTTCGACAATCGGGCGGTTCTTCACAATCGGGAGGGCTGGGACAGCGGCCAAGAGCGGGTCGTTGTTCACATCGCTGCAGGCGAAGAAAAGCCGATCGCTGCCTATGAGCGTTCAAAGCTGTTGGACGGCTGATTGCGGGGCGGCCGATCGGACTGATCACAAAGGGGTTGAGCACGCCTGACTGCTTGACCAGAGGCGTCACCGCACGGCCCTAGGACATACTCGATCATCTTGGAGAGTTAAATGAGGATCCCGTCTATCTCTAAGTGCGCATTGGCGCTGTTCGTTGCCACCATGGGCGCGAGCCCGGCGTTTTCCGAAACCACGCTCAGGGTTCTTTACTCCAATGCCTATGTGAACAAAGACTCGATGGAGAAGCTGGTCCAGCTTTTCGAAGAGCAGAACAAAGGCACTGCGGTAAAGCTTGATGTCGTCAAGAATTACACCGAAATGACGCAGTTGATGTTGCGGTCATCTCTGACGGGAGATGTACCGGATGTCGGGTTCCAGGGGCTGAGTTTCGTAAGGTTGTTCGCCGAGCGCGGCCTGGCTGTGCCGCTTCAGGGTTTCATCGCGCAAGAAAACGGTTGGGAGAACCGCGGATATTCGCAATCCGTGATGAGCATGGCCAAAAAGGGCGAAGAGACAATCGGCATTCCATACCAACTGTCTGTGCCGATCGTCTATTTCAACATCGACCTCGTCAGGAAGGCCGGGGGCGATCCGGACAAGCTGCCGACAACGTGGCAGGGAATTTCCGACCTGGCAAAAAAGATCGATGCTCCCAGCGGAAGCATCTTCTTCGACTATACCCCGACAGCCAACTGGACATTCATCGCGCTGGTGCAATCTCAAGGCGGCCACATGATGACGCCGGACGAGAAGCAGGTGGCTTTCAATGGTCCCGAGGGGCTGGAGGCCTTCAAAACCCTGAAGGAGATTGGCCGTTCCGGAATGAAGGACATGACGCGCGATCAGGCCAAGCAGGCATTCGCCGGCGGTTCGCTCGGCATTTTCGTTACATCCAGCTCGGACATCACCCTCTACACCAAGCAAGCCGCCGGGCATTTCGAAATGCGCGTCGCGCCTTTTCCCTCGACACAGCCGAATGGAATCCTGCCGGCCGGCGGCAGCGCCATCATGATCCACACGAAAGACCCCGAGAAGCAGAAGGTGGCCTGGGACTTCGTCAAGTTCTTCACCGGACCAGACGCGCAGACGCAGATGGCGAAATCAACGTCCTATATTCCGGTCAACACCCTGGCGATCAAGGATCCCGGCCTCCTCGGCAACTACTATAAGAGCGAACCCAACCTGATGGTGGCCGTTGGCCAGTTGCCGAGCATGACGAGCTGGTTCTCGTTTCCCGGCGAAAATTCCCTGAAAGTTACTCCCGTGATCGAAGATGCGATGCGCAAGGTCCTGTTCCAGGAAACCGAGCCAAAGGATGCCCTCGATCAGATAACAAGTGCCGTCCAGGGGCTGATGTGAGCCTGCTGTCGACTCCCGGTAAGCTTGTCACTCCAGCTTGAAGGTCGCTTGCAATGACGATCAATCAAAGAGATTTCTCGGTGGCAGAACCCATCAGTCTCATTCGTACGACTCCGCCGACGCCGGGCTGGATCGGTGACGAGATCAAAAATGCGCTCCTGGAGATTTCCCAGGCGCATGACCTGTCCACGCTCCTTAGATACCACCGGTTCGCGGGTACCGAACGAGACCGGGAGGTGGGGGCGTCCTGGATGTCGGATCGCATGGGTGGGGGGCTTGAGATCGGTCGCATCATCGCGACCAACGGCACACAGAATGCCCTGATGCTGACGCTCGCAGCCGTTGTTGGCAGTGGTGGCTTGGTCCTCGTCGAGGCGTTCAGCTACTATGGCTTTCGCCGTCTGGCCGGTTTTCTGAATGTCGAAGTCGACTGCATTGAGATGGATCGGGATGGAGCGCTGCCGGACGCGTTTGAAGACGCTTGCCGGACGCGATCGCCGAAGGCGCTCTTCCTGACGCCAACCATCCACAATCCAACGACGCTGGTGATGTCGCTCGAACGGCGCAGAGAGATCATCGATATTGCGAGAAAGTACGGCGTTGCAATTATCGAGGACGACGTCTATGGCGCGCTGCCGCACGACGCGCCACCACCGATCGCGGCACTGGCACCCGATATCTGCTGGTTTGCGACCGGTCTGGCAAAATGTGTCTCGCCTGGGCTGAAGGCTGGCTATCTCGTTGCGCCCTCCACAAGTCACGCTGCATCCGTCTTCGAGCGTTTTCAGGTCACCTCGACCTGGCATATGTCGCCGCTTTCATCGGCGTTGGCAGATAAGTGGATAAGCGGAGGGACCGCAAAGCGTATTCTCGACGCCGTACGCGCCGAAGCATCGGGCCGGCAGGAGATTGCGCGCGAGATCCTGGCAGGCAGCCAATACGCGGCCCACCCAAACGGTCTGCATCTTTGGCTGACGCTGCCTGTTCAACACGACCAGGATTCTTTCATCGATGCAGCTGCCAAGGCCGGCGTCATCCTTCGACCCGGTTCGATGTTTGCCTTTCATCCGGACAGGCCCGTCGACGCGATCCGCATTGTCTTGGGAAGCCCGGAAACGCGAGAGGAACTCAGGCGGGCGCTGAGCGCCATCCGTGAAACGGCCGGCGCCTGAACAGCGCCTGATGTTCAAGCACCGTTCACGCAGAAAACGCCCAGCGTGTCGAACGACATTGCGACACGCCCACTGCTTTCATGGCTGTGGAATATAGACCGCAACAGAGACTCCACCGCGGGTCGTCCTAATCGGCGCATCCCGATCAGCGTGGGCGACAAGGTGCTCACATACCCAATGAATTCATTTTCGGAAAATTCCAGCTCGTTGCACCAATGTGCTGCGTGGCCGGAAGAAAATGACCGGCAGGAAAGAACCTCCCGGGAGATGTCGATGCTCTCATACTGGCCGTGTTCATTGGTTCTGTGGCCACGAACGAAGACCGGGGCGAATTTCTCGAGGAGACAGAATATCTCGTCTCCAGCGGAACCGGGCGGACTCACCAGTTGGTAGTCGACAATTGCGAGAAGTCCCTGCGGGCAGAGAACCCTGGCGCATTCGTTCAGGAACTTCTGGCGCGAGAACCGATGATAGGCGCAGGCGGCTGTGACCAGGGCAAGCGACCTGTCGGCAAATGGAAGATGCGTGGATGAGCCGTCCACGAACGTCACGTTGCTGCCGGATGCGGGGGAAACCGCGACGGCGTTTGCTCTCATGTCTGCACTGGGCTCGACACCCACCACCTGACGCTGTGGAACCAGAAACTGCGCAAGCGCGAACGTGAAAAGACCTGTTCCTGCGCCGACGTCAACCGCAGGAAGGCTGTGGTCGAGGGACGACGAGAGGCCCGATACGTGTGCTATGAGGGCGCGCGGATAGCGTGGCCGGTATCTATAGTGGCCGGCAACCTGTCGAAATATGCTGCTGGATTGCGACTGTCGGGTTGCCCCGACGCTCTGCAGTACATTCATGGCACATCTCCTTCCAACACTGTCGACCTGTCGGGCCGGGTTTCGTCACGAAAACCGGATTGCAGAAAATATACTTAGTGAAATAATCAATATTCCCACTATGTAGCTTGGTGTAACGGCGTTCTTGAAGAATATTACTCCCGCAAGTGTCGCCAATATAATTCTTCCCAGATCGATTATTGCAATTCTTGGCAATCCGGATCTTGGGAATACCCGGAAAAGCAGTGCCTGGGAGATCGTCGTGAGCAGCCCGATGGCGCAGACGAGGATTACCTCATCCAGGTTCAGCGGACGCCATGAGATTGCGGCCAGCGGCAATGCGAACGCACATGTCAACGCGCTCGTTATCAAGGTCGCCATGATGGGAGCCTGGAAGGCGCCAATGAGCCTGGTCTGACTTGCAATCACAGAAGCCGTCAGGGCGGACAACAACGCGGCGGCGGCGCCCGGCACTGGTGCCGAGTTGAGGGACGGGCTCACGGCAAGAATTACGCCTGCGACGCCGGTGGTAATGCAAATCCACTCGACGCGGGATGGTGCGGCAGATCCGAGCCGGCCCGCTAAGGCTCCAAGCAATATCGTCTTTGTGTAGAGGAGAGCCTGCGCCAAACCCACGTCTATGGAGTGTATCGCATACGTCCAGGCGAGCGCGGAAATATAGATTAGAAGGGATCTCGGTGCGTGCCTCTTAACATCCGTGATTTCCATGCGCGGGCACAATTTAAATGAAAATGGCAACAGCAACAGAAAGCTTGAGCCGTACCGCAGGAATGTAAGCTGGTAGATCGATATTTCTGCACTCGAGATGCGCAAGAGCGTGGCGATAAGCACGAAGCATGCCATCTCCATGACAATGTAAATTGGCGTGCTCGTTTGCATCGTCTTTGACCGTTTACGATCTGACCGTCTTTGCCAATCTGGTGAGTGCCGTGAACAGTTCATCCTGTGTGTCGGGACTGCCGATCACGATCCGAATGCTGTTGTGGGACTTGTGGGGATCGACGAAGAACATGTGGCCAGGGCGTAGGATCACGCCGACATCGGCAAGCTGCTGGAGAAGGCGATCCTGGTTGGTTGTGGCGGCAAGTTCCATCCAGAGGAAGACGGACTCAGGGTGGGTGGCGAGGGGGAAGCCAGACAAGCATCCGCGGGCGATCGCTTGCCGGGCAACGATCTCAGCACGGACGGCATCGCGAATGCCAACAAGCGTGCCGTCCATCACCCAGCGCGACATGATTGCTGCCGATAGCGGGTTTGCGTGCCAGGTTGAAATCGTGTCGAAGGCCGCCGCAGCCTTGCCTGCGTCGGCGCTGAATGGCGCGACAAGGTAACCCAGTCGAAGCCCAGGCCCCATGCATTTGGCCGGGCCGGTAGCGAACCAGCAGATATCAGGCGCAAGTGAAGCAATTGGCTCTGGCGCAATCGACGGCAAGCTTCCGTAGACATCATCTTCTATGATCGGAACGCCGTACTTGCGTGCGACGTCGGCAAGCTCAAGGCGTCGCGTTCGTGACATGACAATCGATGTTGGATTGTGCAGGGTTGGCTGCAGGAAAAGCGCACGCGGCCGGCGGTCACGACAGGCCTCGTCAAAAGCATCGGGAAGCGCCCCATCAGCGTCCATGGCGATGCCGCTGACCGTGATGCCAAGCAATGCCGCCAGACGTCGTAGCCCGTAGTAGCTGATATCCTCGGTCAGCAGGTGGTCCCCAATGCCGACGACCGATCGAAGCGCCAGAAAAAGCGCGCTTTGGGTGCCGTTGGTCATGATGATGCGATCAGTCTCGACAGCTGGGCCAAGGCGCTCGCTCAACCAGCGGCGGGCAATATCCCGATCCTCCTCGCTGCCACGGAAGGTGTGATATCGCATGAGACTTTCGATCTTCGCGCTTCGACTGATCTCCCCGAACGCCCTGATCAATGCTTCGCCGACCCATGGGGGCGTGGGTGGCGTGCTGCGGATAAGGCTAATGGGTTCAATTGCCGTTTGCAGTTCATGCCTAATCGATGTTTGCATGTGCGTGGTCCTTTGGGATTCAAACGCTTGCAGCCAGCCAGGCTGAGGGCAACTGTTCGCGTTCGCTCAACAGATGCGAGGAATGTGTTGGCGGTCTTCCGATGCTCCGGGGCCAGCCCAGCGCCGCGACGATCTCAGATGCCGCAATCTTCCCGATCAATGGGGCAAGCGTGACGCCACCATGCATGGCAGCCACGGAGATCGCGGCGCATTCCTCTCGTGGCCCTACGATTGGATGATCGCTGGCGGGTACAGGCCGCGGGCAGGTCGTCCAGCTTCTCGGCACATGGAGGAAACCGTCGAGCCAGCGCGCGCCGGCCGCCAACAGGTCCAGGCGTTCCCCTTCGAGGCGTTTCAATGGTTCGAGTTCACCCGGTAGCGCTGACACTCCAGCTATATATCCGCCCTGACCGGGCCGGATATGGAATCCGTCCGCATAGACGACATGCCTGATCACACTTGTGTCTTGCGTGGTGAGCACGAGGAGCGGGCCAGGCAGCGTCTTGATCGGCAGTTCCCGCAGACCGGCCAGTTTGAGCAGTGAGTTGGTGTCATTGCCCACCGCAAGCACGACCCGATCGAAGGTTTCGAGGTCCGATTGCCAACTTAACCTCACCCATCGGTCTGACGCCTGGATCCCCGCTACGCGCGCGCTGCGAAATTGCGCGCCGAAACGTTCAACGGCGGTCTTCACAAGCTGCTTGCACAACGCGCCTGAGTCGACCCAGCCTTCTTCTGCGACAAGAAATCGTTCCGTGGCGAAGCGGGCATGGATCCGAGGCTCGAGATCGATCATCTCCTTGGCAGCTACGGAACGGACTTCGCCCCCGGCAGATGCGAAGGTGGTCGCATCCCTGGCGAGTTTGGCTGCGGGATCGCCGGCCGATGCTATACGCGCTGTGCCGCATAGGTGCAGGAGGTGTTCCGACCCAATCTCGCGTGCCAGTGCGCGATGGTAACGGATGGCCTGCAAGCGAAAGGCAAGATCCTCGCCGGATCGGCCAAAAGCGTTAAGACAGGCAAAAGACGATCCGGAGACCGCGCTTCCCGGAGGGAGGGGATCGAAGATCGAAACCTTCGCTCCTTGCTTCGCCAGATGGTAGGCGATGGAGGCGCCTACGATTCCTGCTCCGACAACACCAATTTTCATCGGCCTTCTCCGAGAATAGAAGCTCACCGCCTCACGCGCTGGCTGTCAGTCCGCCGTCCACATAAAGGATCTGTCCGGTCACAAATCGCGCTTGCCGGGAGGCCAGGAAATGCACGGCTCCGGCGACATCCGCCGGTGTCGCCAGTCGGCCGATGGGAATGACCGCCACTGCTCGTCGAAAGGTTTCGGGATCTTCCAGCGCCTTGTCGTTCTTGTGCGTGCGGACAGCACCGGGCGCGACCCCGTTTACGGTGATGTTGTGCTGCGCAAGCTCGATCGCCTGCTGTTTCAGCAGGGTCGCCAGCCCCCCTTTGGCCGCGCAGAAGGCGCTGTACCCCCGGCCCCGGAAGCCGAGCGCCGAGCGCACCGAAAGCAGGTGGATGTGACTGCCGCCTCGGCCACTGGCCACCTGCTGGGTGGCGACCGCTTGCGACAGAAACATCGCTGGCCGCAGCGTCCTGGAATAGACCTCGTCGAAGGCTTCCTCCGTCACCTCGAGCAGCTTCTGTTCCTTGTTGAAACCCAGGCAGTTGACGAGAATGTCGACCGATCCATGCAACTGAGCTACAGACGCCACTTGCTTGCGAATGTCTGCAGTGTCGCAGGCATCGAGGCCGATGCCCTCGGCGGTCCAGCCCTCGTCACGGAGCCTGCCTGCAAGCATATCGGCGCGCTCGCCGTCGCGTCCGGCCACGATGCTGGTCGCGCCGGCAACAGCCAAAGCTTGCGAGATGCTGGTTCCAATCGCGCCATAGCCGCCGACCACGAGCGCGACCTTGCCCTTCAGGCCGAACGCCGTTTCGACCTGCAACTCGGATTGGTGAACGGTCATGATGCCTTCTCCTTTGGTGCTGCCGGATTGGCGTCCGCCCGTCGCGCGCGCCAGGTCGCGTCGCCATACTGTCCTTTGAACACCGGCCCGAGATGCTCTTTGGCGGTGCCGCCCAACTTGAGTTTTCCTACGAAAGACCCGTCTTCGGTCAGTTCGCCCTCAAAGCCATAGAACAGCCAGATCGGGACCTGTTCATGCGCCGCTTCCAGGCGCAGGAAGCGTCCATGGACTTCGCCGCTGACGACGCCGGTTCGGTTCTCCGTGTGATGCGTGCCAACCACTGAACGGCCAACCTGCCGAAGCTGCAGGCGGTGTTTGGCCGTTCCACGAAGAAACCCGATGTCGACATGCCAGGCACCCGACACATCCATTTCGGGGATGACCTCGGATTTTGGAGGGGCGATGCTGGCGGGATCGGCAAAAGCGGCAGCCAGAGCGGCGCCGACGATTTCGGCTTCCTTGTCGGACAGGTTGATTGGGTCCAGGATTGTGGAGGTCCTCGTTGACCAGAAGTCGTGGATGAGGATGCGCGGTCGCTGGCTCAGCAGCGCAAGCCGCAATTCCTCGCTGTCGAAGGGGATGTGGTCGAAATCCCATGAAACCTTGAGCCGGGTTGCGGTCACCGAGCCTGGCCAGGTTTTGATCTCGGTCGACACGCCGGGGATGGCGGACAGATATGATCGGATCCGCTCCAGGCGCGGCACCCACTGGCTTCGTTCTTCCCTGGCAGATCGGTGATTGATCCAACGGTCGATGGCGACGACCGCGCCAACCATTTCCTCCTTTCCGATCTTCATGGATCGGCCGAAAGCCTGATGCGGTGCACCATTCCACCAGATCGCCTGGCAGAGGGTCTTTTTCCCGATGACGATCGCCGTCGATTGCGGCGCGCGCAGATATTTGCCGCCGGCATAAACGACCAGGTCAGCTCCACTATCGATCCAACGATCCGGCTTGCCGGGAGAAAGACCGGCCGCATCGACGAGGATCGGCACATCATGTGCCTTTGCCACCGGCAAGATGGACTGGAGGGGGAGGGTGGTCGACCCGTCAAGGCGACCAACCAGGCAGATCATTGCAGCCTCGCCGATTGCCTTGTCCAGCTCTTCATAGGTCGCAACGTCGACGATCTCACCGCCGGCGATGCGCATGGCCTGCTCATACGCGAACCGCTGATCGGCGGGGATCAGGACCTTGTTGCGCAGTCCGGACGTGTCGGGCAGCCGCAGCATGAGTTCGGGATTGTTTCCGGCTATGCAGGCTGCCGTTGCAAGCGCCAGGCTTGCGGCAGTCCCTGCCGTTACCACGCCCCATTCGGCGCCGGTCAACTCGGCCAGCCGCTGGCCCGCGCCTTGGGCCAACTCATCCATGTCCACGAATGCGCCGGCTGCTGCGTTCATGGCCGCGATGACTTCATCCGAAGGGTTGCTGGCGCCATAGATGGTGCGCACCCCCGCGCATTGAACGATGGGCTCCACGCCTAGTGCCCGGAAGACCGCGCCTGCAGACGAAGCGTTGACCGATGCTTGCTTGAGTGTCGAATGCGAGTTCATCCCAGTGTCCTCGAGGCAAGCAGCAACGATGAGGCGACGCAAAAGGCGGTCACGACGACGTACATCGCGCCTTGTGTTTTCGGGACGCTCAAAGGCGCGATGTGGAGCAAAGCCAGCGCGACAAGTGCAGCGGCGAACAGTGATGGAAAGATTTGCTCGGCAATCACCGGGCGAAGCAGGAAGAGAACCGCTGTCAGAGGAACCGCATAGGTCGTCGGCACACCAACGAAGCGCCCACCGGGAGAACCGAACACATTGAAGTAACTCAGCCGCAGAGCGCTGGCCAAAACCAACGTCGCTGCAGCAAGAATCGAGAGGAGCGATCCTTGTCCCACGACGATCAAGGTGACAGCCGGAAAGATACCTGCGCTCACCAGGTCTGCCAGGGAATCAAGGTTTTTTCCAACCTCTCCCGTCTCGGGTGCTCGGCCCAAGGTGCGCTTGGCAACCACGCCGTCTAGATGATCGGCCAGCAAGGCCCAGAGCGTGACCGCGACACCCGCTTCCGGATGGCCCGCAAGTGCGAAGCTGATGCCGACAACGGACAAGGCGAGACCTGCCCCGGTGATGGCGTTTGCAGGATCGGCAAGTTGACGAAGCATGTGCGTTACTCCTCAGCCCTGGCTAGGGGTCAAACAGCCTGCGACAAGAGCGTTACTTCAGGCGGCGTGGCGAAGAGGTTTTCCGCCATGCGCAGATCGGCCTGGTTGTCGATCTCGTACCATTTGACGGTGTCGCAGCGCGCCGCCGCGATCTTCAGGCCGCGGCCTATCAGCTGCGCCAGCACCTGCTCGGTGTAGGTCGTGCCGGCACCGATGCCGATCAGATCGTCGAGGGCAGGCACGATGACCGTCGACAGGGTTGCGCGCGAGAACCGGAACAGATTGAGGGTCTTGAAGAGGCGAGGGGCGCCTGCCTCATTCAGATTTGCGGCGGTCTGCTTCATGCGGACTTCCGCAATTGTCCCGGCGGGGCCAAGAACGACGGCGGAGCCTTCCATTTCTTCGGTGAAAGGTGCGACCGCGGCGACGTCACCGGCGCCGGCGGCCATCAACGAGACCAATGCCTGCCGCTCGAAGAAGACATCTCCTTCGAGCAGGAAAATGTCACCGCTCAGCAGGGTATGACGCGCCAGCCAGAGCGAATAGGCGCTGCCGGTGCGGTCGTAGACAGTAGATTCGACATAGTCGATGTCGACGCCCGCAAACCGGTCACCGCAGGCGTATTCGATTGCATCCTTCCTGTAGCCGACGACGATGGTGGCCGATCTGACCCCCATCGCGCCAAGATGGCGCAGGGCGTTATGGATGATCGAGACGCCGAGGACCTCCACCAGGGGTTTCGGTCGGAAGTCGGTCAGGGGGCGCAGCCGCGAACCCATACCTGCAGCCAGGATAACAGCGCTTTGGGGTACTTCAGTCCTGAACATGACAACTTTCCTTAAGCTACGTTGCGAGTTGCTCCGGTCCACGCGTCAAAAACTCCGACGAGCCTCTCCAGCCCGAGCGCGAGCTTGTCGTGGTCAATTCCGTAAGAGAGACGCAGCCCCATCGGGTCTCCGAAGGCGCTGCCCGACACCCCTGCCACTCCGGCCTGGGCGAGGAGAGCATTGACGACATCGTCCGCGGTTCGTGGGGCGGTGGAAATTGCGCCACTGTCAGCGAGCTCCCGGAGGTCGAGATAGAAGTAGAACCCGCCCTGTGCCTTCGGCAGCGGGGCAATCGCCTGGCGCGACAGGATGTCCAGTCCGAGCCGCCGGGCCTGGGTCAACTGCTCGGAGAGATGTCTTTCATAACTGCCGTCGCCGCGTCGCAGGTGTTCCAGGACGGCATGCTGGGCGATCACATTCGGGTTCGATGTCGTGTGGGACTGGAGTGCTTTGACGGCGTCGATCACGCTTTTTGGAGCGGCCAGGTAGCCAATTCGCCAGCCCGTCAAAGCAAGCGTCTTGGAAAACGCATTGATGATGATGGTGCGCGAGCGCGCTTCCGGCACGAGCGAGACAATTGGATGATGGGCGTGCGGTGCATGCGCGAATGCGCCGTAGCATTCGTCAAAGATGATCCAGAGATCGCGGCGGATTGCCAGGTCGGCGATCTGTTCCAAAGTGCTCTGGTCATAAACGACGCCCGTCGGATTGCTGGGCGTGTTGACCACGATCGCGCGCGTCTTCGGCGTGATGGCGCCTTCGATATCCTCGGCTCTTGGAACATAGCCGTGGTCGCGCGTGTCGACATGCACCGGCCGCCCGCCGGCAATCAGCACCTGCGCCGGGAAGGTCGTCCAATATGGACTTGGGATGATGACTTCGTCGCCCGGGTCCAGCAGGACCATCGCGGCGTTGAAAAGCGCTTGTTTGGCACCGTTCGTGACGGCGATCTCTTCGCCATGCCAAACCTGCCCGGTTTCGCGGGCGACCTTTGCGGCGAGCGCTTCACGCAGTTCGCGAAGCCCGACGGTGTCGGTATAGCGGTTCTCGCCGCGTTCAATGGCGGCCAGCGCGCCCTCGCGGACGCTCGGCGCGAGATCGGACCATATTTCTCCTGCGGTGAGGTCGATGACCTCCTTGCCGGCATCGGATGCCGCCTTGGCGGCTGCGCGCGCGGCAGCCGTCCCCGACGACGCAAAAAGCTTCGTACGCTGTGCCAACATTGTCGGCCCTCGTGAGTTGTTGTGACTGATGGTGGGCGGAACCGGCCCAGTGCTACTCGGCCGCGACCGCGACCGAAGGAAGGTAGCGCGTCTCGGCCTCCGCCAGTTCGCGGTAGTTGAGCAGGTCGAACACATCGTCCAGCGTGGCGACCTCGTTTTCGATGCCGGCGATCGTTCCTTCGCGAAGGATGCGTTCGCAGACCTGGCGCATGGCCGAGACGGCCGCGCGCATGTTGTGGTTGGCCCAGATCACCGTCGAGATCTTGGCCGCACGGTACTCATCGACGGGCGTGCGGTAGTATTTGGTCGGGACGATCACGAGGGGCAGGCGATTGCTCCATTCCCGGGCGAAGGCCAGGATCTCGCCGGCGTCCGACTTACGCGAGTGGATGAGGATCGCATCGGCGCCGGCGTCCGCATAGGCATGCGCACGCATCAGCGCTTCCTGTTGGTCGTAACCCGCGATCAGCGCCTCGACGCGTGCGACCAGAACAAAGTCCTCGGAACCAAGCGTGTCCTTCACCGCGCGCAGCCGTCCGCAGAACTCACTGATTTCCGCCAGCGGGTGACGGTCACCGACAAAGGAGTTCATCTTGGGGAAGCCCTTGTCCTCGAGGCAGACACCGGCCGCGCCGTGCTGGAAGAGCTTCCTGGCCGCGAGCCTGGCATTGTTGAAATTGCCGAAGCCGCTGTCTCCATCCACCAGGATGGGGATTGAGGCTGCATCGGCCATCCGCTCGACGACTTCGACGAGCTGTGTCCAGGATGCTTCATTGGCATCGCGGTAACCGAGGCTCGAGGCAATCGATAGGCCGGAAGCCCAGAGGCCCTTGAAGCCCGCGCGTTCCGCGATGGTTGCTGAAAGCGCGTCATGCGCTTCCATGATGAAACCGAGCGTATTGGCCTGGATTATTCCGCGCAGGCTTGGCCTGGCTGCTGCCGAAACGGCTGTGGTTGAAAGGCCGGATTCTCCAACGTACGACATCGCTGCTCGCTCCCAGATGAGGTGCACTGCCGTTCGTGCCGACAACTCAAGCATGAGGCGTTTCTGCGGCCTTGTCAGGGGCCCACTGATTGGGAAGCGCCACAATTCGCTTGAGCGTCACCGAACTGTCATACGTTATTCACACCATATTATGGTTGTCAATTCAAAAAATATCCAGATTATGGATTGCTCTTTTAGCCGGCTACGGGATCGTTGGCATAGACTTGTCAAGCCAGGCGGTATGAGGCATTGGGGAGATAACTGGGTTCTGAGATACACGCTGCGGATGCCAAAGACAGTCAACGAGACGGAACTGGCGAGCGGGGCGCAACTCCTGGACCGCGCGGTGGCGGTGCTGAATTTCGTCGGCCAGGCGGCGCGGTCGGGCGGCGCCAGTATCGCCGACATCAGTGAGGGGCTGAATCTCAAACAACCGACCGCGCATCGGATTGCCGTCGCCCTCGAACGTCATCGCTTGATCGATCGCGACAGCCTCACGAAGCGCTATAGGCTCGGGCTGGGGCTTTTTGTGCTGGGTGTCCGTGCCGCTGACGAGTCCGGCCTGCGCACGCTGGCACAGCCGGCGCTAACGCGCATCGGCGCGGCCACCGGCGACACCGTCTTCCTGATGGCACGCTCGGGGGTCAGCGCGATCTGCGTGGATCGCCACCAGGGCAGCTATATGATTGACAGCCTCACCGGCGGAATAGGCGGGCAGATACCGCTCGGCGTCGGTTCGGCCAGCCTGGCGATCCTGGCTTCATTGCCGCCGCCGGAGGCTGACGCCATCATCGAGGCGAACTCGCCACTCTATCCGCAGCATCATGGTCTGACAGCAGGCCGCGTCCGCAGCTTGCTGCCGGCAATACGCCAGGAAGGGTACGCCCTCGACAGGGGCGATCTGGTGGCCGGGATCTCGGCGTTCGCCGTCGCGATCAGCCCCGGGCAAAGGCCGAGCGGCGTGGCAATCGCCGTGAACATGACCAGCGCCAGACTGTCCCAAGACCGGTTCGAACAGTTGCTTCCATTGGTCAGACGGGAAGTGCAGCAGCTTGAAGAGCAGATCAATCCGCTGGAGATCATGTTCCGGCAACGCCCGGCCAGATGAACGCCGAAGCCCCTGCGACGTCGCAATTCGTGACGCTTCGCGCACGTTTACAAGTAAGCCGGCAAGGTTTAGAGTTCACTCATATTATGGATATCGGTAGGCTGGATTCCCCTTTCGTATGGAGTGTTGGGGCAGATGGTTTGCGATCGGCATGCGACTGGAACCTGCCTGGGTATCGCGCTCTGCGTGCTGATGGCCGTGTTGCTTTCGAAAGCCGCCCTTGCATTGGAACGATACCAGTTGAGCGTGCCGGGAACGCTGAGCGTTGCGATTACCGGCGACATGCCGGGTCTTGTCGCGCTCGATGGCAAGCTGTCGGGCTACGACGGTGAAATCCTCCAGATGGCGGCGACGCGGCTTGGCCTCAAGATAAGGCCGGTTCCGATGGAATGGTACGGCGCGATCGCTGCGACCCAGTCCGGCCAGGTTGACATCATCGGCGGCAACGTCGCCTGGACGCGGCAGCGGGCCGACGTGCTGACCATGACCGATCCCACAGCCTACTTCCAGAACGGCATTACCCAGAAGATCGGGCAGAACTGGAACAGCCTGGCGGATCTTGAGAACAAGAAGGTCGGCTCGATGATCGGCTTTGGCTTTCTGGTTGAACTGCGCAGGCTGCCCGGCCTGCAGCTCATGCTCTACGACACGCCGGACGCGGCAATGCGTGACCTGGTCATCGGTAGGATCGACGCCATGATCGGCGACCCGCCGGCCATCGACTACGCGATTTCGCGCAATCCGGACTGGAAGCTGCACACGGTCCCCTTCATCGACAACAATCCTGACTTCCCCTTGTTGACGAGCACCGGCCGGCAATATGTCTTTGGTCTCTCCAAGAACAATCAGGCGCTCGCCGATGACCTGAGCCGCGAGATCAGGCTGCTGTGGTCGGATTGCGAGGTCAGGCTGATCGGCAAGCATTATGGCCTGTTGAGCGACACGAACTTCGTGCCCTCGGCGGACAATTTCCGCGCCGGCGTCGACAGACCAGCCGACTGGGCCGCACCGCGTTGTCGGCAATAGCGAGCGGGGGTGAGCGGTGATCGACCTCGGCGTTGTCCTGTTGATCCTGCTGGACGGTGCAAGGATCACCGTCATCATCGCCTTGGGCGCGCTGGTCCTGGCGATTGCACTCGGCTTTTCTCTGGCTTCCGCCAGTTTCCTGCTCCGATCCCGTCTCGTCGACACTCTCATTGCGATCTATGCCGGGATCCTGCACACCATTCCCAGCCTGATCTGGCTGCTTCTGGTGTATTTTGGCCTGGCTCACATCGGGATCAGGCTCCCGCCGGTGCCGGCAGCCACGGCAGGACTGGGCATCATAGGGTCGGCGATGCTTGTGGAGGTTTTTGCCACGGCATTCCGGTCGGTGGCGGCAAAACAGAGCGAGCCGGCGCTTGCGCTGGGCCTTTCCCGCCTCCTGGCCTTCAGGCTGGTGATCGTCCCCAATTCCTGGCGAATAAGCCTGCCGCCGCTCGGCAACTATGCGCTCGCCCTCGTCAAGGACACGACGCTGGCCGCGGCAATCGCTGCGCCGGAGCTCATGTTCCAGGCGCGCGCGTTGGTGAACCGCACGTTCGAGACGGGACTGATCTATGGGCTGGCGGCATGCATCTATCTCGGCGTCGCCTTCATCCTTTTCCGCCTGACAAAGCGCTTTGAACAGGTGGCGAGCCAATGATGGAAGGCATTGCCTTGTATCTTGCGGACTGGGGCCCGCGCCTTTTCGAGGCTGCGTCGCTCACGCTGCTGTTGACCGCGGCAGGCTTTTGCGGCGCGTCCCTGGTCGGCCTTGGCCTGGAAGCCCTGAGGACGTCGCGCAGCGCGAGACTGCGCGGTCTCGTCAACTCGTATGTCTGGGTCTTGCGCGCCATACCGCTGCTGATCGTTCTCTACGTGCTTTACTTCGTCCTGCCCGGCTTCGGCTTGACGCTGTCGCCTTTCCTGGCGGGCACGCTCGGCCTTGTCCTTGTGCACGGCGCCTATCTGGCCGAGGTGCTGCGCGCCGGCATGCAGGCCGTGGAGCAGGGTCAATGGGAAGCCGCGCGCGCCGTTGGACTGTCTCGTCTCCTCAGCCTGCGGCTGGTCGTCATTCCCCAGGCCGTGCGCCATATGTCCGGACCACTGATCGTTGCCTTGATCTGCGTGCTCAAGGACAGCTCCGTCTGCGCCCTGATCGGCGTCAACGAGCTGACATTGACCTCCCGGGCGATCATGTCCGAGAGCTTCATGCCGCTGCATGTCTTCCTGCTCGCAGGCCTTTTCTACCTTGCGCTCGGCTGGCCGGCTTCGCTGCTCGCACGCGCGATCGAGCGGCGGACGAACAACCATCGCTGCCCGCAACCGCAGCGCTTGCGAGCGCCCAGGCGGCGGGCGCGCCTGGCGCCTCTGGCCAGGTGAGGGCCAATGGCGCGAGCCCCTTTTCCGGTTGTGGTCCTGCAAGGCGCGCCCTATGAGCGCGGCCATCAGCATGGAACCGCTTTCCAGCGTGATATCGTCTCTGACCTGGACCGGCTTGCCAGGTCTGTTCCAGCGCGCGTCCTGGTCAGGACACGACGCGAGGCGGGGGCGTCTTGGCGAACCCTGAATTTGCTCGCGCCTGCCATAGCCGCCGAAATCGAGGGAATCGCCGACGGCGCGCATTGTGCGGCCGAGGATATCTTCCTCAACAGCGGCTTCGAGTTTTTCGGGGAGCCGGCGCCGACCGGCTGCAGTGCGTTCGCCTTCAAGGGCGAGCGCGGCGCGGTTGTTGGCCAGAATTGGGATGCACCGCACGGCGCGAAATCCGGCCTGGTGCTTTTCGTGCACTTGGACCCGGACGGCTTTCAATTGGCCACCGTCGCTTCCAGGGGCACGCTGGGCTGGCTCGGCCAGAATGGCCACGGTCTCTGTCTGACGACCAATGATCTGATGCTCGACACAAGGACGGCAGGCCTGCCCAGCCAGGTGGTGCGTCGCATGGTCCTGTCCGAGCCGGATGTGCCGAGCGCACTTCGTCTTCTGCATCGGTTGCCGCATATGGGCGGGCGAAGTTACCTGCTTGGCGATGCCTCCGGACGGATAGCCGCGGTCGAGGTGTCGCCGGCAGCCGGCGTGAAAGCCCTTGCCGGCGCCGGTCCGCTCATCCACACCAACCACGCACTGTTGAGCGAGACGAAGGCCGTCGAGAACCGTGCCCTGCTGCAGCAGATCTATCCGTCGACATATGACCGATATGCCTCGCTTGCCGGTGCAGCCGGGTCCATGCGCTATGTAGCCGACGCCAAGCGCGTCCTGCGCGATCGGACCGGAGCGCCCAATGCCGTTGCAAAGAGCTTCTCGCGCGAGGAAGCGACCGAGACCGCGTGTTCGATCGTGTGCGATCCCACGGCAGGGGTGATCCATGTCTGCCTCGGTCTTCCCTGCGCGGGCGCGTTCGTTGCGCACGGCCTTCCGGCTCGCGACCGCGTCTCGGTCAGGCGGCACTCAGATCCGACTTCGCCAGTTGTGCGTGCCGATATTCAGCAAACCTTGCCGCAAGTTCATTCGCGATCTCCTCGCAATCCGCGAGACGCACAGCTGGGCAGTCGAAGCCGATTTCTTCGCGGATGATCGCGGCGGAATCCGTCGTGAAACGGATGGTGCCATCCGCGTCGACGGACTCGATACCGTCGAATTTCTGGCAGGCGCGGTTGATGGCGACAGCTTCGCCGATCGACAATCCCTCCGGCAGGTCGATGGATATTCCGTCTGGTGAAATCCTGACGGGATAGCCGCCGACTAGACCCAGGGGCCCTGGCGCATGAACGACGCGGTCAACGCCGTCGGCTAGCGTCCGCAGCACGGCCGTCGCCGAGGAGGCGGTCACCGATTGCCCGGCCAGACCCTTGACGCGGCGGAAGCGCCCGGCGACGGTGGCAAACACCGCGTCGTGATCGATTGCCTCGGTCGGCAGGACCTCGCCGTCGAGGTAGAAACTCAGATGGTAGGGTGCACCGTCCGTCCCGCCTGAGCTCGGCATCCGGTAGCTCAGGAAGTGATGCGCAAAGAAACGCACGGCGATGCGCCTGACGTCGCAGCCGAGAAGATGGGCCGCCGCCAGCTGGATCCCCGGAACGGCATTGGCGATGTTGCCGATGCCGATCAAGGGGGCGGCGTTTTCGGCTGCGAGCGCCGCATTGGTCACGTCGGGATAGGACGCGTTGACGACCTTGGCCTGCAGGCCGGCCAGGCGGACGGCCTGCATCAGGCGGCGCACCAGAACCAGATGCATGGCTGCCCAGACGCCGCCGCGCGCCTGGTCCAGGCGCTGGAAGGCGGCTTGCGGCAGCTGGGTGATTACCCACCATGAATGCAGCGTCGTTGCGTTGAAGATGATGTCCGGCCGAAGCGCGGTGAGATAGGCGGCCGTCTCGTCGACATTCATCAGGTCGACGGCGGCGACCTGGATGCTGGCGTGGTGGCCGAGATTGGCCGCCGTGTAGCGCGCCAGGTTCGCGCGCAGCGATACTTTCTGGTTATCGCGTGCCGCTATGTGGATGTCGTAGCCGCAGCCGCTCTGGCTCAGAAAATCAAGAACGCCGCCGCCGAGCACGCCGCAGCCGAGTATCAAAATCCTGGTAGGATGATCGCCCGTTTCGAGAGCCATTTTGCGCCTCGCGTCTGAGTTAATGGTTGGTTCAACGCTCCGGACAATGGCAGCCGTTTGTGACAGCACCTTTTAGGACGGTACATACCTCTCACCTTTGAGATCGATACATCTTAAAATCCGATGGCTGTCACTCATCTGAAAGATGCTTGTCATCCACGCTCGATAACTTCGCCACCATCTGTCGGCGCATCGCCAAAATGGGGCGGCAAGGTGGAGAGCAAGGAATGAACCAGGTCGCTAACGTTGCGCGATATCTGCCATTGGACAGCGCGGTCCTGGAGGTCGATCTGGATGCGGTGCGCGCCAACTACATCACGATGACCGGTATTCTCGGCCGCGATGTCACCACTGCCGCGGTCGTCAAAAGTGATGCTTACGGACTCGGCCTGGAACCACTTGCCCGAACGCTGTGGGACGTGGGCTGCACGTCCTTCTTCGTTGCCAATCTGGAAGAAGCATTGAGACTGCGCGCCGTCTGCCCTTTCGCCAGGATCGCGGTCTTCCATGACGACTATGTCCGCTTTAGGCGAATTTACCGGCTGGAAGACATCCAGCCGGTAATCAACACGCCAGAGGAGTTGGATTTCCATTTCCGGACAGCGGCGACCGATCCGTACCTGCTCAATGTCGACACAGGCTTCTCGCGCCTCGGCCTATCCTCGTCGGAGGTTTCGGATTTTTCCAACAAGGAATGGTTTTTCAGGCACCCGCCCCGAATCCTGGTCAGTCATCTGGCCTGCAGCGACCATTCATCGGACGCGATGAATGAAGTCCAGAAGCTGCGATTTGAATCTTTGCGCGCATCGATCCGACCCATGGCCAGCAGCCTGGTGGCTTCCGCCGGCGCGTGGCTCGACACTTCGTTCCACTTCAATCTTGCCCGCATTGGGTCAGCGCTGTTCGGGCTCAACAATGCCGGTATCCGTCCCAATCCGCTGTGTCCCGTCCTTAGCCTGCGTGCCCGCGTCCTTGCCGTTCGCGAGGTTTCCGCACATGAAGCCGTAGGTTATGGAGCGACATTCCGCGCCCGCCGCAACAGCCGGATCGCCATCGTCGGCATCGGCTATGCCCAGGGGCTGCCTTGGGCGTGCGCGGGCAGGATCTCTGTCCGCCTCGGCGCGCATTCCGCTCCCGTGGTGGGGTGCATATCGATGGAATACGTCACGGTCGACGTGACGGACGTGCCGCCTGAACTCTGTGGTCCCGGCACCTGGGCGCAGTTCCTGCATGACGAATTTGACGTCGGCGACCTTGCCGCCGAGATCGGCGTCAATGCTCAGGAGATCGTGATGCGTCTGGGTTCTGGGTGTCTGAAGCGCCATCGGCAAGACGGCAGCGAGGAAGCCGAATTGATCGTATGGCGCCAGCGGCATCCGGCGCCGGAAACGCTGGGCTTTTACCATTCAACCGGCGACCGCGTAGCGCTTGGTGGCGTCTAGGCATGTTCTCCATCAGCAATCGAAACGCAGGTGTGGCCCTGGCCGTCCTTGCGGCGGTTTTCTGGAGCACGGGAGGATTGTTCTCGCGCTTGATCGCTGTCGACAGCTGGACGCTGCTGTTTTGGCGCAGCACCTTCAGTGCCCTTTTTGTGCTGATGTTCTTGACGCTGGTGCTTCGAGAGTCACTGAGCGGCATTGTCGGAAGGCTCACGCCCGCGGCATGGCTGGTTGCAGGCATGTCGTCGACGGCAATGGTCGCGTTCATATTCGCGTTGCGGAACACGACGGTCGCCAATGTCGCGGTCATTCATGCCGGGGCGCCGCTGATCGTTGCGGCCCTCTCCTGGGCTTTGCTCGGCGACAGGCCGCCGTCGGTTGCGCTTATAGCCGGCGTCGCAGCCATAGCGGGCGCCGTTTTGACGGTGGGTGCGTCGGCGCTCTCGGGAGGTGGTTTTACGGGTGATGTTCTCGCGTTAATCATGACCCTGCTGATGGCACTCATGGCCATAGCCATGCGCGGAAACGACCAATTCCCCGTGGCCGAGACTTTGATCCTTTCCAACATATTGTGCGCGGTGGCTGTGTTGCCGTTCTCAAGCCCGCTGGCCGTCGCGTCGAAGGACCTGGCTTGGCTGGCTTCATTCGGGCTTGTGCAGATGACGCTCGGATTTCTTACTTTCGGACTGAGCTTGCGCTATCTGCCGGCGCGCGACGCCGCGCTTATCGGTGCCGTCGAGACCCCGATCGCACCGATCTGGGTCTGGCTTGCTTTCCATGAGGTGCCGGCACAATCCACCATACTCGGTGGGTTGATCATATTCGTCTCGGTTCTGGCTTTCCTGCTCAGCGCCGATCGAAAGCCCGCGAATTCCTATCTCTCGAATTGACGACGTTGGTGTTCTCGTTATGCGTGCATTGCGTGGGCGACAATGTCAAATCGTGGTGTCCTCCGCTTCACCCAAACTTAGCTTTGCCTGACCGTCCAGTATCGTCCTTGCAGCAAGATGGTCCCGGTTTAGGTTGATCGTCTCCGGCGACTTCGTCCCCTCGGCGTAGACAGTTGCAGCGGCCGCCACCCTTTCCGGGTGGCGAAGTTGCTTTGTTTGGGCTCCCGGTGGCGCGGGGTGGGCGGCTCTCCCTTCTAGCCCCGCCGCGGCAGCCCGCAACCCTTCGCTTGCTGCTTCGGGTCCTCCACTTCGTTCCGGTCCTTCGGATGCCTGCCACCTCTGACGGCGGGCCTTTCCGGTCGTTTTCGCCGCCCACCCCGCTTCCGGGGGAGGGCGCAGCGAGATTGCGAGCGGAGATCAGATCATGCGCAGGACCGGCAAGCGTTCAGCCCGAGGCGGGGGTGGTGCAAAAGGCAACCAGCAACCGCAGGCCAGCCTCTATTCAGAAATCACGGACCGCATCATCGCCGATCTCGAACGGGGCTGCGTGCCTTGGGTCAAGCCTTGGGGCAGGGCGAAGGCGGCCATTGGTCTGCCGAAGAATGCCGCCACCGGACGCGGCTATTCCGGGATCAACATCCTCATCCTGTGGGGCGCGGTGATCGAACACGCTTATCCAAGCCAGAACTGGCTGACCTTCCGGCAGGCACTTTCGCTTGGTGGTTCAGTCAGGAAGGGCGAGCACGGCACGACCATCGTGCACGCGGATCGGTTCGTTCCGAAGGATGAGAAGGAACGCGCCGAGGCCCAAGACACCGAGCCGCAGGCAATCCCCTATCTGAAGCGGTTCACCGTCTTCAATGTCGCGCAGTGCGACGGCTTGCCCGAGCATGTCACGAGCGTAACCGAGCCGCTGCCCGAGCGGGAAATCATCCCGCACGCCGAGGCCCTGATGCGGGCTACCGGCGCGGATATCCGCATCGGCGGTGACAGCGCTTTCTACATGCCCGCCAACGATTGCATCCAGGTGCCACCGCAGCCCGCATTTTTCGAGCAGATCAACTACTACCGAACCTGTTTTCATGAACTCGGTCACTGGACCGGGCATCCGACGCGTCTGGCCCGTGATCTCACCGGGGCATTCGGCTCCAAAACCTATGCCCGTGAAGAACTGATAGCCGAGATGGCTGCGGCCTTCGTCTGCTCGGCGCTCGGCATCGCGCCGACGGTGCGCCACTCCGACTATATCGGCTCGTGGCTCACGGCGTTGCGCGAGGACAATCGCGCGATTTTTCGCGCGGCCAGCCTCGCCTCGAAAGCCGCCAATTTCCTGCTCGCCTTCAACAATGGCGTGGCAGGCGATGCTGAGGCGGGCATCGCAGCTTGAGCGCCGGCGCGATTGCACTCAACCCGATCATTCCCACCAAGGAACTTCGCCATGATCCTGATCACGGACGAACTGCGCACACGGCTGCTCGCCAACGGCGCAGCCGAGACTGGAACCAACCATGTCCCGGTTGTGAAACTGTTCAATCCGGTTGGGGCAGCGACATGGCTTTTGACCGAGCTCGACAAGGACGGCGACACGCTATTCGGGCTTTGCGATCTTGGCTTTGGCTTCCCTGAACTTGGCAGCATCAGCCTTGCCGAACTGGAAGCCGTGAAAGGCCCTCTCGGTCTTGGCATAGAGCGCGATCTTTACTTCGCGCCTCACTTTCCACTCACGGTTTATGCCGAGGCCGCGCGCGTCGCTGGCCGTATTGCCGAGGCGGAGCAGCTTTTGCGGCATGCCGCAGAGGCGCTGGCACTTTCCCATTTCGAGCTTCCGCCCGACGAGGCGGATGACAAGCGCCGCTAGATGCAAAGCCGGTCCGCTGCTCGGCCTCCGGCCTCGCGGCAACCAAACGCAACCAGAGCCAAAGGAGAAGAAATCATGCAGCTTGCTCACATTCCTATCGATAGATTGAGTGTCTCCATCGCCAACATGCGGCATTCGAAACGCGCGCCGGATATCTCCGATATCTTGCCCTCCGTCAGGGCGCGCGGCGTGTTGGTGCCGCTGCTGGTCAGGCCGAACGGCACACCGGAGAGCTTCGAGATCGTCGCCGGACGGCGGCGCTATTTCGCGGCAAAGACAGTCGCCGGGGAGCGCGGCGAGGTCGAAGCCTTGCCCTGCGCCATCATGGAAGACGGCGACGACGCCGCCGCGCTTGAGGCGTCGTTGATCGAGAACATCGCCCGCCTCGATCCCGATGAGGTTTCACAATGGGAGACGTTCACGCGCCTGATCGGGCAGGGCCGCACGATCAGCGATGTTGCCGCGACATTCGGCATCACCGAGCTTCAGGTGAGGCGCATTCTGGCGCTCGGGCGTCTGCTGCCCAAGATCCGCGAAGCCTACCGCAAGGACGAGATCGACGCCGAGACGGTGCGTCACCTCACCATGGCCTCCAAGGATCAGCAAAAGCATTGGCTGGAGCTCCTTGCCGATCCCGATCAGTACGCGCCGCATGGCAGGCAGCTGAAGCAATGGCTGTTCGGCGGCCAGTCGATTTCCACAAAGGTGGCGCTGTTTGCCGTCGAGGATTACGGCGGCTTGATCGTCTCCGACCTGTTTGGCGAGGACTGCTATTTCGCCGATGTCGATCTGTTCTGGCGCAAGCAGAACGAGGCAATCGCGGCTAAGCGTGATGCCTATCTCGAAGCCGGTTGGCGCGACGTGGCGGTGCTGGAACCCGGCCAATATTTCCACTCTTACGATCACGAGAAGACGCCGAAGAAAAAGGGCGGCAAGGTGATCATCGCTGTCTCGCAGCGCGGCGAGGTCGAGTTTCATGAGGGCTGGCTGACGCGCAAGGAAGCACGCCGTCTCCGCTTCGATGAACAAGACGGCGAGCAAGTCGAGACACCGGTAAAGATGTCTCGCGCAGAACTCACCGGGCCGATGCAGAACTATGTCGATCTGCATCGGCATGCAGCGGTGCGCGCCGCGCTGTTCGATCATCCGGGTGTCGCGCTCCGATTGATGGTGGCGCATGCGATTGCCGGCTCACACCTGTGGCAAGTACGGCTGGAACCGCAACGCGCTGCAAATCAGGCCATCGCGGAAAGCATCGCCGCAAGCAAAGCGGAAGCTGTTTTCGCCGGAAAACTGCGCGAGGTTCTGACCTTGCTTGGTCGGCTGGATGACGACACGACCATTGCGGGAGGGTACGGCGATGACGTTACCCTCGCCACTATCTTCGTCCAACTGCTTGCGTTGACTGACGAGGATGTCGCGCGGGTGCTGGCTTTTGTCATGGCGGAAACGCTTTGCGCCGGAACGGCAGTCGTCGAGCTTCTCGGCGCGCATCTCAACGTTGATATGGCAACTTGCTGGAAGCCGGACGACGCTTTCTTCGACCTGCTGCGTGACAGGGAAGTCGTCAACGCCATACTTGCCGAGATCGGTGGCAATGAGGTCGCTGACGGCAATGTTTCGGAGAAGGTGAAGACGCAGAAGACCATCATCCGCGACTTCATTTCTGGCCAAAACGGCAGGCAGAAAGTCGATGGCTGGCTGCCGCGCTGGATGAAATTCCCCGTTGAGAGCTACACCGAGCGCGGCGGTTTCCGCACTGCCGATCAGTGGGCTGAGGTCAAGGCGCTGGCCGGGTCCGAGTGACCGTCACATGGCGAGTGGCGGCAGATTGGATTGCCGCCGCTCGCCCCAATCTCAAGTTCAGATCGATTGGCTCAGGCGCTGCCGCCGTAAGCACTGGCCGCTCCATTTTCGGGTGCTGGCATCGCCGCTGATTGCTTCACTCCCACATGCAAATGGTGTTGGAGCGCACGAGCTTTTTTGGGCAGGATTGCGCCAGGTGCCGCGTCGAATGATCCCGCTATTCCTATAGCCTCCGTTGCATCCAGGCTCTGCGCGCGCGCGTTGCCGTGAAATCTCCAACTGCCTTGGCAAGGACCATTTCCCTGCGGCTGGCTTGTTGACCTATGGGCGGATCCGGCCCGCCCGAAACCCTCGACTGACGACTTTTTTCCCCGCCGCCTGCGGCGGCTTCCTCGCGCCGCTTCGCTCCAAAAAAGCCGCCCGCTCGGGTCCTCCGCTGCCGCTGCGGCCCTGCCGGATTCGGGCCGTCCGGACGCGCCCATCACGGTCCGCCATCGCAGGGGAATGGTCCCCGGCGAATACCCAAAGGAGACTTCAAATGACCGCGATCGGTTACGTCACCAAGCAGGAAAACGGCGCCTACAAAGGCCAGCTCAAGACACTCAGCCTCCGCGCCGACATCGACATCGTGCCCAACCAGGCCAAGAGCGCCGACAACCATCCCGACTTCCGGGTGCTGGCGCAGGGCGTCGAAGTGGGCGCCGGCTGGGTCCGGACCGGCGAGGCTTCCGGAAAGGACTATGTGAGCCTGTCGATCGCCGCCCCCGAGTTCGGCCCGCGCAAGCTCTACGCCAATCTCGGCCGCGCCGCCGGCCACGATGACGACGAAACCTACGCCATCATCTGGAACCCGGCCGACTGATCGGCAAGACCGGGCCCCCGCACCGCTCCGGCGCGGGGGCCTCTCCGGTGAGGCTCCGGCATCCGGAGCTTCCATCTGCAGCACGACGAAACCCGATGCGATATGTGCATCGCGTGATGCCTGGAAACCGTGCTCCGACAGAAGGCCTTTCCCGATAAAATGCGGTCCTGGATGCTGACAAGAAGGCTTCTTGCCCCATGATCGAGCCTTATGACGATGCCGCTCCGACCGGCGACGACCTCACCGCTTACGACCAGGCCCATCTCAAACTGTATGCGCGTCTGCTCGACGCCGACAGCGATGGCGCCGACTGGCGGGAAATCGTCAGGATCGTCTTTGGAATCGATCCAGCGCGGGAGCCCCGGCGGGCGGCCACTGTCCATCAAGGCCATCTGGCCAGAGCGCGCTGGATGGCGCGGAAGGGCTATCTTCTTCTTTTGCGCGGATCCCCAGACTGACGCAGGCCTGATGCATAGGTGATGCGACCAGGGCATCGCCCGATGCCCAATGAGGGCCTTCCCCGGGCCGTTGCGGCCAGCAATTCTGCCCACTCCGAAAGCGCATCGTCTGTGGGAACTGCTGCATGAGGCCCGAAGCATCTCAATGGCGCGATCCTGACAGCTACGCCTTTTTCGATGCGCTTTCTGTCGAAGGCCTTGCCTGGGAATGTCTTCGTCGCTGCGAAGACTATTACAGACAATATCACGAGCTGGTGTCTGCCGGTGCGGAGGCCGCGCCCTTGAACCTCGATGCGCAACGGCGTTGGGGGTTGCGATTTCCCGGCCCGGCCAGACCTGTCCGCCCTGTCGCAGACTGTACTTTGGACCCCGTCCGCGAACCCTGCCGTGGTCACCCTTGTCGCCGCCCCGCATTTCCTGTCGACGACCCGGCCTCCGCCATTGGAAGGCTCCAGCGTATACCGTGAAAGTCCCGAAGGACGTCACGCTCTCCATGACGGTCCTGCCGCCACGCAGTTTATCCTTCGTCCTGGCGCGAAACCCGGCGGTGTCGTAGCCGCCCTGATCCCGCTCGACGCCGATGCGTTGGGAAGGATCGAAGCACTCACCCGGTTCTGGCGCTCCTGGCAAAGGCAAACGATACCTGCGGATACGCGCATAACGCCGCAGCGCCGCGCCCGGCTGCGGCTGATGCTGCGGGCCGCAGATGGTCGCAGGAGCGCGGCGAGTTATCGCGAGATCGCCAGGTCGATCTACGGTGAGCCTCGCGTCGCCTCCGAACCCTGGAAGACGTCGGCGCTTCGCGACACGGTGATCGGACTTGTCAAAGGTGGGAGCTCCATGATCGCCGGTGGCTACCTCCAGCTCCTTCGCCACCGCCGCCGACCCTAGGCGCCCTCGGGTGGGGATTTTTGTCTCCCCCAACTTCCCCATCCCCCGTGCCCCGTTCGCTACGCCACCATGGTTGTCATCCGCCGCTGGACGCCAGCGGTCGCCTAACAATCCACGGAGACACGCTCCATGCAGTCCGAACGCGCTATCTTACCCCCGCGCTTTCTGCGCACCAAGGAGGCGGCTCAGTTCCTGAGCCTGTCGGCTCGGACGCTGGAAAAGCACCGCACCTACGGCACCGGCCCGGCCTACCGCAAACTCGGCGGTCGCGTCGTCTATGCCGTCGACGACCTCAAGGCCTGGGCCGATCACGGAGCGGTCACCTCGACATCCGATCCGCGCGGTTCGGTCCTGCCGGCGAAACGTCACGCAGCCGGCCAGCCGCCCTGCATCGATCGATGCACACGCTGATCGTTGGTGAAACTCTTCATGGTGGCGCGGAGCCAGTCCCTTTCCGAGCGCGGGCAGTTCGACCTGTTCAGGGCACTCCCCGGCGATTTCGCAGCCAGAGATGCGCAGGACCTCATGGCCTATCCCTTCTTTTCACTCTCCAAGTCCCACCGCGTCGCGCCGATCGACTTTCGCGGCGGTGATGTCTCGATCCGTGTCGAGGCCGTGCCGGATCACGGCATGGCGACCATCTGGGACGCCGATATCCTGATCTGGGCGGCGAGCCAGATCGTCGAAGCGCGCGATGACGGAATAGCCACTTCCCGGCTGATGGCCGCCACGCCCTACGAAATCCTGACCTTTGTCGGTCGTGGCACGTCGCAGCGGGATTACCGGCGCCTGAAGGCAGCGCTGGATCGTCTCCAGTCGACCACCGTGTGCACATCGATCCGCCAGACGGTCGAAGGGCGGCGCCATCGCTTTTCCTGGATCAACGAATGGCAGGAGCGGACCGATCGCCACGGCAGGCCTGCCGGCATCGAGCTGATCGTACCGGACTGGTTCTACCAGGCCGTGCTGGATGACGCGCTGGTGCTCACCATCGACAGGGCATATTTCGATCTGACGGGCGGGCTTGACCGCTGGCTCTATCGCCTTGTGCGTAAACATGGCGGCCGGCAGCAGGCCGGCTGGCGCTTCGACTTCCGCCATCTCCACCAGAAGTCCGGAAGCCTGTCGCCGTTCAAGCGCTTCGCCTTCGAAATGCGCGATATCGTTCGTCGCCAGCCTTTTCCCGGCTACTGCCTGTTTCTCGAGATCGATATTGGCGGGCGCGTGCTGCTCGCTTTCGAGCCATCCTCCGCGCGGGAGGGGGACGGCGTCGTGCCATCAGGAACCCGAACCATCGTGCCATCGGGAACCGCCGGGTCGTGCTATCGGGAACCCGGGAAGGCCTTAAGCGCTGGAAAGACAACGGGAAATCGTCTCCCTAACTTAGACTCTAACTCAGAATCTAACCGTAAGCGGCGCCGTCGCGGCGTGAACGACGCAGAAAGCATGTGTCCGGACAAGGCTTCAGCGGCAGCCGATCACGGCAACGCCACCAGGCCCGCATGTCCCACCTTCGACCTCCCGACCGAAGGAGACGCCTCATGACCGGGGATGCGAATCGCCGTATGCGCGCCCGTCCGCTGCCGGACGGTCCGAAACCTTTCACGACGCTCGTCGACCTGACCTGGCGCCAACGGCGGATCGAACACTGGATCAGGTTCGGCCGCAAAAGCTACCAGCAGATCCTCGACCGTCACCGCAGCCTCGCCGGTTTCGCACCGGACAGCATCTTCGCCTTCGTGCGATGGGCCGCCAACGACTATGGCACCATCGTTTCGCGCATCGACATCGTGCGCGCCGTCGGACGCGGCGAGCCTTTCCAGACATTGCCCTTCGTCCGGCCTGGAGGCGACATTCTGCTGAAAGCCGAAAGCTGGTCGAGCGTCGAGCGCGTGCTTCAGCGCATCGATGCCATCGAAGCATTGGGCATCGATCCCGTCGAGGTGGATCCGGCTCATTGGCGCCATGTCCACAACCGCCTGCGCGCCGGCGAAACGCCGTCCTCCTATACGCTCTCGCGTCATGAGGCGTGGCTGATGCGCCGAAGGACGAAGCAGTGATGCGCGCCGGCGGCCTTCTCATCTGCGTCTTCGGCACGCTTGGTGTCGGATTTGCGTGCCTTGCACCGATGCCGGTCAAGCTCATATGGAACGCCTCCGCCAGCGTGCCGGTCGGGCTCTATACGGTCGTCGCTAACACGCCGCTGGACGTAGCGGATGTTGTCGCTTTCGTTCCATCGGAACCGCTCGCGAGCTTTCTGGCGGAACGCGGTTATCTGCCGGATGGCCTGTCGCTTCTGAAGCGCGTGCTTGCCATGCCCGGACAACTCGTCTGCCGCACCAACCTGGCGATCACCGTGGATGGTGCCGAGGTCGGTTCTGCGCTCGCGCGCGATCGCGCTGGCCGCGATCTGCCCGCCTGGCAGGGTTGCCGCCGCATCCACAGCGGCGAAGTGTTCCTGATGAACCGGCAGGTCCGCGACAGCTTCGATGGCCGTTACTTCGGGCCGACGACCACGGACCTGCTGCTTGGCGCCGCCGTGCCGTTGTGGACCGACGACGGCAGCGGCCGTTTCCGGTGGCGGCAAACACCTTGAACGCGCGCTCACTCCTACCGACACCCTGCAACAAACGGAGGTTGCCATGACCAATATCGGCGCATTCCAGCAGACCAGGACCGGCTATAGCGGCCGCATCCGTACGCTCGTCCTCGATGCTGACGTCGTACTCATCCCCGCGAACAAGACTGACGCCGACAACACGCCGGACTTCCGCATCCGCCGCGACGACGAAAAAGGTCCGGAGATCGGAGCCGCGTGGAAGGAGACCGGCGACAGGGCCGGTGACTATCTGTCGTTCCAGATCGACGACCCGGCCTTCGCCCAGCCGATCCGTGCCAACCTCTTCCGGTCCGATGACAATGATGATGCATGGTCTCTCCACTGGAATCGCCCGAAGCCGCGAAAAGCGCGGAGCTGACGCCATGCGGTCCCGCGCGGTCCTGACGATCCAGATTCTCATCCCTTTGTTCGCGAAAAAGCCGCTTCATCCCCTCGTCCCGCTCGAGCACGATCCGGTCAGCGCGCGCAGCGCAGGTCAGGGGCGGCGTCCCGCCGGCGCTTTGCGCGCACCCTTGACCGCAGCGAGCACGCTGGCAGGCTTGCGGGTCTGCGGGAAAGGTAAGTACGTACGGCACGCCATTCTCGTGGCGGCCGGTCTGCTCTCGCCCGGCTGCTCAGTGGACCTGGCGCTCGCGCATTCCGCACCGGTCGCACGCGCCACGGCCGTCGATCGTAATGCCGCGCACATCGCGCACGCGTCGCGGCGGTTCGGTATTCCGCAGCGCTGGATTCGTGCGGTGCTCCACGCCGAAAGCGCCGGAAAGGAACGAGCCCTGTCACCGGCGGGCGCGATAGGTCTGATGCAGATCATGCCGCACACCTGGGCTGAACTGCGTACCCGCCACCGGCTCGGCCGCGACCCCTACGATCCGCATGACAACATTCTCGCCGGCACGGCCTATCTGCGTGAGATGTGGGACAGGTATGGCGACGTTAACGCCATGCTCGCCGCTTACAATGCCGGGCCGGCGCGCTATGATCGGCACCTGGCGTCCGGCCGTCCACTGCCTGCGCAAACACGTGCCTATGTCGCCTCGCTTGCAGCGATGCTGGGTGGCGAACGCCCTTCCAAGATCGCGCTGGAAGCGCCTCGTCCGCCGGATTGGCGCGAAGCGGCGATGTTCATCGAGCGGACTATTAGCGCCTCCGTTTCCCATCAGCCGTCTCCTGATCGCTTCCGGAACTCTCCGCGATCAGCTTCCACGGCGACACAGGATAGTTCAGGGGTAGGTCGGCGAGAGGAGATTTTCGTCATCCGCAACGGGCATGCCGGACGGCCATGACCAGCGTTGCGGCTTGGCGTGCGCTTGCGCGTGTTGATGTGTCATGGCGAAGGATTGCTGTGGTGCGCGGTGCCGCGGCCGAGCGACGGCAAGATAAAAGCGCGCACGGTGCGCTTGGGTCGGACGGTTGTTTTTGTTCAGCTTTCTGTCGGGTTTTGCACGGTGCAGCGTATCTGTGCACCGTGTGCTTTCGGTCTATATCTCTGATTTCGCGTCTTGTTTTGCACGTTGCGTGGTCACGCCATGTCCGGTGAGCGCGAATTCCGCATCCGTCCGGGCCGCATCCGCTCAACCCGCGCGCAGCATGGGCGGCCCTTCATCGCCCAGGCGTTGGTGGCGGCGAGGAAGGCGGGCGGTGGCATTCCGCGATCCGGTCACGTTGTGCGCGGTGCCCGCTCGCGCTTCGGTCTTGGCCAGCGCGCAAGCATCCAGGCCAACAGGCTGATCACGTCGCGCAGCCGCGGCGCCGTCGTCAAGGCGCGTGTGGTTCGTCATACGGCGTTCGGCGCACAGCTCGGAACACATCTCGATTATCTGCGCCGCGACGGTGTCACCAGGGAGGGTGAAAAGGGACGGCTGTTCGGACCGGGAACGCAGCCCGCGGACGGTCGCGTCTTTGCCGGGCGCTGCGCGGAAGACCGTCATCATTTCCGCTTCATCGTCTCGCCCGAGGACGCCCGGGAGATGGCCGATCTTAGATCCTTCACCGGCGATCTCGTTGGTCGCATGCAAAAGGATCTCGGGACGCGCCTCGACTGGATTGCCGTCGATCACTGGAACACCGGGCACCCGCATATCCATCTGATCGTGCGCGGCGTCCGCGACGACGGGGAGGACCTGGTCATCGCGCGCAGTTACATCAAGGAGGGAATGCGGGATCGCGCTCGCGATCTCATCACCCAGGAGTTGGGGCCACGGACCGACCTCGATATCCGCCGCAACCTCGAAAGGCAGATCGAGGCGGAACGCTGGACGCAACTCGACCGGCAACTCATGCGCGAGGCTGCCACGACAGGCTTCATCGATCTTGCCCCGCGCGCCGGCCGCCAGCCAGACGAGTTTCACGCACTGAAGATCGGCCGGCTCCGCTTTCTCGAAGTTCTCGGCGCGGCCAGACAGGTCGGTCAAGCGCAATGGTGCATCGAGCCCGAAGCCGAGGTGGTGCTTCGCCAACTCGGCGAGCGCGGCGATATCATAAGGCGCATGCACCGCGCGCTCTCGGAAGTCGGCATTGAACGCGCGGCGGATCGTTATGTGCTGGCGGCGGAAAAGCTCGCTGTCCCGGTCATCGGGCGGCTGGTCGAGCGCGGCCTCGATGATGAGCTGACCGGCACCGCCTATGCCGTGGTCGACGGCGTCGATGGTCGCACCCATCATGTCCGTCTGTCCCACCTGGCGGCTGCGGGAGACAGTGCGCCGGGCTCCATCGTCGAACTCCGCACTTATGATGACGCGCGCGGCGACCGGCGCGTGGCGATCGCCGTCCGTTCCGATCTCGACATCAAGGCACAGGTGAGGGCTTCGGGCGCGACCTGGCTCGATCGGCATACTGTCGCGCGCGAGCCCGTGGCGCTCGCTGACAGTGGCTTCGGTGCCGACGTCAGGAAGGCGCTCGAGCAACGCGCCGATCACCTCATCGGCGAAGGTCTGGCCAATCGCGACAAGGGTGGGCGTGTCGTGTTCGCGCGCCGGCTGCTCGATACCTTGCGCGATCGCGAACTCGCTGCCCTTGGGGACAAGCTCGCCGCCGAGACAGTGTTGCCCTTCCACCGTGGCGGCAGCGGTGAGTTCGTCGCCGGCATCTATCGTCGGCGGTTCGACCTCGCGACCGGCCGCTTCGCCATGATCGACGATGGTCTGGGCTTCCAGCTCGTGCCCTGGTCACCGACGCTTGAGAGAGAGCTCGGCCGCCATGTATCCGGCGTGGCCCGCATCGACGGCGGCATCGACTGGAGCTTTGGTCGCAGGCGGGGGCTCGGCCTCTAGGCCTCATCAGCAAGGAGAACCGTGATGTCCGCTACGAAAATCCTCTGGGGGCAGATCCTGTGCGTGCTTGCCATCGTGCTGGTGACGACGTGGGGCGCGACGCAATGGACGGCGTGGCGACTCGGCTTTCAGCCACAACTCGGCCCGGCCTGGTTCGATCTCGCCGGCTGGCCGGTCTATTATCCCCCGTCCATCTTCTGGTGGTGGTATTTCTATGACGCCTACGCGCCGGACATCTTCCTCGAGGGCGGGCTGCTCTCCGCCTCAGGGGGGTTCGTCGCCATCGCCGCGGCGATCGGCATGTCGGTGTGGCGGGCCCGGGAAGCAAAACATGCCGCCACCTATGGTTCGGCGCGCTGGGCCGACAAGAGCGAGATCAAGGCAGCGGGCCTGCTGGGGCCCGACGGTGTCGTAATCGGCTGTTTGGAGCGAGACTATCTCCGCCACGATGGGCCAGAGCATGTGCTGTGTTTTGCGCCGACACGATCCGGCAAGGGCGTTGGCCTGGTTATCCCGACGTTGCTGACCTGGTCGGGTTCCGCCATCGTCCACGACATCAAGGGCGAGAACTGGCAGCTCACCTCCGGGTTTCGCGCGAAGCACGGCCGCGTGCTGCTGTTTGACCCGACAAATCCGAAATCCTGCGCCTACAATCCGTTGCTCGAGGTTCGCCGTGGCGAGCGGGAGGTGCGCGACGTCCAGAACATCGCTGACATCCTTGTCGATCCCGAAGGCAGTCTCGACAAGCGCAATCATTGGGAGAAGACCAGCCACAGTCTGCTGGTCGGCGCGGTCCTGCATGTCCTCTATGCGGAAAACAACAAGACGCTCGCCGGCGTCGCCAGCTTTCTGTCGGATCCGAAGCGGCCGATCGAATCCACTCTCCTTGCGATGATGAAAACCGCCCATCTTGGTGAGGCCGGGCCGCATCCTGTCGTGGCCAGTGCGGCGCGCGAACTGCTCAACAAGTCCGACAATGAGCGCTCCGGCGTGCTTTCGACCGCCATGTCGTTCCTGGGGCTCTACCGGGATCCCGTCGTCGCGGAAGTGACAAGGCGCTGCGACTGGCGCATCGACGACATCGTGGGCTGTGAGAGGCCGACGACGCTCTATCTCGTTGTGCCGCCGAGCGACATCAACCGAACCAAGCCGCTCATCCGCCTGCTTCTCAACCAGATCGGCCGCCGCCTGACCGAGGACCTGCATTCGCGCGCCGGCCGTCACCGGCTGCTCCTGATGCTCGATGAGTTTCCTGCGCTGGGACGCCTCGACTTCTTCGAGACCGCGCTCGCCTTCATGGCGGGCTACGGCCTGAAGAGCTTCCTCATTGCTCAAAGCCTGAACCAGATCGAGAAGGCTTATGGCCCGAACAACTCCATTCTCGACAACTGCCATGTCCGCGTCAGCTTCGCCACAAACGATGAGCGGACGGCAAAAAGGGTCAGCGACGCTCTCGGCACGGCAACCGAGATGCGTGCGATGAAGAACTATGCGGGACATCGCCTTTCACCGTGGCTGGGACACCTCATGGTATCCCGGCAGGAAACGGCGCGCGCGCTGCTGACACCGGGCGAGGTGATGCAGCTTCCGCCTGCGGACGAGATCGTCATGCTTGCGGGCACAGCGCCGATCCGGGCGCGGAAGGCGCGCTATTATGAAGACAACCGCTTTTCGGAGCGTATCCTGCCGCCTCCGGAATTGCCTGGCACCGAAGAATTGCTCGACGACAACTGGAGCAGGTTGCCGGCACTCGCGCAGTTGGCTGGCACTGCCTCGCTGGCGCAACAGCATGATGACGATGATCCGACCGGGGCGGAACGCCGTCATCAGCCCGAGCTCGATCGCGTGAAGCCGGTAGCAAACAAGGAGCCGGTCGCGAACGAATTCGAGCTCGACCCGGGCGACGACGCAGACGACGATGCGGTGGCCAACCGTCAGCTGACGAAGCTCATGCAAGGCGTCGCGCGGCAGGTGGCGCTCGATCCGGAAGACGGCATGGAGCTTTGAGCAGATGGCTGTCCGAGGCAAGAAGACCAAGGTCTCTGTCTATGTCGACCCGGATGTCATGACGATGCTGGCGGACTATGCCGCGCGCCGGAACCTGTCCCAGTCGATGGTGGCGGAAGCCGCCATCGCTTCGTTCCTGTCCCCGGATGACGCCGAGCGACGCGAGGCGGCGATCGGCAAGCGGCTCGATCAGCTCGACCGGCGCATGACGCGGCTTGAGCGCGACGTCGGCATCGCGATCGAGACACTGGCGCTGTTCATCCGTTTCTGGCTCGCCACGACGCCCGCCTTGCCGGAGCCTGCCGCCCAGGCCGCCCGCGCAAAGGCCGCTGAACGATACGAGAACTTCATCACCGCACTCGGCAGGCGTCTGGCGAAAGGACCAAACCTGCGACAGGAAATAGCGGAAGACGTGGCTGTCTCCGAAACCGATGCTCAACATCCGGCTGGGGCGGACTGGCAAGGTTAGACCTCCACGCTTGTCCCGTCCCCGAGGCGACAGCGCCGTTCCTTTGTATTTGCACGCCACGACACTACGACAATCGAAACTTGTTGAACCTGGCCGCCTTGCGGCTCTTTTAGTCATCCCCAATCGGGGAACGACCTGTTGAGGCCCCGTCGAAAACGAGGCCGCAATGTCGTCCATCCACTACAGGCAGGAAGCTATCCAGCGGGGCGCACGCATGATGCGCACGGCACTCGGTCCCGCCATTGCCCGCCTGCTGGAAGAGCCCGCCGTAGTCGAGGTGATGCTGAACCCGGATGGCCGTATCTGGGTGGACCGGCTCTCCGCCGGGCTCGCCGACACGGGGCTGATGATGTCTGTCGCCGATGGCGAGCGTATCGTCCGCCTGGTTGCCCACCATGTCGGTGCCGAAGTGCATGCCGGCCGCCCGCGCGTCTCCGCGGAGCTGCCTGAAACCGGCGAGCGCTTCGAAGGCCTGTTACCGCCGGTCGTCACCGCTCCGGCCTTCGCGATCCGCAAGCCGGCCGTCGCGGTGTTCAGTCTTGGTGACTATGTCGATGCCGGCATCATGAGCGGTCCACAGGCTGAAGCGTTGCGGTCGGCCGTCCAGACGCGCGCTAACATTCTTGTCGCCGGCGGCACCTCGACCGGCAAGACGACCTTGACCAACGCGCTTTTGGCCGAGGTTGCGACGGGCGCCGATCGCGTCGTCCTCATCGAGGACACACGCGAGCTGCAATGTGCCGCGGCCAATCTCGTCGCCATGCGCACCAAGGACGGCGTCGCCACGCTTGCCGATCTGGTCCGCTCTTCGCTGCGCCTGCGGCCCGACCGTATCCCGATCGGCGAGGTTCGCGGCGCGGAAGCCCTCGACCTGCTCAAGGCATGGGGCACGGGCCATCCGGGCGGGATCGGAACGATCCATGCCGGCAGTGTCATCGGCGCGCTGCGCCGTCTCGAGCAACTCATCCAGGAAGCAGTCGTCACCGTCCCGCGCGCTTTGATCGCCGAGACCATCGATGTCGTTGCCGTGCTGTCGGGTCGGGGCTCGCAGCGGCGGCTCATCGAACTCGCACGTGTCGATGGCCTCGGCCCGCACGACGACTACCGCATCGTCCAACTCACATCGAACCCAGGAGACCCCGCATGACTCGAAAACTCCTGCGTGCCAGTCGCGCGGTGACGACCATCGCCGCCATGTCCGCCAATACCCTCATGCTTGCGACGGCCGCCCACGCCGCGGGCTCCTCCATGCCGTGGGAGCAGCCGTTGCAAAAAATCCTGCAGTCGGTCGAAGGGCCGGTCTCCAAGATCATCGCCGTGATCATCATCATCGTCACCGGTCTTACCCTGGCCTTCGGCGATTCCAGCGGCGGTTTCCGCCGTCTCATCCAGATCGTGTTCGGTCTGTCCATCGCTTTCGCGGCGTCGAGCTTCTTCCTGTCCTTCTTTTCCTTCGGCGGCGGAGCGCTCATCTGATGGCGGCCGCTTTCGAACAGCTCGACGCGGTACCGGGGTTTTCGGTGCCGGTCCATCGCGCGCTGACCGAGCGCATCTTGCTCGGCGGCGCACCGCGCTCCATCGCCATCGTGAACGGCACCGTCGCCGGTGCGATCGGCCTTGGCCTCCGGCTCTGGCTGCTCGGGCTCGTCATCGGGGCGATCGGGCATTTCGCGGCGGTCTGGGCGGCGAAGCGTGATCCGCTGTTTGTCGAGGTGGGCCGCCGGCATCTGCGCATGCCCGCTCACCTTGCGGTGTGAGGGCAGTCCCGATGATGAACCTCGCTGAATATCGCCGCAGCGCCAGCCGCCTCGCCGACTATCTGCCCTGGGCGGCGCTCGTTGGCGAAGGCATCGTGCTCAACAAGGACGGTAGCCTGCAGCGCAGCGCCAGGTTTCGCGGCCCGGATCTCGATTCCGTCGTAGCGGCAGAACTGGTCGCTGCCGCCAGCCGCATCAACAACGCCTTTCGCCGGCTCGGCTCCGGCTGGAGCATCTTCGTGGAGGCGCAGCGGCGCGAGGCCTCGATCTATCCCGACAGCATTTTTCCCGATCCGGCATCTGCCATGCTCGACGCCGAGCGCAAGGCCGGCTTCGAGGAAGCCGGCGCGCATTTTGAATCGCAATACCTGCTCACCTTCCTCTACCTGCCGCCGGCCGAGGAGGCAGCGCGCGCCGAAATCTGGCTCTATGAGGGGCGCGAACGGTCTCAACTCGATCCGCGCGAGGTGGTGCGTGCCTTCGCCGATCGGACAGCGCGCGTGCTGGCGCTGCTTGAAGGCATGATGCCGGAATGCGCATGGCTGGACGACAGCGAAACGCTGAGCTACCTGCATTCCTGCGTCTCGACACATCGCCAGCGCATCCGGGTCCCGGAAACACCCGTCTATCTCGACGCGCTGCTGGCCGATCAGCCCCTGACCGGCGGGCTGGAGCCGCGCCTGGGTGACCAGCATCTTCGCATCCTGACCATTGTCGGTTTCCCGACAGCGACGACGCCCGGCCTGCTCGACGATCTCAACCGGCTGGCCTTTCCCTATCGCTGGTCGACCCGCGCCATCCTGCTCGACAAGACCGACGCGGCCCGGCTGCTGACCAAGATCAGGCGGCAATGGTTCGCCAAGCGCAAATCGATCGCCGCGATCCTGAAGGAGGTGATGACCAGCGAGCAATCCGTGCTCGTGGACACCGATGCGGCCAACAAGGCGGCCGACGCCGACACCGCCCTGCAGGAACTCGGCGCCGACGTCACCGGCATGGCCTATGTCACCGCGACGATCACAGTCTGGGACGCCGATCCGCGCCGTGCCGACGAGAAGCTGCGGCTGGCCGAGAAGGTGATCCAGGGGCGCGATTTCACCGCGATGGTCGAAACCGTCAACGCGGTCGACGCGTGGCTTGGTTCCCTGCCGGGACATGCCTACGCCAATGTCCGTCAGCCTCCGGTCAGCACCTTGAATCTCGCCCACATGATCCCCCTCAGTGCCGTGTGGGCGGGGCCGGAACGGGACGAGCACTTCGACGCGCCGCCGCTGCTTTACGGCAGGACCGAAGGCTCGACCCCGTTCCGGTTTTCCCTACATGTCGGAGACGTCGGCCACACGCTGGTGGTCGGCCCGACCGGCGCGGGCAAGTCCGTGCTGCTTGCCTTGATGGCACTTCAGTTCCGCCGTTACGAGCAGGGGCGCGTCTTCGCCTTCGATTTCGGCGGCTCGATCCGGGCGGCCGTGCTTGCGATGGGCGGCGACTGGCATGATCTCGGCGGCCTGACCGACGGGTCGGACGCATCGGTCTCCCTGCAGCCGCTTGCGCACGTCCATGATCCCCATGAGCGCGCCTGGGCCGGCGACTGGATCGCAGCGATCCTCATGCGTGAAGGTGTCCCCGTAACCCCGCAGGCAAAGGAGCACATCTGGACGGCACTGGTCTCGCTTGCTTCCGCACCCATCGAAGAGCGGACCATTACCGGTTTCAGCGTGCTGCTGCAGTCCAACGATCTGAAGCAGGCATTGCGCCCCTATTGCGTCGGCGGTGCGTATGGCCGCTTGCTTGACGCCGAGGCCGAGCTTCTTGGCAATTCGCAGGTCCTGGCATTCGAGATCGAAGGTCTGGTCGGAACCGGAGCGGCACCGGCGGTGCTCGCCTACCTCTTCCACCGCATCGGCGTCCGGCTCGATGGCCGGCCGACGTTGCTCATCATCGATGAGGGCTGGCTTGCGCTGGATGACGAGGGGTTCTCCGATCAGCTTCGCGCCTGGCTGAAGACGCTGCGCAAGAAGAATGCATCGGTTGTTTTCGCCACCCAGTCTCTCAGCGACATCGACAGGTCCGTCATTGCGCCGGCCATTATCGAGAGCTGTCCTACGCGGCTCCTCTTGCCGAATGAGCGAGCGATAGAGCCACAGATCACGGCAATCTACAGGCGTTTTGGCCTGAACGACCGGCAGATCGAGATCCTCGCCCGGGCGACACCGAAACGGGATTACTACTGCCAAAGCCGCCAGGGAAATCGTCTGTTCGAGCTGGGGCTGTCGGAAGTCGGTCTCGCGCTTTGCGCCGCATCCGCCAAGTCCGATCAGGCGCTCATTGCCCGTGTTCTCGAAGAGAACGGCCGCGAAGGCTTCCTCGACGCCTGGTTCAGGGCCCGCGGTGTGAACTGGGCGGCCGATCTTCTTCCCAAATTCCACGCCCCCATCCCTGAAAACCAAAAGGAGGTCCGCCCATGACCCGTTTCAACGCGCGCGCCCAACTGCTGGCCGTGGCGGTGCTCACCGCGCCACTTGCGCTTTCGCCTGTCCTGGCCCCACAGGCGCATGCTTGGCGGCTTGTTTTCGATCCCAGCAACTACGCCCAGAACGTGCTCACGGCCGCGCGTTCCCTGGAACAGATCAGTCACCAGATCACCTCGCTTCAGAACGAGGCTCAGATGCTGATGAACCAGGCGCGCAATCTCGCGAGCCTGCCTTTCTCAGCACTGCAGCAGCTTCAGAAAGCGACGCAGCGGACGCAGCAACTGCTGCAGCAAGCACACAACATCGCCTTCGACGTGCAGCAGATCGATCAAGCCTTCCGGCAGCAATATGGCGAAGCATCAATGTCGGCGACGGACCAGCGTCTCGTCGCCGATGCACGATCGCGCTGGCGCAATACGGTCGGCGGCTTACAGGACGCGATGCGCGTGCAGGCCAGTGTCGTTGGCAACATCGACGCCAACCGCACTCAAATGTCCGAGCTCGTCGGTCAGAGCCAGGGCGCTACAGGCGCGCTTCAGGCAGCCCAGGCCGGTAACCAGCTCCTCGCCCTTCAGTCGCAACAGCTTTCCGATCTCGTTGCGCTGCTCGCTGCCAACGGCCGCGCCGGTGCGCTGACCGAAGCGGAGCGCGCCGCGGCGGTGACGCAGGGACGCGAGCAACGCCGTCGTTTCCTCGCGCCAGGCAGCGGCTACCAGCCCGGCAATGCGCAGATGTTCAACCGCAAGTGAGGACGGCTCTATGAACCGCAGGATGCTTGCCCGAACGGCCACAATTGTGGTGGCCGCCATCGTCGTCACGGCGGTGGCGCTCGGGCTGGCCGGTAACATGGAGCCAGTCCCGCTGGCGTCCAGGCCAGTCATCCAGTCCGATCACAACGCCCTGCGTGAAGGCCAGCGCCGCTGCCAGCGCCTTGGACAGAAAGCGTCGGACGATGCCGGATGCCTGCGCGTCTGGGCCGAAACCCGCGACCGCTTTCTCGGCAGGACAGACCCAAAGCCGCAGACCACAGGTACGGGGCACTGATCCATGGGCGGTACCGGCGTCATCGACAATTTCCTTGCAGTCTTCGCCCGTTACATCGATTCCGGCTTTGGCCTGCTTGGTGGCGAGGTCAGTTTCATCGCCTCGACGCTGATTGCCATCGACGTGACCCTGGCCGCGCTGTTTTGGAGTTGGGGCGCGGAGGAGGACATCGTCGCGCGACTGGTCAGGAAGACGCTGTTCGTCGGCGTCTTCGCCTATCTGATCTCCAACTGGAGCGATCTCGCAAGGATCGTCTTCAACAGTTTCGCCGGCCTCGGCCTCAAGGCGAGCGGAACGGGCTTCACCGTGCAGGATCTGATGCGTCCGGGAAAGGTGGCGCAGACAGGGCTGGACGCCGCGCGGCCGTTGCTGGAGTCCATCTCCGACCTGATGGGCTGGGTGGCGTTCTTCGAGAATTTCATCCAGATCGCCTGCCTGCTCTTCGCCTGGGCGCTGGTCATTCTCGCCTTCTTCATTCTCAGCATTCAACTGTTCGTGACACTGATTGAATTCAAACTGACGACGCTGGCGGGTTTCGTCCTGATCCCCTTCGGCCTTTTCGGCAAGACCGCGTTCATGGCCGAACGCGTCCTCGGCAACGTCATTTCCTCGGGCATCAAGGTCCTGGTGCTCGCCGTCGTCATTGGCATCGGTTCGACCCTGTTTGGCCAGTTCACGCAAGGTTTCGGCGGGCGAACGCCGACCGTCGACGACGCCATGGCGGTGGTGCTGGCCGCGCTGTCGCTGCTTGGGCTGGGCATTTTCGGTCCCGGCATCGCATCCGGCCTGGTCAGCGGTGGCCCGCAACTCGGCGCGGGTGCCGCCGCCGGCACCGGCCTGGCAGCCGGTGGAGCGGTTCTTGGCGCCGGCGGGGGAGCGTTCCTCGCCGCCAGGGGTGGGACCGCGGCGCTATCGGGTGGTGCCGCTGCTGTCCGCGCTGGAGCGACGGCAGCGGGAGCAATGTCGGGGGCCTACCAACTGGGCGCGATGGACGGGAGCGGCAAGAGCAGCGTCACCGGAGGGGTTGGCGGTGTCGCCGTCGCGGCGGCGAACGCGGCTCTTTCACCCCTTCGGCGGACGCTGGTTTCCGCCGCTGACGGCATCAAGGATGGTTTCGAACAAGGTAGCCGGAACGCGGTGAGTGCCACTGGCGGCGCGTTCGTCAGCAAGGCGGGCACCGGTACCGGCGGCGCGTCGGAGCCTTCATCCCATACCTCCTCGATTGCAACCGACGAAGGGCCGCCGGCCTGGGCGCAGCGCATGAGACGCGGCAGACACATCGGCCACGGCGTCGACGCCGCAGTGCATGCGGTCCGATCCGGCGACAGCCACGGCCCCGGTACATCCGTCAACCTTTCCGAAAGGGACAACTCGTGAACCCGTTCAAGCGACCCGCCACCCACTATGGAAAGACCCCTCAGCCGGAAACGCCCTACCAGCGCGCCGCGCAGGTCTGGGATGAGCGCATCGGCTCGGCCCGCGTCCAGGCCAGCAACTGGCGCTACATGGCATTCGGGTCGCTGATCCTCTCCACCGGCCTTGCCGCCGCCTTCGTGTGGCAGTCGGCGCGCGGAACCGTGGTGCCCTGGGTGGTCCAGGTGGACGTCCTCGGCCAGGCTCAGGCGATCGCGCCGGCGACTGGGAGCTACCGGCCAACCGATCCGCAGGTCGCGTGGCATCTGGCTCGCTTCGTCGAGCAGGTTCGCGCGATCCCGGCCGATCCCGTCATCGTGCGCCAGAACTGGCTTCGCGCCTATGAGTGGACGAGCGATCGGGGTGCGGCCGCGCTCAACGACTACGCCCGCGCCAACGATCCGTTCGCAAAGCTCGGCAAGCGGCAGATTTCCGTCGAAGTCTCATCGGTCATTCGCGCGTCGCCGGACAGCTTCCGCGTCGCCTGGACCGAAAGGCAATACGAAAACGGCCAGCTCTCCACGACCGAGCGGTGGACGGCGATCCTGACCATCGTTGTCGAGCCGCCGCGCGACGCAGACCAGCTTCGGGCCAATCCGCTTGGCATCTACGTCAACGCAATCTCGTGGTCGCGGGAGATGAGCCAATGAACCGGTTGCTGGTCCGCAAGGATCGAAATGCTCAACGCCATCCCGTCCTCGCCTCGGCTCTTTCGAGATCTGCCCTGCTGTTCCTGCTGGTTTCGGCAGCAATGCTTGTTGGCTGTGCCACGCCCCAGAAGCCGCCGCAGATCCTGTATGACCGCGACGTTCCGCCCTTGCCGGTTCTTGCCACGTCCGTCAGCGATGATCGACCGAAGCCCCTGCATGTTCCCCCGGCCTGGTCTCCCGCCCGGGGTGGTGCAGCGGCAGGCGCGCCCGCGGCACGGGTCGAAAACGCCAATGCGGCAGCCCGCGTCGAACCCCGCCGCCAGGGTTATTACAATGCAATCCAAGTCTATCCGTGGTCGGAAGGTGCACTCTACCAGGTTTACGCCGCGCCAGGGCAGATCACCGACATCGCCCTCGAGCTGGGCGAAAGCCTGGCCGGTGCGGGGCCGATCGCGGCGGGCGACACCGCCAGATGGATCATCGGCGACACGGAATCGGGTTCCGGAATGACCCGCCGTGTCCATGTGCTGGTGAAGCCCTCGCGTCCCGATATCACGACCAACCTGATCATCACCACGGATCGGCGGACCTACATGCTTGAACTGCGCTCGGGCCAGAAATCTTACATGCCGGCCGTGTCCTGGGCCTATCCGAGAGTTCCGGGGAGCAAGGACAGTACCGCTGCGACGCCCCTCATCCAGGCTATGGCGGCTCGCAACTATCGCTATGGGCTGAGCGGCGACAACCCGCCATGGAAGCCGGTAGCGGTCTATGACGATGGCCGGCGCGTCTATGTCGAGTTTCCACGTGGCATCGTGCAGGGCGAGATGCCGCCGATCTTCGTGATCGGCCCCGAGGGGGAAGCGCAGATCGCCAACTGCCGGATTCACCGCAACCTGCTGATCGTCGACCGGCTCTTCGGCGCTGCCGAACTGCGCCTTGGCAGCGGCAGGACACAGCAGACCGTCAGGATCGGGCGCACCGATGGGAGGCCGTCATGAGTGAGAAGAAAGAAGCCGGCGCTGCTTCGGCGATGCGGCTCCGAGCCGAGCCGCCGCGCGTCACCCGCCTGTCGCGCAAGGCGCTCGCCAGCGTTGCTCTCGTCGCCTCGCTCGGCCTTGGCGGTGCATTGATCTACGCGCTGCGGACGCCGATGTCGGGAGATGCCGGCGAGGAGCTTTATTCGACCACCAACAGACAGCCCGCCGATGGTCTGGCCGGCCTGCCGCGGGATTACACCGGTCCGGTGCTTGGCCCGCCGCTGCCCGGCGACCTCGGCCGGCCGATCCTCGAGGCGCAGAACAAGGGGCAGCCGGCGACGCCGCCAGTCATCACGGCGCCGGCGGTGGACGAGGCGGAACAACGCCGCCGCCAGGACGAGGAAGCAGCCCGCACCAGCCGCATCTTCTTCCAGGCATCTCCTGGCGTTGCGACTGCGGGGCCGGCGGGCGCGCTTCCACCGAGCCTCGGCGGTCCCGATCCGGCCGGTCTGCGGGGTCAACAGACAATCCAGGACAGGCAACTGGCCTTCCTCGACGCGCCCGTCGACCGACGCACCACGTCGGCGGATCGCGTCACGCAACCAGCGTCGCCTTTCGTGCTTCAGGCAGGCGCGGTCATCCCGGCTGCGCTCATAACCGGTATTCGCTCCGACCTTCCCGGCCAGATCACGGCGCAGGTGACAGAGAACGTCTACGACAGCTTGACGGGTCGGTCCCTGCTCGTTCCGCAGGGCGCACGCATGGTCGGCCAATACGACAACGGCACACAGTTCGGGCAACGCAGGATCCTTTTGGTCTGGAATCGCCTGATATTCCCGAACGGCCGATCGGTCGTGCTCGAGCGTCAGCCTGGCGCCGACGCACAGGGCTATGCCGGTCTCCAGGATGGCGTTGACCATCATTGGTGGGACCTTGCCAAGGCCGCCGGGCTCTCAACCTTGCTCGCGGTCGGCACCGAACTGGCTGTCAGCGAGGACGGCCGTCTGGTCGCGGCCATCCGGCGTGGCATGCAAGAGACCATCAACGACGCTGGACAGCAGATCGTGCGCAGCCAATTGCAGGTTCCACCGACGCTCACCATTCGCCCTGGCTTCCCCGTTCGCGTCGTCGTGACCCGCGATCTTGTCCTCGAACCCTACACGGAGTGACCATGACAAAGCTGAAACTTGGACTGATTGCCGACGACAGGCCCGTCAGGGTCACCATCGAGCTGCCGGCGGCACTGCACCGGGATCTCGCAGCCTATGCCAGCCTGCTCGGCCAGGAATCTGGCCGTCCGCCGGCCGAGCCGGCCCGTCTCATCGCGCCGATGTTGGAAAAGTTCATTGCGACAGATCGAGGTTTCTCCAAGGCGAAGCGTTCATCGGTGGCTTGAAACGGGGATGACGAACACCCTCATGCCACCAGGTGATGGCTGGTTGGCTATCCACTCTGGTGCCGCGAGGAACCACGCTCGTCCGAGACCGGGCCTGCGACATTTCTAGCAATCCCGAGCAGTCGCAGCAGCGCCCTCTTCGGGTTCGATCCCAGCCACAGGGCTTTGATCGGACAGACACTGTTCTCGCCCCAGAGTGGCAGCCACGTCGTTGCATCGATGGCGACTGACCGGGCAAAGCATTCGCCCGCCAGGATCACGCCCTGACCAAGCTGTACCTTGAGGATCGCCGTCATCTCGCTGGCGCTACCGCATGTCTGAACGACCGCGCCTTCGGCGGTAATGTGGTCGGCCATCCGCGGACGCGCAGACGGTGTTTCCGGACATGCGGGCATCAACAAGCGTTCGTCCGCGAGATCTGCCCATGTAATGGCGGCCTCGTTCGCCAGGGGATGGTGAACCGGCAGGAGAACGAACAGGCGCTCGTGACCGAACGTTTCGCTGCAGCATGACGTGTCGGCCTGGGCCCCTCTTACGAAGACGACGTCGAGACGCCGTCGCCGTATCGCCGCCAGGCACTGTCCATGCGAAATATCCTCGATGACGAGACCAACCTCCGGATACAGGTCGCGGAAACGATGGATCAGGCGCGTCAGGAAGGCGCGTCCGACCAGCCCGGATATGCCGATGCTGAGCGCGTTGCGGCGGCGCGGCTCACCCGCACCTTCGGCCAGGGCTTGATGCAATCCCTCATAATGTGTTCTGGCGACGTCGATCCAGGCTCGGCCGGCTCCGGTGGGACGGACGCCATGCGCGCTCCGTTCGAACAGCTGCATGTCGAGAAATTGCTCGAGTGCGACGACGTTGCGGCTCACGCTGGATTCCCTCACATGCAGCACCCTTGCGGCCTGTCTGAAGCTGCCCTGGTCAACGGCCGTGAAAACATAGTCCAGCCGGCGGAGCGCGTTCTTGGTGTTTCTCACCGCTCATGCCCTTGCGAAAGTTGAGCAGGCTGATGTTTGAGCGTCCGTCACCACTCAAACCCAGGTTAAGGGCAGGGTGCCTGACGGCGATGGTTCGGTAGGCCGGGCTTCAACCGGTTCCACCGACACGAACGTGCCTGCCCTATCAGTTCTGCTCCGTGGGGCATTCATCGAGCTCGCGGGGCAGACCGGTGTCGTAGACATATTCGTGCGGGATCGCGGCAGGCGCCATCCGGGACAGATAGAGGTCCAGGTTTTCCCGGGCGTTGCTCGCCGCGAGGCTGTAGAAGTTGCCGCTGTTCCACGTCATCACGCAATGCCTGAATTGCGCATGTATCGCGTCACACATCTCCGACAGCGTTACCTCATTGTCGTGCATGGTGCCGAGGACGGCAGTTTTCTTTTTTTCGATGTCGTCTCTCGGAAAGTAGCGCGCCTTGAAGCCGAAATCCTTTTGCTCCTCGCGGCGTTGGTAGTCTTGCGCGTCACGCGCCCGGAACTTCTCGACAAAGACGAATATGCCGTCCGCCTTGAGGTGCTGGGCGACATACTCGATCTGCTTCGCCCGGCTCGGGGAGTACATCTGGAAGGTGGTGTCCTCCAGGATGAGATCGAAGCCGCCGGCGAACCTCGCAAGTCGGCTATCCGAACTGATGACGTCCTTGGTCAGCTTGTGAAAAGGTGCAACGAAGAACTCCGCGTGCGGGGGCTCTCCATAACCCAGGAAGCATCGATAATTTTCCGGGTTGGGGCTGCATGACAGCGTCCGGATCTGGCCGTTCGCCATCTCCGACAGCGTTCTCGCCATCGTCCCTTCCGCCGTTCCAAGGCTGTAAAGTAAAAAAGGAGTCTCCCGCTGCCGCGCGCAATTGAGGACTGCATAGGCCATACGGCACTCCTCCTCCAGCCTGTAGGGGATGCTGCCGTGATAGTGCTGGTCGAAGAAACCTTGCCGTGCGGCATGCAGTTTCACCATGGCGAGCAGGAGATCCTCGCTTGGGAGAAGGCGTGTATCAGCGATTGGCCTGCGCACCGGCATGCCGCTCGTGCCAGCGGCGGTTGCTGCAAAGAAGCCGCTGAGTTCGTTGATTCTTGGCCCAAGATCGCACTCGGCCAGGAAGTCCTTGAGGCCTCGCATGCAAGATGCCTCCCACAGTCGCTCGTTCGGTGAGATGCCGCAACAGGACGGAGGGAAACTTCATGATCAACGAAGCAGTGTTTCACCTGGGTCGAGTATAGGTCGAAGTCGCCAATAGGCTGGCGCGGGATTGATCGCTTTCAGTGGAATGATTTTTTTTCATAAAAGTCACATCTTTCACCAACCATGAATTATTTCTGGATGAAGTCATAACTCAGGGTTCGTAGAGACGCAGGAATACGCTGCCACTTAAGCGGGAGTATTTTCCTGTGGGAGAAGTGTTTTGCGGTGATCCGTGCACCATCCGGCGGTGTCGGTGCCAGACCCTGGTCCATCAGTATCAGAGCTGGGGACGCGTGCGCGCGGACTTGATCAAACGAACCGGCCTGGAGAGGCAGGAAACAGACCTCGCCTGCTCCGCCCATGTATTCATCCTGAACCTCAGGGGGGCAGCGTTCCGTGGTGAGGATTTCATCGACGGGCGCCGCATTTCCTTCTCGCCGCGGCGCGCCGGCTCGTTGATCTGCCTTCCTGCCGGCACGAGATGGAGCGGGTGGGACGAGGGCGACGCGACCGCGTCCTACCTTCTCGTATCGGTCGAACGACAGTTCGCCGAGGAGACGTTTGGCGAAACGGTGCGCCATTGTCTGGCAGACCTGCCGCCCGCGATAGGGTTTCGAGACAGCATCGTGGAGCTGGCGCTGCAGCGGATCGCCATCGAGCTCAGGCAGCCCGATCCTCTCGGCCTGGCCATGGTGGAGTCCCAGGCTATACAACTGCTCGGGCGGATGGTCAGGGCGAATGGCGCGCCCCACGAACTGGCAAAGGGCGGTTTGTCGCCATTCGACCTGAAGCAGGTGCTGGAGGTTCTGGAAACCTTGGACAAAGCGTGGGCGTTGCCCGATCTTGCAAGAGAGATAGGGCTTAGCCGTTTCCACCTCTGGCGGGCATTCAAGCAGTCGACCGGCATAACGCCGTACGCATTCAGGGCGAAACGCCGGCTGGAGAAATCTTGCGATCTGCTTCGCAGCAGCGGACGGTCATTGACCGAAATCGCGATGGAGTGCGGCTTCGGCAGTTCCAGCCACTTTACGACAGCTTTCAAGCGGGCGTTCGGAACCACGCCAACCGATTTCCGCCGCCAATGCCGGCTCTAGCTTCTGGCGAAGCGGTTTGGCGCAAGGAATTGCAAATCCCGTTACGATATTGAACGCAGAAAACGACGGGGCACGGCATATCCATTGGTGAGTGCGGAACATCGATGAGGGACAAGTTGAGAGGTGGACCGTCTGGCAAACAACGCTGAGGGGAAACAGGCGGTCCTTCGGGCGCTGGCCGTGCTATATCCGTGGATGCAACCTTTTTTCTCCCGGCCGGTTCGCGATTATGCCTGTCGTCTTTTCGACCCGCCTGTTTCGAAAGCGCTGCCGGACTGCCGGGTTGTCGCTTTCAACAAGCTCCTCCACGTCATCCGCAAGGCGGCAATTCGCAATCGACTGCCAGATGAAACGGTAGCTCAAATCTGTCGGGATTTTGAAAATCGCCGCGTCTTGCAGACCGGCCCGCACTTGCTCCTCATACTTGAGCCGGAAGCCTGTTACACACATGCCTTCAGTCTGCTTGGGCTCGCTGCGCATGGGTGCTCGACCTATGTTTCCTATGCGGTTTCGACGGTGAGCCTTGTCGAAAGTTCTCGTAAGGGACCGGGGTGGCTAACGGTCGATGGAAAGGCGGTCAACATCTTTGGCCTCAGCCGAAGCCGGATGATCGGCTATGGCCTGCTCACGGCACTCGGGCCCTATCGGTTCGAGCTTGTACCGGTAGAGCCGGAGGCATCCAGCGAGGCGCTTGCACAACTCCGTGATCTTCTTCCACCGACGCAGTTCGAAAAACCGGCACGTGCGATCAAGGCCGCAAACATTGCTCTTTGGCCGAAAATGTTCGGCAACAATTGTGCTTTTCTCCAGATCGATGACGAGGATGTCGCCGATCTGGTCGTCGACCACCTGTCCGACGAAACTTCCTGGCTGCATAGGCGTCTGCTGGGAAATCCAAAGGTCGCATCGGGAATTCTGGAGGGAATCGATCATTTGGCTGCCGGGCCCTGGGCTGGTTGGCTCGCGCGCGGGACAGACTTCTTCTGGTTCTATGAAAACGGAAAGCGGATGCCGCTTCGGCTGTCGGGAGAGGATTTGGTCCATCATGCCGGTGGCGCAGCCGTGGTTCGTTTCACGGCTTCGGAAATCATCGGAGGGTTGTTGAACCGCAGCCTCATCCCCAACATGGTTCTTGCGTTTCTGGTGTTGGCCATCCTTCCCGGTGTGCGCGTGCTCGGAGGCAGCCGCCAGCCAATCTACTACCCGCTGATACGGTATGTTGTCTCCCGCGCGAGCGAGGCGGCGGGTATTGACGCCGACCTCCAGCATTCGCTTGCCACGGATGATGTGCCGGGTGCCTGGGGACATCGCGTCATCGAACGAAATGAGGAACTGTTCGATCTATTCAAGGCTGCTGGTACCACAAGCATTGGAGCTATACTCGAGCGTCTGGGGAACATTGCCCTGACCGAAGCGTGCGGAGGCATGAGCGGTTTCGTCCGGGACCTATCGTGGCGAGACCTTTGGAGGCGGTTGGAAGCTGAGAAACTTGCCGCCGCAGACCCGCAGTGGGCTCTCGCCTGACGGTGCGGCGGATCGGAAACGCCGCGCCAGGCCCTGGGAATTGCCCCAATTTCTTGAGCTGTCCTGGATGACCAGCCTCCAGGCTCAGGTGAACAAAGAAATCCTCGGCCTCGGCGAGCTCACCAGTTGCCGTCCGTGGATTGGCTCTCCATTTTGCCTGCTATCCTCCAGGCTATCGCAACCCGCGCACCATACGATTTTTTGCAGGTTTAGTTAGAGGGTGAATTCAAGCCCCAACTGGAGCGTTGAGTTGCACATGCCGGCTTTGCGCCTTCATTTCAACATTCGAGGTGCCTTTGGCACTCCTCATAAGCAGACTTCAGCCATGGCGAGCCGGGGATCAAAGGTTGGTCGTACCTTTCCCACTGCGCCTCGCGAAGATGGTCGGTACTGATTTCCGGTGCTGGGCGGCGCGCTTGTCGGTGACAGTTTTCAGCGACTCCTCGTCGGAAATGCCCCGCAGCTTGTGAAGCTGTTCCATTTTTGCCTCCTAGCCAAACATGCATCGACAGGGCCGTTGAAGGCTGACAACCAAGGCAATCTCATATTCGCGAATGCGTTTATGATGAGCCGCCCTGGAATGAACCGAACCGTCGTAGGTGTTCAAATTCACGCTTCGCTTGGTGGGCGCCCCGTGCTCCTTGGCAAACGTGGGGTCGAACTGACTGGGCCACTTCCGAGTTCAAGACTTGTCGGTCTTTCTAAACAAGCGTAGAGTATTGCGTCAGTTTCAATAAATTGTGGAAGTATAGAAAAAGAATTTAACAAATTTGGCCGGAAGGACATTGGCCTGGGGGAGGGGCAGCCGAGCGGTGTCGGCGGATGTGAACTCGAGGTTCTGGAGGCCGGCGATGGCGAAGACGATCAACAACGGCTTGGGCATTGGCCAGCCTGAGCCAGATCAGCCGTTCCTCGACATCACCGCCTACGGGGCCGGGCCGGATGACGCGCTTGCAGACGCGACCGAGAACGCCGCAATCACCCACCACGTGGCCATGGTGAACGGGATTGCCGTTCCCTATACCGCCATTGCCGGTCATCTCGTCACCGTCGATCCGTCGAGCTCGAAGCCCGCCGCAAAGTTCTTCTACGTGGCCTTCACGGCGGACGGTATGAATGCCACCACCCGTCCGGTGACATTCTTCTACAATGGCGGGCCTGGCTCGTCGTCGGTGTTCCTGCTGCTCGGCTCCTTCGCGCCCAGGCGCATCAGAACCAGCATGCCGGGCTTCACGCCGCCTCCGCCCTACGCCATGGAGGACAATCCCGACAGCCTGATCGACCGCAGCGACCTCGTCTACATAAACCCGGTGGGCACCGGCTATTCCGCGGCGATCGCACCGTTCAAGAACCGCGACTTCTGGGGCGTCGACCAGGACGCCGTCTCAATCAAGCAGTTCATCAAGCGTTATCTGAGCGCCTTCAACCGCTGGAACTCGCCGCGGTTTCTGTTCGGCGAATCCTACGGCACAACCCGCAGTTGCGTGCTTGCCTGGCTACTGCACGAGGATGGCATCGACCTCAACGGCATCACGCTGCAGTCCAGTGTGCTCGACTATCCCGCCAATTTCTCCAACGCGGCCGGACTGATGCCTACGTTTGCCGCCGACGCGTGGTTTCACAAGAAGACCGGCATCGAGCCGCAGCCGCCGGACCTCGCTTCATTCATGGAAACCGTAACGCAGTTCGCGCAGGGTCCCTACACCCAGGCGCTGCAGGCTTTTCCCAAGGCGGACTCTGCGGCTGTGGAGACGTTGAGGCGCTATCTAGGCCTTCCCGCCGGCATGCTCGACGCCTGGAGGCTGAATGTCGAGGCGGCCGACCGGCTCGGCCATTCCGCTTTCCTGATCGAACTGCTGCGCGACCAGGGCGTGGCGCTGGGCGCCTATGACGGGCGGGTGACGGGTATAGACACAGGGATCGCGGCCATCGTGTCGCCGGACGGCGGCATGAACGACCCCACCATGGTGGCGGTGAGCGGCGTCTACACCACCATGTGGAACAGCTATCTCAACAACGATCTGAAGTTTACCGCCACCTCGAACTTCGTCGACCTCAACGACCAGGCGTTCCAGTTCTGGGATTTCAGCCACACCGACCCGACGGGCGCGGTGCAGAAGCCTGACGGTCAGGGCAACCCGACGCTCTATACGGCGGGCGACCTCGCCGCCACCATGGCCGCCAATCCGAGCCTGCTGGTGCTCTCGGCAAACGGCTATTACGATTCGGTGACGCCCTTCTTCCAGACCCGGCTGACGCTGGACGCCATGCCGCTCGCGGACGTCAAGGTGCGCGGCAACCTGACCATCAGGAACTACCCTTCCGGCCACATGATCTATCTCGACGGCGGCTCGCGAACGGCCATGAAAGCCGACCTGGCAGTCATGTACGACCAGGCCGTCTCCGTGCGCCGTGCAAGCCTTCTTGCGAGGGCGGCTCTGATGCGCGAGGTGCCCAACGTCGTCCGGCCTTATTTCAAGTTGCCGGGCGGTGGCGCTGGCGCCTTTCGTCCAGCCGCCGCCGGCGCCGAACCATGGAGCGTGCCTGATCTGTGCAAGGCCTACTCGTGGCCGACAGGGCTCGTCGGTGGCGGTGTTATCGCCATCATCGAGCTCGGCGGCGGCTGGGTGCAGAAGGACATGGACACCTATTTCCGCTCGACCGGCCTGCCCGCGCCGACCATCATCGACGTACCGGTCGGCCCCGGCCGCAACGACCCGAACAAACATTCAGGCAACCAGGCCTCCGATCCCGACCGCGAGGTCGCGCTCGACATCCAAGTTGCCGCCGCTGCCTATTCCGTGGCTACAGGCGAAGCTGCGAGCATCCGCGTCTACTGGGCCGATGCCACCGACTGGAATGCGATGGCGACCGCCATCACTGCCGCCGCGGCCGACGGCTGCGATGTCTGCTCGATCTCGTGGGGTTCCGACGAGGCCAACTGGAGGGCGGCGGCCACGGCGTCCGGCGTCGACTACCCGGGCAGGCTGAATGCGGCGGCCGAGGCGGCGGCCAAGGCGGGCATGATCGTCTTCGCCGCATCGGGCGACAATGATTCCTCAGACGGCGGCGCGGACCCGGCCAATGTCGATCTGCCTTCTTCGAGCCCATTCTCCGTGGGTTGCGGCGGCACCATGAAGCCGCACGGCGCCAATGCGGAGGAAACCGTCTGGAACGACGACCCCGGCAACCCGAGAGGTTCCGGCACCGGTGGTGGCTTCTCGGAACTGTTCCAGCCCATGCCGGCCTGGCAGGCCGGGGCGCCGCACGGGCCGGGCCGCATGGTGCCCGACGTCTCCGCCAATGCCGATCCCTATACGGGCTACAATGTCTTCGTGCACGGCCAGCAGGAGGTGATTGGCGGCACCAGCGCCGTGGCGCCGCTTTATGCCGGGCTGTTCGCGGCCTTCGGGCGCAAACTCGGCATGGTGACGCCGAAGCTCTGGCTCAACCAGACCTGCTTCAACGACATCACCAAGGGCGACAACGGCTACTACCGCGCCCGCATCGGCCCAGACCCGTGCACCGGCATTGGCACTCCCATTGCAAACAAACTGGCCAGACTGTTCGAGGCGTCGAACAAACCCTTGGCCCCAACAGCGCACGCGGTGCGCGGCCGACACCGAAATCCAACGAGGGCTATTTGAACCAGCAATCATCTCGAGAGCCGGCGCGACCCTCAAGCCTTTTCAGTGGTTGATTTCCTCACTTGCCGAGTGACCAGACCGTAGTTCGGGAGAGCGGGCTCAGCGGTTACCTGCTGAGCCGCTTGTGAAAGCTCGCCTCGACGACTTCGACGGCCTGCGCCGCGTCACCTTCAACGCCGTCGTCGCCCTTGAGCCGCGCTGCCACTGCGCGCCGCGCGGTCGTGCTTGGCGCCAGTTTCATCGGGCTCGAGGTAGCCGCGGCTCTGCTTTCGCCCTTATGTCGGTCATTCGTACGGTCCAAATTGTTTCCCAAAAGCGGACATCTCCGGTGTCAATAGTCGCGCTGTTCGAATCTCTTGTGGCGAGCCTGTGGCGCCTGCGGAAACTCATCGTTCCGATGCTGGGGCGCTTCGTTGCAACCGATCGCGGATTCGCGAAGGCGCGCCGGACGTTGTCCGGCCGCCAAGTGGGGCCGTGGTAAGCCAGCTAACATTGGCGACGATAGAACGTGATCCGAGAGCGCGATTGCCACGGCGTAGCTCATGATGGCACCGCCATCGGCCCTTAACGCATCCCAAGCTCGACCAAACGGATGCCGCTGTCCACTGCTCCAACCCTAACCAGAATGTGCCTGCGCCGACGCGATCACCACCGCGGTTCCATGTCGACTGAGGAGTAGACGAGTATGCGAATTGCGCCGCTCGCCAGGAAGTCGAACCCAAGCGTATAGGTGAATGTGTGGCTAAGAAAGGCGGCCGACCGCAGTGGTCAGTCCCACGCGCCGCTCACCGAGATGGTGCAAGGCCAAAAGATCATGTCCGATGAAGGCAACGTAGGACCTGGCTTGAGGAGCACGGCACTGGCGAGGTTTACCTGCGCCGCGCCGGAGATCGTTGCCTGTACGTCCGACCATGCGATCATTTTGAGGCTGGAGTTACAGCGCGGCGATAGCCAGGGCAACGATAAGCAGGGTGGCCACCACCGCGAGACTTGTCCAAACGCTGCGCGCTTCAATTTTGCCGAGGGCCTCAACGGTGGATTGCCAATCGCTTGATGGGTTCGCCCGGGCGCGCGCATTGTCGAAATCCGTCTTTCGTTCAAGCGTCCATCGTTCGTTTCGATCGCACTCGGTCATGATCGGGGGGCACCGTCTTGAGCCGCGACTTTCTTGATGGCAGCGTGCTGTCCAAACACACCTTGCTTGCGAGCTCGCCTCCACTCGGTGAGAGCGAAGCCCACAAGCAGCCAAAAGCAGCCAACGAGGTTGCCGGCGAGAACGTCGGATAGGTAGTGGACCGATAAGAAGACGCGACTTACGTCGATCGCGAGGATCAGCACAGCCGTCCAGAAGACGATCTCGAACCGTTTGCGGAGAGACTGCAGATCGCGAGCGAACGCATAGGCCAGGAAGCCGAACAGCGCCGTAATGGCGGTGGCGTGACCGCTTGGAAAGGACGATGAAGTCTCGACGACCCCCTGGATAAACTCAGGCCTGGGGCGCGCAACTATCTGTTTACCCAACCAAGTTGTCGCCTGCGCACTGACCAGCACTACCCACAAAGGGACAATGAAGGCGGAACGCAGCGTAATTGACAGAATTGCTGTCAACACAATCGCGATGGTGATGATGACTGGTCCATCACCGAGCATGGTCACCCAGCGAAACACATCGATCAGTGGCGAGATACGCCAGGGTGTAAGTGCGGTATTGACCGTTTGATCGAAGCGCACGACGCCGTCGCTTTCAAGCACGCCTTCGACCAATCCGCCGAAGATAGCCGCGATATAGAGCGCGGCAAGTACAGTCAGCGTCAAAGGCAAGCCCAAGAAGACGCGCGGATCGAGCCGGCGGGCGAGATATCCATACAGACGCGGACGTTTTGCACGCAGCCAAGCTTTAATGCGTCGAGACAACCTGGAGACGGTGGAACGATCGGCTTCAATAATCCGAGCAGCCGCGTTCGCCAGGGCATCGATAGAGCGCAAGGCAACGAGGTAGGCCATTGCGAGGGCCGCCATCACGAGCGACACAATGATGGTCAGATCTTCCGTCAAAGGCATCGTCATTGTTCTCCGCTACGCTCATATGCGACCGCTGAAGGAAGGGACGGAGACATCACCTGGCCAGGTCCGCCCGCGATGACAGGTTTGGCGAGGAAGTCGCCGATCGAGGCTCCAACCAGACGGATCAGGACATAGGCGATCAAGAACGCCAGGGTCAGGCTGATGGTGGGCATATCGTTCTTCTGGTGTCGGCTTCGGTACCTGCTGTACCGGGGCGCTTGCTCCGTGGCCGAGCGGATCAAGCAAGCGGTACCACGAGACACTTAGGAGGGAGTGAGCTTGCCCGACTTGATTGTTGCCGTGGCACTGATTGACGGCGTTTGTTGTCGTGTCCCACAAAAAAGCGCGACCAGTCTCCTGGCCGCGCCGGGTCAAGTCATTCTCCTTGGTTTGATCAGCCTTCGTCGTTTTCGTCGCCGTCGTTCGCGACGGTTTTCACGACCTGCCCGGTCTGACCGTCGACGAGAACTTCCTGTCGTTCCATGCCTTTCTGGATGGTGATTTCGAAGTGCGCGTTGCCGTCCCTGTTCCTTATGTCGGTTTCGACAGCTTTCCCGCCGGTTTCCTTCTCGGCGGCGGCGATGGCTTCGGCTATCGAAATCTTGGCCGAGGACATGATCTGCGCCTTGTCGGACGCATTCTCTTCGGCGGCAGCGGGACCTGCGATGAGCGAGAAGGCGATGGCCGTCGCAGCAGCAAGTTTCGATCCATTCCATGTGTTCATCATAATTCTCCTTGCGAAAGCTAAGTCGGGGTCGCTGACGGTCGCGGCAAACAATGCCGCGACCGGTCGATCTGCAGATTCCGGCTTGAGACCGCCGCCCCCAAGTATTGCGCGGCGGGAAAGCCGTCTGCCCGCGATCGACCAGCGAAGGCCTATTGATTCAGACTTAGGGGTAAGTGAGCGCGATTTCGCCGAGCTCGTGGCCGACGCGCGCGATCAGCCCCCGTCGCCACCGCGTTCGGGATTTCGATCGAGAGACTGTGACGCTCGCAGCGGCACCCTGGCGTTCTGCGGCGGGGCAGCTATTCGCCGCGCGGCGAAGAACAGCGCTATAGTGCTAGAGACCTAGGAATGAGCGGGACCCGCTTCGCTCGTCTTTTTGCTGACACGCACAACCAGTCCGTTGGTATCTTTCCGGTTTGCGATGTCGACGGACAGAGCATGACGCCTTGCGACAGCCGCAGCGATCGAAAGACCAAGCCCGCTGCCATCGACATCGGGCGGGGCGGCGCGAAAAAAGCGGTCGAACAGCCGGGGGATGTCGGCTTCGGCCACACCGCAGCCTGTATCGGCCACTTCTACCGAAAAACCAGAAGCCGTGCGGATCACGGACACATCGACCGAACCACCAGGAGATGTGTAGCGGATCGCATTGTCGATCAAATTGCCGAACAGCAATGCAAGTTCGGCGCGTGAGCCCGATATTGTCGTTGGGTCGGCTTTGACCATACCGAGATCGATCACCTTTTCCTCGGCGAAGGGGATGAAGTCCGCGACACATTGCGTGATGAACGCGGAAAGGTCGATCATTTCCCAAGTCTGGGCGCCGGACGCGTCTTCGGTGCGGGCAAGGCGCAGCAACTGCTCAACCAGTTTCCGGGCGCGGTCCAGCCCGGAATGAAGTTCGCCGATCGCTGCCATTTGGTGTGTCGTCGTGCTCAAATTGTCGAGCTGAATCTGCAAGGCCGCCAGTGGCGTGCGCAGTTCGTGCGCGGCATCCGCGACGAAGCGCTTCTGTTTGTCGAGCGCATCCTGCAGGCGCCCGGTCAGCACATTCATTCCTTGGACAAGCGGCAGAACCTCAGCCGGCACCTCGGCGGCCGGCACGGGATCACGACTGTCGAGGCTACGTTTGGCAATGGCTTCTGCGAGTTGTTGCAGACGTCCCGTCAACCGCCCGAGCAACCAACTGAACAACAGCCACGTCAACGGCATGAGAATGAGGATCGGCACGCCGGCCTGGAGCCCGGCAAGTTCCGCCATTTCCTGCCGCACCCTGACGCGTTGAGCGACTTGCACCGACCGCTGGGCATCGCGCGCGAGATAGACGCGCCAGGCTTCCCCCCGGGCCTCGATGGTGGCATATCCAGGACGGTCGATACGCGGGATCTCCGGAACGAACGGGGTTTTACGGACCAATTCCCCCGCGAGCGACCAAATCTCGATGACGAATTCGTCTTCTCGATCATGAGAGCCAGGTGAGGCCGTCGTGTCCGAAATGCCTTCGCCAGCATTCAGCGCGATCTGACGCAACTGGCCGTCGAGAAAATCGTCGGCCTCACGGCGGGCCATTTCGTAAGACACGGCGAATGCGATCAGGCCGACCCCAGTCAGCAGGATGGAAATCCAAATGAGCGCCGAGCGTCGCAGCGATGTCATGATCGGCTCTTTGGCACCATCCAGCCGGCGCCGCGCACATTGCGGATAATGTTCCTATCGAATTTCTTGCGAATGGAATGAATGAGAACGTCGACTGCGTTGCTCTCGACCTCTTCGCCCCAGCCGTAAATCCGTTCCTCGATTTGTGAACGCGACAAGATCGCGCCAGGCCGCTCCACAAGAGCGTTCATTAGCGCGAACTCCCGCGCCGGCAACATGATGGTTGCTCCGAGATAGCTCACTTCATGGCTGGCAATATCGAGCGTCGTTTCGCCGGCGACCAGCAACGACTGCGCCGCGCCGTTGTGACGTCGCAGGACCGCCCGCATTCGCGCTAGCAACTCGCGTGTCTCAAATGGTTTTACGATGTAGTCGTCGGCACCTACATCAAGACCGGCGACACGATCATCCAACCCGTCTCGCGCCGTAATGATCAGAACAGGCGTATGGATTCCGGCACGTCGGGCTGATTTCAGAACGTCGATGCCAGAATGACCAGGGAGACTAAGATCGAGAAGCACAAGCGTGTAACCGCCGCAGGCCAGTGCTTCGGAACCGTCTGGACCGGTGCGCACCCAGTCGACACTCATGCCTTGACGGGCCAGAGCCGTCGACAGGCCGGCCCCGATCATCCTGTCATCTTCGATCAATAGGACGCGCATCCAATTTCCCCATTTGAATATGGCGTCCTATTCCCAATTCGGGCATTGTTGCGCGGGGTGAGGTGCCAGCATCTCGGCCTGAGAAGTTGGACGCCGCCCTCGTAGAGCCGGACAGGCAGGGCCGACACCCGCTCGTCGCATGTCGCCAAAGCTGTCAGTTCCCACGTTCCAACAGCCATTGCGCGATGGTGGCCGAACTGCTGCGGACCGCCGCATTGGGAACCGGATTGCGAGCGAGGAGCGTGATGCCGCCTGAGGTGCCCTGCATCTTGATGGCGGCAATCATGTCGATTCCTTCAACTGTTAAGTCATCGACGCAGCTCTGGATCACCCGAATTAGCCGCAAATTAGGCCCCGAGCACTCCAACCTACGTCTCCTCAAGGATTTTGCTGGCGGGGCCTTGTGGTCGATTGATACGGGTTAGTCCCAGTCCACGAAACACAGGATCAGTGGCTTGAACGGGGTACCGGTGAATAGGCCAGTGATCGGCGAATCTGCCGGTTTCCAAGGCGCTCACGCCACTGGAAGACGATTCGAGATCAGCCTGCACCCCGACCTCTTGTCCGTTCTACCCGGCCTATGTGCGGATTCATAGACGCATCCGCGGCAGAAGAAGAACTCGGCCCTGATGACAACGGCGAGTTGGAACAGATCAGATGATGCTCTCAGCCATTCAAAGCCATGTAGGACAGGCCGGACCGCGCGGCGACCGCTACGGCCATCTCGTCGTCATGTGCAATTGAACCGACGATAGCCGCCGGCTAGATAGGGTCTCCTGGGTGACCCCGCAATACGGCGAGGTCCGCGAGCCCTATACATCGCGGCAATTCATGCACGATGTGGCGCCCCGCTCCGCTGGCGGCGCGCCCCCTTTTCGCGCGTGGCGATGGAGGCGCTGTCCGACGGCAGAAGATCCTGTTCGTCCCCGCTTGAATGCGACGGCAGCCGGGCGGCGCGAGGGCGGCAGTGCCCGATCCACGGCAGCCTCGATCGCAGGCGGGTGCTTTCCGGCCGGCCGCGCAAGGCGTTACCGGCTCAACTCGAGCACGGCATCAGCTCGTCGTCCTCGTCCAATCCCTGCTCGACGAAATCGAAACTGGCATAAAGGGACATGCCGCCTCGTTCTCCGGTTGTAGCAGATCGAAACGCAGCGGATGTGGCTAAGGCGCGCCATCTCCTGCAGCGCCTAGGCGACCGCGGCGCGGCCAAGGTCTTTGCCTTGTTAGCGGCGATCGATCATGAAACGATAGATGATCGCCTCGTAATCCTGCCATACCTCGGCCAAAGACCCGGTATTGGAGGCGACGAACCCTTGTTGCTTGGGCGACAGTTCGAGCGCCAGTATCACCGCCCGGTTGCCTTTGCCGATCGCCGAATTGGCTGTGAACTCTTCTTGAAATGGCTCCTTTGTCGCGCGTTTCGCTCCTGTAGAAACGGATCTGGTTGCAGAGGGCGGACATTGGCCGAGTTTGATTTCATTGTCGTTGGCGCTGGCTCGGCGGGCTGTGTGCTTGCCAATCGTTTGACCCGGTCGGGTAAATATCGAGTCCTGTTGCTTGAGGCCGGCGGTAGCGATCGCCGCTTCATGATCCGCATGCCCATCGGCTATGGCCACAGTTTCTATAATCCCAAGGTGAACTGGAAATTCGAGACCGGGCCGCAGGAAGCGCTTGCCGGGCGCCGCAGCTATTGGCCACGCGGCAAGGTGCTCGGCGGGTCGTCCTCCATCAACGCCATGGTCTTTGTGCGCGGCCAGCGGCACGACTTTGACGATTGGAAACAAGCCGGCAATCCCGGTTGGGGCTGGGATGATGTCCTGCCCTTCTTCAGGTCGATAGAGACCTTCGAGCGGGGTGGCGACATCATGCGGGGCGGCAATGGCGAGTTGCATGTCACCGACATGGCTCCTTCGGTGCACCCCCTGTGCCGGGACTGGCTGCTGGCTGCCGAGCAGGCCGGTTTTCGCAAAACGCCTGACTATAATAGCGAGCAGCAGGAAGGAGTTTCAGTCTATCAGATCAGTACGAAAAAGGGATTTCGCGCTTCTTCCTCAACAGCCTTTCTGCACCCTGTCACGGGCCGTCCGAACCTGAAGGTCGTCACTGGTGCATTCGCGACCCGGATCCTTTTCGACGGCTCCCGTGCGGTCGGCGTCGAGTATGAAATCAATGGGGTGCGCCAGATCGCGAACGCCAGGCGGGAAATCATCCTGTCCGCCGGAGCGGTGCATTCACCGGTTCTGCTGCAGCATTCGGGTGTTGGTCCCGGCGCTCTGCTGCAGAGGTTCGGCAAGCTCTTGGTGAAGGACATGCCGGGGGTAGGTCGGAACCTGCAGGACCATCTGGGTATCGACTATCTTTACCACTCGCGCGTGGGCACGCTCAATTCGCAACTGCGTCCCTGGTGGGGACGGCTCCTGCTCGGCGCCCGCTACGTCTTGTTTCGCAATGGGCCGCTGTCGCTGAGCGTCAACCAGGCCGGCGGCTTCGTCAAATCCAGCACCGGGCTCGATCGGGTCGATACCCAGCTCTATTTCTCGCCGGTCAGCTACAGCAAGCCGACGCCCGGTGTGCGGCGGCTCACATTGCCTGATCCGTTTCCCGGTTTCTTCATCGGCATTCAGCCCTGCCGGCCGGCGAGCCGCGGCTCGATCGAGATTGAATCGCCCGATGTCAAGGCCGGCCCGGTCATCGAGCCGAATTACCTTTCGGCGCCGGGGGATATGGAGCAGATGCTTGCCGGCGTCCGGCTGATACGCCGGATCGCCGAGGCGCCCGCCATGCGTGCTGTCATCGTCGAGGAGATGAAGCCCGGCATGGCGACGCAAGACGAGGACGCGTTGATCGCGGATATCCGCGCCCGGTCCGGCAGTGTGTTTCATGCTTCGTGCACCTGCCGCATGGGCCCTGATGACGGGCGCAATGTGGTCGACGCGCGGCTGCGCGTGCATGGCCTGCAAGGGCTGCGCGTCGTCGACGCCTCGGTTTTCCCGAACGTGACATCCGGCAATATCAACGCGCCGACCATCATGGTGGCGGAAAAAGGCGCAGCGATGATCCTCGAGGACGCTCGCTGATCGCTGGCTAGCCCCAGTTTTTCTCCAGAACGGAAGCGAGCGTCTCCACGCCCTTGCGAATGGTGCGCTGATCGATCGCGGCGACACCCAGCACAAGCCCTTTGTCGACGTTTGATCTTTCGATGCAGAACCGCCCGATTGGCGAAACGGCCAGCCCGGCGGCGTCAGCGTCGGCGCAGACCTTGTCTTCGTTCATCGTGGGCGAACCAAAAGTGCCGACGAGATGAAAACCGGCGACCGAGTTGCGCACGTCGAGCAGGCCCGACAGATGCTTGCCCGCCGCTTCGTGGAAGGCGGCGTGCCGTCCGGCATAGATGTCGCGCATGCGGCGCAGATGCGTGGCGAAATGGCCGTCCTCGATGAAGGCGGCGAGAACGGCCTGGATGCTCGAAGGAACGCCCTGCAGGAAGGCGCCGGAAATGCGCTGGAAGGTCGAGACGAGTGGCTTCGGTGCGATGTAGAATCCCAGCCGCAGCGCTGGGAACATGGTCTTCGCGAATGTACCGACATAGATGACGCGTTCGGCTGTATCTGCGCTCTTCAGGGTCGGCAATGGTCGTCCGTCGTAGCGGAACTCACCATCGTAGTCATCCTCGATGATCCAGGCGCCCCCCTCGTTGGCGGCGGTCAGCAATTCACCGCGCCGTCGAAGGCTCATCTCGACGCCCATCGGATGCTGGTGCGACGGCGTCACGAAGGCGAGGCGAAAATCCGGCGCCAGGCGAAGCCCGGCCTCGACTGATATGCCTTCCCGGTCGACCGGTACCGGCACCATACGGGCTCCGCAGGCAATCAGGCTGTTGCGCGCGCCGATGGCGCCTGGATTCTCGAACCATACCGGATCGCCGGGATTGAGGAGCACGCGGCCGATGAGGTCAAACGCTTGCTGGGCGCCATTCACGATGAAGATCTGCTCAGTGTCGCAGGACACGCCGCGATTTGCGCGAAGGTGCTCGGCAATCGCCGCGCGGAGCCGGGGATGACCGTGGGCGTCGGAATAACCCATGACCTGATCGCGTGGCTCACGCCAGTGCTTGGCGGTTAGCCGCGCCCAGATCGCCAGCGGAAAGGCGTCGTAGTCAGGCAGGCCGGTGATGAAGGCGCGCGGCTTGTGCGGATGGGACAACCGCTGGAAAAAGCGCGGTGAGGCGTCGGCGATGATATCGGCAAGCCTTGTCGATGGGGGTGCTGACGGCGGCGGTACCGTCAGCGACCGCTCGGGTTTGCTGGTTTCAGCGAGGTTCGAGACATAGGAACCCGAGCCGGTTCGCGAGACGATGAGGCCTTCGGCCGTCAGGCGCTCGAACACGGACAATGCCGTGGTGCGCGAAATATCAAGTTCCTTGGCGAGTGTGCGGCTCGAAGGCAGCCGCTTGCCGCTCGGCAAGGCGCCCGAGGTGATCAACTGCCGCACGGCGGCGTAGACCTGCGTGGTGATCGACTTGTCGAGCGAACGGTCGACGGCGATCGCGAATAGCAACTCACCGGCGGACCGTTTCACCATCTGACCATCGCCTCGGTTTGAGAGCCGCCATTTACATCCGTCGGGGATAACCGGCTTTCGGATTTTTCGAAAGTGGACCTTACCGGGGATGTCATTGCGATTTCATAGTTCCAGACGATACCAGCACGTTTTCCGAGGTCCGACTTGAAGATCAAACGCATCGAGACGTTCACCACGCAATATGTCGGCTTCGTTCGCATAACGGATGAAGAAGGCAGGCAGGGCACCGGCCAGGTGTCGACCTACAATTCCGACATCACGTCGAGCGTGTTGCACAGGCAGGTCGCGCCCTATGTGCTTGGCGTGCCGTTCGACGATATCGATGTGCTGACCGATCGGGTCATCGAGCGCGAGCACAAATTCCCCGGCTCCTACATGAAGCGGGCGCTGGGCGGCCTGGACACCGCCATCTGGGATTTGCGCGGCAAGCTGGCAGGCCAGCCGGTCGTCTCCCTGCTTGGCGGCACGCCCGGCAAATTGCGGGCCTACGCCTCGTCCATGAAGCGCGATATCACGCCGGCCGCCGAGGCTGAGCGTTTCAGGCGGCTGCAAGGCCAGTTCGGCTTCGACGCCTTCAAATTCCGCGTCGCTGCCGAATACGGTCATGACGTCGACGAATGGCCGGGACGGACCGAGGACATTATTCCAACCATCCGCAAGGCGCTGGGCGACAAGGCGGCACTTCTCGTCGACGCCAATAGCGGCTTTTCGCCCCGGCGCGCGATCGAAGTCGGCGCCCTGTTGAAGGACAATGGCATCGAGCATTTCGAGGAGCCGTGCCTCTACTGGGAACTCGAGCAGACCAAAGAGGTCACGGATGCGCTCGACATTGCCGTGACCGGCGGCGAACAGGACTGCGAGATCCAGACCTGGCGCCGCATGATCGAGATGCGCGCCGTCGACATCGTGCAGCCGGACATACTCTATCTCGGCGGCATCAGCCGCACCCTACGTGTATGCGCCATGGCGAGGGCCGCAGGCCTACCAGTGACACCGCATAGTGCAAATCTGGGGCTGGTGACGCTGTTCACCATGCATCTCCTGCGCGCTATCGAGGGCGCCGGCAAATATCTTGAGTTCTCGATCGAGGGGCCCGATTACTATCCCTGGCAGGAAGGGCTGTTCGTCAAATCGCCCTATACGGTGGAAAACGGCATGGTCGCCGTTTCGGACGAACCGGGATGGGGCATCGAGGTCGATCCCGAATGGCTTGCCAAATCGAGCTATCAGATGAGCGAGGCCGCGTGATGGCCACCTTGCCCGCGACGAACAGCCCAGCTTCGGGTCTCCTGCCATCGCGCCATTTCATCGATGGCGAATGGCGGGCGTCGCATTCGAGGGCGACGATGCCGACATTCGATCCCGGCCGCGCCGAGATCCATGCGGAATTCGCCGCCGGCGGCGCCGACGATGTGATTGATGCCGTCGCCAGCGCCAAGCAGGCGGGGCAGGGCGAATGGCGCAAGCTGTCACCCACTGGGCGGGGGCGTATCCTGGCGAAAGCCGCCGCCCTGATCCGCGAGAATGCCGAACGTCTGGCCGTGGCGGAGGTCCTCGACAGTGGCAAGACGCTTGCCGAGGCGCGTGGCGACGTCCGGGGCTCCGCCCGAGCCTTCGACTATTATGCCGGGGCCGCCGACAAGCATGAGGGCAAGGCCTACCCGCTTGGCCCGGACTACACGTCCTATTCGATCGAGGAGCCGGTTGGCGTCACCGCGCATATCGTGCCGTGGAACTATCCGCTATCGACCGCCTGCCGCTCGGTCGCGCCGGCGCTCGCCGCTGGTTGTACGGCTGTCGTCAAGCCGGCCGAACAGACGCCGATGACGGCGCTGCTTCTGGCGGAGATCCTGGTTCAGGCCGGCCTGCCGCCTGGCGTCTGCAATGTCGTGACCGGAACCGGCGCCGCTGCGGGCGCGCCGCTGGTGTCCCACCCCGATGTCCGGCATGTGACTTTCACGGGGTCCACGGCGACGGGCATCCATGTGATGAAGATGGCAGCCCAGAACGTCGCCTCCGTGACGCTCGAACTGGGCGGCAAATCACCCAACATCGTGTTGGCCGACGCCGATCTCGGTGTGGCGCTCGACAATGTCGTCGGCGCGATTTTCGAGAATGCCGGCCAGATCTGCTCCGCCGGTTCGCGTCTGGTGATCGAACGCTCCATCCACGCCGAGTTCATCGAGAAACTCGTCGCCCGTGCCCGCGCCCTGCGCATCGGCCATGGTCTGTCGGAAGGCGTCAATTTCGGCGCGATCAATTCGGCCGAGCATCTGCGCAAGGTGTCCTCTTATGTGGTGGACGCCAAGGCGCGCGGCGTCGAAGTCACCGTTGGCGGCAACGTCACAACCGATCCCGCTACCGGTAAAGGTTGGTTCTTCGAACCGACCGTCCTCGATCGCGTCAGGTGGGACGATCCGGTCGTGCAGGAAGAGATTTTCGGACCGGTGCTTGCCGTCCAGGTCGTCGACAGCGCGGAGGAGGCGATCGCCGCGGCAAACTGCACCGACTTCGCCCTGGTCGCTGGTCTTTTCACCCGCGATCTTTCGAAGGCGCATCGTATCGCCAGGGATGTCGATGCCGGCCAGGTCTATGTGAACGAATATTTTGCCGGCGGCATCGAGACACCCTTCGGCGGCAACCGCCGTTCCGGCATCGGCCGGGAAAAGGGGCTTATCGCCGTTGCCAGCTATTGCAAGACCAAGGCAGTGACGATCCGCCTCTGATGAAAGCTCTTGCCCAAGCGGTATGATCTTTCATCGAAAGTGGACCTTTTTCACCAGGACCGCCCCTCGCATGGTTGTCTGGAAATAATGAGCCTGATCGAAATCAGAAGCGGGCCAACAATGGGAGAAATCAATGATTTTGAGGAAACTGGCGGCAGGGTTGATCGGCGCCGCGGCGCTGATGACGATCTCGGGCGCGGCCCATGCCGAGAAGCTGCGGCTTTTGACCTGGGGTGGCTATGCACCTGACAATGTCGTGCAGCTTTTCGAGAAGGAAAACCCCGATATCAACGTCGAGGTGACACTCTCCAACAATGAAGAAATCATCGCCAAGCTGCGCGCCACCGGCGGTGCTGGTTTCGACCTCGCGCAGCCGAGCCACGACCGCATCCTCGCCGCGCAGAAGGAATACGACATCTACAAGCCGATGGATCTGACGAAGATCAATACGGCGACGATGCAGGACAACCTTCTCGAAGCGGTCAAGGCCAATACCACCATCGACGGCAAGGTCTACGCCGTGCCGCATCAGTGGGGCACGTCCGGCCTGATTGCCGACATCAGCAAGGCGCCGAACGTCAAGGGCTGGGGCGATCTGTGCGATCCGCAATACAAGGGCCGCACCTCGATGCGCCTGAAGCGCACCATCCTGCTCGGCACCGCCTTCTCCCTGGGCAAGGACCCGTTCGCGCTCTATGCCGACAAGGCAGGCTACCAGAAGATGCTCGATGAGGTGACCGACAAGCTGATCGCCTGCAAGAGCAATGTGAAGACCTACTGGAACGGCGGCGATGATCTCTCCACTCTGTTGCTCTCGGGCGAGGTGATCGCGTCCGAAACCTGGGATTCGACGGCCTTCAAGCTGTACGGGCAGAACAAGAACTTGGTCTACGTCCCGCCGGCTACCGGCGCATTGGCCTGGATCGACACGTTTGCCATTCCGCGCAAGGGTAAGGCTGACGATGCCGCCTATAAATGGATCAACTTTGTGCTGCGTCCCGACATCGTCAAGCTGATGTCGGACTCCACCGGCGCCATCTCGGCGGTCAAGGGCGGCGTCGATCTGCTGCCGGACGACAAGAAGGCGGCGGTCAAAGTCGCGTTCGACGACAAGGCCATGGCCAATCTGAAATTCTTCGCCAATATCCCGCCGGGCCTGGAAGATATGGAAGGCAAGGCGCTGGAGCGTATCAAGGCCGCGACTTCGAACTGATCCAATCAACTGCCGGTCCGCGATGTTATCCCTGCGGACCGGCAGCATCGGCTTTCTTGGCGAACCCCTTATGCATGATCTTCAGTGCCAGGACCTTATCAAGCGGTTTGGTCCCTTTGTTGCGGTCAACGGCGTTTCCTTCGACGTGCCGCGCGGTTCATTCTTCTCGATCCTCGGCCCGTCGGGCTGCGGCAAGACGACCTTGATGCGCATGATAGCCGGCTTCGAGTCGCCTTCCAGCGGCGACATCCGCATCAAGGGCGCCTCGGTCGTCTCGACACCGCCCAACAAGCGCAGCGTCAAGATGGTGTTCCAGCACCTGGCCCTGTTCCCGATGATGAATGTCGGCGAGAACATCGCCTATGGCCTGCGCTGCCGGGGTGAAAGCAAGGCCGATATCGGCCGCAAGGTGGCCGCCGTTCTTGATCGCGTCGGCCTGCCAGGTGTCGCCGGAAAACAGGTGTCGCAATTGTCCGGGGGCCAGAAGCAACGCATCGCCATCGCGCGCTGCATGGTGCTCGAGCCGGACGTCCTGCTGCTCGACGAACCCCTCGGCGCTCTTGATCTGAAGTTGCGCGAACGCATGAAGATCGAGCTGAAGCTCCTGCAGCATCAGTTCGGCACCACTTTCCTCTACATCACGCACGACCAGTCCGAAGCGCTGGTCATGTCCGACAACGTCGCCGTCATGAATGCCGGCCGTTTCGAGCAGATCGGTTCACCGCAGGAGCTCTACAACAATCCCAGGACCGGTTTCGTTGCCGGCTTCGTCGGCGACAGCAACCGATGGCAGGGTCGTGTGACCGCCGTCGAGAGGGGCGAGGCGCGCGTGGAACTCCAAAGTGGCGGGGTAGTCATCGCCGCGGTCGGGGATGGCAATGTGAGGGCGGGGGCCAATGTCGAGGTCTTCGTGCGGCCAGAAGTGATTTCGCTCGGCGCGACCAAGGACGCCAACGTCATGACCGGTACGGTCGACAGCTTGCTGTTCAACGGCGCCAGCAGCCGCGTCCTGGTGCGGATCGGCGGCGGCAATCTGGTAGAGGTCGGCCACGTCGCGACGGAGGGGGCATCCGCCATCAAGCCCGGCGACAGCACCGAGATCTCCTGGGCGCGCAAGCATGCCCTGTGCTTTGTCGTGGCGGGATAGATCATGGCCCGCTCCGACGCCGGCAAACTGTCGCTGATCCTGCTGTTCACGCCCTTTGCCTTATGGCTGGTCTTGCTGATCCTGCTGCCGCAGATCGGCATCGGCTATCTGTCGCTGCGCGAGAAACTGGGGCCTGGCGAGTACACGTTCGGTTTTGCCAACTACGTCGATTTCATCCGCGAACCCATCTACTGGAACACGCTGCTGCGCACGGCGTGGATGTCGATCCTGGTGACGATCCTTGCGCTCTTCGTTGGCTTTCCGGTCGCCTACTACATCGCCAAGATCGCCCGCCAGCGTTCGCGCGCCGCGCTGTTCCTGATGTGTCTCATCCCGCTCTGGGTCAGCGATCTCGTCCGCGCCTTCGGCTGGATCGTGCTGCTGCGCGAAACCGGCTTGATCTCGGGTTTTCTGCAGTGGATCGGGCTGATCAATGGCCCTGTCGAACTCTTGTACAGTGACCTGACAGTGGTGATCGGCCTCGTCTACACCGTCGTGCTGTTCATGATCGTGCCGCTTGTCTCGACGCTCGACGGCATGGACGATGCGATGATCGAGGCGGGCTACAATCTGGGTGGCAGTCGTTTCACGGTGTTCCGGCGCATCGTCGTTCCCTATGCAATGCCCGGCATCGTTGCCGGCTGCATCATCGTCTTCATGCTCACCGCTGGCAGCTACCTGACGCCGATCCTGCTCGGCGGCAAGAACAGCATGTGGTTCACCGAGCAGATCTATGAACAGTTCGTCACCCGCTACAATTGGGAGTCGGGCGCCACCTTCGGCGTGCTGCTGCTGGCCTTCACCTCGCTCGTGGTTTGGCTCGGTCTGCGTCTCACCGGCCAGAGTCTGGCCTCCACCGTGGCGAAGGACTAGCCATGAACGTCGCCGCTCCGCAGTCGACCTTCCTTCGCATGGTTTACGGCTGCTATATGCTTGCCTTCTTCCTCTACCTTGCCGCACCGCTCGTGGCAGCGGGGGTATTCGCCTTCAACGATTCGCTGTTTCCGGCGCTGCCCTGGAAGGGCTTCACGCTCGATTGGTTTTTCGGCACCACCGAACCCAAGCTTGGCATGTTCAACGATCGGCGCTTGATGGAGGGCCTGTGGAACTCCCTCTATATCGGCATCATCGTCTCGATACTTTCCGTGGCGGCCGGCACCTGCAATGCGTTCCTGTTCGAGCGCAAGCATTTCCCCGGTAAGAGCCTGCTCTACGTGCTGATGATCGTGCCGCTGGTCATTCCCGGCGTCATCCTTGGCATTTCGATCCTGGTCTTTGCCAGCGCGATCGCGAACGGCGTGGAAGACTCGACAGGCTGGGACATGGATTTCCTGCGGCCCGGCACTCTCCTTGTCGTGCTTGGGCAGTTCTCCTTCCTGGTGACCATTACCTCGTTGGTGATCGCGGCGCGCTTGCGCAAGTTCGACGTGGCGCTGGAGGAAGCCGCCTTGAATCTTGGCGCGTCGCGTGTGCGCGTGCTGGCGACGGTGACGCTGCCCTATCTGCTGCCGGCACTATTCTCCGCCTTCGTGGTGGCGTTCCTGGTGTCGTTCGAGAACTTCAACACGACACTCATGCTTGTGGGATCCGACTCGCCACTGACGATCACCATGTATGATCGCATGGTGAAGGCCGGTTCGACGCCGGTGCTGAATGCCGTGTCGCTTTTCCTGATGATTGTCTCGGGCCTGCTGGCTTTGCTCAGTGTTGTCGCCCAGCGGGGTAAGGAACCGGCCAGTTCCTGAACAGGACCGGAGCAGGCCTTCTTTCTCGGCGCCGCGGACCTTGCTTCGAAGCGTGCCTGATGAGCGGTCCGCCGCCAGCACTTCACGATGGCTCGTGCTTCGAACAAGGCCGGATGGAATGACGGGGTAGGTCGTTTCCGGCCACGGGCAGTTCTAGGCCGGATTCATGGCTGTGGATCGCTCCTGTACTGCCGGCATCGCCGGCTCGACCTGTTCGACGGCGGGTAACCGTGGCAACTGAAATAGCTGCTGTTTCCACATTCATTCAGCTCGGCAACATAAAGCGGAGGTTGAGCAACTGTCGGGCGAGACCGTGCGACGGCGCCTGGCCGAGAACGATCTCAAGCTGTGGCGCAAGGACATGTGGTGCATCCGGGCGTCGGGTTTGCAATTGATCCGTGCGAGTACGCGTGAGTGAATATCGGTATCGGATTCGACCGTGGCCACGTCAGAAATATGCAAGAATTTTCGGACTGCGGATATTTGCTGTTTGTTCGCCTAAAGTCGCCTAAACAGGATCGAGATGGTGGTGCTTGTCACCAAACTCGATGGACAAGTACCGGATAACGAGGTCTAGGCGAGACTGCCGAATTGCAGAGACATGATGCGTAGGGTCGCCATCGAAAAGCCCGATGCGAATCTGCGCGCGATGTTTGTCGTAAGCGCGCAGCAAGTTCGCGAGGAAACCCGAGGTGAGCGAAGAGAAGATTCCGATCTGGACGGACCGTCTTCAGAGCGACGGATCGCGGCCACATCCTTCGCACGATGGCCGATTTGCCGAAACACCTCCCGCACATGCCGCATGAACTCCTTCCCAGCTTGGGTAAGGAAAGCGCCTCCATAGTGCCCGAAATAGCGCAAATGTCGCATTTCTGTTTTATGCGCGGTTTTCCCAGCGATGTTCGCTTACCCTCGTAATTCCTGGGCTGTCTCGTCTCTTGTCCAGGCGCTTTGAGCCAAGACAGAAAGTATGATCGCGGCGATCGCGCCTATGAGTATGAAACTCAGGGACATCCACGGGAGGTTCAGATAATCGGGCGGTGGATCGAAGACCCCGCTCAGCAGTCTCACGAGCATCCAGGCATCGATGAGGCCGATGAGCGTGCCCGCCAGAAGGCCGATACCGGCGACGATCAGCGCTTCGCTCCAGATAAAGGAGCGAACCTCTCGGCGGGACGCGCCGAGGGAAAGCAAGATCGCGTTCGACCTCGCCCGTTCGGACTGTCCGAGCCAGAGAATGAGCCCGGTCGCCATCGCCACGAACAGCACAGCGAAGCCACGCTCCACCGATCCGATAGCAGCCAAATCCACAGCAGTCAGACTCGACCCAATGAGATGAGCAGCCTGAGAGACGTCCGTGACCTTGAGCTGCGAGGACGGCCCCAGCGCGTCCCGAACGCGCTGAGCCAGGGCGGCCATGGAGCCGCCGGCTCTGATCAAGACGGTTTCCGCTTGGCCTGCACCCGTTTGTGCTGCGACGTAGCTGGCGTTGGCGACCAGAAAGCTGTCACGCGGCGCAGTCGGAAATTCCTTGACGACGCCCACGAGATGAAACGCGACCGTTTTTTCCGAGCCGTCCGCCGCACGCATACGCAGATTGAGCAAATCCCCGATAGCGAGTTGAAAATCGTTGACCGTCTCCTGTGACACGAGGATGCCGTCGGGCTGGCGCGCTAGCCGCGCCAGCGCCTCGCGCGCGCCGATATTGGTGAAGTATCCGTCGACGATATCGGTCGCGTTTGTGATTCTGACGGGATCGATGCCGAACAGATCCTGGAGATCCTTTCCAACGTAGGCAAAACGATGCTGCATCGGCTCCGCCGCAAGGACGCCCTCAACGACCGCTATGCGGTTCAACGCCGTCCCCGCGGGCATCGTTGCCGATCCGGTCACAGCCACATCGGCGCCCGTCGTCAACCTCGCGTCTACAAGTTGCTGCATATGATAGGTCGAATTGAAGACCGTCGTCGCCACGGCAAATGAAGCGGCTACCGCAACCAGCGCCATACCGGAGGCAAGCCGGCTCCGCTGCCTGATGAGGGCTGAACCAACCAACGTCGCCAGGCGACCGGACAGCGGAGACAGCATTGGCGGCAGCAAAGAGCCTGAAGATCGCAACAGTAGGCGACCGAGCCGTATCGTCAGAAGGCCCGCGCCGAGCCAGAAAAGAAGCGGCGCAAGAAAGGCGGTATAGTCAACGGCCGTAGAGGCGACGCCTTCCGGCGCCAAGACGAGCTGATACCCCGTGGAGGCCGAGCGCCAATGGGTCAGCGCCGCTAGCACCAGGAAGACAATGTCGACTTTGCCACGCTCCCACCCGGCCACTCTTTCACGAGAGAGCCACATCCGTCGCGCCGAAACGGTCGACTGTCGAAAATCAGCCCTCACAGGAACGATGACGGCAAGACAGGATACGATGACGCCCCCAAGTGCAGTCGCGGCGAGCCAAACCATCGCATCATATGACGTGACATCGGCATGCAATGCGGATCGCGCCAGCACGGTGGATGCTGCGACGCCGAAGGACACCGCCAACAGCGACAAGGTCAGTGCCTCTGCCATCACCAGCGACATGATCTGCGTTGCGCTCGCGCCCCGCAATGACAACAGTGCAAATTCCTGACGGCGACGGGCTGCGTCGGAGCGCACCACCGAGATCGCCAGAAGGATCCCCAATATCGCTCCCGGCAACCCAAGGAACAGGAGCAGAATGCGCGCGAACAACGCATCCTGCCGCACGGCATCCAAACGCGCGGAAATGTTGTCGCCGACAATGGCTTCGCCGGCCGCGCGCACTTCAAAATTCTTCGCCATGCCGGTCGTCGTCGAAAACGCGACTTCGGGCGCGGAGGGCAGCGGGTTGTGGTCAAGGCCGACGTGAAGCTGAAACCGGGCGCCGCCGGCCGGCCGATGGGTTGCCTCGCCGAAATGCGTCCGCCAGTCGGCTTCGGAGAGGATGAGGACATTGTCTGGAGGAGCGACCGGAGACGCTCCCCGCTGCGGGCCGATGATCTGAAACAACGCATCGGCGTTCGGAAGATCGACGATGCCGGCTACGGTAACGTCGAACGGAGCGGCACCGACCGGCGTGACAGTGACGACACTACCCACAGTCGCATGCAAATTGGCCGCTGTCTGCTGAGCGAGTAGCGCGCCGCTGGTCCCGCCCAGCAAGAGGCGAATCTGCCCGGGGAACAGCGACTGATAGTCTGGCGACAAACCGACAATCTGGCCTGATCCCGTGGTTTGTGTCGTGTCGCCGGTGTTGAGGCTCAACGCCGTGGCGTCGGCATAGCCAACCGTGGCCACCGCGCGGACTGGCGCGCTATCGCGTAGCTTCTTCGTCAATTCCATAGGGGTGGCTCCCGGCGCGAGGGCGACCTGCCAGTCGACGGGAACGGCGGAGATTGCGCGCCGGGTCATCGTCCCTGCACTGGACAGGCCAAACACGCCGATCAGGCCAATGAGCGCGGTGGCGCACATGATTCCAGCCCCGACAGCCATCAAATGGCGCCAGCGCGTGGCGACAATGCCCTTCAGCCAAAGCGCCATCATATCGCACCTCGGTCGTTGGCGCGCGCCACGAGGCGGCCGCGATCAATCGCCCACTGTTCGTCCATCTTCTCGGCGACGATCCAATCATGCGTCGCTACAACGAGTGCCGCTCCGGTTGAGGCGACCGCAGTCAGCAAAGCGACAACCACGTCATGCGCGGTCGCCTGATCAAGCTGGCCGGTCGGTTCGTCGGCCAACAGCAATTTGGGGCGTGTGACAAGCGCACGGGCGATGGCGACTCGTTGCATCTGCCCGCCCGAAAGCTGGTCTGGCAGCTTTTCGGCGAGTTCGGCGATCGACAGACACCGCAAGGCCTGCATCGGATCGAAACAATCAGACGCATCGCCACCGATCAACTCGATCGGGAGGCGAACATTCTCGATTACGTTCAACGTCGGCAGGAGCGACGGAGATTGAAAGACCATGCCGATCTGATGTGGCTGCAAAGGGCGCGTTTCGTCGAATCCGGACCATTCGATCGATCCGGAACGGTCCGGGTCGATTAGACCTGCCATGAGGCTCAGCAATGTTGACTTGCCGCTGCCAGATCGCCCCACCAGCGCTATGCGTTGCCCCCCTCGAATGTTGAAATCGATGGAGGTGACCGCCGCAACGCTTCGTCTCCCCGACGTGAACTTGCGCGAGAGGTCGTGCGCTGAAAGTATGATCCGGCCGTCGCGTTGTTTCTCGCTCGTCGGCTCGGTCTGACGAGACCCCTTCGTACTCACGGATGGCTCCTTCGCGACAATTCGCCCATCCACAATTCCGACGATCCGGCTCGCGCGGGCTGCGATCGTTCGGCTGTGTGTGGCGATCAAGGCGGCGGCGCCATCGCGACGGCGCTGTTCGAGCGCATCGAGAATCATGCGTTCCGTTTCCTCATCGACTTCCGCCGTCGGCTCGTCCGCCAGCAACAGAATCGGATCGTTGGCGAGAGCGACGGCAAGCCCGGCGCGCGCGGCCTCGCCGCCCGACAGCGTTTGTGGCGGCGCATCGCGGTGATTTGACAAACCTACAAGAGCCAGAAGTTCGTCGATCCGCTCTTCAACATGACTGGCGCCTCCGAGTTTCAGTTGCAGGCGGATATTCTCGGAGACGCTCAGATGACTGAACAGGTTGCGCGACTGAGCCAGATAGCCGATTGAGTGCGCCCGCAGCGCGGCCCGTTCGTCTTCGGGGCGGCGCGTCATCCGCACGCCGTCGATCGTGACCAGACCGCCGTCGGGATCGTCGAGACCGGCGATGCAGGCCATCAGAGTCGACTTACCGCTTCCGGATGCGCCAACCAGAGCAACTGTCTCGCCGCGGCCGACGAGAAGGCTAGCGCCGCGCAGAGCCCGAACTTCAGCTCCATCCACATGAAAGAAGCGGTAGAGATCATCCGCTACGAGCAGCGTCATGTCACTTCCACCGGAACGATTTGCTCATCAAAACCCACTGATCGACATTGTCGGCGCCCGCCGGCGCCGAAAAGGTAAGTTCGGCGAGCTTGCCGTTGCGCTGCATGTAGAAGCGCTCGCTCTCAAGGCGAATCTGCTTGTTCGTCACCGGGTTCGGGTTCGAATTCGATGTGAAGACCACTTTGACCGCTGGGCCCGCAGGCAGCTTCACCTGCTCGATCTTGAGAACCTTGACCGCCCGGCCGTTTCTTTCCAGATCGGCAACCTGCTGCGCACGTAGAGTGTCAACCGTGATCGCCGAGGCCGATTGTTGGATGCTGAGTTCGATGCGGCCGTATTTGTCCGCGAAGGTCGCACCGTCTTTCGTGTCGGTGCGGGCCCAGCCCTCCGGCACCTTCATGGCGACGCCCTGCGCTGCCTCGAAAGTAATGAATTGTTGATTGTCCGGGATGTCGCCAGGTGGATTGATTTCCGGCGCCACAGCTTTTTCCTGCGCCGCGGCCGGAAGGGCCATTCCCAGAACCGGTGCGATGATCAGCGCCAACCCAATCGCGTGCAGGCTCCGCCTGGTCAGTGGTAGAGATGTCATGGTTATCTCCCGTTCGTCGCGGAACGATTTGTGCGATGCAGAAGCGCTAACCCGCGAAAATGAGTACGGAATGAGGTCGCCTCTCGGCTCTTGCGTTTGCCTGAGGACGTCAAAAAGGAAAGCTGTAGACCCTTTCGGTCAGGTCCGTAGCAAGGTCGCGCAGACGGATTGGGGATCGGTTGCTTGACTGCGTAGGCCATCGCTAGCCAAACCGAGACCGCTTGCGCTAAGGATGGAAAAGTCCTGCGCCGCGCGATCTCGGTCCACGAACTGCCTTCGAGGCGTTCAGGTTTATTTCGTCTTGATGCCTGCCTTGCTCAGACCATCGGTGATTGCGGTGTTGCAGGTTTTATCGTCGTCCTTCTTGAGTGCGGCCAGGGCTTTGACCTTCGCTTCTTCCAGAGCGGTCTTGGCGGGCGCTGTCAGGTTCGGCGTCGCAAACGCCTTTTCGAGTTGAATGAGGTCGGCTTCGCAGTCAGCCCGCGCCGCAGTGGTAGCGGCAATTCCGATCGCGGCGGTCAGCAGCAAAGCCTTGAACATCGGATAAGTCATGGAGTTTCTCCTGTTTCTGGGCCAATGGAGTGTGATGCTCGTATGAGCTTCAGGGCTGGAGTGGCGCCGGTCTCCCAGCCCCGATTGGCGTGATTAGACCCGGGGGCGAGGCGTTCTCGATCCGGTTGACTTTGTTGGCTGGCGGGAAGAGAACGAGCGCGATGATGCCGCCGAACGACGAGAGGGCGTCGCCCTCGTTGTTGCTTTTTGGCCCTGAACTCAACGGCGTTTTCAGAGCCGCGGCTGGTCTACGGCCCCAGTCACTCACAACACGCCAGAATGTCCGATCCATTGCTTCGGTTCGACTGGTCAGCCACGGAAAATGCCCATAGCGGAACGAAAGGTGCCCGTTGGCCTCGTCGGCGGATTTTCCGCCCTTTAGAAACGCATAGAGCGCGGATGCAAGGCCCGATCGATCAGCTCCCCCCTCGCAGTGGATCAGTATCGGTTGTTCGGACGAGGCGAGCGCTTCGATGAGCGAGGTCAGTAGAGCCTCGTTCGGTTCGACGTTGGCAGACATTGGCAGACTGATGTGTCGAGCGCCCGCCTTCCGCGTCACTTGGATTTCTTCGTCGTACCAGGAGTGGCCTGGCTTCTCGCCGCGAAGATTGAGGACGGTCCGGATACGCTTTTCCCTTAGAAGGGAAGCAAGTTGCGACGGCGATAATTGGCCGGATCTGTAAACCTTGCCGGCTTCGACCTCGTGAATGTTACCAGTGACGCGGAGATAGCCGGCCCAACTGCCCGCTCCTGCAGCGATCATCCCGATAGTGGCAAGAAAGACCGTGAGCATTTTCCGCCAAAGAGGCCATGTAAGGAGCGGCCTCATGCTCTCGCCGCTCCCATGGTGCCGCAGCCACTCGCCATGGACTTCTCCTCTTTGTCGATCCAACGAATGCCATCTCGGACGAGAGATAGGATCGGAGCGGCTCCGGTCTCCAGGCCCTGATTAAGGGGTCAGGCCTCGCTCGGGGCGCTCTCGATGCGGTCAACTTTGCTAACCGTCAGGAAGGCAACGAGCGCGAAGATGCCGCCGAGAAAGAGAAGACTCGTGTTGATCGTTCCCCAGCCCAAGCCACCCGCGATGACCGGTTTGGCAAGGAAATCGCCGATCGAAGCGCCAACCGGGCGGGTCAGGATATAGGCGATCCAGAACGCCAGAATCGGGCTGATGTTGGCAAACAGATAGGTGGCGTAAGTGACCGCGATCATCGCAGCGAACACGATCGCCGACAGGCCATAGCCAAGGTCGAACTTCTCGGCCATGAGATCCCCTGCGGAGGTGCCGAGCGCGAAGGTGAAGAGGATCGCAGCCCAGTAATAAAGTTCCCGCCGGCGGGTGATGATCGTGTGAATGGAAAGCGTTCGCTCGCTGCGATACCAAAGCGCGAATGCTGCAATGAGAGCAGCAGCAAATGCAACCGTGGTCGTCACCAGACTGACCCCCATGCCATCGACGAGGTTGTCCGAAATCAAAGTGCCAACAACGCTGATGAGCACAACGGTGAGCCAATACGGTACTGGAATATAACGCTTCGCTCGCAACTGGGCGATCAGCGCGATGATGAATGCCCCGCTCATGATCCAGGACGTCATCGTGAGACCCCAGTCAAGTCGAACAGCCAGAAGGTCGGCCGCTGTTTCGCCGACGGTCGTTGCAAGGATCTTGATGATCCAGAAATAGATCGTGACCTCGGGGACCTTATTGAGGAGTGTCGCTTCCTTAGTGTCGTGGTTGTTGGGCATGTCTTTCCTCTGGTGTCGGCTCCGGTATTCTCCGCACCGGAGTGCTTGCGCTGGCGGTCGAACGGATCAAGCAAGCGGTAACGCGCGACAATTAGGAAGGAATGAGCTTTCCCTTTCTGGCTATGTTACCATCGCGTAGGCCGATGGCGCTTACCGCCGTGTCCCGCCAAAAAAGCGCAGTCAGTCTCCTGGCGGTTCGATCGAGACCAGGTCGTCGACATGGGTCGGCTATTCTGCTGGCTCCACCGGCAGCGTGCCTTCACCGTCGGCGGCGCGCCAATCGCCAGGGATGCAGCCGTGATCGAGGCTGGCCTCGACTTCGCGCTGACGTCCGCCGCCACGCTCGGCGTCACCTATGGTGGTCGGTTCGAATCCGGTGTCTCCGACCGTTCCGTCAAGGCAAACTTCAACGTCAAGTCTGAGGGAGGCTGCCGCGCGATTTCCGAAAGCAGATCCGTCGCGGACCCGCGACGGATTGAAGCTCGACGCGGCGAGGTTCCCCTATGGCGACCCAGAAAGCTTCTCTTTGCACCTCCTCGATTGCCGCTCTCGGCATTGGACAAGAATCCTGCCGTGGTGGCGGCGACGGATACCTTTCCGAGATCCTCATCGTGATCGCCGGTGTCTCCGGTGTCGGTGCTTTCTTGCAGATAATGCCTTCGATCCGGACTGTCATGCAGGCGGCAGGTATCGCCTTCGTCCTATGGTGCGCGGTCAAGGCACTGAGGTCCGCCGGTAGTGCGAGCCGGCCGAAATGAGCACGAAATGGTGGCGAAACCCGCGGACAGGCCGTCGTATCGATGCTGGTCGCAACCCGGCTGAACCCACTGGTCTATATCAAGATCATGCTGCTCGTCGGGGTGTTTTCCTCAAGCTACGACAACAGCCTGCGTCTCTGGTCCGCACTCGGCTTCCTCGGTGCCTCAGGCGTGCGTTTCTGCGGGCTTCCGGCCTTCGGACGCGTCCTGCACCAACACGATGTGCTGGCCAGTTGGTCGGAGCGTAGCTCGTCGAGCGCATCCACCCACCATCTAGTGCTGCTCAAAACCCCATCAAAACTTGACACTGAAGTTAGCGTGAATGCTCTGGTCGGAGGCGCGAGAAGCGAACTGACCACTGTAGAAGACGCCAAGAGCCGCGGCCGGGCCGATGGCAAGATCGAGCCCGGCCTCAACCACGGCTGCATCCCTGGCGATTGGCGCGCCGGCGATGGTGAAGGCATTGCCACCGGCGAATTCGAATGCCGCAAGTGGCGTGGTGTCGCCAAAGGCGTGACGCCAGCCGAGCGTGCCTTTCGCCGTTGCGATCATGCCGCCAAGCTCAAAATCGGTCGAGGCCCGCAGACCCAGTGTCGAGAAGGTGGTGTCGGTCGTCGTGCCAGCGCTCGACAGCGTCGCTGCGCCGCCCTTCTCCCGGAAGCCATCGGTATGGAGGTTGACATAGGCAAGGTTGGCGAAGGGCTCGAAGCCAAACCGGCCGGCCTTGATCCCGTAGCCGAGTTCACCGAAGACCTGCGTTGTTCCGGCTTTGTAGTCGCTCCTCACGCTGTCTGCAAAACCAGGGAAAGCGACATTACGATTGATCGAGATGTCGTGCCACGTATGGGCCAGACCGGTCCGGAAGGCGAGAGCCCCCCACTGCGTGCCGCCATAGAGGCCGAGATGATAATCGTCGCTGACGCCAGACGAGCGGCGATCGTTGACGTCGAAATCGGTGCGGCTGTAGCCGCCGAGAAGACCGAGCCGCCAGTTGTCAAAGACGAGAGCATCACCACCGATCAGGAAGCCCCCGGTGGAGCGTGATACCCGGGCGGCGTTGCCGTCGCTGTCAGTCTGCCCCCAGGAGCCGAAGCCTTGGCCCCAGACCGCAAGGCGATCAGCGGTTGCGAGCGCCGGGACGGATTTGTCGTCGGCATAGGCCATCACCGGCGTCGATACTGCGCCTACTGCGTCGAAGGCGGTGCGTATCCGGTCGATAGCGGCATTGCGCACGAAGCGGCTATCCTCGATCAGCGCCGTCTTGGCCGAAGCATGGATCTCACCCGACACCGCATCGAAGGCAGCGCGCGCGGGCGACGCGTCAAGCTGCAGCACCGCGTTATAGATTGGATGGCCCCAGCCGAGCGTCTCGACCCCGCCGCCTGCCGCGCGCTGGTTGCGCGTGCCTCCGATTGCAGCGAAGTCAATGCTGTTGCGCGTCAGCGTCAGATAGACGTTGTTAGGATCATAGGTGAGCGACGGATTGAGGAAGGCGAAGTTCGAGGTCACGCTGCTGAACGAACCGGACCGGCCGCCATTGGCGGTCAGGATGGTATATGTCGTAGCCGGCGCATAGTTGCCGGCTCCCGCGAGCACCTGGACGGTGCCGCCATTGATCGTCGCCGTTCCCGTGGCGACCACCTTGTCGGCCTGGCTCGCTGCGTTGGCTTCGACCTGATAGATCGAGCCCCTCGCGAACGCGATGTTGCCGCTGATGTTGAGCGTACCGATCGAATTTCCTGGCGCGATCGTGCCGCCGCCGTTCACCATTGTTTCGCCGACCGTACCGGCGCCGCCAAGCGTCGCTCCAGCGTTTACGATCGTCATGCTCGAATTCGCGATCGAGCCGTTCACGATCAAACTGCCGGCGTTGATGACGGTGTCGCCGATATAGGTGTTGGTGGCCGTCAGTATGGCGGTGCCGGAACCATTCTGCTGCACGGAGCCGTTTCCGGAGATGGTGCCACCAAAGGTGACGGCATCCGAGCGGTTAAATGCCAGCGTGCCGTTGTTCGCGACATTGCCAGCGATCGAGCCGCTGGTGCCACCACTGCCGAGTTGCAGCGTGCCGGCGTTGATGACGGTGCCGCCGGCATAGGTGTTGGTGGCAGTCAGCGTGGTGGTGCCGGAACCATTCTCCTGCACGGAGCCGCTTCCGGAGATGGCGCCACCAAAGGTGACGGCATCCGAGCGGTTGAATGCCAGCGTGCCGTTGTTCGCGACATTGCCAGCGATCGAGCCGCTGGTGCCACCACTGCCGAGTTGCAGCGTGCCGGCGTTGATGGCGGTGCCGCCGGCATAGGTGTTGGTGGCGGTCAGCGTGGTGGTGCCGGAACCATTCTGCTGCACGGAGCCGTTTCCGGAGATGGCGCCACCAAAGGTGACGGCATCCGAGCGGTTGAATGCCAGCGTGCCGTTGTTCGCGACATTGCCAGCGATCGAGCCGCTGGTGCCACTGCCGAGTTGCAGCGTGCCGGCGTTGATGACGGTGCCGCCGGTATAGGCGTTGGCGCCCTGCAGGATCAGCGTGCCGAGATCGTCCTTGACCAAACGGCTGCTGCCCGTAAGCACGGAGCCGATATTGGCCACGTCGCTTGCGCTCGCTGGCGATCCGTCGCCCACCCGGATCACGGTCGCACCACCCGTGCCCGCCAACGTGATCGGGTCGCCCCTCACGCTCCAGCCCGTACCGATGAACTGCATGCCCGTCGCGGATACAGCACCAGCGCCGGCATCGACTTGCACCGGGCCGTTCGTGCCCCCACGCGCTCCCTGAAACACAGCGAACTGCCCGCCCCAGCGATCCGAGTAAGAGCCGTTGGCGTCGGTCCAGTTAGTCAGGGGCCCTGCCGTCCATGTGCCTGGGCCACCGACGATCGCGCCGGTCGGCGCGGTGGTTGTACCGTTCCAAAACTGAACCGCACCTGGGTTGACCACCAGATTGACCTGGTTGGCGACGGCCGTCTGCACCATGCCCCTCGTACCGCCAGGAATGAAGCCGACCGCAAGGCCGTAGTCGGTCAGCGTGCCGCCATAGTCGAACAGGCGATAGACGCCGGAGCTATAGCCGCCCGCATTGGTAACGTTGAGTGTGCCGGCGAGCGTCAAGTTGCCGGTGATGTTAAACAACCCTGTCGTCCCCGGCGCGCCCAGCGCCGCAGCCACGATTGAGCCACGGTCCAGCGCAAGCGAACTCATGGTCAGCGTCTGCCCATTGCGCCCCGACAGCGTTCCACCGTCAGCGACCGTCACCGCACCGACGATGGTACCCGCGCCCGTAAGCGTCCCGCCCGAGGCGACCGCAACCGACGGACTGGTCAGCTGGCCGTTGACGCGCAAGATGCCGGCTTGCACGGTCGTCGCAGTCGCGAAGGTACCGTTTCCTGTCAATGTCCAGTCGGAGCCTTGCATGGACAGGTTCTCGAAGCTGAGGAACTTGGCGACCGATTCAGTGCTGGTGCCTTGCAAGGTGAGACTGTCCGTACCGGTGCCGCCCTGGACATTGCCCCCGAGGATCGAGCCCGTGTCCAAGGTCAAGTTGTGCGTGGCGCTGCCCTTGAACCGGATCGCGAGGCCGCCGGTGGCACTCGCGATCGTGCCGCTGTTGGTGATCGTTCCCGCGCCGGTGAAGCTTATGCCAGCATCCGTCGTGGCGCCATTGCTCGTCAGGGACCTGATGGTGCCTGAGTTGACGACGGTTCCGCCGCCATCGACCTCGATCGCCGAACCGCCGCCCTGAGCTTTCGAAGCTTCAATCAGGCCGGCATTGGTGATCGAGGTGGCGCTCGAGCCGTTGGCCCAGACGCCATTATAGGCACCGAGGATCTGTCCGCCGGCATTGTTGGTGAGCACGCCGTTCTGAATCGCGACGCCGGTGGCAAAGCCGCTGTCGTTGCTTTTGATCAGGCCGCTGTTGATCACCGTACGGCTGGTCCCGAGGATGATCGAGACGGCGTTGGAACCGCCGTGGCTTTGGACAACACCTCCGGCAAGATTGGTGAAGATACCACCGCCGCCCAAGCTCACGGCCGCGCCAAGGCTCTCGGCCGTGATCGTCCCAGCATTGGTTACCGTGCCGGCAGGGCCGCCGATCTTGAACACGACACCGCCGTTTGTACCGTGGATCGTCGCGCCAGCCCGGTTGTCCACGGTGCCCGGCGCTCCCTCGACCCAGATGCCATTGCCGAGGTTGCCGCCGTCGATGGCGCCCATGTTGATGACGCTACCACCAGCCTTGAATTTGACTCCATCTCCGGAATTGCCGGGTCCGATCGTGCCTTGATTGGTCAAGGTCCAGGCGTGAGTGGTGGCGCAAAGCGAAGCAAATGAACTGCAGGTTAAGGTGGCCGTGGTGTTGGTGACGGCAACGCCCGGCGAAACTCCAACCGTCGTACCAACGTATCCATCGAGATTGATACCGTTGTTGGTGTTTGTCGTTATGTTGACATCGTCGGCGTGGCTGGCGCTCGGGAATGCTATCAATGAGATGATCGCAACAGCAGTCCCAAAAGCTGTCAGTGCGGTAGTCTGAGGTCGCGCCTCCGTTTTGAGGGCCTGTGACCGACCATGCGATAAAATAGGCGCGCACGTCTCATTCCAGTCAGACAGCGTACTCCCGCGAGTGATCGAACCAGTTTTGATATCGCTCTTGACGGTCGACACTACCGATAGATTACAAGAGAGACTGGTTCTGGTTCGTGCTGCATTGTCGTGCAGAAACGAGAGATCCATGAGGCGGTCCTCTCGCTTCAGAAGCGGTAGCGCAGGTCGAGGCCGACATGCACGCTGTTGCCGATGGCCTTGTCGCCTGAGATGCCGTTGGCGAACACGTCGACGGAGGCCTGCTTGGTGAAGCGGTAGCCAAGCCGTGCGCCATATTCGAGCCAATTGGCGTTGACAGCCCCGCCGGCGAGCACACCGATACCGGGCACCCCAGCCTTCAAGCTGGACTTGGCGCCGAAACCATGGGCGCCGGCCAGCCATAAGGTGGCGTCGACGTCGGCGGTGAAGGCATGCGTCACCTGACCGCGTAGCTTGACGACATCGGCGCTGTCAGTGCCCTTGAACACTGTCGCTTCGAACGGATTGCCGCTGGAGAGCGGTTCCCCGTACGCGTTCACCTTCAGCCATTGCCGGCCGAGTTCGCCGGAGATCGCGACCTCATCGGCCGGCGTGGCGAAAACCACGGCGCCGAGCCGGCCATAGACATAGCCGAGCGCGCCACTGCCGCCGCCTTCGCCGGTGGCGATCCCCGCGCCGTTAGCGTAGCTGCGGCTAAAGCGCAGACTGGCGTCGGGAGCGATCCAGCCGCCGGCCTCGACATAGGGGCTGACCCAACCGGAAATCGGCGGGGCGACGTAGCGCACCGCAGCGGCCACAGTGACAGCGCTCTTTAGGCTGGCGTTGCGATAGTTCTCTTTCTGATAGGCGATGCCACCGAGCAGGGTCAGGCCGTTGCCGAAGGCGATGCGGCTGAAGGCGCCGCCAGCGGCCGAACCGGCGGCGGCATAGAGGCCGATCTCCGAGGGCGCGCCGATCGGCAGGTTGGCACCGAGCAGAGGCGCAACCAGGCCATGCTGGTGGATGGCGAGACGGGCGCGGGAGAGGGCGAGATCGTCGATCGAGCCCTGCACGGCGGCGCGGGTGGTTATGCCCGCGATCGGCGAGATCACCACAGGCGGCGTGACGGGCGGACTGACTGGAGGCGTGACAGGCGGATTGACTGGCGGAGTTACAGGTGGATTGACCGGTGGGGTTACAGGCGGCGTCACCGGCGGGGTCGTCTGCTCGACATAACGCACTACATAGGCGTGCGAATTTAACGAGGGGCTGAACGTCCCGTTGCCGACAATGAATTGTCCGTCGCCGGATATCGCTTGCGCATTCGCCAGCGTGATACCGGTCATGTTGACCCCCGCATTTGCAAGGAGCGTATTGAGGTCGGCCATGCCGGTCGCTTGCGTCCAGCGAAAGGCATGCACGCCACTGCCAGCTAGAGCGGAATAGCCAACGACGATGGAACCGTTGGCGCTCACGCCATAGGCGACAGAAGTATTTCCTCCAAGCGTGCCAAGATCGGCCATGCCACTGCCCTGCGCCCAGCGGAAGGCATGGAAGGTCGCGTCTCCGGTCGTCGTTGAATTGCCTACCGCCACCAAGCCGTCGGCATTCGTTCCGTATGCTGTGGCAATTGTGCCGCCGAGCGTGCCTATGTCTGTCATTCCGCTGCCTTGGGTCCAGCGGAATGCGTGCTGGGCAGTATTTCCAGTCGTGGCCGAGTTTCCGACGATGACGAGGCCGTTCGAACTGACGGCGTATGCGACAGAAGAATTTCCCCCAAGCGTACCAAGATTGGTCATGCCATCGACCTGAGTCCATCGAAATGCGCGATAGAAACTGCTGCCGGTGGGGTTGGCGCGACCGACAATGACCGAACCATCGGAACTCGTGCCATAGGTGTAGAGCTGATTGCCGCCCAACGATCCGATGTCCACCAGTCCCGCTGCCTGTGTCCAGCGGAATGCATGGAAAACGCCCGCGCTGTTGCTTGAGTCCCCGACGACGACTGATCCGTCGGCGCTCACCCCGCGCGCGTATGATTCCACGCCTCCGAATGTGCCAAGGTCGATCATGCCGCCGGCCTGTGTCCAGCGAAAGGCGTGGGTCGATGATGGAGACGACGATGGAGAGGAGTCGCCGACAACCACCGAGCCATCGGAACTGAGCGCAAATGCGCCGGAAAAACTGCCGCCGAGCGTGCCCAAATTGAGGGGCGTCGTCGCTGTTTGCGCCTGTGCTGGCACCAGCACACCCGATGCCACCAATGCCAAGGTTGAGATGCCCGCCATTGCTCGGCATCTGAAAACAAACTTGTTCTTCTCCATGCGCTATTCGCCCCCGACCGATTCTCCCAAGAATTGGGGAAAAACATGCGGTCTTGAGGTCGAATTGTCTCTCCTCGGAAAAGAGGAGAGATGACAAAAAAGTCTCTAAAAGACTAGGACAACCCGCTAAACACAAGGCGGGCGATCGCCTGCGCGCGTGTTCTGGCCCCGAGCTTGCGGCGAGCCTGATCGATGTGACTTCGTACCGTGGTTTGCGATACGCCGAGCAACGTGGCGATGGCCGCATCGGTCTTGCCGGCCGCCACCCAGCGCGCGCATTCAAGCTCGCGATGTGTGAGGGTCGCCTGCGGGTCGGCAACCGGCGCAACGCCGGTCAAAGTGCGGCAGCGTTCATGTGTCAGAAATGAAAGCTGGTGCAATTCGCGGCGCAGCGCGGATGGCACCGGCCGTTCCTTGCCCGCCATTGCGACAAGTCCGAAGTAGCCGCCGGGCCCATGGATCGGCACCGAGAACCCATCCGTCCAACCCCATTCGGCGGCGGTATCCCAAATGTCCTGTTCGGCGCGCGACAAGATGCGCTCGGCCTTCGCTTCAAGCCAGGTGAAGGGCGCGATGCGCCGTCTGGCCTCGGCGACGACATAGTCGGCGGCGACGAAATTGCGCCGAGCATAGAGTTCTATCCAATCCGGCGGCCAGTCCTGAAAGAAGAAATGCGTTTCCGGTCCCTTGTCGGTCGGCAGAAACGCGCCGCAGGCGCTGGCCGTGTAGCCGAAGGATGCAATACGCTCCTTGAACAGGGTCCTGACAGCCTCGATCGTCGTGCACTCCTCAAGCACGGCAGAGAATTCTCCAATCATCACCCCCCCCGTACGTTCATATGAATTGCGCAATTAGTCAGAATTCGAAGATGTGCTGGCGGGCATACCGTTCTCTCATCCTACCGCATCATGCCGGACCGGCAGTTCAACCGGAAGGGGCAAACCAGCTCGGTTCGTCGCCAATCGCGGGTCGCCACACTTCGGCGGCAGGGGAAGATGATGCAAGAAACGCTCAACGACTTCATTGGTCATGCCATCCTGAACTCGGCTCTTGCAGCTTCAGGCGCGATGCCGTGAAGGCATGACGCGGCGACTGGGCGTCAAATCCGAAAGCGCCAATCCGCAGCCGCCCGCGACCGATGCTTAAGGGAGTGGTATGACGTAAACGAATTGCCTGGTTTTGCCGTCGTCGATGACCTTTGCCGCATCCGCGCCAGATCGCCAACACGCTCAACATCGAGTTGCAGGCCGACTGGCGCACCGGTCCGCGCATGTCAGAAGGCGACCTTGAGGCCGATCTGTCCGCCGTGGGTAATGCCGCCGTGCCCCATGATGCGGCCGCTATAGGACGCGGTGAGCGCGGTCGTGGCGCTGAGCGCCAGCGCGCCGTAGCCGCCCAGCTCGACGCCATAGCGGCCAAGGCCTGGCGCCTCGATCCCGAAGGAGCCCGGCGAGGAGAAGCCGGCGGCCGTCGCCCGGACCGATCCGTCGTGGTCGCCCAGCACGGCGAACCCCTTGACGCTCGCGCCGAGGCTCAGCGCCTGGCCGTTGTCGATGGCGAAGCTGTGCTCGGCCGTGAGGCCGAGACTTGGCCGGACCTGATTGCGCGTCGCCGATTCCACCGACAGCGGCAGCAAGCCGCCGCTCTCGGCGTAAGATGGCGAATTCCAGCCAAGCCAGGACAGACCGGCGCGCGGCGTGAGCGTCACCCCGCCGAGGTTGAAGGCATAGCCGGCGGTGACGCCGGCGCCATAGGTCGTGGCATCGAAGCTCGCGGTCGTCGCGTCGGAAATGCCAACCCATGAGCTGTTCGTATCGAAATGCTGGCGGCCGGCGAAGGCGGCGGCCGAGAAGCGCCAGGCGCCGGGTGAGTAAAGCGCGAACGCGCCGGCGCGGAATCCATCGCCAGAGGCGCTGTCGCGCGAAGTGGCGTCACTCATCGACCAGGTCGTGCGGCCGCCTTCAGCGGCGAAGCCGACTGAGAGGTCCGGTGTGACGGTATAGCCCAAGCCGCCGCGCACGCCGCCGAAGCTGTAGGTCGATCCGGGCAGCGAGGCCGTCGCGCCGATCCGGCCCCAATAGCCTGTCCCTTCCAGAAAGACGGACCACCGCGAAGGCTTGCCGTCCACCATCACCGGCGCGCCGATGGCGGCCTTGCCCGGTCCGAGCAGCCGCGACAGGAAGATGTCGCTGGCGTCGAGCGCCACCACCTGCATCGCCGGATGCGCCGTGCCGATCGCGCGCACGACGCCAAACAATGTGTATTGCTCGAACTGCGTCGTGGTGCTGGTCGTCGTCGTGGCTTGGTCGATCGTGTAGGTGGTCACAATGTCGAAGTTGGTCAGAATTACACCGCCCGAGACAGTCAGCTTTACCGCAGTCGGATCCTGAAAGACGATCTGGTTGTTGCCGTTTAGGATCAGCGCCCCATTTGGTGCCAGGTTGCCCGATTGGCGAAAGTTGATGTTAAAACCCGGCAGGGACGCCGTGTATTGTGCAACTGGCGCGACGGCGGTGCAGCTCGGGGCCGTCGTGCCCGGCAGACCCGAAATGCCCGTGCAGGTGCTGCGCGTACCGATCTGGATGGGCGACTGGCTGGGACCGACGGTGACCACGGCTGCAGTCGATGTCGACGTACCGGCAAGACTGTAGAGCGTTGTCGAACTGGTTGCGGTGGTCGTGCTCGATGCAGTGAGAACTGGCGCACCGATGATGACTCCCGGCCCGCCCGCCGTGGTGATCGCCGCGCGCGCAGCCACCACCCCGCCCTGTGCGGCAGCATCGCTGTACGGCACCGAGAAGGTGTGATCGTAGAGCGGCGTACCGCCATTGAGCCTGCCAATGATCTCGGTCGCGTAAATTGTCGTGTTGGTCGTCCGCGTGGTGGGCGTGTTGAACACGACCTTTTCCTCGCTCGAGGTGCTCTGGGCACTATTGCCACCGGCACCACCTGGACACTGAGGATCGAAGACGGAGCAAACTCGTTGGTTAATCGGCGTGTAAGTTGGCAAACTCTGCGCATGGGCCGCGCCACCCGCGACCAATCCCGGCAGGGCAGTGCCCAGCGTTGCCGCAAGCACGCGGGCGACGGAAGCCGACCGCTTCCGTTCGCTCCGCCCCGCTCTACGCGCTGATCTCCGGTGCTGCTCCGAAGTCCGCTGATACCCCCAATGCAATTGGTCGCCCACCCCAGCACGCATCACGCCGCCGGTGCAGTGCTGGCAGCGTCCGTCGCCGCCGCAGAGCGCACAGGTGCGACCATCGGCCTGCACTCCGGTCCCGCCGCAACCGGCGCACCGTCCAGAGCCGTTGCAAAAATAACAGATCGCCATTCGCCCCCGACCGACTCTCCCAAGAATTGTGGAAAAACATGCGGTCTTGAGGTCGAATTGTCTCTCCTCGGAAAAGAGGAGAAATGACAAAAAAGCCTCTTCGCTTCTATTTCGCGCCGGAAGACTAGGACAATCCGCACAACACAAGGCGGGGGGATCGCCTGCGCGCGTGTTCTGGCCTCAATGGCTAGCAACGAAGGCGTTGGACTATTCTTGCTCGAGATCGCCTTAACCGACATTCGAAAATGTTCGGGCGGTGACCGAGGGGATGGGTTTGGAGTGAATGGAGACGTCGCATTCCTGGTGCCGCACAGCGCAAAGCCGGCTTCTGGGAATGAATGGCTGGGATATCGTGAGCGACCATAGATTCACCATAGGCTCCGGGAGCGGGCGCGCCGTGGCATCGAAACCCGAAAGCCGCCTTGGCGCGCCAAGAAACGCGCCCATCACTTTCGCCGTCCTGATTTTTCCGCAGTTTCCAATGATGGCGTTTTCCTCGATCATCGAGCCGCTGCGCGCCGCCAACGCATTGGCGAAGAAAGAGTGTTACCGCTGGCTCATCGTCGGGCCGGATGGCGGCCCGGTCGCAGCCTCCAACGGCGTCGTCATCCAGCCGGGCTTCGCCGCCGCCGCCAATCCGAACGCCGACCGCATCGTCGTGTGTTCTGGCGGTAATGCCGACCACCTGGTCGCCGACGATGCCGTCGCCTGGATCCGCAAGAGCTTGCGCGGTGGCACGCATCTCGGCGCGGTGGCTGACGCTGCTTTCTTCCTGGCCCGCGCAGGCCTGCTCGACGGGTACGCCTGCACCCTGCACTGGACCAGCCAGGCCGCCTTCACCGAAGCGTTTCCGGAGATTGAGCTGCGGCGCGACCTCTATGTTATCGACCGGCGACGCTTCACCTCCGCCGGCGGCGTCGGCGGGCTCGACATGATGCTGGAGATCATCACGGAGGACTACGGTTCGGAACTGGCGGCCGGCGTGGCGGAATGGTTCGTGCACAGCCCACTGCGCTCCAGCGTCGACCGCAAGCTGATGCCGCTCCGGCTACGCACAGGCGTGCAGAACGAGCTGGTGCTGTCGGCCATCGCCATCATGGAGGATGCAGTGGAGGAACGGCTCGCCATGTCCGATCTGGCGGCGCGCCTCGGCGTCTCACCGGATCGACTGGAGCGCAGCTTTCGTGCTGAACTTTCCATTCCACCCAACAGCTACTATCGCCGGCTGCGCCTGAAGCGTGCCGCCGATCTGCTGGCGCATTCGACACTTGCCGTGCGCGACGTTTCGTTGGCTTGCGGCTTCGCTTCCATGTCGAGCTTCGCGCGGGCATTTCGTGAACAATATGGCCGTACGCCGAAGGCGGCACGACGAAGTTAGTGTGGCGGATTGTTGAGCGATCCCTGCGGTATTCTGCACAATTGAAACGGACGGTTTGCCCCATTGTCCAAAGCCTCAGGAGGCGGACATGAGCATTGTGGTTTTTAACCCCGACAGCACCGAAGACGTCGATTTCAGGGATCGTATGCGCCACCCGGCGACAGCAGATCCTGCCGGCGGCATGTGGCTTTCCGACACTGAGCCTTCCTTCATTGACGCAGTTGCGCTGAGAAAAGAACGGCTTGAGCGGCTGCGCAGTTGGATGCGCGAGACAGGCTATGGCGCCGTAGTTTTGTTCGATCCCTACAACCAGCGCTACGCCACCGGCTCACGCAACATGTTCGGCTATTTCCTGCGCAATTCGACACGCTACTTCTTCATCCCCACCGAAGGGCCGATCGTGCTGTTCGAGTATCCACAGAGCTACCATGTCTCCATGGTGCTCGACACAGTCGACGAGGCCAGGCCTTCGAAACTGGTGTGGTCTTCGGTCTCCGGCCGAGACGACGAGACGGCCGGGCCTTTCGCCGACGAAATCGCTGATCTCTTGAAGACCCATGGCGGCGGCTCGATGAAGCTTGGGCTGGACCGCTGCAGCCACCTGCAAGCGCTGGCGCTGCAAAAACGCGGCTGCGACGTGAAGGATTGCCAGGGCGAGATACTGGCCGTGCGCGCGATAAAGACGCCGCAGGAAGTGAAATGTCTCGTCGCTTCGATGGCTGGCGCAGAGTCCGCGGTGGCGGCGGTGCGAGAAGCAATCAAGCCAGGCGTCGCCGAGAACGAACTCTTCGCCATCATGTATCACGAGGTGATCCGGCAAGGCGGCGAGTTCATCGAGACGCGGCTTTTGACTTCTGGCCAGCGCACCAATCCATGGTTCAACGAAGCGAGCGGTCGCAAGGTGCGGCCTGGCGAACTGGTGGCGCTCGATACCGATACGATCGGCTGTTATGGCTATTATTCGGATTTCTCCCGCACCTTCCGCTGCGGTCCAGGCAAGCCGAGCGACTATCAGAAGATGCTTTACGGCATGGCCTACGACCAGGTGCAGCACAACATTTCGATTGTGAAGCCAGGCATGGCGTTCCGTGAGATCGCGGAAAAGGCATGGAAAATTCCCGACCGTTTTGTCGACCAACGCTACACTTCCGTCATGCACGGGGTGGGCATGCACGGCGAAACGCCTTTCATTGCCCATTCCATGGACTACGAAACCTATGGTCGCGACGGCATCATGCAGCCTGGCATGGTGGTTTCCGTGGAAAGCTATATCGGCGAGAAGGGCGGGCGCGAGGGCGTTAAGCTGGAGGACGAGGTTTTGATCACCGAAACGGGGACGGAATTGCTTTCGCGCTTTCCCTATGAGGATGAATTCCTAGAAGGGCATGCATGATGAAGGCGCCTGTTTCTATCCCCCGTGGTGCGGCGGCCGCCATTTTCATCGACCTGCAGGAAGAACACCGCAAGGACAGCCGCTATCTGGTCGAGGGGTTTTCCGACTTGCTCGCCAATGTGCAGCGGCTGCAGGCGGCGGCACGGGCGAACGGCGTGCCGCTCTTTCATTGGGCCTATGTCGTTGATCTCGATACGCAGGAGCGCCCATTCCATCCGCTCGATGGCAACGGCAAATCGGCATTTTCCAGCAAGGACGATCCGCTGACGGCGATCTGCGCCGAAGTGGCACCAATCGAAGGCGAAACATTGCTGGTCAAGGCGCACGCCAGCGCTTTCCGCGCACCGGAGGCTGTCGAACTTCTCAGGGCGCGCGGCATCGAGTGGCTGATCGTTGCCGGGGTCTGGACCGAGGCCTGCGTCGACGCCACGGTGCGCGACGCGGTGACCGCCGGTTTTCGCGTACTTCTCGTCAAGGATGCCTGCGGCAGCGGAAGCGCTGCCATGCACCAAACAGCGATCCTGAATCTTGCCAACCGCCTTTATGGCGGCGCGGTGACCGATACCGGTACTGCCTGCCGGCTGATGGCTGGCGAAGTGGTGGCCACATGGCAGATCGAGGGTTCGGTGCCGATGCGCTTTACCTACGAAAATGCTGCGGAACTCTACCAATCGCTTTGAAATGCCGACGGGAGCGGAACCGCCGGAAATTCCGACTGGATCTTGAGGGACGATGGATCGCGGGAAATACGCGCAGCTGCTCGATCCGGAGTACTGGGCCTACATCGACGCGGTGAATGCACGGCATTTCTCCGCGAACGCTGGCATGCCCGTGGAACAGGAACGTGCCCTCTATGACGAAATGGCGGCCGCCTTTCATACCGGCCGCCCTGCCGGCGTCGAGACCGAGGACGGTGCGATCACGTTGGCGGATCGCGCAATCCCGTTTCGCCGTTATCGGCTGGATGGCCGCTCGCCGCGGGCGGCCATCCTCTATTTTCATGGCGGTGGTTTTGTGTTTGGCGGACTGGATAGTCATGATGACATCTGCGCCGACCTCTGTGGCGAGACCGGCTTTGCGGTGATCTCCATAGATTATCGCCTGGCACCGGAATATTTGCATCCCGCAGCTTTCGAAGATGCTGTGGCTGCTTTCGACTGGCTTGTGGCGGAGACCGAACTTCCGATCGTGCTGTGCGGCGAGAGCGCGGGCGGCAATCTGGCCGCCGCGGTGGCACACGCCACACGCGGCAGAGCGAGACCGGCCGTTGGCCAGGTCTTGATCTATCCGAGCCTTGGCGGCGACCCTTCGGCTGGGTCCTATATCGAACATGCCGAGGCGCCGTTGTTGTCGACCGCCGACCTCGCCTTTTACAAGCAGGTGCGCACAGCGCATACGCCACGAGGGGATGACGCGACACTGGAACCGCTGTGGGACAGTGACTTCACAGGATTGCCGACAACAGTGATCGTTGCCGCCGAATGCGATCCGCTGTCGTTGGATGGCGAAATTTATCGGAACCGCATTCTTGCCGCTGGCGGCACAGCGGCCTGGCTCAACGAAAGGCGCCTCACGCACAGCTTCTTGCGCGCTCGCAAAAGCACTTTGCGCGCAGGCGAGGCGATGGCTGATATCGTTGCGGCTCTTGTGGCACTGGGGGAGGGCCGCTGGCCGTACTGATCTCCTCGCGGTTGCGCGTGGCTGAGAGTGCGATCTGATGAACTACGGAACAGCGCACAAGATTTACGGAAATCGGAACATTCCCGATCGGGCTCCGGACTTATGCTTCGCTCCTACCAAGAACGCCCGGCAGCCACCAAAGCCATCAACAAGCCGGGGTCAGGCAGGGGAAAGCCATGATCAAGCTAATGTTGACCGAAAGGCCGCTGCACCCACTCGCAAAACCGACAGCGCGTGACTTCAAGACAGGCCTGATGAATCGGCGCGAATATCTCGCCACTATGGCTGCACTTGGCGTGAGTGCGGCCGGCGCCTTTGCAATAGGCGGTATCGCACCGACACCTGCCCGCGCCGAAGAACCAAAAAAGGGCGGCGTGCTCAGAGTTGCCATGAACGTCAAGGGGTTCAAGGACCCGCGTACCTTCGACGGTGTCGAAATGTCGAACGTTGCGCGCCATTGTAACGAATATCTCGTACGCTGGAACCGCGACTTCAGCTTCGAGCCCTGGCTATTGGAAGCCTGGGAGATGAGCAACGATGCCAAGACGCTGACGCTGAAGGTGCGCAAGGGCATCTCATGGTCGAACGGCGATGCTTTCAATGCTGACGACGTCATTCACAATCTGAACCGCTGGTGCGAGGCCGATGTCGCCGGCAATTCGCTAGCCACGCGCATGGGCGCGCTGGTTGATGCCAATTCCAAGAAAGCGGTTGCTGGCGGAATAGAGCGGGTGGACGACCACACCATTCGCCTCAACTTGCCGAAACCGGACATTTCGCTGATCGCCAGCATGGCCGATTATCCGGCGTTGATCATGCATCGCTCCTATCAGGGGGATGGTGATCCGAAAAAGGCGTTGGCCATCACAACGGGTCCGTTCGAACTGATGAACTGGGACGCTGAAACCGGCGCCGAGGTCAAGCGCAAGGATAAATGGTGGAAGGGCGAGGTCTATCTCGACGGCATCAAATGGGTGGACTACGGCTCGGACCCGAACGCGATGCTGTCGGCCTTCGAATCCGGCGAGATTGACACCAACCACGAGACCTCTGCTGACATTCTCTCTCAGACCGAGGCGATCAGGCTCGGCCAGTCGGAAATCGCCACCGGCTCGACCATCGTGGCGCGTTTCAACGTCAACAACGCACCCTATGACGACGTCAAGGTAAGGCGCGCGGCGCAGCTTGCCGTCGACAATGGCGCTGTTCTGAAGATCGCGCTCGACGACCGCGGCAAACCGGGCGAGAACCACCATGTCGCGCCGATCCATCCTGAGTATGCCGATGTCGGTCCGGCCGAGCGCAAGGTGGCCGAATCCCAGACGCTGCTCAAGGAGGCCAGCAAGACCGACCATGAGTTCGACCTGATCTCGGTCGATGTCGAGTGGCAGAAATCGACCGGCGACGCGATTGCAGCCCAGATGCGCGAGGCGGGGTTGAAGGTGAAACGCACTGTACTGCCGGCCGCCACCTTCTGGAACGACTGGAGCAAATATCCGTTCTCCTGCACGGAATGGCTCGGACGGCCGCTTGGCGTTCAGGTGCTGGCGCTCGCTTACAAGACCGGGGCCGCCTGGAACGAAAGCGCCTATTCAAACAAGGCGTTCGACGAACTGCTCGACAAGGCACTGGCCATGCCGGACGCCAAGGAGCGGCAGGGGATCATGGGCAAGATCGAACAAAACTTGCGCGATGCCGGCATCATCATCCAGCCCTACTGGCGCTCTGTCTATCGCAGCTTCCGCAACGGCGTGCACAATTGCGAGCAGCACCAGGCGTTGGAACAACACTTCGAGAAGGTATGGGTGGAGGGGTGAGGGCTTGGCGGGGGCGAAGTGCGAACCCAACAGGGCCTAATGCGTTTCAAATCTCGGAACGCGCACAATGCACTGGCAGTGTTGCGTTCTCATTTCGGTCATTTGTACGGTCCAAATTGTTTCCCAAAACCGGACATCTCCGGTGTGAATAGTCGCACTATTCGAATCTCTCGTGGTGCGCCATTTCACTGTAGAAGTATAAACGCCGAAAACCGCCGATTGTACGCTAGAAGCGGCAACAAGAGTTCGCAGCAGTTCCGACTTCGATCCCATGATACGCACCTCGTCGTCGGCAACTTCGGCACGCTGAGCCAGTGCGTGTAGGTGATCGCGGCGGTAGCCGCCGTTTTCCAACCGCATACGGCTGGCGCGCCGCACGGGCGAAGGTTTCGACCATATCGAGGCTGACAGCCTGATTACCGATACTATCAAGCGCGGCCTGGGCGCGCTCGGCGTCGGCCTTCGCCTGATCGCGAATTGCCTTGAGGGCCGCTATGCGCTCTTTCAGGGCCTCGTTGTTCAGATCGTCCACGCCGGATTCAATGGCGTCAAGCATTTCCAGATTTCGTCAGTTCATATTTCAATTCAGCCTCATCTTGGGATTCAGACGTATAGGTAGAGGCCACTTTGGGGAGGTTAAACCACGAGAGCCACTCGCTAACCATTGCAAGTCGTTCCCTATTAACAGAATACACTCGCGTTCTGCCGCTGCGGTTATGCTGAATCAGGCCAGCGTCCTCTAGCACGCGAAGGTGTCTTGTAGTGGTGGGCCAGGTGTGTGCGAAGCGGCCGGCAATCTCGCCAGCCGTTGCTTGATCGCGAAAATGTATGGTCATCAGAATTTGCCGACGTGCAGGATGCGCAAGTGCCGTGACCACGACATCGAGAGCCGCTAGCCTTGCCGCTGCATCAAATGTCAAAGCAGCTCAACCTCACAAATCGTCATATCCTCTAGAACTGGCCCCATCGGTTCCCACACAGACATAACTTCCGGGGTTTGATGAGCGACATCGCTAGCACCGCCGTTAATCCAGACGAAATACTCGATGTACTGCTCTCGCTCCTTGCGTATGTCATACGCCTTCCACACCTTGAATGGTTCCGAAGTAACTAAGCCCGACTTACGGAGAGCGCTTTCATGTCGCTTCACCAACTCCAGAAGCTCAGCTTCTTTGCCTTTGCGCGGAACGTAAGTGACTATGTTGATTACAGGCGCATCGGGATTTTCCCGCAGCCTAGCGCGATGCTCATGCTCGGTCATACCACAGCCTCCTTCAAAAATGGACATCAACAATTAGCACCTAGGCTAATAGAATGTCCAGATGTTAGTTTGCTGGCACGCTAGATACCACGTGGTGGGGTCGCCGTCCGCAGCCAGAGTTTGATGCGTACAACGAGATCTCCGGCTACACGCAACGCGTCCAGGAAGAGATTCTCAAGCGCTGCGATGGAGATCTTGAGCGTCTCGACGAGCTGGTCGAGGAGGCCCAGGAAGGGGTCTTCGACATCCGTCAGCGTGGGGCAGCCTCCCGGTGTCAATTGGTCAATGACATCGTTCAGGGGCGATTTTTGGAGTCCGAGTTCCCCGACCTTGTTAAGTCCGCCGCGCGCATCACTGGCAGCCCGGCGTCGAGATCGTCCATATTGCGCAACGCCGCGACGTCCTTTTGGCGTGCGCTGGCACATATTGACGAGTGAAGGGGCTATGCTGGCGCCAAATTCAGTTCCTGGTCGCTCATCAAACTGGATTTTATGCGACGAGCCGATCGTGCAAAATTCAATCAGCACCCCTGGCTGCTGGGAGCGCTTCGTGGAGCGGAAGATGCCACGTTTGTAGAGGATTCGCCCGTGAACCGTTTTGGGGAATCGGGCACAATGGTAGTGGCTTAATCAAGCGGGCGAGGTGCTCATGGAACTTCGCGCTGAGATTTGATGACGGCGCGAGCCAATATTTTGGATTTCTATCCCGTGACGTGCTTCCTTAAAATTGTAGCCTCATGGTTTGAGGCGTAGTCAATTCGGGCGTTCGTGGGAATTTCTCGCGCCAGATGAACGAAGCAAAATCGGCCTCTTGGCAAACCGAGTTGGTGACCGAGCAGAGCTCGGCGCTATTTCGTGGCGTAATTCCGGGTGTCTGCGCCGCGGGATTGGCGGCGTTAGCCGCGGCAGCCTTGGTCCTGAAAGCACAAAAATGACGGATGAGGCTGTTACCGCCGGCCAAAGAGGGGAATAGACGTTACAGTAGGCTAATGCCGCCGCCAAACGTTCAAGGCCTTTGCACGTGCCTGGCAACGCTCGCGGCGTTGGCTCCGTGCCACGACGTGCGCCAACCATAAAATCTAGCCGACTAATGGACCCAATTGAGAATGAAGAGGATCGTTCAAACTTCGTGAGGCAGACGAAGGGGCTCAGTTTATCAGCCCGGCGATGTCCACGGAGGTTGTTGGTACACCTCCGCGTCGGCTGATCGACAGCCAAGTGTTCGGGTCCTGCTGCGACTGGCGTTTCAGAAAATAGTAACCGGTCGCGTTCCAGGGCCTGATCGCATTGACCAGATTGTCGAGGATGAGGTCGCCCTTGTCGGTCTTGACCGTCAGGATCGTGTGGCCCTCGTTGTTCAGGTCGCGCACGATCGTCATCAGCAGCGCCTGCCGGGGGAAACCTGCTTCCATGAGAAGCTTGCGCTTGTAGAGCGCATAGATCTTGCAGTCGCCCTTGCCGTCCACCGGATAATCCCAATGGTCCATCATCGTGCCCCAATGCTCGAAATTGCTGATGGGCACGATGTAGTTGTTGGCCTTGCGGTTTATCCGCTCAAGGGTGCGCAGGTTCTGCGCGGTCAGCTTGAGGGCCACGGCCGGCAGGGCTGGCACCTTGCATTCTTCCGGCCGGCGGCCGCAGAAATCGACCCAGCCATAGGGAATGCTGGTAGCCCCTCCGACAGGGGCAAAGCTGGCGTCAACGACTGGTCTGTTCGTTGGCGCCATCCTCAGGAGGGTCGCCGATGGCCTGAGCGAGGGGTACCGCGCCTCGGTGGCTGCCGTTCGTTCGAGAGAACCGGCATATGTCAGCGATACAAAGCCGACGAGAAACGAGGCGGCCAGAATAGCAAGCGAGCGCAACATCACCGGTACCGCCACATCAAGAGTTAATGCGAGCGATGCTGCCCAGCGTCACTTTGTTGCCGCGCCTTCACCGCACGGAGGACTGTGCCAGAAGCGCGTTTATTTGAGGGAAAATGGCCAAGTATTATCTTAGTAAAATTCGTGGTCAATAAGCATAAAATTTGAAATATCAAATTGTAAATCTAATTACCTGTCCGCTCTGTTCGAATAATCAGGCGGCGCTCTCAAGACGCATGGCACGTGCGGCGACATCGTGATCGGCGTGGTCTCTTCGGTCATTGCCGAGAAGCCGTGCCAGAGGCGTGACGCCCCCTTCTTGTACCTCGCTACGATAGGACGGGGCGGTCCGCTTGGTCTCGGATCTCGTGTGTTGCGGCCATCCGCGCCAGTGGCCCTTCTGATGGCGGAGGCGTTTGAGCGATTGGCTTGTTGCGTCGCTTCGAAGCGGGTTCGATAAATGGCCTTTTCGGGTATCTCGAATGTCATCAGGTCCCGGTTGTCAGATCGTGCCTGGAAATCATAGAGCGCGCCGATCGACTGGATCGTGCGCCGAAAGGCGGGGTGCACGCTGACGTCGCCGGCCGGTTGGCCGTTGATGTAGACCTGCCTGCCGTCTCTCAGCATCTCGATATGCTGTGCCCCGGTCTTGATCATCTTACCCTCCGCGATAGGTGGTGCTCAATAATCAGTAGTGAATGTCCAGTGGCCAAAGCGGCGCCGTGAACTCGGTTGGCTGCAGCGATGCGTAGCGCCCCTTGCTGAAAACCAACGGCTGCCGGTCGGCGAAGCGACGGAAATGCGTCACCCTGGCAATGAACAGGACATGGTCGCCAGCGGCGTGCCTGGCCCATGGCTCGCAGTCAAACAATGCCGCCGCGCCGGGCAGCACCGGGGCGCCCGAGCGGCCGTGCTCGAACCGCACGCCCTCCCATTTGTTGGAAAGCGGTCGCGCGAAACGGTTGGAGATGTCCTTCTGGTTTTCGGCAATAACATTGATCGCGTAGCTGGCCGCTATCTCCCATAGCGATAGGCTTGCCGAACGGCGATCGATGCTGAACAGGACGAGGGGCGGATCCAGAGACAGCGAGTTGAACGAACTCATCGTCATGCCGAGTTGCTCGCCGTCTGCCAGACAGGTGACGACGCAGACGCCGGTCGGAAACTGCCCCAGTGCCTGCCTGAAGGCACGCCCGTCGAAAGCCGCTTCCTGTTCGATGATCATGTCCGGCACCTTCCGCACCGATCTGTTAAGTCACCGAATCAACTCACCAAAGTCCGTTCCACGCCGCGCACTTGCCGCCTCGTTTCTATGGCCTGTGGCCGCGGGCCTGCGTACGGCTGTCGAACGCGGCGCCCCAGCCCACCGCCATCGGCAGCCGCAAGGCGACGAGGGTCTGCGCCAGATGTTCGGCAACGGCGGCGGCGGCTTGTTCGGGCTGCCCGCTGCGTATGCCCTCGACGATCGCGGCATGCTCGGCGAGCACGCTTTCGGCGCGTCCGCCAGACATCGAGATGGCATGCACGCCCATTCGCAACTGTCGGTCCCGCAAGCTCTCGTAGAAGTTGGCAAGTACCGGATTGCCTGCCGCGCGCACGATGGTGCGATGAAAATCTCGATCGCATCCGAAAAAGGCAACCGGGTCATGCTGCACTTCGAGTTGCTGGGCGATCAGCCTGTCGAGCTCTCCGGCCAGCAGCTCGCCAAAGCCTGCCGCCTGCCGCGCGCACCACTCTTCCACCAGGCCGCGAGCCTGCATGACCGCTTCAATCTCGGCCTCAGCAATCGGCGGCACGTAGGCGCCCTTCTTTGGCACGATCTGCACGAGGCCGTCGGCCTCAAGCCGCAAGAGTGCTTCGCGCACCGGGGTCCGCGACGTTCCCGTTTCGCGGCAGACCTCCGCCTCGGTAAGGAACGTGCCCTCGCGGCTGGGCAAGGTGAGCACATGCTGCTTTAGCCAACGGTAGACCACGTCCTGCGCAGCATCACCGCGTTGCCCGGCGGAAGAGCGTTCTGATTGACGCCGATCACTCATAGGCAAGATGTATACATGTTGTTGATCAGCGTTTCAAGTTGCAAGTTGGATGCTTCGACTGCGGACCAGGCTGAGAGCATTGCGTCGCGCCGCATGTGACCGTGTTCAACAAGTCGACCCCGGAAGGTTCCTCGCTTGCCACGCGAGGTGTTACGCGACATCGCTAAATCCAACAAAGAGCGACCGTCTCAGTGGTAGCGCAAGAAAGTAGAACCGCTGTTTGCGCACCTCAAGCTGGATCTGTTCCGACGACGAGGCCCCAACAGCCGCGCGACGAGTTCCACCTCGCTGCCACCGCCGTTCGGCCCAACGAGGACTTCATCAACTGCACGAGGTGGAGCTTGGACACTAATGGCAGCGACGGGATCAACTGGATTCTGCGACAGGGAACGCCTCGATGAGGCTTGCCGTTGAGGACGTTAGGATCACGCGTCTCAGCTTGAACCCCGCCGCGGTAAGCAGGCTGGCATATTCCTCTTCGGACCGCTCGCGTCCCCCGTTGGTCAGCACGAGTTGCTGCACGTCCAGCATCTTGCCCCACGACGGCGCATTTCCCGGGGCAAGAATATGCTCGATGATCAGAAGCCGGCCATTTTGCCCGATGGCTTTCCTGCAGTTTCGCAGGATGGCGATTGCGTCTTGATCGCCCCAGCCGTGCATGACGCGCCGCATTAGGTAAAGATCGCCCCGCGCAGGCACGCTCCGGAAGAAGTCGCCGCCGACAACAGAACACCTCGTCGCTAGGCCGGCGCGCTCGATCATCGTCTTCGCGCTTTCGGCGACGTGAGGCGTCTCGAAGAGCACGCCACGGGCATTCGGGGCGTGAGCCAGGATCGCGGTGAGCAGCGAACCCTGCCCGCCGCCGACATCGACGATCGTGTCCGGCCACCAATCGTAGGCATCGACGACTACCTTGTTCTCCTGCCGGGCACGATCGGTGATTGCGGCATCGAAGATCGCGGCGGCTTCAGGGTGCGTGCTTAAGTAGTCGTAGAGTCCTGCGCCAAAAACATAAGGGAAGGCCGCTTCACCGGTTTGCACCGCGTGGAGAAGCTCTCCCCATGGGCGCCAGAGCATCTCGTCGCCGAGCATGACCGCGAAGGCGCGCAGGGAGACGGGTGCCGTTGAGCGCAATCCATCGGCGAGCGGCGTGAGGCCGAAACGGCCCTCTGTATCCTCCGCGAAGACGCCCAGGCCTGCCAGCATCCGCAACAGCCTATGAAGAGCCTCGGGATGGGCCCCCGTGACCGTCGCGATCTCGGATGGGGTTTTCGGCCCGCCTTCCAGGACGTCCGCAATACCAAGCTTGGCCGCGACATGCACCGCTTGGCCGATCCAACCTCCGGCCGCCATATAAAGCAGCGTCATGGTCGCGGAGGTATTGCCGTCTTGTCGTGGTACCTTTCCACGCGACATGTCTTCCTCCGCTTGCGGTGCGAGGCTTTCGGGCGAGAATAGCCAGCGGCGACCACGATTAACAGTCCGCAGAGGGGACGAGCGCTGCCGTGCTCGGGCCAGACCTGGCGAATATGTCAGCGGGCAGCCGGCAAGCCAGTCCGCTTCCAGGCTCTTTGCCGCCGTTCCGCTTCTGGCTCCAGAACAGCGAGCAGTCCTGCGTCGGATGTCCGCCAGCGAGGCCTCTGCCGGACGGAACCTTCCCGGTAAGGAGCTAGAGGCAGCGTCAGACGACGACATTCGAAGTCAGAGTGCCGAAGGGAGCTTCCGCTGGCGGCATCGCTTTGATTTCACCTATCCACATCGTTCCGGCCACCCTAAGAGAATGGACTTGGTGAATCGCATCGGAGTGACCGGAGATGGGTGATAGCGTCCAGAAAACCATAACCACCTGGTACGTTGACCCCGACGCGGAAAACCGCATGTCGGACGGCCATGCGCCGATCTGGCGCCATCTCATCGACGTGATGGTCGAACGCGATCTGTCAGAAAAGAGCGTCCTCGATTTCGGCTGCAATCAGGGCGGTCTGCTGCGCCATCTCCATGCCATCAGGCCGTTCCGCAAGGCGCTTGGTGTCGACATCGCGGAACAGTCGATAGCCAGGGCCGAGGCCCTCAAAGGGAATCTTCCTATCCAGTACGCCGTCGGGGGAACGGTCGAGGGCTGGGTCGAGGAATTCGATCTCGCGATAAGCCACGAGGTTATCTACCTCGTCGAGGATATCGACACCCATGCCGCGGATATCTTCAAAGCCCTGAAGCCCGGCGGCGTCTACTACGCTGTCACCGGCTGCCACACCGACAATCCGCTCTGGCCGAAATGGCGCGAACTGGTGGCAAAGCGGACGAATACCGTCGTGCAGGATCGGTCGATTTCCGACTACGGCCGAACGTTCGCCAAGGCGGGTTTCGAGGTTTCCGGCCGGAAGCTGGAATATGATGGGTTCATCCCCTTCGTCGAGGATGGCTGGACGCCGGATTTCGCCGACGCCCTCGACTACTACACCCAGACAAAGATTATCTTTCGTCTCGTCAAACGCCTGGGCTGAGCGCTCGGGCAAGTTCGACGTCGAAATGCGGCGGCTTGTCGGGGCCGACCTCGACGAACTGCCCTTTCACCCTGAATGTCTTTTCGATCAGGCCGCTCTCGGCCAGCGCCCTTGGCTTGCCGTCGAAGCGTAGTTCTCCTTTCTCGAGCAGGGAGATGCGGTCGCTGACGGCAATCGCCTGGTTGATGTCGTGGATCGCCATGACGACCGTCACACCCTTCTCCCGGCTGAGGCGGTGAACAAGATCCAGGACCTCCACCTGATATCCGATATCCAGGAACGACGTCGGTTCGTCGAGCAGCAGAATGCCTGCCTCCTGCGCGAGGGCTGCGGATATCCAGGCGCGCTGCCTTTCGCCGCCGGAGAGCTCCTGGAGCGTTCGGTCCGCCAGACTGGTCAGGCCGGTGCTTTCCAGAGCCCATTCGATGGCCTCCTCATCACGACGCACGTAGGACCGGAAGAGCCCAACATGGGAAAAGCGGCCCTGCCGCACGAGTTGCGCGATCGTCATCTCGCCGGGAGCGGAAGGTTGCTGCGGCAAGAAGGCGAGCTTCCTGGCTATGGCACGACGCGACATCGACGCCACCGGCATACCCTTGATCGCCGCGTGTCCGTCGGCAGGCGTTATGAGGCCGGCAAGCGCTTGCAGGGCCGTGCTTTTGCCTGAACCGTTCGGGCCGATCAGCGCCCGGATTTCGCCTTTCTGCAAGGACAGCTCGAAACTGCTCAGCGCCTGGCGCTGGCCATACCGAACCGACAATTGCGAGCAGGTCAAAGGCATGCGCTTTTCTCACGGAGCTTTGCGGAGCAGGGCGAGCAGCACCGGCACGCCGACCAGTGCCGTGACGACGCCGATCGGCACTTCCTCGGCACCACCAAGCAGGCGGCCGACGAGGTCGCCCAGCGTGACGACAACGGCGCCAAGAGCGACCGTCATGGGAAGAACCAGCGGGAAATGCCGTCCGGCCAGGAACCGCGCCAGATGCGGCACGACCAGCCCCACGAAGACGATGGGCCCGACGACGCCGACGGCGCTTGCCGCAAGCGCGCATGACACTAGGAGCAGAACGGAAAACTGCCGGCGATATGCAAGGCCGAACGAGCGGGCGACAGGAGCATCGAATTGCAGCAGCACCAGCGGGCGATAGATCAAGGGCAGGACAGCCAGGCCTGCGACTGTGAAAGGCAGCAGGAAAAGCGCATGATCCCACGTGCGTGCATAGAGGCTGCCCGAGATCCATTCGAGGATGATCTCGATGCGCGCCGATCCCCAACCTGCTATCAATCCGATGGCGATGGCGTGAAGCACCGCGCCGATGGCGATGCCGCACAGCGTGATCCGTAGTGGGCTGAGTTCGAGCCGGAAGGCAAGCAGGTAGATGATGCCTCCGGCCACCATGCCGCCCACCATTCCGGCCAGCGGCAGCCAAGCTACGGGTAGTTCGGCCACAGTGTTCGAGCCCGGACTGAAGATATAGACGGTGAAAAGCAGGAACAGGGTCACCGTCAGCGTTGCACCCTGCGAAACCCCGATCAGCGAAGGGTCCGCGAGCGGGTTGCGCGTGATCGTCTGCAGGATCAGGCCGGCAACCGCCAGCTGGATTCCGGCAAGCATGCCCGTGAAGATGCGCGGCAGCCTGATTTCAAAGATGATGGAATGTGCCTCCGACGAACCGCTGCCCGTCAGCACCGAGATGACGTCCGCGGCGGGAATGTCTACTACGCCGAGCAACACCGCGGCCACCAGCGACAACAGAACCGATGCGACGGCGGCCGGTAGCAGCCAGAGATTTGATCTGGTCGGCAGCCTGGAGACGCCCGTCATGGGTGCTGCGCCTTGAAGTCGAGCCGGCCGCGCTGGATGAGGTAGATGAAGATCGGTCCGCCCAGCAGTGCCGTTATGATGCCGACGGGCAGTTCCTTTGGAATGACGACGGTGCGGCCGACCAGGTCGGCGCAGGTGACGACCAGCGCTCCGATGGCTGCCGCGAGCGCGATTTCCCAAGCCGTTCCTTTTGGGGCGAGCAGCCGGGTCATGTGCGGGGCCGCAAGGCCGACAAAGGCAACAGGACCTGCGATCGGGGCAACGCCGGCCACAGGCAGGATCGCGAGGATGAGCAGCACGGGTTTCCAAATGTTGAGCTGGAGCCCCATGCCCGCGGCGGCATGGTCGCTCAGCGCAAACATGGCGATCACCCTGTGCAGCGACAGAGCGCCTGCCACGCCAAGCGTCACCCATGGCACCATATGGAGGAGATGTGCCCAGGTCCGCCCTTGAAAGCCGCCCGACAACCAGAACAGAAGGGCTGTGGATTGCGGCCCAGCCAGCAGCAGGACGTAGATCGTGATGGCACCGAGGAACAGCGAAACGCTGATGCCGCCGAGTGCAAGATGCAGCGGGCGTCCGTTGCCGCCGCGCGCCACCCAGAAGGTTACCGCCGCGGCGGTAAGGCCGCCAACCAGGCCAACGAAGGGGTACCAGGCGGACGAAAACCAGGGCAGGAAAACAAAGCACGCCACGATCGGGGCGATGGCTCCCGCGGTTACGCCCGTGATTCCAGGATCGGCGAGCGGATTGCGGGTCAGCGCCTGTAGGAGATAGCCCGAGACGGCCAGACCCGCACCTGCAACCGCGGCGGCGAGGCTTCGGGGCAGCCTCAAGGTCCAAACGAGGATGGATTCGATCTTGCCATCGGGTGCCCAGAGTACGCGCACGACATCGTCGAACGACAACATCCTAGCGCCAGGCATCAGGCCGAGAAGGATGATCGACAGGGTCACGACGACGATGAAGCCGATGGCTATGGAGGATTTCCGTGCGTCCATCGTCGTTGGGTTCGGCGCGTTACTTCTGAGCCTCGGCCGGGATGATCCTGGCGGCTTCCGCCTTCACGTCGACCGCCGGGAACACATCTGGATAGAGATAGTGGGCAGCTTCGCGCAGCACGATCTCACGAGCGATCGGACCGTTCGTCTCCACCCATTGATCGCCGACGTAGAAGACCCGCTTGTTCTTGACCGCGGAGAGCTCCTGCCAGATCGGATTGTTCTCGTGTGGCCGGTCGGGACCGGAATCGTAGATGAAGAGGACTTGCGGGTCCTTTTCGAGCATGGTCTCGAGGCTCAGATCGATGCCGAACTCGCGGCCGGGCGTCATCTTCCCGGCAATGTTGTCGCCGCCGATCGCTGCGACGATGGATGCAGCGGTATTTTCGGTGTGGAAGGCGAAGGGTGTCTGGCCGCCCCACATGATCGCGAAGCGCGGATGCGTGTCCTTCGGCGCTTTGGCGGTGAAGTCCGCCAGGTGAGCGCGAAATTCCTTGTTCAACTGAATGCCGCGCTCAGGATTGCCGAGGATTTTCGACAGTTCGGCGATCTCGCGGTCGCTGCCGTCCAAGAGCTCCATATTATAGGCAACGTACGGCGCGATCTTTCCGAGCTGGGGTGCATTGCCGACGGTGTAGCGGCGGATGGCAACGATCAGATCGGGCTTTGCCTCCGAGAGGAGTTCGAGGTTCGGTTTGGCGCGTTGGCCGATCTGCTTCATGTCCTTGGTCAGGCCGAGCAGGAAATCGGGCTCACGTCCGGCCGTCATATAGGTGCTCGCCACAGGCTTGATGCCGAGAGCGAGCGCTACGTCATCCGCGAAATAGGAAATGGAGGCGATGCGCTTCGGCTGAGCCGGAACCTGCACAGTGACTCCGCGATCGTCGGTTACGGTCAGGGTCTTGGCGTCCTGCGCACCGGCGGGGCCAGCCAGTACCACGGCCAGCAGGCCGAAAAGAGGTGCCATCCTTGGTGCGTTCGCCATCGCAATGCCCTCCGCATGAATACTGGCATCGCTTTAGTCATTAAAGAGGAGTATCGCAATCCACTTTTGGTGTCTTCGTCGTTAAATCGAGGACGCGCGTCCGCTGGGGCGCGCTGCAAACTCACTTTCCACCGAACTGGCATCCTCCATCTCCAATCTGGCGAGTCTGATTTGCGATCACGTTCGGTGAAGTAAAGGCGTCTCAAGGGAAAGGGGGCTATAGCGTAGAGCAGCGTACACAAAGGCGCGTCTGCTTTGCGCCCTCATTCCAGCCATTCGGAGCAGCTTGGCAAATTCCCAAAAGCGGCCATGGCCTTAACGCCACGCGTAAAGAACCGCGAGCGCTCCGAAAACGACCGGAAGATTTACCTCTTAGTATCGTGGGGTGCCAGTGGCGGCAGGTTGGGCTGTTAAACCGCCCGCAGAGCGCCTTCTGCGCTCCAAGATCTTTGTCCTCTTTTGCACTGCGAACAGTCGACGGAAAAATGGTAGCGCTTCATGCGCCGGATAAGTCCGCCGGCCCCAGATAGGTGATGTCGATCCTTCCTACGTCCTGAGCCACCTGGGCGCGCAACAGCCCAATCCTTCCCGGGTTGAGCGCGGCTTGCACAGTGCCTAGCAGTGCGCCGTCCGCAGCGAGCACTCGCGGCTGACCACCCCAATGATGAACCTGCACCAATGTGCCCGAAGGCGGCGGCGCAACGAGCCATGTGACGTTTGCCCAGTATCGACGATCTGCCCAGGTACGATTCTCGGGAGGCGTGAAGCTCTGCACGAAATCCGTCCACATGGCTTTGGTCTCCGCGGTCGGCCAATCCGGCTGCGCGCTCCGCGCCGTTACGGCTTCCGAATTGAGCCACAGTCGAAGCTCCTGCCCAGTCTGGAAAGCAGCGCCTGTGTCGGTGACAGCCTTGATTGCGGCGAGCCTGGAATTGAAGCCAGCTTGAATGAGGATCGACGCGGAACGGTTTAGCGTGCCGGTTTCGACGGCCGGAACGGCGAGACCAAGCTCATGGTCCTCGAGGGGAAGATCGAAAACACCGACTGTGTCGGCATTTGCGGATGCGCGGACGCGGATCGCCTCCATGGCCCAGGGAAGGCGATAAACCAGACCTCCCTCGATGAACTGCAGCGTCTCCGATTCTTGACCGGCAGCGATGCCGGCAAGCGGTTGACCAAGGAGCCATGCGCGCAAGATGTCTCGCCAATTTGCGGGCATGGGGTCCGGCGTGAAAGGGTAGAAGGTGAAGACCCGCTCAGCCAGCGCCGTGATTGCGACGATCGCAGGCTCGGCGTTACCCTCAGAAATAGCCCCGTTTGCCTGAATCAGGAGAAGGTTTGCCTCTGCGGCGATCGCGTCGAGCGCATGTCCAGTCGTGAGCCCGACTCCAGCCAGAAAATACCCCCGCCGACGCGCTGCCGTTGACTGGCCCCAGATAAGCCGGCTGCGGGATACAAGTCCCGCCGTGAGGGCCTGTCTCACCTGCTCGTTCTGACGGAGTAGGCGCCGTTGCCAGAGGGAAGACTGAAGGATGTCGTCCAGCGCGGCCTCAATCCCCTCGTCAGGGATGTCATTTTCGCCGATTAAGCTGAGGATAGCAGTGTCGAGCGTTGCCACATGCCTCTCCCAATCGGCAAGAGCGCGCTCGCGATCTTCAGGCTCCTCGTTCGCAACCTCAGGGAAAGTCCAGGCCGCGGCGTTGTTGACGACGTAGTCGATGAGTTGATTGAGATCGCCTCCGATCCGAGCGTGCATGCGGGACAAAAGCGTCCAAACCAGAAGCGCCAGCCCGCTTTCCATGTTCCGTGCGCCGAGATCATTGATGAGCTCTTCCCAGTTGCGCCGCTTCTTCGCGATGTCGTCAAACATCGGAAAAAGCACAATACCTTCGACATCGACATAGGCACGGCCCGCCCGGCCGATGACATTCTTGAATTCAGAGATTTCAATCTTCTGGCCATTGCGATGGAGGGAGTGCATCACGACGGCCGTGGCCGAGAGGTTCAGACCCTGCGCCAGGGTCGGCGAGGAGATCGTTACCTTGAGCACATTATCGCGTAGCAGACGTTCCACCTCCTTGCGGTACGCGGTCGGCAACGCGCCGTGATGCAGTGCAACGCCAAGGCGAAGGCATTTGAGGATCGCGCTGTTCGGCCCTAACCATTCCTCGCCCAGTGCGATTGCGGTGTTGAGAACGGCAGGATCGGCTTCGAGCAGCGAGCGCAACGCCCCGCGTTCATGAAGATCAACGATCACGTCGGCGAACGGCTCAACGCTTCGCCGCTCGGGACAAAAGATCAAGACCGTCTGCCCGTCCTCGTTCAGCCGCCACGCCGTCGCCAGGCAGAGTTCGCGTTGGTTGTCGGGAAAGAGGCGTGTTCGGCGACGCTTCGGCGGAATCCAGTTCGGCGGCGCTTCGCCAGTGAGGAAGCGCTGTACCCAGGGGCGTTCGTCGCCAACGCGAAGGTTTAACCGCGCAGTGGGCGATGTCCACACAACCTCCCCAAACCGCAACCGTGTCGGACGCCAGTCATTCTTGATCAATCCGCCGGGATGATCGCGGCGCAGCCATGCCGCGAAATCGTCGAGCTGATCACCGTCAGGTAGGATCGCCGAGAGGCATACAATCCGCCGCTCGTGCGCATCGGGGCGGCGAAGCAGCCGTTGGATCTGTACTTCGTAGCGCACCTCGCGCTCATTCAGGCCGATCATGTGGCCTTCGTCGAAAACGAGCAGCCCGACGTCGTCGAGAAGGGACGGATCGTTGCGCAGAGCGAAGTCGAGTTTCTCCGGCGTCGCCACCACTATGTCTCGCTCTCGGATTGCGTCTTCGTCGAAGCCACTGACACCAATGCTGCCGTACAGCGCCGAGATCGTCTTCCCGAGCGGGCCGAAGGTCCGCTGCAGCGTGGTTTCCGTCTGGGCGGAGAGGGCGCGGAGCGGCGTGACGAACACGACGCGCCGGCCGCCGGCCAGGCAGCGCAGGATGCACAATTCCGCAACGCGGGTCTTGCCTGCGCTTGTCGGCAGCGAGACCACTAGATCGTCGGATTGATCGACGGCGCGGGCTGCGGCCTCGACCTGCGACGGCCAAAGATCGACCTCCGCTTTTGGACGCCTTTGCAACAGCGCAATGAACAGTTCGCGAAGCCGGGGCCAATCGGCCGCCTCGCCGCCGGCGGACTGGAGTGGGACCTTCTCATGGAAGGTGCTCGACCAAAGATCCGAAAGAAGGTGGATCGCAATGCGATGTGCCCACCATTGCGGCAGCAAATTCAGCTCGCTGCAGATGGAGAGACTCACTTGAAGTCGCTCCAATGCCTGATCGACAAGGCCCCGCTCACCCCGTTCTAGGGCCAGAACGAACAGGGACATCGACGCCAGAAAGGCATCGGTAAGCGCCGTGTCCAGCCCGGCAAAGACGAAGTCATTGCCTTCGTCATTTGGATCGGCCGCTGCTTCGATCTCATCGAGGTTGGCCTGGATTGCTGCAGCGATCCGGGCATCGCTTCCTTGGCCGGAAACCCGGTAGTCGAGGATGCTGGCATTGAGAGCCGCGAAATTCCGCCGCATTAACTGTGCGAGCACCCGCTCGATCGGCGAGAAGTTTTCATCAGCTTCGACAATCGCAAGCAGCGAGTAGGCGCGAGCGGAGAGGTGAGCCAGGTGATAACTCGCTGCTGCCATTACGAAGTGGAAGTCGCGATCGACTTCATCACGGTTGCCCTTGGCGATGACCGCTTCCAGTGCCGTGGCGGCCTGCTCGAAAGCGGTTCGCGCCTGGGCGGCGTCACCTCCGAGTTCACGGAGGCGAAGCCCGAGCCCAAGGAGCGCGTAGCCATAAGAATGGAGGTCGTGGCTGAGCTGGGGTGCGAAGGGAGGCGCGTCCGGTGGCAAGACACCATCGCGCCAAATGATCGCCCGCGCTTGTCCGCGCGCGATGAGGCGCCCACGGAAGCCTGCGGACGCGGCTAAATTGATGTCTGCGACAATAGCATCAGGCGTGGTTGGCATTGGCGATCACCTGATCGTACACGGCACCGATGAATGCGGCATGGCCGTCGACGCGAAGGCCGACTCCCCATTGGTTGACGGCGCCCGGATAAGCTTGAAGTGAGGCCGTGAGCATCGCTTCCGGAGAATTCCCGGAGAACGTGAAAAGCAGGTGCCTCACGCTCGCCGTCGGGATTCCGTGTTTGAGCAACGCATCGTCAATTGCGTCTGCCAACGGGAGATTGCCGAGTTCAAGCAAGCGCGCGGAGATGTATGACAGCGCGTGCCCAGAAGGTAGTCCGCCATCCTTCTCCAAATTGGCTCGAGCTTCAGCCACGACCTGGGCGGTGAGGGTTGCCCGGCTCTTGGCCTCGGTTTTCAGGAAGCGCAATAGCTGTGTTTGCGGATCTTGCAGGATGCCAATCACATCTTCGCCACGCATCGCCATGTTGCGATGATCCTTCCAGCGCAGCCGCTTGATAGGTGCGTGATAGCCGCCGCTATGGGCATCGATCCATTCGGTGGCATAAATCTCGCCAAGATCGCCCGAACGTATGGCTTTCGTCGTTGGGAGTTTGCCCTCGATCAACGAGGCCGCTGCAGGCTTCCCAAGTCGTCGAAGCGCACGCGCCACATGCTCTTCGGAAGCGTAGTGGCTTGGGACAACCGCCGCTGTTGCCTGAATGCCGGTTACAAGCTGGGGCACCTGCCCGGTCATCACTCGTCGAAAATGATTGCCGACCTGTCCGTCGGCTGAAGCGCACCAATCGTTGAATTGCACCATCTGCATCCCCCTCTCGGAGATATTTTCGGAAGAGGCTGTGGAGGTCAACAAAAGGCGGATCCGGATCGGTATTCCTTCGGCTATGAAATCGACTTGCCCCTCGCCGGACAGGTTCGCAATGACACGGCCGCGCTTCATTCCGATGTTGCTGGATTTCGGCGCTTCAGCCATTCTTGCCAACCTCTTGAAGTAGCGGCCTCATTAATTCTAAACTTTGCTCGGCGCGGTATTACGCACGGATGGCAAACTTCAAATCACTGCAGATGCAACTCCTCGACGACCTGCTCTGGATGGGAGGAGGCTATGTCCTGAAGTTCTCGGACCGAACTTTTGCGGAATTCTTCCGGGAGGAGCTCGAACTCGACATCGACGATCCCTTGTGGTCGGTCCAGGGCGGCTCCAAAGGAAAGAGGATGCGGTGCTTCCTGCAGACGGCGCCGAGGTCTCAGGTTGCCCAGGCTCTCAATACGCTATGGGACTATCGCATAGCAGCGATGGAGCGTGACGGCGTGAAGGAATCGATCTCCGACGTCCATACCAAAATGGCTGCTCTCATGCAGTCGATCGGATCTACGTGGAAACACGGTAAACCCAGTTCATCGTCGAAGTTTTCTGCGGCTGTGGCGGTTCCTTCTGAGATTATTTCAGGTCTGATATCCAGGTTTACGGCGCTCATGGCTATGACTGACGTCCAGCGAAGGGGATATGCATTCGAAACGTTCCTGCGCGATCTCTTCAACACCTACGGCATGGAGGCCAGGGATCCGTTCCGCATCCGGGGCGAACAGATCGACGGTAGTTTCCAGCTTGAAGGGTCAACCTATCTCCTCGAGGCTAAATGGCAGAACGAGTGTGCCGATGCTGCCGCACTGCGAGCGTTTCACGGAAAGGTTGAGGAGAAGGCGGCCTGGGGTCGAGGCCTTATGATCAGCTACAGCGGATTTACGGAAAACGGACTCTTTGCTTTCGGTCGCGGAAAGAAGATCGTCTGTATGGATGGCCGCGACATTTATGAAGCGCTGCAACATGCGATTCCACTGGACCGCGTGATCGCCGAGAAAGCCAGACAAGCGGCCTCAAACGGCACCATATTTCGACGAGTCAGCGATCTGATCGACACGTTGCTGCGATAGGGACGGAGCCCGTATGGCGATCGCAGAAAACATGTAGTCGGAATGGGAAGAGCATCTGATCACGTTGCCGCACGATGCCCGCAGAAACACTGACGGCCACGCTTTCACCGACCTATCATGTGGTTCATTTGGGCGGCGCGGGGAATACCGAAGACGGGAGATGATGTAACGCAGGTCAACGTTCCTACTCCCCTTAGCGAGCGATAGCCGGCAATTTCCGCCAATAAAGTTGGCTGCAGAACGGCAGCTTGTCGCCAACGTCGGCCAATACCCGACGGTCCGCTGGCGGCCCCGTTGCGGACAACAGCTCGGTCGTTGCGCGGATTCCTATGCACACTTGAGACGGGTGGTCTGGCAAGATGGACAAGATCGCGAGCTTGAGTTCGGGAAGTTTTCTGAGCGAATGAGAGGAATTGGAAGGCGATAATGACCGCTCGTCGGAGGCGGACAGCCCCGCGTCCCGGCTTCGTAGTCGCGTACTGACGCTCCTTAGACCGCCTTGTTGAACCGATCTCGCGGACGCGAATTTGCTTCGAAGCCCCGCCAGCTGAATTGCAGCCGCGGATGTCGGGACTTCTACGCTTTATGCGCTGCATTCTCTATTGCCGCCCTTCCGGCGGCACTCGTCTCTACTGCTCTGGCGAATACAAATGCTGATTTATGGGCTGATCAGTATGGACTAGCCATTGCCCGCGTACCTCGTGGGACACGCGAAGCGATCTACATGCCGAGTCCATCCGCATTTCTGCAACGCGGGCCTCATTGGGGGACGGCCCAATTCAGATAACTATCCTAGGTTCACTTCCGATCATCCGTCATAAGACCTGCTTCGACCAATCGACGGAATGCTTCCGATCTACTGGGAAGATCAGGTTGCATCCGACGCCACTCGTCTATGCGCACGAGCAGTTCGGTCGACAACCGCAGCTCAAAACGCTCCGTTTTGGACTCACTTGAATTTGGCACGTTTGACAACAGTTTGTCCGTAATGTACGGTATGTACGTAATTTATGGTTCGCAGTTACAGCCGAACGACGTGCTTGCATCACGCCGCTCAGCCTAACCACCCCAAGCCGTCTGGAGCTCGGATCATGGCCGATTCCGACAATACCACGACTTTGTCTCTCGTCACCCGCAGGAAGGCAAGCGCGGGATGGGCGGCTACGGCGCTCTTGTGCAACAATTTGGCGGTTGAGCAATCGTCCGATCCCGCTGCTGTCGTGTGGAGGAAATGGCGCGCGGCTCACACGGAGGCTGGTCGGCTCTGCCGGCATCAGCAGCGCCTCGAGGCTGATCGGAATTCCGGGGCAGGGGACGATAGTGACTACGCGGCAGCGTTACGGGCCGAGAGCGAGGCTGGTGAGCATGCGATGGACCTGCTCGGAGCGTTGTCCGAGACGCCGGCTGCGTCGCTTGCCGGTGTCGCGGCCAAACTGGATGCGGTGCTTAGCGAAGGAGAGCCCTGTGGGGGCGATGCCGAGTTTCCCTGGCCGCAGTTACGATCGGCCCTTGAAGACCTCATTCGCATCGGCCGGCTGGGTGAGCCGCAGTTTTCGGACGGAGCGGCGCGGCAGGCAGGAATAGGCAGTTCGGCATGACATGGCCCGCTTGGCAGGAGGGTCAGGCCCTCGGGTCCAGGAGCCGGACACCTTCGCCTTTTTGACCGACGGACAGGAATTCGACGCCGGCTTTCATCAGAGCCGACTCGATCGATTGCAAGGTGCTGATGCGTGAATCGACCTTGCCGTTCTCCAGCCGGGCGAGGGCGTTGACCGAAACGATCGCCTTGTCTGCGAGCTCCTGCTGCGACCAACCAAGCAAAGCCCGCGCGGCTCGAATCTGTCGTGGACTGACCATGTCGCCACAATCGACAGGCCGAGAGTCTTCGCCACATATAGGGTTATTTTCATCCTCTTAAGGTGTAATAACTGGCGCTTGGGATGAGTGGCTAACGATTAAGGCCTTGGTCGGGGAGGGACTGTTGGAGCAAAGACGGGCCTTGCCGAAACCCAAACGCCTTGGCCGTTTCCAGGCTGGAGCGCAGATCAACGCTGGAAGCGGGCCGCATCCTGCCGACCAGCATGTCGGCAGGCAGATCGCGACGGTCCGCGTTCAGTCGGATATCTCGCAGGCGCAGCTCGCCCGCTCCATCGGCATCAGCTTCCAGCAGCTTCAGAAATACGAGAATGCGCGCAACCGGGTCAGCGCTTCCATGCTCTACGAGATCGGCAGGTCGCTGGATGTTCCCGCCGGCCGCTTCTTCCAGGGCCTGCCTGGCAATGGCGAGGCCACTGCCGCGGCTGCGCCTCTGCCGGTCGACGAGCGGCTGGAGTTCATCGCCAGCGCGGAGGGGCGGCGCCTGATCGAGGGGCTCATGCAACTGCCGCCGCGCGTGCGCGGCCGCGTGTCGTCATTGATTGCCGCGTTGGGCGAAGAGATCGCTGCGGGGCTGCGGGAAAGCTAGCGCACCCACCCTTGGCGTGTCATGTCAGTAAGGGCTCTTCGGTCTTGATCAGCCGAACTTTCGCGCTGCGGCGAGCGCGATCCGGGCTGATGTTCCCGAGATCGCAATCTCCGTGCCGAAGGCACGCGAGCGCGCCGCAAAGCCCTGCAGAATCTCTCTCGCGGTATCGCCCGTAGCAGTCAGTGGAACCAGGCGGCTCGATGTGCGCGGCGCGTTATCATCGCCGATCACGACGGGCAGCAGGTCGATACTGTCGAGATTTCCGTTGCTGTCGTAATGGCAGGCCGCGACAAGGCTTTGCCAGACTTCCGGCGCGCTCCACTCCGTTTCCTCAGGCGGCACGTGGAACAGGAAATTTCCAAGACCGTAGAAGAGCGGTGCGCCGTTATAGAGTTCCACGGCCTGAAGCACCGGCGCCCCGTGGCTGACAAACAGGCTGGCGCCGGCGTCTATGCAGAGGCGCGCAAAACCCTGCACCCAGTGCGGAACCTCCTGCCAACCCGGTTCCCAATGGTGGTGATGCAGATAGGCCATGACGAAGTCGCCACGCGCTGCCGCGAGCCGGATCGCGGCGAGATGGCTGTCGGCACTCTCCCGGTCGATCTCGATGACCCGGCCGCGGCTCGTGGCTCGCTTGAAGATCGTGCCGTAGAAATTGAGCTCGCTGTCATCGGCCACCATCGGATCGTCTGGCTGCGCGTAATTGGCCAGTTCCAGCGCGGACATCTGGAGCTGCCTGCCCAGCATCGCCAGCCAGTCGAACTCGTCGTCCGTCACCCCGATCTTGCGCGAGGCCTTGAGCCGGTTCACGCCTGGGCGCGCGGGACGCGCGGCCGTCCGGTTTCCCGCATACATATTGGCTGGTCCAGGTCCGGCATCGATCGCAAAAAGCGTCACGTCCCGGCCGCCCAGACGCTGGCGCCCCGGCTTCATGGCGTCCGTTTCGTCGGTTCCGATTCCGGCATGGAGGAAGCCGCGCGCCCAGACATCCCCCAATGTGGAAAGAACGCCGGCCGGTCCGAGATCGAAGGCGTGGTTGTTCGCCAGGGCGAGCGTGTTGAAACCCATCGTTTGCAACGCGTCCAGAACCTGCGGCCTGGAATAGTCGAAATACCTCCCCTTGGTCGGCCACCCGCCATATTGCCCGAGGATGGTCGATTCAAAATTGGTGAAGACGACATCGCCTTGCTCAAGGAAGTCCAGGACCTCCAGGAACCGCCCGTCCCGGATATCAGACACGTCCGTCTTGATCAGCGATTGGCCTGTCACAGCCACGCAGAAGGAATCCTTCATTGAACCAGCCTTGTCATGGATGAGGTGAGGGACGCCGCGATGTTCAGCGGCGCGTGCCGATGCGGCGGTCGATGGCGGGCTATTGCGATATGGCCGGTGCGATATCGGTCTTGAACCATTTCTGGCTCAACGCCTTGATCGTTCCATCCCTGACCGCACCGTCGATCGCCGTGTTGAACCTGGCGAGCAGTTTGCCGTCGTCTTTGCGTATGCCGGCACCGACGCCTGGACCCCACAGGCCGCCATTCACCTGCGGACCGAAGAAGGTCACACCGGCACCCTCGGGCGTCTCCAGGAAATCACGCCATGTGAAATAGTCGGCCAGGCCGCCGTCGACCCTGCCGGCCGCCAGATCGAGCTTGAGGTTGTCCAGGCTGTCATAGCTGCGGAGTGTGACGACATCGCCGAAGAGCTCCTTCAGCACCGCCTCCGAATTCGAAGAGCGCAGCACGCCCATCGTCTTTCCGCTCAGCGTTGCGTGCAGCCGTTCGATGGTGGCCTTTCCCTTATCGTCGACGGCGGACAGGTTGAGCCTCTGTTTGATGTCGCCCGGATCGAGTTGCAGTTCCTTGCGGATGACCAGCTGGTTGTAGCCGGCGGCGTAGGGGTTGGAGAATGCGATCGACTTCTTGCGTTTTTCCGTGATCGCCATGCCGGACATGATCACATCGTATTTGCCCACGAGCAGGGCAGGGATGATGCCGTCCCAGTCCTGGGCAACGAACCTGCATTCGGCCTTGATGCGGCGGCACAGTTCGCGGCCGACATCGATGTCGTAGCCGTAGAGCTCACCTTTCTCATTGGTTCCGTCCCAGGGCGGCGACGCGCCCTCGGTGGCAATCGTGATCACCCGTGGATCCTCCGCTCGGGCGGTCAATGCCGGCATCATGCAAGCGACAAACACCGTACCGGCCAAAACCATGCGCATAGGGCACCCCTCTTCGTTTCGTTGGAAATCAGGAAAGCTTGGGATCACGGCGTCGTGACCCCGGCATCGGGCAGGGCGGGCGCCAGGCGCGAGCCGCGTCTTTGTCGGCGACTGCCGTCAGTGGCGAGATGGCGTTCGAGGAACCGGATTGCCTTCACGACAACCGATGTCAGCAAAAGGTAGATGGCGCCGGCGACGATGAAGATCTCGTAGGGCGCGAAGGTCGTGGACACCATCTGCCGCGCCATGCCGGTGACTTCCAGCAGCGTTACGGTGCTGGCAAGCGACGAGCCCTTGATCATGCTCACCACCTCGTTGCCGTAGGCCGGCAGCGAGATCCGCAACGCAATTGGAAAGGTGACGAGACGGGCGATCTGGAAGCGTTTCAGGCCGAGCGTCGCAGCCGCTTCCGTCATCCCCTTGGGCACCGACTGGAGACCGCGGCACAGGATCTCGGTGGTGTGCGCCGCGCTGTTCAACGAAAAGGTCAGCAGCGCGCACCAGAACGGGTCTCGCAGGACGACCCAGAAGATGCTTGTCCGCACCGCCTCGATCTGGCCGAGGCCGTAATAGACGAGGAACAGCTGCACCAGCATCGGCGTGCCACGGAAGACGTAGGTGTAGGCGAGCACGCTGAGCGACAGGGCAGGGCGGGCGAAAGCACGCACGAAGGCGAGCGGCACAGAGATTACAAAGCCCGTCGCCAGCGCCAGGATCGTCAGGGTGAGCGTGAGCCTCAGGCCGGAAGACAGAACCACGACGGCCTCGATCATCATACTGAGGTCCATGATGGCTCCTCCCTATCGATCAAGGGCTGGGTAGCGCCGCTCGGCCAGGCGGACCGACAGCAGCGTTGCCGTCGTCAGGCTGAGATAGAGCGCCGATGCCGCGAGATAGAAGGCGAGGGGAGCCCGCATCGAGCCCGCGCCGACAAAGGCGACGCGCATGACGTCCGTCAGTCCGATGACCGAAACCAGGGCGGTGTCCTTGAACAGCGAGATCCAGAGATTGCCGTAGGCGGGCAGGGCGAGCCGCCACATCTGTGGCGTGATCACCAGAAGCCATCGCTGCCAGGCGCTGAGCCCGAGAGACTTCGCCGCCTCGGCCTGGCCGGCGGGGATCGCCGCAATGGCGCCTCGGAACACTTCGGTGACGTAGCCGCTGAAGACGACCGAGAGTGCGACAATGCCGGCACTGAATGCATTGACCTCGACATACTGGCCGGTGACCGCGCTGGCGAGCGCCGTCCCGCCGAAGAAGATAAGCAGGATGATGACGAGTTCCGGGACGCCACGGACGACGGTCGTGTAGACCGTGATCGGGGCGGCCACCCGGGAGTCGGCGCTGGTCTTCGCAATGGCCAGCGCCAGTCCAAGCGTAGTCCCCACGACCCCGCTGACCAGAGCCAGCCCAACCGTGATCGCGAACGCGCCAAAGAACTGGCTCGCGAAGCCGCTCATTACCTGCCTCTGTTGCTGTTCTTTTTTCGAATGAACCCAGATCACGGTCTGGATTGCTTGATCGCCAATCTGAGGTTGCAGTTCTTAATTGTATTACCTTAAGATTAACTTTGCCTCATCAGGTCACGATATCGCCTGGAGATCGCAATTCAATCTATAAATTCAACTATTTGCACTATAACGAGCGATTATATAATTGGAGAGTATCTATGGATATTTGGAGATGTCTTCGCGGCCGGCCCGGCTTTGGCGCGGATGCCTGCGAGGCGCAGGCCAGTCTCTGGGCGATGCCGGCTGTGTGCCGTTAGGCCCCCACTTGTGTTGCCGAGGGCCGGTTCAATCCCTGGAACGCTCGAGCATCAGTGTCTGTGGGTCGGTTTCCAGCACCTGGGCGATCCGCTCGACAACGCTCAGGCTGGGGTTGCGCTGCCCTCGCTCGATCCCGCCCATATAGCTGTAGGCGAGGTCGGCTTCGGCGGCGAGCGCTTCGAGAGTCATTTTGCGCTGCAGACGGACCCTGCGCACATTTGCTCCGAATATCTCCACCAGCCGCATGCGCGCATAGCGATAAGCAAACGGTGGACTTTACCAGTCACTATAATGACTATAGTGTGAGGGATTCGAGATTGTTTCCAGCAGGTTACAGCTTCCATGCTGGGTCGTCGGCGGATCGACGCCCGACCGGGCCGGTTTCTCAGGAACGCGCGAAATGGAGTTGTTGCACAACGGATTGAAGCTGCGGCAGCTGCAGGTCTTTCGCGAAGTGCTGCGTGCCGGCTCGACCAGACGCGCCGCAGCCGCGCTTGGCGTCAGTCAGCCGGCGATCAGCCAGCACGTCAAGCAGCTGGAGGCCACGCTTGGCATTGCCCTGTTCGAACGCTCGACCAATCGCATCCAGCCTTTGCCCACAGCATGGGAATTGCTGCGCAACGTCGAGCTGGCGCTGAACTCCCTCGAACGGCTGGAAGCGTCGATCTTCGCGATGAAGAATGACGGCCGCCAGCGCATCGCCATCGCCACCCCCGCCGTTTTCGGTTTTGTCACCCTCCCCAAGGTGGTTGCGATCATCCGCGCGAAAACCAGCTCGAATGTCCGGACGATCTCAGGGACCTACGACCAGATCGGCGAGCACATCCTCGCCGGTCGCGCCGATCTCGGAATATCGCGGCTCCCCGTCGACCCGCGGCTGTTCGATTGGGCGCCGCTCGGATCGGCGCGTAATGTCTGCGTGTTTCATCCGGGCCATCGTTTCTCGAGACAGGAGCGCGTCGAGACAAACGACCTGGCGGGCGAAACGATCGTGGACATCGATCCACGCTTCGCATCGCATCAGATGAACATGAACGCGCTGCGCTTCGAAGGCATCGAGCCGGACATACTGGTCGAATACGATTCCAGCGGCCACGAAGCGGGTTTCGTTTCGGCAGGACTTGGGGTTTCGATCAGCAACGAAATCCTGGCGCGCGAATATGCGGCATTCGGCCTGCAGGCACGGCCCGTGGAACCCTCGGCGCTCTATCACTACGTCGCGATCTGGCAGAAAGGCCGGGTGTTCCCGGATGCTCTGAAGATTTCTCTGGAGGCGATCCTGTCAACCTTCGCCGCTTCGGCGTGTGGCGATTGAAGACGCCAGTTCTCAGGCATCGATCACCCGCCGCCTCGATCGGATATTTTCGTCCCGTTCCCCGCGCAGAAGCGACTGAACGAACAGGATGCCGCAACCCTTCGACTAGGATATTATGGCTCGCTAGGCCGAACAAGGCTGCTGGCTACGAGGAAAGCGTCGTACGGTCCAACACCTGGGGCGACGGTCATGAAAGCAATTTGAGGATTTACGACCGGCAGCTTGATTGCGGGCTCGATGCCGATCGCCGGTTGCAAGATACCTGGTCGAGTGGGAAGACCGATAACTCCGTGCTCGCGAGCGTGCGGTCAGAAACGACAAGCGAGCCTGGCCATCTTAGGTGAAATGCCCGGCGGAACGCCATCAGCGCCCGCGAGCGGACGCGGTGCAACTTTTTGGGTGCCACCAAGATCTTGTTTTGCGACGCCAGGTCGTGTCGGAACGTCGCTGGTGCTACGAGTGCGGCATCGCCACCTTGATCAGGAATAACATCCGCGTTCGCGGGCAAGGCGTCGCACAAGAGCCAGAACGATATCGATGGTCGGCGTTGAATGGCCAGTCAGACGGCCAAGCTCTTGCACCGCCGTTACCAGGGCATCGATTTCCAACGGTCGGCCGCGCTCCAGGTCCTGCAGCATCGAGGTCTTGTGCTCGCCAACATCACCAGCGCCTTTGATGCGCCGATCGACCGACACGGGAAAACGAACTCCCAGGCTTTCCCCGATCGCCCGCGCTTCCAACATCATGGTACGGGCAAGGGCGCGTGTTGCGTCGTCGCCGACGATGGTTGCAAGTGTACTGCCGGTGAGTGCCGAGATCGGATTGAAGGAGAGATTGCCCCAGAGCTTGACCCAGATCTCGCTGCGTATGTCGTCGCGGACTGGTGACTGCAGCCCGGCTTTCACCAATTCAGCGGCGAGGCGGATGACGCGATCGCTCTTCTCACCTGAAGGCTCGCCAAGTGAGAAGCGGGTGCCTTCGACATGGCGGATCAGGCCCGGCGCCTCCACCTCGACAGCGGGATAGACGACTGAGCCGATCACACGTTCCGGACCGATACCGCGCCAGATCATGCCACCTGGGTCGACGGCATCGATCCTTGTACCTTCGAGCGTTTCACCGCACTTGTAAAAATACCACCAAGGCACGCCGTTCTGCATGGTGACGACGGCGGTGTTGGGTCCGAGCAGTGGCGCGATCTGGTCAAGAGCCGGCGCCAGGGAATGAGCCTTCAGCGCCAGTACGACGTAGTCCTGAACGCCGAGTTCTTCTGCCTGTGCCGCCGCCCTAACCTGCGTGCTCGTTTCCTTGCCGGCCTCGATTAAGCGAAGACCGCTGTCCCTGATCGCGTCAAGATGCGCTCCGCGCGCCACGATCGAAAGGTCGACCGCGCCTGTAATCCCGAGCTTGGCGGCAACATAGCCGCCTATCGCGCCAGCGCCGAACACGGTGACACGCATCAGTCGAGACCGAGCTTACTGGCGAGACCGATGCGCTGCAGCTTGCCGGTCGCTCCCTTCGGGATTTCCTCCAGGATAATGACCTTGCTCGGCACCTTGAAGTCGGCAAGTCGCGTCATGGCGAAAGCCCGAATATCAGCCTCGTTTGCGTTCTGCCCCTCGCGTAAGACTATCGCCGCCGCGACCTCCTCGCCGAGCCTCTCGTGTGGCACGGCGAAAGTCACGACTTGAGCTACCGCAGGATGGTCCATCAGCACGCTGTCCACCTCCAGCGGGGAGATTTTTTCCCCGCCGCGGTTGATGATTTCCTTGAGACGCCCGGTGACGCGCAGATAATTCTCACCGTCCAGCACACCCTGATCGCCAGTGTGAAACCACCCATGAGCGAAAGCGCTGGCATTGGCATCCTGGTTCTTTTCGTAGCCTAGGGTTACGTTCGGGCCACGAATGACAATCTCTCCTACTTCACCTTGCGGCAGCAATTGTCCGTCCAAGGCCATGATGGCTATTTCTGGACCTGCAGCGATACCGACGCTGCCTGGCTTACGCTTGCTGGGCGGCAGTGGGTTGGATGCCATCTGGTGTGTGGCCTCCGTCATGCCGTAGGATTCGATGACAGGGCAACCGAAGGTCGTTTCCAATTCCGCCATGACTTGCGGCGGGAGGGACGCGGAGCACGAACGGATGAAGCGCAATTTCGCCGCTGCAAGCCCATCGGCGTTGCGTGCCGCTCTGAGCAAGATCGCTTGATGCATCGTCGGTACTGCCGTGTACCAGCTTGGGTGCGCCTCGTTCAGCCACTGGAAAAAGCGCAACGCGTTGAAGCCCGGCGTGCAGAAGACGCCACCGCCTGCCGCGAGCGAGGAAAGTACCGCGGCGATCAGTCCATGGATATGGAAGAGCGGCATGATGTTGAGGCAGCGATCGTTCGCGGACAGACCGAGGGTGGCGCCGATATGCGCGGCCGAAGCGGCGAGGTTGGCATGGCTGAGCGGCACCAGTTTGGGGCGTGATGTTGTGCCCGAAGTATGCAAGAGCAGCGCGATATCGTCTTGCTCTGCCAGACCCGGACTGGCTGGCGAACCGACTGGTTCGCCGGAAATCGCAAAGCGACCGGCAGGCGCATCGGGCTGTGCGACGAGCCTCAGCACGCCGATGCCGAGCCGTCCAGCCACGGCGACTGCTGGACCATCCTCATTCTCCGCGACAAGAATGGCCTTGGCTTCTATATCGCTGAGATAGAACTCGAACTCGTCAGCTCGGTAGGCTGGATTGAGTGGTGCTGTTGACGCACTTGCAGCCAACGCGATGAAAGCGGCAGCCATTTCCGGACCGTTGGACAGCACGATGGCGATCCGGTCGTTGCGGCCAAGACCCAGCGCGTTGAGTCGAACCGCCGTGTTTAGGATCAGCCGACGCAATTCGCCATGCGAGAGAGCCTGTCGGCCCGGAGCCATGATCGCGGGAGCATCTTCGGCTCCAGCAACAAGACGGAGGGTGAGATCGGCTAAGTTTCCGTTTGTGGTCATGTCATCTCACCAGGCGGACGGTCGTTAAAGGTCAACAGGAGATCAATACCCAAGCGCCAGCCCGTCCTTGCGCGGGTCGGACGCCCCCGTCAGCGTGCCTTTCCTCCAATCGATCAGCACGGCTTGTCCACCACCGAGCGGATGATCGGCCTCCGCCACCCTGTGTCCGCGCCGACGCAGGCCTTGGATTGCTTGGGGCTGAACGCCTCGCTCGGCTTCGACGACATCGTGGTTGTAAAATACACGGGCGGCGTCGAGCGCTTCCTGTGGGTCCATGTCGAAATCGATCATGTTGGTCAGCAGATGGACATGGCCGAAGGGCTGGTAGCCGCCACCCATCACACCAAATGGCATCACCGCGCGGCCATCCCTCGTCATCATGCCCGGCATGATCGTGTGCATCGGTCGTTTGCGGGGCGCGATACAATTGGGATGATTGGGGTCAAGGCGGAAGCTGGTGCCGCGATTTTGCAGCACGATGCCCGTTTTCGCACCAACGACACCGCTGCCGAAAGAGTAGTAGGTCGAGTTGATGAAACTGACGGCATTGCGATCGCGGTCGACCACGGAAATATAGACCGTATCGCTCCCTGGCAGATCGATGCGCGGCAGATCGGTCATGGCATGTTCGCGATCGATCGCGGCACGCAACCGGTCGGCATGGGAAGTTGAAAGCAACTCCTTCACAGGAACCGCGACATGGTCCGGGTCGGCAAACAGGTTGTCGCGATCGCGGTAGGCCAGCCGCCCGGCTTCGATCTCCAGATGCAATCGCGCGGCGCCGTTGGGGTCGAGAGCGCTCAGATCGAAGCCAGAGAGCACGTTCAGCATCAAGAGTGCGGTCAGACCCTGATTGTTGGGCGGCATCTGGTGAACGTCATAGCCTTTGTAAGACGTGGAGACCGCTGACTCGTAGTCGCCCCTCGTTGCAGCGAAATCGTCGAGCGTATGGAGGCCGCCGAGGTGGCGAAGCCGCCCGACCAAGTCCTCCGCGACGTATCCCTCGTAGAAGCCGGAGCGGCCATGTTTTGCGATGAGGCGCAACGCCTGAGCCAGCTCTGGCTGAAAATGCACGTCTCCAGCTCTGGGTGGCTTGCCGCCGGGCAGGAACAAGCGGGCTGCAACCTCATCGGCCGAAAGATCGATTTCTGGATCCTTCCAGTCGAAGGCAACGCGATCATGCACGACGTAGCCGTTTTCCGCGTAGTGGATGGCTGGTGCGAGTGCGTCGGCGATGCCCTTGCGACCATGGTCGTCCAGAAGCCGACACCAGGCATCGATTGCACCAGGTACGGTGACGGCGTGTGCGCCTTCTATGGGCAATTCGCTAAACCCGCGGTCGAGGTACCAGTCGACTGTCGCTGCCTGGGGTGCGCGGCCAGAACCGTTGAAAGCGAGCACGTTGCCTTCGCCTTTGGGGCAATAGAGAACAAAGCAATCGCCACCGATACCAGTGGATTGCGGTTCTACCACCGCTTGCACGGCCGCTGCGCAAACGGCCGCATCCATGGCGTTGCCGCCGGAACGCAACATGTCGAGCGCGGCCAGTGTCGAAAACGGATGCGACGTCGCGGCCATCGCTTCGGTGGCGCGGGCAGGGGAGCGGCCCGGAAGCTGGAAATCACGCATGTTGTTCTGGTCCCTGCATTCAGCGCCCGCGGCCAAGGAGCTGGGCAGCGGACAACAAGATGATCGACAGCACGATCAGGCATGTCGAAATGGCGGCAATCGTTGGGTCGATCTGGTCGCGCAGCGCATTGAACATGCGCCGCGTCAGCGTCGTCGTCTCGCCGCCCGAGATGAAGAGCGAGACGACCACCTCGTCGAAGGAGGTGATGAAGGCAAACAGCGCACCCGACACGATCGAGAAGCGCAGTTGTGGCATGGTCACCTGGAAGAAGGCCGCGAAACGCCCAGCTCCGAGGCTGCGCGCCACCATCTCCTGGTTCATGTCATAGGATCTCAGGCCGGAAAGCACGGTCAACACGACCAGCGGCAGAGCCTGCACGGTGTGAGCGATGACGAGGCCGGTCAATGTGTTGTTGAGGCCGATGCGGGCATAGAGGAAGAAGGTGCCGATGCCGATCAGGATGACCGGAATGATCAGCGATGCCGTGAGCACCGCATTGATTGTGCCTGTCAGTCTCAGCGTACCCGCGTTGACGGCGTAGGCGGCGGCCGTGCCAAGCGGCGTTGCCACGATCGCCGTCATTATCGCAACCTTGACCGAGACGATGGTGGCATCGCGCCATTCCACCGATCCGAAATAGCTTTGATACCAGCGCAGCGACCATTGCTGAGGTGGAAACTCAAGCAGCGTCGAACCGGAGAACGACATGATGACGATGATCACCGACGGGGCGATCAGGAACAGCATGACAAGTCCGCCGAGCAGGTAGAGCCAAAGGCGTTGCCAGTGCGAGATTGGAAGGTTGCTTTCCGCGTTCATCGCGCACTCCAGGCGCCCGTCGCGCGCGCGCCGAGCAACCAGCGGAAGAGACCGAGCAGCGCTAAGGTGACGGCAAGCAATACGACACCAAGTGCCGCGCCGGCGCCCCAGTTGGAATAGAGGCTGGCGGCCTGCTCCATGCGCATTGCCCACATGATGACCTTGCCGCCGCCCATCAGGGCTGGGGTGACGAAGAAGCCGAGGCACAGCACAAAGACGATGACAACACCGGAAGCGAGGCCCGGCAGCGAAAGCGGCAAGAAGATCTGCCGGAAAGTGGCAGCCGGGCTGGCTCCGAGATTCATGCCCGCGCGCAGACAGTCGATATCGATGGATTTCATCGAGGCGTAGAGCGGCAGAACCAGGAATGGCAGCATGATGTGGATCATGCCGATGACGACACCGGTGAAGTTGTTGGCCAGTTGCAGGGGTTGGCTGATCAAGCCGTGGTCGATCAGCCAACTGTTGACCAGACCCTTGCGCTGAAGGATCACCAGCCACGCGTAGGTGCGAACCAGGACCGAAGTCCAGAACGGCAAGATGACGAATACGAGGCAGATCGAGGCTGCGCGGCGCGGCAATTGCGACAACAGGTAGGCAAGCGGATAGCCGAGCAGCACACAGGCCCCGGTGACCGCAAAGGCGACTTTGAAAGTGGTCGTGAAAGTTCTGATATAGGATGCCTGTTCGAAGAAGCGTGCATAATTGGCAACGCTTGGCGCACCGGTCTCATCGAAGAGCGAAAGCCAGAACAACCAGCCAACTGGCACGATGATGACAGCGAAGACCAGGAACAGACCCGGCGACAGCAACGCCAGAAAACCCAGCGCCTGGCGCCGCGTGTCGGCGCGCAGCGCCGCAACGTTCAACGCGTCGTCTGGCCGTGCCGCGTGCTCATGACTTGCGGATACGGCGCTCATTGATCTGCCACGAGTACGATGTCCGACGCATCGATGCCGAGCGCGATGGGCTCGCCAGGCGCTGGCAATCTCGCCAACACGTCGGAACGGCAAAACTCGCGCAACGTGACCTGGCGACCATCCTTCAGCGTTGCGTAGCAGCTGAAACTGTCGCCCTGATAGATAACGTCGCCTACGGTGGCTGTCAGCACGTTGAGGTCTTCTGCCTTTTCCGTGCTGATCAGAAGCCGCAGCTTTTCCGGGCGTACCACCATCAGATGCCGACCTGCCGATGGTGCAGGACCGTCGAGGCGCAGCCTTCTGTCTTCGTACCAGATACTGCCATTGCGGCTTTCCACCGGAATGAAGTTGGATTCGCCAATGAACTCGGCAACGAACTTCGTCTTCGGCCTGGCGTAGATGGTCTCGGGTTGGTCGATCTGCTCGATCCGCCCGGCATTCATGACCGCAATGCGGTCCGACATGGTGATTGCCTCGCGCTGATCATGAGTAACGTAGACGGTCGTCATGCCAAGCCTGCGGTGAAGGTTCCGCAATTCAATCTGCATGTGCTCGCGCAGTCCCTTGTCGAGCGCCGACAGCGGCTCATCCATCAAAACAATGCGAGGCTCGAAGACGATGGCGCGGGCGAGGGCGACGCGCTGGCGCTGCCCCCCGGAGAGCTGGTCGACGCGTCGCTCGCCCAGCCCCTGCAAGCGCACGAGTTCGAGCGCGCGATCCACGCGTTGCTTGGTGTCGGCCGCCGAGACGCGCCGCTGTTTCAACGGGAAGGCGACGTTGTGGAACACGTTCATGTGCGGAAACAGCGCGTAGTTCTGGAACACCATGCCGATGTCGCGCTTGTGGGGCGCCATGGTGATGATCTCTTCATTGCCCACCTTGATGCTGCCGGCATTGGCTCGCACGAAGCCAGCCAGGATCATCAGCAGCGTCGTCTTGCCTGAGCCGGACGGACCAAGCAGCGTGAGGAATTCGCCCGCCGCGACATCAAGGCTGAGATCGCTGAGAATGGACAAAGCACCAAAGCGCTTCTCGATATGATGTATGCCGATGGGGAGCGCGGACGGCGCGAGGGACAAGAGCATCTCCTTCAACTCCGGGTCTTTTGTCGGCGAAGCGGAACGGAGTGGCCGTGCGCCACTCCGACAGCAGCTATTGCTGGATCAGGTTGTTGAATTTCTCGGTCGCTTCGACCAGATTGTCGCGCCAGAACTGCGGATCCTGCAGGACCTGCTTCTTGACGTTCTCGGGCGCGGAGTTGATATCCTTGATGCGCTCCGGCGGTATCTTGCCGGTCTCGAAGGCCTTTTCGTTTGCTGGTCCATTGTCGACATAGAGCGGCAGGTTGGCCTGGAGGTCGGGGCTGACGAACTTGGCCAGCGCCTTCATGGCGAGGTCCTTGTTCTTTGATCCCTTCGGGATGACCATGCAATCGGCAGTAAGCACCCCCTGGTCGAAGGAGAAGCTGACGGGCGCACCCTCTTTCCTCAAGGTGCCTGCGCGGCCATTCCAGATGCTGGCCATGTCAACTTCGCCGTCCTTGACCAGTTGCATGGCCTGCGCGCCGGAGGTCCACCATGCGTCGACATGGTTGCGGATCTTGTCTACAGACTGCAGCGCGCCGTCGATATCGACCGGATAGACCTTGTCGATTGGAATGCCCTTGGCCAGTGCCGCGACACTCAGCGTTTCAGTCTGCTGGCTGCCCGAAAGCGCACGGCGGCCTGGGAATTTCTTGACATCCCAGAAATCCGCCCAGGTCTTCGGTCCCTTGTCGCCAAAAACATCCGTTCGGTAGATCAGCACGACCGAGGTGTAGGAAATGCCGATCCAGTCGTCATGGACGAGCTTTGGATTGATGCCGCTCTTGTCGATGACATCGTAGTCGAGCTTCTCGAACAGGCCCTCCTTGGATCCCCGCGCGCATTCATCTGCGCCCAACTCTGTAATGTCCCATTTGACCGCGTTGCCGGTGACCTGAAGGCGCACATCATCCAGGCCGTTGGTGGTGTCTTCCTTGATTGTGATGCCTAGCGCTTCAGCCGTCGGCCTGAAGAAGGCCTTTGTCTGCGCCTCTTGATACGTGCCGCCCCAGGAGGCGACGGTGATAGTATCGCCCGCCACGGCTGGCGCCGCGACCGCCGCCATCAAGCCTGCCGCTGCAAAAACCGTAACGCCTTTGGTTCTGTTCATTTTCAACGCTCCAGCCAGTGTTCCCATCGCTTTGCATTCGCATGCGATTTTGTATACAATTAAATGTACCTGGAGGGTTTGCAATGTCAACAGCGGCTGAGGACTAGCCCAATTCCAGAGCCGCACCACGGCGTATCGGTCGTGACAAACAGGGCCGAATTTGCATACAGCTATGCGAGAAGCGTTAAGACCGCCGGCGAAACGGCCGGAGAACTGGAACCAGCCTTGGCCAAAAAAACCAAAAATACCTTACGCGATTCCGTCTACTCCGCCCTCAAAGCAATGATTGTAACCGGTCAGGTTCCACCCGGATCGCGCGTCACCGAGAGTGACATCGCAGCGAAACTCAAAGTCAGCCGCACGCCGGTGCGTGAAGCGTTCAATCGCCTGGAGCGCGACGGCTTGGTCACCGGTCGGCCGCGCCAGGGCTACGCCGTCACCGAATTCGACATCAACATGTTTCGCGAAGCGTTTGACATCCGCGAATTGCTCGACGGCCACGCGACCGAACTGGCTGCCGTTGCCGCGACTGTTCAGGACAAAGCCCGGCTGCGCGCCATGCTTGCGGAAGCCGAGCAACTGGCAGCCATTCCCGATCGCACCACACAGGAAAAATTCCAGGAACTCGAGGTTGGTATAGACCTCCATCGTGTCATCGCCGAGATCAGCGGCAATGTCATGCTGCATGAGATGCTGTGCGGTATTCTGGACAAATGCCAGCACTATATCTGGACCGAACTGCTGTGGTTGGATGAATGGAAGATCGCTCGCGATGAACATGCTGAGATTGTCGAAGCGATTTGCGCCGGCAATTCTGAGCGGGCCGGTGCTTTGGCACGCGCCCATGTCCGCGGTTCGCGTGAGAGTATTCTGCGGTTATTGCAAGCGAAATCCGACTACCAGAATTTTCGGATCAAGGCGTCTTGAAAGAGGGATGTCGGGGGATTGTGATCGCGATCGTCTAATGGCCAATGATAATGGAACTGCTTGATATGCAAGTGGCGTGCCCAATAATTCGCCCTGTTGTGGCGAGGATCAGGTTAGCCTGTGACGGACGAGATGACGCACGATCGGCGAGAACATGGCCTGGCCGACGTAATTCCCGATATTGGTCTTTTCAAAAAGATCCTGGGCTAGGGCGGCGTCTTGCACGACGGGGATGCCGGCTGCCCGAGACTGGGAAATCATATCAAGCGCCGCGCGGCCCTGTCCCTTGGCCACGATTGTCGGAACCGGCGTTTCGCCTTTTATGTAGCGCAACCCCACCGCCAGTTCGTCTCCGGCGAACACGATGACGGCGTTCTGGACACCCAGTCGTGCCGGCCGCTGCACGGCTTCCCGCCGCTGGCGTCGCTGTTCCTGGCGTATGAGCGGATCGCCTTCCATGTCCTTCTGTTCGCGCTTGTACTCGGTCGTGGTCATGCGCATGTCGCGCAGGAACAGCCAACGCTGCAGCGGCACGTCGAGAATGCCGATGGCGAGGAAGGCAAGGGCTGCCGAAACGCCGACTGGAACCATCACGCCCCACAGCATTGGCGTCATGCAGGACATGCCGCATCCCGGCGCGTCGAAAAGCGGTTGCAGCCACTGCACCAGGATCACGACGAACAGGGCGGACAGGAATGTCAGCTTGGCCAAGCCCTTCGCGAACTCGACGACATTGCGCACAGACATGATCTTCTGCAGGCCCTTCGCCGGATTGATGTGGTCGAATTGCGGTTTGACGGTTTCGAAGGAAAAGACCGGGCCGAACGTCGCCAGCATGCCGAAGACGATCGTGGTCACGACCACGATCCCAGCCAACGGGACGGTGACGAACATAAGCAGGAAAAAGGCGTGACGGCCGCTGCGTAGCAAAATTTCGCCGAACGGGACGTTGTAGTCGGTTATCGTGTCGACCAGTTCGGAAAAATGCGCCAAGGCGCTCGGCCAGACGAGATAGATATAGGCAAGGGCAGCGCACAGGCCGAAGCCTGAAACAAAGTCGCGGCTTTGCGAGGCCTGGCCCTTGCGTTTGGCATCGCGCAGCTTCTTGTCGGATGCCGGTAGTCTTTTTTCCTCAGCTTCTTCGGCCATGTCGCCAGCCTGCCGGGTCCTGTTGCTAACCTAGGACGGAGCCTAGCGCCTGGGCCCTGGCCTGCGTGCTGCCCTTGGCGCGGATGGACTGCGCCTGAGACAACAGCTTGTTGATCTCCTGCGTTGGCAGGCCGACCGGCGGGGCGGCGCGAAGCTGATCGCCCTGACCCAGCAGGCCGTAGACGATGACGGCGTCGCGCTTGTGATGCAATTGTGCATTGGAGGCGCTGACGAGCTTTTGCGCCAATGGCAGCGCCACGCCGGCATTGCCTTCAAGCCCGGCCGCCAGAGCCATGTTGGTCTCGATATCGAGGTCGCCAGGCGCCATCTTGAGTGCCTGGCCAAAGGTGACCTGTGCTTCCTGCGTGTGGCCTGAAAGCGTCTGCGCCACGCCGAGCCGGTTATAGGAACTGCTTGTGTTGACCAGCGGTGCCGCCTGGGCAAGCGCCCGCATACCCGCATTGTAGTCGCCGGCATCCATCATCGCTGAACCGAGGCCAAGCATCGCTTCGCCATTGTTCGGCGCCTTGGCCAGTGCCGCTTGATAGGCCTTGGCGGCCTGGTCCGGTTCGCCGGCACGCATGTAGGCGTCACCGGTTTTGACATAAGCGCTTGGACGCGCATCGGGCAAGGCCGCGGCCTTCTGGTAGAGTGCGATCGCCGTATCGCTGTCGCCGCGCTTTGCAATGTCGTCGGCGAGCTTGATCAGGCGCTCCGACGGCGAGGCCGGGGCAGCACTCTTTTGATTGACGGCGCTTTGGGTCCCTGTCTGGCAGGCCGCCAGCGTCAGGATCGCCAAAGCCGGCAGGAAAACGACACGCATATCCATCTCTCCCCGTTCACCTTCTATCGTCGGTTTGCGAACTCATCACGGCCGCGCCGTCCTGGAGACGGCGCCATTGGCTAATTGGTCGTCATGTTAGGGGTCTCGGCAGACGGCTCCGGCTTCTCGCCGTCGAGATAACGACGCGCGGCGCGCGCCGTCGGACCTGCTGCGGCGGGCCCCATGCGGCGACCTTCGACCAGGTCGCGTTGACTCTCGACCATGCGCTGCAGGTTGTAGGCATTGGAGCAGCCCGGCGGCAGGTGCGAGCCGACGCCGGAAACCCGCGTCAGGCTGGCCGATGAGGCGGCCGGTGGATTGTCGTCGTCGGCCGGTTCGTTCAGGCAGGCGTCAGGCGCCAGAACCGAGCCGGACACGCTCTTGTCAGAGCCGCCGGTGCCGGTCGCCACGTAGCTGTAACCCGGCGAATAGTCCTGCTCGGGTCTGGTGTTGCCGACACAGCCGCACAAGAGGATAGCCGGGATGACAGCATAAAAGGTGCTCGACACGTTCATCGCGCTTCTCCTATTTGACGATCAGGCCAACGGACGAGCCACCCTTGGCCTTGCGCTTTGCGCGTTTCGCCGGACGGTCCTGAGGGGTAGCGAGGCCGTCGCGCACCGGCTCGACCAGATAGGGTGTGATCAGGATGACGAGTTCGGTTTCCTCACGTTGGAAACGCTGCGACTGAAACAGTGGTCCAAGCACCGGCACGTCGCCAAGCACCGGGAATTTCTCGACATTGCGCGCGGTGCGTTGCTGGAACAGGCCAGCGATGGCGAAGGTCTGACCACTTGCCACCTCGACGGTGGTGTCGGCACGGCGCACGACGAAGCTCGGCAACTGGAAGCCGTTGGCACCAACGGTGGCGCCACTGTCGGACAATGAGCTGACCTCCGGCTGCACGTTGAGAGCGATCCGGTTGCGACCGATCAGCGTCGGCGTAAACCCCAGCGACACGCCGAATTGCTTGTATTGCACCGTGACGACGTTGTTGCCTTGAGGAATGGGTATAGGGATTTCGCCGCCAGCCAGGAATTTCGCCGTCTGGCCGGTCACGGCCGTCAGGTTCGGCTCAGCCAGGATCTTGACGATACCGTTGCGCTGGAGCGCCTCGATGAGAATATCGAAGTTTATGCCGTGGTCCTGGCTCAGGTTGAGGCCGAAGTTTCCATTGTTGCCGCTCGGTACGCCATTGTTCTGAAACATGTTGAATTCGAAGCCGGCGCTCTTGTAGCCGACGTTCCAATCCACGCCGTAGGATTGCAGTTCCGTGCGCGAAACCTCGGCGAAACGCACCCGGATGTTGACCTGCTGCGAGCCGCCCACCGTCATGTTGTTGATCGGCGGCTGTTCTGGCGGGGAGAAGGTGCGGGCAATGTTGTCCATGTCGGTCGCCTCCTCGACGCCACGGGCTTCCCCGGTCGTGACGATGCGGTTGCCGAAAATGGCGAGATTGGTCGCCGAATTCGGGCGCATCGCCTTTTTGGCCTGATTGGCTGAAGAGATATCGGCGGTCACACGAAACTGGGCCGTCGCCTTGATGCGTTCGTCGGCGGTAATCGCGATGAGATTGGTCAGGCCGGGCTTCAGGCCGAAGACATAGACCAGCCCCGGTGAGACGATCTGCAGGTCGGCGATCGTCGTATCGGCGATCAGCACGGATTCGACCGGTTCGCTGAAGCGCAACAGACGTCCCTGCCCAACGGGCAGGTCCACCGTCGGCTGCGCTGGCAAACCCGAAATCTCCTGCGCTCCGAGGTTCGTCAGTGTTGAAATAAGACCCATCAGGAAAACCGTAAGGGCGAGCGCCAGCCGCGACATTTTCATCAGGGCCGAACAGCTGTATCGTCGTTCGGCTCTCGTGGTATGGCGGCTAGGCATGCAGTCCCTCTCTCGATCATGGCCGGCATTCGTTGGTCCCCGATGCCGTTGCTTTTCGTCCCTGTTCATCCGGCGGTGTTTTGCCCACCCAACGCGCCGGCCGAAGGCAGCGATGGGGTTCTGGATCGCCCCGAATTTCCCGAGATCGTTGCCAGCGGCTGGACGTTGAATTCAGGCGCGAGTTCCGGAAAGGAAAGAACCGGCAGTTCGATGCCGTTCTGCACCAGAAGCGCGCGCAAGTGGCGGCGTATATCGGCCGCCGTCACGATCACGGGCGAAACACTGGCGGCTGCCCGCGAAAGGTGACGCTCGATCTCCGCGGCCAGCGCCTGCACGGCGGCGTCGGCTGTGTTGAGAAAGGCTCCGGTCGATGTCGTCTGTACCGCTTCGCGCAGGATATCCTCGGCAGAGCGTTGCAACACATAGGCGGAGATGATGTTGTTGCGGTCGGCAACGCGGAAACTGATCTGCCGCCGCAACGCCGTTCGCACATGCTCGGTAAGCTGGACAACATCCTGGTCGCGCTGTCCCGCCTCGACCAGTGCTTCCAGCACGAGCCGCAGATTGCGGATCGGCACGTTTTCAGCCACCAGCCGCCTCAGCACGTCGGCGATCTTCTGCAACGGTACGATCTCGACGGCCTGCCGCACCAGGTCGGCATAATCCGTCTCCATTTCGGAGAGCAGCTTGCGCGTTTCCTGGATGCCGACGAAATGGCCGCAATAGAGCTGGAGCGCATGCGCGGTCCATTTGGAAGCGATGTCGAGCGGTTCCAAATAAGGCAATTGTGCCTCTTCGAGCGCGGAAACGCCGTCCTGATCGACCCAGGAGAATTTGCGCTGGCCGACGAGCGCAGCACCTTCCTCATAACTGAGGCTGAGCAGTTCGAGATGGCTTGCCTCGGTTTCGACGAGCACCTGGTCGGCCGGAATCTCGGCTTCCACGATCGGCACACCTTCGAGGTCGATGCGGATGTTGCGCGGCGCGATCGTCTCGTTGACGTCAACCCCGATGGGTGGAATCTCGACACCGAGATCCTCGAATATCTTTCGACCCATCGCTTCGGTCCGCTGGCGAAATTGCGGCTCTGCCACTTCGGTAGCCAGCGCCTTTCCAAGCCTGACCACGATGCGGCTGGAGCCGAGCAGCGGCCTGGCGTTCTCCGCGAGCGCGGTCGCATTTTCGGGCTCTTGCCGTGTCGTTGCGGGCAGGGTTTCCGCCGGTTCGTCTTCGCGACGTGTATTACGATGGATCATGAAGGCGCCTGCACCGAAGGCGATGCCGAGCGCGACGAAGACAAGGCTGGGAAAACCCGGCACCAGCGCCAGTCCCATCATGATCAGCGCGGCAAGGCCGAGGGCGCGCGGATCGCGCAGCAACTGGAAGCTGATCTGCCTGCCGAGATCCTCCGTACCGTCGGCGCCGCCGACACGCGTCACCATCGTGCCGGCCGCGATCGCGACGAGCAGGGCAGGGATCTGCGCCACAAGGCCGTCGCCGACCGTGAGCAGCGAATAGGTCGACGCCGCCTTGCCGATCGACATGCCGTGCTGCAACGTGCCAACGGTAAAACCGCCGATGAGGTTCACAAGGATGATGACGATGCCGGCGATGACGTCGCCCTTGACGAATTTCATGGCGCCGTCCATCGCACCGAAAAGCTGGCTTTCGCGCTCGAGCTGCCGGCGCAGGTGTCTGGCTTCGACCTGGTCGATGTCGCCGTTCCTGAGCTCGGCGTCGATGCTCATCTGCTTGCCGGGTAACGCGTCGAGCGTAAAGCGCGCGGCCACTTCGGCAACACGCTCGGCACCGCGCGCGATGACGATGAACTGCGCCACGGTGATGATGAGGAAAACCACCAGCCCCACCGCGATGCTGCCGCCGACGACGAAATTGCCGAAGGCCGAGATGATCTCGCCGGCATCGGCCTGCAGCAGAATCAGGCGGGTCGTCGTGATGGTGATTGCCAGGCGAAACAGCGTCGCGATCAGGATGACGGAAGGCAGCGACGAAAATTCAAGCGGATGCGAGACATAAAAGGCGACCAGCAGGATGAGGACGCTGAGCGCGATGTTGGCGGTGATCAGCGTGTCGACCAGGAAGGTCGGCAGCGGGATCAACATCATCACCACGGCCACCAGCATCAGCACGGCAATGACCAGATCGCCGCGTTGGGAGGCTTTGCCGAGCAGTTGCAGCAGCCGTTGCGAAAAGGTCATTGCACCTGCCTTTTTGCCAGAAAGCGCTGGAAGGCTTCGCGCGCTTCCGTCTTGCGCCCGGCCACAAGCAGAGCGCGGCTCTTTAGGAGGTGAAGGGTGGGGTGTTGCATTCCTTCCAATGTCTCCAACCTGGCGATCGTGGCGAGCGCCTTGTCGGCTTCTCCGTCCAATATGAGCAGGTGTGCCAATGTTCTCAGTACGCCGGAGTCTTCCGGCGAAAGCTGTGCCGCAATCAACAGATAGACCGCACCCCGCCTGGCCTGGCCGTGACATCCGTAGAGATGGCCAAGGACATGCAGCAGATGTGCAGCCTCATGCGGCCCGGTCAGATTCCAGTCCCTCCTTGCAGACGTCCGAGCAGTTCCCGATGCCGCTCGATCTCGTCTTCCATCAACGTCCTGGCGAGCGCTCTCAGCGGCTCTCCGCCCTCAAGATCGGGTACAATCTCCGTGATGAAATGGTGCAGTATGGGAACCGAACGCCGCAGGATCGCCGGCTCGGGGATTTCCGGCATGACGAACTCGGCGAGAATTTCATCGAGCGATTTGCCGCCGGTACCTGCCGATGGTCCGTTGAAAGCCTCTGTTTCAAGCCCTTCGGCACCGGAGGTGGAGTTTGCGCCCTTCGCCTTGCGCCGGTTGATGCCATTCAGACGCCGGCGTTCGATCGGTTGTGCGGGCGACGCGTCCGCATCCCGGCCGATCGATTCCGGTCTTGCGTCGAAACGTGGCCCATCAACGCGGCGGCTCACTGGTATTTCAGCGCGACCGTGGCGCCGCCCTTGGTCAGCACAAGCGCGGTCTGGCCGATCTCCTTGATCGTCCAGCCGTCATTCGTGAAAGCGCCTTCGTGATACCGTGTTCCATCCCCGGCGATTACATAGGGCCGTTCGCCGTACCAGATTGCCTGCAAGGTGAGGCGCGGCGGTTGCGCGGCATCGCCAACGGCGATGTTCGAAACAAGCGGCACTTGACCGAATTTCTGGTCGAACCACAAACGGACTTCGGTCCAGGTACCTGATTGCGCATTGGGTATCGTGCCCGATACGACAAGACGTTCAGACGAGCGTCCGACGGCAACGGTCTCCAGACCAGATTGTGCGAGGCGCGCTGTCAATTCAGCCTGCGCTGCCGCCAGATGTTCCGCGTCGGCGCCGTTTCCGGGAACGCTGCCCGTTACTTCGCCGTCGGCGAGCGCGAGGCTGGCTGGCTTGTCATCGGTCTTTGCGATGGACAGGCCATTGGCTGCGATGGAAATCGCAAAAACCGCGGCGATGAGAACACCCCCTGCTAGCAACGGGCGTCGCGGCAGCGACCATCGGCTCTTTGTGGGAGCAGGTCCCGTGAGGCGTAACTGTGCGTCGCCCAGCGAAATGCCGAGCGGCAGGCGGCGCCGGCAACCCTGACCCTTCCAGATGGTTTCGCCGCCGGCAAGTTCCAGGTCGCCGCCGATGGCTTCGATTTCAACCAGGTTACCCTTGCGGTGAAGCCTGGCGTGGAGCGCTGCGATTCCTGGATCCCTGAGGACGATATCCGAAGCGCCGTCCGAGCCGATCACATAGGATGGTTCGGTCAATTCCAGGCTGGCCCCATTGTGGAAACCGCGGGTGACGGCCAGCGTCGCGGGTTTGTCAGGGACCAGGCTTGTGGCACCGCTCGCAACGGCACGCAACGCAAGCTTGCCTGCGCCACCTTCAAGCTTTCGGGTCGAGTGAGCGCTCATGCTTTTCAACCTCCTGCCAAAACGATTTCACATTTCGGCCGGCACGATAGTCACGCGCCGGGAAACAGCACGCCGCCGGCAACCTCCGGCGGCGCGGAATAGGCGATAAACCTTGCGCCTCAGGCCTTTTCGGCCGACTGGCCAAGCGTCCTGGCGGTGCTCATCAACATGTCGTGCTGGGACTTGGCGATCTCTTTGTTGATCTCCAGGCCGAACATCCGCTCCTGCTGCTTGATCATCTTGTCCAGGTTCTGCTCCGGACTTCCGCCGTTGACGGGAGGGGTAGTGGTCATGACTGTCTCCTTGAGGAACCATTCCACGCAATCGTGACAGCCCGGCGTAATGGACTCTCTTTAGATTGCCGCTCAAACTTAGTGCAGCGCCGCGGAAATAGAAAGTCCATTTGGAATGCGTAAATCACGAAAATTCCAACTGTTGCATTGTCGGCGGGCTGCAGGTAAAATTCGAACCGGGCAAATTGGGGTTTAGGAAATGGAAAAAGGTCCTTTGTCGGAACTGCTCGTGGAGCGATTCGAAACGATGCCGCCGCAGCTGCAGGTTGCGGCACGTTTTGTGCTTGACGACCCTCAGGGCGTCGCCTTGATGTCCATGCGCAAGCAGGCCAGTCAGGCGGGTGTATCGCACAGCACCATGATGCGGCTGGCGCGCTGGCTTGGCCTCGACGGCTACGAGGATATACGCAGCCTGTACGCTCGCGCCCTGCGTGAGCGCGGTGCAGGCGAGGGCGCGCGCGCCAACCCGTTGCCGCAACAGGATCCGGATTACCCGGCGGCTGGTATCGCGGCGGATACGCTCGCCGCTCAGATCGCCAGTCTCGGCGAATATGGCAGTGCCATGCAGTTTCTGGCAGCCGCCAAGCTGATTGCCGGGTCGACGACCATTTTTGGTTTGGGCTTCGGACCCTCGCGTTCGGTCGCCAGCCATTTCGTGCAGACGATTTCGCCGCTCCTCGGCGAGGACCGCAAGGCCGTGCTCGTGGCTGGCGCCGAGGCACTGCTGGATGCCAAGGTTGGCGATGTCGTGCTCGTCGTCGGGTCCGCGCCCTACGAACGCGCTACCATCGATTTTGCCCGTCAGTCCGCAAGCCAGGGCGCGGCGGTACTGGCCATTACCGACAGCAGCGTCTCTCCGCTGGCGCGCATGGCGCGCGAGACAATCGTGGTGACATCGAATTCAAGTTCGTTTTTCCCAAGCATGGTGCCGGCATTCGCCGCGGTTGAAATCCTGGTCGCTCTGGCCACCCCGCTGACCGATGTCGACGCCGTCGAGAAATTCAAACAGTCGCAAGAGCAGCTCGCTGCCTTCGGCGTCTATTGGAAGGCCGCTCGCTAGCATTCTTCCTGGGTGCTTATCGGACGGACCTTCGGCCAGCCCCCAAAGGGCGAAGCACATTGCGGAGGTCGTTCACGTGGTTCGTCCGATAATGCCGAAGCTGAACCCCGCGCCAAGGGTCGATCCTAAAGCCAATGCAGCGCAGATCGCGCAGTTGGAAGCCCAGGCCGCCCAGCTCAGAGAACAGATCAGGCTTGCCAACAAGATGGGCGAGCGTGAATGGGCGGCCAGCGCGCGCCAGGAGCTTGATCAGGTCACCGGCAAGCTCGATGCCTTGCAGCAACCCGATGCGACGCCTGCCAACGGAAACGTTCCCGCCAATGCTGGAACACCGAGCAATGGCGCAGGCGCTCAGCCTGCGCTCTACACTCAGCCGACGACTTTGGCCTTTGCTCCCGTCAAGTTGAACACCGGCACGCCCGAAAAGGATCCCGCCGCGGATATGACGGCCCACAGCATCATCGACGATGTGAAAAAGGGCAAAAGCATCAACAAGATCGCGTCAGAACGAGGGATGACGAACGAGCAGGTGCTTGCCGCGATAAGGGCGGGTAACAACCTGGAAGTCACTGTCACCGATCCGACCAGCAACAATGGCGATGTCCAGACGACGGTGATCAGGGACACCAGCGATCCCAGGAACCAAAAGACAGTCACGCTCCATTACGACTATCAGCACGACACCTACTACGCGGCCGTGCAGGATGGGTCGGCCGCGCCTGCGGAAACGCCGGTCAGGGACGGCCTCGGCCGCAAGCAGACCAGCGACTACGATCCCAAAACGGGGGCGATGACCACCCGCTACGAAGACGATCTCGGTTCCGGCGTCGTCACGGAACGGACATCGCTTCCAAATGGCGCGTCGGTAGAAACGGTGACGCCGAAGGGTGGGTCTGCTCTGCCTGTCACCACCGTGACCGGACCTGACGGGAAGAAGACCGTTCTTGCGCCAACCCAGGATCCCGGAGGTGCCACCACAAAAGGCATTCAGGACGATCTCGCCAAGGGCAAGAGCATCGACCAGATCGCGAAAGACCGGGGCCTGACCAAGGAACAGGTGATCGCCGAATTGCAGGGGGCCGGTTATCAGGTCAAGACCGGAGATCCAAAGAGCGACAATGGCGACGTCCAGTCGGTGGAACTTGCCGATCCGCATACGGGTGAGAAGATCGTTTATTACAACGACTATCAGCACGACGCACGCACTGTCGTCACCACGAAAGGCGACACCGAAACCACGGTATCGGAAGACGGCAATGGCAAGACGAGCAATACCACCCGCCACACCAAGACGGGTGAGGCCACAACGACCATCGTCGACCCGAAGGCTGGAACAGAGATCAAGATCGTTACCGACAAGGATGGCCGCGTCACCAAGACGACCACCGAAAAGGTCAATGATGGCAAGCCGATCGACTACGAAGTCAAGCCGGACGACAACCTCACCCTTATCGCGCAGAAACATGGCGTGACGCTGGATGAGCTGAGGAAAACCAATCCGGAGCTTTTCGATACGTCCCGCGATCCGAACCTCGTCCGTCCCGGCGAAAAGATCAGGATCGAGAATGGCACGCGCACGACCGTGGAGGTTACGGCCAATGGCTATACGCTGACCACGAAGCCAGACGGCAGCGTGACCCTGCACAACAACACCACCGGAACGGACCTGAAGATCGACGTTGGAACCACACAGGAGGCACTGGCTCGTACCCTGTTGGCCGTGAACCCGAACAGCAGCGATCCAGCGGAGGCGAAGGAAGGTCAGGTCGTCAAATCCTTTGTCGAAGGTATATTGGCTGGACAGACGTTGCCCAGCCTCATCGAGGACGCCAAACAGGCCGGATTAGACAAGGCCGCGCTGATGAAAACGTACGGGGCTGGCATCCTCGCGTCTCCAAAGCTCGACGGTCAGAACCGTGTTGTCGACCCGTTTGGCGACCCGCCCCGCGGCAAGGCTCCCTCCGGTGGCAATTGGGTACCGATGAAGGTTGACGGCGCGTGGACGTGGGTCGACCCGCAGGTTGCCCAGGCCATCATCAAGGAGAACATCGCGCTGTCCCGCATCACGGAGACGCGCGCCCTGGCCGGCCAGGGCATGTCACAGTTCAACGTCTACATGCTTGATCCTGCCTACAAGGACGCGGTCAAGGGTGCGCAGGGCATCATCAACGAGGCGCTGGCTCCTTACGGTCTCGAATGGACGCCCGAGAAGCCGGAAGGCACGCTTGCCGATGCGCAAAACAAGCTGACGCAGGCCAACAATCTGCTCAAGAACGCGCAGGACGCCCGTGGCGAATACGAGCGCGCCGGACAAATTCTCACACAGGCAATCAATGACCAGAGCCAGCTGAAACCGATCAGCGACCCGAATGCGCCCGCCGCGTCCGCTCTGGGTCAGCCAAGCCCCAACCGCCAGACCGAATATGCCGAAGGCATTGCCGCTCACGCGGCTGTCGATAAATTGTTCGGAGAGGCCGGACTGCATCTAAGCAAGGGCGACAAGCTGACGATCGACTTCCTGGTCGGTCAAGCGGATCTGAACGGTATGCCGAAAGATTCGCAACAATACAAAGATCTCAAAACATTACAGGGAACAGCCGATAAACAGTTCGAGCTGGCAGGGGCCTATCAAGGTTATTTCGACGCTCATGCGAGAGCGATGGATGTGGGAGCTCGGCAGACCGATCTCGAACAACGGCTGCTTGCCGAATATGGCAGCAACAACCAGTATCTTTTTGAGCCAGGGAAAAAGCATAGCCGAATCAATGGAGACTATCTCGGCCTTTACCAGTCACAGGAGTTACAGGTTCGAGATGGTCAGCTTTGGGTCGTCAACCATTTCGAAAAAGGTACGACCGAGCAGCAGCTCACTTTTGAGCTCGGCAACAAGAACGTTCGCAGCAAATACAAAAATCGGCAGCTCAACAAGGATTGGCAGCAGCTTCTTTCCGGCAACAACTTCGACGTCCCGATGTGCACGGCAAACGGGTTGCAGTCGCTGAAGGTAAGCGAGGCCGAGGCGGCAAAAAATCTGAACGATATTCTCAACAAGCAGTTAGGCGACAGCATCAAGGATCTTGGTACCAAGCTGACCACGCTGCAGACAAACTTCGACAATCTATTCAAGCAACACGGGCCTGGGTCCGTCGATGTTCCCGCCGGAACCTTGCCGGATGGCGTACAGCCTGTCGAGATCGACCTCGGCGGCGGGCGTAAGATCAAGGTCGCGCCGGAAGTTGCCGCACAGTTCGATAAAGTCGGCTTGGACGCACTCACCCAAAGCGGCAAAGCGGTCTGGATCGATCTCGACACCAGCGACAAGGAAGCAAGCGGACGTTGGGTTGATCCCAGCTTGGCCGTTGCCAAATTGGTCCTTGAAGCGACGCAACAGCAAAAGACTCAGGCCGAGGAACTGCGCCGTCAGGTTGAGGGCTTCAGCGACTATCACAATATGCGCCTCAGCGATCCTTCGCTGATGGTGGATCGCAACACCGGGATCGACCGTAGCTATCTCGACAAGCACCAGCAGGAGGCGCTCGACGGTAACTATCAGCCGAAATTCCAACAATTATTCGCAAAAGGTTTTGACAACACATTCCACGAACGGCGCGGTTCCGGGCTGGATGACACGGTGGCCAATAGCTTGGGCATCGACCGCTCCACGAAGGAAGGTCGCGACGCTGTCAGCAAGATCACGAAAGAAATCCGCGATATCGGCGGAGACACCCCAAAAGTACGCGCGGTGCCGCTGTTCTATGTCGATGACAAGGTCGGCACACAGCAGGTCATCCTTTTTGCCGTCCAAGAAGGTGGGGGCACGCGTTATGTCGACGTGACGGGTAAGTCGTTCGCCAATCTTGGCGACTTCCAGGACAACAACGCGCAGTTCGGCGAAGACGGCAAGCTCGTCGCGCCGAAGAACCTGCAAATGAAACCCGGCAGCGACGGCAAGTTCGAGCTCGAGGTCGTCAAGTCGCGTAACTTCTCGGTCTGGGAAAAGGCAGTCGATCCGCTTGTCGGTATCGGGACTGGCATCGCCACAATCTTGTCATTCACGCCCGCCGCCCCGGTGGCCGCCCCTCTCGCTTACGCGGGTGCAGCCTATCTCGGCACCAGAGCAGTCATCAATCAGGTGAACCATCTGGATCATGGCGGCGAATGGGGCGATACGGAATCGCTCATTAACATCGCCAGTGTTGCGACCACCGTTTTGCCGATGGCCTCCAGTGGTCTTCGCACGGTCGGCATGGCCGGGAAGGAATTGACCGCCATGCAAGCCTTCCGCGGCAGTATCGGTGCAACCCGGTCAGGCTCCGCGATCTCGGCGGAAACCCGTTCCTTCATGCAAACCTCTTCCGGTCTCAACAAGACCGCCTGGGGCATGGATGTGGGAGCGGTGGTCGTGGGCACGCCACTTCTCGCAACGTCGGGCTACGACCTTCTCACCAACTGGAATCAGATGACGGACCTCCAGCGCGCGAACGCGCTGACTGGTTTCTTCACCGGTGTCGTCGGCACGGGCCTCGGCCTACATGGCCTGCGCACCCTGCGACCCGGCACGGATCAAGGTTTCAACACAAACGGTGGTGCCAATCAGCCACCGCCGCGGGGCGGTGGTGCCAATCAGCCACCGCCGTGGGGCGGTGGTGGCGGGCCGCGTCAATCGCCACCCGCGCTGGAGGCAGGTCCGTCCGGAAAACCGATGAACGTCCATGAAATGGGCGCGGACGGAGTCTATCGACCGACGGGCGAGCAGGTTTTCCACGACCCAAGCCATCCTGTGATCCCCGGGGAAGTGGTTCCGCCAAAGAAGACTCGAGGAGACGCCTCGACGACAGGGGCAGGCCGCACTCCACACGAATCGCAGCCGACCGTTACCGCCAAAGACCCGGTCGATCCGGTCGGCAAGCCGACGAAAGGGCCAGCCGGTGGCGATCCGATCATCGTGCCGAACAAGCCGGTCACCACGGATGGTCCGGTGCATCTGGTATGGAATCCGGAAACGCGCAGCTTTAGCGGCATGCCGGAAAGGGACACCGGCGGTTACACCTATACCAGCGGCAAGGACGAGCGGACGCCATCAGCCTATCTCGATGGCCTGACCAACGAGCAACTGCTGCATCGGTACGAGACCGAAAAAAGCTACTATTCGAGCCGCGAAATGGCTGACCGCTACGGACCGGATGGCGTCTATGTGCCGCGGACTCCGATCCGGGACGTATTGCCGGACCTGCGTGTCGGGGTGACGTTCCGCACACGCCTCAATACCGGACAGGCGTTCGGTATCGGTTCACCGACCGTAGCCGCCATCGGTTTTGGTGTTGGCACCAAGACGGATTTCGGCGCCATTGGCTGGTCGATCGTCGACAGTTTCAGTCAGCGTAGTCTCACGCCGCTCAAGGATGCCTTGAGCACGCAGGGCGTCGTTTCCTACCGCGCCCGCGAATACAGGAACATCACCGCGCTGCAGGCCGGTGTCTGGCCGGTCTCCAAGCAAACGGCCCTGCCGGTTCGCGCCAGCGATCTCTCGGGCAAGGCAAGCGAGGGCATTTTCAACGACAAGGCCGGCTATGAGGCCAAGCCGTTCGATGCCGCCATCGTCGGAAAGACACCGGACGGCGAGGGCACGGTCATTGAAATGACTTACTCCCCATCGCTCAAGGGGACAGAGGTGACGCTTGCACCTGGCCAGCACGACTTCTTCGGTGTGCCCGCCGAAAACAATGCCGGCCACGTCAGATTGGAGGGCGCATTGCCCTTCGGCCGCGTGATGACGGAGACCAAAGCCGGCCTGCGGCTGCCGATCGTCGCAAATCATGTCGGCATGGTCGATAAATTTCCACGCGTCGGCATCGAGATGCGACCGGAACTACCGGTCAAGGACACGCTACAAAAAGGCGATATCGTCTCCAAACAGACCTATGACCAAATCCAGTCAGCCCTCGGATCGACGGTCTTGAAGATCCAGTTCGTGGTCAAGGATCCGGCGAAAGCCGGCGAGCTCGTCACCGCGGTTGGGCAAGGCAACGGCATTCAGGCGATCCGCGATCTTGTCAAGGCCGGCCAGATCGACCCTTCCAACACGGTTTCATACGCCGACGAACCGACGATAAGCGGGCTGCGGCTCTCTGCCGTTCCGGGCAAGACTCCTAGTGCTGACATCGTCCTTCTGACCGGCGAGAAGGTGCGGGTTCTCAATCCGGAAGCGATGCTGGTCGATATCATCTTCAACGATCGAAACGGGCTGCCCGGGGTGCTCGGGACAAATCCCGACAAAATCGCGACCTCGCTGACCTACAAGGTGAAATCGACGGTCAAATCGTGGCTGCCGGCTCGCGTCCGGCCGGACGGCACACCACAGCCACGCTACATGCCGAGTGCCGGAAACATCTACAAGAACCTCTATGGGGCGGATGGCACGCCGGCGACACGGTACACCGTTTCGCTCTCGACACCGCAGTTGCCGGCGGGGGCACTGGCATTCAGCGCCGAAGTCAGGTTCCAGTACAAGTCGAGCTCGCCCAAGGCCGCGCGTTCCATCGCGAAGGACGAAACGGCTCAGGTGACATTCAAAACTGCCGACGGGCAGAGCGAGGAACTGACCGTACCAGCCTGGATCGCTCGCGCCGTCGAGCCGTCGCGCGACGGCGCTGCTACCGGCATTCCGAAGGGCGGGAAGAAATCCCTCGATCAGTTCCTCGACCAACTGGAAACGACAGCGCGCCCCGATCAAATGGCGGCGATAGCGCAATTCCGTGGCGAATTCGGTCGATCCATCGTCGACGGCGGTTTCATGCGCCAGAATGTTGCCGACGGCCTCATGACGCTGCTTTCCTCGCAGGTCGGACGACGCAACAGCGGCCCGATGCAGATCCGGGACGAGAACGGTCACTTTATCACGGCGACCCGCTTCGGGCCGCTGCCAAAGAGTGCCGAGAGCGTCTATGTGCCACCGGCGGACGGTCCGCAGGCGCGCGGCGACGAGCCGGACTTGATGCACAAGTCGCATATCTTCTTCCGCGATCCGGAAACCGGCGAAGCCTATGTCCTGCCCTGGACGCGCGGCGCTTCGGAGGACCATGTTCCGAGCGGCACGGGACGGCCTGAAGGGGAGGCGATGCCGCCTGAGGCTGCGCCGGCCAGGAAGGCGCTGGAGGCCGCACCGCCGACCACCTTCTCATTGCAGCAGATCCGCAATATGCGGCAGCCGGAGAAATGGAAGGCAGGCGAAGTCTACACGCGCGAACTGAACGGCTCGCTCGGTGAGGTACATTTCCCCGTCCAGGCCAATCCAACCGGGCCGCACCCCGTCTTCGGCGACGGCGGCCGGTATGTGGATGCCCCCGTTTTCAAGAACCCGGACGTCATCGAGGCGATCGAAGTCAAGACGTACCACCGTTGGACCACCATCAAGGGTGTCGCGCAGATGCGCGAGGTGCCTTTGACACCGAAGTTGCAGGAGCAGATCAACAAGGACGTGGCGCTGCGCAACGAGAACCCGAAGTGCCAGCCGCGCTGGGTTTTCCTCGATGCGCCGCCTTCGGCGGAACTCCAGGGCGCGCTGGATCAAGCCGGCATCGTCGGCAACATCTTCGGGCACAACAAACCAGCAGCAGCCGTCGAAACGCCTCGAACCATCGAACTCAAGGACAAGGACGGCGAAGTCATCGTTGCGGCCATGCTGGGGACCGAACCCAGAGGCCCAGAGCAGGTCTACATACCGCCGGTCGACGGGCCGCGACTGGCGGCCGATGCTCCCGAAACCCTCAGCAAGACGCATATCCTGGTTTACGACCCCGACAGTGGCGAACCCGTTGTCCTGCCCTGGATTCGCGGCGCCTCGGAAGAACACGTGCCGGATGGTACCCAGTCACCGCCCCCCGGGTCCGCTTCGAACAGCGGACCGCATAGCCGAGACGCTGTGCGGGCGATCCCGCTCGAGCAGGTCCAGAATCTCAACATGGCGGAGTTCCAGCCAACGCAGATTCCCTGGCTGAAGCCTGAGCAGGTAGCCGCGTTGACCGAACAGCAGTTCCACAACCTGGATCGGGCTGGCTTGCTCCCGTACCTGACCAAGAGCCAGTTGCGGGGGATCCCGAAGGCGAAGACAAGCTTCCTGAATATCGCAGGTCTCGACGAAAGACAGATTCCATGGGTAACCAAAGGTCAGGTCAGCAACATGACCGGGCAGCAGTTCGTGGATCTAGGCGTCGCTGGCCTTACGCATCACCTGATCAAGCCGCAGGTGCAGGCGATAAAGGGGGACACGATCGAATTCGTCGATGTGTCCACGCTGGAGAACCGCCAGATCCAGTGGTTCAAGCCAGGCCAGGTTGCGAAATTCACGTCGCCGCAATTCGAAAGGCTGGGAGAAACAGGATTGTTGAAGAATCTCGGCGAGCGCCAGGTTCAGGCTATCCCCGAGACGATGGTCGGCTTCCTGAATATGACAAAATTCGATCCGAAACAGGTGCCGTGGCTTACCGAAAAGCAGATTCCGGCGCTGACCCGCGATCAGTGGGGCGGTTTCACCATTCATCATACCGAAGCATTGACACAGCCGCAGATTGAAGCGGTGACGGCCAAGCAGTTCGAGGAAATGAGCCCCGGCCAGTTCCGCAAGTTCACGCTCGAGCAGTTCGAGTGGATGGGCGTTGACCAGACCAATGCGCTCTCGGTCCTGCAGCTGACGACGTTCCGAGCGACCCACAAGAAGTCGATGACACCGGAGCAGCGCGTCCTCGTCGACAGCGCGTTGGCTTATTCACGAACCAAGGAATACAAGACCGCTCTCGAGACTTTCGGCGCCATGGCTAGCACATCCTACACCTTGTGGAGCACGTTGCCGCCGACGTGGACCGCGACGGCGGGAGCCGTCTCGTTCGGCGTGCGCGGCCTTGTTTTCGGAACGCAAGCCATATTCCCCAACGCGACCGCGGCCCACAAACCATTCGGGCGGTTCCTCAACGCGCTGGGCGGGGCCACATTCATTGCCGCGGCACCAGGTGCAGCGACTGGCCTGGTGCAGGGTAAGGATCTTGTCGTCAACAGCACTTTCACGCTGGGCAATATGGTCTACGGCACCAAGTCGATGCTGCAGTCCTTCACCGGCAGGCCAGTGATCCGGAATCTGGCCGAATATCTGGCTGGCCCGGGATATGTGCTTGGCTGCGCCGTCTATACGGTCAACTCCTGGCCGGCACCGATCGCGACCGTAGCCGGGGCGATGTTCACATTCGGCTGCGCCGAGTTCTGGGCATCGGCGATCAGGACGGATCGGGTCAACAGCCGTTCGGTGCCGCGCGCCGATGCGGAAACCGCGGCGGCGGAAAAATCCGACAAGAAGTGGGCCGCGTGGGACCGGTGGACCCTTGGCATCACCTTCGGCGTCGGCATGCTGCTCTTCTCGCTGGATGCCCTGCTTGGCGAACCGTGGAATGCCGCGAAGCCCCCTCCGATCCCCGATCCGGAAAAATCGGACGACAAATCAGGGGTAGACGGCAAGCAGCCCGGTGATGGCACCGACAAGCCGGATCCTGGAACAAAGGAACCGCCGCAGACCTTCCCACAGCTTGTCGTTCTCGCCGATGATGGTCTGAACCTGCGTGCCCAGCCAAGCGGCAGCGCCGCGGTTGTAACCGTGCTGCAGCCGGGCAGCTTCGTCGAGCAGACTGCAAAGCCGTCGACCGACAGTACAGGAACGACGTGGCTTCCCGTTGAAGGTTACGGACCTGACGGCAAGATGCATACCGGCTGGGTTTCAGGCGATCTGGTGAAGGCTCATCCCGATGGCGCCAGCACTCCAGATGGCCGCACCAATCCCAAACTGGAGCAGAGCGGTTACCGCTGGGTGGACGTGAAAAGCGGCGACAGCATCCGACTCATTGCCACGACCAATTCGACGAACGTCGCCGATACCGTGGTGCTTAACATGGATCATATCCTGAGCCCGGACATAATCTTTGCCGGCGACCGCATCTATCTTCCGACCGCAACGGTCGGCTGATCGGGGTAAGGCGCTACTGAGCTCGCGCCCTGCCGGCGCGAACCGCATAGGTATGGGCGGTACAGGCGGCCAGTTGCGCTGCCTGTTCGGCCAGCGGATTGGACGGCTCGGACGAATAGGACGCCGTGAACTCCAGATCGGGCGGATGCCAGTCGCAATCCACGATGCGCAGTTTCGCGGCCATCGCGTGCTCGGTGACGACATCGTGCGGCAACGAGGCGATGCCGATCCCGGTCATTGCCATCTTCAGCGCGGCCGCGATCGAATTGGCTGGGAAAATGCGCGGCATCTCTTCGAGATCGCGGCTGAACTTACGGTAGAGTTCGGTGTAGGGCCGCGTGGTGCGGGCGTAGCTGATGATGGGGAAACGCGTCAGCTCGTTCAAGGGGAGTTTCCGGCCCTTCGGCAGATCCAGGTCGGGAGCACAGACCCAGACGAGCGGAAACGGTGGCATATCGATGTTCTCTATCGCATACTCCGTGACCGGACCTGCCAGCAACGCAAGATCGATGCGGTGCGACATCAGCTCGCTGCGCAACGTTGCCGATGAATCGACCAGGATATCCGCATCGACGAGCGGACAATGCGCCTGCAGCTGTTTGAGGAAATCGGGCAGCCAGGTGTGGACGATGGTTTCAGACACCCCGAGCCGCAGCACGCCGGTGGTTTCCGAAAGCGATTGGGCAATCAGCTGAAGCCGCTCGGCCACCTTGAGCACGCCCTGCGCTGAAGGAAGCAGCTGCTGGCCCTGGGCGGTCAATCGCACGGCGCTTGCCTGGCGCTCGAACAACCTCGTGCCCAGCGCTTCTTCAAGGCTGGCGATGCGCGTCGAGACGGCGGGCTGTGTGGTGTTCAGCCGCTCGGCGGCCTTGCGGAAGCTGCCGAAAGCGGCAACCAGAAGAAATGTTTCTAATTGCTTGATATTGAAAGGGATCATTGTATCGATCAAACATTCTGTGCCGCTGAAAAGGTGGCTCGTTGGCGGGGCCTCATTGTCTCACGATAACTTGCGCGCCAACCTGCGCGCGAGCGTAAAGGTCGATGATGTCCTCATTGGTCAAGCGAATGCATCCTGAGGAATTCGCATTGCCGACGGTCCAGGGCTGGTTGGTACCATGGATACGATAAAGTGTATTGCCGATGTAAAGGGCTCTGGCCCCGAGCGGATTGTTCGGGCCTCCAGCAACGTGAGCGGGTAACGATTTTCCGGTTGCCGCGACACGGCTGCGCATCTCCCGTGGTGGCCGCCAGTCCGGCCATTCCTTCTTGTCGGAGATCTTGTCGCGGCCGGCCCACGCGAAGCCTTCCTTGCCCACGCCAATCGCATAGCGCAGCGCCTTGCCATTGCCGAGCACATAGTAGAGCCGCCGTTCGCCCGTGTTGACGATGATCGATCCGGCCGGCTGCAGGTCACTGTAACGCACGACCTGTTTCGGAACGGGCGACCATGATGGCGGCGGACCTTCATCCTCCTCAGTGTCATCGGCCTGGCCGAGCGATGAGGGTGGGATCACCGCATTGGCAGCTTCGTCGTAGGTCCAACTGCGCGGATCGTAACCGGAACGGGTCTGCGCGGCGGCAGAGGCCGCGACGAACGCGAAAGCCGCGAACAACACAAACCTTCTTCGCATCCGAAGCGCTGACCGCGTTCCAGTCTTTATCCGGACCGCCACGGAACGCGAGCAGGCAGGGGGGGCGAGTCTTGTCGTCATCGAATGTCCGTTGTGGCCACGATCACCATCTCGTGATCCACGATTGGAGCGCACCATATCGTTTCTGCCAGGGCGCGCAACATTTGGAACTGATTATTCATTCGCAATCCAATTGGACTTCCCATTTCGACGCCTGCGCGATAGAGTGAAGCGGCGGGTGAATGTTGTATGGGCCAGTTTGGCGAGAGCTGGTCTTTTCTCGGTAGGGTCAATGTTGACGGGACTCGTTTCCTGCAATTCGGATCGACTGTCTTTCACCGCCGCCGTTTTGAAATCGGCAGGCGTCGCTGGCCTTGTCATTCTTGGCATTTCCGCTGTTCCCGCCTCGGCGGCCGAACCGCGCTGGCCGGATGGTCCATACAAATACATCACCGTCGACCAGTCGGTGCGGGATGCGCTGATCGAACTGGGACGCAACATGGGTGTGACTGTCCGGGTCAGCGACCAGGTGAAAGGGCGCCTGAGTGGGACCATGCCGACTGGCACCGCAAAGACGTTTCTCGATGAGTTGTGCAATCGCTACGGCCTTGTCTGGCATTTCGACGGCCTTGTCCTGAACGTGGCGACCGAGGCCGAGGTTCGCCACGAGACGATCCCGCTCGATGCCAATGCGGCTGCGGGAGCGGAAGAAAAGCTCACCAGGCTTGGCGTCATCGATCCGCGCTTTTCATTGAAGGTTTCGCAGCAGGACGATGTGGTTCAGGTGGCTGGCCCGCCTTCCTACATCGACCTCGTCAAGAAGACGCTCGGCATCTCGAACCACGCGAAACAAAGCGCGCAAAAAATTGTCCCGGTTCGGGTTTTTCGAGGCAGGCAGGCGGAATCCCAGACCTTTTCCGCTGAAAAGCCGAAACAAGGGCAGGAGGCACGCTGATGCAAATTGCACCGATTGGAGCGCTGGAAGTCGCGCTTTCAAACATGTCCACGGGTATCAACCTGCAGCAGCAGGTTGCGGCTGGTTCGAGCACGCGGCCGGGCAATGGCTCGAATGCCGCGGACCCAAAATCGCAGGTTCTGAAAGCAAAGAAATCCGAGCAGGCGGGTACCGCGACAGGCATCAGCCAGCAGGTGGCGCAGGATGCGCCGCTGACCGCCGCATCGACAGCTGCGCGGCAGCAAAATCTGGAGCCGATCGATGCGACCAGCGAGCACAGGCTGTTCGAATATCTGACCCAGGTGGAAAAATCGGGGGGCGGGCAGGGTTCCGACACGTCCGCTCTGCTCGGCTCCGCCGTGAAATCACTGGAAGGGACGATGCAGAGAGTGCAGGCGGCTCTCAAGGAGGCCGGCGTCCGCGCGGATGGTAAGACGGATGGCAATCAAGACGTGGCCGGAGCCGCGGAAGGCGAGGAAAACGACGCGCCCGCCAAAAGCGCCGAGCAGCTGCTGAGCCGTTCGATCTCGATCATGTGGGCCGCCGCCAATCTCGAAGTGGTGACCAGCAGCGTGACGGCCGTCACGTCGTCCACGAGTACCCTTATCAAGCAGCAATAGGCATTCGCGGTGGTCGGGAAGTTGATATCGTCGCTCTTGCACCCGTTTGCGCCGCATCGTTTCGGGAAGTGGCTGCGCGCGATGCTGGCTGTTTCAGCCATGCTCGTTCTGCAGGCCTGTTCCGTGGAACTCTATTCCGGGCTCAATCAGCGGCAGGCAAACGAGATCGTCGCGACCTTGATCCGTCACGGCATTCCTGCCCAGCGCGAGGCCGGCAAGGACGGAACGATGACCGTCCTCGTCGAGAAGGATCGTTTCGCCGAAGCGATGGCGCTCCTGGACGAGAGCGGCCTGCCCAAACAGGAATTCCAGACGCTCGGCGATGTCTTCAAGCGCAGCGGTATCGTCTCGTCTCCCGCTGAAGAGCGGGCGACGATGATCTATGGCCTGAGCCAGGAGCTTTCGCGCACGATATCGGAAATCGACGGCGTGCTGTCGGCACGCGTTCATCTGGTGCTCCCCGAAAACGATCCACTCAAGCAAGGAATGGTGCCGTCATCGGCGTCGGTCTTCATCCGTCACCGCGCCTCCGTGTCGATGAACGAACTGATCCCGCAGGTGAAGATGCTGGTAGCCAAGGGTGTCGCTGGGCTCACCTATGACAATGTATCGGTGACGCTGGTGCCGGTAGCAGCATCGCCGGAGCCACCAACGGGCGAAACCGGCTTCACCTCGTTCCTGGGTCTATGGCTTCACCCCGACAGCGTGGCGGCGGCGCAGTGGCTGTTCTACGGGATGATGGCTGTCATTGCCGCCCTTGCGGGATGGCTGGTCTATCAGCGGTGGTACCGGCGGCCTGGCGTTTACGCGCTCGAAGTGCCGGCGGCGCCGGCTAAGAAAGCGTGACGCCGTTGACCGTGCGAGAGGAAACCGTCCGGTCGGATTGGCGGGAATTCTGGTCGAATCCCGCCAGCTATGCCGATGCCGGCTGGTTGTCCGAATGTTTCGACGGCCAGATCGGTTTCGACGCATGCGAGCGCATGCTCGAGACACCGCGGCTAAAGGCGAGGCTGTCGAAACTCCTGGCCGAACGCCACGACTTGACGCTGAAGGACTTGCCTCGGCTGCCGGAGCAAACCGATCGGCAAATCGCGCTTGCTTCGGGCGACGAACTCGAAAGGCTCGCCTTGCGCGCCGGTGCCATTTATTGGGCGAACAGCCTTGCCGCAGTTATCGACGGGCGTCAGGCCGGCGCGATCCAGGCGGCTCTTGGCCCCGAACTTTGCGCTCTTGCCGTGGCCAACCGCGATATCTCAGGTCCGGTCAGGCCACTGGAACCGCTGGACGATTTAAGCGGCAGGTTTTTTGCCGACGGCTTGAGCTGCCTCGAATCATGGCTACAGGAGGTGTCACCACAGCTCGCCAAACGGGTGCGTTTGAAGCTCGCGAACGGGCTGCCCGGTCTGGGTGACGCCAGGCAAGTCGCGGAACTCGGCGCGCGCATCCTGCGCCGCGCGATGGAATAGCCCCAGATGTCGAGTGCGGACGCCACCTGGACCACATTGCCACGGCCGCGCGCGCGCATTTTGCGCGCGGAGGAAGTGCGCGCTTGGCAGGACGGCCATGCGTTTGTCGAAACGGCCAAGGCGGAAGCACGAAAGCTGAGCGATGCCGCCAAGCGCGCCTATGCCGCCGAATACGCCCAGGGCTACAAGGACGGCAAGGCACAGGGCGAGGTCGACGCCACGCGGCTGGTCGCCGGCACTTCCGCCAAGGTCGATCGCTATCTGGCAGGCCTTGAGGCGGAAGTCGCAGGTCTCGCACTGGACGTTGTGCGCCGCGTGCTTGGGGAATTCGACGTTGGCACGCTGGTCGCCCGCGCGGCGATGCAGGCAATTTCGGAAGTCCGGCGCGCCAAATACCTGAAGTTTCGCGTCCACCCGCAGAACCTCGCCCGGTTGCGTGACGAGTTGAATGCCGTTCTGCGGGACAGTGACCTTGCCATGTCGGTGGAAATCGACGCCGACGACACATTGGCATTGGGAGCATGCATTCTTTCCACGGACATCGCCGTGATCGATGCTGGCATCGAGGCGCAGCTTGAAGCGATCTCCGCTGCGATAGCCTCCAAATCGCGGGAGGCTTCGTGACAGGGGAACGTGCAGCCGTCGAAGATCGCCTGGCTTCAATCATGCCCGGCTTGCGCTCGGGGCTGGTCGAGGATGCCAGCCGGCCGAAAAAGGGGCGCGTGCAACGTGTCATCGGCACGGTCATCCACGCCTCTGTCGTGGAAGCCAGGATCGGCGAGATCTGCGAATTGGTGGATCGCAGAACCGGCCGAACCATGAAGGCGGAGGTGGTCGGACTTCTCGAAGAGGCTGCCATCCTCGTTCCGCTCGGTGATCTGGCCGGTTTGTCGGGCTTGACCGAGGTCGTGCCCACCAGAAGGGATCAACAGGTGCCGGTTGGCCCCGGCTTGCTGGGCAGGGTCATCAACGCGTTCGGCGAACCGCTCGACGGAAAGCCGCTTTCGCTGGACGGCGCGTATCCCGTTCATGCCTATCCGCCACCGCCGCTGCAGCGCGGGCTGATATCGGAGCCGATCCAGCTCGGCATCCGTGCCATCGATGGCATGTTGATGTGTGCAAGGGGGCAACGCATCGGCATTTTCGGCGAACCCGGCGTCGGCAAATCGATCCTGCTGTCGAATATCGTCTCCGCCACCGATGCCGATGTCGCAGTGGTTGCCCTCGTCGGCGAACGCGGGCGTGAGGTTCGCGAATTCGTCGAGCGGCAGCTCGGAGCGGAAGGATTGGCGCGCGCGGTCGTTGTGGTTGCGACATCCGATCGGCCCGCTATCGAGCGCGTCAAGGCGGCCTATGTCGCCACCACGATTGCTGAATATTTCCGCGATCAGGGCAAGCATGTGCTGCTGGCCATGGACAACATTACCCGTTTTGCGCGCGCGCAACGCGAGATCGGCCTGGCGTCGGGCGAGCCGCCGACACGCCGCGGCTTTCCGTCGTCGCTGTTTGCAGCTTTGCCGCGCCTGCTTGAACGGTCGGGTCCCGGCCAGATCGGCTCGATCACCGGCCTCTACAGCGTTCTTCTGGAAGGCGATGGGACCTTCGATCCCGTGGCCGAGGAGGTACAGGCCTTGCTCGATGGTCATATCTTCCTGTCCAGCGAGCTGGCGCAGCGCAACCATTTTCCGGCAGTCGACGTGCTGCGCAGCCGCAGCCGATTGATGGAAACGGTCGCGCCTGGCCAGCACAGGGCGGACGCCGCGCGACTCAGGCAGCTCATGGCACGCTACGCCGATATCGAGCTGCTGGTGCGTGTTGGCGAGTACAAAGCCGGCAGCGATGCGCTGGCCGATGAAGCCATGAGCAAGATCGACGCCATCAATGGCTTTCTGCAGCAGGCCTCGGTGCAGAACGAAAACATGGAGGCAACGCGCCAGCGCATGCGGGAGATCGTCGGTGGATAAAAGTGAGATGATCGCCCAATTGCGCAAACTCAGGCAGCGCCGGGAAGACCATGCGCGCGACATCGTTTCCGCTCATCGGGTCGGCGTCGACGAAGCCAGACAAGATGTTGAAATGGCGTCGCAAATGCTCGCCGAGCACATGCGAAGGGCAATTGACGAGCAGAACGCGGCCGTCTCGGGGCTCGCCAATCGGGTGGTGAAGGCAGCCGAGCTCCATTTGGCGCAGAGCCGCTACGAGGCATCGTTCGCGAAAGCCGGCCAAATCAAAGCGCGGGGCGAGACGGCAACCCTCGTCCAGCGCGAACGCGAAGCGGGATTGGCCGCGGCCCGGCACCGATACCTGCAGAGCCGGAAAGCCCTGATGAAGCTGGAGAAACTGGCGGATCAACTTGACAAGCGAGCGGCCGTGCGTCGTGCCGCCGAAGCCGAGCTCCTCGATGAGGACCGCATGCCGCGCGCAAACAATGATGTTCGATGATCGTGCAGGTGGCAGTTCGATGTCTCGAGCCCTGACGACAGCGAAGGCTGCCACGCGGCGCAAACCCGCTGGGCGAAATCTCAACGGCGCTCTCATCACCGATGCTCTGGATCTGGCAAGGGTTTCGGCGGAACAGGTCGTGGCCCTGAACACCTTCTATAAACACCGTCGCGCGGCCGACATCACCCTGGCCGGACAGCCGGCGAAGATCGTAACCGACTGGTCGGCCGCCCAATCCGATGATCAGCCATCATGCACGCTGCGCTTCAAGATCGGAGAACATTCCGCCGAGCTTTCCGTGCCGCTCTCGCTCACCGAGCAGTTGCTGGCCACGGTGGACAAGACGGCAAGGCTAGGGACCCTTTTGCCTCAACACGCGGCTCTCCTTCTGGAAACTGCCATGGCCGACCAACTCGACTGGTTCGAAGCGAAGCTGCAGGCTCCGATAGAACTCGCCACAGTCGAAAAGCGAGAGCCGCCGGCTGAGGCGGCGCCATTCGGCTTTGTTTTGTCTGTCGGCGAACAACCGGCGAAGTGCGCCCTGCGACTGAATGACGGCGAGTTGCTTTCAAGGCTTAGCAAACTTCTGGACGAAACAGACCGCAGCGAAGCTTCGTTTCCGGCCGCGCTGCCTGTGCCGGTTCGCCTGTGGTGCGATGTTCTCGCCACCAGCCTCGGCGAAGTGAGGGAGTTGGAGCCAGGCGATGTCGTGTTGTTTGCCGAACAAGCGGAGGCAGTGCTTGTCATCGGCGACAGGCTGATCGCGCCCGTCAGCATAAGCGCGTCAGGGACACAGCTGTCTGCCGCACCAGCCGTTATTGCCGGATCGAAATGGGAGTGGATGATGGGTCAGGACACTGGAACCGCAAGCCAGGCGCTGGACGATGCGACACTCGACGATCTGCCGGTTGCGCTGGCGTTCGAGGTCGGCCGCAAGGCAATGCCGCTTGGCGACATCCGAAAACTGAGCGCCGGCGCCATCGTGCAGTTGGACGCAACCGGACAGGGCGTGGACATCCTGGCCAATGGCAAGCGGGTCGGGCAGGGCGAAATGGTCAGGATAGGCGAAAGCCTTGGCGTGCGGGTCACCCGCATGTTCGACAATGCTTGAAGCTTCGCCAAATCTCCTCGGAATTCTGGTTGCGGTCGGCTTTGTCGGCCTGCTGCCGCTCGCCGTCGTCACCATGACGGGATTCCTGAAGATTTCGGTGGTGCTGTTTCTCATCCGCAATGCCCTTGGCGTGCAGCAGATGCCCCCGAATCTCGTGCTTTATGGGATCGCGCTGGTGCTGACGGTCTATGTCACCACCCCGCTGATCAGTGAAATGGGGACAAGGCTGCAGGAAGGGCAAGTGCAGTTCCAGACCACGGACGATCTTGCCCGCGCCGCGCAGTTGGTAAAACAGCCTCTGCAGCAGCACCTGATCAAATTCACCCAACCGCGCGAACGCCAGTTCTTTCTCGACGGAACCGCGCGCCTGTGGCCCGAGCAGGCGCGCCAGAATGTCAAGGACGACGACCTTTCCATCCTGGTTCCGGCCTTTGTCGCTTCGGAGCTTACCCGGGCCTTCGAGATCGGGTTCCTGCTCTACATACCCTTCCTGATCATCGACATCGTCGTTGCCAACATCCTCATGACGCTCGGCATGATCATGGTTTCGCCGGTGCTGATCTCGATCCCACTGAAACTACTGCTTTTCGTCGCCATAGACGGCTGGTCGCGGCTGATGCACGGCCTCATTCTCAGTTACAGCTGACGCAGGGGCGGCGCGTGAACAGCGATTTCATCCTCACGAAAGTCCAGAATGCGCTGATAACGGTGCTGCTCGCCTCCAGTCCGGCCATCATAGCAGCCTTGGCCGTCGGGCTTTTGGTCGGACTCGCCCAGGCTTTGACGCAGATCCAGGATCAGTCTCTGCCGCAGACGATCAAGCTGGTCGTGATCCTCGTGGTCATCATCGTCGTCGGCCCGCTGATTGCCCAGCAGATCGCCGAACAGGCCTCGGCGGTGTTTGACGAATTTCCGTCCGCGACCCGGTGATGCCGCACCATGCAGGTCGAACCGCTCTTCGCATCGCTCAGGGACCTGCAGCTCTATCTTCTGGCGGGAGCCTTCGTGTTGGCGCGCCTCGGCGGCTTCATGCTGATGATGCCGTTGTTCTCGCGCGTACCGCTGTCGGGACTGTTGCGCAACGGCGTTGCGCTGGCGCTTGCGGTCCCGATCCTGCCGATGCTCGTGCACACGCTGGCAGGGCAACCGATCGCCGGCGCGATGATCGTAATCTACATCCTCAAGGAGCTCCTGGTTGGCATGGCACTGGGGTTGGCGATGGGCGTGCCCTTCTGGGCCGCGGAAGCAGCAGGCGATATCCTCGACCTGCAGCGCGGTTCGTCCATGGGAACCTTGATCGACCCGATGATGACGCACGAGACCAGCGCCACCGGCACGCTGCTCGCCATCATCATGATCGCGATCTATCTAGCGGCAGGCGGGCTGGAACTGTCGTTGAATGCCGTCTACGACAGTTACGGTCTCTGGCCGGTCGAACGGCTGATGCCGGTGTTCAGCGGGGGTGCCGCCGGAATTTTCCTTGGTCTGTTGAACCAACTTCTGAAAATGGCGCTGACGCTGGCGTTTCCTCTCATCGTCAGCATGTTGCTGTCCGATATCGTGCTGGCCTTTCTGGCGCGCGCCTCGCCGCATTTCAATGTCTTCAGCCTGTCGCTGATCGTAAAGACGCTGGTCTTCTGCTTCGTCTTCGTCCTCTACGCGGCCTTTCTTTTATCCTACATGAACCGCGATCTCGGCTTCCTGCATGAGGCGATACGGCAGATCAAATTGCTCAGCTGTTTGGAGTGCCGATGAAAGCCACGATGCGTCGGCTAATAAACGCAATTTATTGTCAGGAGAAAATTCTGGCAATTTGACAATCGGCGTTGCCGGCCATGATTTAGTGCTTCCTGAAAGTCTTAAGCAACGCGGACTGCCTCGAAGCATGGGACGTCTGACCGGCTCAATCGTTGAAGATTTACGGCTGGTCGAGCCCGACCGGTTGCGCCGACTGGTGAGGGTCGGAGCCTATCGAGGCACAACAAGTGGACTGGCGCGCGGCAAGCTGCAGGCGAATGTCGTGATCGTGCCGCAACGTTTCGCCGGCGATTTTCACAAGTTCTGCCTCGCCAACCCGAAGGCGTGTCCGCTGGTCGGGCTCGGTCGTGCAGGCAGCCCGTTTGTTCCGGCGCTCGGCAACATCGACATCCGCACCGATGCCCCGCAATACAGTATCTTCTGCTACGGCGAGTTCATGCACCATGCCACCCACATCGTCGATCTGTGGCGACAGGATTTCTCTGCTTTCGCGCTTGGCAGCTCCCTGAATTTCGAGCCGACGCTGGTGGAGAAGGGGGTGCGGCTGCGCCACGGAGGCATCAGCGGACCGGTGCCGAAATACCGCACCGGGATCAGAAGCCGCGCGATCGGCCCGTTTGGCGGCAAGCTGGTCGTCGCGATGCGCGCCATCAGGCGCTGCGACGTCGACAAGGTGCGGGCGATAACCGCGCGCTTTCCCAACGCTCATGGTTCCCCCTTTCATATTGGGGATCCTTCCATCCTAGGCATAACCGATCTCGACTCGCCCGATTGGGGCGCTGCTATCGACCTGAGTGACGAGGAAGTTCCCGTATTCTGGGCAAGCAGCGTGACGGCGCAGGAAGCTCTGAAGCAGGCGGAACTGGCGATAGCCATCACCGCATCTCCGGGCCATCTGCTGATCACCGATGTGGACGCCATGGTCCGCAAAGGAACCGCAAAGGTCGCCTGAAAGCCAAAGGCTCGCGGAATTAACGCGTCGGTTTCTCCTCGGGGCGCTGGCAAATGAGCCCGGAGAGGGAACGGCCTCTCCAGCAATCGATCAACTCAAACTCAAACGGGCTGTCCCCTCTGAGACAGACAGCCATGCCGCCGCAACGCTATTTTACGCCATAGGCCGCGAATGCTTCCGGCGCTATGTCATGGATGAACGCGAATCTCTTGAAAATCTAGAAAAGAACCTTTTTCAGCTTATTTCAGCCGGCTATCAAGGTATAGGAAACAATCGGTCCACGCATTGAGGCGGGTTCTGGCCGCGTCGGGGCCCAATGCCGAAGCGAAACTGACGGCGCGGGGCTTGGCGTGTGTGGGTTGATCGTAGACTAGGCGTGTCGAGTTTTTGGAAGCCAAATCTCGATCGACAGACCTATCTCGCGATCGTCCGACACGACGGCATCGCCGCCATGTGCATTGGCAATGGCTTTCACAATCGGAAGGCCAAGTCCCGATCCCCCGCTTGATCGTGCCCTTGAATCATCACCCCGCCAGAAGCGCTCGAAGACACGCTTTTTTGACGAGGCAGGTAGTCCCGGGCCGTTGTCGCTACACCGGATGAGCCCTCGATCCTTCGTCGCGCGTGTCTCGACCACCAAGACACTGCCTGGGGCATAGCGGCGCGCATTATCCAGGATCGCAAGCAGAGCTTGCCGGATTCTGGCCTGATCGGCGAAGACGATCGCGCGCCCGAGATCGCGTTTGACCGTAATTCCGGCGTTTGCCAACTCTTGCTCGATCGAAGTCGTCGCAATATCGGCTTCCTTCGCAAGATCGATTTCGGCAAGCTTGAGTTCAAGCCTGCCTGCACTCGAAAGCCCGAGAGTTCTCAAATCTTCGACGATCCGCGCAAGGTCGTCGACGTGAGCAATCAAGCGACCATAGAATTCGGGACTCGGTTCGTAAGCGCCATCTGAAAGACCTTGGAGACGGCCTCGCAGAATGGTCAAGGGTGTGCGCAGTTCATGCGCAATCGCGGAATTTGAATATCGAAGCTCGGCCTCGGCGTTTTCCAATCGTTCAGCCATAGCATTGAAGTCCGTGATCAGGCTCTCCGCCTCACTGAACGCTCTCTTGGTGCCTTCCGCGCGCGCGGAAAAATCACCGTTTGCGATCGAGCGAACCGTCGTCGCAACTGATTTCAGCGGCGATACGATTCTCTGCGCTTGGAGCCATCCAACGATCGCAGCTGAACTGACACCGACGGCCAAAATCAGTCCGAGCACGACAAGGTCGCTCATCTGCAACTTGTCGGTCATGGCCTCTGCGGGAAACAGCCAGTCGTATAGCCAATAGTAAGCGATCCAGCCAAAAAACATCACAGCGAAAGCCCCGAGTGTCAGCGCGCTCATCGCGCGAAACAACTGACGGTTCAGACTGCTGGCCACGACCATTCCTCAAATTTGTATCCGATGTCCTGCAACGCCGATCAAAATAGCCGGTTTGCCCGCGCACGGCTGAATTCACGATCGGCCACGTAATCGAACGCCTAAACATCGAAATGCTTAGTCTGACAGTTGGGATGCTTTCTCGCGCAAGTCGGTGCCTGATGACCCTTTTTCCTATTCGTCATCGAAGGTGAGGGCCAGACATTGTGCCGCGCATTCTTTCCCGCCTCGGTTCTCAACTGAAGACTCCTTCATTTTAAGTCAACAGGAGATCGGATGTCTTGATACAAGCTGCGCGCAATCTGCGCGGTTGGCGAACGCAAGATGCCGATAAGCTCAGCGAGGGGCATTTACCTCAAGCAAGAGACAAACATGTTCGCCCGCCATTTTACCATCATCTGCCTTTGCATCTGTGCTTTTGCCCTCATGTTTTCCGCGCTGGTGGAGTCTGCAAAGCGAAAGGAGCGAGTGCCAACACCGATCTCGTTGCGGGACCTCCGCGCAAGACCCGACGGGTAGTCTAAACGATCATGATCGTGGTCAGCGATGCTCTATGATTCGTATCTGGAAGGTTTGCGGTCACTGGCCCTGCTGAATGGTCAAATGAGTTTCTGTGCGTCTTTGTTGATAGCCAGTGCAGATCGTGTTGAGGTTTCGTTGAGCTGCCAAGCATGCCCTTGACCTTCCCGATGGCTGAACGTCTCTAGAACGGATTGGAGTCGGGAAACCGTTATGGACAACGCGCTGATCCTCATTATCGAGGACGAGTCGGAAATCACTGAAATACTCGAGACGTACTTTGTTCGTGAAGGTTTTCGTACCATCGGTGCCGGCGACGGCACCATCGGCCTTGCCCACTACCATCGCCTCAAGCCCGATCTCATTGTTCTTGACGTCAAGTTGCCCGGTCAGGATGGCTACGAGGTTCTCGCGGCCGTCCGTCGGCATAGCGACACGCCGGTCATCATGGTCACCGCGCTTGCCGAAGACCTGGACAAACTGCAGGCCCTGAGGATTGGCGCCGATGACTATGTCGTCAAACCCTTCAATCCGTTGGAGGTTGTCGCCCGCGCCAAGGCTGTCCTTCGGCGAACGAAGGGCCGCGATACGCGCCAACTGTTCCGCGTTGGCCCCTTGACGATAGATCCCTGCGCATATCGGGCATTGATCGAACGCTCGTCGGGTTCGACAGTATTGGAATTGACGCGCACTGAATTCAGGCTGCTCGCTCACATGGCTGGTTCTCCGAACCGCGTGTTCGAGCGTTCTGAACTGGTTGATGCCTGTCTGCCGGAGGGAGAGGCACTGGAACGCACCGTTGACAGCCACATCAGCAACCTTCGACGCAAACTTTCCCTAGCCGGTGCCAACTGGTTGTTGGATGGTGTCCGCGGTGTGGGATACAGACTGAGCGACCGCGATGGCTAGAATCGCGAATACTGGAAGGCGAGGCCGTCGCGTGCTTTGCGGTTTGCCCGTAACCCTCTCATAAAAAGGGTAGCGTCGCACCAAGCTGCTAGGCGGTTGCGGTGTCCTCTTTCGCGTTCCGGAAGCAAGTCCGAATTGCCGGGCCAGTGATTTTCCGGTGAGGTCATCCTGGCCTCAAACCGACAATTTCGGCGAAGCGCGCAAACAGGCCAGCTTGTGATTTGATGCCCAACTTGCGGTAGATGTTGCGTCGATGGACCTTAACCGTTCCCGGGGCAACACGCATCATGCGCGCGGCCGACTCCGTGGAATAACCTTGAAGGACCAGATCGACGACCTGTTTTTCGCGGGACGTGAGCGAAAGGCTCTTCCAGATATCGGCGCGCTCAAACTCGTCGGAGCGCTGGACTGCTCCTCCCTTTGCTTTTTCATGAGTGGACCGGATGGAGGGAAGTTGCGGCCATCGCAGGCGGCATAGGCTGATCACCGCTGGGGCCATATCTCGCAGCAGACGGGTATCGGCCGTGCCAAACGGTCCGGATGAACGCAGCCGCATCAGGGACAGAACAAGTGCCTCCTTGTCAGCAAGTGGAACGAAAAAGCCGACTTCCTCGGCCAGTTTCGTCTGGCTGTAATAGGACCTGTAATACTCACTGGTGTAGAACCGGTCGGGGGCGAGTTCTCGCATCCGCCAAAAGCCTTCCTTCCGCTCCACCGCTGCATGGTGAAACGGATCCAGAAGGTAGGGGCCCGCTTGATAGAGCGTCACGAAGATGTGGCTCTCTGCGGGGGAAAAGGTCTCATACAGCGCAGGCGGTCGTGTCGACCCGCGGTAGCCAAAAATCACGCAATGGTCAAAGCGGACGTGGCGCCCCAACCAATTGACGGCGGCTTGGCCGAAACAGGGCGCTTCAGCTTGCCGGGCGGCATCCACGACCTGGGCGAGATAATGAAAGTCCCCGCTGCGGGAAGAAGATTCTGCCAATCATATACCCCTCGAATGGAGAAAATCGCAGGTACATACCACCAGCGAGGTATATACGAACAAGGATTGGCTTTGCTAGCCTTCGAAAAGCAAATGTTGTCCGGAGATTGCCCATTGGTTGCAACGCCGGTTTCTGATGTCCAATTTCGCAATGTGACCAAACGCTACGGCAGCGTGACGGCAGTAAGCGGTATTGACCTTGCGGTGCCGCCTGCTGCTTTCGTAGCCCTTCTTGGCCCATCCGGATGCGGCAAGACGACCTGCCTGCGGATGATCGGCGGCTTCGAGCAGCCGAGCGAGGGCCAGGTGCTGATCCGTGGCGCCGATATGGCAGGCGTTCAGCCCTATCGGCGTCCAGTCAATATGGTGTTCCAGCACTACGCTCTTTTCCCCCACTTGAATGTCGAAGAAAACATCAGCTACGGGCTGCGCCAGGCACGGCCGCGGCTTGCCGCACGCGACATCCATTTCAGGGCCGACGAGGCACTCGCCATGGTTCGGCTCGCTGGCTATGGCCAACGCAAGGTTCATGAACTTTCGGGCGGCCAGCAGCAACGCGTCGCGCTGGCAAGGGCAATCGTCAACAAGCCAACAGTCCTGCTGCTCGACGAGCCATTGGCTGCGCTCGACAAGAAACTGCGCACGGACATGCAGATCGAGTTGCAGAACCTGCAGCGCGAGCTTGGCATCACCTTTGTCCTGGTCACCCACGACCAGGAGGAAGCACTTTCAATGAGCGATCTCGTCTGCGTCATGAATGGTGGGCGTATCGTTCAACTGGGGCAGCCGAACGCGATCTACAATGAACCCGCCGATCTGTTCGTCGCAGGGTTTGTCGGCAAGACGAACCTGCTTTCGGGCAAGGTGGCGGGCAATTTCGTCGACGCCGTCGACGTGGTTCTTGCCAACGGCACGGTGATCCCTGCGCGAAAGAACACGCCGCTGGCGATGGGTGAAGCCGTCTCTGTGAGCGTGCGTCCCGAGGCCGTGCGCCTCGTACCACCGCGACAGGACGGTCTCGAGGGGACCATCGCCAATCGCATCTTCCTCGGCTCGACGATCGAATACGCCATCCAGGTGCCAGGCATCGGCATACTTCTTGCGAGCGCCAGTCACAGCGGCGACGCCTTGTTCGCGCCGGGTCAGATCGCCTCCATCGCCTTTAATCCCAATGCGCCGATGGCGTTTGCGGGCACTAAAAACAACGAAATCACACAGAGGGAACGCAACCATGCCGAAATCATATCGGGACGGCCTGCCGATTAAAGCCGAAGAATTCGTTGATCAGTTGATGCGCCTCAGGCGCGGTTCCATCAGCCGCCGCCATTTCCTTGGCGTGACCGGCCTCGGCCTGGCGACCGCGGTCATGGGACAAAAGCTTGGTTTGTTGGCATCTCATGCGCACGCCGAAAATCTCGGCGACCGCATGTCGATCGCCACCTGGCCGAATTATCACGACCCAGCCACTTTTGAGAATTTCAAAGCCAAGACTGGCGTTGCCGTCGAAGTCAACGTGTTCGGCTCCAATGAAGAAATGCTGGCCAAACTGCAGGCCGGCGGCTCGGGCTGGAGCCTGTTCGTGCCGACCAACTACACCATTTCGACCTACAACAAGCTTGGACTGATCGAAGAACTCGACATGTCAATGCTACCCAATTTCTCCGCCGCGTCCGAGAGCCCGCGTTTCACCAAGGAAGGGCAGATCGCCGGCAAGACCTATGCCGTGCCCAAGAATTGGGGGACGACAGGTTTTTCGGTCAACACCAAGAAAATCACAAAGCCGCTGGCCAGCTGGAAGGACTTCTTTGACGTCCTGCAGAACGAGGCCGACGGGCGCGGCATGGTGCATGACTATCAACTGACGACGATCGGCAGCGCCCTGGTTTCGCTTGGCTATGATTTCAATTCCATCAAGCCGGACGAACTCGCCAAGGCCGAAGAACTGCTGATCAAGGTCAAGCCGCACCTCTTCGCGATCAACAGCGACTATCAGCCGGCGATGCGCGCAACCGATGCCTGGATCAGCATGTGCTGGACAAACGACGGTGCACAACTCAACCGCGATATGCCGGAACTGGCCTATGTGCTGGGCAAGGACGGTGGCGAGATTTGGACAGATTACTACGCCATTCCCAAGGACGCGCCCAACAAGGCTGCCGGCTATGCGCTGCTCAACTATCTGATGGACCCGGCCAACGCTGCAAAGGAGCACACCGCCAATGGCGCGCCGGCTACGGACAGCCGCGTGCTCGCCCTGCTGCCGACCAATGTCACCTCCAACAAGATTGTCTATCCGGAAGAAGCCTCGCTCACTCCGCTTGAATTCGGAGCAGCGGTAACCCTCACAGATCCTAGCCGCGCCGAAGTCATGGCGCGTTTCAAGGCAGCGTAGTCCAGCCACGCCAACGAGGCGGTGTACTCTCGGCAAAGGTGCGCCCCGCCGGGAGAGGGAACTGTTGGGATGCAAGCAAGCACGGCTCGCCAAAATCTTGTCACTGCGACGCTGCTGGCGCCGAGTGCCTTGTGGCTATTCATCTTTCTGGTTCTGCCCTTTGTCGCCATCGTGGTCTTCAGCCTTGGCGAACGGGCTCCGGAAGGTGGGTATCAAGCCGCCTTTACGCTTGCCCAGTATGCGAACCTGCCGGCTCGCGCCACTGCCTTCTGGAACACGATGATCCTTGCCCCGGTCGGCGCTTTTGCCTGCCTCGTGGTTGCCTATCCGGTCGCCTATTATCTTGCCATGCGCGCATCTCAGCGCTGGCGGCTGGTGCTGCTTGCCCTGATTGTCATCCCATTCTGGACAAGCCTTTTGATGCGCACTTACGCCTGGATGTACATTCTGGGCGGGCGAGGGATACCGGCGCTGCTGTCACTTGTGGGGATCGAGGATGTCCGGCTGATCAACACGCCAGGCGCAGTGCTGCTCGGTATTGTTTACGGTTATCTGCCGCTGATGATCCTGCCGATCTATGTCAGCCTGGAGCGTCTCGACAAGCGGCTGCTCGAGGCCTCCTCTGATCTGGGCGCGACGCCCCTCTCCACCTTTGTCGGCGTAACGCTTCGCTTGTCATTGCCCGGCGTCACCACCGGCTTCTCCCTGGTGATGATCCTGCTGCTGGGAGAGTACCTCATTCCGACGTTGCTCGGTGGCGGCAAGGTCTTTTTCATCGGTAATGCGTTGGTCGATCTCTTCCTGCAATCGCGCAACTGGCCGTTCGGTTCGGCAATTGCGGTAACCCTGGTCCTTGTCTCGGTCGCAGTACTGGCGATCGCCGGTCGTGTCTCCAATCGGCTTGCCGGCTCCCGCCAGGTGGATTTGATCTGATGCGTGCCTTCGTCATCGCCGTTTTTGCCTTCCTTTACCTGCCGATCGTGCTGGTGGTGCTGTTTTCGTTTATCGCAGGCCGACACGCCAGCGATTTCACCGGGTTTTCAACCCAGTGGTACGGCTTAGCGCTGTCCAATCCGTTTTTGACCGAAGCGCTGAAGAACAGCCTGTTTGTCGCGACCTTCAGCGCACTGCTCGCGGCGATCTCTGGCACGGCAGCAGCACTTGGACTGACCCGCGTCGCGCCGCGCACCAGAGCGATATTCGACGCACTGCTGGGCGCTGCGATCGTTGTTCCAGGGGTTGTCATCGGGATCGCTACTCTGGTCGCCCTGGTTCAGCTTTTCGCTGTGCTCAATCCCGTGGTCGCCTCACTGTGGCCTGGCGAACAACCCCCGAAACTCGCACTCGGTTACGGGTCGATCATTGCCGCGCATGGACTGTTTTCCATGGCCCTGGTGACCATGATCGTACGCACCCGGCTCGCGAGCCTCGACCGAAGCCTGGTTGAAGCGTCGGGGGATCTCTACGCGACACCGCTGACCACCTTCCGCTCCATAGTTCTTCCGCAAATCATGCCAGCGGTGCTGGCGGGCTTCCTGCTTGCCTTCACCTTTTCCTTTGACGATTTCATCATCGCCTTCTTCGTGGCGGGCTCGAAAACGACACTGCCCATCTACGTCTTTGCTTCGATCCGTCGCGGCGTTACGCCGGAAATCAACGCCATCGCCACGATCGTGCTCTTGGCTTCGGTGCTGATTGTGGTGCTTTCGCAAGTGCTGCTGCGACAGCGCCAAAAACCATCCGCTTGAAGGACAAGACATGATCCTTAAGGACCGTATCGCCGTTGTCACAGGTGCCGGCTCCGGCATCGGGCGCGCAGGTGCACTCAAGATGGCACAGGAAGGGGCCGTCGTCGTTGTCGCCGACCGGGAGGCAGCCAAAGGCGAAGTCACAGCCGCCGAGATCCGCAACGCCGGCGGCCAAGCCGCCGCGGTCGCCACGGATGTCGGCGACGATGTTCAGCTCGAGCGGTTGATCGAGGGCACATGCAAGGAATTCGGACGTATCGATATCCTGCACAACCATGCCGGCATCCAGGTGAGCGGTGCGCTGACCGAGGTCGAACAAGGCGGCATGGACGCGTCCTGGCATATCAATGTGAGAGCGCATTTCGTCGCTGCGCGATTGGCCATGCCTACGATGATCAGGCAAGGCGGTGGCGTCATCCTGAACACGGCCTCCAATTCGGGCGTGTTTTATGATCGCGGGATGATCGCCTATACAACCTCCAAACACGCCGTCGTGGCCATGACGCGGCAGATGGCGATCGACTACGCCATGCACAATGTCCGCGTAAATGCACTTTGCCCAGGTTGGGTCGATACCCCATTCAACGAGCCCTTCATCACCCAGAAGGGGGGGCGCGATGCGATCGAGACTTATGTCCGCGACAAGATCCCCATGGGGCGTTGGGCAACCGCGGAAGAGATCGCCGAAACAATACTGTTCCTCGTCTCCGATCGCTCGTCCTTCATGACTGGCCAGGCCCTGGTCGTCGATGGCGGCGAAAGCATCGCCTGAACCTTCTTGTCCTCACACAACAGGAAAAAAGCCAATGGCCATCACACGACGTGACTTTCTTGGTGGCACCGCTCTCGCCATTGCCGCGGGCTTAACCCCGTCGCATCAGCTTCGTGCCGAAACGCAACGCTACTATCCTCCAGCACTCACCGGTCTACGGGGCAGCCACCCCGGCTCCTTCGAAACTGTACACAGGCTGGCCCGGGAAGGAGAGACTTTCGATTTCAGCCAAGGTGCCGTCGAGGAAACCTACGATCTGGTTGTCATTGGCGGAGGCATCAGCGGACTTGCCGCAGCTTGGTTCTATCGCGAGGCGTTCGGCGAAAAATCCAGGATCCTCATTCTCGAAAATCACGACGATTTCGGCGGCCACGCCAAACGCAACGAATTCAGCGTGGACGGACACCCGCTGCTAATTGGATATGGCGGCAGCGAGTCGATTGAATCACCGAAAGCAAATTTCAGTAAGACCGTCGCGCGCTTGATGGAGAGCCTGGGCGTCAAACCCGCGCGCTTCGATACCGCATACGATTTGGGAATCTATGGCGACCTGGGATTGACGCATGGCGTGTTCTTTGACCGGGAGACATTCGGTGTCGACCGCCTGGTGGCTGGCAATCCGGTCACCAATGGCGCTGACCCAACGCCCGGAAACACCGCCAAGGCCAAGACCATTGCGGAATTCGTCGGCGAGTTCCCAATGTCGGATGACGCGAAAAAGCGATTGATCAAGTTTTTCGCTGACTCGAAGGATTATTTGGCCAACATGTCGCTCACGGAGAAACTGGAGCATCTGCAGACCACCAGCTATCGCGATTATCTCAAGATCGATGCTGGCCTTGGCGACGAGGCGGTGAAGTACTTCGAGGATATGACCCACGACTATTTCGCGCTCGGAACAGACGCGGTGCCTGCGGCCTCCGCCATGTTTTCCGGATATCCGGGTTTCGCGGGCCTGCTTCCCAAGCAAGGGGCCGACAAGGAGCCTTACATATATCATTTTCCCGATGGCAACGCCTCAATTGCGCGGCTTCTCGTACGCAACCTTGTTCCCGGCGTTGCACCGGGATCAACGATGGAAGACATCGTCCTGGCAGATTTCGATTATTCGAAACTTGACCAACCGGACCAACCTGTCCGTATCCGTCTACGCAGTGCCGCCGTGGGTGTTCGCAATCCAAAGGACGGCAAAGACCTCATCGACATCGGCTACGTTCAAGCCGACACCTTACATCGTGTTCAGTCGAAGCATTGTGTGCTCGCGTGCTACAACATGATTATTCCGTACCTGATGCCTGACTTGCCACAGAAACAAAAGGAAGCTCTGGCGGAAAGCGTCAAGGCTCCATTGGTTTACGTGAATGTCGCTATTCGTAACTGGCAATCATTCGTCAAACTCGGGGTTCAGCAGATCTACAGTCCTGCAGCCTTTTTTCCGCTGACGAAGCTCGATTATCCCGTCGCACTTGGCGGCTATTCCAATCCACGAAATCCTGATGAGCCTATGGTGCTACACTTGGTCCACGTTCCAACCGAACCAGGCCTAAGCAACATCGACCAGAATCGCGTTGGCCGACAGAAATTGCTGGAAATGACCTTTGAGGATTTCGAAAAGAAAGTGACGGATCAACTCGACAGGATGCTCGGCCAAGGTGGCTTCAATTCGAAGCGTGACATCGCCGCAATCACCGTAAACCGCTGGCCGCACGGTTATGCGCGCGGGGTCAATTCGTTGTTCGATAAGCCAGTTGATGGCCCTCAACCCTTTGAAGTGGCGCGCGCCCGCTTTGGAAAAGTAACGATTGCCAACTCCGATGCCGGATGGGTTGCTTTTTTCACCGAAGCCATCGACCAGGGTTGGCGTGCCGTCGACGAACTCAAATCAGCCTAAACCCATGCAGCGGGATTAAGGCCGTCAAGCCTTGCTGCCGCCGCAAAAGCGCGGTGGCCGGGCCGGCGGACTAGCGCACGATCGCGACCAAGAGCGTGCCGACCGCACCCGGCAAGACCTCGCTCGCCTGAGGGGGAGATCACCGAGGCGATCTATCAGCACGTTGTGATTTGGCGGAAGGAAGGGCTATCCAACGCGATGGCCAAATCGCTGGAAGCAAATGCGATCTGCATTTGCTGCTGACTATACCAGCGATCGCTGACTGGTCAGGACATCGAGCGTCGGTATGTTCAATCAGCGCCGGTCGCAGAAACGTCACGAAGTTTCATCCCTTTTCATACGATCTCTCCACGAAGTCTGCGCGACTGCTCCTTAGGTAGCTCGCCATCGCCGATCGTTTTTAGGGCGATGACCAATCGGGCAGCACTGACGCTGACCGATCTCATTCCTGGAAAGGGATTAGATATATGAAACTCCGCAAATCCATTCTCACCGCATCCGCCGTGGCTTTCACCGTCATTTCGGCAGCAACCCTGCCGACCATGGCATCGGCAGCTAGCGCAGCAGCACCTGTTGCGGCGGCTCCCAAGGCGGTCAGTGCCGCCACGTCCGTGGCTAAGCCGGCCGATAGCACCAAAGTCGCACAGCAGAAGCAGAAGAAGACCACGTCCAAGAAAAAGAAGAAGTAGATAGCGCTGATCGGCAGCGTGACACTTTAGCGTCGCGCCGATCAATGGCGCTGGGCTCGGTTCGCACAGCGGACCGGGCCCGCTCCGCCGATACGCTGGGGTGGTTAGCCCCGGGTCTTTTGAGGTGACGACAGGCCGGCGTCCAAAAGGCCGGAATACGCAAGACGCGCGACGGCCTGTGCGCGATTGACCGCGCCCAATTTGCGACGGGTCAGTTCTCAGTGGCAATCAACAGTGGAGCCACATGACGCTGCTGGAGAACGTCATCGAGGCGCCCGTTCATGCGCTCGGTGTCGAGCGCGAGCAGGCGGTCGACAATGGGTTGCGGTTGCTGGAGCGCGTCGGTCTTTATGAAAAGCGCGACGCCTAGCCGCGATCGGCGACGAGCCTGTCGAAGCGGTCGGCAGCGGCCTCGATCAGGGTTGCCGCCATCGTCATGTCATTGATGTTGCCGGCCGACACGATGAGCAGGCGCGGTCGGCCCTGCGCATCGGTCAATCCGTGGAGCTTGCTGGTCCGGCCGCCGCACGAGATGCCGATGGCTTGTGCGAAGGCCCCCTTTTGCGCCACCGGCCGAGCGGCGCACCTTGATATGGGTAGCGTCGATGGCGACTGTCCCCGAGACACCGCTATGGCCGGTCAAGGCCTCGAACAACCCCAGCCAGATGCCCTGACGCCTCCAGCGGTTGAAGCGGTTATAGACCGTCGTATAGGGGCTGTACTGGAGCGGGCAATCACGCCAACGCGCACCGCTCTCCAGCATGTGCACGATGCCCGAGATGACGCGACGATCATCAACACGATGCGCGCCCTTGCGTCCGCGTGGAAGCAGCGGCTCGATCCTGGACCACTCCACATCGCTCAGCCAGGTCAGCTTCCGCTTCATCAAGTCCTCCAAACATGGAGACCTTGATCAGCCAAACAAAACCAACGCAACCCTATTGCGTACGGACCCTAGGCCATTGGGAATGCCTGAGCTCGACGCCGCGGAGCCCATTGTTGAAAACCGTCGTTAGGCTCGATCAAATCTCCACAGTCCGTCCACGGTTTTCGTGATGTCCGCTGCTAACCAACCGTCGGTTGGAGATTGCGCCGCGTGCATGTGAGCCTGCGATCGGAAATGTGGAGACTAGGGGTTGCGCGGTAATTCGGTTTTACAATCGCTGGAGCCGCCCAGCAGGGAGATTATAAGCACGCCAAAGGCGATGCCCGACCTACGGTTGCCAATTCTAGCCTATCACCAAATTGCCGTCCCCTCTCGCCATGGCACGCCATTTAGAGGCCTGCGTGTTCATCCTCTGATATTTAGCCGCCATATGCGTTGGCTTGCCAGATTAGGCTACCGGGGGCTCTCCATTCGAGACCTTGCTCCATACATTCTGGGCGAACGAGAAGGGAAAGTTTTCGGTCTGACGTTTGATGACGGATTTCAAAATGTGCTCAGAAACGCGGCTCCAATTCTCGGAGACCTGAACTTTACGGCAACGAACTACATTGTTGCTGGCCATGTCGGAGGTGCGAATTTCTGGGATGAGGAAAAAGGTGTCCCAACCTCCCGCCTGATGAACGGCACCGAGCTTCGCGAATGGACTGCGCTCGGTCATGAGATTGGTGCGCATACGATCGACCACGCGGATCTAACCTGCCTTGAGCAAGAGCGCGCCCGCGCGCAGGTACGGGGCAGTCGAAAGTTACTCGAGAACATCATCGGCGATGAAGTTCTTGCCTTTTGCTACCCATACGGACGCTACCGACTGGAGCATGTGGACATGGTCCGGGAAGCGGGTTTCACAAGCGCCGTCACGACAGATCCGGGCCATGTCCGCTTAAGCAGCGATAGGCACAGTTTACCCCGAATTTCTGTCGCGCGCTCCACAAGCTTTCTGATGCTTGCGCGAAAAATGTTTGTCCGTTGAGTGCAGGAGAATTGCGGTGTGATTGGTCGTCGCAAGATGCGAATTGCCTTTGTTGTTTGCCGTTTTGGAAAGCAATTCGGTGGTCGCGAGGCCTATGTGGAAAATATAGTTAGCGAACTTAAAGATGAATATGATATTCATATTTTTTGTCAAAAATGGGAAAGCGAACTATCTGTCGATCATACTATTTTGCCTTGCTTCACGGGAATTTCAAATTGGATAAACATTGTAATATTTACTTACTGTTGCAAAAGGCTAATTTCTGATTTCGACATCATTCATACTCATGAAAACATCTGGATCGGAGATTTGCATACCGTTCATTCCATGCCGATCCGCTTCATGCGGTTTCACCACATAAGGCAATTTTGGCGTCAATTAGGAACATACATCAGCCCTCGGTTTCTAACATACCTCGCTATGGAGACTGGTCGCTATCGAGGCAGGAAGGGCAAGCTGGTCGTAGCAGTGTCGCCGCTTACTCAGAGCCAGATCGAGCTAGCCTATCCATCCTGTCCCCCCATCAGCCTGGTTCCGCCTGGAGTGAATATGCCTTCTCGAGAACATAATCGGCAGGATGTCCGCAGAAGTCTTAACTTGCCACTGGACCGCCGATATATTTTGTTAATAGCCAATAGACCAATGGCCAAGGGGTTGGAGACCATCCTCAGGGCTTTGCGGCTCCTTTGCCCATCAACACATCTTATCATTGTCGGAGGATTTGCGGGGACTCGACAGAAAGTATTTGCAGCAGCGAGAAGTGCCGGTGTGCTCGGTAGAATACACTACTGGCCGGCATGTCGAGAGGTGAGTGTCTTCTATCTTGCCGCGGATATATGCGTATTTCTTACCCACAATGACGCGTTTGGCATGGTGCCGCTTGAGGCTATGGCGTTCGGCTGCCCGGTAATAATAAGCCCGCCCAGCTATTGTGGCTTCACTCATTTCCTCAAAAATGAAGAGAACGCGATTGTGGTTGCAGATCCATCAAATGAGGAAGAAGCAGCCGGTGCCATCGCGCGTTTATTAAACGATCCTGAATTGTATGAAACTCTTTCAAGTAATGGAAAAATTTTAGCAAGTCAAATGAGTTGGAGTTCGGCTGCTGAAAAATATTCAGAAATATATAGACTAACAGCAAGACGAAGCATTCATTGATGTTAACGAGATTATTCCATTGTCAGGGAGCAATTCAGGGCTGGTTGTGCCATGACAATCGTGGGCTCCAACGGAAGAGAATTTTCGAAGATCGCGCCACGGGAGGAAGGACTTCGGCAAGCAGCCTGTCAGCCGTTAGCTTCAGCAATTGACCGAACAACCAACAGTCCGAGATCCACACCCTTCTAGAGAGGTGAAAGCGTTTCCTCCACGCGCATGAACGGGTCGAAATACCCCGGAAGGAGTTCTGGTTGCAGCCTGGGATCAGAATCTTCAACGCGGGGAGCCATAGAGCTGGCGGATTCTAGTATGGCGATTTCGATGCGCCCGGGCGCGTTGTACGTCGTTCAAAAGTGCAGGCGCGCCTGCCGGATCCGCATCGGATCGGTCACGGCGACAATGTCAATCACAGCAAGGTCCGGTGAAAATCCTGCTCCCGCGAGGGACGGTTCGACGCATTGGCGATCTTTTGATGTCCTTGGCCAGCGCAACACACTCGATTTGCACATCAAGACGGCCGCAGTCTGCCAAGGTGACGATTCGCAGGCCAATCGACGAGGCGCACTAACCCATCCATTTGCTAAAGCAGATTTCGCATCAACGATGGAATGTTTTGGGGTAAGCATTCCATCGTTGATGCACCGGAGTGACCATTCAATTTTGTAAGCGCTGCTTTGAGCTCACGGGCAATTGTGCGGCTTCCAGTGTGTTACGTCGCCTGACCGCGGAGCTTCCTACCGGGCGTACACGACGTTGGAGATAGATTGACGGAATTTCCATGAAATCGGCAACGGGGCTTAATCGTCATCTCGTGATTTGGATGGCAGCTGTCACCGGCGTCGCACTCGCGGCGATGATTGCCGGCATGGTTCTGTTCTACGCACTCGTTGAATACATAGACCCAGCGTTCTGGCGGAAGGATTGGAACTCAAACTGGCCACAACCGCTCGAATGGGGGGCTTTTATCACTTTTTGGGCACTAGGCATGGTCGGTGCGAGTGCTGCTGCTGCGTATTTTACGCGTCGTATTATCCGACCTCTTGAAGCAGTCGGCTCGGCAGCACAGCGTATCGCGCTTGGTGACCTGACAGCCCGCGCCGCTCCACAAGGCGCGATGTTTGACGAGACGCGCCAACTTGTCGACGATTTTAATGCGATGGCCGACCAATTGAGGCAGGCAGAAGTTGAAATGCGCGCTTGGAATGTGGCAATCGCGCATGAACTAAGAACACCGCTTACAATTCTGAAGGGGCGCCTTCAGGGGATCGTCGATGGCGTCTTTGCGTCGGAAACGATATCATTTGAGGGGCTAGTTGCCCAAGTCGATAGCCTTACACGCATTGTTGAGGACCTAAAAGTTTTCACACTTGCACAAAGTGGTCGGCTCGAGCTTCAGCTCGAACCCGTCGACCTTGCAGAGGAGGTCGCCAAGGTGGCGTCCTTTGTGACCCCAGAGCTCCAAGACGCCGGCATAAACCTCTTGTTCGATTTGGGGGGGAGCGTTCAAGTTATGGCCGATAGTGCGCGGGTAAGGCAGGCAATTCTTGCCATTCTTGAAAATGCCCGAAGATATGCCGCCCCTGGCCTTCTCCGCATCGAAATGCGTGCAACGCGCGAAACAGGGATTCTGCGTTTCTGCGACGACGGCCCCGGTCTACCTCTTGGCGCCGAACGCCTGGTGTTTGAGCCATTTTGGCGCGCGGATGAATCGCGCTCACGCGCAAAAGGCGGCAGCGGCTTGGGGCTTGCCGTTGTGCAGGCCATTGCGCAGGCGCATGGCGGCGTCGCTCTTGCGCGCGCAGCAAATCCCACAGGTGCGATCTTCGAGATACATTTGCCGCGTGCTCAAGTGGCTCGAACCTAGAGGACCTGTGCGCGGATAGGTTTTTGCAGTAATTTTACTCGATTTTTCAATGAGAAAAATCGCTTAGGCGGAGCCAGGAAAAGTTGTTCGCCCAATCAAGGCTAGATTGGCACGATTGCCCAGCTAAGGCCAACGCTTACGGAAGCCCATGCCTACAGGTTTCCCGCAGAAGCTCGGCGCAGAGACGAAAAACGTTCGCCCATCTGTGACATCCCATTGCAAGACGTGGAGCCCCGAACCAACATCTCGCATCGCGGGACCGATACGCTTAACGATTTCCATTACTGACATAGAGGCCGAGATTCCTGAGAAGCTTCTCGCCGGTCGGGCATGCGCCGTAGGCGACACAAACTCAAAATGTGAACCGCATGTCGACGGCTCCGCCGATGCCGTGGTTCCAAGCCCCACAACAAGGCTCAACACCAGGCACCTCCGCATCCTCTTACATTCTGCGCTCAAGTGTTGCTCCTTATCCAGGCTCAGGATTCATTGATCGGTACCAGAAGATGACGGCGGCAGAGGTGGCTGCGTTTGTGTGAACAAACTGGCTGGACTTGGCACGTGGATTCCCGCCTCTATCATATCGCAATCGGGATTGGCTGGGCCGCATGGAAGTAGGCCTAATCTGGCATCTGTCGATCAAGCGAAGATAGCCGCTGCCGATAGGCCTGACGCTTTCAGTGAACGAATTTCAGACGTGTCAGAATTCGTTGGGTCAGTTTTTTGCCAGCGTGCCTGCAAGGAGCAACGTTACGATGGCGGAAGTCGCGAGCGCGAGCAACTCTGTCCCCGGGGGTGCCAGTCCTCGTAGGATGTCGAGGAGAAAAATAGCAATGAGCGAATACGGGAAATAGAAACCGGCGAACACCGAAAGAGCGACGACAATCGCAACGACGATCATCGACAAAACTATCGTCGGCCTGGGCTGCGGCGCATAACTAGCCAGCCCTTAGTCGGTAGCCGACTCCTCGGACCACCGCCAGCATCCCGGCTACATCTGCTTGCTCGAGTTTTTTACGCAAATTGCTGACGTGACTGTCAACAGTTCGATCTAGAGCATCGCCACCTGGAAGGCAGGCGTCGACCAGTTCGCTTCGTGAGAATACTTTGGTCGGCGCACGAGCCATATGGGAGAGTATCCGGAATTCCGTGAGTGTTAGCTGTAGCGTACGTGTCTCGGTTCCAGTTTCTATTTTTGCTAAATAGCTATCGAGATAAATAACAAGCTGATCAACGCGCAGCGTACCGCTTTCCACCGCTTGCCCGGTGCGACGAAGCACTGCTTTTGCGCGCGCTACGACCTCGATCGGATTGAACGGCTTGACGACATAGTCGTCGGCGCCAATGCGCAGGCCTTGCAAACGGTCGATATCGGTATCCAAAGCCGTAATCATTATGACAGGAGTGCCGCCTCTGCGGCGCACTTCAGCCAATACTTCCCAGCCATCGAGACGCGGCATAGTCACATCTAGAAGTATAAGATTGGGTTTTAGTGCCATATGCAGGTCGAGCGCCGCACGACCATCGGCAACACGTACTACGCGAAAACCCTCGCGTGTTAGATAGGCGCCGAGGATTTCAGCGATCTCCGCATCGTCTTCCGCGATCAGCACGAGGGGATTGGTCGGGCTGTTTGTCATCGCCTACCCGATGACATGGTGAACTTGCGACGTCGAGTCGTCAGAGATTGCCTCCATGAATTATCCATCCAATATCCACGCTTCTCCAACATAGTGAACCAATAGATCAAAGCGGTTGGTTCAGATGCAGAGATAGGATCGAGGACACGGACCAATCCTGTTTCCCGGAGGTTGCATTCCCTCATTCGCGCCCAGGATCAATCCAAGGCTCGTATGATGCTGCAGTTTTTCAAAGCATCGCAAACAGATAGATCGCAGTCACGAGCCGTCGAGGTCGTCATGTGCCGATTTGCTTTGTACATGTTTATCAACCTCGTTCTGTTCTTTGTGTGGAACATCTCACCGGACAAGGCTGTTGCGGAGACTGGTAGAGGAGAGGCGTTTCGCTATGTCCTGCGTCTCGCTCGAGGCATCAACCTGGGCAATGCTCTGGATGCGCCGGAGGAAGGTCTCTGGGGAGTTACGTTGGAAGCTGGCTATTTCAAAACCATCAAGGCAGCTGGATTCAACGCCGTCCGTATTCCTGTCCGCTGGTCAGCCCACGCTGACGGCAATCCTCCTTACGCCGTCGATCGCGCCTTTCTCGATCGGGTGGATTGGGCGATCGAACAAGCCCTATCGCAGGGGCTCTTCGTTGTTGTCGATTTTCATCACTACGAGGAGATGAGTACGCGTCCCGGGGAGGAGCAGGCTCGTTTTATAACGTTGTGGGGCGAGGTGGCACGTCATTATCAAACATGGCCTTCGACGCTCAGCTTCGAATTGTTAAACGAGCCTGAAGGTGAGCTGACCGATGCGCGTTGGGCGAAATTGGTTCCGATGTTGCTTCAGACGATACGCCAGAGCAACCCGCGGCGCATGGTGATTGTCGGGCCGGGCCAGCAATATGATCTTAAGGGATTGGATCGGCTCAACCTTCCAGCGAAAGACGATAATCTGATTGTCACGTTTCACTACTACGAGCCGGCGCACTTCACACATCAGGGAGCTGATTGGGTCGAAGGCAGCGCAGCTTGGCTCGGAACGAGATGGGCTGGAAGCGTTCGGGATAGGCGGGCACTGCACGACGATTTTGCCAAGGTGGCGGCGTGGAGCATGCAGCACAATCGGCCAATCTACCTCGGAGAATTCGGCAGTCATCGCGTTGCCGACATGCCGTCACGGCAGCGGTGGACGCGCGCGGTCGCCGAGGAAGCCGAAAGCAATGGCTTTGCCTGGGCCTACTGGGAGTTCTGCTCCGTGTTCGGTGCCTATGACGCGGATCGTGGTCGATGGCGTCAGCCGCTGCTGCGTGCACTGATGGATCGAGACTGAAAATATCGAGCGGCTTAGGGGGCGGATCGCAACTATGTGGGTCGCTGCGCGCGTCATCTCGGAACTCGTTCTCTGGTTCGCGGTCTCTATCGTTGGCGGCAGCGATACGGCCATCGCTCAGCAACCCTATCTATGGGGCCTGACGAGCGACAATTGCATGGAGCGGACCGAACAGCAGATCAAAGCGCTCGCGCATCTGCCCAGGCGTTCGACAGTCCGGACTGTTTTCGATCCGCCCAAGGATGGAGGGCCCAATCCGGATGACTATCTGCCTTGTATCAAAGCGACGGCTTCCGTTGCTGATGTTATGGGCCTTGCCGTCGATTCTCACACTATGGCGAGCTTGAAGCCGAAGGAAGTTGAGATGCGGATGGCAGCCTATATCGCAAAGCTCGGCGCGATTGTTCGCATCTGGGAGATCGGCAACGAAGTCAACGGCGACTGGGTAGGCGAGGACACGCTGCAGAAAATAGAAATCATGTACGATGCAGCCAAAGCTGCCCAGCACCTCACCGCATTGACGCTCTACTACGAGCCTGTGCCTGAGTCGTCCGCGGAGATGATCGGTTGGGTCGACGCAAATATTCCCTTCAACCATCGCATGCGGGCTGGCCTAGACTATGTCTTTGTCAGCTACTACGAAGATGAGAACGGCGGCCATCAGCTTTCACATGCGGAATTCGATCGGGTCTTCGGGGCGTTGGCTAGCCGCTTTCCCAACGCTTTGCTTGGAATCGGCGAATTTGGCTGGGGCAAAGGCGTGCCATCCGACCCGGCGAAGCGCGCAGCGCTGCTCGAACGTTTCTACAGCTATCGAATGCCATCGATGACGCGTTTCATCGGTGGCGGGTTCTATTGGCATTTCCGCCAGACCATGGTCGCAGAGCATGCGCCCGATCGGGATGTCCTGGTCAGACTTATGCTGGCGCGATTAAGATGCCTTGTGACACGCGATGGAACTGCAATTGCTCACCCGACAAATATTTGAGTTCCCTGTCGTGTTTATCGATGCCGTTTACTGCTGAGAGAATGAACTCGTTACCGAAAAACGTCTCAAAGTTGCAGGGATAGCGGTTTTTTCGAAGAAGCAGACATATTTCAATCGTGATCAACGTCCGGTGCGCCGGCCCTGCCGACCCGGGCGCGGAAGACTTTGGGGGTCATGCCGGTGCGATGTTTGAAGAGATCGTAGAAACGGCTGCTTGAGCCGAAGCCACAATCATAGGCGATCTGCAGGACCGGATCGTTGGTATCGGCGAGGCGCTGGATAGCTTGGGCCAGCCGATAGCGTATCAGGTATTCATTGACCGAGACACCCAGCACTTCGCGGAAAGTCCTGTTGGCGGTACTTGGATGAATGCCGGATAGTTTGGCCAATTTTGTCAATGACAGTGAACCGGCATGACGCGCGCCGATCAACTCGGTCAACGCTTCGGCGCGTTGCACCGCCGCGCTGTTGATTGGGGCGACCGTCGGTCGGTGCTCGATATGTGGCGTTTCCAGCGTGTCGAGGACGAGGCGCTTGACCCGCAGCCGCACTTCATCGGCCGCCAATCGACGCCGGGTCGGTTTGCCCTCTTCCCATTCCTGCGCCCATCGCGACATCTGCGCAGTATCTGCCCAAGCAGGCCTCGGATCAGTCAGGAATCTACCCTGCATGATATCCTGTCTAATGCGGCGATCGATTGACAGACCCAAGAAATCGACCAGTGGCAAATAAATGCAAATCAGCGGCGCATTTTTCGAAACATCGATAGTTCTGTGCGGAATTGCCGCCCAGAACAGGACCAACTTTCCAGCCTCGACCTCCTCCTGCCTTCCGTTGAAAAGGTAGTTCATTCTGCCTTTCATGAGGAGGTTGATCTCAACATGGTTGTGCCAGTGCGCAATGGCCATCGTGTCGGCGATATGGCGTTCGATCAAAAATTCCTCTCCGGGAACGCTGAACGCTTTTTCACCTCGAAAGCGCAGGCTCTTCGTCATGATGGGTTTCTCGCTTGCGCGGATTCAGGAATGTGATGGTTCATAGCAGGAGGAAAATCCTGTTTGAAAGGATAGACTAGGAGCCAGTTCCCGAAAAATCCCAACTGGAGCACGTAATGACGAAGATTTGCCTCGTGGGCGCCGGCAGCACGGTCTTTGCCCAGAACATTCTCGGGGATGTACTCTCCAATTCGGGTAATGCCGACTATGTGATCAGCCTCTTCGACATTGATCCCGAGCGATTGAGGACATCGGAGATTGTCGCCCGGCGCATCTGCGAGGCGTTGAAGCTGGAGGCGGTTCGCATCGAGGCTACGCTTGACCGGCGCGCAGCGCTCAAGGGTTCCGATTTCGTTATCCTGATGATGCAGGTGGGGGGCTATCGGCCGGCGACGATCACCGATTTTGAGGTTCCCAGGCGTTACGCGTTGCGACAAACCATCGGTGACACTCTGGGTATCGGCGGCATCTTCCGCGGGTTGCGGACCATCCCTGTGTTAGAGGAAATCTGTCGCGATATGGAAGACCTCTGCCCGGGCGCGCTTCTGATGCAGTACGTCAATCCGATGGCGATCAACTGCTGGGCGATCAAGGAAATCGCACCAGACATCAAAACAGTCGGCCTGTGCCACAGCGTACAACACACGGCAGCCCATCTCTCTGATTGTCTTGGCGAAAACATCGCTGATATCAACTATGTGTCGGCAGGCATCAATCACGTCGCTTTCTTCCTCCAATATGAAAAGCGGCTCGCCGACGGCGCGCGCGTGGACCTTTACCCGCGTCTCAAGGCGCTGGTGCAGGAAGGGCGCGCGCCGCAGAACGACAAGGTGCGTTTCGACGTGTTGAAGCGGCTCGGCCATTTTGTAACGGAATCGAGCGAGCACTTCTCCGAATACACGTCGTGGTATATCAAAAATGGCAGAAGTGATCTGATTGAGACCCTTAACATCCCGCTTGATGAATACATCCGGCGCTGCGAAGTGCAGATCGCCGAATGGCAGGAATTGAAGAAGTCCCTCGAAGGCGGCAATCCGATCGAGGTATGCCGCAGCAACGAATATGCCGCGGGCATCATCCATGCCGTGGTGACGGGGCAACCAGCGCTGATCTACGGCAACGTGCCGAATGGCGGGTTGATCGAAAATCTGCCTCACGCATGCGTCGTTGAGGTGCCTTGCCATGTCGACCGCAACGGGGTGCAACCCGTTCGTATTGGTCGGATTCCATCTCAGCTCGCCGCGACAATGCAACTGAGTGTCTCGGTGCAGGAATTGACCGTCGAGGCGGCGCTGACCAAAAAGCGCGACCGCATCTATCAAGCCGCATTGCTCGACCCTCACACATCGGCGGAATTGTCGCCCGACGAGATCTGGCAGCTCGTCGACGAGATGATCGAGGCGCACGGTAGTCTCCTGCCGAACTACCACTAACTCGCTCTGCTTCATATAATCGAAAATCTCTAACTATTTGAAATAGCGCGCTTCCTTGCTCGGAAGCGCGCTATTTTCTTGTTCAGGGCATTCGCGCGAATAGATCAAAAAAAATCAGAATTATGATTGACACTGATTGAATGTGGTGGAATTCTGATTGAAACAAAGAGAAGTCGTGTAGGGGAGGATGTGCCGGTGAGTCAGGCTGGAGGGATGAAGCCGGAGCGCCTCGATGCTATTCGCAGCCATCTTTACGCGAACGGCTTCTCCACCATTCAGCAGCTGGCAGACTCAATTGGCGCTTCGTTGGCGACGGTTCGCCGGGACTTGCAAATCCTTGAACGAGAAGGGGCAATCGATCGGGTCCATGGCGGGGCCCAGATTGCTGAAGGCTCCTCGGTCGAGCTTGCGTTTCAGGAACGGGCGAAGCGCAACCTTTCCGCCAAGCGCGCCATCGCGACAACTGCTTATGAGTTGCTCTCACCGCGCACCGCGATTTTTCTCGACGCTGGAACGACGGTGTTCCAACTGGCGCGGCTCATTCGCATCAACCCATTGCCGCTACGCATCTTTACCAATGGGCTCACGGTCGCCCAGGAATTCCTCAACATTCCCAATCTGGATGTTGTGCTTTTGGGCGGTCAATTGCGTAGCGAAAACGCTTCGCTCGTTGGCCCCCAAGCTGAAGCAATGTTGGAAACCATCTGGTTCGATCAGCTTTTCCTGGGCGCAAGCGCGATCAGTCCTGATGCTGCGATCTACAGTGTCGACAGCGCGGAAGCGAGCCTCAACAGATGTATGCTTAGCCGATCCGCTCACCGCTTCTTACTGGCCGATGCTTCGAAGTTCGGAACCATGGCGACCTATAAGGTCGCGCCCTTAGCCGAGACCCAGGTCATCACCGATGCGAACCTGACCGCGCAATGGCGCAACCAGCTTGGTGAGCTTGGCGTCAAGGCGACTATTGTGAGCGCCGGGGTAGAGGCGTGAAGCGCGATCTGATCCTCGGCATAGATGGTGGCGGCAGCAAGATCCTTGTCGCTCTCGCCGATAGATCGGGGCGGCTCTTACGCTTATCTCGGGGTGGTGGCGTCAATCCGATGGACAATCCAGGTTGGCGTCAGGAACTCGACGCGCAGCTTGCTCCCTTCGTCGGCGACCCGCGTATCGGTGCCGTCGCAGCCGCACTTCCCGCCTATAGCGAGGTGAAGAGGCTCTCCGAAATGCAGCGCGACGCGATTTCCTGCGCGTTTGGCGATGTGCCACAGCGCATCTTGAATGATGTCGAAGCGGCCCATCTTGGCGCATTCGCGGGAGGCGCTGGCATCCTCCTCCTTTCGGGAACCGGTTCCATGGCTTGGGCACGAGACGCGACTGGCGTCTCGTTTCGCGTTGGCGGGTGGGGTGATGCGATCGGTGACGAGGGCAGTGGATACTGGATCGGACGCGCTGCGCTCAACCTCGTAAGCCAGAGTATCGACGGGCGTGCCAGGCCTACGGCCCTGGCGGACATGATGTTTGAACATTTGCAGATCGATCGGTCCGACCCGATGAACGCGCTCGGCGGCTGGGTGACGGGTCTTGCCAATCCACGATCCGGCATAGCTGCGCTATCGACCCTGGTGGATCGCGCTGCAGGGGACGGTGATGCGGGCGCCCTCGATCTGATCGAACGAGCCGCTGATGAATTGGCGAAGCATTTTGCCGCCATCTCCGCAACAGCTGGTCACAACGGTTCGGCCTTGGGGTGGACCTATGCCGGCGGCACTTTTGCCAGCCGCCGGTTGCTCGATGCGCTGTGTGCTCGCATCGACCGCCCTTTGACTGCTCCCAAGCTTCCTCCCATCGGCGGCGCCCTCTTGGCAGCCGCCCAACTTCTCGGCTGGCTCATCGATGATAGCTGGATCGGGCAACTTGCTGCTGTCGCAAACAGCGCGACGGAACAAACAGGTGAAGCAGGCCTCAATAATAAGGAGAGAAGGGAACATGCGTAAATTGATGCAACCTCTGGCAGTGATGGCTGCTTTGGCTGTAGCTGGACCGGCACACAGCGATGACAAGAAGCCGCTCGCGGGTAAGACCATTACGGTGCTCGTGCCGTCGCCGCAGGCGTCCAATATCGCCGCCGATTTCGAGGCGGAGACCGGCATCCACGTGAACATGCAGACGCTTGCCTGGGACGATATCCGACCCAAGCTGGTTACGGCGCTGATTGCTGGCACGACCCCCGCAGATGTCACCGAGATCGATTGGTCATGGACCGGACAGTTTAGTGCGGCTGGCTGGTACGCACCATTGAACGACGCGATCAACGCCGAGGCGCTAAAGGATATCGGTGTTTCCGGCATCTTCACCGTCGACGGCAAGTTGCTTGGTATTCCCTACAGCAACGATTTCCGTGTGATGCTGGTAAACAAGAAGCATTTCAAGGATGCCGGCATCGCCGAGATGCCGAAAACACTGGACGAACTTGCCGCGGCAGCGAAGAAGATCAAGGAAAAAGGCATCGTCAACTATCCAATTGGCCTACCCTTGTCGCCTACCGAAGGGGCTTCGACGAGCTGGTACCTTTTGACGAAAGCCTTCGGTGGCGATTTGTTCGACGCGAATTTCGAGCCCCTGTTCACCAAGCCGGATTCGGCTGGATACAAAGCTCTGGAGTTCGAACTGAAGCTTCTGAAAGACGGACTTGTCGATCCAGCTTCGACCAATCTGAAAGACAGCCAGATCAATGAAGGCCAGTTCGCACAGGGTCTGACCAGCATCATGATTTCGGGAGAGCCTGGCCGTCTCGGTCAAATGAATGACCCGGCGCAATCCAAGGTCGCTGGCCAAGTCGAGGCGATCCCGGTTGCGACATCAAGCGGGAATACCCGCAGCTTTGGCTTGCCGGAAGCAATCGGCATTCCAAACGTGTCGCAGAACAAGGAAGCCGCGATCGAATTCATCAAATGGTTCACGGCCAAGAAATTCCAGACGCAGAACTATACCGCCAACGGCATATTGCCCACTCGCACGTCCGTTCTTGCCGAGCTGAATGATGCGGGTAAGTTGCGCAGCGGCAGCGCCCTGGTTACGCAGTCAAAGACGGTCGAGGCATTGTTCCCGCAGGGCACGCCGACCTGGTATCCGCAATTCTCGAGCGCGGTGAACACGGCGATCAACAGCGCCGCCAAGGGCCAGATGACCGTCGAGCAGGCTGTGCAGAGCATCGCCGAGGCCACCAAGCAGGCCAAGGCTCAATGACATTGGCAGCCTCGCTTAGTTCGGGAGGCAAAAAACATGGCGTCGGCGGCAACGGCGACGCCATGCTCGGCTTCCTGCTGGTCGCTCCGATCCTGATCACCATGGCGGCATTGGTCTTTGCCCCGATGGGCAGGACGGTGTGGGACAGCTTGCATCGGGTCAATCCGATGCAAGCGGGAACGCCTTTCGTCGGCCTGGAAAACTACGCCCGCATGTTTTCCGACGGCCAGCTTGGATCTGCGTGGATCAATACGTTTCTCTATGTTTTGCTGGCGGTGTTGGCTGAGACGGTTTTCGGTGTTCTCGCCGCTGCGCTCATCAACCAGGTTCGTGTCGGGCGGCAATGGCTTCTCGCTGCCGTTATTCTGCCGTGGGCGCTGCCCGGCGTTGTTAACGCCGTCATCTGGCTCTGGATATTCCAGCCGGGGGCTGGTCTCCTGAACGGAATACTCACCGCATTCGGCTTGCCGTTCGAGAACCACGTTTGGTTCAACGATCGCGCAAGTGCGATCATCGCCGTTACGGTGGTTCACGTCTGGCGGATGATGCCGTTGACGGTCGTAATCGTCTTGGCGGCCATGCAAGGTATTCCAGCACATCTCTACGAGGCCGCTCGTATTGACGGCGCCACGCAAACGCAAATGTTTCTGCGTATTACCCTGCCGTTAGTGCGCAGCGCGATTGCAGTCGCAATGACCAACGCAACGGTCAACGCCTTCAATCTGTTCGACGAAGCTTGGGTTCTGGCGGGCTCCAGTTTGGAGACGCGGCCCGTTTTGGTCCAGATCTACCTCGAAACTTTCCAAAACCTTCGCTTCTCATACGGCATGGCGCTTTCGCTCGTGATCACGCTCGTCTCGCTGCTGATCTCGCTCGTCTATGTGCTGCGCGTCTATCGTAACACTCGGTTCGACTGATGAAACAGACATTTGGCAACCGCATTGTTGTTTGGGTGGGCGTAGCGACCCTACTGGTTTGGTCCCTCGGTCCGATCTACTGGACGCTGGTGAGCGCCGTCACACCTACCGAGGATTTTTCGGCACGGCCGATCCACTTCTTCCCGCAGCACTTCACACTGGATCATTTTTCGCGCCTGCTCGGCATCAATATCGCGCGCATCGGCGGTGTTGAGGTATGGGCGCAGTTTCGCGCGGCGTTGGTCAACAGCATCGTCACTTCTGTCGCCGCCACCCTGCTTTGTGTCGCGATTTCGGCGCTCGGCGCTTATGCATTCACACGACTGGAATTTCCCGGACGTCGCATGCTCTTCGCGGCCGTCGTGGCTACTCTTGCAATTCCCGCCTATGCGGTACTGATCCCGCTCTATCAGATCATGATCCGCCTGCATCTTGTGGACACATATCTCGGGGTTGCGTTGATTTATGTGTCGGCTTATCTGCCGCTTTCGCTGTGGCTCCTCCGCAGCGTTTTCGAAGCGCTGCCGATCGCCCTGGAAGAAGCTGCGCAGATTGATGGAGCAGGTAAGCTCTACATCTTTTTTAGGATCGTGTTGCCGCTGGCGGGGCCTGGTCTGACGGCGGCAGCCATCCTTACTTTCCTTGGCGCATGGGGGCAGTACCTCGTCCCTCTGATCTTTTCCCCTGAAGCGACAAAACCGCTGACGGTGCTGATCCCGGAATTCGTCACCAAGAATTTCATCGACTACGGGTTGATCACGGCGAGCGGGTCCATCGCCATCGTCATCCCCGCACTCGTTGTCATTTTCCTAAATCGCTACCTCGTCAGTGGCTTGCTGGCTGGTTCGGTCAAATGAAATCGGAGATATTTATGAGCATTACAGAACGAGTGATATTCGAGCAGTTTCCTTACTGGGAAAAGGCGATCGGCTCGATATCTGCCCCGCACGCGGCTGAGCTGACCGTCTTTCTGGGCTGCGGCACCTCCTACAACCTCGCGCTGTCGCTTGCTGCTCAAGCAAATATTTTCGGCCGCCCGGCTATCGCGGTTCCGGGTGGGGAATGGCTCAACAAGCCGGCTGCATTCTGGCCGCGCTGGGAGCGCACGCACGTGATTGCACTCTCCAGAAGCGGCGAAACCACGGAGACGGTGGCGGCAATCAAGGCGAGCCGCACGGCAGGCGCGTTTGTAACGGCTGTGACGGTGGAACAAGACAGTTCCTTGGCGAAGAATTGCGACCGATTGGTCAAGGCCGCAACTCATCCCAGCGAAGGCATCGTCATGACCGTATCGGCAAGCCTCATGCTGTTGCTTTGCCTGGAAATGATCGGGCAGGAAATGCCCCGCGAATTGGTCGGCTCAGCGCAACGTCTGGCTGAAGATGTCGATGCGGTTCTGCCTCGCCTGACCGCCGATCGCTCACATTTCGTTTTTCTAGGCGGTGGTCCCCTTTACGGGCTGGCCCTGGAAGGCGCGTTGAAACTGATGGAGATGAGCCAGACATTCACACAGGCCTTTCACCCGCTGGAGTATCGTCATGGACCAATCAGCCTGGTCGATCGCAGCACGGCCGCCATCATGCTTTACAGCGCAGATCAGAAGCCCGCGGAAGCGAAACTTGTCGCGGAGTTGCAAGAAAAGGGGGCCGTGGTGATAGGCCTTGGCGGTCCGGGCGATGTCGAATTCAATATCGACTGCGCGCCGGCGCTTGCGGGGCTCTGTATGTTGCCTGCCTTGCAGATACTGGGTGAGCGCGTCGCGCAAGCCCGGAAGATCGACACAGTCGCGCCGCGCCATCTGACCAAGGTCGTGAAGCTGGCATGAGCATTTTCATCCAGCGAAACAGGGAAAGTGCGCTGGCCCGACTGAACGACGACCGGATTACGTCGCTGCCACGGGGGATTGCGTCGGTATGCTCGGCGCATCCTTTGGTCATTGAAGCGGTGCTGAGGAATGGCCTTGCCGAAAACACGCCAATTCTCATCGAGGCGACCTGTAATCAGGTCAACCATGAGGGCGGCTACACGGGAATGACGCCAGCCAGTTTTCGCGAATTCGTCGAGAAGATCGCAGGCAGCGTTGGCTTTGCAGTGGGCAATATCATCTTCGGGGGCGATCATCTCGGCCCCAACCCTTGGAAGGCACTGCCAGCCGAGAAAGCGTTGGAGAAGGCAGAAGCCATGGTTGCCGCCTATGTGGCCGCTGGGTTCGAGAAAATCCACCTCGACACATCGATGGGCTGCGCTGGTGAACCTACGGCTCTGCCTGATGATGTGACCGCAACACGCGCTGCCCGGCTGGCTGCGGTCGCGGAAGAGGCCGCGGCGCGTGCTGGTGTCAGACGACCACTCTACATCGTGGGAACGGAAGTACCACCTCCTGGTGGCGCGACCCACGATCTCTCTTCCATTGAGGTGACCCGGCCGCAGGCGGCGCTGCAGACGCTGTCCGTTCACAAAGCTGCCTTCGTCAAGGCTGGCATAGATACTGCCGTTGAGCGCATGATTGGCATTGTTGTTCAGCCTGGAGTCGAGTTCGATAATGCGGGTGTCGCCGTTTATCGCCCTGAGCATGCGCGCCAGCTCAGCGCCGCGCTACAATCCATGCCGGGTTTGGTCTTCGAAGCTCACTCGACTGATTACCAACCAACTGAGGCGCTTTCGGCCTTAGTAGATGACGGTTTCGCTATCCTCAAAGTGGGGCCGGGGCTCACCTTCGCGTTGCGCGAAGCGCTCTATGGCCTCGACATAATTGCGGACGTGCTCAGCGATACCGCGCCAAAAGGCTCTCTGGCGACAACGATGGAAGCCGTCATGCTGGAAAATCCCGGCCACTGGGCGTCTCACTATCCGGGCGACAGAAAAGAACAGCGCTTGCTGCGGCATTTTAGTTACAGCGATCGTATCCGATACTATTGGCCGGATGCACGCGCGCGAGTAGCAGTCGAGCAATTGTTTGCACGCTTCGATCGAGACATCCCTGAAACGCTTGTAAGCCAGTATCTCGGTCGTCTCCATTCTCGCGTGGTCACGGGAAAGGTGATGCCGCGTCCTCGCGAACTTTGCCTGGCCGCAATTCAGGAAGCGCTGGCGCCCTATAGAGCGGCGACCTGTTCTGGACGGCACAGTCGATGATCGTCATGTACGGAATCCAAACCAAAACGTGTGGCTCGATCAACGATAAGCCCGACCGGAGAATGGCATGGCATCGGTAAGCATTGTGAATGTTCGCAAGAACTACGGAGAGCTCGAGGTTCTGCATGGCGTCGATATCGACATCAAGGATGGCGAATTCGTCATCCTCGTCGGTCCTTCCGGCTGCGGGAAATCGACCCTGTTGCGCATGATTGCCGGACTGGAGGGGATAAGTAGCGGCGACATTGCCATTGGCGGACGCATCGTCAATGACGTCGCTCCAAAGAACCGTGATATCGCCATGGTATTCCAGTCTTATGCGCTTTATCCCCACATGACTGTGGAAGCAAATATGGGCTTCTCGCTCCAGCTCGCCAAGGCGCCGAAGGAGCAGATTGATCGGCGCGTGCGGGACGCCGCGCAGATACTGGGGCTCGAAAAGCTGCTGGACCGTCATCCTCGCCATCTTTCCGGTGGCCAACGTCAGCGCGTGGCCATGGGGCGCGCCATCGTGCGGCAACCACAGGTCTTCCTGTTCGACGAGCCCTTGTCCAACCTTGACGCGAAGCTGCGTGTGCAGATGCGATCGGAGATCAAGCAACTTCATCAGCGGCTGAAGACGACTACCGTCTACGTCACCCATGATCAGATCGAGGCCATGACCATGGCCGACCGCATCGTGGTCATGCATGACGGTGTTGTGGAACAGATTGGCTCTCCGCTGGAACTCTATGATTGCCCGGTGAACCTCTTTGTTGCTGGCTTCATCGGCTCTCCTGGCATGAACCTTATTCGGGGTCGGATTGGCACGTCGGAACAACTGGAATTCATTGGCAATGGTGGAGCGCGTCTATCGTTACCGTCTGGTCTGAAGGTGTCGCGTGGCGCCGAGGTAGTGCTGGGAATTCGCCCGGAACATCTGAAACTTGCCGAGCACGGGACACAGGCCGAAGTCATGGTCGTCGAACCAACCGGGTCTGAAACACAGCTATTCGCTCGCATGGGAAGTGACGACGTCGTGTGTACGCTGCGCGAGCGGATCGACGTTGCGCCCGGTGACTTGCTTGCGCTCCTGCCAGATCCCGACAAGTTGCATCTGTTCGATGCTGAAACGGGTTTGAGATTAACTCTATAACATCGCTCGAAACGGTTCCTGTCATGTGGAAGCGAGCAAAATAGGGATCACTGACGACCGACTGATCGGAAATTCGAAGATATTCGCGAGTAGATCGGATCGACGAAATGAAAATAGATGTTCTTGGCATCGAGCAGGCTTACTCGGCAACAAGGCAAGCGCAAGCCGAACTTAGACCTAGCGTGGTGATGGGCTTATCTGCTCTGCTATTTGGATTGACGCGCGCTCTTTCAGCACGTGTGTGTGGAGCTGGCATCATATACTCTTTCCTGGCCGCATTCCTCACGAGTCTAATCACTAGCGGGATGCCTCTGGGCGGCTCTTCAAATGTGGCAATCAGCTATGTCAAACCGTTTGTCGTACAGGCCGAACCACATCATCCGCCCGCTCAGAAAATTATGAAAGCTCCAGGGAGGTTCGCATGGACTACCTCGTCAATCTTTCGCAGGTTCATCCCGACCCTGCGCTGGCGACCCGCATGGAGAAAGCAGGCATAACGATCCGACGTGCGCTGGCTCCGGAATTGGAATTGGTGACCGATTGGGTGCGGCGGGAATTCCAGACGCGCTGGTCGAGTGAAACGGCGATTGCGATGTCTCGCCAGCCGCCATCCTGTTTCCTGGCAACCGCCGATGAAAGACTCATTGGCTTTGCGTGCTACGACACCACTGCGCGTGGCTTCTTTGGCCCAACTGGAGTGGACGAGGCAGAGCGTGGCAAGGGCATCGGACACGCGTTGCTGCTTGTGACACTGCTTGATTTGAAGACTGCGGGGTATGGCTACGCCATTATCGGTGATGTTGGACCAGCGGCATTCTATGAACGCACGGTTGGCGCAACCCCCATCCTCAATTCCGACCTTGGCGTCTATCGCGGAATGCTTCGATGAGCTGATCGAAACCAGGCTGTAAGGATCAAGGTCCTGAGAGACAAAAATGCGAGCTGTCTTCGAGATTTTCTTGGAGCAGCTGCCGGAAGCGGTCTCAAATCATCTGACGACGGACAGAGGAATAGATGTTTTCCATTATTTTCGCCGGTTTGGTTTGCTCGAATTTTTGCGCGCCGTGACGTCATGATACGGCGCAGACCTTTCGACCCGATCGTGGGTCGAGGGGAGGTAGTTTTTATCGCGAAAGCGCGTAGCGAGCGTGGGTCGCGCTCGGTGAATTGACGACGGATTTGACTGTGAGTTCGAGGCACTTGCCGGTGACGTCCTCAAACATCCGCGTTCCTCCGCCTAGCAGGATGGGGCGATGTGAAGAGACAACTCATCTACACGGCCAGCACGTATGAATTGCTGCCCAACATTGGCGCCGCCCATGATGCAGACATCTTTTCCAACCGCAACTGCCTTAGCCGCTTCGATGGATCGGAGTGCTCTGGCGTAGAATAGCGTTCACAAAGCGGAGTTTACGCCGTCAAATGGCCACAGAGGTGATCGTTGTTCTTGCCTGAACGCAGCTCTGGTCGACCATTCTCAATATCGTAAGTGCGGGAGAAGCGTGCGTGGCTAAGGTCGCGTTTGCGTCACCCCGATGCGTGCAAAAGCGGCCGCAGTCCTCTCCAGTTGCGGCAGGTCGCACACTGCTCCCATCGGGTTCCTCTCTGATCCGCCTATTCCTTCGGCATCGTCACCGTGTAGTGGCAAAGTAGCATGATGTCCTCCAAGCGCTCGAGCACAGTGGCGACATCGGCCTTAAGTACACGGATGGTCCAGTCAGCCTCCTTGCCGGTGTCGCTTGCGTTTTTCACATCTATCGCCGCGTCGTTGACGATCTTGTGGACCAGCGAGCCGATATTGGCGGCGTTCTCGATTGCTGGGAGGTCGGGCGTACCCGGCGGGCCGGCCAGTGACATTTTCATATCCGGGGCGGCGTCGGGCGACCGGTTCCTCGGGGCGCCGAAAATCTCCACGCTGTTGATAGTGATCGTGCCGCCCTGGAACAAAAGCGGGAAGCGCTGCTTGGCAAGCGAAATCGTCTGGCTGTGATCCCCCGCGGCGTCGGCGACGTTGCAAAGCCGGTGCCATTCGCTCGGGAATTCGTGCCGAAGGCTGAAGAGACGAGTCTGCGGCTGTACAGCCTCATCCTTCAACTGCTGCGTCAAACTAGCGACGGCAGCGCCTCTCAGCGGCGTGCCGCCGTCCCGGGCGGTATATCTGACGTGCAGCACCACGTCGGATATTGTGTCGTAGTCGAATTGACGGAAAGTCCTTGGAAGCTCGATCCGCCAACGGGAGATCGCGCCGGCGCCTTCGAATGGCAGATAGCGTTCGTCGCGGAAATTGAGTTCGAACAGGCCACTGTCGTTTTGCGCGTTGCTGGTAGCGACTGACTGCATCCGCGTCCAACTGGTGAGGAAACGGTCATCCTCTCCCCCGTCCCGCTCGGCATAGCCGTCGGCCGGTGTATTCTTGATCCGCGTCTTGTCGCGCAGTAGCGTGAGCGTGCAGTTTATTCCGGTATAGGGGCCGACCACGGCCGGGACGCTGATGCCGACGCTCTTGATGCGGCGCATGTAATGGCCAGGGAAATCGACGTCGAACACCGCCTCTGGCAGTTCTATCTCGCACCAGCCCAGTTCCTTGAGCTTGATCAGCTCCAGAGGAGCGTTCATCACCAGTGAGAAGTGTTTGGTTAGTTCGTAGTCGCGCCGGTTTCCATCAAAATAGGCGCGTTCCATCTGCTTGAGCTGGAGATACAGTCGTTCGCCGGACATCAGGCCCTTGCGCATGCTGTCCCATGCCCCGAACTGGATGAAGTTCGAACTGGTCAGGCCTAGTTCGAAACGGTGACAACGTTCCGCCTTCTTGGCCAGGTCATATGCCATCTGGTAGGACTGAAAGAAGATCGTCGAAATGTCGCCGGCCATCCAGCTGTAAAGTTCCTCGCCGGTGAACTTGTTGCGCAGAAATTCCTGAACTTCCTGGCACTGCTCGATCTGCCGCGTTGTATTGTCGAGATCCTGCTGGGCGCAAGCGACGCGGATACCGGCGGCTACAATCTGCTTGTCGATCTGGACGAGTTCCTTGGAGGCCAGATCCTTCTGCAATTTCCATTCGTCCGACCGGCGCTGCCAGCCACCGAGTATGGAAGAGAGATTGGCATGGTAGGTATGAAGTGAGGCCTTGTACCCTTTCTCGCGGCTCTTCGCCTCATGAGCCGGGAGGACGTTGCCACGGCCAAAGGCCGCGGAAATGCTAACGGATGGCGACATGCCGAACGAAGCACCCACAGAGATGTCTGTGGAGTAGGAGGCGATATCGGCCGTTGTTCTCTCCTCCGACTGAGCGTCCTCCTGGCTGGCCTGGGCCTGGGCCAGTTCGTTCAGTTGATTGGTTTCCTCGCCGATACGCTGCTGAAGCTGGTTGTAGAAGTCGAAACGCGCCTGCGTCACGTCGCGCGTCTTCTGAAGGGCGATCTCAGAGGCCTGCGCCTCGGCGAGCTGCTGCTGCTTGAGCTGCTTCGTGAGGGACAGCAGCTCTGCCTCATGTGCGGTTCGCAGGTTGGAGAGATGTTCAGCATCTCGCTTTTCGAGCGCCGCCAGCAGCGCGCTTCCGAGCGTGCGCAATTCTGCCGCCATCTCCATCGCCTTGGCGAGCAGCACGTTGAAGCGGTAATAGGGTAGCGGAGCGCTCAGATCGCTCAGCACGCTGCCGATGTCGATGCCCTGTGCCACAGCCCGGACCAAAAGCGCTGGGTCGATGGGCGGTTCGAACAGCGGCAATTCCCGCACGACGCCTTCGATATTCATGCAATGGCGGATGTTGAACAGCCGGTTGGCGACCGTGTCCCAATAGGCCAGCAGCTTGTCGTTCTGCGGGAGGCAGAAGTAGAAGCTGCGACCGATCCCGAGTAATGCCCGGTTTTGCGTGGCACCGGCGTTCGTCGTGGCACGGTTGCTGAAGGGGAGATCGTTTTCAAATTCGACGAGCGTCTGGTTGAAGGCATCCAGCTTGGCGGCTCGCAGCTCGGCGTAGGTCTTTGCCTCGCCCTGGCCGCGCGCCGGCACCCGCTGCGCCCTCGGGCCAAGCAGAATCGCGGCCAGCACATAGAGCTGTGTCGCCTGATTTATCGTTTCGATCGTGTCCTGCCGGAACAGCTGGTCACCCCAAGCGATCAGGTTGTCGATATATTTCATCACCACGGTCTTTTGATAGGCAACAAGGCGCAGACGAGCGACGCGATGCGGCTGGAAAGGATGGGCTTGGAGATCCTCCCATTGCGCGATCGCGTCCTTGTCTCCTGCGTTCAATGCCTTCAGCAGGTCATCAAGTCGCTGCGGCTGGTTCTCGCGCAAGGGCAGCACGTTCCAGTAGCGCTGTGGCACGGGATCGGAGCCATCGCCGACGGTCGGGTTGAAGATGTAGTGGAACCAGGTCATCGCTTCCTCGAAGCGCTGGTTCTGGCTGAGCCGTGTGGCGATCAGCAGGGGTACGTGGAAAAACAGCTCCCAATTGTAAAGGCTGTAGGCACCGGTGAAAGAGAAATCCACGATGTGCTGGGGCCAGGGCGTGTTGACCGTCGACCATGAGGGGCCGTAGGCGTCGGCAAAGCTGAGGACCTTGGGTAGGTCGGCTGGACGCTGGCTGCCGATCGTTAGCAGGCCGGCGACGCCGTAGCGGTTGAGCCGCCGTCGATATTCCGCCGCATAGGGGTGGAAGAACGTCTCGAAAGTGAAATCGGCCGAGTACTTGGCGACGAATAAGTCCGAGGGCTTGATGACGCCGTAGTGAAAGATCTGACTTTCCAAAGAAAGCGCAGTCGCGCTGATGGACGCACTCGTCGCTGCCGTTGAGGTCAGGAACTGCGCTTGGGCCGCGGCTATGCCAGCTGGACCCGACTGCCAAGGATTCGCCTTGACGCTCAGCAGTTTGAACTGCGGCTCCAGCTGCGCCACAGAGGTCGTCTCATAAGAGGCGGCCTTCGCCGCATAGCTGCCAACGAGATACGGCTTGATACCGTCGGCCAGGTAGGGGGAGATGTCGCTAGGAGCCGAACTCGACGGGTTGACAAGATAGGTTCGCGGCCCCTCCTGCACGAAGAAATGGTCGTTGAGCGTATAAGGCTTTGTGCCGGGGGCGTAGAAGGAAATGAGGTCGGGCGTTCGTGCGAAGACCGGGATCGCCGCATCTGGATCCGCAACCGGCAGGAACTCCATGTCGCCAGCGCTAGCCGCCAGGAAACCGGAATGGTAGGTTATGTTTGAATTCTTGTCGTTCGAGGAAGCAATGCCATTGTAAGTCTGAAGCGTTATTGTGCCCAGTTGCTTAGAGATGGCCGCGTATTCCGGCCCGCCGCCTGTTAGGAAGCCCCCCGGCCCGAAGGGATAGGCCATGCCGATCCCGCCGGCTGGTAGGGCGAAGACGAAATTCAGCTTGTCGCCGACTTTTTCTATGTTCAGCCGAACGCTAGGATTGGCGATAGCAACGGCGACGGTGGCGGGCGTAGTCTGTTTCGAACTCCATTTTCCTTGATGATATTCGCTCCAAGCAAGGCCATACGCCGTGTATCGGTTGTTCGTGGCGAGGTTGGCCTTTTCGATGGTCACCGTCCAGAAGAGATAGAGGCGTCGGTTCCAGATAACCGGCGAGACTTCGTCAGCTTGAATGTCGAGCGGCACCTTTTCCCATGCAGTCCAGTAGGTATAGGTCGGATTGACCGTCACGAACTGCCGGTAGTAGAAGATCCGCGGCGTCGCGAAGCTGCGGCCGAACACATGCAGCACGCTTTGCCGTTTCTCATCGGCTAAGAAATCCCGCTGTTCGTAGAGGCCGCAAATCTCGAGCTGCGACACGGTATCGAGTTTTTCGAGATAGCTGCCCAGGGCGATTTCCGCGGCATCAGCGGTCAGTTCCGCTTGCAACAGATCGGATTCCAGCTCCTTGAAGAACGGACTCTTGTCGTCACGAAGCTCGGCCTCAATCCAGTTCTCGGGAAAAAGGAATATCTTGAGATTGGCTTCCCATACCCGGTAGTTCTGCATCCACGTCCAGCGGTCGCTGTCGATCATTCGGGGAGAGACATGTGGCATTTCCAGATTGAGACGGCAGCGCTGAATGAACAGTTGCACGGACGAGATCGCCTGCTTGATGCGCGAGGTGCGGATGCAGGGACTCATCTCGACGTCGATCAGGAAATGCTCGAAAAGTTGGCCGGGATCCGTGTATCCAAGACGAGGTAGAAGGTAAGCTACGAGTGCGGCGCGCTGCGCCTCGCGCAAGGGGTCCGCTACCAAATGGGCGGCCTCCAGCCAGGATTGATCATCGTATCGCGCCTTGTAGGCGCGTTTGGCCTCCTGGGCGGCCGTGCGCGCCTGCTTCATGTCAGGCACGGCGGCCGCCCAGGAAAAAAGTTGCGTGGTGGGAGCGGCGAGCGATCCGACCAGCCGCATCGCCTTGGCAAAAGCGAGAAGTTTCGCGACGTCGCGATAGTCCGCGTCCCGTAAATCGAACCCCGCGGCGCCCGCGAGGCCCGCAAGCGTTGTCGCTTCGAACCCGGTTGCTTGCTGCAGCCTTTCCAGCGCCAGCGCCGCGTTCGGCGCATCGAAGACCTCGTTCAGCGATTGCGGATCGGCAATCGCCAGGTTTCGCAGCGCGACGAATTCGTTCAAGCTTGACCACGCGGCAAAGAGCTGCGCCGGGGTGGCTCGGAGTGCGTCGACCGGCAACAGGTTCAGGTTCATCGATCCCGCCCGCACCGGGTCCGTCAGCAGCGCGGTTTCCGGCACGGAGAGCCCGAAACCTCCAATCAGCAGGCTGGCCTTGTGCATGCGTATGTAGGTATGGCGCGCGAATGCCTCGACATCGCCGCGTGTCGCGGAATAGAGCTGGCCTGTGGGAATGATTTCAGCTGGCGACGAGGCGCTGCTCCAGCGCAGCTCGAGCAGCGCCGGGACTTCGTTCGGGTCTGCCGAGGCGAGATTGAAATATTCGAGCTTCAGATCGTAGGATCGACCTGCTTCGAGGTCGCTGGAGACGGTATATTCGGTGGGCGGCCCGTCGTTCCACCGGTCGATCAACAACGCGCCGTCGATCGTCAGGCGCACGCCACCGCCTGCCCGTAAATGGAATTGATAGGTCTGCGTTTTTTCGGAGACGAGTTTGCCGGTCCAGCGGGCGCCGAGCGCGACGCCCGGATCCCACCCGAACGAAACGATTGGGTCCACAACGATCCTGACCGCAGGAGCGGTCAGCGTTTTGTCGGCGAAATATTCGCCAGTCAGGCCGTCGCCGCTCAGCGCGAGAAAATCCGAGATGGCGGGCACGGTCTTGTCTGCGTCCGTGCCAAGCGGCAGCACGCTACCGTTCCCTTCCAGGAGCAAAGCCGTCACCGACGGATCGAGACCGAGGGCACCGGCGAGTGTCTGTTTGATCAGAGCTCGACTGAGGGCAATGCGAAACTTGGGCAGCGCGGCGGCAAGAAAGGCCTTGAATTTAGCGGCAACGCGCGTCGGGTCGACACTTCCGTCCGCGCTGAGAGTTGGAGCCTCGAGAACAGCGGTCCGCAGGTCTTTCTCCGCTGTCGGCCATTCCAGCCGAGCGACCAGCGTCTGCGTCAGCAGGCTGCGGGGCTGATCGTAGAGCGACTGCACCGCCATCCGATAGTCGTTCACGCCCGACAGGCCTAGGAGCACGGCCTTGGCGGCGTCGGTAAGCCAGCCAGATGACATCAGCAAGCGGCTCTTTCCGTTGTAGCTGACAGAACCCGCCGGCAAGACAACGCCGGCCGGCAATACAGCCAGCGGGGCGCTGTAGACTGCCGTGCCGGCTATGAGACCGGCGAGCTGCTCGACGATGTGCGGTTCGAAGAGCTGCGCCAGCTTGGCGCGCGTCAGCTCGCCGTTCGGATCGTCGGAAGCGATGTTGTCATTGGCGATACTCACGAGCCCATCACGAATGATGGCCAGTTGCTGCCCGATCGTCTCGCCTGCTGGTGCAATGGAGGGAAAGGCGTCAGCCGTGCCGCCGAACAGATAGTCAAGTGTCGCCGGCTTGAATGACGTTTTGGCCAAATTATTGGCAAGTCTGACGAAATCGAGCGTTCGTGCCGGATCGATGTCGGCCTCGTCGAAATCCTGGTTGCTCTGCGACAGCCTGCTGAATGGGCTCTTGCCTGCCAGTATCTCAAGCGTGATGACATCCTTGATGGCCATATGCAGTGCCCGCGCCAGCGTCGCATAGCGATAGAGCACGGTCGCCGTCGCCAGCGTCAGCGGAGTATTGTCGTCGGCAAAGGAGGTCGTTGTCGCCGGCACCCCCGGCGCCGACGTCCAGCGCGCATGCTGGCGGATCAGCGTGAGGTCGGTTGCTCGCGTGCGCAAGCCCGCCAACAGCGCCGGCAGATGATCGACGAGCCTCAAGCCTGCCGCCGTCAGGTAACCGCCATCGACAGGCTGAAAATCCGGATCGACATTCCTGACGGCCCGGTTGAGGAACAGGGAGTTGTAAAGGGCGTCGTCACCGTTGACCGGAATGTTTCCCCAGAGGCTCAAGAGTTTCTGCAACGGCAGGTCTAGCTCGCCTTGCAGTTGTGTGATCTGTCCTAGCTGTCGCAGAAACTTCGCTGTGATGTCCGCAGCCTGAAGCGCGGTCATAGTGCGGTCCAGATCGACAATGGTCCAGCCGGTCTTTCGCCAAAGGCGGATGAATCGGTGCAACCGCGCGAGTTCAACATCGTCGAGCGACGTGCCATCCAGATGCAGAAGGCGAGTTAGGCTGAGGTCGCAAGCCGAATCAGGCGCATCGAGCACCAGCATCTTGCTGATTGTGGCGAATTGCTCTGCGGCCCAGGTCTGCAACTCGGCGATTGTCATTCCGGCGCTGGCCAGTGCCGACAGCGTCGGAGGATCGGGATTGGCGAAATTGTTCGCGACCAGCCGGGCAAGTGTGCCGAAGCCTATCGGAATGCGCTCGAATGCCTCCAGAGCCGCTCCATGCGGCCGCGAAGGATTGAGATAGCGTGTGCCAATGAGGGCGATGAGATCGAGGTAGGCCACGCCGGTGCGAGCCAGGAGAGTGGGAACCTGCGTCAACCGCTCGACCCAGGAAGACGAGCGCACTCCTGCGGCACCCCAGGTGGCGTCGCCGCTGAAAAGCGTGAAAGCCATGCCCGCCAGGCTCGCGCCCCCCAGTCCGACGTGACGGGCTGGAACCTCGAGCCTGACCCAAGCGCCTGTCGCCGGCATCGGGCCCATATAGCGGCGGCTCGCGGTCGCCTCGACGCCCCAATCGAACTTGCTCTCGCCCCAGTAGGCGCGATGCGACCAGGTCCCGTCGAAGAACTGCAGCATGAGCATCCGCGGCGGGTTGGCCGGGTCGAGAAAGACCTCGGCAAAAAGAAAGTCATCCGCGGCGACCTTCAGCCCGTTCGGATCGGCGACGCTGTCGAAAAAATGCTGGTGGAGGCCTGGGTTAAGTGCGGAGGCGTGTGTGTTTGCTCCCGACGGAGGCGGCGGCGCGAAGGGCGCGAAGGCCCAGGCGTCGCCGAGAACATGCTGGACGGCGCCAACTGGCAGTCCGCCCGAGACCCAGGCGATGTCTGCGGGGGCCGGCGGTGCGTTGAAGCCGTAGAACCCGGAAACCGGTGGCAAGGGCGGAACCGGCGGCGTGCCGTCGAAGCGGGCGCCAGTGAGAATAGTATATTCGTGCTCGGTCATCGAAAGCGCTTCGACATCGAGCGCGGTATCGAAGGCTGCACTCTTGTCCTTGCGGAAGACCGACATCACCTCGTGCCGGCTCGTACCCATCTGCTTCAAAGTCAGGCGCAGGGAGGTGATCGGTTGATGAAACGGGAGGGTGAAGGGGTAGACGGCGCCCTCCAGCCGATCGTAGGCGGTGTCGCGGATGTTTTCAGGATTGGCGCCGAGTTCGGCGGCCGTCACGCCCGGCGAGCTCTCGTTCGGCGCCGGCACGGCCGGCACAGCGACATTACCATCAGCGTCGGCCTTCAACGGCAGCGACTGCCTGAACGCAACGTAGCTCTCCAGCACCTCGTTGACGAGGTCGACATAGGGCATGGTCGTGTTGGTGTTTTCGCAGGAGAGCTGAATATAGGCCAGGTCCGGCCGGCGGCCGATGATCGGCGTTCCGTCTGCCCAGGTCTTCTTGGCGTTGCCGATCAGGACGTCGAGTGGTGTTATGCCGGGGATGTCCGGCCCGAGAAACTGCAGCAGATCGACGAGGTAGGCGGCCGGGCTATGGACCGAGCGGCATTGCGGACAGTCACAGAATTCGGCTGAGCCGAACAGTGAAGAATAGTCCGGCCTGTTCTGCGAGATGACGTCATCGAGTTTGTCCTGGTCGCTCACAATGCGCCTCCTGGAACGTCGCTGTTCATCGCGTTGTTGAAAAGCACGTACTGATGAACCGCGGCGGCGCTGATGTTGGTCGCGCGGTTGATCACCATCCGCGCTTCGGTTTCGCCCGTCAGAGGCGTCAGAATGTCGAGCGCGACGTCTGGTGGCAGTTCGGCGATGTCGCGCGCCGAATTGAATCCCGCTTGCACCAGTGCCTTCACCGACAGCGGGCTGGAGCTGAGACGGAACAGTCGCTGCAGACGCTTGACCTGCGCGATCACCAGCGGCCGTTGCTCAGCCTGAATGTCTTTCAAAAGGTCGTCACCATGCGCAGCCAGCAGATCATTGATCCGGCCCTCGACGAGATCGAACTGTGCCTTGCGCACGGCGTCCGACAGGAACTGGGTAACGGCGGGTTGGGTATCGGCGAACGCTGTCGCCGGCAGAGTGGCTACGAGATTGGCAAGCGCTGCCGTCGGATGGGCTATCTGCACCGCGGAGGCAAGACTTGCCGCATAATTGGCCCTTCGTTCTTCCGGGTTGCCCGGAACGTCATCGGGAATTGAGATTTCCTCATTGTCGATCAGCGCTTTCCATTTGTCCTGAGTGTCAAGCGCGAAGGCGAGTTCGCCGATATTGCCGATGTCGGGGTGCCTGGCACGAACAGCGCCGACCAGCGCGATGTTGTTCTGCGTCAGGGCTCCGAGCTGAAGCCCGTATTTCACCTTGGCGATTTTTTGTGGGTCGCCGAAACCGGGCAGGGTCGCGAGCTTCTGCCAGAATTCGGCGGTGGTTCCGACATGGTCGGAGAAAGTGCGCCACAAGGTTGCCTGCTCGCCGGCATCCGGCAGATCGGTGCCGATCAGATCCGCGAGCGACGGCGCTCTTTCGCCTGCATGATAGTTTGGAAGGATGCGGGCAAGCCGGTCGCTGATGGCTCGGACGCTCTCCTCAAGACGTGCCTCCGGCGAGAAGGGAGCGATGATCAGAGGCATGCCGGTACTGGCTCTCTTGAGCGCGCCGCGCAGATCATCTGTGCTTGCACGAGCGAGCGCGATCACATCGGTCCCGACCCCGGAACGGGCGAGGCCATAGAAGACGGCGGCGCCGACGCTGTTTTCAAACGGGTCGCGCGCAAGCCGGAAGGCGGCCACAAGCGTAGCTATGCGGGAACGTTCCAGGCCGGTTTCGCGCGCGGCGAAAGAGATGTCGCGATGATTGTCCTCATCGAAGCGCTGAAGCATGGCGCCGACGAGCGCCTCCTGCCGCGCAAAGTCGGCATTGTCCGGTATGGCTTCCGGTACGAGCGGTACCAGCGCGAGGATCAGTTGCTCGTATTCCGAAGGCGGCGGCATTTGCACGCCGCCGGCGATCACGATCCGCACCTCCTCGACCCGGCGGGCCTCGATCCCCATGATCAGATCGTCATCGGATACTGGCATTTCCTCGGTAATATCCTTGCCGTCCGGAAGCCGGACGATCCGGAGCGCGTCGACCGAGCGGCCGTCACGGCCAAGAGCGAAGATCAGATCGGGAATGAGGGTCCCGCTGGCGGGAATATCACCAGCCGCAAAATCGGCTGTCTTGTATGCCAGCTCGAACCAGCCGGTCTTGCCGTCGCCGCGGCTTTTGGTGGCGTCACTGCCAAGAAGCTGGCCTGTCAGCGGGCTGTCGCGGCGAAAGAACAGGTCGCGGTCGTAGACGCTGACGGCAATACCGTTGACCGGCCCGCCGGCGTCGATGATCTGGCCGCGCACGACCCATTCCGGCTGCGGCGCGTCGAGCGCGCCCAGTTCCTGCAGCAACCGGTTGAGGACGTCGGCGGTCGGCTGGTCGACGACCTCGCCTGGTGACAGCTGGAACTGCTGCCGGACGGTGACAATGACATTGCCGGTGCCGGTACTGTAGATCCCGGCATCCCGGTCACGGCGCAGGCCCGCCTCGAGATCGTCGCGCCGATCGTCAGGCAGGCGAATGCGCTGCTTGTCGATCAGCAGCAACAGGGCATCTTGCACGTTGGCAACCGCATCGGCCGCAGTGCCGGGGCCGATGGCAGGCGGCGGAGGATTTGCAATCGGCTTCATGGCTGCGCTGCTCCTTTCGTTCGAGGATCTCGGGATTGTCGAAGCTTGTTATTTTGCCCTTGCTCATGCTCGTGCTCTGGCTCCCATCACCCCACCTGCGCTTGCTATTCCCTATGGAAACGCGGGCATCAACGTTCCGCCACCGGTGGCAGCGCCGGTGGTGGCGCCAGCTGTGCCCAAACGCAATGAGGGACCCAGTGCGCGAGATACAATGAAGCCAAGGGTGAGCATCGCCACCCAGTCGATGGCACCCTGCTCAAGTGGCTTATCGGCTTCTTCGAGGCGACGAAGTTGCTCGGGGGTCAAGCCGCTCGGTGTGCGTTGCTCGGCCGGGTGCGGCAACGCAGGTTGGGGCGATACCGGTGTCGGATGGGCTGGGGTCGACGGAGGTAACGGCGCGGGATCGGGCTTCAGTACGTCTTGTTTCGGAGGCTCAAGCGGTGTCGGGCGTCGCGGCAGCAAAGGCTTGGGCTGGTTGTGTGGTGCCGTGCGTGCATCTGGCTGGGGCAGCGAATCTTTCTTTCTGCGCGTGCCGGGCCGGCGTTCAAAGTCGGCGTTCTGCTGCGTCTTCTTTCCGCTCTGGATTCCGCTTTGCTTTGGTCTTTTCGCCCAATCGGAATCCTCACCTTTCGTTGACGGGCGACCTTCCTGAAGGCGTTTGATCCGGTCCTCGATGCTCCTCTGTCGCTGTTGACCTTGACCTCGCTTGTAGCCCTCACCTTTGCGTGAAGGATCAGCGTCGAAATCGTCGGGTTCGTCGCTAGGGGGCTGGCTGCTAGGGGGCTGACTGCTAGGGGGCTGACTGCTTGTGGGGGGGGCGCTGCCGGGAGGTTGGCTCGGCGGTGGCCCTGACATCGTGGCCCGTTTGTCGGTACTGGTGTTCTGAGCGGGTGGTCCTTCGCGCCAAATCTGGTGAATATCGGTGTCTTCCGGGTGCTGTGGGTCCAATCCGGATGGGTCGACGAAACAAGTCGGACATGCCCCGGCGTACAGGTAGAGATTCAAGCCTCCTGAGATTCCGATCGGATCACACGAAATCCATCTTCCCATCCACGGTGAGTAGTATCGCTCGCCGTGGCAGCAGAGGGCGGTCTCCTCGTCCCGTTCCTTGCCGGTAAAACGGTAGCGCTTTGGCGTTTCGGCTTGACTGCGGGCGGACTGGTAGGCGGTGGTGCCGTAAGGGTGATATTCCTCGTAGGAAATCACCTGCGCCTCGCCATCGACTTCGAGCACCGCCGAGCCTAGGTGATTGCCGAGTTGGAACCGTATGAGCTGGCGCGGTGCCGGATCCGCGCCGGCAAGGCGCGTTCGTGTTTCGACAAGTGCGACACGTCGTTTGTCGTCCATGACATGCAACGTCTCGCGCTCCAGTTTGACCGTTTGGCCGTCGGCCTCATAAGCGCGATAGATTTCGATGTTGCCGAGGTAAATGCGCTCTTCCCTCGGCTTGCCGTTCGCCGCATCGGTGATCTTGCGCACGCGCTCGCCGGTCGCGTCATAGACATACCAGGTCTTTTCCGCTGCTCCGCCATTGTTGAGCCGCCGTTGGGTGGCGCTCAGCTGGTCCTGGAAATCCCACTCCATCACCGACAGGTGCGGCATGGAAGTCATATTGCCACGCGCGTCGTAACCGTACCGGGCGGTGTACCCAGGCGCGGCCGGATAGTCCGGCAGATTGTCGGGATCGGCTGGCAGCCGGGTGGCGACAAGGCGGTTGCCGGCGGGCGTATATTGGTAGCGGCGCGTCCAGCGTAGGATCGCCCCGCCGGCATGGCGCAGGCTCATGATGTTGCCGACTGGATCGTATTCGTAATCCTCGCTGTAGCGCTGCAGTGCCTCTGGGCTGTTGGGAAAAGGTATGCCGACTACGGGCGCAAACGACGCGGCATCGCGCTGAGCGTTGTTTTGCGCGGCATGCTCCCGCCCTTCGGCCCGGATCAGTCTGTAGAGCGGATCGTAGATATAGGCGTTGCTTGGCGCGATGGTGGAATTGTCGAAGAAGACCGTTTGCTGCGCGTCGTCGCGGATGGCGGTGATGTTACCGACCGGATCATAGCTGTAGAGTAAGTCCTGCAGCATCCGCCTGTCGGCCTGTTGATGCCCAGGACGCATGCTCTCAAGGCGGCTCAGCCGGAAGGTGTCCGGCTCATAAGTATAGCGGATGACGATGCGGTGCTCCGCTTCGTTCTGCTCGGCGAGGATGCGCTGGCCCTTGGCGTTGTAGTCGATATTGGCGACAGCGTGCAGCGTTGCAGTGGCAGGATCCAGCAAATTGGGTGGCTCGCCGGCAAGCTCCAGCCAGACATCGACACGCTCGAGCAGGTTGGCTGCGTTGTAGCCCGGGCGGATGACGTCAAGCGTCGCGCCCGGTCGGTTGCTGTACGGGGCGACGTGCTGGACTTGCCTGTTGAGCGCGTCGTAACGGGTGCTCTGGCTGAAGATTTCCGCATTCAGTGGAGGCGCCCGCGACCAGTCGGGAAACTGCTTGTAGTCTTGCAGCAACTGACGCGTGCTGCGCAACGCATTGCCCTTGAAGTCGAAGGCCTCCGCGTCACCAGTCGCCGGAATGGTCCCGGCACTGGTCCCAAGGCCGGCCTTGTCGTAGTGCCTGTAGACCCGTCCGCGCAGGTTCAGCTTGCGGGTCTGGTCGTTGGCGGGGGTGTCCGGCAAGCCGTTGCCTGGTGTGTCGCCGTAAAGCACTCTTTCGAACTGGACGACCTTGTTTTGATCGGCTGGATCGGCGCCCTTGACATAGGATGCCGCAGGGCGGTGCAGGGGATCATAGGCGACGTGGAACATGTGGCCGCGACTGTCCCACGCCACCATCGGCTTGCCCGCGGCGTCGTTCAGCGTCCAGCGGTCGCCAGCATCGGCGTTATGCTCAAAGAGAAGATTGCCTGCAATATCGTAACCGGGCGCGAAGTTCGTTGGGTTATCAACCTGGCCGTCTGGAGCCGCCGGCAGGATGTATTGCATCGCCAGATTGCCGCGAGCGTCTCGGATCCAAAGCGCCTTCCCTTCGGCATCGAGCCGTGTGAATGTCGGGTACATCCTGTCTTCGACGGCACCCGCCCCAGTCTTTACGCGGTTGTGCGCGATGGCGATCACCGCGCGGCCGAGACTATCAAGAACGGTTAGGGTCGGTGTGCCAGCATGATCGGTTGCCAGTTGCGCCGCGCGTTTCTCCTCCGCCGTGGCAGCACCGGCCGTCTTCCTCGCATACCAGCTGTTGCCGGGCTCCAGCACTGTGTCGTTGCGATCGAAACTGCGCACATGCCAAGGCGAGAACTCGTCGCGCTCAAAACTACCGTCCGGCATTTCCCGACGCACGATCCTGCCGATGGCATCGTAGTAGACGACCGTTGCCACTCCTGCTGCCTCAGGCTCCTCAAAACGATGCCCGATGGCAGCAGCACTGAAATAGGGCTCGTATTGTTTGACCGGATTACCCTTGTTGTTGAAGATGACCTTGCCGGTGGCTACCCAACGCAGAGGCTGGCCAGCCACTTCTGGCTCGGCCTGAATTTTCCTGACGATCGCGGTTCCGAGGCCGTCCGAATATTCTAAGGCTACCTGCAACGGACTTGCCGCGCCTGCGGCAAGCTCACGGACGTGCTGCTCGCGCAGGATGGTGCAGGCGCAAGCCGGGTGCTCCGCCCACTGGGTCGTCCGCGTGCCGTCAGCAAGCAGCTGTTCGATCTCGCCAAAATCGTAGATGTGGCGGACTGTCGCGTTGGCGAGCCAGTCACGTGCCTGCGCCTCATCGAGATTGACACCGTCGAAGAAGGCCCGCAGCGCCATCAGCGGTGGCTGCGCGCGAGCAAGATTGGCGACACTGGCATCAAATCCGGAGAGATCGTCGGCCTCGTCACCCTTTCCCTTCAGCGCCATAGCTGTTGGAAAGCCAAGCACGTCGAAGAAGACTTCGGAGAGATTGTCGTTGACGTCGCGCATCTCCCGCGGAGCGAGCACGCGGTAGTCGAACCGGGCGACGCGAGCGGTGTTGTCGAGCGCGTCGGTGCTCGCCGCAACAAACAGATCGCAACCATCATAGGTCACGCTCGTGACATTGCCGAAGGCATCGGCATAGCGGACTGGAAGATAGAAGTGTGTGGCGGCGTCCCCTGCAAAGCCGGCGATGCCGGATCGGACCCAGTATTGCCCGGCCAGCTGGGCAGGTGGGATCGAGGCGAAGCGTACAGCAAGGGCTGCGCCGCTGAGGTAGCCGCTGGTTCCGGGGTTGTCGAGCAGATCGCGGGCGTTGCGCGGGCCGTCTATGACCTGATCGAGCTTGCCGGTGCCGTCGGCGTTCTTGAAGACCGCTTCCAGCAGGCTGTCTGTAAGCGCCAACTGATAGTGTTCGAAAACCAGGCCGAGCGGTCCAGGTTCGCCGAACGGAGCCGGATTTGCGAGATCAGCCGAGAAATAGAGCGTTCGTTGGTGCTCGATGAGGCGCTTCTGCCAGCTGACCCCGTCGGGAATTGAATGGTAGGGGATGTCGGCCACTGCAACGACATCGGCAACTGGCACCGTCGGAGGATAGTAAGTGCTCAGCGCCCATTTCGCCAGTTCGCCGATGGTGAGGTAATCGCCACCTCTGCCGTCCGGAATGGCAAGTTCATAGGTCATCGTCTCGCATGGCACTCGCAAGCGTTGCGCGTCGATGTCGAGATGGTCCTTGGTGTAGCGCGTCTCCTTGTAGACGAGGTGGCGTTGCTTCTGGACACTGCGGATCGCCGCCAGCGTGCCGGCGTTAAGGGCATCCTCTTCAAACAGACCGACGCGCGGATAGACGATGTCAACCGTCTGAAGCACGTTGCCGTACCCGTCGTGGCGCAGGTTCAGCGTGTGGGCGACGCGCGGGTCGGGGCGCACGCCAGCGGGCATCAGGGGCAGTTCGTAGTGATAGGTAACAGCCTCGCTCTCCGTTACGAGGAAGACCGCATAGGCGTTGGCCTCGTGCGGCTGAAGCCGGCTGATGCGACAGTTGTGATAGGCGGTGGAGAACAGCTTGACAGGGATATGCCGAGGATCGCCAGGGCGTTCCAGGGCGTCGAGATCGAGCTCATAGACCTCCTGTCGCAGCACAAAGCCCTTGCAAGCGCGAAGCGCTTCGCGCCATTCCACCGTGCTAAGCTCTTCGTTCCCAAGATCGGGTGCAGGCAACGATTTCTCCGCGAAACCCGCCGGCAGAGGAGCCCTCAGCCAGTTTGGAAAATATTCGTGCGCAAACTGCGTAAGGATGCGTTCGCGATCCAGGAAAGCGCCAGTATGATACCAGGTGACGGTCTTGACAGGCGGCTGGTGGAGCGCTCGATCCTCTGTGATATACGGACTGGTGGCGTTGCCGGCGGTGAACTCGCCATAGGATTCGGTGTCGACCTGCTCCACTCGGCCGAAGCCGCGAAATTCCCGCTCGTCGCCGTCGAAATAGCCGTGATGATACGAGTAGGCCGAGGCAAAACTGGTGTTGCGCCATTTGTCTGTGATGGTGACTTTCTCGACCACATGCACGGGAAAGGACAGACGGGTAACCCAGGGCGTGCCGTTGAGCCGGTCCTGCAAATAGAATTTGGTGGAGGAAGCGTAATCTATCCGCGTCTCCGCACCAAGATTGTTGGCGACCCTGACAAGCAGATGCGGCTTCCTTCCGCCCATCAGGTCGACATAGCGCATCTGCACCCCACCACCGTCGCCGAGATGCGGCGACGACCAGACGAGGCAAGCCGTGCCGTTGCCGAAGAGATCGATCGGCACGACCGACACCAGGTCGTCGATGCGTGGAAAGGCGGCGACCGTCTGAGGCAGACTCCAGCCGTTGCCGGAGAGATTGAAATAGAGGCGGACACCTTCGCGGTGCAGATAGATGATGTCCGTCGTGCCGCTGCCGTCGATATCGGCCAGACGCACGCGGCTCTGGCGGAACTGGTCGAGACTATCGAAGTCCGGCGACCTCTCCATCGTGACCTTGGCGCCGAAACGGCTATAGCCCAGATTAGGCCAGTAGCAGACCTCGCCACTGCGGATGCGCACCAGATCGGTCAGGCCATCGCCACTCATATCGGCAAGATAGATGGACTGGGAGGCGTCCGAGAAAACCAGTTGTGGCCCCAACTCCTCGTCCCGCCCCTGCCAAGATCGTTCCGCCGCACCGAAGCCGTCCTCTCCCAAGGAGAGGTGCCAGACGAAGGTATCATCTTCGGTGATCAGGATGTCGGCGTGTCCGTCACCGTCAAGATCGATAAGCCGGGTATTGGGGTCGTGCACGGTGCGTCTTACAGAGGAGGAGAAGGGGCGGAAGGGCAGCCAACTTTCGTCCTCATCATGCTCGTAGAAGCCGGGAACGGGGCCGTCGAGAACCACAAGATCCGGCTGGCCGTCGCCTGCGAGATCCATGAATTCGGCCGCGTCGCCGACGAGCGAAAGGTTGGGCTTCTGCGCGACGAGCTCGGACGGTGCAAATGCGGGCTGCCGCCAGCCCAGAGGACTGAGATTGCGCTTGTAGAACCAGCCAGCGGCCTGTTCAGTCAAGATGCCGGGAATGCCCTCGCCATGCAGGTCCAGCCATCGGTAAGAGGCGGTGTCGAGCCCGTTCGGCAGGTTTTCCAGGCTCTTGGCATCAATGTCGTGGACGGTTTCTTCCACGACAGGTTGCGTGTATTCGAATGTGACCGGCGGTGTACCTCGGCGGTCGTAACCGGTGGCGTTGCGCCGATAGGACATCTGCCTGACAGAGGTGAGAAAGGCGTAGACCGGGCCGGAAATAACATCAGGGCCATGCTGACCGTCATGGCCAAGATCTGTGGAGCGAACCAGGCAGTTTCTGCCGACCTCATCGTCTTCCGGAAAATGATGGAACATCAGCGCGCGGCGGCAAAGGCGCGTCGTGCGCAACTCGAAGCCAGGCCGGTAACTGGAAAATGCGTCCGCCCGGTAATCCCATGTCCCCGCATCGTCCGGCTTGGGTGCGTCACCGTCGTGTTCGCCGTAGTCGAAGACCATTTCGAACAGGAAGCCGCCCTGGGCAATCAGGTCATCGATCTTGGCCTTGTCGAGAAAGCGGGGGCGACGCCCTTCCTCCTCCAGCAGCGGCACGCGGTTGCCGTAATAGATGTGCTTCAGATAGCGGTTGGCAGTGCGGCGCCGGTCGTTGGGTCTGCCGCGGTTGCGTTCGCAGGTCCTGCCGTAATCGACCCTTTCGCCGTCCTCGGCCTTGTAGCGATAGAGAACCGCATTGCCCTTGTCGTCACGAGTCTCGCAGATCAGCCAGGAAAAGATGCGAGCGCCATTCTCCGGATCGAAGATGCGGGAGTTGGCATCGCGACCGTAGAGAGTGAGAATGTTGTCGCGGGTGATGGACCGCCAGTGGACGTCCTGCTGATCGGAAAGCAGCGTCCAGCGCTCGATGCGGGCAAATTGCCCTTCGATGCGCGGGCGGTAGCGGCGCACGCGGTAGCCGTCGATCTCCTGGTCATCAAGGAGAATATGGCCCTGCTGATCGCGTGACCAGCGGCCCGCCATATCCTGCTGATAGGCAGCGACGAGGTCCTCAGCACCCGACAGAAGGAATATGTCGGAATCCTTCGTGTTGTCGTGGCCGTCCAGATACCGCGGCAGCCCTTTGTCGGTCTTGCGGGTGATCGACGGAAGAGAAAGACTCCAGCCGAAGCCAAACGGACCGTTGCCCGAGCTGGAATCGTAGGAAAGCGACAACGAGGGGCCAAATCCCGTGCGTCCCGGGCTCGTCGCGATCGGCACCGACATCGCACCGATACCGGTTACCGGGTTGGCGGCAAATTTCTCGCCGATGCCGCGAACGGCACCGCCACCCTTCGGTAAGGTAATGGCCGGTGGTACGACGGCTTCAAATGGCGTCGCCGCGGGGGACTTTTCTCCAGACATTCGACCCTCTCAATCGAGAAGTCACAATACGTCGGCATAAAGTCTATGTGAGTGGATGCGCTTTTTTTGAAACAGATCAGGTGCTGGTGAGAGAGCTGTCGCGGGCGACGATACACTTCCTGCCGGTACCGGAATTCAATTCAACGCCAGCAACCGGCCCGTTCAGCCGATATGGTCAATTGATGGCACCCTAATGTTCGTGTCACGCCAGTATCGGAGACGTTCGACAAACTATCAACAAGAATTTCTTGAAATCAGTTAGACCAAGAAGGCCCACCACCCGACGTGCCCTGCAACACTTTCAACCAAGTCCCCTTTGCGCAAAAACCAGGGTCTCGATTCCGTGGTGATTGGCACGAACCCTGATGCGAAAGTCACCGACTAGGTTCCCGATGAGTTGGGTGAACTCAGTACCGTATCCATTTCCAAACTTCGGAACCAGCCGGACGAACAGGCGGGCCGGTTGCGGACCACATCATTGTCCATCACGTCAACTCGGAAGGCTATTGCTTCGCTTCGCCAGTCCGTAGCAGGTGCGCGCCGGTCTATTTCCACAAGTGATCGAATGATAGGTGGTTCGCTTTTTTAGATGCCATCCAGCACTTTTCCACCACTGACGACGAACCAGAAATGAAACATAATTCGGAGCCATTGGCTGCAGTTGATCGACGGCGGTGCGCGGCGACGTCCAGGAAATCGGCGGGGGTGAAACCGTCACGGCAAACCCGGCCTGCACTCTCACTCTCTTGGCGTTGCGGGGTCTCCTCGCAGAAGGGGGTGGCAGAGACTTTGGCTCGGGCGCAGAGGAAGGCTTTCGCCCTCGTTTATGTTGCTCGCATTGAACCTGTCGGGTCTGGCTTGCCCGAAGCATCAGGCAAAGCGGCTCGCGGCTGAGAAATTCATGTTGTGCGTCGGTGGGCGATCGGCGTCTCAGGGATGGCGCGTGACAAAACCTCTGATAAGATTGCGGTCGATTGGAGGATTTGTAACATGCCCTCGGCGCAAGATTCACAAAAGGCGAAGCTCAGAAGCATGCTCGATGCGCGCAGCATGATGCATGCGCATGAACTGCGTGAGGCTGGCATCAGCGCGCAAACGATAGCGCGCGCCGTCGAGAGCGGGGAAGTCGAGCGTATCTCGCGCGGAGTTTATCAGAAGCGTGGTGCGGAAGTCGAAGAGAACCAGATCCTCGCTGAAGCCATCATGCGCGTCCCCAAAGGCGTGATTGCACTGGTGTCGGCGCTCGCCTTCCATGAACTGACCGACCAGATGCCACGGCGCGTTTGGGTGGCGATCGGGACGAGCGATTGGGCGCCCGTGCAGTCCTATCCGCCGCTGCGTATGGTCCGCTTCACGGCGCCTTATCTGCGACAGGGCATCGAGCATCATGCTATCGCCGGACTCGATGTCCCGGTCTATTCGATCCCGAAGACCCTTGCCGACCTGTTCCGAAACCCCAAACTGGTCGATCGATCAGTCGCTGTAGAGGGCCTGCGCGCTGCTCTTCAGCAACGCAAGGCAACTCCGAGCGCAATCGCCCAGGCCGCGAAGGCCGGCGGCGCCTGGAAGGTGATGCAACCCTATATCGAGGCGCTCACCTCCAATGGCTAAAGCACCGACGAATATGGCGAAGTCGGTCAAGGACCGGCTGCTGAATATCGCCCGCAAGGAAGGCCGCGTATTCGATATCCTGCTGGTGCGGTTCGCACTCGAACGGCTGCTCTACCGCCTGTCGATCTCGGCGCATCAGGACCGTTTTGTCCTAAAAGGCGGCATGCTGGTCACGGTCTGGGTGACGGACGACAACCGGGTGACGCGGGATGCGGACTTTCTCGGGCTCGGGGACGCCGATCCGGGCCGCCTGATCGCCGACTTCGGGGAGATCATGGCGGCTAAGAGCGACGATGGACTCGTCTTCGACGTCGATGCGCTCGCTGCGACCGTCATTCGAGAGGAGATGGAATACGGCGGCATTCGCCTCAAGACCGCTGCCTATCTCGAAAGAACGCGCATCCCCGTCACAATCGACATCGGCGTCGGGGACGCCATGGCCGATGCGACGCAGCGGCTCGACTATCCGGCCTTGCTGGATTTTCCCGCTCCGCAGGTTCGTTCCTATCCGCCCGCCACAGTGATTGCCGAGAAATTCCAGGCGATGGTGGCGCTTGGCGTCCTAAACGGACGCATGAAGGATTATTACGACCTATGGGCGATACCGCGCGCGATCGACATTTCCGCTGATGATCTAGACGCGGCCATTCGCGCGACGTTCGAACGCCGTCGAACGCCGATCCCGACAGAGCGTCCACCAGGACTCTCGGTCGACATGTTTGGCGACGAAGGGAAGCAACGGCAATGGCGTGCTTACGCCGCGTCGCTCGAACTCGACGCTGTTTCGCTGGAATCGATCATCGAAGGGGTTTGGGAGTTGGTCGGCCCGTCATGCGCGCGGATCGTAGCAAGAAACGGGAATGAGGCATGACTGACGGCGTCGCCATCATTGACGTCTGGGACGTCGAAACCTTCGACCGCGAGTTGCGCGGCGACCTCGACGCCCACGCCGATGTCATCCGCAACTACATGCTCACCTCGCGCCGCCAATGGCTGGAGCGTGAGACCTCCGATCACACCATGCCCCATCCCGAAAATCCTTACGCGGGCGAGTTCATTTGGGTGAAGGAGCATATCATGCGGCTGATGGAAGTTCGCACGATCCGCGCCTGGCACTATACCCGCTTGACCGACGCAGAAGTCGACATTCTCCGGCAAGGCGGCATTTATCCATCCAGCCTCGACACCATCCGATCACGCTTCGCGGCGCAAGTCGCTGCTGGCGCCTTCAGCCAAGAGGTCGCAGATCGCTTGTTCGCCGACAGCCCGTACCAAAGCGATCAACTCGACGCCCGCTCCAACAAGTTCTGGATGGTCTCGCATCCCGTCAACGTCGAAGACAGCGGCGTTGAATTGCTCCTCGAGAGCTGGGGCGGCGAGTCGGCCTATTTCTGGCAGCGAGACGCGGTACTTCAGGACATGCTGAAGCAGATCGGTCGGCCGCGCGTTCTGGAGATTGCCATGCCGCTCGTCCATTCCCGCCATGGTTATTCGGCGGCTGAGGCAGTGGTTGCCACCTTTGGCCGGTTGCTCGGCTGCCGGCCGGACAAACATGCGTTCGACCTCTACACACATCAGCCGCTCGGTCCCGAGCATGTCCTCGCCGTTCATAGCGAAGGCGAGCCCAGCTTCGGCGTCTTGGCTCGGGGCTACCCGGTCGGCTTCGTCGACGTGAACCTCGGTCGGTGGGACAAGGAATGAGCAGAGCGGACACTGCATCCGACGCGGTAGCCTTCCTGCGTGGGATAGCTGGAGAACTCGCCGAGATTCACCGCGGCAGCGACTATTCACTCTGGCGCGACGAGGCGAAGCATCGTGTCGATCAATATCTCTCCCGCGCAGAGCCGTTCTCCGATTTCGCGACGTGTTGGGTGTTCAGTGGCGACGGCGGCGGCTCTCTCGTCGGAGGCCGCTTCGGTGAATGGGCGATTGACCGGCTCGTCGAAAAAATAGCGCCGGAAGATATCGTTGCACTCTTCACGAACGAAGTGTCGCGGAATGCCGCAGTCTACGAGGAAGTTTCGCCGGTGCTTGGCATCGAAATCAACGAGCCCTGTGAATTGGGCGATGGTGTTCGCCTTGTGCCGCCGGCGGCCGACATCTTCAGCGCGTTCGACTACCCCTGGCGATATTCGTGGCCGAGCATGCCCACCGGAACCGGCTTCCTCGTCCAGTCCTACAAGGTAACGCCAGCCTTCGAACAACACCCGTCTGAAGCAAATGGGCCAGCCGGGACCAGCATAACACAGCCCGCCTCATCGGCGCGTGATGCAATCCGCCGTCGTTTTCGGCTCGCCTGTTTGCTTGGCTCCAGTGGCGGGGTCGAGTTGCCGATGTCGGTAATTCTGTCGGATCGCCGCGCTTTGCTGTCGGCTGATGGCACGATGTCAGGCCGCCCGTTTGCGGCTCACCCGCTCGTGGCTTTCCCAGCGGATTTGGCGACGATCAAGACCGCCTTCGGGCAGCTAGCGGCATTAACCGAGGGAGACAGCCTTCCCCGTGCAATCGACCGGCTCGGGCGCTCGCGGCTGGCAATTCATCCTGTCGATCGCGCTCTCGATTTGGGCATGGCGGCGGAAATCGTGCTGATGCACGATCTCGGAACGTCGAATACCGAAATCACCTATAAGATTGGCAGTCGCGCCGCCTGGCTCTTGGGTGAGGGTGCCGTCGAGCGGACCAAGATCTTCGATGAGATGAAGCATCTATACAAGGCTCGGTCAGACGCGGTCCACTCGGGTGTGCTTCCGCCAAAGTCCAAGGTCGATCTCGATCTCGCCGATCAGCTTGTTGTCCGTGTCATGCAGGCCATCCTTCAGCGTGGCAGTTTTCCGGATTGGACGAGCCTGACACTGGGGGCGAAGGCTGACGCGATCTTGTACGATCGACAGCAGTAAGACATCGGCTGCTCTAGTGGCCCAGGAATGACTCAATAGGAATCGGCGATGCGCTCTCTTACGGACTTCCTTGCTGGCCTGCCTGGCATCATGCCCATTAAGACGAGAAGGCTCGTCCTTGAAGGAGGGGTTCTGTCGAAAGCTGAGCGCGCCGACATCTACACACGCGAAAGGAATTGGCTCGATCTTGTTCTTGAGGTTGGTCCTGATGCGGCGGCGGCGATCCTCTCAGCCTACCAGAAGGGACGCCTTCCGATGAAGAGAGGCTGTACGCCAACGAATGCACCGGAAGCAGAGGCTTATCTTGCCGAAGGGGACAAACTTAGGGAGCAACTCGCGGAGAGAAGGAGGAGGGAGCAAGCGATCAAAAAGCCCATCGCTCATTCTAGAGCGCGATCTCACGGATCATCGCCTGATCGACAGCGTGTTTATTGCTAACATTGGCACCGGATCAGGTTCGATGGTATTAGCGGGCATCACGGTGCCCAAGCAAGTCATCGGCTACCAAAGCAATAGCGGGAAGAGCACCGGTTGGCGCGTTCGGTTTGACTGGACAGGATCGGATGGTCAGCCCCAGCACTCCGAGACGGTCCCGCCGGAGGCCGACAATCGACGCAACGACCCTGATCGAAACTGGGGCTTGCATGAATGATGGCGTGACCAAGTGCCAATGGAGCAGGCCAGCTCTTTTGGTTTGCGATGGATGGATCGCTCCAGCGGGGCGTGATAGATTGAACTGACGGTACTTTTTGCGATCGAGTCGATTGTGCGACCGAACACCGTCAGAGCGAAAATCAGCCGATTGGCACCGATAGTTGCTGAAACCTCAAAAATTTTTTTGTGACAATTTTCTCTTTAAAATCAATAGCGTGATTTTTTGACGGCTTTTATGTCGGAATTGGAAGCATATCGAGAAATATTTGACAATGATTTCAGTGCCTTATAGGATATCTAAATAATCGAATGGGAATGACGGGCATAACAGCGGCAACAGCGTAGGTTCGGCGGCGATTTGCGCTGCTGCGCCGCTGTCATTTCGTCTGTTCCTCACTCTCGTTGAGCGGCTTGGCTTCCCTCTTGAAACTCGCTCCTTCGATTTGTGGGCCCGCCGAGCGAAGCAAAGCGGCTTCTTGTACCGGAGCCAGCTTTGTTGGAGCTTCTCCTGCTGGAAGACGTCAAAACTTCCAGTTGAAGTTCGCACGGACGATTATTTTGAGTTCAGATCGCCATCTCGCGGCCGACGGCCTGGATTTTTTCCCAGACGCGTCCAGACTCGGGAACCTCGATGTTGAAAACCGTCTTGAACGTATCGGCGAGATGATCCGCGCTCGTGATGGACTGTTCGCTGACGCTGTCTGCCGTCACGCTGCGCAGGCAATCGTTCTTCAGGGCGACATAGCCATCCGCAGTATGCAGAATGAGCGCCAGCGCGTTTGTGAACGGCGAGCCGGGATCTTGCGTCAGCCAGCCAAGCGTCGCGGCCATGGCGGCCTCGTCGCTGTAATCGGGCCGGAAATCGAAGCTGTGCGCCATGCCGCGCGCATGGTTCTTGAAGCGCAGCCAGCCGTCGTTCGCCGGCGCGATCGAAAATTCGAAACCGCGTTGGCTGATCGGTCCAACGGCAAGCGGCACAGGTTCGACTATGGCGTCGCCCAGGCCGACGTCCGCAATATACGGCCGGTCGAGATCGACGCGCAGGGCCAGATGATTGCCGATGACGAGGTCGCCCATGATTTCGCGATCGACGCCGCTGCAAAGACGGGTGACAGTGAAACCGAGCGCGGCGAGTGCCGCGCCGAACAAACCGTTCATCTCGTAGCACCAGCCACCGCGCTTGCCCTCAACCATTTTGGCGAAGGCGGCAGCCGGTGCGATCGTGCACGGCCATCCCATGAAGGCATCCATTGCCTCCCAGGTGAAGGCCATCAGATGGGCGCGGTGAAGTCTCGACAGACTTTCGATGTCGAGAGACGCCGGCCGGTCAACCCCGATCTTGGCGAGATAGGTATCCAATTGGCTGGATGTCAGGATCATTCCATTTTCGCTTGGAGAGACGTACGTCATCCTTCGGGTTCCTTTGATCGAACCGTTTTCGAGATTCCGATGCCGTTTTTCGGGGCTCCGTCGGGCGAATTGACAACAGCTCCCCGTTCGCCAGTGCGGAAGGCAACGGCGTCGGTAGGGAAAACGGGTTTTGAGTTAGTCCGGTCGGTGTTCCTGCTTGCAAATGCTGAGGCCGATCACGCGGCCGACAGGGCTCCTTGTGAATATCTCAAGACGAAGTCCTCGATTTCCGCGACAAGCCGTGCAGGCCCCGGGCCTTCCTCGGCGATAGCGCGCCTAAGGGCCGACGCCCGCTCGGAAAAGCTCGATTCTGAAAGGATGCGCCGCACGGCCTCGCCAAGCATTTGCGGGGATGCCGAAGGATCGAGGCGCAGGCCCACACCGTGATAGTCCACACGCGCGGCATTGTCGTTCTGATCACGTCCCATCGGGAGAACAACGAGGGGAACGCCGTGGCTCAGTGATCGCAAGACCGTGCCGTGCCCGCCGTGAGTAACGACGACGCTGGCTTTGGTCAGGATTTCGTCATGCGCTGCATTGGGAAGAATAGTAGCGTTCGCCGACGATTGAAGACGAAGCCCCTCGAGGGCCTTGCCGAGGGTGACGACCACGTCGACCGGCTCTCCGGCCAAACCGGATATCGCCCGCTGGAGTACGTCCGCCTGCCCCTGATTGGTGGTGCTGAACGAAACGAGCACGAGGGGCCGCATCTCGCGCGCAGGCAGGCTCGTCCAGCGTTCGTGGGCCCAGCTCGGCATCTCCAGCAGCGGCCCCACATAGCGTACATGGTCCGGCAGGTGTTCGGTGGGAAAATCGAAGCTTCTGCTGGTAGCAAGAAGATGGCGACCAGCGCTCAAGGGCTGTTCGCGGACATGGAACAGCGGCGCAAGCCCGAAATGAGCACGCGTCGCGTTGAGGCAAGGCAGGAAGCCGTCCCATTGCCGCTCGGCCGTCGCTGAAACCTCGGCATCGCGTGTTCTGTCCGCAACCGACCGGGCAGGCTGAAAGCCTGGACCGAACGGCGGATGTCCCGGAAGAGGCCAGAGCGAGATGTTGCTCGCGAGCAGAGCCGTCGGAACTTTCGCGATTTCACCCGCGAGCATGCTGCCGAACAGCATATCCGCGCCGAGAAGGATATCGGCCGGCTCTGTTGCCAATGCTTCGAGAATATCCTCGGCGTGGAATTGCGCCGGTCCGACGAATACCCTTTCGCATGCTCTTTGGAAGCCGGCCAACGGATCGGAGGTTTCCCAATCACGCACATAACAGCTTTCGGGTGAGCGATCAGAACGGTTCGGCGCGCGCTTCCATGGCAGGAACCGGGCGCCTGCGTCGATCACCTCCGCTCGCATCGTGTCGTCGGCAATCAGACGGACGTTGTGCCCCCGGCCGGCGAGCGCGCGTACAGCTCCGAGTGTCGGCGGCACGTTGCCGCCGCCTTCCCAGCAGACCGCCAAGATGCGCAGGTTGGACCTCGCATCTGTCGCGTTCATCATTGCCTTGGTCCTTTCTCGAAAGAGACCGGATCAGTTTGTCTTGTCCTCACGCAGCAGACGCTCAATCGCCTGCGTCATGAGGCGGTGTGTCTCTGCGGCCGAATGTCCTTGCGCCCGGCGCAGCAGATGCCAGACCCAAACATCGGTCTGGACCAGCAACTGCGCGAGCCTATCTCCGCGAGCCTGGGCGTCGAGTTTATCGAGCCAGGCCTTGAACATGTCCTCGATCCATTCGCGATGACCCCTGCGTCCACGATCGAGGACGGCAGCGAATTCGGGAATGCGCACTTCCTGGCTCAGCGTTCGCACGATGATGTCGCCGGTGCGCTCGTAATCGTCCATCAGGAGTGTGACGATATCCGCCACGCCTTGGGCCGGAGTGCTCCAGCGTTGGTCTTGGATCGAGACGTCCATCTGTGCCGCCATGGCGCTGAGCACGCCGGTCTTGCTGCCGAAACGCCGTATCACGGTTTGGCGAGTGGTGCCGGCCGTTGCGGCGATGTCGTCGAGAGTGATCTCGTCGAACCAGCGCTCTGCGAGGAGCGCGGTCAAGGCCTCGACAATCTGCTGCTCGGTATCCTGGACCGCTTCGGCGCGCGCTGATTGACGATAGGCTCGCGGAGACATCAAGTCGCCCCTTATTTGATGTTACGTTGTGTAACGCGAAATTAAGGAGACGTCAATACGGGTTGGCCGCTCGCGGCGTTGCACTGTTAGGTAGTAGTCGGCGTGCTTGCTGGAAAGACCGCTCCTGCAACGTTGCGTGGCCCGTTGATGGCATCGCGGGCGGGAGCATCGAGGCGGAAAGGGCTTGCTCGGTATTTGCAGGACAACGGGACGGACAGGTGTGGGGCTGTTCGGAACAAGCGGTGCGTGTGGGATCGTAGATTGCAATCTGACCGCGCTGATCAGCGACAAAGCCACATGCGTGGCGGTGATATTGGGCGCGAGATCGTCTCGGAATCGGTGTTTGCAGCTACCACTTAGGCTGCATTGGCCAGAGATCCAGACGGGTTAACCTCTTCGCTGGATGTGCGCCCTCAATGAGTGCCGACCATCGGGGTCGCCAATGGCTCACCCATCCAGCCAGGCTGCGAGGCCGTCCAGCGTCTGCAGCCCGTATTCCACCGCGCCGAAGCCGATGACCACCTGACGCCGTTCGCGGCTGGGGTGGAGCTGGCGCATGGTCAGCACCGTCTTGCCGTCGGCCTGTTCGTCGAAGGTCACCGTGACGCGGAACCGGTTGGGGTCGTCGGGGTCGGGCGTGCCATGATCCATCACGATCCGCTCGTTCGGCACGATTTCCAGAAAGCGCATGAGATTGGGGAAGCGCTGCTGCTTGCCCTCGAATGTGCCCACCATGTCGAAACGCCAGATCCCGCCTTCGCGGATATCGGCTTCGTGGCTCTCGATCTTGACGGCGGTCGGGCCAAACCATTGGGCGAGCGCCTCAGGCCTCATCCAGGCGGCAAACACTTTGCTGCGCGGGTGGTTCAGCAGCTTGACCAGTACGATCTCGCGATCGAGCGACCAGCTCTCGAACGGGCTTGCCACGTCTTTCATTCATCCCTCGTCCGTCGTGTCCAGGTAGACTTCCAGCCGCTCCAGCCGCATGGCCCAGTTCCGGCGCTCCGCTTCCATCCAGTTCGCCGCCTCGTCGAAGCGCGCCTTCACCAGCCGGCACCAGCGGCTGCGCCCGCGCTTCTCGCTGGCGATCAGCCCGCACTCCTCCAGCACCCTGAGATGCTGGGCGAAGGAGGGCAGCGCCATGTCGAACGGTTCGGCCAGAATGCTGACCGGCACCTCGCCCTCGGCCAGCCGCGACACCACCGCGCGGCGGGTCGGGTCGCTGAGCGCGTGAAAGGCAAGGTCGAGAGGGGTCGAATGGTAAGGCATGTGTATGCGTAAGATGGTCGGAGCCATCGGTCAACGACAAAAAGGTACTTGCCTTAGTGTTTGCGTTTCGACATAAAGGTACATACCTTAGTATCAAGCCCGCACCGGGCAAGTACACGCAAGGAGGCCCCCGTGGCAGTTCGTGTCGATCTCAACATCTCGCTCGACGGTTTCGCGACAACGACGGACCAGACGCCCGAGCAGCCGATGGGCGAGGACTGGATGCGCCTCGTCGGCGCCTATATCGCGACAAGGACTTTCCGCGAGCGCCTGTTCAAGGACACCAGCGGTCAAGGCACAACCGGCATCGACGACCAGTATGCCCGCGCGTATTTCGACAATATCGGTGCGGAGATCATGGGCGCCGGCATGTTCGGGCTGCACAATTTCCCCAACGATCCGACCTGGAAGGGCTGGTGGGGCGACGAGCCACCATTCCACTGCCCGGTCTTCGTGCTGACCCACAGAAAGCGGCCCTCGATCGAAATGGCTGGCGGCACGACATTCCATTTCATCGAGACCACGCCGGCCGAAGCGCTGCGGCAGGCCGTCGCCGTCGCGGGCGGCAAGGATGTGCGGGTCGGCGGCGGCGCCAGCACCGTCCGCGATTTCCTCAAGGCGGGGCTCGTCGACCGCCTCCATGTCGCCATCGTCCCGATCCTGCTCGGACGCGGCATCCGCCTCTGGGACAACCTGCGTGGGCTGGAATCCGGCTACACGGTGGCGTCGGAAACAGCGGAGAGCGGTGTCATCCACCTGACATTCCGACGTTAACCCTAGCACATGAACAGCGCGATCATGGACTGCCCGGAGGGACCCGATGTCGGCTATTTCGAATAGTCGGCACAGGTGCCGGCAATCTGGTTCCGGCCCCTATAGGAGACTCGCTTGATAGCTGGCGGCCGTCAGCGAAACATGTGCCTCCAACGGTAGCCGCAGTTCCAATACTCGCGGCTCCCTTGCGAAATTCCATAATCGCACTAATCGCGAATCGCTGCGTCGGTCCTCGGCAACCGCCAGTTCACTGTGCGTGACGTGAAACGGTGCGCGCTCCCATCCATTGGTCGTCTTCACCTCGACCAGCCGATCGCTGCCATCCGTATCGAAGTTCAGAATGTCATAGCAGGCGCCATTACCATCGACATGCGACACCCAGTGGATGCGCTCGGCGAGATCGGTCTGGCCGGCGGTGGGCAGACTGGCACGCTCGTGGGTGAGGTTGCGCTCCTCGCTGGCGCGACCCAGCGCGCGATAGCAGTCATCTGCTCGATCTCGTCGCGCGGTGGTGGGGCCCATCGACGTCAAGGAGACCCTGTTCGGCATATATGAGGCGCGCAGCCATTCGGGCACCAATGGCACCAGGCACAATCCGGCCACCGAGGCGAGCAATGCGCTGGACAGGGGTGCGGCGAGATCATGTCGACTTTGATCGAGTGCGGAGGAACTATGAAGGGTTACGATCTGAACCTGATCCAGGACATCGGGCGCAGCGTCAGCATTCCATTGATCGCTAATCGTGGGGCAGGCAAGCTGACCGATTTCGGCTCCGCCGTTGTCCATGTGCTGATGCCGTAGACGCGGGAGCGATGTTCATGTTCCATGACCAACATCGTGCCGTTTTGATCACCCATTCGTCATAAGCGGACCTCAAAGTGGTAATCTGATGCGAACACGTCGGTGACTCTATGCTTGAAGGACGGCGCGCGCTATCAGGACAGCTGCTGCAACTTTCGAGCTGGATCGCGTTCGCTACGAGCCCGGGACCGTGAAAGATCGTCAAAAAGGGGCGGCGCTGGGGAACGGGCACTGTGAATTCTATGCCATATCGGACCTGCACGCGCTGCATCATGGACACGACCGATCCCGACATCGTTTTCGATGTCGATGGAGTGTGCAGCCACCGCCATCGTTACAACCGGGTAGCCGGACAGCGCCTCGCGCCGCTTGAAGGGCGGAGCAGGAAGTTCGCGTCGCTGGTGACCGAGATCAAGGCCGTCGGCGAAGGGAAGCCCTTTGATTGTGTGATCGGCGTCAGTGGTGGCATCGACACCACCCATGTCGCCCATATCGTCAATAAACTCGGCCTGCGCCCCTTTGCGATCCATCTCGACAATGGGTGGAATTTCGAACTCACGGTGGCTAATATCCAGAAGACGCTGGAGAAGCTGAGCATAGATTTGCGCACCCACGTCATCGACTGGATTGAATTTCGTGATCTTCAGCTATCTTGCCTCAAAGCCGCCACGCCCGATGGGGAAATTCCGACCGACCTTGCGATTTTCGCGTTGCTCTATACGCAGGCGGCCAAGCACGGCTTGCGGCATGACATCACGGACACGAACTCGGTGACCGAGGCAATCCTGCTGGAGAAATGGGGCTACGGCTATTTTGGCTGGATTTACATCAGGAATGTGTACAAGCGCTTCGGCTGTTTGGGCTCCAAGAGCTATCCGCATTTCTCACCGATCGGTCTAACTTACTGCATTTTAGACCGAAAGATAAAGATCCCATCCATTTTGAACCTCATAGACTGCAATAAGAAGGCAACGATGGATATACTCCGGAATGGACCGACCCGAGTCTATTATAGAATCAAGAACTACTATCCGATCTATACACGATTCTATCAGTCACTCTATTTGCAAAATAAGTTCAAACTCGACAAGCGCAAGGAATATTACTCTAATCTCGTGCTTTGGGGGCAGATGACGGATGACGAGGCGCTGAGCGCGATGCAGGGGGCGGCCCATCCGAAAAACCTCATCGAGGAAGACTACGACTATGTGACCAAGAAGCCGGGACTGAAACCCGAGGAGATGGAAGGTATCATTGCCTCCCCTAACAAGACCTTCGGGGGTTACAAGACCAACCATAGTCTATCCGAGCCGGCCAGGCGGCTGGCGAACACGATTCGTCCTCGGATCGGCTAACTGCGTGCGCTATCGTCCTGAAATCGACGGCCTGCGCGCTATTTCTGTATTGGGAGTCGTGGCATTTCACTTTGAACTCGCCACCGCTGGAAAAATCTGGTTGCGTGGAGGATATCTCGGCGTCGACGTCTTCTTCGTCATATCTGGCTATCTGATCACGCGGATATTGCTCAAGGACCTCAGCCTCGGCGCCCTGCCGGACTTCTATTTCCGGCGCGTCCGCCGCTTGCTTCCAGCGCTCTATCTGGTCTGTGCCAGTTCACTGGCACTCGGCCTCTATGTCCTGCCGCCCGAAGCTCTCATCAAGCTTGCCCGATCCGCGATTGCCGGTATCGCCTTCGTCTCAAACATCTACTTCTACCTCACCACGGATTATTGGTCGGAAGCCGCGTCGCTCACGCCGCTGATCCATCTCTGGTCGCTGTCGGTCGAGGAGCAGTTCTATCTCTTCTATCCTGCCTTGCTGCTCCTTCTGGCCGGGCGGCCAAAATGGTTCGCACTTGCCGTCCCCGTCCTGATGATAGCGTCACTGGCCGCGGCTTTGAGGTTGCCAGCGGCCAGCCCCGAGGTGTTTTACCTGTCGGTCTTTCGCGCCTGGGAACTGCTGGCTGGTGCGCTGGTCGGCCTCTGGCACGAGCGGCGGCGGGACGGCCTCGATCTGCCGAGATGGACTGATATTCTGCCCCCGATCGGACTCGTCCTGATCGGCCTGGCATTTATTCTCGGCGGCAACTATACGGCCAACCTGGCCAGTGTTCTGGGTGCCATGCTCGTCCTCGGCACGGCCCGGCAGCAGGCTTGGCCTACGCGAGTGCTGGCATGGCCACCGGCGGTTTTTCTCGGGCTCATTTCGTATCCGCTATATCTCTGGCACCAGCCCGTCCTGGCTTTCGCCGGTAGTTATTTCCTCTCCGATCTTGATCTCGCATCGCGTCTGTCCCTCGTCGTGCTGTGCATAATTCTCGCCGCCGCGACATGGTTTTTTGTCGAACGCCCCATCCGCCAGGGCATGTCGCTTGGGCAGACGTGGCGTCTATCGCTGCCGGTCAGCGTGGCGCTGATCGTGACGTCGCTGTGCCTAATGGCACTGCATGGCGTGCCGCAACGGTATAATTCGGAACAGTTGAAACTCCTGGCGGCCTCCGCACAACGTGGCACGACCGTGCTCGAAGGACAGAATTGCAAGACGAGCACCGTATCCAAACCCTGCCGCATCGGCGATCCCGCGGCGCCGATCACCTGGGCCTTGCTGGGTGACAGTCATGCCGAGACCTTGTCCGACTCAGTGTCGGAACTGTTGGCACGCAACGGTTTGGCCGGAGAAGTGCTGACCTATCCAGGGTGCCCGTTCATCGTCGGAATAGAGCCAGTGTACACCAATGAAGCATGTGCCAGCTTCGCCAAAGACGTCATGGAAACCCTCCTGAAAGATCACATTGAGACCGTGATTATACAGGATCGGACAACTGCCTATATCCAAGGGACGAGATTCGACAACGGCGAAGGAGGTGTCGAGCCCGGCAAGCCTTTCCCAGTGCGTCCGGTGGGCCAGAAAGACCTAGGTGAACCGACACGCATCGCAGAGGTCGAGGCGTTGTTCACAGGCACCATCACCGGCCTTCTCGATCGTGGAATACGGGTAATATACATCGCACCGGTTCCCGAAGTTGGCTGGCATGTGCCGCGTGTCGCGGCGCGCTTGGCCGCCCGTGGTTCCATACCCATAACCACAAGTCGCACACGATACTTCGAGCGCCATCGGGGACTGTTCAAGGCATTGGATACGCTTTCGGGGCGCCCGGGACTGACAGTTGTCTATCCGGACCAGACGTTTTGCGACCCCAAGAACAACCGTTGCCGCACCGCATCAGACGGCGAATTGTTATACACCGATACGGACCACCTAAGCCGCAAGGGTGGCCGATTTCTGGTCGAGGCGATGGGCAGGCAACTGACATCGCTGGGACTGTTGAGCAAGTAGGAAGCCAATTGAACGTCTTGGGCTACGTGTGCTGTGATTGTCGTGGTATCGGGTGTCAGTCGCCACCCTTGGTCAATTATAGAGTTCGTTGAAAACCGTGCGCCATCAAGTGGTCAAATCCGTCGCCTTGTTCTCGGGAACAAACATCCTTGCGGCGGCTATTCCCCTGCTGCTGCTACCGATCCTGACGCGCGTATTGACGGCCGCCGACTACGGCCTGGTGGCCATGTATGCCCTCGTTATCACCGCTTTCGGTGCCCTGACGGGCCTGTCGGCTCATGGTGCGGTCGGGATGCGATATTTCGACCGTACGGAGATCGACTATCCTCGATATATCGGGAATGCGATGATCTTGCTGTTCGTGACGAGTACATGTGTGTTCGCCATCGTCCTGTTGGCGGCGGGTCCACTTGAAGAGCTCACTCAATTACCCCGCAAATGGCTGTTGATCGGTGTAGGAGTTTCCGCCCTCCAATTCGTCCTACTTATTCGCTTGTCGGTGTATCAGTCGGCGAAACAAGCGGGCTCCTTCGCCACCTTTCGTATTTCCCAAGCCCTGGTTGATGCCGGATTGTCGATCGTTCTGGTGCTCGGTTTGGCCTTGGCGTGGGAAGGCAGACTGATTGGCCAGTCGGCCGCCATTGTGCTGTTGGGAATCGTGGCTAGCGTTTCCCTCGCGGTCGGCGGCTGGGTCAAACTTGAACCGGATCGGAAATACATTGCCGGGCTGCTCAAGTTTGGCGTGCCACTGGTACCCCATGTCGTCGGCGGTATGCTGCTGACGTCAGTGGATCGTATTTTCATCGCCAATGTGATCGGTATATCCCAGACAGGCGTCTATTTGGTCGCGGTGCAGATCAGTCTGGGAATTTACCTGATTGCCGATGCCTGCAATCGCGCCATTTCGCCCTGGCTCATCGAAACCCTCAAGATGGCTGATCCCGCCAAGGACATCCGTATCACCCGCTACACATTGCTCTATTTCCTGTTTCTGATGTGCTCGGCGATAGCGGTCGGCATCGGTTCCATCTGGGCATTGCCGCTTGTGGTTGGTCCGGCGTTTGGTGGGGCCGCCAAATTGATCTGGATAACCGCGATCGCCCAAGCCTTTGCCGGCATGTACCTGATTGTCGCCAATGTCATTTTCTATCAAGAAAAGACAGCATTCCTATCGGTCATAACGATCAGTTGCGGAATATTGGGCGCTGTCCTGTCTTATCTGTTCCTGCACATATTTGGCCTGGTCGGTGCTGCCGTGGCGCAGTTGATCGCGCAGGCGACGATGTTTACTGGAGCCCTTCTCTTCGCGCAGCATCTGCGGCCCTTGCCCTGGTTCGCTGCCCTGTTTCCCACAAGGGTCAGGACGACCGACTAAATGTCAGCCAATCCAACAGAGATGCAGGTCGCCGCCTCCATAAGGGCATTCGAAAAGCGAACGCAGGCCTTTGAAAAGCGCGTTCACGGTATCCCGCTCTGGCAACTGGTTCGGTTCGAGGTTTCGATGCGATTGCAGGCCCTCAATCTAGAGCGGGCGGGCATCGGACGTCAGCGCCTCGTTGCGGGGATATTGAAGGGCTTGTGGCAGTTCCTATGGCTACCGAAGGCCGAGTATGTCGGGAAGACATTTGATTCCGCCTTCCGCAGGCAGGGGAAAAACGGTTTCGAAGACGTCTACTTTGAAGAGCTAAGATCCGCTGTTTCGCGCTTTTCGACGATGTCGTCCTGCGATGCGCCCGGTTACGAGGCCAATGTCGACAACGCAGCGACACCTCCGGCTTTTGACGATACCAGCGTCATCGCCCTGAGCGCCATACTCGGGCGCATCCTGCCCAGAGTTCGCAGCCACGCCGCTTTCGACCAGCTGTCCGAAGCGATCCGGAACGAGCTCGGGCTGGAACACTACTCCCCGCACGTGCTCTCGCGGCTGTACAATGTCTTCGTTTGGCGGGTCACGCTCTACCGCATCGTTCTGGCAAGGTTTGGTGCACGCGCGGTAATGTGTCCAGATAACGGACAGTTCGCTTTGATCCGCGCTGCCGAGCTCAGGGGAATTTCCTTCGTCGAAATGCAGCATGGGGTTTTCAGTGGAGCTCATCCGAACGCTCTGCCCTCCGACCTATCCCCGGAGGAAGTCAGGGGACTGCTATTGCCGTCGAAACTCGCAGTCTATGGCGCCTTTGCGGCGGAGCAGCTGAAGGACACCTGGCTCGCGGTCAACGGGCGTATCGAACTGGTTGGGGCGCCATTGCTTTCGGGCTTTCGCGCGCTCGCAGTGAACAAATTCCCTAACAAAGTTCCGCGTATCGCACTGACTACTCAGGGGATCGGGCGTCAGGCACTGCGAGATTTCATCGCCCAATTTCTGCGCGAATGCCCAGCCGACTTCGAGTTGATCGTAAGATTGCACCCCGCTTACGATGCCGACACGATGTTCTATGAGAGCGCCTTTTGCGCGGATAACCGAGTCCATATCCAGTCCGGAACATCGTCGGTCAGCACCCATAGCCTGATCGCCAGCGCGGATTTCCATGTTAGCATTTCTTCGGCCTGTCACTTCGATGCGCTTGGCCTAGGAACGCCGACAGGGATATTGCAGCTTGAGACCTACGAATCAGTGGTTGAAGTGTCGAAGGCGGAGGGCGCCATGTTGATCGAGACGCCATCCGACCTTGCGCGAATCGTCGCTCGGCGCGAGTTTGGGGTAGTGCCGCAAACCACGTCGCGCTATTTCTTCGAACCGGATTTTGGCGGTCAATTTTCCAGACTTCTGAAAAATCTCCCCGTTCCGAGTTCTGCGAGATCTGGGGAAGCGCCAAGCTGATCGACCACTAGGTGGGACTGGCTTAGTCGTCAGCCGGTGCCTCCTGAACACCCATCGAACACTGACAATGGATTGCACACCTTGAGAACAGCTCTGATTGGACTTGGACGTATGGGCGTGCGACACGCGTCGGTTCTCAGGGAGGTCGAACTGCCTCTGGGAGCGATCAGCGATATCAATCGCGAGACTTGCAACAAGGTCGGCCAGGAATACGGCGTCGAGGAAAAACATCGCTACTTGTCGGCCATCGACATGCTGAAGCAGGTGCGGCCTGAACTGGTCGTCATCGCCACGACGGCCCCTAGTCACCATGACCTCGTCGTCACTGCCGCGGCCAATGGCGCGCGCAAAATTCTATGCGAGAAGCCGATGGCGACCAGTCTCGCCGAATGCGAGAACATGATCAGCGTCTGCAAGGCAGCCGGTGTCGATCTGGCGATCAATCACCAGATGCGCTTCATGGAACAATATACGATCCCCATGCGGATGGCGGCCTCCCCTGAGCTTGGCGGACTGGGTAGCGTTGTTGTGAGCGCCGGAAATTTTGGCGTCGCCATGAACGGGACCCACTATTTCGAGATGTTCCGTCTGATGACGGACGAAAATCCGGCGTTTGTGAATGCGTGGTTTGGCGATGTCGACGTGCCCAACCCCCGCGGAGCGCAGTTCAAGGATGCCTCGGGCTCCGTTCGCCTGCAGACCCCGTCCGGCAAAAGGTTCTTCATGGACTGTTCAGGAGACCAAGGCCTCGGACTGCACGTGACCTATAATTGCCGTTATGGGCGGATCAGCGTCGATGAACTTGATGGCAGTCTCGAATACGTGGCCCGAGAGGCTGAATATCGCGATCTCCCCACCACACGCTACGGCATGCCGAGCACCAAGGTGGTGCAGTCCATCACTCCGGCGGATGCAGTGGCTCCTACGCTAGCTGTTGTCAAAGCGCTGTTAGCCGGTGTGAATTACCCCACTGGCGAGAACGGTTTGCAGACAATGCGGACACTCATCGCCGCCCATCTGTCCAATAGCCGCAATGGGGCAACGATTGATCTTGAGAAAGACACGTTGCCGCGTGATCTAATTCTGCCATTGGCATGAATAGCATTACGTAACCGTCTCAATTTTGTGATATCTGACCGCCGTGCGATATCTAGAATTCAATTCAGAAGCATGTGGGGCGATGAATACGCTAGAAACTCGAATTTTGGCGGCTGCCAGATGGTTTAAAGGCGGCGGCGACACCGCGATATTTATAGCACTTTCGCTATTTTTCTCGCTGTTCATTGGACAAGATCAGATCGTTAACCGGAGTGGTCTGACCTATTGGCTGCTCGTGACTCCCGCCATCGTATTTCCTCTTCTTCGTCTGCGGCAAACTCTCGATAGCCTAGTATTTGGCCTGGCCAGGCCCTTTGCGGTACTCGGTTTTTTGGGGTGTGCCTGGTCCATTATTGGCGGCGACTATTCGGTCATCCCTCCGCTTGTCATCATCGTATGGGTTTCAGGGTGGGTTCTCCGTTCGGAGGCAAAGGTCAACTTGAATCTACTGCTGGCAGTGTTTCTGACATTCTACACAGCCGGCGTTGTCCGATTTTACACCCAACCGCCGATCAACGAAGTTACCTGGCTCAACACTAAATTCGCAGGTGAGGCTCAAGCATTCAAGGCCCCGCCCAACAGCGCGCAGAATACAGCTGACGCGCCACCGGACACCATCCCCGCGCCGTCACCAGTCGCCGAGAATGAGCCCGCGCGCAAGCCGCCACCAGTATTCGAGCCAGACCAAGTCCGTGACGGGCTGAATCTGAATGGCTGGGGCATCCTGCCCGGTGAAACCGCGCCAACCTACGGCCCATGGCGCATTTCAGTTACCCCCAACATTGCTGCATCGGGGACGATCTCGCTGTTTGCAATGATGCTGGCATTGAGCCCACTGGCTTGGAGAGGCCTGAAGCTCGTTTCCATCGTGGTCAGTGGCTATTTTCTTTTCCTGTCCTTCGTACGCTCGGCGTTGATCGGCTTTTGCCTTTTTTGCCTCGCACAAGTTAACCTTCGCGCACTTCCGAGTCGGAGCAGATTCCGCATGATATTTGCCGCGCTGTTGGTCGGCGGCGCCGTCGTCATAACGGTATTGGCGCCTTACGCGCTTTACTTCCTTCAGGATATTGGCCCGATATCGCGCCTTCTATTGCGCGGGCAGACTCATCTCACGGTCGACGACATCTACAGGCAACTCTACCGTCCATGGATCTGGCAGCAACATATGCAACTGTTCCTGAAGAGTGTTTTCTGGATGGGGCAGGGTAGCAATCTGGCGAGAGACGCGGCGTCTTCCATACTCAATGTGGGGCAGGCACGATCAGACTCTGTTTCCCTGCCCACGCGCCTGCTTGCCACCTATGGTCTGCCGGCGCTGGCGTTTTTCTGGTTCATCGTCGAAAGGTGCTACAGCCACATCAAGGCGAATGACATCTGGGCCGTCTCGGCAACCTCGGCAATCGTCTGGCTTATGATGACATGGGGCAGCGTCTTCCATCCCACCAACGCCATATTTGCCCTCTCGATCCTGATTTTGGGACGAGGTAGTTCCGGTTTCGTCTCGGGAGTGCAGACAGGCATGGTGAAGAACCGGGTTGTTCAGCTAACCTCTATTGGTCGGGAAGGCCACACGATTTCGATCACGAGCCGCCAAAACCGCAATTCGTGATATCTGCGCTGAAGTAGGTTCATAGTGCGAATTCCATCCGATCGAAGCGGTCAAGACCAATGTCCTCGACACTAAAAATGCACTTGTTGCCGCCATCGTCGGCAATCTCGAAATCTGGCTCAATAAGTTGATTGCCGGCAAGCAGTCCCGCTGAAGCGACGAGTGCCGATAGTCGGAAATGCGGCAAAATCCAAGAAGCCGACTGGTTATGATGGCAGCGAAAGCATCGCTTGGCGCAGGCCGGAAGGGGCTTTGTGCTCCGGTGGCATGCGTCCGGCCGCTAACTGCTGACGACAAGACGCTACTGCCGAATTGAGGGCATCTTGGTTTCGCTAGGCTAGTTGGAGCCGACTTCACTATTTTGACGGCTTGATCCGGCTCGAGCTTTTCGCGTTTTGGCGGATTCATATCCTACGCTTGTGGAGTAGTTGTCGCATTGTGTTGCCTCGATCGCTTCGTCAAGTTGAACGATATGGCGCCAAGTATCCTCGACGGTCCGTTTCTGAGTTTGGCGCATCCAGTGGTTGATCTTGGCGAAGGCCTGCTCGATTGGATTGAGGTCTGACGAGTAGGGAGGCAGGTACCAAAGTCTGGCGCCAGCAACCTTGATCAACCGCCTGATGGCCGCTGTTTATGACCTCCAAGATCGTCCATGACAACGATGTCGCTGGGCTTCAGCTCGGTGATGAGCTGCTGCTCGCCATGAGCGCGAAAGCATTAGTCGTTGATTGGTCCGTCGAAGACGCAAGGTGCTGTGAGTTGATCCCAGCACTGCGCACCGAGGAAGGTCAGCGTGCGCCAGTGGCCATGTGCAGCAAAGGTGTGCTGCCACTTGCCCCTCGGGCCCCAATCGCGCAGACGAGCCACGTTGGCCTTGACCCAGTTCTCATCGACGAAGACCAGTCGCTGCGGATCTGGATCGACCTACTGGGATCGCCATCGTTGGCCCTGCGGGCAATATCGGCACGCGCCGGCTCAAGGGCGAACAGAGTATTTTGAAGCTCAGGTCTTCGCTGCGCAGGAACAGCCGCGGACGCGTTGTGCTAGGCCTTGACTCAGCGACCGGCCAACTCATCCTTCGGACTGTACAGCGTCAGATGCGGCGTCTCACGCATACGGGCCTTGATGAAAGCACGGTGCGGCTCCAGCGCTCTCTTACGATGTCCGCTCACCTTGCCCGGCGCAACCGACCCGGCCATCCGATGGCGCTGCAACAACTTTACTACCGTCGAAATCGCAATACCGAACTGTTTGGCGGCTGATCGACGACTCGCCACTCAAAACCGTCGCTACAATCCGTTCGCGAAGAGCATTGGAAAGAGATCGGGTGATCAGACGCTGGATCCCACTCCAGCCTGTGTCTCGAATCATAAAGCTGACAGAAATCCGGAATCTCCCTCGATCCTGTCAAATCGTGAACAGCTATAGCCAAAAAGGATGCAGAATTTGAGATACTATAAGCTATTGAAATCGCTAGATAGCTGGAGAAGGTGAACGTGAGAACTTTGAACTGGTGATCGTCCGATGAACGACTTCGCGTCTCGATCGTCGTGCCGCCGCTGTGGGAGGTGTCACTGCCAGGATCGACCTGTCGCCGTTTGCCTTAGCCAGCATTTAGTCGAACTGGTTCGGATCGCGACGCATGTTTGGTCATCCGAAGTAATGAAACCAGACACCGAGCTTTCACCAAACCGTAGATGGCCGGAATGACGATCAGCGTCAGGACGGTTGACGATATCATGCCGCCGATCATCGGCACGGCGATGCGCTGCATCACCTCGGAACCGGCCCCCGTGCTCCACAGGATGGGAACCAGCCCGACCATAATCGCGACGACCGTCATGATCTTGGGCCTCACGCGCTCCACCGCGCCCAGCATGATTGCCTGGTGAAGATCGGCGCGTGTGAACGGCCGCTTTTCTTCGACGCATTTCTGCTTCAGCTCGGTCACGGCCTGTTCCAGGTATGCTCAGCCTTGCTATAGGGCTGCCCCGCGATGTCGTCCGCGAGCATCGCGAAATAGTCCGCCACGATTGCATCGTTCTGCTCGTCGGACCAGTCACCAGACATGACGGCTCCGAAGTTGATCAACCAATCTGGAGAAGGCCCGGATCATGCCAGTAACTGTGCCGGCACACCGATTGCCGGCCCGGCGTCGGCCAGCCGCCAGTCGAGCGCATGTACCGTGGCGCCATGCTCCGACGCGATAGCGAGGCGCAGTGCATCGCCCGCACGAAGCCCGAGGGCATGCTGATCGGCGAACCTTGCGGCCGCCCGAAACTGCCCGCCGGTCACTGGCAGCACGGTGAAGCTTTCGGCGATCAGCTTGTTGAACATGGCAAGTGCGGCCGCGCGCTGCTCCAGGCCGGTCTGCCCGGTCCGTAGCTTGATCGCCATGGCGGACGACATTTCGGTGACGGTCCAATCGCTGATCAGAAGCTGCGCCGGATCCTGCTCCGCCAGCCAGGCCTGAACACGCGGCGTCATTGCTTCGTTGGAGAGCGCCGCGACGATCAGCGACGTATCGAGATAGAGCATCAGTAGCGATCGCCGTCCCGCATCGACCGCACGAGATCAGCGGCGCTCTGGGACTGGGGCGGCGTCGCTGCCGTCAGCGATTGGAGCAGCGCGGCATCGATCGGCTTGCGCGGCCTGGCCACGGCGGTAAGCCGTGCGACCGTCTTGCCGCGACGGGTGATGTCGATCGAATCGCCCGCCTCGACCCGGTCGACCAACTCGCTCAGACGGGCTTTGGCGTCCGCCAGATTGATCGCATCCATGTCATGTTCCTGACCAGTGAGAGATCGGCGGCCATCGTTGTTGAGGAGCCATCGCGCTGTTCGGCGCGCTCATTTGAGAGCCGCGAACATGGCCGCTAGGCGCTTCGTGCCGAGATCGGCCTCGGCATGCGTCAAGCCCGAGAAGCCAAACAGGAGGCCGTGACGAGGCATGGGCGCCACATGCATTGGCGAAATTGGCAGAACCGCGACGCCGTGCCGATGCGCCGCTTGCGCCAACGCGACGTCGTTGTGTTGCGCGCCGGGCCGAGCCAGAAGATGGACGCCCTGGTGTGGGGAGTTCACCTCAAGATGATCGGACAAACGCGCGCGCAACAATGACACCAGTACGTCGCGCGACGCGCGATAGGCCTCGCGCAGCCGTCGCAGATGGCTGGAGAAATGCCCCTCGGCCAGAAAGTCGGCGACCACCAATTGCTGGAACGGCGCGGGGAAACGATCGAGCAGTGTCCGCATCACCCGAAACGCCGGCACCAGATCCTCCGGCACCACCAGATAGCCGAGGCGCAGGCCCGGCAGGAGGGCCTTGCTGAAGGTGCCGACATAGATGACGCAATGATGCTCATCAACGTCCTGCAAAGCCGCCAGCGGCCGGCCGTCATAGCGGAATTCGCTGTCGTAATCGTCTTCGATGACCCAGGCTCCCGTGGCGGCAGCCCAGTCGAGGAGCGCCAGGCGCCGCGCCATCGAGAGAACCGCTCCGGTGGGGTATTGATGCGAGGGCGTCACATAGACAGCCCGCGGCTTGGCGGCGAGTGCTCCGAGCGCGTTGACATTCAGGCCATCGTCGTCGACCGGCACGGGCGCCAGTATTGCGCCATGGACCGTCAAGGCAAGTCGGGCCGGTGGATAGCAGGGCTCTTCGACGGCGACGAAATCGCCGGGATCGATCAGCGTGCGGATCGCCAGATCGATCGCCTGCTGCGCGCCCGCCGTGATGAAGATGCGGCCGGGCATACAGCGCACGCCGCGCGCCGCCAGGAGATAGGCGGCCACTGCTTCGCGCAGCACCTCCTCCCCCTGGGGATCTCGGTAGTGGTTCGACATGGCACCGAGATGGCGATGGGCGATGCGGGTCAGAACGGCGCGTGTTCTTGCGTCCGGCGGTGTCCGACCCATGACGAAGGGTATCTGCAAGGGGGGCTCGGACACCTGGGGCGAGGGCGCGCTGACGGCGCGCGCGGCGCGCGAGAGCAGGCGGCCGGGTTCAGGCCGCTCCCATCCCGTCCCACCAGGGCGCCCGGCGCGCTCCGGCACATCCTTCGAGACATAGGTGCCGGAGCCGGTGCGGCCGATCGCATAGCCTTCGCTCAACAGCGTTTCGTAGGCCTCGGTAACGAGGCCACGAGACACGCCCCACAGGCGTGACGCCGCGCGGGTGGATGGAAGTCGCGCCCCCGGCGGCATACGGCCACCGACGATCCCTTGGCGCAACGCAAGATAAAGCTGCCGGGCAAGCGGTACGGGCGATGCCCTGTCGACCTCGATGTCGACCAGATGCGCCGTGCCTTCGCGCCTTCGAGAAATCTCGACTGTCACCTTAGCCTCCGCAAGAGTGGTCCCCGGAAGCAAATCCAAGTGGACCTGTGATTTTGATCCTGTCGGCCAAATATTTGGGCCAATTATACCGAGAGTCAAAACATCATGCGCGCATCACATGCCTATTGCCTGTTTGTCGGAAGCTTTCTGACAGCAGCCGGTTACGGCGCCACCTTCCTTCTGACCGAGCATTTCCGCGCCCTCGGCGGCAGCGAGATCGAGACCGGCATCACGCTTGGCGGTGCCATGCTTGGCACGGTAATTGGCGTGCCACTGGTCGGTTGGTTCGCCGGCCGCTTCGGCGCGGCGCGGATGGCCGCGCTCGGGGCGCTGTCGGTGTGTGCCGGCTATCTTGCTCTCGCCTCGCTGCACACGCTTTCTCCCGTGATTGGCGGGGCCGGCTTCCTCATCGGGCTCGGATGGGGAATCTTCTATCTCGCCGCGCCGATGTCGTTGTCGGAACGTGTGACCGATCGCGAGCGCGGTTTCTGGTTTACGCGCTTCGGCGCGTTCCTGATGGCCGGCATCGGCGCCAGCCCAGTTGCAGCAGGCGCGCTCACGGGAAGCCTAGGCCTTTCCACGGCGATGGCCTTCTGCGTCGTCGCGGCGGCCTGCGTTCTGGCAGCGCTGCTCTTGTGGATGTTCGAAAACCTGTCGCCGAGGCCGGCTGCCACGACCCCGCGACCGTCCAGCGACGGCTGGGTGCGCAAGCTGCCGGACATCGCCCGTACGAAAGCCATTTACCCCATTCTGATGGTGGGTCTCGGCGCCTGCGTGTTCAGCGGCGTCTTGACGTTCCAGACATCTCTGGTTCGCGGCACGGGCCTGCAGGCGAGCACCTTCTTCGCCGCTTATGCCATTACAGTGGTGGTGTCCCGTTTCGTGCTTGCTCCGCTTGTCAGCCGGGCCAACGGCGATCGCGCCACCATTGTGCTCCTGTCGGTGATGATCCTTGGCGTGGTGGTCGCCTTCGCTCTTCGCTATGGCGTGCTGATCCAGATCGCGAGCGCCATATTGCTTGGCCTCGGCTACGGCCTGGTCTATGCGGTCATCCAGACACAGGCCGTCAATGACGGTCCCGCAGAACAGCGCAACGCCGCACTGACCTGGTTTGCGATCGCCTATTTTCTGGGTGTCTTCGGGTTTCCGCTTCTTGGCGGCTGGCTGATCGTCACTGTCGGTACCGCCGGTTTTCTCGGCGCCGTGCTGGCCTTCGCGATCGCCGAGATGGGCCTGGCATTGCTGCGCCTGCGTGTGCCACGGCCGCTGGAAGCATCATTCAACGAACCGCGCCAAACGGCGGATTCGCGGTGAACCAATCAGGGGCTAAAGGCCGAGCAGAAGGTGCGCCGCCTTGCAACCGTCCAACGACGACGAAGCTCGAGCGATTGCGCACAGGCCTGCGCCAAAGGTTTCATGTCATCGACGCCTTGTTGCGACGGGGCGCAAGTCACCTGGTCCGATGCCCGTTGGATGTGAGTGGCAGATGGTCGGATCGTTGGGAACGTGACATGGCCGATCGTCTGCTTGGCACTGACCAAGGCTGGCTCCGTCCACGGGAATAGCCGCGATTCAAGCCGTTCAGGTCTCTGCCAGGACAAAGCCACTGGGAGGCGATGGTGCCGGCGGCGGACGATGACAAGGCCGCGACGCGCGGTTCTTCCGGTACGCGGCTGCCATCGTTTCCGCAGCCTGCTGGAACCGCTCGCCAAGCAAGAGCAAGTGCTCTATGCTCCCGCATCGTGCCGGTATCGAGATCGGGTTGTCCTGGTGGGGGCGTTCCATGTTCGAAGTCGTTGCGTTCTGGCGAAAAGCGCCAGCGAAGGCCGCAGCATTTAGCTTGATCGTTGCCGCGCTGCCGGGCTTGCTGATCTGCGGATTGCAAACGGCGAGCGCCGCGCCGAACTGGACGCTTGATCCATCCGCTTCGGTGCTCACCTATCAGTCGGTCAAGAAGAATACGATCGTCGAGACCAACAAGATCAGGAACATCACCGGCACGCTGAGTTCCGCCGGCGACGCCAAGATCAGCTTCGACCTTAATTCCGTCGATACGGGCGTCGATCTTCGCAACGTCCGCATGCGCTTCCTGTTCTTCGAGACGTTCAATTACCCGACGGCGGAGGTGACAGCGAAGGTGAACCCCGCCGCATTCGCCGATCTCGCAACCAAGCGCAGGGTGAAGACCACCTTGCCGTTCCGCCTGAACCTGCATGGCCTTGGCAAGGATTTGGAGGCGAGCGTTGTCGTCACCATGATCGGCGATACCCAGGTCTCCGTCGCCTCCGAGGCGCCGGTCGCGGTCCATGTCGAGGATTTTGGCCTGCTGCCGAACATCGACAAGCTGCAACAGGCGGCCAACGTGACGAACATCGTGCCCACCGCGTCGGTATCCTTTGATTTCGTCTTTGCCGCCGAAGGCAGCAAGCCGGTCGCGGTTCAGACTGTCGCGGCAGGCGCGGTTGGTCCCGTTGCTACCGATGCCGCGAAGGCCAACTTCAGCGACGAGGAATGTCTCAACAGGTTTGCTGTGCTGTCGCGCACCGGCGCCATCTATTTTCGCTCCGCGAGCGCCAGGCTTGATGCCAAGAGCCGTCCCCTGCTGACGGAGGTCGTAGGCGTCGTCGGCAAGTGTCCGAGCCTCAAGGTCGAGGTGTCCGGGTACACTGATTCCGACGGATCGCCAGAAGCAAACAAGCTGCTGTCGGAGCGGCGGGCTCAGGCAGTCGCAGACGCGTTGGTTGTCGACGGCGTGCCACGTAACCAGATCAGCGCTGCCGGCTATGGAGAGGAGCGGCCTGTTGCCGCCAATGATACGCCCAAGAACAAGGCGCTCAACCGGCGGATCGAATTCTCCACCAGCAAGCTCGGCAACTGAGGTCGTCGTGGGTTCCGCTGGGATCGCCTTTTGCGGTGGCATGCTTCGTGTCGCCGGACTTGTGGCGCTTGCCCTGCTTTTGACCGTTGCGGCTGCCAGTGCCGAACGTCGCGTCGCGCTGGTGCTCGGCAATTCGCAGTATCGACACGCTGCGGCGCTCCCCAACCCGGTGCGCGATGCCCAAGCCATGGCCGAGCGACTGCGGGGCCTCGGCTTCGAAGTGGTTTCCGGCTTCGACCTCACAAAGCAGCAGACGCAGGCCACAGTCGCCCAGTTTGCCAAGCAGGTTCGCGGCGCTGATGTCGCGCTTTTCTTCTACGCCGGCCATGGTCTGCAGGTATCGGGCAAGAACTACCTGCTTCCGGTTGATGCCGCGCTCGACGACGAGACCTCGCTCGATTTCGAGGCTGTGTCGATCGATTTCGTTCTGCGCCAGATGTCGCGCGAAACCAGCATAAGGCTGGTGTTTCTGGACGCCTGTCGAGACAATCCGCTTGCTGAAGTTCTGGCAAAGACCGCTGGCGTCAAGGGTGTAAGCAGCGGTCTTGCCGAGATACCGATCGAAAACGGCGGCGCCGGCACGCTGGTTGCCTTCGCCGCCAGTCCGAACCAACTGGCCTATGATGGATCGGGCGAACACTCGCCCTTCACCAAAGCACTGCTGCAACATATCGGCGAAACCAACATCTCCATCACCGAAGCCGTGAACAGGGTGACCAGCGACGTCTTCAAGGCGACCAACGGCAAGCAGCGGCCCTGGACCAACGTCTCGCTGACCACCGAAGTCATGCTACACAAGGTCGACCTCAACGCGCCGCTGATTGTCGGGGAGGCGCGCCCGCCGCAAGACGAAGCCGGCTCCGGGACGCGCAATACCGGCACGTCGACCGGCCAGACCGACGACCAGCTTGCGCTTGATGTGCTGCGTCAGAAAATCCCGAAACTGGCAACGGAAGGGCCGATCTTCTTCGATCGGCCGATCAAATTCGGTGATCCGGCAATCGACGGCAAGAGCATTGCCCAATTGATCAAGAGTCAGCCGCTCTTCAGCCCGGTCGAAGGCCTCGATAAGTCCATGTGGCAGGGAAAACACTGCGACGGCTGCCATGAGTGGAACGAAGCCCGTCTTTGCGAGCAGGCAAAGAATTTCGCCGCCAACGACGTCTCCGTCATGCGCCTGCAGCATCCGCTAGGCACGCGTTTCAAGGTGGCGCTGGCCAGATGGGCACAAGGCGGCTGCCAATGATATCGGATTTGGGCCGACGGGACTCGGCCTGAAATTGGAAAGCCTGCTGCATCGGCCAGAAAATCGGAATCGATTTTCGGTAGACACGATGCAGCAGATACAAAGTGTTAGAGCGTCCTTTGCGCGTCCAATTGGACACGCGGCGCTCTAATAGGCGGCGGCCGATAGCCGCTGCGCTTCCATTTCCACGATCTGGATGCCCATTTCGACGAAGGCCGAGAGCACGGCAAAGCGGTCCGCCAGCGAGACGCTCGCCAGCCCCGTCAGGATTCCCGCGTTGACGGCATGGGCGGCAGGAAATCCTGTCGACGCCATGTTGAAGGTGGGGTCGCGCCATGCCGCCGCAAGCACAATCCAGGCAGCCGGGGTTGCTGGCGAAACATCCGTCACGTCGCTTAAGGCCGCTCGGTGATGAGGATTGTCCGGCTCGCGGACCCAATCGTGAACAATGGCCAGCAACCGCAGATCCCGCTCGGCAAGGAGTTCGGCGAGATGGCTCAGGCATTCATGGCCCCACCAGACCGCGGCCTGGTCGGGAAGGAGATAGGCACAGAACGTGACTGCCTCTTCCGGCACGCGCCCAGCGAGCAAGGTACGGCAAAACTCGAGCGGGGGTCGATCGGCGGCAGGCGATTTCATGTCCCTGGCGATGGCGGGACAGGCGAGGAAAAGATCTCTTGCCGATCTGTATCCGAGTTCATTGGCCATGGCCGTCACACCCCGAGCAGGAGCAGCATAGCACTCAAGCCTGCGGCTGAGCGCAGGTCAAGCCTCAGCTTTAGCAGGCGGCGGTGGGTGGCAGCGTGGCTTTGTTCACAGACAGTTGCTGTGCGATTTGATATAGTCTGCACCAGCGAAATCCGCTCAAACAGGAGTGATGATTATGCGGTGGGGCAGCTTAGCCTCGGTATTGGCGGCCATTCTTTTTTCAACGCACGTTTCCGCCGATCCGCTTCAGAAATCGGAAGACATCGTGAAGTTCTTCACCGGTCCGGGCAGCCTTGGTGCGTCGCGCGGAATCTGCGTCGGGACCGAGGAAGAGTGTAAGAGCAAGGCCGATAAGGCTGGGGCGCCAACGCAAAAGACCGGCCTCGATATGATGATCAATTTCGCCCTGGATTCGGCTCAACTCGACCAGACTGCCCGTAGCGAGCTCGACGAATTCGCCAAGGCGCTGGAGGACAACCGGCTGAGCAGATTCAGTTTTGTCGTCGAAGGTCATACCGATGCGACAGGCTCTGATCTCTACAATCAGGACCTTTCGCAGCGAAGGGCGCAATCGGTGGCGGCGTTCCTGACCGCGAACGGCGTTCAGCCCGCCCGGCTCGAAGCGGTGGGCCTGGGCAAGTCACACCCGCGCGTTGCCAATCCCTACGATCCGATCAACCGCCGGGTGGAAATGCGGATCAAGACCGAGTGAGGCGACCGCGCTCCGCTGACCCCATCCATAGTGACAACAATCCAATGGACCCTGCGTAACTGGCACGGGTCCTCTTCAATCGTCTCTGATCAGTTCTTGAGCGCGCCACCCACGGCAATACCGGTACCGAAGATCAGCGCCTTGGTCAGGAAATCGCCGTCGTCTCTCCGGGGCGGCGGCTCGTCGCGGACGTCGGTCCCGCTGTTGTGCCTCCGCTGGACAACTTGCTGCTTCTTGCGCGGCTTTTGTTCCGCCACCTGCTTGAGCGTGCGGGTTTTCTGTACGACCTGTTTCTTGGCCGGCGCCTTGCCGACCTTATTGACGGCCTTCTTGGCGCGTATCGTATCCATTATCGGGTCGGTCTGGATCGCCAGGAACGCCAGTTGCTCGCGTGTCAGATAACTGGTCTGCGGCAGCCCGTTTTTACCCTGCCAGACACCGATTGCCTGGCGTGTCCTCGGACCAAGATTGCCGTCGGCCTGGCCAAGCTCATTGCCCAACGCTTCCATGCGCAATTGCAGATCGATGCGTCCGTTGCGGTCGAGCCCGATGGCGTTTTCAGTCAGCTCGGTGCCCGGCGTCCGCTTCATCTCATCGGTGATACCGACTGTGGTGCGCACGGCCGAGCCCGAATTGGCTTTTGCTTCGTTCGCATTGAGCGACGCGACCTGCTTGCTGTCGGCCTTCAGGTCGTTCAATTGATCGATGTTGAGCTTTGCCACCGTGGCGAAACGGCCGGTCGGGAACTGTTCGAGATAGGCCTCATAGAAGGGAACAGCATTCTTCTTTGATGCTTCATCCCAGAGGCGCTGCTCGACCTCCCAGGATGGTGGCGTGCCGACCGCCGGCGCGGGTGCGTCCGTCGTCTTGGCTGCGTCGGCTACTGGGGCCGCGACTGGCGCGGCTGCCTGCGCCACAGGCTTGCCCAGGAAAACCTCGCGCCCCAGCGAAGCATTATGCCATGGCCGCTGCCGGCCTTGCGTGGCCTCCGTTACCTCGCCGCGGACGCGTGTCAGCGCGCTCTGGATTTCGACGCCGGGTTCGGTCAGGTGCTTGGCGAGCGCCAGCGAATAGGGACTGTCCACACCGTTGCCGTCGAAAGCGATGGCGCCGGGGTCCGTCGCATAGGCGATCAGCACGCCGCCGGTGCCGATGCCGTCGGCTTTTGCATCCACCGGAGCAAGGCCGGCGCCCAACGAGCGGCTCTTCGGCAAGGACGCAGCCAGCGTGCGTGCCAGCGGATTGTCGCGGCATGCATCGAGGATGATGATGCCGACAGCGGGATCGGCCGGCAGTGCCGCCATGAACTCATCGATCTGCACGGTGCGGGTCTTGAGATAGGCGGGAGATGACAGTTCGGCATCCACCGGGATGAGATAATTCTTGCCGTCGACCTGCATGCCGTGCCCGGCGTAAAAAATGACGGCAAGGTCCGCGTTGTAGGACTCTTCGGTGAACTTACCGATCAGGGCGTGCATGCCGGCATTGTCCTGGTCAATGCCTTCGACAACCTCGAAGCCGGCATTGCGCAGCGTGGACGCAATAAGGCGGGCATCGTTCGCTGGATTGGGCAAGGCGACGGCATTAACATATTTGCTGTTGCCGATGACCAGCGCGACGCGCTTGCTGCCGGGCGTGGCAGCCTGGACGCAGAACGCGGCCAGGATCACGAGAATGAATCCAGTCAAGAGGACGGTGAACGCTTTCATGGATCAGCCCTCCACCCCGTTGGGGCGCGTTATCGATGTCCACGCATTCGCAATTTCGTCAGCGACAAAGTCGCTTCTGCCAGAAAGGGCTCTGGGCGTATGTGACCCCTGTCACATTTTAGGTTCACAGGGCGCCAAAAAGCCTCTGCAAATGTGCTCTAATATACCACCCGTCCGCCTGAAAACCAATCAACCTGGCGACTGTTCCGATGTTGTCGGCGGCTTTGACTAGCCTGGCTTAAGCGGGTTTTGGATCGAGTCGAGCAGCGCCGTTATTGCCTGCTTGTATTTTTCGAACTCCGGCGATGTCTGCCGAATTTGCGTTGTCGCCGTCGGCTGGGTCTGATCGGCGGCTACACGCGTCACTTTCTGCCCCATCTTTCGCTCGGCCCAGTCGATCACGTAGCCGGCGGTCTTGCCTGTGAGAAACGGGTTGGCCTGAATAACGGCTGATCCCAGCACTGCGCTCAGCTGTGACGAGCCCTGTGCGGCCAGCACCTGATGCGCGCCTTCCATGCCGAGAAAATGGCACAGATAAAGGCGCCCAGCTGTGATCTGGTGGCCGCGTCCGCGCAGATACGCTTCGCCTTCGCGCGCCAGGTTGCGCACCATCTCACGCGAGAGCGTGGCGTCATAACGAAGCGCGAGCAGGTCGGCGGTCGATAGCGTTCTGGCAAGATCGGGGCGATAGGCGTTCATCATCCGGATCCAGGTCTTAGTGATGAACTGGCCGGCGCCGGTTGCAGACGAGTTTGGATTCTTGGCGCGAGCGCTGCCTCCGCTTTCGACATGAACGATCCGCTCGGTCAGGGTCTCGACAGCCGTATCGGATGAGCCACCGGAATTGCCGGTGGCAACCGTGGTGACTGTCCCCAAGGAATCGATGGCCTCGCCGTTCTGATAGAGCTCGAAATGGAGATGCGGGCCGGTCGAAAGCCCTGTGGTCCCGACATACCCGATGACGTCGCCAGCCTTCACCTTGGTGCCGCTGCCGCTTGCGATGGCGAATTTCTGCATGTGGGCATAGCGGGTCTCGCGCCCGTTGGCATGCGCTATCTTCACCAGGTTGCCGTAGCTGCCGCCATCGCCCTGGAAGGTGATCTCGCCGTCGAAGGCGGCCACGATCGGTGTGCCGATCGGAGCGGCCCAGTCGACACCTTTGTGGATTCGAACCGTGCCGAGGATCGGATGCTTGCGCGGACCGAAGGTCGAGGTCATCACCCCACTGACTGGCGTGACCATGCCGTTCGTCACGGTCAGCGAACGAACCTCATCGTTGCCCGTGACGCATGCATACTGGCCGTCACTCTGCTGGAAGACGAAACAGTCGAGGCTCTTCTCGGTACCCGATACGCCAACATAGAGAACCCTTCCGGAGGTCTCGTCCTGGCCGCGCGGCGCCTGCGAGTAGATCAGCACCAGACGCTGGTCTTCGCTTGCGAAGGCATCCAGGTCCTGTCCCCGCGACAGATACATGATCGCCTCGCCGATAACGCTTGTCGGGACCTTGTTGCGTGCTGCCGTCGAATAGATCGCGTCGAGCAGACGATACTGTCGTTTGGGCCCACCCTGATCGGAGGCTCCGGAATAGTTGAAGAGATCCTCGCTGACCCACGGATCGACGCCCGAAACGAAGGCTCCCGCCGTATTGCGCGTCAAAGTGCCGACATAGATATTCTTGGCGTAGACCGAAATCTGCATGAGCGACATGGTCGTCGTCTCGCGGGCCGGACGGAACCCGCGCATCGCGACGACAAACCCTGCCTCTAATCCGTCGCGGTTGAACAACGTCTTCAACGCCTCGCCTGATGCCTTTGCGTCATCGGCGGAGAAATGAGCATCGAGCACCACGCTATCCAGGCTACGATCATTGAAGATCTTTACGAAAGTGTCTTTGGTCGCCTCGAAGCGTTGATATTCGTTCGTGACTGTCGTGACGGTGGTGGTGTTTTCGATCGCGGTTTTCTTGAACGCGGGCAGGGCTGCCTCGCCTTGGTCGATCGTTTCGCCCCAGCCGGCTTCAGGATCGTCTGCGTCGGCCTTGGGAACCGAACTGGAAGCCGCGTCGCCATTGTCAGGCGCAGGCTGGAGATCGTTTTCCAGATCGCCCTGTTGATCGGCGGGCGGCGCGACCACAGCCGACGAAGCCGGTTGCTGGGCGTTCGGCGCCGTTGCCGAAGGCTTTGGAGCGGTCTGCCGCTGTGCCTGGAAGAATGCGAAATCCTCCTGCGTCGACGGGATCGTCGTCATGAATTTTTCGCTGGCGCTCAGCATCACGTCGGAGAGGATCTCGATCTGTGGCGACGCGCCGGAACTGTCGAGCTCGGCCGGGCGCGCGATTGCGCGGCCTTTCGTTTCGGTGTCGGCGTCGGGCGCAAGCGTGATCCACATCGGGTCCCCGGCGAGACCGATGATCGCAGGCACGTAGACCGACGCATCGGGTGGTACGTCTTCCATGCCCTCGACAGGATGCAGTTCCTCGTCCTCGTCACCGAACGACCAGTAGTCCCTGGTAAGATAGAAGCCGGTGGCGACCGCAACGATGGCGAGCGTTGCGAGGCCGGCAAAGGCTCTGCGCCAAAGTTTGCGCCGGCGCTCAGTCAGTCGCGCCTGCTTCTTGCGTTTGAAGCTCGTGTCGATGCTGTGCGTCACGGGCTATTTCCGGTCAGGAAATAGGTCCAGCGCACCTGCTCTAGCGTGTCGACCTCGACGAAACGCGCCGCGATGTGGCCGTGCTGCCAACACTTTTCAATACCGCGTATCAAGAAGCGGCGTCGGTCGATGCACATTTCGACCGATCCGTTGAGGATCGCGTGGCCGAAGACATCCGTTGCGTAGAGATAGATGTAGCGGTTGGCCAACTCCTCACGGATGACGTTCACGCACTGGTTGGCGCCGATGGTCCACCAGCCGTCAGTCTGGTCGGCATTGTCGACCTTCTGTCCGACGGCGAGATTAACGACGTCGAGCGTCTGGTTGCACACCGTGAATTCTGCATGGGCCTGGTCAATCGACAGGATCGAGAGCAGCGTTGCGCCGACCACAGCGGCGGCCGTCATGCGGCCGGAGAACTCAGGCCATATTCGAAACCAGCCATACCGCCTGGGCGATGACGGCTGGAACAAACGCGAGTAGCGGAGGTCCATCGGCATCCATATTTATCCGCCAAGTTGAAAATACTTGGCGGTGGCGGAAAACTGCGAACCGTCGGCTCCGATCTCCTCGAGAATCTTGGGCAGAAGCTCGGAGGCTGGTGTCGGTCTCGAAAAAACCGCCGCCCGGATGTCGCGGGGTCCGGTGATCACCAGCATGATCTGCGGAACGGCCTTGCCGGCTGCCTTGTCGGCGGCGCCAAGACCGATCGGGATGCTGAACGCCGCCTTGTCGGTCTGCGCGACCATGCGGTCGTCGAGATTGAAGGCAATGCCCTTGTGGTCGATCAGCATCACATTCGACACAAGCCCACCACGCGTAACCAGCGTGCCGCCGATCGGCGTGTCATCCGGCACCGATGTCCGGTCGAGGACCAGTTGCGGCCGTTCAGCGCTGCTGCGATCGAAGAAGTGCAGGAAACTGGTCACCTCGCATTGCGGTTGAGAGATAAGCCGAACGCCGATGTCCGGCTCGATATGGAACCTCGACCGGAAATCGCCGAGCATCTGCTCGAATGGCCGCACGGCCGTTCCGAAACCTTCGATGGCTGCCGCATTGTCCGTTGCCGACGTCAGTGACGCGTAGAAACAATCCCCGCCGCTGAAGTCACGCACCCACGACGCGCGCTGCGCCGTTTCGTCGGCTTTCTTCGCCGATGGAACTTCCGGCTTGGGTAGATTGATTGCGACATCGGTATTTCCGGGCTGCTTGGCGGCTGGCGGCTGCGGCGGTGACTGTGTCGGCGTGTTCGCTGTTTCCAGTTGCTGGGCTGTCGGGCCTGCCGCTTCTGGCTCTTTCGGTGGGGGTGTCGACTGCGCTGGTTCCTGGCTTTTCGCAGAAGGAGAGGATGAGGCATTGGCCTTGGGCAGCACGTCGACAGGGTTCGGTACGCCGGGCTTGGTTTCTATCGGCTTTGTATCCGGCGACGGCTTGCTTTCAGTTTCCGCGCGGTTCGGTTGGGGTGCGTCGGCTGCGGGCGGTTCGCTGGCCGGCAGCGCCGGCTTCTGGCTTTCGGCCGTCTTCGGCACGGGTGCGGTCGTCGGCGAATTCTCGGTCGAAGGTTGCGTAGGCTGGGCTTCGGCTGGCTGTGGGCCTTGCGTCTGGTTGTTGTTGGCAACCTTCTCAGGTTGAACAGCGGGCGGCGCTTCCACAGCGGGTTTCGGCGTGAGTGGCGCTGCCTTCTCCACAGGAGGCGAGGGGGCCAGGACGCCGCTGACATAGAGACCCGCAGTGGCCAGAACAGCCAAGGTTATGGCGCCACTTGCGATCACCGGCATCCGCGTGGGCTTTGGTGGCGTGGTCGGTGTGGGGGGGCTGGCCGCAGCGGCTGCCGGCGCCGGTTCCGACAGATGCGCCGGCCGCACATGCTGAACGAAGCGCTGCTCGCCTAAGGGTGGCAGCGAGGGCGGTCGGGCGCCGGGAGGTGCAGTCCAGCCGGCGTGCGGCAGTCCGGAGCGCTCGCGTGCGCCAAACGATGCCGGTGGCGATGTCGCATCGGCGTCGTCGTCGCGGGTCGCCCTGGCGATTTCTGCCATGCTGGCCGGGCGGTCGCGTGGATCCGGCTGAAGCATCGCTTCGATGAGATCGCGGAAATCGGGGTCAATGTCCGACAGGTCCGGCACCGTACGGCGCTTTTCGATAACCTCATATTGCGAACCGCTCATATCCAGCGGCTTTCCGCGAAGCGCTGCGGCCAGCACCAGTCCAAGGCTGTAAATATCGGATTGCTCGCTGACTTCGCCGCCATAGAGGCCGAGCTGTTCCGGCGAAACATAGTTGTATTTTCCGGCGAATTTTCCGCCGATCAGCGTCTCTCCCCCGACGGTCGCCGAGCGCGCTATGCCAAAATCGATGATCTTGGCGCGCTCGACCCGGCTACCTGGCAGGATGATGTTGTCAGGCGACAGGTCGCGGTGGATAGCGCCAGCCTGATGCACGGCACTCAGTCCCGAAGCGAGGCGATGGCAGAGCCGGCGCACATCTTGCGGTGGCATGGCGCCGAGCCGGAAGATGTCGAACAGCGAAGGGCCGTCCACGAATTCCATCGCGAGGTAGGGACGGCCGATCCCCGGATCGATGGTGAAGACGTGGTAGCGTACGACGGCGTCATGCGACAGGTGATTGAGGATCGACGCTTCCTTGCGAAACAGGGACAAGATGGTCTGATCGCGCGCGAATTCTGGCAGCACGATCTTGATCGCGACTTGGTCGCCGGTCTGGATGTTGTGACCGCGATAGACCTCCCCCATGCCGCCGGATGCGATCCTCTCATCGAGCTCGTAAATGGCGCTAAGTTGCGTGCCCACACCCGCATAGGTGATGTTCGTCGATATCCGTGTCTTGTCGTCATCGCTCATTTTGCGAGGCCCTCTGCTCCGGATCGAACCTCCCGTCGCGCTCGTCGCCCATCTTCACGAGGACAATGGTGACATTGTCGGTTCCGCCACGCGCCAGAACGGTCTCCAGCAGATTCCGGCACGCAGCCTGCGGCGTGGCGGACTTGACCGCTGCCTCGATCTCGGCGTCGCTGACATGCGCGGTCAGCCCGTCGGTGTTCAGAACAAAAACGTCGCCTGGCATCAACTCACCTTGCCGGAAATCGATCTTGAGCTGGTCGCTGACGCCGACTGCGTGCGTGATCACGTTACGGCGCGGCCAGGTGAGTGCTTCTTCCGCACTGATCGCGCCGCGGTCGAGGAGTTCCTGGACCTCCGAGTGATCTTTCGAGACCTGGTTGATCAAGCTGTTGCGAACCAGGTAGATGCGGCTGTCTCCGGCCCACAGACAGGCAAAGCGGCCGTCCATGGCAAGCAAGGCCGCGAAAGTGGAACCGATCGTGATGCCGCGCGATCGTGATATGTCGCGGATTTCAGCGTTGGCGCGGCTCAGCCGATCCTCGAAACGGGCGCGAAGATCCGGCGCCGAGCTGGCGATACCGATCGTCGCCAGATGATCAACGATGCTGGCGGAGGCGAGTTCACCGGCTTCATGCCCGCCCATCCCGTCGGCTACCACCCATAGGCCGGTCTGCGGTTCGACGAGGTAATTGTCCTCGTTGTGGTCGCGCACGCAGCCCTTGTGGCTCACGCCGAAGCTTTCGACGGGAAGGGCGACAGTGCTCAAATTGCCACCAAGCGCTTTGCGAGCGTCCTCTGTGACGAACGATGGGCTGCGTACCCAGACCATTTTGCCACAAGCACGTACATTAGAGTATCGAAATGACGGTCGAAGTTGGCGCTGATCTGTCGGGAACCATCTCAGAAAGCCTTCGGACAACTGAAACTGGACAAAGCCGGCAACAGAAAGGGGTTGGCTCCCGGGTCTGTCTGGATCGTGTAGGCAACGTCGCGTCCACCGATGACGAAACGCGCTTCGGTGTTGCCGCCATTGCTGGTCAGCGTCGCCTTGTCTAGCAGCCGCTTCAACGCCCACGGCCCTTCGAATTTGAGTGCGGACTCGCGGCCCGGCATTTCCGGCGCAAGGCTGAGGCTGGCAGAGGCGGAAGCCGCGCTGTTCGGCCATGTCACTGTGCTCGGCGTGTTCCCTGCTTGACTGCTTTGGACGATCTGGCCGTCGATGTTCAGGACCGCGCTGTCGGCATCGCCGTTGAGCGAAAAAGGCGTGAATGTAATGTTGACCGACGGCACCGAGCCGCCGGAAGGAAAAAAGGCGCTGCGGATCTCCGCGGCGGACTGGAATGCCTTCAAGGTCGATTTGGCGAGGCCGCGGCCGGAACGGGCATCCTGTTTCCAGGTCCATTCCTGGCCCGTCATGTCGATCAGCGGCGCAAGGTTCTGTGCAAAGAAGCGATCCATCAGGCCGCCAGGCGCGAACAGCTTGGCGAAATCCGCGATCGAGATGTCTTCCGTGCCGTCTCCAGCGAAAGGATAGTGGCCATTGACCACCGCCTCGCAGGCGCGCGTGACGGACTGATCGAGGTTCTGGTTGAGGTTGGCCACGGAAGTCTCGGCGACATTGCCTTCAAACTCGTCCGCCGTGGCCGTCACCATGCGCGCGAGCGGCTTGGGCAGGCGCGAGACATTGGCGCGTAGTGTCGATATCTGTAGCCGCAGGTTCGCGTTGACACGTTCGGTCTGCGAGGGGACATCGGCCGAGAGCTTCAAGCTCTGGAAGATATCGCGAAAGTTCTGCGTCAGCGCATCGAGCGGCCTGTGCCCGGCAGTGCCGCTGACCAGCGTCTGGAAAGACCGGAACTGCGCCTCGACGCTGGCGCCGGCATTTTGCGCCAGAGCTGAGCTTGTGCCCGCGCGGCTTTGCGATTTGCCCCCGGCGATTTGCAAGCCGATGCGGGCCAGGCCTTTGGCCATCCCAGCCGGGTCCTTCAGCGCAATTCCGGTCTCGCCCTCTGAGGCGGTGTTGTCTTTCGTCAGCGCGGTCTCATCGGCGATCGCCGTAAACAGCTGGTCGAGCGGTGAGTCCGGCGAAGCGGCCGCCGAGAGCGCGATATATTGCGGTTTGTCCTTCAGCATCGCCTTGAACTTCAGCTGATCGAGCGTGCCTTTCCACGCGGCGGCGAATTCCTTGCCGTAGCGGTCGACGAGTTCGGGGCCGAGTTTGGGCAGATCTTGATCGATGCCGCCTTGTTCGCCGCCACCGCCGAGCACCCATCGCTCGTCGACAAGCATCTGCGCGATGCGTGAAAGCTGCGGCAGGAAGAAGCTGTTGAATCCGGCGCGGGTGTAAAGACCGGGAACATGAAGATCGGCGAGGTCGCCGCCATCCATGCGTTCGAACAAAAGCTGCGCCTCGGGGCCGGCTTTGGTTGCGACGGAGAAGTCGCTCAGCGTTGCGGCGTAGACCGCTGACTTGATCAGCGCCGATGCGCGGTCAGCCAAGCTCATGCGCCCGAGCGAGCGTTGCGCGGCCTCGATCAGGGGTTGGTTGAGTTCGAAGACTGGATCATAAGCGTCATCGAGGGCAAGCATGGCGCGCAGATGTTTTTCGATCTGGACGCGGCCTTCGCGGTTGTTCTCACCTGGATAACGGTTTTCTTCCCAGTCCTGCTTCATCCATGAGACGATCAACTCGTCATCGACCTTCGGCGCCTTGCCGCCCAGCATCAGGTAGATCTTCAGCGGCTGGTAGAGCGCAGCCGGATCGGCCATCCTGGCCTGGATCGTCCGCTCTGCCTGAACCAGGAGCCGGGAGCGGAAGGTTCGTTCAAGCGCCTGTCGATAGGCCGTCTTGGAGGCGGACTGCAGCCTCTCCCGCTGGCTCAATCCGAAGGCTTCCTCAATTGGCTTGCCTTGGGCTCCGCTTTCGAAACCGGCCGGCAGGCTGCGCAACTGATCGAGCGGGCCGATGACGTTCTCCAGATCGACGTCGGTCACAGCCGTGCTTTTGAGCAGCGAATCCGCGCTGTCGCGATACTGCGCCATCGCTTGCCGGGTGGAGGCGATCAACGATTTGTTGGCGAAGAAGCTGAGGCCAAGCACCCCAAGTGCCGCCAAAGCCCCCAGCCCGATCGCCGCCAAGCCGCCAAACCTGGTCAAGCTGGCGCGCCGTTCAGCCACCCGGTCGAAAGATACCCAGCCCGATTCCGGGAAGATCACCTTGGTCAGGAGGTCGTGCAGGAAGAAGCTCTTGCCGGTGCCGGAAAGATACGCTTGCGGGGTGCTGCCGAAGCTGCGGCCGATCGCGCCCAGCACCTGGTCGAAGGGTGTCCCCTCCTGGGTGCCGGACGAGAAATAGAGCCCACGCAGGCTGACATTCACCTGTGATCGAGATGCATCGAACAGGCTGCCGATGAACTGCGTTATCCGGTTCCTGAGCGCGCCGAACTGAGCCGGAAAACCGAAGAGTGCGATCCGCGCCACCGGATCGGTCTCGTCCTGCAGACGGTCGGCAATTTCCTCGGCGAGCCGCCTCGCAAGTCCGTCGAATTCCGCCGGCGCCTCGCCAGCCATATTTTTGGTGCGGTCGGCGGTCTGAAAGGTCGCGCCCCACACCTTGCGCCTGCGCGCCTCGTCGAAATCGCCGAAATAGTCCATGAAGCCAGCGACGAGATCGGCCTTGGTGAAGAGCAGATAGACCGGGAACTGGATTTTCAACGTCTCGTGCAGTTCGCGCAGGCGGCTTCTGATTTCGGTGACATGCGCGTCTAGCTGCTGGTCGTCGAAGCCGATCAGATCGGCAAGGCTGATGGCGAGGATCACACCGTTGATCGGTTGCCTGGTGCGGTATTTCTTGAGCAATCGCAGGAAAGCGAGCCAACTCGCCTTGTCGCGCTCACGGTCCGACCCCTGGGTCGTGTAGCGGCCGGCCGTGTCGATCAGCACTGCCTCGTCCGTGAACCACCAGTCGCATAAGCGCGTGCCGCCGACGCCGGCCACCGGCTGTGCGCTGCCGGAACTGGCAAGCGGAAACTTCAGCCCGGAATTGACCAGCGCCGTCGTCTTGCCGGCCCCGGGCGGGCCGATGATGACGTACCAGGGGATGTCATAGAGGAAATTGCGCTTGCCGCTCGTCCGCTTCAGCGTGGCGATGGCTTCGCCCATGCGCGCTTCGAGCGCCTGCGAATCGTCGTTTGGCTCGTCGCTGCGCACAATGGCCGTTTCGAGCGCTTTTTGCGCCTTGCGTTGCTGCCAGAAGCGGATGCCGTAGAACAGCGCAAGCACCGCAACGGTGACGCCGATGATTGTCGCCCTGAGCCACATGGGGCCAAGCGGGCGGGTATCGGCGAAGCGGATCAGCGGTCCGGCATACCAGACGGCGGCCGAGAAGCCCGCCAGGGCGATCATGTTGAATATCCGCGGCAACCAGCGCATCAGTTGCCGTTCTCCGCTGAGCCGGCTTGTAAAGTTTCCTGTTTGGGGATCATGATGTCAACGCGGCGGTTCTTGGCGCGACCGTCCGCCGTTTGATTGTCGGCGATCGGTTCGTCCTCGCCCTTGCCGTCTGTGCTGAGCCGCGACGGGTCCTTCAACTGCTTGGTAAGCATCGCCTCCACTGCTTTGGCGCGGGCGACGGAAAGGTCGAAATTCGATTTGAATGTGCTCGTGTTCTTCGGCTTCACATTGTCGGTGTGCCCGACGATCCTGATCGGTCCTGGCTCGGCATCGAGCGCCGTGGCGATGTCGGCTGCGATCGGCTGGAACTGCGCCTTCGTCTCTGCCTGGCCGGAAGCGAACGAAAGCTGGTTGCTGATCTCGACAACGATGAAATCACCCTTCGTGCCGACACTCAGTCCGCCGCCGGTGATCTCCTTGGCGAGTGCGGTGCGGATGCGGTCGACCTGAGTGGTATCGGGGACCGTCGGTGGCGGCGGGCTGGCTTCCGCCGGTTCGCCGGGTGCCGCCACGCTGGCACGTTCGATGATAATTGGGGTCGAAGGATTGAGTGCCAGCAACGCGCCGGCGGTCGCGTCGCCTTCGTCGGTGATCAATATCCGCAGCCCGAAGAAGGCCGCTGTCACCAGGGTCGCCGCGGCGGCTGCGACCGCCCAGAGCGGTAGCCGTCCGCGTGGCTTGGACATCGGCGCCGCTATGCCTTGCCACCGGGGTGAGATGTCGCCGGCGGCGCGTGGCCTGAAGTAACGCAACGTGTCGTAGACGTCGCGCCGGACACGTTCGAGTGTATTCCGTTCGCCCGGCAGGCCTCGGTACTGGCCTTCGAAACCCAGCGACAGGCAGGCATGCATCAGTTCGAGCAGGTCGTAATGCGCTTCGGGCTTGGCGAGGATACTGTTCAGCGCGTCGTAAAAGCCGACGCCTGTTGGCTTCGTGTGGAAGAACTGCGCCACCAGGCTGTGCTGAAGCCAGGTTTCCTTGCTCGGCCAGGGCAGGTTGCCGACAAGGTCGTCAGCGGTTTCGCAAAGGGCGAATTTCGCGATGCGGGCATCCTCTTCGCCAATAGCGGCCTTGGCGATTGTGCGGTCGAAAGTCTCGACGGCGTCGGCGATATGCTCCGCCAAGGCCGCCGCTTGTCGTTCGACCGGTATGAGCCGCAACTGTCCGAAGAGCATCAGCAAAGGGGCCGCGGCGGCAAGGATAGGATTTGCCGCTGCATACTTCACGCCGGCGGTGGCGTTGAGCAGAACGTCCTGCTGCAACGCGAGTATCGGGGCAGGGGCTGCTCCTGGCGTGGCTTCCTGAACGACCACGGTTCCGGACGACCAGCCGAGCGGCATCTGCCGGCCGACGCCGGGGTCGAAGATCGTCGTTTCTCTGGCGGGTGTCGGAGCACGTTGCACGCTTTGCGGACCGGAGCCATCGGGAGCGCCAAGCGGCTTTTTTCCTGGCCGTGACGCGCGGATGATGGTTTTTTCCGGTGGTTCGGAGGGGTCGTCCTTCGAGCTCATCGGCGCACCCGTGTCGAGTTGCAACGAGCATTTCTAGGGCGGGAAGGGAGGCCTGGGCCGGGCTCAATCTTCGCTGCGGACCGGATGAAAAGGCTGATCTTGCGGAAACATGACATTCCTGCACACGCCCCAAGCCACGGCCGCATTGCCCGCCGGGCAAGCTCCCATGCGTTATCCTAATCGCACGGGAAGCCGATGGAAATCGGAAAGCAGGATGATCAAAGAGACGACTTCTTCTATGAGGCCCGTCACACAGAGCGCATCAGCGCCGCTGAGGCCTGCTACCTGCCCGGCTATTTTTGCTTAGCCGCCTTGGTGTAGGCTTCGGCGAAATAGGCGAGGAAGACATCCAGCATACCGTTTTCGTGCTTGTCCTCCATCATCCGCCACGTCGCAACAAGCGCATCCCAGGCCTGGCTTTTCCTGGACGAAAAGGAAGCAGGTGGAATTCTTTTGGCGATAGCCTCCGGCGACAGGTCGTCTAGCAGCCTCGAAAGCGCGACCTGCATGGCAGCGTAGGTGGCGATTTCGTGGGCCTTCAGGTCGCGGAACGCGTCCTCAACGCTATGCTTGGCATCAAGATAGCCGGCCCTGCGTTTGGCGAACATGATCTCCATTATGTCGTCGGTGCCCGGCACGAATTTCAGCGGGTTGTTGTCCTCCGCGCCGATCATCGTGCGATCCGCGCTCTTGGCGAGTACTTTGGCTGCGGCGCGTGCCTTGAGCAGCAAGGACAATTGCTCGACCGTGGTTCTCAGCACCGCGCCGATCTCGGCAGCCACGTCATGCGGGTCGCGCGATTGCAGCAACTCCGGTGCAATGCCGGCTGCTTTGGCGATCTCCCGCAACATCGCGTCCGCTTCCGCCGGCCGATTGGCAGGGACAGCTGGGCTGGGCCGCAGTGCCGAAGACGTCGATACCTGTGCCGTCTCGCCAGGGCGCTGCTGCGCCGGATTGAGGGATGGCGCATTACCGAATTCCTGCGGCCTTCCCGTTGACGACGGCAGTTCGCGTTGCGTCGAACCGGTCCTTTCTTGCGGATGACCGGTAGCAACACGCTCTTCGTCGATCGAAACGGCGACGACGTAACAGCCGATCAGCAGTCGGTCGCCTTGGGCCAGCCGATGCGGCGCGCCAATGCGCTGGCCTGAACCGTTGACGAAAGTACCGTTGCGCGAGACGTCATAGAGCCAGAACGAACCCGCCTGATAGCGGATTTCGCAATGTCGGCCGGAAATGAACTTGTCGGGGTCGGCCAGTGTCCAGTCGCAATTTTCGCGCCCGATTTCGAAGCTGCGGTCGCGGGCGGCATAGCTCGTCGCGATGCCTGCCGGCAGCCTGTCAAGATTGCTGATCTGTAGCGAGATGAACATCCGCAACCGCCGGCACGCCCAATATCCAGGCTATTCTAGCAGCTTGCAGGGGCAGCGGGCGAGGCGCGTTTCACATGAAGGCGCCGGGAGCAGTTCAGCCACACCGTTATTTAGCCTCCATCAAACATGTGCTAGGCTTATCGGGCTTCGGTGCGGTGGCTATGAAGTTCCCGAACGTGACGCAGTTAATAGAACGAGGGCTTCGATTCATCACACTGGCGGCCGCGTCCAGGAGAGGCACGAACCATGCCGAATGAACGCGCCACGGTTGTGCAAACGCCGGTGGGCGCTGACCTGCTGACCTTCACCCATCTCATCGGCCGCGATGAGGTCAGCCGTTGTTTTTCCTATACCGTTGGGTTCGTCAGCAAGAGCCGTGACGTCGACCCGTTGAAGATGCTGGGCGGTGTCGTTTCGGTCGAGGGTGAATCCGACCCGAAGCGCTGGTTCAGCGGTCTCGTGTCGGAGTTCAGGCTTACCCGTATTGAAGACAGGCTGGCCTTTTACGAAGCGGTGATCAGACCGTGGCTCTGGTTCCTCGGCAACACCACCGATTGCCGTATCTTCCAGAACATGACGGCGGTGGAGATCGTCGAAAAGATCTTCTCGAAATATGGCATAGCCAAATTCGAGAAGCGGCTGCAGGGTTCCTACCCCTCGCGAGAATATTGCGTCCAATATGACGAGAGCGATCTCGATTTCGTCCAACGGTTGCTCGAGCACGAAGGCATTTTCTATTTCTTCGAGCACGACGAAGGCAAACACACGCTGGTGCTGTGCGATGCGATGAGCAAGCTGAAGCCAGCGCCAGGCTACGACAAAGTGCTCTATAACTTCGAGGGTCAGGGCTCGCGGCGCGACGTTGAATACATCACCGAATGGATTCCAGGCAGTGCGGTGCGGCCGGGTGCATATGCCCATACGGACTATGATTTCGAAAAGCCCGGCGCGGATCTGATGGCGAAGTCCGCCCAACCGTTCGGCCATAAGGAGGCCTCGGGCGAAAACTATCGCCAACCCGGAGCGCATCTCGATGTCGGCCGGGGCGACACGATTGCTGGAATTCGCCGCGAGGAGTTACAGGCGGTGCATCGGCACAGCACGGCGGTGGGTACCGTGCGCGGTCTCTTTTCCGGTTGCAAATTCAAGCTCGAAAGTTTTCCGCGCGACGACCAGAACCAGGACTATCTGGTGGTCAGCGCCGAATACCGGCTGTTCGATCCGGGTTACCGGACACAGAACGAGGCCCATAACGAAAACTTCAAAGTGGTGCTCGGCGTTGCGCCGACCAAATTGCCTTACCGCCCGCCGCGCATCACGCCGCGGCCGGTCATGCGCGGGCCACAGACGGCGACGGTGGTAGGGCCTTCGGGCGAAGAAATCTTCACCGACAAATACGCACGGGTGAAGGTGCAATTTCATTGGGATCGCCTCGGCAAGAAGGACCAAAACTCTTCCTGCTTCGTGCGCGTGTCGCAGACCTGGGCCGGCAGCGGCTGGGGCTTCATCCAGATCCCGCGCATCGGCCAGGAGGTCATCGTCGACTTCATCGAGGGCGACCCGGACCTGCCGATCATCACCGGCCGGGTCTACAACGCCGCTGAGATGCCGCCCTACGGCTTGCCTGCCAATGCCACGCAATCGGGCTGGAAGTCCAATTCCTCGAAAGGCGGCGGTGGTTACAACGAGCTTATGTTCGAGGACAAGGCGGGTTCCGAACTGGTCAATTTCCAGGCCCAGAAGGACCACCACCTGCTGATCAAGCATGACCGTAACAAGACGGTGCAGCACGACCAGTCCGACCGCATCGACCACGATGCCAAGCACTCTGTCGGTCACAACCTCGACGAGGACGTCGGCAACAACAAGACCGTCAAGGTCGGCGTCAACCAGACCACCAACATCGGCAGCAACGACACCGAGACGGTAGGCGCAAACCGCTCGCTGACGGTCCAGGCCAACGAGACGATCCACGTCGTCGCCAATTCTACGGAAAATATCGACGCCAACCATTCGCAGACGGTTGGGTTGGTTCAGACGGTCACAGTGGGTGCGGCGCGTGTGGATACGGTTGGTGCCGCTGAAGCGCGGACCGTGGGCGCAGCGCAAGTGAATACCATCGGAGCGACACGGACGGTGAGCGTTGGCATCAGCCAAAGCCACAGCATTGGCGCTGCGGATAGCTGGGACATCGGCGCCAGCCAGAGTGTCCAAATCGCTGCCGATCAGGGCATCAAGATCGGCGGCGCGCAGAATTCGGAGATCGCTAAGACGTGGATTGTTAAGGTGGGCGAGGACAACTCGACCCAAATCAGCGGCGCTCATGAACTCAAGATCGGCAAGAAGAGCCTCATCCAGGTCGGTGAGGATTCCGGCATTTCTGTAGGTAAGACCCTGACGCTTGAGGCGAAAGATGAGATCCAGCTAAAATGCGGCGATGCCGTCATCACCATGAAAAAGAACGGCGAGATCGTCATCAAGGGCAAGGATGTGTCGATCAATGCCTCCGGCAAGATCAATGCGAAGGCATCGGGCGACATGTCGCTCAAGGGCAGCAAGATTACCCAGAACTGAAGGTGTAAGGCGATGGCGGATACACTGGAGCGCATAGAAGGTGTGGTGATCGGCGTCTTTCTCGGCTTCGACGACACCGCTCCGCTGGTGATCTTCCCAGGCAACCCCCGGGAAGAAGCGATTGCAGCGCGCAGTCTTACCGAACTGACATCGGCGATGGTGGGAGCGGAGGTAGCGCTGCTGTTTCAAGAAGGCGACCCAGCTCGGCCATTGATCGTGGGGCGCATTGTCGAGCCGACCCGCAAGAACGCGCCGCCGCAGGTGGTCCGAGACGGCGAAAACGTACTCATCGTCGGCAACGAGCGCATCGAGCTTCGCTGCGGCAAAGCGCGGATCGTCATGGAGAAGGACGGCCGCATCCTGATTCGCGGCACTTATGTGACAAGCCACGCCAGTGCCACGAACCGGGTGCGGGGCGGCTCGGTGAACCTGAACTGATGTCAGCCCCGATCCTTCCCGAGATCGTACGCCAGCATGCCGAGATGGCGGCGCATCTGTGGAATATCTACGACCGTCACTTGCTCAATCCCGGCGAGAATCCGGACATGGACGCGGAGCGCCTGGCCCGCCTGGTCGAGCGGCTGGAGGCGCATCTCGACGGATTGCGCATCGCCGGCAGGGAGGGTCTTGAGATCGCGAAGCGGCTCTACGATGAGTTTCCCGAAGCCGGGGAACTGTTCGTGCTGCGCATGATGACGGCGAAGAAACCCGTTGCCATCACCGAACTGGATCTCGATCAGGTCCGCCGCTTTATCAAGGTGACGCTCAAGACGATCGCCGGGAATCCATAGCTATCGTGGCCCGGCCCATTATCGCGGCAGCGCGACTACGTCTGGGGGGATGGCAATCTCTTCCCAGGTCCCTGCGACCAGGCGCCATACGCTCGACTCGCGGATGACATGAAGAATGCCGTCGGAACTGGACAGTTCAAGCATCCGGTCCGTCATTGGCGGCAAGGGCGGTTCGAATGGAGCGGTTCCGTCTGGCGCTAGTGTAAAAAGCGAGGCTTCGTCGGCCAGCAGCGCACTGCCCTGGTGAACGCCCAGCGCCGAAAGTCCTGCATCGTTGACTGCAACCTCGGTCATATCCGCGAAGTCTGTGGTCGAGTACACCACACCGGGGCGAAACCGCAGATAGACGATCTTGCCATCGGCGGTGACGATCTGATCCAGCGTGCTGTTGGTAGGCAGTTCGACATCCTGCCACCTGCCGTCCTGCAGCAGCCAGAGTGTTCCGTAGTCGCGACGTGCCTGCGCCCTGATCATGGCAGCGATGTTGGTTGCGCCACCCAGGCCGCCGAAGTCTGTCGGGATTGACAGGCCGGTAACCACCTCCCCGCCGAAGACATAACGGAATCGCGCCGACTGCAAAGCTGCCCAGCCGAACCGAATCGTATCCTGGGAAACGGGTGGAATCGGAAATGTCGGAGCGGCCGGCGCCCAATTCTCCCCGTCGGTGGCTCGATAAGCCTGGCCGCCATAACCGGTAGCGACTAATTCGGTGCCGAGGAGCATGAGGTTGTCCATGCGACCGAGATTGCGCGATCCCGGCCGGTTGAAGCCTGCTCCCGGTATTTGCACACTTGTACCGCTCCTGAGAAAGTAAACCAGCCCCTCACCAGTCAGTGCGAGGAAATCCGCGCCACGGGAATTCGCGGGAGCTGGGCACAAGGCAACAAATTCTCCGTCGAAAGTCTGTTGAAGCCATTGAGGCCGTGCGTCGGGCAGGTAAGTGACGACGGTGGATCGCCCCTCAACCCCCTCGGGCTGCCTCAGCAGAAGGCAAAGTTTCCCGCCCGTCGCAGTCGTCCCCATCAACAGGTCCATGGCCAGTCATCCTTGATTTCGTAGTACGTTCTGCGTGGACGTGTCGGTTATCGGCATCTTCTTGGTCCGGCCGAGCTTGTCCTTAATAGGATCGGTCTGCTCGGTCACCATCTTGACGGCGAGATCGAAGCAGTCCTGCGAAACGGGGTCAGGCACCAGCTTGAAGAGCGCCGCTAGGCATCCGAAGCGAATTTTCTCGATCGCCTCGCAGTCGGTGGGAGCGTTTGGCGTTCTGCCGGGATTCGCTGTCGCGCCGAACTGCTCAAGGGCGTTGTCGAGGTTGCCGTGCACTGATTTCGGATTGTCCGCGAGACTTCCCCGGTGGTTGCTCCGCGACAAGCAGATATTGATACCGTCGCCATAGCGCGGCGCTCCGGGAATTCTGTCGCCGCCGCCGATACGATAGACGCGGTCCGGGACGATATGATGCTTTTCCGGCTTGTCGAGGCCCGACGCGCGGCATTTCTCGACGATGTCGTCGTATTTCCCGACGATGCATTTCGTGTCGGCCTCGCCGCCGGGGCCAACTCCGCCGACTTGTGGCTGCGGTGTTGGCGCATTCGGCGGATCGGTCGAAGCATGGTTGTTGGTCGTGATATCGGAGAAACGGGTAACCGGCTCCTTGTCGGCTTTCACATTGGAGGACCAGGCACGGCAATATTTCTTGCCGGTATTCTTGGAGTTGATAATGCCCTTCTTCGCAGCGCAGCCGGCCTCGGTGCCAGTTGTCTTGGTATAATAGGATTTGTTCTTCTGATTGACGGTCTCATCGCCGATCTTGACCGTGCCAGTCCCCTTGTCCGTGTCGGAATCGAAGCCAAATGTCGGGTAGGGGATCGGCACGCCCGGTGGCGTCGCCGGATTTTCCGGCGGCGTGAAACAGACATCGGGGAAGGCAGCGATCACCTTGTCGGATTGGGCTTTGCAGGAGATCTCCAGGCCGTTGGCGTAGACTGCCATCGCCTACCCCCCGAAGATCGCCGTGCCGCAGGCGCCGGCATCGCTGGAGGCTTCGATGAGCACACTGTTTCCGCCGGCATAGCCCTTATGCGCCGCTGTATAGGCCATACCCAGCATCAGCGGCACGACTGCCGCACCGACATTGCCGACGGATTCCGTCGGCGACCAGATGTCCATAAATTCCCGCACGGTGCGTGTCACACGGCTCACCGCAAGCGTACTTTGCTTGAACCAGTAGTGTTCACCGATCAGGTCGGCGATACGATATCCGACCTGGTGCATCTGTGCACCCGCTTCCTTGAGCGCTGCCCGATAGGCGGAGATCATGCCTTCGCCCCGCAGGGGCAGATCCTGCGGGTTGTAGATGAAAGCAGTCTCCCGGGCGAGGCCGATGCCATGCAGCCCAAAGCCGCCGCGGCTTGGCTTCGCTAACAGCACCGCTGCCGCCGCTTCCCCCGCAATGAAGCCATTGGGATTGTCGCTCGTGAGCAGCCGCCTCTCGTTGAGGTAGTGTGTTACCGTATGCGGCGTCAGGTAGCTATCGACCCCGACAAGCATGACGTATTCGGCCTCGTCTGCCGCGAGTAGCCGTCTTGCATGATCCAGCGCCACAATACCCGATGGCCGGCCATGAGCGATCACGCGCGAGCGGGAATGGGCCTCGACTTCAACGATCTCGGCGATGCGGCGCAACAACAACGCATAGTCGCGCATTGGTCTGCCCGGCCGCCCTTCCTCCGGTACGCACAGCATCAGCACAGTCCGACCGCGCGCCTTGGGCAGCGCATCGAATACCTCGCAAATCGCTCCACCCGCGAGATGGGCCATGCGCTTCTCGCCCACCCAGGCGCGCGGCAGTGGAACCGGCGCCCCGATCAGCCAGCCGCCGCCGGGGATGGTGAAGCGCGTTTCCCCGAAACCGTCGATCCCCGCCCGCATCGCGGCGCACGAGGACGGCGCGTCGAGACCGACGGCAGTCACCATTCCGACGGCGACGATGTCGAGCGAGGCACTCATGCATCCTCGCTCTCTTCTTCAGGAGCTATCCCGTTTGCACGAATATAGCGGCGACCGGTTTCGCGGGCCCTGAGCATGGATTGGGTCGGCGGGCCGATCCAGCACTCAGTGAAATCGAGTATAGTTCGGCGGATGCGCTGCTGGATCCGCCACACCAGGCTGAAGCGTCTGTTTTCGGTATCCAATAGCACCGTATCGGGCGCGACCTTCTTCTCGAATACTTTTTCGCGGCCGATAAAAAGCGTTAGCGGTAACAGCGCTGGCGGCAGACGGAAGCTTTCCCTTCCGGCCGGCGTGAGGTTGATCAACTGCACATCCTCGCCGCCCCCTGGATGATCGATCTGCTGGTCGGGCGGCGCCATCTGGAAATAGCGCTCGTCGAAATCAGCCGGCAAGAAGGGCGCAATATTGTCGACCCAGTTCTGGTCGTAGGTGCCGCCAAATTCTATGCGGCCGGGCCAACCGCGGCCCGTCGGTCCGAAACTCATCGGCTTGTAATCGCCGAATGGCGAGAGGATTTCTTCCCCAACCGCTTGTGTGTTCGGAAGCCGCAGGCCTGGAATGAGACGCTGGTTCTTCGTTCGCGACCACCCAGTGCCGACGGGGTTGTATTTGTAGCAAGCGGGAAGTTTATCCTCCGGGTCGAGCCTGTCGACGCCGCCCCAGGCGACGTCATAGGAGATCGGCAGCTTCAAGAAAGGCCGCGGTGCAGTCGCTATGAACACCGGTCCGATGGCGCGCCATTCACGATGGCCGACGACTTCGAACAGTTTCGACCAGTTGCCGACCTTGATGCCGACGGGTACGCGCTCAGCCGGGCGTCCTCCGGGCGCGTAGGCGCAGCCATTGGCGATGATATCGCAGCTCGGCTTGCGGAAGGCGAAGTCGGTTTCCCACAACGTCGCCGAATAGCCGGGCGCGCCGGTTTGTGTGTCGGCCATGACAAACGGCACCTGCTCTGCCGATTTCTGCGCCAGCCCGCCGGGCTTCTCCGGAAAATCGAATGTGCCCTTCACCACGACGACGATCCACTCATGGCCAGCCTTGTCCATGCCCATGGTGAACTGGTGGAGATAGCCCATTTGGTTCCAGATCTGCATCAGCTGGTCTCCCAACTCGCGGCGAAGATCTGCTCCAGCATTGGTTGCGGCGCCTGCGGATCGACGTCGAAAATATCCGTCCGCGCGGTCCACATGACGAGGTCGTCGATCGTATCGCCAACCGGTTCGACTGGCGGCACGGGAAGGGCAGTCAAGGCCGCATCCAGGTCGTCAGGCGCTAGTTCGCCCCGTTGCGCAGCGAAGGCGGCATTCTCGATGTTGTCGAACCAGGCATCCGCATAAGCCAGCTTGAGGCGCGCCTCCGAGAGGCGCGCTACGACACTCAAAGGAAATCGCCGGCCAATCCTGTCGGCGCTTTGCAGCACGATGCCCGCCGAGGTGCCGAAGGAAGTGGGGCCGGCGAGGAAACGCAGTGCCGTGCTCTCCGGCCAAGCTTCCGTGCCTAACAGCGGCACGATGTGCTGCGCGAGCCACCGGTCCCAGACACGCACAAAATCCCCCGGCAGCCGCCGCGTCACGAAATCGCCGGTGGCGGGCATTTTGCCGTAGAAGCCGGGCACGTTCAGATCTGCGGCGGACATGTGAATTTCTTGAACATTTCGAGTGTGTAGGGGTTCTCGACGCTGGCGGCCTTGAGTTCGAAATCGGCCCACATGCCCTTCGTACCCAGCCGCAGGCTGTAGACGTCGGTGAGTTTGGTCGCGACAAACTTGCCGCCGCGCAGCATTCTCAGCCATGCCCAGCTGCCGGTCTCGTTGAGCATCACCTCAGGCGAGCCGTCGACCGGCTGGAAGGCGAGCGAAATCACCCCGGTGCCGTCCTTGCCCGGCCATGTCATCGGCTGCGGCCTGGTCGCATTGTTGTAGTAGACGAGGTTCTGGCCATCGAGGTTGAGCGTCACTCGCGCCACGTTGGGCGAAAGGTCCTTGGGTTCCAGCGTGAAGTTCATCACCGGGCCGGTGCCGCCGGGAAAGAGATCGTCGCGGATATGCCTTGCCTGCTCGAACGCGGCGAGCGCTGCCGGGTCAAGGCCGAAATCGGCACGCCATTTCCACGGTTCGCTGGCAGTGTCGACATAGTTGATCAGATGGTCGTTGGTGAAGGCGTTGATCAGGCCGGTCGGTCCGAACAGACGCTGGAAGTCGCGCACATTGACGTCGACAGCGCTGTCGGGGCTGAACGGGTAGCGGTTGTTGAGCGCCGCTTGGCAGAAGGGCAGGATGTCGGCGCGCCAGATGGCGTTGAGCTCGTTGGTCACGGCCTTCTGCGACAGGCCGCTGGTGTCGCCTGCAATACCGCCCAGCCAGTCGTTGATCGGCGAAGGCAGGATCTGCGCCTGCCTGGCGACCGCGCCTGTCAGTTCGGCCAGGCCGCCCTGCTTCTTGATCGCGTCCTGCGGGTCGGGATTTGCGGTCACCGTCTGCAGCACGTTGGACAGCGCCGTCAACGCCACAACGGCGGCGTCGAGCGCCGGCGGCTGGCCGTCGACCTGGGCGATCGTGCCCTTGAGCGGCTTGAAGTGATCGGCAACCAGGCTGCCGGTCATGTCGACCTGATCGGCCGAACCGGCGCGTGGCAGAAGCTTTGCGCCCGTCTTCACCACCTTGCCCAGCTTGCCGAGCTTGCTCAGCAATTGCGAGCCGGTCTTGGCAGCGCCGCTCTTGTCGTCGGCCGGCGCTTCGTCGGAACGGGTCAGATCCGTTTCCTGCACCACCGCCGTCAACAGCCGCTTCAGCGCGGAGTCGGCGCTGGAAAGGTCTTTCAGGTTCTCGCTGGCGACATTGAGGTCGGTCAGCGGCGCCAGCCGCATGTCGCGCAGGAAACTGTCCCACTGCGCGATATAGTCGTCATAGTAGAGCTTCAATATGTCTTCCGACAGCGCCGACACCGAGGTCTCGGAATTTTCCGAGCAGCCGCCGGCGAACACGGCGCGGTCGAGCGCGGCCTGGCCGGCGACGTCCTCGAGCCGGTCGAGGATCGCGTCATGGAAGCCGGCATAGGTATAAGGGCCGGGCACGCCGACGCGCAGCGTCTTGTCGGAGCGCCGCGCGAACACCTTGGCGCCGTTCGGCCCGGCGAAATTGGCAGGCAGCCATTCCTTGACAGCCGCCACTTCCGGGTCGGCCAGAAGCTGCTTGTAGGCCCGCTCCGGCAGCGAGATCGTACACACCGTCTTCAGCGCCTCGGCGACCAGCTCTTTGTCCGGCGCGATGTAGCTGTCGTCGACCGCCATGCGGCGGATTGCGGCAAGCTGATGTGCTTCCGCATCGGCGGTCGGGAAGGGCGCCGCCGGCGCGAATTGCGGCAGGCTGTTCATCCACCAGTTCTGGACGAAATCGGTGTCCATCTGCGACAGGCCGGTCATCATCCGGTAGGTCTTCAGCGCGCCGAGCATGAAGTCCGGATCGCGGATCTGCCGCCACATCGTCGCCTCCAGCAGGGCGACCATATGCGGCTCCAGCACATTGCGCAGTGCATGGTCGTAAGTGTCGGTCTGGGCGCGCACCAGTTCCGCCGAAGCCGTCGGGCCGAGCAGATTGTGGACGGCATCCGGTGGCGCGGTGCGCGCGGTCGCCACCGCATCCATCGCCGCCAGCGCACGATCCATGGTCGGCTGCTCGACCGCGGCCGGCATGGCGGCGACAGTCGTGAGTGGCGCCTGAAGCGCTTCGAATTGGTTGGCCTGTTCGGCGATGGCATTGCGGTTGTCGAGATAGGACCAGGTGAACAGTCCGCCGGCCAGCAAAGCTGCGAGCGCGCAGGCGGCAGCGGCACCACGCCAGATCCAGGCGCGGCGCCGCTGTGCCAGCGGATCGAAGGTGCCGAGGCCGGCCTCCTTGAAGATCACTTCGGTGAGAAGGTTCCTGAGGAAGAAGCTGCGCTTCTCGACACGCGCCACCGGTATGGCGCGGCGTGGCGGCAGCCCGAAGGAGGACGACAACGCCGCCGTCAGCCGGTCGATGGGCGCGCCTTCCTGCGTCGCCGACGTCAGATAGAGACCGCGCAGCCAGGCGGCCTCCTCGTAGCGGCTTTCGCCGAACATTGCCTCGATCAGCACCTGGATCGGTTCGGAAAGGCTGGCCAGCTGGGCCGGGAAGCGGAAGATCTCGGCACGCGAGCCGAGTTTGTCTTCGTCTTCTAGGCGCGGCACCAGCCGCCGCTCCAGCTCGCTGGCAAGCCGGGTGAGTTCGGTCTGGATCGTACCGGCGTTGACGCGGGCATCGAGCGGAAAAGTGGTTCCCCACACCTGCTCGCGCGCCGTGGTCGACAAGCCGCCGAAGAAGGCTTCGAACCCTTTGATCAGGTCTGCCTTGGTCAGCATGAGGTAGACAGGCAGGCGGATCTCGAGCCGGTCGTTCAGCTCCGCCAGTCGGCGGCGGATCTTGCGGCCATGGGCTTTGATCGCTTCGTCGCCCTCGGAGAGCGCGTCGATCGACAGTGCGACGATGACGCCGTTGAGCGCACGGCGGCCCCGGTGCTTCTTCAAGAGGTCGAGGAAGCCAAGCCATTCCGCTGCGTCGACATCCGGCTGGCTTTCCTGCTGGACGTAGCGGCCCGCAGTGTCGATCAGCACCGCGTTCTCGGAGAAGAACCAATCGCAGTTACGCGTGCCGCCGACGCCCTGCAGGTCATCGGTGAGGTCGATCGGGAAATTGAGACCCGACTGGCGCAATGCCGTGGTCTTGCCGGTGGCCGGCGGTCCGACGATGACATACCACGGCATCTCGCGCAGGAACTTGCGGCCACCGAGCTTGCGCCGCTTTAGCTCCGCCATCACCTCGCCGAACTTGGCGCCGACCGCGGCGACGCTCTCCTCGCCGGGGGTAAGCTGCTTTTCGGCCACTGGTGTCGCGATCTCGGCGACGAACATGCGGTTGGCGCGGATCGCGCGGCGCTGCGCGATGATCAGCCAGATCAGCCACAGGATGATCAGTCCCGCGATGATGGCGATGCGCACATTGTCGGATTCGAACGGTGCGTAAGGGCCGACTTGGACGATCGGGCCGAACACCCAGATCAACAGCGAAAGCAGCGCGATGCCGATCAGCGTCCACAGAAAACGCGAGGTGATGACGGCCCAGAGGAAGCGCAGGATGAACATCTCAGAGCCTCTTCTCAACCAGCACCTCGACGCGCCGGTTGAGCGCGCGGCCTTCCCGGGTCGAGTTGTCGGCCACCGGATCGGTCTCGGCGCGGCCTTCGGAATGGATGCGCTCCTGCGGCACGCCGGCTTGCACCAGAAGCTTGGCGATTGTCTCGGCGCGCGCTTCCGAAAGGCGCTGGTTGCTCGCAAGCGGGTTGGACTTCTGCAGGCGCACATTGTCGGTGTGGCCGACGACCGTGATGTTTCCGATCAGCTCCTGATTGGCGAGGATCACCTTGGCGATCGACTCCACCAGCGGCTCGTAGCCTTGCGTTAGTGTCGCCCGTGAAGACTGGAACAGCTCGGGGCTGGAGGACTGGATGATCAGCTTGGCCAGCGAGACGCTCTCGCTGCCGCTCAGCACGCTCTTCAGGCTCGCCGGCGCTTCGGCCTTGAACTCGGGCAGCAGCGCGAAATCGACCGGCTGCGGCGGTTCGGGTGCGGGAGCATCTTGCTTCGGCGCTGCGCGGGTAACTTCGCCGCGCGAAGCGGGCGGCAGCGTGCGCACGAGCGCCGAGAGTTCGACGGCCTGGCTGCTCAGCCCCATCGACAGGCCGACATAAGCGGCGGCGGCGACGGCGACCGCAGCCAGCGCCATCACCCAGATCGGGACGATGAAGCGCTGCGGTTCGTCGGAGGCGATCACGCCTTTCCAGTTCGGCGACAGTGGCGCGTCCTCGGCGTCCGCATTGCGCAGGAAGCGCGCCGCCGACACGCGCACCGCGTTGAGCGAACGGTCGCCCGCGCGGCCGGGCACCCGATACTTGCCACGGAAGCCGAGCGCCAGACAGTAATACTGCAGCTCCAGCATTTCGCGGTCGCGGTTCGGATGGCGCTCCAGCTCGTCAAGGCGCGTGAAGAACTGCGTGCCGGCATCGACATCGCCGCGCAGCATGACCACCAGCGGCTGGCGCGGCCAGGCGCTGGCACCGCCCCACGGCGTGTTGAGGGCGAGGTCGTCGAGCGTCGCTGCCACCGCCCAGGCTGCCTGGTCGGCGCGCTCCAGCGAGGAGCCCGCCGCCACCTCGGCATCGCGTGCCCGCACCAGCTCGTCCAGCAGGCGCGTGCGCATCACCTCCGGGTTCTCCGGCGCCAGCGCGCTTTCGAGCTCGGGCGCGAATTCGAGCAGCGGTGCGAAGATATTGATGAGCCGATTGGGGTGGGCGCGCGCCCTCTTGACCGGCGCGCCCGGCGCCAGCGGTCGGGGCGTAGCGCCCGTCAGCCTGATGCGTGTGCGCTCGCGATCCTCCGACAGTCCGAAAGGATCATCTCGGCTCATGGCCTCACCTGTTCACCGAATAGCAGTCGACCTGCGGCTCGCTCGGCAGCACACCGGAAACGCCAATGACGAAGCCGGGGGCGTCGAGCAGCGAGGCCCAATGCTCGCTCTTCTGGTCGAGCTCCAGGCACAGCCGGTCGCCGTCATAGGGGATCTCGCGCGGCTGCGAATGAAGCGGTTTCAGTGGAATGCCTGGCAAGCGCGACTTCCAAAGCCCTTCGAACTGGTCGGCGGCGCCGACGGTTGCCTGGTTGACGAAGATCTTGCGCAGCGCGTCTTCCGACAGTTCCGATCCGACGCGGACGACAATGCGGCTGGCGACCAAAAGCTTCGGGTTGTCGATGCGCACTTTCCAGACATTGGTCGAGTGCCGCATGACCGGCAGCGCGCGCGATTTCGGCTCGATGTAGCGGAGGCTGAGGATGAGCGAGCGCAAGGCATCGGCCAGCGCCATATAGGCGGGGCCGGGCGCCATATGGTCGTAGGCCGGCAATTCGCCAAGCCGCCGCGAGCTCGAGCCATAGGTGGCCATCTCGCCGGCGAGACCGGCAAGTTCGAGATAGAGCTCGGCCGGATGAAAGACATCCTGCGCAAGCATATGGGCGAGCCGTGGCCGCGCGGCATTGGCAAGGTGCAGCATCAAAAGGTCTTCGACGCTGCGGCCAGCCCCACCCATCACCATCTTGCCATGCGCTTCGGCGATCTGGTCGAGGCCGGTGACGACCTCCTGCAGCAATTGCCGGTACCAGTGGACAGCACCGGTGATCAGTGTCGGCGGCAGGAACGTCTCGTCTAGCGAGATGCCGTTGTCGGCGCGTACACCCTTGATGTCGGCGACGGGCAAGGCGGTATAACCGCCGACCGATTTGCCGGGGGCAAGGAGGACCGCCTGCGGGCGGGCGATTTCGATCTCTTCCGGATCGGCGCTGCTCTGCACCGCATCGCGCACTGAAACGACCTTGCCATGGTAGCGCGCGCCGGTCGATGCCCCATGCGCCGGATCGAACCCGACGCCACCGGGCGGCTCGAGCGGCAGCGCGACCAGCACCGGCCCGGCGCCGGTGTCGGCCGTGACCGGCAGGGGTTTCGGCGCATCCATCAGTTCCGGGATGGAGAAGGGCGTGCCGTCCGGAAAGATACCCCGGGCGGACACGATCGAGACTTGGCCGGCATCGAGCAGCGACTGGTCGAGCGTCAACTGCTGGAAGCCGAAGGTATGGAGCTGACCGGCCTGCAACGCGCCGCGCACCATACCCTCGAAGAACCGATCCTGCTGCTGGAAGTGCTGGGTCCTGAGAAACAGGCCCTCCGACCACAGCACCCTGTTTGCGTCGCTCATGCCACTACTCTCTGCACGGAACCATCTGCTGCTCGGTCGCTAGGCGGAGATGCCACCTTTGCCGAGGCTGACGTTGACAGTGAAATTCGAACCCGCCGAAACCGACTTGGTCGTGCGCCAGTTGCGCCCGCCAGGCTCGCGGATCAGCGCCACGAAGCCGAGCGCCGTCGCGTTCGGCTCGACGGTGATGGTCTTGGTCGCCGTCTTGCCAGGTGCGACCGAGATCGCGTCCGAGCCGATGAGGTCGGCACCGAGCGCCGAACTCGCATCGCCCTGCAGCGCGAAATAGTCGGCCGAATTGAATTTGCCGGTGCTGGCGAGCCGCATCACCAGCACGGTCACCGGCCGGTCGCCTCCACCCGGTCCCGGATTCATGCCGGCGCCGCCAGTCACATTGACCGAGATGACCGATGGTTTCGGCGGGCCACTCTGGCAAGCCGCAAGCAGTCCTGTCGCGCCGATGGCAACGATGAATTCGCGTCTGTCGATCATGCCCTACTCCTCTTCATATGCGTCTCTGAAGTCTGCGCCGATCTCGCCCAGGAAGCTCGATTCCGCGCTCTGGGCGATGTCGCGATGGCGTTTCTGGTAAAGCTCCCACAATTTGGCGTTGCGCCCGCCGGCGAGCAGATTGCCGATCGCGGAATTCGATTTGAGCTCTTCCTCGATCGCGGCCGGATCGAAGCGGTCGATCATGCGCCGCAGCGCCGCCTGCACGCCGCGCCAGGCGCGTACGTGATGCTGCGCGAGATCTTTCACCGCGTCGCCGATCGCCGCCTCGCCGGAGAGAAAGCCCGGACTGCGTTCCGCGATGATGGTGACGATGACATCCTCGACCGTCGGCAGGAATTTGAGCGGGTTGACCTCGGAGGCGCCGACCATCGTCTGGGCGACGCGCGCGCTTCCCTTTTCTTCAGCGCGTTTGCGCAGAAGCTGCATCAGGCCTTCCAGCATCTGCCGGTATTCACGCCCGAATTTTTCCATTTCGCCGATCGCGTCGCGGCCGGGAAAATCGGCCTCCTCGACGCCCATGCCGCGCAGGAACGCGGCGCGCAGCGCCATGTCGCTGGGCGCCGATAGCGTCGGACGCGATGCTTTGGGCGAGGGAACAGGGCGCGGCGGTGGTGCAGGGGGCTCGGTCGCCTGCACCGGTATTTCCCATGGCCGGGCGGCCTGCGGCTTTTCGGCCGGGCGCGCAGCATGGCCAATTGCCTCGGCGCTGTTGGTCGAGGCTGGCGCTCCGGCCGGCCCGAAGCCGAAATCGTCATCGAAGCTGGATGGTTTCGCCGACGTCTCCGCCGAGCCCGCACGAGATGGCATTTCGCCGAATCCGAATGCGTCCGGCCGATGGGGCACCGCGGCGCTGCTGGAATCCGGCGTCGCCACCGGGTCCAGGCTGAACGGGTCATCGAAGGCAGCAGAGCTGCGTTGACCCGAGGCGCGATCATAGGCTCCGGGAATGGGTTGCTCGAACGGGTTCGGCAGATCGGATGGGCGCGGGGGCCGCGGTTCTTCCTCGACCTTGGCCGAAAAGAAGTCGTCACCGCCGATGCTAGGGGGCGTCCGCGGTTGTGGCGACGGCCTCGCGGGTGCGGAATGGTTGGCGATCGGCGCCTGACCGATCGAGGTGTGGCCGGCGCTTGGCTGGACTTCGACATAGAGCACATAGTCACCCAGTCGAAGACGCATGCCGCTCTGCAGGCGTGCCGACTTTCCCGGGCCGAGCGGACTGTCGGAATCGTCGATGAACAATCCGCTGCTCGACGTGTCGGTGACGAAATAGCCATCCCGGCCGCCGCTGATCTTGCAATGCGCGCGTGAGACGAACATGTCCGGATCGTCGATCTGCCAGCCGGCATCCGCGCTGCGGCCGATCACCAAATCGCCCTCGTCCAGCCGGGTCTGCCTGACCACCTGCGAGCGCGGACCTTGTTCCAGCGTCAGAAGCAGGCTCATGCGGCTGCCTCCGCCATTTCCGGCCGCCAGCCGACGATGGTGCGCAACCTGAGATCGTCGGCGTCGCCCTTTTCTGCGGGACGTGAGAGCCACGAGGTTCGGCCGAGCTGGATGGCTCCCATCCGTGGCGGCGGCACGGCGTCGCGCGCCAGCACGACGCGCAAATCGACATCGAGCGCCTCGCCGATCATGTCGCGCACCGCCTTCTTGAACAAAGCGAGACGCCGTTCGCCGGGCAGGAACGACTTGAAGTCGTCGAGGTTGAGCGGACCGACGCGCAGTTCGATCCTGCTTTGGCGGCTGAAGACGCGCGGGCCAATCGTTGCCCCGCTGCCGAGCGCCGCATAGGCCTTGCCGATACGGGTTTGCAGCGGCGTTGGGATGGTAATCCAGGCGGCGACGAATTCCTTGAGCCGCACCGGCACCTTGAAGGCCGTGGCGAGAAACAGCGTCAGCCGCTCGGCACCGTCGACCTGGCTTGCGAGCGATCCAGCCTGGCGCAACCGCACCGTGTCGAGTTCCGCATCCTGCGTTCCGGGAAGGCCGATCCCGGACATTGCCTCCAGCATGGCGCGAACGCGCCCGCCGACGGAACGTTCGACCTGCACCGCCGGATGCGCGTCGGCCCAGGCACGGTAATAGAGCGCGATCATGCGATGCTGCAGGATGTTGACGAAATCGACGAAGGTCGTGTCGCTGGTCTGCTCGGCATCGGCGCCAGTGAACCAGCGCTGCGACAGCCGGTCGAGCACCCAGCGCGTCAGATGCAACGGCATCGGCCCTTCCGGTCCGAGCAGTCCAAGATTAGCGACCGTCACCCGCGCCGGAGCCTTGTCCTTGGCGTCCTGGAATTTGACCACGTCCCTGGCCGAGAAGCTCAGGCGCACGTGCTGGCCGATCCTTGCCGGCTCACGGTCGGCCTGGCCGGAATGACCGAACAATCCACGGCGCTGCTCCAGGCGCCGCAGCAGCTCGAAAAAGTCGAAACCTTCCCACAGAGCTTCGGCTTTGTCCGTTGCGCGCTCTGCTAGATCAGGTAGCGATTGCCGGGCGTCATCGGCCATGGCACATCCTCCTGCTTCTGCAGCAATCGCGTACGCGTCCGCACAAATCCGTTTATTCCTGCATGGCGGGCGAACAGCCGCGAAAGCAGGGCCGAAAGCAGCAGCGAGCTTTGACCCGCCAGAACGGACTGGTCGACATGCAGCGTCACCTCGGTACCGCGTCCGAAACACATTGGCCCGTCGATCCGAAGCCGCTCGATCACCGGGCGTGAATCGATGCGCACGATCGAATGCACGTTGCGGGCAAGGCTCGGGTCGCCGCGGTCGGCATAGAGGTCGAGCAAAGCATGCAGCGGATCGACGCCGCGGCCTTCCTTGGCCAGGCTGAGGAAATTCAGCGAAAGCTGCGCCACCAGCCGCCAGGCGAGATTGTCGGCACGGGATTCGCCCTCGGCGCCGGCCGGCAGTGACGCCGGAATCGCTGGCTGCGGCGGCCGCAGCGCCCCGAGCAAACGCACCGCTTCGACCGGATCGGCGGTCTCCAGCGTCAGCGTCGGCGTGTCGTCCAAGATGGGCAGGTCTCGGTTCGTGCAGAGCGCCATGATGTCGAGGCGCTTGAGCGGCCGGGCGACCGGGCTTCCCGCCGGGCGTGAGACTGCAAGAAAGACATCGTCACCCGTATAGGAGGTGCGGGTCAGGCCGTCGCGCCGTTCATCCTCGGTGGCCCGGCGCGGACGACGCTCCGTCGAATAGACCCACCCGCTGCCACGGTTCTGCCCCAGGCTGAACAGTTCCGGGATTTCGGCCTCGTTGCCCTCCACGTCGGCATCCTCGACCCGGGTGACCCTGAAAATCTCGAAGTCCCGTGCCCGTGTGCGATCGGCGTGCAGCACCTGGCGCGTTTTGCGCTGATCGATCTCGATGACGTTGCATTCGCGTTCGAACAGATTGATGACCGGTGTAACAAAAAGCTCGAAATCGGTAACGGTGACATCGGCGAGCTCGGGTACCGGACGCTGGAACAGGAAGATGATCTCCATGCCGACATCGCATTTGCGCACCACGGGCTGCAGGCCGGCGACGCGCACAAAATGGAAGCGTTCGGGGATCATGAAATACTCGCGCAGCAGCCTATATCCCTCGAAGGTCGGGCGGGTGCGCGGCATCAGCGCCTCGTCGTCGCGGATGCCGATCATTTCGGGCTCGGGTAGTGTCGTAAGCGGATTGGTCTTGCCTTCCGCCCGCGCGCCGACGGCTGAGCTGGCGCCGAAGATCGCATCGAACAGCAACGGCGCTTTCGCGCGTCCGGCGAAATAGAGGTCGAGACGGTCAAGCGACAATTCGTTGAGCTTGCCTTTTCCCGTCCGGGCAAACGCAATGCGGAATGCCGCCTCGCCGCGCACGCCGCCGATCGGCGCGATTCCGGCGGCGGCCAGCGCGCTGCGATCCTGGAAATAGCTGACCGAGGTGATCGCGATCGGCCACAACGTCACCTCCTGCGCCGTGGTGAAGGTGGAGCGCGTCGAAAGCCCTGGATGCAGGCCGGAGACCAGTCGCGTGCCGCGCGCGACGGCGTGGCCGGCGATCATCGAGTGCACCTGCTGGCCGGGTTTCAGCGCAGCCATCGCCGTCGCCGGCGCCGGCGTCACCAGATCCGGATAAAGCACATCCAGCACGGCGCGCGAAAAGCGCGAGCGCTCCGCGTCGACCTTCAGCCGCGTGCGCGCGGCAAGAAAGGCCACGCCGTCGAGCAGCCGTTCGACATAAGGGTCGGGGCAAGGGACCGTGTCGAGGGAAAGATTGCGGGCGACCGCCGGATGCATGTCGGCGAATTCCGCGGCCAGCGCGCGGATATGGGTAAGTTCCTCTTCGTAATACTCTACGAAGACCCGATCCATCTCAGGTCTCCCGCAATTCGGTTCGCGCCAGGCCGTTGTCGAGATTGATCGTGGTGCGAAGCCGCATGCGTTCCGGCGTCGGCGTCATGATCAGTACGGCGTCTATCTCGATTTTGAGGCCGACGTTTTTGTCGCCGAGCGTGACATTGACAGTCGTGGCGCTTTCCTTGAGGCGCGGCTCGAAGGTGGCGAGCACCGCACGGATCTCGCGGGCCAAGGTATCGCGGTCGAAATCCCGCGACGAGCGGCCCGAAAAGGACGGCACGCCATAATTGACGACGCTGCGCCGCACTTCCGGAAAGTCGGCGAGCGGCGGCAACTCGTCCAAGGGCTGTTCATGTTCGGCGTCGGTGAGCATCGGCACGGACTCGAAACGCTCTGTGTTGAACAATGCCTCTATGTCGCGCCGGACGGCTTCCCTCAGCACCCGCGCCGACACGACCACGCCACGGCTTTCGATCTCGGCGCGATGCTCAGTCTGGAAGACCAGCCTGTGCAGTCGCCGTTTCTGCTCGGGCGTCAGTTCGGCGTCGGCATCGATGGCACGCGCGCTGCCGGCAAGAAGTGCCTCGACGCGCTCGGCGCCGAGTTCTTCTTCCAGCAGGCGGCGCAGCCCATCGATCTCCGACGTCAGCCCGGGCAGATCGTTGACGAGGCGGTCCCAGAGGGAGGGTTGGACCGCTTCGCGCTTTGCCTGGGAGCTGCCGGCAAGCTGCGCTTTTGCGCCAGGCCGCTTGGCCTCACTTGCCGACATAGACGTCCATTTCGATCTCGTCGTCCTTGTTGTAGACGAACTTGATCTTCTTGTAGGCGAAGCTGACTTCTTCCTGGATCAGGTCCGCCTCGTCGGCGGCTTGCCGCATATCGTATTCCATGACCGATGCGTCGGTGAGCGTCACGACCAGATAGTCGCTGGTCTCGCCGTCAATGGTGCGACGTGCCGAAAACACCACTTCGTCAAGCGCCTTGTTTTCGAACAACGCTTTCTTCAGGTAGGGCGACGACTTGTCGTAGTGCTTGGAAAATTTGATCATTCCCATCGACACACGACCGCGCCGCGACAGCGAATTGGGGTCGTAGGGCGCGATCATCTTGTAATCGACGCCATGCACCTCGATTTCGTCTTCATGGCCGTCGCGCTTGCTCGGGCCTTTGATATCCGGAACTTTCAAGAAGCCGTCGATCTTCATCGAAGGCGCATCGGTTCTGTCTGGCATTGTCCTTCTCCACCGCTTTCAAACGAAACAAGATGACTTTGCTTTTCATTTCAGCCCTTGACTGACGGCAATTCCGACACCAGCCGAAGCGAGGCGTTGATGCCTTCCAGCTGGTAATGCGGACGCAGATAGAAACGGGCATTGTAGTAACCGGGCCGGCCTTCGACGCTGTCGACCTGGACTTCGGCCGCGGCAAGCGGGCGCTTGGCGCGCGCCTTGTCGTCGGCAAAGGCCGGATTGGCCAGCACGTACCGGTTGATCCATTCGGTCAACCAGATCTCCATGTCAGTGCGTTCCTTGAACGAACCGATCTTGTCGCGCGCGATCGCCTTCAGGTAATGCGCGAAGCGCGACACAGGGAACAGGTAGGGCAGGTTCGCCGAGAGCCGTTCATTGGCCTGCGCGTCGGGATCGACCAGCCGCCCGGCGCGCGTCTCGTCATCCTGCAGCGAATGCGCGCCGATGAAGGCCGCCAGGTCGGTGTTCTTGCGATGCAGGATCGGCATCAGGCCGAGCTTGGCCAGCTCCGCCTCGCGCCGATCGTCGATGGCGACCTCGGTGGGGCACTTCATTGCGATCGACCCGTCGTCGGTCGGGAAGGCATGGACCGGTAGATTAAGCACCGTGCCACCGTTCTCGACGCCGCGGATCTGGGTTCCCCAGCCATAGAGCTTGTGGCTGCGGTTGATGTTCACGCCCATCGGGAAAGCGGCGTTCATCCAGACATATTTGTTGTGGTCGCCTCCCACCTCTTCCTCGAAGGTGAAGCCCTTCACCGGAACGGTTTCCGACCCGTATGGCAGGCGTGCGAGAACACGCGGCATGGTAAGCCCGATGTAGCGGGCGTCCTCGCTTTCGCGCAGCGACTGCCACGAGGCATAAGCCGGGTTGTTCACGATCATCTGCAGGTCTTGTGGGTTCGGCAGTTCCTGCCAGCTATCCATGCGGAACAGCCGCGGCGACGCGGCCGCGATGAATGGTGTGTGCGCCGAAGCGCAGACGCCCGAAATGTTGCGCAGCAGGCCGACGTCGCGCGGATGGTTCGAGAATTCATAGGCGCCGACGATGCAGCCGACCGGCTCGCCGCCCAGCATAGAATACTCGTCCGTGTACACCTTCTTGAAGATCGGGCTCTGGTCCCACATCTGGCCTTCATAGTCTTCGAGGGTGTCGGCCAGCTGCTCCTTGGAGATGTTCATCACCCGGATCTTGAGCTTGGTATCCGTCTCGGTGTTGTTGATCAGATACCACAGGCCGCGCCAGGTGCCTTCCATCTCGCGGACTTCGGGGGCGTGCAGGATCTCGTTAACCTGCGTCGTCAGCATCTTGTCGATGCCGGCGATCAGCGACTTGATCGACTTGATCGCGTTGGACGAGATTGTCGTGGTCTCGGAGCGAGATTGTGCTGCAAGCGCCAGGTTGCGCACCAGTTGCTGCAGCTTTTCGCTGTCGTCCTTCTTGACCTTGAAATCCTTTTCAAGGAGTCCGCTGAATTCACCGAGATCGATGGCTTGAGCCTCGGCGGGGGCGGGCGCGGTCTTTTGCTGTTCAGCCATGACTTACTCCTCGCCCTTGCCGTCATCCATCGCCTGGCCGGCGATCTTGCTCAGCAGCGGCTCGTTGTTCAGAAGCTGCGCGATGCGCTTTTCGGCATCGACGCGGCCGTCCATGAAGCCCAGCAGCTCCTCGAGCTGGCGGCGCATCTTCAGGATTTCGGCCAGCTGCGGGACCTGCTCGGCAACTTTGTCCGGCGCGAAATCGCCCATTTTCGAGAAGGTGAGATCGACCGCGAGTTCTTCGTCCCGCTCCTGGCCCTCGGCTTGCGGCAACGTGTTTTTCACCCGAGCCTTTACGCGTGGCCCCATCGCCTCCATGAATTTGGGGAAGCGGTTGGCGTCGGTTTCAACGAAGTTACGGTCAAGGACCGACTTCGAGGCTTCCTTGGTCTGTGAATCGCCCGAAAGGTCGGCCATCACGGCCATGACAAACGGCAGTTCGATCGTCGTCGGGCTGCCATAGGTCTCGACGTCATAGGCGATCTGCACGCGCGGGGCGCGGTTTCTTTCGATGACCTTCGCTTTGCTCTCTGCTGGCATGCTTGTTACCTTTCATCCTTCTGGACCGGCTTCTTGGGATCGGGGACCCCGGCAAGCAGCCGGAATTCCTTCAGCCCTGACGGGGCGAGATCTTCCATCAGTTCCACGAAATCCATGTGCACCATCCGGCGCACGCGGCGTGCCAGATGCGGGATCGGACTTGAGGGTTCGGTGCGGTCGTAGAAGGCGACCACCAGATCGAGGCATTTGACGACCTCGTCGCGCGAGTTGATCCGGTCAGGCAGGCCGTCGCTCGCTTCCGAATGGCTCGCCATACTTGCCATCGTCTCGCCTCCATGACCGTTCCGGACGGGCGTCGCTGCCGGTTCCGCCGCCTGCGGGGCAGGCTTTGCCGCATCGTTGGCAGCGGCGCCGGCACTGGAATTCCGTTCCAGCGTCGTCAGCAAGCGCTGCAGGAATTTCTTCAATTCCGGCACGGCGGCGCCATTGCCGTCGATGCGGGCATTGAGCGCGGTATCCAACGTCTCCAGCGCTGAAATCGAGGTGCGCGCATCCGTCAACAGCGTCGTCATCGCGTCCGCCGCCTGATCGACCTGCGCGGTGCATCCTGCACGCACCCGGTTTAGCAACTGGCTGTGGGCGCTCGTCAGCGCAGCCTTCTCTGCAGTGCCGAGGCCGGAGGCCGCTTCCTGGAGCATGACACGCTCATCGAGCGCTGCCTGTTCCAAGTCACGTCCGCTGATCGGCCCGATGGGGCGCGGTGAGAAGAAGACGGTCTGCCTGAGGTTCGCCAGCAAGCCTTCCTGGCCGTTCTGCAGATCGAGCAGCGCATTGATGCGGCGCAAGGCGGCTTCACGCGGCGCGCCCGTCCGCAGTGACGGGTGCATGGTGTCCCAGTATTGCTCGAAGGTCTGCGCAATCAGCGTCAGCCCCTGGGTGAGGCCGGCCAGCCCGTCTTCATTGGCAAGCGCGCGGGTGACGATGACCAACAACCGCAGGTCCCGGCCCCGCAGCCGCAATTCCTCCGCCTTTTCCAAAACCGCGGGCCAGTCGACAGGAATGGTGGATTGCGAAGTCTTGTTGCCGCCGTCGTGGATAACCTTGAGCTGGGCCTCCGTCAGCCGCTCCAACTCGTGAAAAGCCGGGTCATTGCGCAAATCCTCTCCCGACGGATTCGCACCGTCCAGAGGATTCTGCCAGAGTGCGAGATCAATCACACTTACCCCCAGCAACCGGCTATGTGACGTTACGTTATCACTGGCCCAATGCCGCGACAATTGAGCACATGCTCAAAAACCAACAGCAGCTAAACGCCTCAGTTATCTTTTGGCGAAATCCATTGCGCGATTGGCGGACCGGGTATGTGAAATGGCTCGCATAGTTCGGACCGCATTCCGGGTTTGTTGCATGAGTTTGCAAGGCTTGTGTAACCGCGAGCTGTCGTTCGAGCGGGGTCCGGAGGCCCTTCCCGTCATGCGGCTTTGTCAGGCAGCCGCTTATGTGGCAGGGTACGGTCAGCAGATTTCGGGGGCAGGTTCGCATGGAACAGCGCCGGTTGTCGCAGAGCTTCAAGCGTAAGGAACTCGTTGCAAAGCTCAATCCCACGGGCGTGCGCGCCTTCAAGGCCGCTGCCGACACCGCCAAGCTGCGCGGCAACCCCTATGTTGAGCTCGTCCATTTCATTCAGCAGTTGGTTCTGTCCGAACGCTCGGACGTGCAGATGATCCTCGCCGACGCCGGCATCGATGCCAGCCGGCTGACGGCGGACATGACCCGCGCCATCGACAAGCTGCCCTACGGCGCCACTTCAGTTGAGGAATTCTCGGACCACATCTTCCACGCCATCCAGGAAGGCTGGAACCTGGCCACCTTGGAGTTCGGTGTCGAGGAAGTGCGCAGCGCTCATATTCTTCTCGCCTGCCTGAAGACGCCGGTGCTGGAAGGCCTTGTTGCGAAGATCAGCGCCGAATTCGACAAGATCGATGCGGACGGGGTCATTTCCCGCTTCGCCAATGTCACCGAAGGGTCGCTCGAGCAAGGCTCGCCCTCCGCCGCGGCTGCCGCCGAGACACCGATAAAACGCGGCCCTGGCGGGGATTCGGCGCTGGCCAGATACGCCACCGACCTCACCCAGCGCGCCCGCGATGGCAAGATCGATCCGGTCGTCGGTCGCGATCCGGAGATCCGCCAGATCGTCGACATCCTAATGCGGCGCCGGCAGAACAATCCGATCCTGACCGGCGAGGCCGGTGTCGGCAAGACGGCGGCGGTCGAGGGCTTTGCATTGCGCATCGCTCAGGGTGACGTGCCGCCGACGCTCCAGAACGTCAGTGTGCGCATGCTCGATGTCGGGTTGATGCAGGCGGGGGCCAGCGTCAAGGGCGAGTTCGAGAAGCGACTGAAGGCGGTCATCGACGAGGTCCAGGCTTCGGAGGTGCCGATCATCCTGTTCATCGACGAGGCGCATACGCTGATCGGCGCAGGCGGTGCGGCGGGCACTGGCGATGCCGCCAATCTGCTCAAGCCGGCGTTGGCGCGTGGCGAACTGCGCACCATCGCCGCCACCACCTGGGCCGAATACAAGCAGCACATCGAGAAGGATCCGGCGCTGACCCGCCGTTTCCAGGTGGTCAAGATCGACGAGCCGTCGGAGGCGGTAGCCGTGCTGATGCTGCGCGGTGTCGCCGGCGTGCTGGAACAGCACCACAAGGTGCAGATACTGGACGAAGCGATCGAGGCCGCGGTTTCCCTTTCGCACCGCTACATCCCGGCCAGGCAACTGCCGGACAAGGCAGTCAGCCTCCTCGACACCGCCTGCGCCCGCGTCGCGGTTTCGCAACATGCCACGCCGGCGGAGGTCGAGGACATATTGCGCCGCCGCCAGGCGTTGGAAGTCGAGCAAGGCATCATCGGCCGCGAGGCGGCGATCGGCATCGACGTAGCCGACCGGCAGGTCCGCGTGGAAGCCGGGTTGGCGGAAACCGAGACCACGCTTGCGGCAGCGCAAGCACGCTGGGATCGGGAAAAGGCGCTTGTGACCGAGATTCTCGACCTGCGCGCCAAACTGCGTGGCGAGGGCATGCCGCTCGACGCGGTGGAGGGCGAGGAAGCCGTTGCCGGTGAAGGGACAGGCGTAGCGGCAGGTAACGAAGCGTCCGAGACGAAGACGCCCGAAACCAAGGCGCCTGAAGCCAAAACGGCAGAAACTAAGGTCCCCAAGACCAAGGTCGCGAAGGTTAAAGCGGCCAAGGCGGAGGCAGCCGCTACCGGAGATGTCGCGCTGGCGCAAGATTCCGCGGCGGACTTGTCGCGGTTGCGCGAATTGATGGCCGAACTTGCCGAGGCGCAGGGCGAGACGCCGCTGATCCTGCCCTCGGTCGACCGCAACGCGGTCGCGGCCGTGGTGCAGGACTGGACAGGCATCCCGACCGGAAGGATGCTCTCCAGCCAGACCGAGAAGGCGCTGAAACTCGCCGCCACGCTGTCAGAGCGCGTCGTCGGTCAGGACCACGCGATGGAGATGATCGCCAAACGCGTGCAGACCAGTCGCGCCGGCTTGGGCGCGCCGGAGAAGCCGGTCGGCGTGTTCCTGCTTTGCGGGCCTTCGGGTGTCGGTAAGACCGAGACCGCGCTGGCGTTGGCCGAGACGCTTTACGGCGGCGAGCAGAACCTGATCTCGATCAACATGTCCGAATTCCAGGAGGCGCATACCGTCTCGACGCTGAAAGGCGCACCGCCCGGCTATGTCGGTTACGGCAAGGGCGGCATTCTGACGGAGGCCGTACGGCGCAAACCCTATTCGGTGATCCTGCTCGACGAGGTCGAGAAGGCGCATCCAGACGTACATGAGATCTTTTTCCAGGTCTTCGACAAAGGCATGATGGACGACAGCGAAGGCCGTCGGATCGATTTCAAGAACACGCTGATCCTGCTCACCTCGAATGTCGGCTCGGAGGTCATCATGGATCGGACGAGGAACGGCGCCGTGCGCACCGGCATCGACGACCTGGACATCGCCTTGCGCCCACCACTGCTGAAAGTGTTTCCCGCCGCCTTCCTCGGCCGTGTGGTGACCATTCCCTACTATCCGCTCTCGGATGCGATGATCGAGGCGATCACCAGGCATCAATTCGGCAAGATCGCGCGCCGTCTCAAGGCAACCAACGATGCCGAGCTGGTGATCGGCGACGGCGTCATGGATCTTATCAAGGCGCGTTGCACCGAGATCGAATCCGGCGGGCGCATGATCGACGCCATCCTCACCAACACGCTGTTGCCGGAGTTGAGCCGCGGCGTGCTCAATCGCTCGCTCGAGGGCGAGAAGATGACAAAAGTCATCGTCGGTGCCTCGGCGAAGGGATTTACCTACTCTTTCGAATAGAGTTCTCCTGGAATTTGCCGCTCGGCCTCGCCAACGGCCTGCCGCCAAGTACGATCACCGGTTGGTCCGCTGCGTAGGTTGGATGCTGACGATGGGACGCCGACGATAGTTTTGAAAGCATTGCCGACCTCCCTGTCAGGTTTGGACGTGCATCTCGACGAGCGATAGTAGCCGATAAAGTCATTCGCTGCGTTGCAAAAAACTATTTGGTAAAATCAAAAGTGCGGTTGTCTGTTGGCTGTCAGGTCAGTAGCATTTGAGAGCAATTTTTGTTAGTAAGTTCAATGCGTTGGTGTAATTCAAAGCAATCGGGTGGGAGTAGGAGGAGGGCGGTGAAAAGTGTGACTTCGACGGCGATCTTCGCCGCCATTCCACTGCCTTTCTCGACGACCACTCCGCTGAGTGGGTTGAAATGACATGTGCTCGCTTGGGACTAACTCCGAGCTTGGAGTGAGCAGTCTAGCGTTTATACGAGAGCCCACTCGGCCATCCGAGAAAACCGCAAGACCGCTTTGGCTGTCCTGGGTATGAGGTTTCAACTCCGAATATCGACCAGACGGAAACTCTAGCCGTAGAAGCGAAACTCAGCTCTCCGATGTTGGGGGCAGAGTCGAGATATCGAAGGAAAAACAGCGGGTCAACTACAGAACCAAAAACAGCCACAAAATTGCAATCGATTTGGCTCGCTCATCGATGCGATGATGTTCAAAAGAGATCTTCGAAACATCAATTCGAGGACGCTCCCATGAATATTATTTCCTGGATTCGACCAGACGTGCGTTTCGGCTTTCTGCGGGCGAGCAGATTTCGGGCTTCGGTTCTTGCTGTGGTGAGCCTGATGTTGCTGGGAGTAGATTTCCCAATGACGCACGCGAATGCACAATCAGCTCGCGAATTCTCACGAACAGGTCGTCTTACGATCTCGCTCATGTTGAAGGGCTCGGGCCGCCATGTTCTTCCGAACAAGGTCGAATGGTCTCGGCTGGATGTGGAGCGCAAACTGAACGTGACCTTCGCCATGGAACTATCGGCGATCAACACGGCCCCGGTGGTGGAAGTCGGGGGCACGTCCAACAACCATATCCGCGCGCCGAAAGGCATTCAGACGATTGCCGAAGCCATGGAGGCCTGTGGAGAAGACGAGGCTTGCCAGGCAAAGGCCATGCTCGCTATCGGCCTTCAACTGAAGGGTGATCCAGCTTCGCTCGGTGCCCTGAAACTCGATGAAACCCGATTTGCAAACTGGACCGCAAAGCAGGGCGAGGACTGCGCAGCCGGAACGATTTCAGTTTCCGATGAAGGGGCTGGCGTTAACATTGCACCGCCTTCGCCTGCCGCACCGTATCGCTTCCATCGCGCTGGAAAATTGTCGTTGCCAGCAGACGCTGCCATCATGGAACAGGTTTGCAGGGCGATTGTGACCGTCGATCGTCAGTCCGGTCTTGCGAGCTTGAGAATCCCCGCCGGAGCCATACCTGTTGCCGTACGATTGAGCGGGCAAGCCTTCACGAATGAGACCTCGGTTCCGTTCCGAGAGGGGCAAAAGGAACTCGAACTCCGCGACCAGAAAATCGAACCCGGCAAAAAATCGTGGCAGGGCGCAGGCCGCATCGCAAATGCCGGAAGCGTTTCTCACAATTCGGGTTCGACGACTGCGCCTGTCTCCGCAGCTGTCACGTGGCAATTCGTTCAGGATTGACTTCGAAGGGGGGCGTTCCGGAAGAGGTTGCCGCTGCCCGACGTCTATTCCTGACTTCGGAGGGCGTGCCGTCAAATCGCTTCCTGAACAGCCTGTTGAAGGCGGATAGATCTTCGAAGCCAGCATCGAAGGCGATGTCGCTGATGCGTAGATGCGCCAACCGTGGGTCGCTGAGCATCCGATGTGTCAGCGAAAGCCGTTGGTCGGTCACGAACTCCGACAAGCTGACGGCTTCATGCTCAAAGAGCCTGTGCAGATGGCGTGGGCTGAGCTTGTGTCGGACGGCAAGCGCGGCAATCGACATGTCGAACCGTCCGGTATTTTCCACGATATCGGCCTTGACGGTCAGCAATCTTGCGGCTCTTGCACCGCGCTGCTCGGCAATTTCGGACGCATCTTGGCCGGCGCCAATCGCCAGGGCCGCCAGGTCCACAATATGTGTGGTCACGATGTGGCGCAGCACCGGATCGTCAATCAGCTCGGATGTGCGGAACATCTTCACATAGTCGACAAGGAGCCTCAGTGCAGCGGTATCGGCAGGAAGCCGCCGTCCTAGAGCCGAGCCCAAATTGGGCACCAGGGGCGCCAGCAACTCCCTGGCGACGCGCAGCACCGTAAACGCGCCGCCCTGCGGCAAGGACCATGATCCCGGATCGACGGTCGAGCTCACGACCGTTTCGCCCGGGCCGACTTGCGTCTCCTTCCCGAATTGATCGATGAGCCCCGACCCGGAAAGCACAATGGGCAGGCCGATGCTGTCGGTGCTTTGGGCGATCAAGGGTGGTGTCGATTGATACCGCGCCGCTGACGAGACACCGCTTGCGACTGCGACCCCGTGCATCGACCGCAGCGTCAGATCTGCCTGGAACACCGATCCACCCAGTGGCTCGATCTCCACCTGATGGATGACGCGACCATAGACCTCGCGCCATGTGGCGAAACGATCCCGCTCCGGCAAGTCGTCGGTGCGCAACCGAACCGGCCCGGTATCGTCAGGTTTCACCATGCGAGCATTCTTCGGTTGACCGGAAGGTTTTGCGCGGAACGTCGCTCAGGCAAGAAACATCCCGATGTCACTCTGCGCAAGATTGCGTGTCCCTGTGGGCAAAGAAACCGGGTCCTTGCAGCGTTAGTAAGTCTTCATGAACACCCGCAACAAAGACCAGTCCCAAATGGCATCGATCGCTACGGCGTCCAAATCTTCGTCGGAAGGGGCTGCTCAACTGCTGGACGCGGCTCTGACCGAAGAACCCTCGCGCGTGCTGACCGAAGAACAGCGCGCAGCGCTTGCCGTCGATGTCGCTTGGCTGGCGTGGCGCAGCGAGTTTCGCCGGCGCATGATCAAGGAAGGCATGCTGAAACATCCCTGGCGCAGCGTGTTCGAGGCCGACATGATCTTCTCCATGGTGGCCATTCGCTGGCTGCAAGGCGACCCCATCACGCTGAAGGAACTGGCGACGCATTTCCAGCTGTTCACCACGGAGGCAACGGTGAGTCGCCATATCGACGACATGGAAGCCTCCGGCACCTTGTGCCGGCTGCCCGACGAGAACGACCGCCGCCGCTTGCTGCTGGTGCCGACCGAGCGGCTGGCAGAAATCGGCCGCACATTCCTGCAGGCCCGCGCGGACATAGCGCGCCAGCACGGCTTCGTCTTTGCTCCACCCGCCAAGGTCTGACACCGGCAGTTTAGCCGGCCAGCCACCGTGCAGGCGAGATAACCGAAAAATTGCAACTAATCGCGGCTGCACCCCGCGCCCTGTTTTCGCTAGGGAATTCGGACCTCTTCAAGAGGCTCACCGCCGCAAGGTTCAACCCGACCCCTGCTCGCGCTTGTGCGCGAGCGGATGAGCCGTGTTGCGCCTCGTGGAAAGCACAGCGCGGGGATTGCATTGATCGGACCAAACAAGATCGCCGGATATCTTCTGGCTTCAACGGCGCTGGCGGCAGCGAGTATGGGCATGTGCCTGCAGGCGTATGCCGAAACCATCACCTATTCGTCGGGAGAGGTCCGATCGGCCCCCATCGATACCAATGCGGGCAATGTCGTGCTCGATGCTTCCAACAGCACAATTGCTGTCCAGTCCGGCCCCATCACAGGTTCGAACGGAATCGAGAAAATCGGCTTCGGGCAACTGCTTCTATCGGGCATCAATACCTATACCGGGGAGACGCGCGTCCGCGGGTGGGGGCAGCTTCAGCTGGCAACGCCTCAGGCGCTGGGCTCCGGCAGCCTCTCTTTCGCCGATGGAGGAGGTATCCTGTTCCTCAAGGGCGGCGAACTTCATCTTCAGAGCCTGACGCAGGCCGACAATGCGGGCACTTCCATCGTCTCGGTGATGCCGAACGAGACATTGCATCTCATTGCCGATAGTGGCGGGTTCATGGGCCGCGTCGGCGCCGGTCACGACAGCTCGTTGAGATTCAGCGGCGGAGGTACCATCGAAATCGACGCCGCTGCGTTCGTCGGCGAAAACTCCCTCACGGCGATATACAACTCGACGCTCCGGCTTGGACGCAACAGCGGTTTTGGAACGTCGACGTCGCGTGGTCGGTTGTATCTCTATGACTCCGGGCGTTACGACCTGAATGGGAACGATGGCGTCACGGCGCTGGTCCTTGATGGGGCCGGAACAATCACCAACAGCGCGGCGGAAACGACGTCGCAAGTGGTGGTACGCAGCCGTGGAGATTTCACAGGTCATATCGAAGACAGCGCGGGCCGGGTCGAGTTGATCAAACAGGGCGTCGGCACGCTGACCCTGTCGGGCGCCAGCACCTATAGCGGCGGCACCGATTTCCGAGGGGGCGTCATCCGCATCGAGAACGCAAATGCGCTGGGCACCGGCACAGTAACCATGGCGGACGCCACGACGCTCGACTTCGCCTCTGGGATCGAACTGCGCAACACCGTCAATCTGACCGGCGTCGCGAAATTCCTGGTCGCGTCGGGATCGGCCGAACATGCGGGCATGATCGTCGAAGACGGCGGTGCGTTCGGCATTCACAAAACTGGCGCAGGGAAGCTCATCTTCAGCGACGTTGCCGCCTACACGGCAAGCACCGTCGTCAGCGCCGGCACACTATCGGTCAACGGCTCCATCGCCTCGTCCAGCCGTGTCACGGTCAACGCCGGCGCGACGCTCGCGGGTACCGGTTCCGTCAGCTCGACCTATCTCGATTCCGGGGCGACAATTTCGCCCGGCAATTCGATCGGCACACTCACCGTCGCCGGCGACCTTTCGCTTGCGCCCGGGTCGACCTATCTGGTCGAGATCGCCGGCAACGGCGCCAGCGACCGCATCGTGACGAGCGGACTGGCCTCTGTCGACGGCGCCAAGGTCGAAGTCACCGCGCTCGATCCCGAGACCAGCTACAAGAACGGCCAGACCTATACGATCCTGACCGCTGCCGGTGGTGTCACCGGCAAGTTCGATCCGACGGTTTTGTCGCATTCAGCCTTCCTCGATGCCACCGTCGTGGAAAAGCCGAATACGGCCGATCTGAAGATCGCCCTCAAGGGTTCAAATCCCGATGGCAACCCAGGTGGGAGCCCTGGCGGTGATCCAGGTGGCGACCCCGGCGGCAATCCAGGTGGCGACCCGGGCGGCAGCCCTGGCGGTGATCCAGGTGGTAATCCTGGGGGCGATCCAGGTGGTAAGTTGGTGTTCGGCACTGTGGCCGACACCTTCAATCGCAAGCAGGCGGCAGGCGCGCTGGACAGCCTGGAGCAGAGCGGGCCGTCCTTGGCGCTCTACAACAAACTGCTTCCGCTGTCGGCCAATGAAGCCCGTTCCGCCTTCGATGGCCTGTCGGGTGAGGTGCATGCCTCGACGGTGACTGGGCTGATCGAAGACAGCCGCCTGATACGCGATGCGATCAACGATCGGCTCCGTTCGGCGTTCGAGACGGTTGGTGCCGCACCGCTGCCTTTGATGGGTTATGGCGAGGCGGCAGAGGGCAATGCCGCGCTGGAGGCAACGGCTTCGATCGCGCCAGCGGGTTCGGCGACGGCGTCTGCTAGTTCCGGTGAACGCTACGGCGCCTGGAGTTCGGCCTTCGGTTCATGGGGTTCGAGCGACAGCGACGGCAATGCCGCCAAACTGTCGCGCTCGACCGGCGGCTTCGTCACCGGCATCGACGGTCTCGTCACCGACGATTGGCGGCTGGGTTTCCTCGCCGGCTACAGCCATTCTTCGTTCAAAGTCGATGACAGACGGTCATCTGCCTCCAGCGACAACTACCATCTCGGCGCCTACGGCGGCACGCAATGGGGTGCGCTCTCCTTGCGCTCCGGCCTTGCTTATACGTGGAGCAATATCGACAGCGGCCGCCAGGTATCCTTGCCCGGTTTCACCGACAGCCTCTCCTCCAGCCATCGCGCCGGCACCACGCAGATCTTCGGCGAACTCGGCTATGGCATGAAGGCAGGCAACGTCGCCTTCGAGCCCTTCGCCAACCTTGCCTATGTCAATGTCCATACCAGCGGCTTCACCGAGAAGGGCGGTGCCGCGGCACTCGCCGTCCGTGGCGGCTCCAACGCCGTCACCTTCACCACCTTCGGCATTCGCGCCTCGACCGACTTCGACCTCGGCGCCGTCAAGACGACAGCACGCGGCATGTTCGGCTGGCGCCATGGTTTCGGCGATGTCACGCCGACGATCACGCAGGCCTTCGCCGGCTCAAGCGCCTTCACCATCGCCGGCGTGCCGATCGCCCGTGACAGCACCGCACTGGAGGCAGGTCTCGACGTCGCGCTGACACCGACAGCCACCCTCGGCATCTCATACCAGGGCCAGCTCGCCGCCAACGCTCGCGACCATGGCGTCAGAGCCGATTTGAATGTCAGTTTCTAGCGAGCCGATCGAGGGCGGGCTTCTTTCAGTTTGGCTACTTAATCGAAGCGCTCTTGCGAATGCCACGCAGGATATCAACACTCAACGGGTCTGGGAGATGAGGCCCACATAGGCTTGTCGCCGCTACAAATATTGTTCCTAGATTGAAACAATCTGGATTTGTTAGGAGGTAAATTAACCACGACGGTCATTGTTCGGCAGACGCCTTGGCCAATCTCCGGACTGCACAAGTTGACTACACGTCTGGGCAATCTGGCGGGCGACGGCTTGCGTCGCCGCGTCGTCGGCAAATTTGTGCGCGACAGTTAGTCTTGCCGTGCGGGAAATGATCGGCTGGACAATTGGCAGTCCGCGTACGCGTCCGGCAGACCATTCCGGCAGAAACGCCGAAGGTGCAAGAATGGAAAACCCGTGACCGTTTGCGACCTGGTCGAGGATGCTCCAGAGCGAATCGATTTCGAGTTCGATCTTGATCGTCACACCGAGACTGTGCGCCACTTCGCCTATGATGCTTGCCGGACTATGACTGCCAGTGGGAAGCAGTAGCGGCAGTTTCGCGATCTCGTCCAGCGTGATCGTGGCGGCCGGATGCTCGAAGTTTGTCGGCGTAACAAGATGCAGATCCTCCTGGGCCAGGATCGGTTCGGCACCCTCGGCATCGGACCTGGCGTAGGTGACCGCCATGTGCAGCCGGCCCATGCTCAGCCAATCACGCAGGTAGCCCGTCATTGCCTCCACGATACGAATCGTGACGCGGGGCAGGTTGCTGTGAACCGCCTCGAGGAGCGGATTGACGAGAATGCGGCTTGCGCCCGAGGGAACGCCGATGGCGACCGTTCCGGCTGGCATTCCCCTGTCCGCTTTTAGCTCGTCCTGCGCCAAAGCGAGCTGGCGCAGGATGATATTGGCGTGATCGAGCAGCTTCACGCCAGCCGACGTCAGCCTGACCCCCTTCGGTTCTCGAATGAAAAGGTCGACACCGAGATCCTCCTCGATGCGCCGAATGTGAAGGCTGAGCGCGCTCTGGGCCACATTCATCCTTAGCGCTGCTCGCGAGAAACTCGCCGCCTCCGCCACCCCGACAAAATACCGCAACTGGCGAATGTCCATCCCTAACCTCGCAGCAGCACTCAGTGCGCCGAGCAACCACATTTGCCATATCGATTCAAGATGGGCGCCTACGCGAAACGCTATTTGCGTCTGTAGATGCATCAATATTAGGTATCGCGAAACACGACGACAAGAACGTGAATTTACCCGAGCCAAGGCGCATGCGGGTGTTTTGGTGGGGTCGAGCCTTAACGCGCGCTCAGTTCGGGCGATAGCGACGCTGGTTGCAAGGCCAGCGGAACAAAATCAATAACCGTGGGAGGACTAAATGAAAGAAGCACTTATCAGTCTTGTTGCCGTCGGCACGCTCGCAACAGCTACGATTGCGAGCGCCGAGGAGGTTAAAATTGGTGTCGAACTGGGCTTCACGGGCCCGCTGGAATCGATCGTGCCTTCGATGGAGAAATCGGCACAGATGGCGGTTGTGGAGGCGAATAACTCGAAGACGTTTCTCGCCGGGACACCTGTCAAAATCGTCACTGGCGATTCAACCTGCATCGATAGCGCCGCGGCAATCGCGGCCGCTCAGCGGCTGATAACGTCGGAGCGCGTGGCCGCGATCGTTGGCCCGGACTGCTCGGGGGTGACGGGAGCCGTTCTGCAATCGGTTGCTCGTCCCAACGGCATCGTCATGATCTCGCCCGATGCCACTTCCCCCGCCCTGACCACCGCTCCGGACGACGGCTTGTTCTTCCGCACCGCGCCGTCCGATGCGCGGCAGGGCGAAGTCATGGCCAGCGTAATTCTCAAGCGCGGCGTCAAGTCGGTTGCACTGACCTACACCAACAACGACTACGGCAAGGGTCTCGCCGACAGCTTCAAGGCTGCTTATGAAAAAGCAGGTGGCAAGGTAACGATCACCGTGCCTCACGAGGACAGCAAGGCCGACTATTCGGCCGAGGTTGGCACGCTTGCATCCGCCGGAGGCGACATGCTGGTAGTCGCAGGCTATGTCGACAAGGGCGGCAAGGGTGTGATCCAGGGCGCTCTCGACGCGGGAGCCTTCGACAAATTCTATCTGCCCGATGGCATGTATGGCGATAGCCTTCTGAAGGCGATCGGCAAGCCGATGAACGGCTCCTTTGGGGATGTGCCGGGTATCGACAGCCCTGGTCATGCAAAGTTCCTGGAGATGACCAAGGCTGCGGGTTTCGACGGTACCTCGTCATATACCGGCGAGACTTATGATGCGATGGCACTCATTCTTCTTGCCATGCAGGCGGCAAAATCGCCGAAGTCTGCCGACTTCAAGGACAAGGTGATGTCGGTCGCGAACGGCCCCGGCGAGAAAATCTACCCCGGTGAAATCGCAAAAGGGCTGAAGCTTCTGTCCGAGGGAAAGCCAATCGACTACGAAGGCGCGACGGGCGTCAAGCTCGTCGAGCCTGGCGAATCCGCGGGAAGCTACCGCGTCTATTCGATCAAAGACGGCAAGCAAGTCACGGACTACTACGCGCAATAGGTGCTTAACCTGGTGTCGTTTGAACGGCCGCATGTCGGCCGTTCACCTGCCAATTGGCCCCGCTTGCCGCCTTGCCGGCGAGAAGCGAGGGACCGGAAGGAAAGTAGTCCGCATGATTATCGTCGAAGACTTGCACAAAAACTTTGGCGGGTTCCAAGCCGTGCGTGGGGCCTCGCTGGAGATCGCCAAAGGCTCGATCACCGGTCTGATCGGGCCGAATGGCGCGGGCAAGACCACGCTTTTCAACGTTATCGCTGGAAGGCTGCCTCCGTCCTCCGGCCGCGTCTTCATGGACGGTGAGGACATCACCGGGTTGTCGCCTCACGAGCTCTTCCACAGCGGTTTGCTGCGGACCTTTCAGATCGCGCATGAGTTCGGCGCGATGACAGTGCGCGAAAACCTGATGATGGTCCCGAGCAACCAGAAGGGCGAGACACTGTGGAACACCTGGTTCCGCCGACGCGAGATCGCCAAAGAGGAACGCGCGCTTGCGGAGAAGGCCGATGCGGTGCTCGACTTCCTGACTATCTCGCACCTGGCGCATCAAAAGGCCGCGAACATCTCGGGCGGGCAGAAAAAGCTGCTCGAACTCGGACGCACCATGATGGTCGACGCCAAGGTCGTCTTTCTCGACGAGGTCGGCGCAGGCGTCAATCGCAGTCTTCTGAACACCATCGCCGATGCGATCGTGCGGCTCAACAAGGAGCGCGGTTACACATTCTGCATCATCGAGCACGACATGGATTTTATCGCCCGGCTCTGCGACCCCGTCATCGTCATGGCCGAAGGTAAGGTGCTCGCCAAAGGATCTGCCGCGCACATCATGGAGAATGACGCAGTCATTGAGGCTTATCTCGGCCGGGGCCTGAAGAACAAGGTCAAAGCCCATGCTTGACGCGACCGTCCTTTCGAAGCCCGGCGAGGTAAAGCAGCGCTCGCTCGTTTCCGGAATGTTTTGGCGTCTGATGTCAATTTCTGACCGAACGAAGGCCATGACATCTGATAGCGGATCTTCGCAGTTGCGCGCTGATCAACACTCTACCCCCGGTCTCGGTCAACCGACGGGTGCGGCCGAGAGTGGAGGTGGTGCCAGTGCGCCATTCCTCGTTGGCTCTGCGATGACAGGCGGTTACGGCACAGTCGACATTCTCCAAGGCTGCAGCATTTCGGTGAATAAGGGCCAGGTGGCGGTGATCGTGGGACCGAACGGTGCCGGCAAGTCGACCGCCATGAAAGCTCTCTTCGGCATGCTCAAGCTTCGCGCCGGCCAGGTGAAGCTCAATGGCGAGGACATCTCCGGCCTGTCGCCACAGGATCGGGTTGCCAAGGGCATGGCTTTTGTTCCGCAGACGTCAAACATTTTTACGTCGATGACGGTCGAAGAGAACCTTGAAATGGGTGCCTTCCTGCGTCGCGATGCAATCCAGTCGACGATGGACCAGATCTACGAGCTGTTCCCGGCACTCAAGAACAAGCGTCACCAGCCGGCTGGAGAACTCTCAGGGGGACAGCGCCAGCAGGTTGCGGTTGGCCGCGCGTTGATGACACAACCCAAGGTGTTGATGCTCGATGAGCCGACGGCGGGCGTATCGCCTATCGTTATGGACGAACTCTTCGATCGCATCATCGAAGTGTCCCGTACGGGCATTTCTATTCTGATGGTAGAGCAAAACGCGCGCCAAGCGCTCAACATCGCCGACAAGGGTTATGTGCTCGTCCAGGGAGCCAATCGCTACACCGACACCGGAGAAGCGCTGCTCGCCGATCCGGATGTCCGCAAGACCTTCCTGGGGGGCTGAGCGACATGAATTTCCTCAACTCTCTGGTTGCGTTGTTAAATTTCGTAGTCATCCCGGCGACGTCCTACGGATCGCAACTGGCTCTGGGTGCGCTCGGTGTGACGCTGATCTACGGAATACTGCGCTTCTCGAATTTCGCGCATGGCGACACCATGGCTTTCGGGACTGCGATTACAGTCCTGATAACGTGGTGGCTTCAGTCGAAGGGAATTGGCTTAGGCCCACTGCCGACGGCACTGCTGGCACTTCCCTTTGGAATTCTCATCACGGCGACGCTTCTCCTGTTCACCGACCGCGCTGTCTATCGTTTCTACCGTGAGAAGAAGACCGCTCCGGTGGTGCTGGTCATCGTGTCCATGGGGGTCATGTTCATTATGAACGGGGTGACCCGCTTCATTATTGGCGTGCAGGACCGCAATTTCGCCGATGGGCAGCGATTTATCATCGACACGATCCAGTTCCGCGAGATGACCGGCCTCAAGGAGGGATTGGCGCTGCGCACGACCAGCGTGATTACCTTTGTCACGGCTGTCGTCGTGGTCGCGCTCCTGTTTTGGTTCTTGAACCGCACTCGTACCGGCAAGTCGATGCGTGCGTTCTCCGACAATGAAGACCTCGCCCTCCTGTCAGGCATCAATCCCGAACGCGTGGTGATGGTTACCTGGCTGATCGTCGCGGCACTCGCCACCGTTGCCGGCGTGCTCTACGGACTCGACAAGTCGTTTGCGCCCTTTACCTACTTCCAGCTTCTACTGCCGATATTTGCCTCTGCGGTCGTCGGAGGGCTCGGCAATCCGGTTGGTGCGATCGCCGGCGGTTTCGTCGTCGCGTTCTCCGAAGTCACGCTCACCTACGCATGGCGCAAGGTACTCGGCTACATGCTGCCGGCGGACCTGGCCCCGCACGGGCTCGTCCAGCTTCTGGCCACCGAATACAAGTTCGCGGTCTCCTTCGCGATCTTGGTGATTGTGCTTCTGCTTCGACCGACGGGGCTATTTAGGGGGAAATCGCTATGAGTTCGACGTTTCGTTCGACCCTCTTTTTCCTGGCTGTCGCCGCGCTCTACTTGCTTGCGGGTATTTTCCAGAGCTGGTCTTTGGCCATAACCATCCTCAACGATAGTCTGATCGTTGCAATCATGGCGCTCGGCGTGAACATGCAGTGGGGATATGCTGGCCTCTTCAACGTCGGCGTAGCAGGCTTTTTTGCTTTGGGCGGACTTGCGGTCATACTGGTCTCGAAGCCGTTTGATGCCGCCGCCTGGTCAGCAGGCACGCCTGCCATTCTGCTTGCGCTGGTTCTCGGGGCTGTCGGCATCTTCATCGCCACCCAAATCCGCAGCCGGATGGCCCGAGGCCCTAAGCGCATTGGTGCGATGATTGCAGTGTTGCTTGTCGGCTTGGTCGCGTTTCGCACCATCTTCGATCCGGCGGTAATTTCGGTCGAAGCGATCACGCCTGCATCTACCGGCAATATCGGCGGTATGGGTCTTCCGATCCCTATGTCCTGGCTCTTTGCAGGAGTGCTTGCGGCAGCCGCCGCTTTCGCAGTCGGAAAAATCGCATTGGGGCTACGCTCCGATTATCTCGCCATCGTGACGCTCGGCATCAGCCAGATCGTCATCGCGATCATGATGAATGAGGACTGGCTAGATCGCGGCGTGAAGAACGTCACCAATATTGGCCGATGGCCAGTGCCCGAAGAAGTCGCTTTGCAACAACAGCCGTGGTTCGCCTCACTCGCTCAATCGGTGGGCATGGATGTCCGCGCCGGTTCCACGGTCTTTGTCGGACTGTGTTTCGCGGGACTTTTCACGGCTGTGCTCATCATCGTACTTACGTTCGCCGAGCTTTCACTGAAGTCGCCCTGGGGTCGCATGATGCGGGCGATCCGGGACAATGAGGTCGCGGCTGAGGCGATGGGCAAAGACGTTAAGCGCCGACACTTGCAGGTTTTCATACTGGGCTCGGCGGTGATCGGCGTTGCGGGTGCGCTGTATGTGACGCTGCACGGGTTGCTTTCCCCCACGAGCTACAACGATCCCCTTCGTTACACCTTCCTGATCTGGGCCATGGTGATCCTGGGCGGTTCTGGGAACAACTGGGGTTCCGTGCTGGGAGCACTGATTGTCATGCTCGTTTGGGACGAGGCGGAAAGTCTTGGTCCCGCACTATTCAGAACCGCAACCGCGTTGCTGGATGATGGACCGCTGAAGCAGCATCTGCTCGACGCGGCGGTGCAGACGCGATTGCCGATCGTGGGCCTGGTACTTCTCCTGGTGATGCGATTCCGGCCAGCGGGGCTGGTGCCCGCGAAGGGCTAAACGCCAAAACCAGATCAACAATCCGATACCGCATTTAGACAACCCCGGTCCTGGAACAGCAGCAGGCGAGCGAAAGCCAAATGTCAGAGCAGCACGACAACAACATTGCGGGTGTCGCCGTCGACGGGGAAATCCTGTCACGTCTGTCACCGAACCGGATCGAGGCTATGAGCAGGGAGGCATCGGAGCTCTCGGCAGCAGTATCGAGAACGCCGCTTCCCCCTCATGCCGAACCTTCGTCCTTTCTGCGCGCAATGACGTTTTACGCTTCCAAGGTCGGTCAATGAAGACGCTCGCGGAACTTTCATACGCCATCAAGACACGCAGGATTTCTTCGGAAGAAGCCGTCGGCCGTGCACTCGGCGCCGCTGATAAATGGCAGCCTCGTTTGAATGCTTTCCGTGCGACTTACCCTGAGTCCGCGGCCCTGCTCGCCAGGCAGATCGACAATGCCAGCGAGGAGAAAGCGACAAAGCCTCTTTGCGGGGTGCCTCTCGCTCACAAAGACATGTTCGACTATCCGGGGCATCGTTCCTCTTATGGATCTCGCATACCACAAGAGGTCCCGGCCAAAACCGCGGCGACCGTAGTTGATCGCCTTGAAGCGGCGGGAACGGTTACGGTCGGGTTTCTCTCGATGGCCGAGTTCGCACTTGGTCCCACCGGACACAACACTCCCTTTCGACACTGCCGCAACGCGCGCGATCCCGAGCGGATCAGCGGAGGCTCATCGGCAGGATCTGGAGCCGCAGTGGGTGCCGGTATCGTGCCGGCGTCACTCGGATCTGACACCGGTGGTTCGGTGCGCATCCCGGCATCGGTCAATGGCATTACGGGGCTAAAGCCTACACAGGCACAGCTCAGCCGTGCCGGTGCGATGTTGCTTTCACCATCACTTGATTGCGTCGGGACACTAGCCCGCAGCGCCGAGGACTGCGGAATACTGATGGCGGCCGCTTCAGGTCGCGATCTCCGCGATCCCACTGCGCTTTCGGGCGCATTCGCGGGCAATGGTGTTTTTGATGGCCGCGCGGCCGACCCGGGCAAACTTCGGCTTGGTTTTCCGAAGGATGTCAGCGATGTAGATAGCGACGTGCTGATCGCGCTCACGGGCGCCACGCTCGATCTCGAACGAGCTGGCGTTGCGATCGACGATGTCGAACTTACCGATGTCAGTCATTTGCACAAGCTCGCAGACGTTATCCAGAAGGCCGAGTCCGCCGCCGTCCATCGCGGGCGCCTCTCGGAGCGCGGCGCTGACTATACGCCCCATATTCGCCGGAGGATCGAACCTGGCTACTTCGTGTCCGCCGCGACCTACATTGACGCTCTGTCGCAGCGGGAATTGTGGCTCCAGCGATTTGTCGAGGAGACGCTTGCGAAGGTCGATGCCTTGATTGTGCCGACTGTCGGGGTTGCCGTTCCGACTGTCGAGGAAACCGACGAGGAATTGCTGGGCGCAATGCCTGATCTCGTCGGCCGTATGACCCGATGGACCCGCTGGCTCAATTATCTCGGCGTGCCTGCTTTGACAGTGCCGTGTGGGCGCGACCGCAATGGAATGCCCGTTGGAATGCAGATCGTCGGCCGTCCGTTCTCGGAGGCTCGTCTCATCGAAATCGGCATGCTGTTCCAGACCCTCACGGACTGGCACCTCGATGTACCCGACCTCTTCTCGGATCCGCCACGGACGAGCACACGACAGGATCAGATCGAAAATAGGCAACACGCATGATAGTCAAGGACGTTATCTTCGCGCCAGGCATGGGCGCATTCTTCTACGATGACCAGGCCGCCATCCGCGCGGGTCGTGACACAGACGGCTTCGTCTACCTTGGCGCGCCGATCACCCCGGGGTTCGACACTGTCCGCAAGCCTGGCACCTCGCTTGGCATAGGGCTTGTACTCGGCCAGGGCACGACGGCTTGGGGCGACATGATGAGCGTTCAGTACGCCGGAGCAGGCGGGCGCGACCCGTTGTTCGATCCCGTCACCGCCCAACGATTGTGTGAAGAGGTTCTACTTCCGCGGCTGAACGGTTTGGACGTCACGGACTTTCGGGCTGCCTGCCGGGTCGTTTTGGCCGCTCTTCCCGGCGGAAAGCGCCTGCCACTTTCGATCGAATATGGCGCAAGCCAGGCGCTGTTGGCTGCTGCTGCAGCGGCGCGCAAGGTGACGATGGCCGAAGTCGTGGCGGCGGAATTCTCCTGTCCAGTCGTCGCGAGGCGGGTCCCGATTTACGCACAAAGCGGCGACGATCGGCGCAACAACGTCGACAAGATGATCCTGAAATCAGTCGATATTCTGCCGCATGGCCTTATCAATTCCCGCTCCAAGTTTGGCGAGCGGGGAGAAGTGTTCCTTGAATATGTGGACTGGGTCGCGCGACGCGTCGAGCGGCTCGGCCAACCTGCGTACAAGCCGGTACTCCATTTCGACGTCTACGGATGGGTGGGGCTCGGGCTCGGGCTCGATGTCGATCGGATCGCGGATTTCATGGCGCAAGCCGCGGAGCGCGCGGCGCCCTTCGATCTCCAAATTGAAAGCCCTGCCGACTTCGGCAGCCGCCAAGGTCAGATCGACGGCTTCATCATGATTATGGAAGCGCTTGCTCGAAAAGGATGTCGAGCGAAGATCGTCGCCGACGAATGGTGCAATACGCTCGATGACGTCAGAGCCTTCACTTCGGCCGGTGCCGCTCACCTCATCCAGATCAAGATGCCGGATGTGGGCAGTATCGCCGACAGCGCAGAGGCCGTGCTGCTTTGCAAGCGCCACGGCATCGGCGCCTATCTGGGAGGAAGCTGCGTCGAAACCGATCTTTCGGCCCGCATAGCAGTCCACATCGCAGTAGCGACCGGCGCCGACATGATCCTTGCCAAGCCAGGCATGGGTGTCGACGAGGCGATCTCGATCGTCGGCAACGAACAATCGCGCCTTCTCGCTGAACTGACACGGAAAGAGGCAGCTAACGTTAGAGGGCAGGATCACTGATGCAGGATGATCTCAAAGGCTTGACTGTCGTAGCGATCGAACAGGCGGTCGCGGCACCTTATGCGACATGTCGCCTCGCGGATGCCGGCGCACGGGTCATAAAGATCGAGCGGCCGGATGGCGGCGACTTTGCTCGCCACTACGATCGATTGGTCGAAGGGCAAAGCGCATACTTCATCTGGCTCAACAGGGGCAAGGAATCGGTCTGTCTTGACCTGAAGTCCCCGGCCGACGCGGCGCTGCTGAAGACGATGATCCTGTCGGCGGATGTCTTCATCCAGAACCTCAAGCCCGGTGCGCTCGATAAACTTGGTCTTCGTTCCGCTTCGCTCCGCGCCGAGAACCCCCGCTTGATTACCTGCGATATTACCGGATTTGGCACCGAAGGGCCACGCGCCGGCCTCAAGGCCTACGACCTTATCGTACAGGCAGAGAGCGGCCTATGCGCCATAACCGGAACCGTCGCGGGGCCGGCCCGCGTGGGGGTATCGGTTTGTGATATATCTGCCGGAATGACAGCCCATGCGGCAATCCTCCAGGCGCTGGTTGCCCGGAACCGTACCGGCAGGGGGCGTTCGATCCAGGTGTCGCTGTTCGATAGCATTGCCGACTGGATGAATGTTCCAATATTGCAGTACCTCTATGGCGGCCAGGTGAGCTCGCGGAGCGGTGTCGCTCATCCAAGCATCGCACCTTACGGAGCATTCGCCTGCAGCGACGGCTCCCAAGTCATCTTCTCCATTCAGAACGAGCGGGAATGGCGACTGCTGTGTGAGCAATTCCTGGAACTGCCGGACCTCGCGCGCGATCCCCGGTTCAGAGATAACAGCAGCAGGGTAGCCAATCGCCCTGAACTCGACCAACTGATTGCGGAGCGCTTCTCGCTGCTCGATGTTGATGTGGCCGTTCAGCGCCTTGAAGACACAGGCATTGCCTATGGCCGATTGAACGATCTTCACGAGGCGTCTGCCCATCCCCACCTGCGGTTTGTCGAGGTGGCTACGGAGACTGGCGAAATCCGCGTCATAGCGCCGGCTGCCATCGAGGACGCCATCGCGTTCCATGCCCGTCCGGTCCCGCCACTCGGCGAACATACGGCGGCGGTGCGACGCGAGTTCGCGACGGCGTTGAGCGCATGACAGGGAATGTGCAAGTGCGCCGCGCATGGCGGTCGCTGTTGTTCGTGCCGGGCAACCAGGCTCGCCTGCTTGCCGGCGCGGCAAAGAGAGGTGCCGATGCTGTCGTTGTCGATCTCGAAGACAGCGTTCCCGAAGCTCAAAAAAGCACAGCGCGCGATGGGTTCGCTGCCGCGCTCGCCCGGAACGAATGGCATGATTGCGACCTGCTCGTTCGAATAAACAACCTCCCGGATCGGTGTGAAGCAGATGTGATGGCGGCGATCCAGGCCGGTGCAAACGGTATCGTCGTTCCCAAGGCGGAAGATGCTGACAGCCTCAACCGTTTTTCCGATTTGCTCGGCAAAGCGGAAAAGGGGTGCGGCCGTGCCAGCGGTGCTACCGTTCTCGTACCCTTGGTTGAAACACCCGGCGGCCTGTTCCGCTTGCGGGAGATCGCCGCAGCAGCCCGCGTGGCGGCCATTGCATTCGGTGATGAGGATTTGGCGCTGGCACTTGGCTGTTCAGTCGAGTCCAGCACCCTGGCGACCTACAAGCATATGCTGATTGTTGCTGCGGCTGAAGCTGGTTGCCAGCCGCTTGGGCTCGGGGCCAGCATCACGCAGTTTGGCGATCTTCAAGTGTTCCGCGCTGGTGCGATGGCGGCACGGTCGTGGGGAATGACAGGTGCGTTTTGCATACATCCGGCCCAGGCCGCGGTCCTCAACGAAGTTTTTGCTCCAAGTGAGGAGGAAGTTGAGCACGCAAGAAACATAATACGCCATTTCGAAACTGGGAATCGGAACGGCCATGGCGCCGTAGCCTACAACGGCACCATGATCGACTGGCCCGTCGCTGCTCGCGCCTTTCGAATTCTGGAATTGGCAGGGTCTACACAAAGTCGCGCGCTTTGCGGAACAGGCAGATGATCGTCATTCGCGAAAACGACCTCCGCCAGAGTATCAGGGATGCCTTCCAACTGATCTCGTTTGCCCATCCAAGGGATTTCGTCCGTCATCTCGCCGCGGCATGGGAGCGTGAAGAAAGTCCACTCGCCAAGAGTGCGATGGGCCAAATCCTGGTCAATTCTCGAATGGCACTCCTAGGCCGGAGGCCCATTTGCCAGGATACGGGTGTTGCCAGCGTCTTCTTGCGCGTCGGCATGAATGTCCGCATCGATACAACCCGCGCGCTCGAAGACATCATCAACGACGGTGTACGGGCTGCCTATTGCGACGATGCAAATCCGTTGCGTTCTTCCATAGTCGATGATCCGCTCTTCGGCAGAAGCAACACGCACGACAACACGCCTGCAATTGTTCACGTGGAGCTGGTTCCCGGCGACACGGTTGAGGTTTTTGCCGTGGCGAAGGGGGCCGGCTCTGAGAACAAGACAAAGTTCGCCGTGCTGCTGCCGCGTGATGACGTTATTTCCTGGATAGTGGATCAAGTTTCGCACATGGGAGCTGGCTGGTGTCCGCCAGGCGTGCTCGGAATTGGCATAGGCGGCAACGTCGAACGCGCCATGCTCATGGCGAAAAAGGCGCTGCTCAGCCCACTTGACATGCATGAGCTCGTGGCAAGGGGAGCTGCGGATCGGCTCGATGAGATGCGCCTTGAAATATATAACCGCGTGAACGCTCTCGGTATCGGGGCTCAGGGTCTTGGTGGAAATACCACGGTACTGGACGTCAAAATCCTTACGCAGCCCACTCATGCTGCTTCCCTCCCCATCGCGCTGATTCCCAACTGCGCGGCGCACAGACATGTTCATTTTGTTCTGGACGGATCTGGACCCGCGGAGCTTGAAGCACCATGCGCGGATGACTGGCCGCAGGTCGTCCTCGACCAAACCGGGATTGTTTCTCGACAGGTCGACCTGGACACACTCTCCCGCGAAGACGTGCAGTCGTGGCGCGCAGGCCAAACCCTGCTGTTTTCAGGAAAGCTGCTGACTGCCCGTGATGCCGCCCACCACCGGATTACCAGACTTCTCAGTTCTGGAGACCCGCTTCCGGTTCCACTTGCAGGGCGGGTGATCTACTACGTCGGACCGGTGGACGCCGCAGGAGACGAGATCATAGGCCCGGCCGGGCCGACGACCGCAAACCGGATGGACCCGTTCATGGGTACGGTCCTCGGTGCGGGCGGGGCTTTCGCTACGATCGGCAAGGGAGAGCGTGGACCCGGTGCCATAGAGGCGATCCAGAAGAATGGCGCCGCCTCGTTGATCGCTGTCGGCGGTGCGGCCTACCTGATCTCGAAATCCATTCGTTCCGCAAGGGTCGTGGCATTCGAAGACCTGGGGATGGAGGCGATCCACGAATTCGAAGTAAAGGATATGCCGGTCATCGTCGCTGTCGATGCCAGCGGTCGATCCATCCATGATACGGGTCCGGCAAAGTGGCGCCGGTCGTAGGTTCGTTTCAAGACAGTCGTCGGAGCGTATCGCTGATTTGGCTGGTTCGCAGCGCCGACCTCTGGGCAAGCATAGAAAAATTGGGCCTCTGCTTGGCAGGTAATCTCCTCTGCGTGCAGGCTGAACAATTGTTGTACGAGCACACTGAGCACTCTGACGAAGCGACGATCGAGTAGCGTTGCCGAAAGATCGCCCGAAAACTGGATGTCTGTGACTTCAGCGTCTTTCCATGCAGCAGAGACTGTCAGCCTGACAGTCGAGAGACACCCTCGTATCACCCTCCTGCGTTCATCGTCCGGGCGAAGGTCTCGGCGATTGCCAGAACGGCGGCGTGGATCGGCCCCGCAGTGAGACCGGGCATCACTGAAGCATCGACGACAAAAAGATTGTCGAGCGCTTTGAGCAGCAGGTCCGCGTCGACGACGGCATCGGTATCCTTGCCCATCCTCAAGGTGCCGCAGGGATGATGATGGGTGATCACCGCCCGCGCTATAAAATTGTCGATCTCGGCTTCGTCGTTCAGGGACGTCGGCAGAAGTTCGTGCTCGCGCCATTCGGCGAGTTCGTCCCGATGGCCGATCTCTCTTGCCGCTTCTAGAGCCTGGCGAAACAATGCCCGATCCCGGTCAGTTTGCAGATACGCTGGGTCGATGATCAACCGGTCGCCGAGTTCCGGCCCACTGATGCGCAGGCTGCCGCGGCTGGTCGGATGGGTGATGCCGAACAGCAGTGAGTAGGCTGTGCCGGCGGCAGGCGCCTGGAAGCGTTCGGATACGATCGGCGCAACGCCGCAACCGACGACGATTTCGGGCTGCCCGCCGGCGGTGAAATTGCCGGCGCGCATATAGGCCATCGATTCGGAATGTTGCAGTCGCGATGGCGGGACAGGCTTGCGGGCGGCATAGAGATTTCCGGCGCCCAAAAGATGGTCCTGAAGGTTGCGACCGATTTCCGGCATGTCGATCAAGCAATCAACGCCGGCGGCCTGGAGTATGTCGTGCGGGCCGATGCCCGAGCGCATCAGCAAGGCCGGACTTTCCAGCGCCCCGGCGCACAGCACCACCTGATCCGCAGAGACTTCGAAAGGGCTACCCTGCCGCCCCACGACTTCGAGGCTACGCACCTGATTGCCGTCCAGGGTAAGCCGCCGCACCAGCGATCCCGTCAGGATGGTCAGGTTTTCGCGGCTTCGAACAGCCGGCGTGAGCCAGGCATCGGCCACGGTTACCCGCTTCCCGTCGTGAATGTTCAGCGAGTTCGGCGTGACGCCAATCATCTGTCCGCTGTTGTGGCCTTCAAGGCGCGGCAGGCCGAGTGAAGCGCCGGCTTCGATGAACGCGCGCGCGACCGAGCTTATCTCGTTCGTCGGCAAATGTACGGGCATCGGCCCGCCCTTGCCGTAAAGGCCGTTGCCTCCGCGAGGGTGATCTTCGACGGCTTGGAAGGCGGACAGCAGTCCGTCCCAACTCCACCGGCGATCGCCAGTCGCGTCGACCCATGTCTGAAAATCCGAAGGATGGCCACGCATATAGCCCATCGCGTGCAGGCAGCTCGAGCCGCCGACCAACCGCCCGCGCGCCCAATGATGTACCCGGCCCGCAGTCCCGGCTTGCGGCTCCGTGCGATAATCCCAATCATAGCTGCGGCCCTGAAGCGCCGGCCAAGCGGCAGGGTTCCAGATATCCGGGTCCTTCGCTTCTTCGCCGGCTTCGATCAGCAGGACACGACGGGCAGGCTCCTCACTCAAGCGCGCGGCCAACAACGCGCCGGCCGAGCCGCCACCGACGATGACGACATCGGCATACAGTTTGCGCTCAACAGCCGCGTTGGTCATTGCCACTCCCTATTGCGCGTGCTGGCTCCGATAGCCGGCATGTCCGGCATCGCCACGGCAAGCCCCCGGCGCGCCGATCTCTGTTGAGCGGATACGCAATCCGCGACGTCAGGAAGGATTTCGAGACTTCAGACGGCAGTGCCACCTTCCGGTAAAACTCAGCCCGCACTATCCATGGATATCTTTGCCGCCGCCTTTGCCTTCAGAAGGTGTTTCTTCGAAGCTTTGCGAGCGGCCTTCTCATCGCCGGCGGCGATGGATTCATATATCTCCCTCATCTCCGCCAGGCTGCTTTGTGCTCTGCCCTCAAGGGACATCGACCGTCCCCGGAAGAAGCTGATCCTGGCCACCAGGCCACGATGGACTTCCTCTAGGATGGGATTGCCGCAGTTCGCCAGTATGATCGAATAGAAGTCCGCGGCGGTCGCAACCTGCGCCAGGCTGTCATGGCTGGCTGCCGCCTCCTCGAATGCGGAAAGGGACTTCTCGAGTTCACGCAGCTGTTCCGCTGGAATTCGTGACGCGCATCGTCCCGCCGCCTCGACTTCCAAAAGCTCTCGAACCTCGTAGATGGCGGTTGCCTCTTCCCACGAAAGCGCTGGCACCGACGGCCCGCGATTGGGTACGATCTCAATCAGGCGTTCGGCCTCGAGACTCCGCAATGCCTCTCTTAGCGAGGGGCGGCTGATGCCGAGCTGCGCGCACAGCTGGCTTTCGACAAGGCGGCTTCCCGGCTGGAACAGACCGGACAGGATGGCGAGCCGCAACTTGTCGACGGTCTCCTGCTGAACCGTTCGTGGCGAAATCCGCAAATTCAGATCTGGCGGCATTGGTTACGACTCATCGGCTCCAGGTCACAGTCCGGCGCATCATATGCGACGCCATCAATATTGGACAGCAGGAGCGGTCAGATTGTCAATTCTCAAGATTGCAAGAATGTCAGACAATCTTGTTGACGGGTCTTTGCTAATATGATCCTCTTGCCTGAGACGGGCCGCAACAAAAAGGGTTATAAACATGGCGGCAGACACACCTTCCGACCAGCCAGGCTTGCGACGTATCGATACGGGTCGCATCGTTTTGAATGTACGCGAGACAGGCAGCGGCCCGTCGCTGCTGTTCTTCCATGGCATCACGTCCAACTCCGCCGTTTTCACGCCCCTGATGGCGCGGCTCTCGGATCGCTTCACGACCATGGCGGTTGACCAGAGGGGGCACGGCCTCAGCGACAAGCCGGAAAGCGGCTACGAGGCCAATGACTACGCGGACGATATCGCCAGCCTGATCCGCACGCTCGACCGGGGTCCTGCCATCCTCGTCGGTCATTCGCTCGGCGCGAGAAATTCCGTCACGGCCGCAGCGAGATATCCCGATCTGGTGCGGTCGGTCATCGCAATCGATTTCACGCCCTATATCGAGACCGAGGCACTGGATGCGTTGGAAGCCCGGGTGAACGCCGGAAACCAGCTTTTCAAAGATGTCGCTGCCGTCGAAGCTTATCTTGCCGGTCGCTACCCGAACGTCCCCGTCGAGGCGATCAAGATTAGGGCCAAAAGCGGCTATCATGCGGTCGATGGCGGATTGCGCCCATTGGCGTCGCCCCCGGCCATGGCTCAGACCGCCAAGGGCCTGCGGGCAGACCTGACTCCGGCCTATCGGGAAGTGAAAAAGCCTGTCCTTATCGTTCGTGGCGAACTCAGCAAGCTGGTGTCGGCGGCCGCGCTGGCGAAGACAAGTCGGCTGCGGCCCGATCTGCCGGTCGTCGTCGTCCCGGGCGCCGACCACTACGTCAATGAGGTGTCTCCCGAGATCACCCTGAAAGCCATCACCAATTTCATCGATGCCTGACGGCCGAATAAGCCGTCTTCTTGTACGCAGGATCAGGATAGAAAATGGCCAATGTAAACAAAACTCCGGGAAAGGCTCGTCGTGCCGAGGTCGCCGGCGGCGGCTTTGCCGGCCTGACGGCTGCCATCGCTCTGAGGCAGAACGGCTGGGATGTCAGGCTGCACGAAAAGAGCTCGGAACTCAGGGCCTTCGGCGCGGGCATCTATCTCTGGCACAATGGCCTTCGCGTACTCGAGGGACTGGGCGCCCTGGATGATGTTCTCCAGGGCTCGCACACACCGCCGACCTACGAAACCTGGATGCACAACAAGTCGGTTTCCAAGGAGACGTTCAACGGTCTTCCCTGGCGCATCATGACCCGGAGCCATTTGCATGATGCGTTGGTCAAGCGCGCCCGCGCCGTGGGTGTCGACATACGAGCCAACTCCGAAGCGGTCGCCGCCGATCCGCAAGGCCGCCTGACCCTTCAGACCGGCGAAGTTCTCGAAGCAGACCTGATCGTCGGCGCCGACGGCGTTGGCTCCAAGGTCCGGGACTCCATCGGCTTCAAGCAGGATCGATGGGTTTCGAAAGATGGTCTGATCCGACTGATTGTTCCTCGCAAGAAGAAGGAACTCGGTCATGGCGAATGGGACAACACCATCGACATGTGGAATTTCTGGCCGCGCGTCCAACGTATCCTCTACTCGCCCTGCAATGAGAACGAGCTCTATCTGGGCCTCATGGCTCCGGCCGCCGATCCGCGCGGATCAGCGGTCCCGATCGACCTCGAAGTCTGGGTTGAGATGTTCCCCTTCCTGGAGCCGTGCCTGATCGAGGCGGCGAAGCTGAAAACCGCCCGCTACGACAAATACGAGACCACCAAGCTGGACAGCTGGACAAGAGGCAAGGTCGCTCTTGTGGGAGACGCCGCGCATGCAATGTGCCCGGCTCTTGCCCAGGGCGCCGGTTGCGCGATGGTCAATGCCTTCAGCTTGTCGCAAGACCTGGAGACAGGCTCCTCCGTCGAAGACGCGCTCCTCGATTGGGAGAAACGCATTCGCCCGACCACCGATCGCTGCCAGGCCCTTTCAGGCGACTATGCGGCGAACCGCTCGCTCTCGAAGGGGAACATGTTCACGCCGGCAGCCCTGGAAGCAGCCCGCTACGACCCGCTGCGCCGCGTCTATTCGTGGCCGCAGTAGGACCTGACAGGCTGATCAACAAATGACTTGGCGCGGCGGAAACTGCGCTCTCCCCAGGAGATGGAAATGAACTATTCGGTAGAAGTTGAAAAACACTACGAGGTGCGGGGCTGGTATTCCACCGTCCACGAGATCCGGCATGACGGCGGAGAGCCGGGCGATGTTCTCGTCAAGGCCGTGGTGGGGGTTGTCATCCGCAATCCTTTTGCCGGCAAATTTGTTGCTCAGTTGTCCGATCTGACGGACCCGAGCCCCGTCATCGGCCATGCGCTCGGCGAACGAGCGGCCGCGTTGCTCGGCGGCCGCAAGGTCGAGAGCTATGGCAAGGGCGGTATCGCAGGCACGGCGGGTGAGCAGGAACACGTCGTGGCGTGCATCACCACAGTGTTCGGAAATCCCCTGCGCGAGCAGGTCGGCGGCGGCGAAGCCTGGATATCGTCGGTCAGCAAGGTCGGTTCCGCCGGCACGGCCATCGATATTCCGCTCGCCCACAAGGATGAGCTCTACATCCGCTCCCACTACGACGCCGTCACCTTTTCGGTGCCGGATGGTCCGCGCCCCGATGAGCTTCTGATCTGCGTCGCCGTCGCATCGGGTCCGCGCGTGCATCAGCGTGTCGGGGGCAAAACCGTCGCCGACCTCGAGACCGCCGTCTAGCTCGATCGATATTGCTTAAAGGACAATTTTTATGCCCCTGAACATCAAGGACCTCAAGATTACCTCGGCGGATTTCCAGCCACTCGGGAAATTGCGCGACGAGCATGCCGGCGACAAGGGCAACGTGTTGCCGAGGCTGACCGTCAGCGGCGTCCCGGCGGGCGCGAAAGAACTTGCGGTCATCTGCCACGATCCGGACGCCCCCTTGCCCAACGGTTTCACGCATTGGGTCGTCTACGGCATCGATCCGTCGACCACCGATCTTTCGAACGTGCAGGAAAAGTTCCGTGTGGCACCCAACGGCGCCGGCAACGCGTTCTACTACGGGCCGCAGCCGCCCGCTGGCCATGGCCCGCACCATTACTACTTCTGGGTCTATGCCCTGGACACGAAGGTCGAAGGGATGCCCAGCCGGGAGGAATTCCTCCAGAAATATGCCGGAAACATCATCGAGCAAAACCGGATCGTCGGCATCTACCAAAATTAATGAACGGCGCGGTCTCGGCGGTCAAAAACAAGAAGAAAGATCGAGACCGCCGCTTAATGGGAGAATTTGGATATGAAAGACAGCAGTCCCGCTCGCCGGAAGGTTTTCGAGGAACTGGTTACAGCGACGAAGATCCTGTTGAACGAAGGCATTCTGGACACGTTCGGGCACATCAGTGCCCGTGACCCAGAGGATCCTGAAAGTTTCTTCCTAGCTCAGAAACTTGCTCCGAGCCTGATAACGACAGCCGACATCCAGCGTTTCAATCTCGACGGCGAGACCTCGGACAATCGGCCGTCCTATCTGGAGCGCTATATCCACAGCGAGATCTACAAGGCGCGGCCGGACGTTCAGTGCGTGCTCCACAGCCATTCCCCGGCCGTCTTGCCCTATTGCTTCACGGATCAGCCGCTGCGTCCGGTGACCCATATGGGTGCATTTCTCGGCGAGAGAGTTCCGGTCTACGAAATTCGCGACAAGCAAGGTGACGCCACGGATCTTTTCGGGGGCAGCCCGAGCGTCTGCCGGGATATCGCCGAAAGCCTCAGCGACCGGCCCGTGGTCCTGATGGCGCGGCACGGCGTCGTCAATGTCGGCACTTCTGTCCGGCAGGTGGTGTTCCGGGCTTTCTATCTCGAGCAAGAGGCCGCGGCACAGACCGCCGGCCTGCGGATCGGCACGATCAAGTATCTGTCGCCGGGCGAGATCAAGGCAGCGGGAAACCTGGTCGGCGCCCAGATCGATCGAGGATGGGATCACTGGTCGGAGCGCCTCAGGCAAGCGGGCCTGGGCTAGCGTCCACGGGCTTTTGAGCACTACCTGGAAAAGCTTGGTCTCTGCCAAGGCTTCCAGCCCAACCTCAATAATTCTCTGACGCCATGGCGTCGGGCGAAGGCAATGAAACCATGCCGCACGCGGAAAGCTACGATTACGTTATCGTTGGGGCCGGATCGGCCGGTTGCGTGCTCGCCGACCGGTTGAGCACCGACCCGCGATGTTCGGTGTTGCTGCTCGAGGCCGGCGGCTGGGATCGCGACCCGATGATCCACATCCCGCTTGGATGGGGCAAGATCTTGACCGAGCGCCGCCATGACTGGATGTATTTCTGCGAACCGGAGGACAATGTCGGCGGACGCAGGGTTGAGTGCGCGCGCGGCAAGGTCATTGGCGGGTCGTCGTCGACCAACGCCATGGCCTATGTGCGTGGCAATAGAGGCGACTACGACCGATGGGCTTCTAGCGGGCTCAGCGACTGGTCATACGATAAAGTCCTGCCATATTTCCGGAAGCAGGAACGTTGGGAAGGTGGCGAGGACCGCTTTCGTGGTGGCTCAGGCCCGCTCAACACCCAGTTCTGCCGCTACAAGGACACGCTGATCGACGCCTTTGCGCAAGCCAGTGTGCAGGCAGGCTATGCCCAGACCGACGACTACAATGGCGAGCGGCAGGAAGGTTTCGGCCGCCTCCAGATGACCATCTCGAAAGGTCGACGCAGCTCGACTGCTTCCGCCTATCTGAGGCCGGCCATGAAGCGGCCGAATCTGACCGTGCTGACCGGAGCGATGGCGACGAAGATCGTCCTCGAAGGCACGCGTGCCGCCGGGGTGACGATCAATCATCAGGGCCGCGAACGGACGGTCGTCGCCCGCAGGGAAGTCCTGCTCTCGGGCGGCGTGATCAACACGCCGCAACTGTTGATGCTGTCTGGCATCGGGGCACCGGACGAGCTGGCGGCGCATGGTATCCAGACACGGGTCAATCTGCCGGCAGTCGGCAAGAACCTGCAGGATCACGTCTCGGTCATTCTGATGTACCGGCGCAAGACACCGGGTCCGTTCCTGCGCAACATGCGCGCGGACCGGATCGGGCTGGATTTCGCCAAGACCTATCTCACCGGCCAAGGCTTTTCGGCAGATGTGCCCGGCGGGGTCGTTGCATTCCTGAAAAGCGGTCCCGAGCGGCCGCTGCCGGACGTCCAACTGCTGTTCACGGCGGCTCCGCTCGCCGCTTGGCCGTATTTCAAGCCGTTCAAAGCGCCGTTCGCCGATGGTTTCGCGACGCGGATCGTGGCGACGCAGCCAGAGAGCCGGGGGACGGTGAAGCTGGCCTCGGCCGACCCTTCCGCCGCGCCGCTGATCCACCAGAACTTCCTCGCCTCGCCGAAGGACTGGCAATCGCTGCGCGCCGGCTTCCGGGTGGCAAGGGACCTTGCGGCCCAGCCCTCCATGCAGCCCTTCATCGAGGCGGAGTTCTTCCCCGGTCCCAAGTGCCAGAGCGACGACGAGATCGACGAGCACATCCGCAAGACCTCCATCACCGTGCATCATCCGGCCGGCACTTGCCGGATGGGCGCCGACGCAGCCTCGGTGGTCGACCCCGAACTGCGTCTTCGCGGCGTCAGCGGCCTTCGCGTGGTGGACGCCTCCGTCATGCCCGACCTGGTCTGCGGAAACATCAATGCGGCGGTCATCATGATTGCCGAGAAAGCCGCGGACCTCATCGCGGCATCAAAAGCAACAACGGAAAGCAGGGCAGCGTGATGATCCAGCGTATCGCCATCATCGGTCTGGGTACTATGGGACCAGGCATGGCCGCCCGGCTCGCCAGAGGCGACCTTCAGGTGACCGCCTATGATGTGGCCCCGGCAGCGATCGAGCGCGCACGCGCCATGCTGGGCACTGCGGAGGGCGTTCTCGACGCCCTGGGCATCGCGCCGCCGCCGGCAGGCGTTGGAACGGTTCGGTTCACCGACGATCTCGGCGAGGCAGTCTCAGGCGCCGACCTTATCATCGAAAACGTTCCCGAAAACATTGTGGTCAAGGCCGATGTCTATCGCGCCATCGACGGCCTGATCGCATCGGACACGATCGTTGCATCGGACACCTCGGGCATTCCGATCACCCAACTACAGGCGCATATCTCGCATCCAGAGCGCATGGTGGGGATGCATTGGTCGAACCCGCCGCACATCATCCCGATGATCGAGGTCATCGCCGGCGAGAAGACGGCGCCGCAGACCGTGGCGACGATCCGCGACCTGATCCGCTCGATCGGCCTGCTGCCGGTGGTGGTGAAGAAAGACGTTCCGGGCTTCGTCGAGAACCGCGTACTCTACGCGCTGTTGCGCGAGGCGGTCGACCTCGTCGAACGCGGCGTCATCGAACCGGAAGATCTCGACACCTGCGTCTCCTGGGGCATCGGCTACAAGATCGCCGTCGTCGGTCCGATGGCGCTGCTCGATATGGCGGGGCTGGATATCTACAAATCCGTCTCGTCCTTCCTGAACGCCGACCTTTCCAATCGCGACGACGTGGCGCCGATGGTGCTGGAGAAAACCGGCGCTTCGAAGCTCGGCATCAAGTCGGGCGAAGGCATGTTCTCCTACACGCCAGAGCAGACAAAGGCCCTGCAAGCCGACCGGGCGCGCAAGCTCGTCGCGGTGCGGCGCATCCTGGAAGGCCGGGAGTAGCCGATGGCTCACAACACGCAGCAGGGAACAGGCAGGATCGGGGATCACGCGGCGGCGCGAGGAGGTACAAGCCATGCGCATTGACACGATCCGGGCCGCCGGCGACAGGCCGGCTCACTTCCGCCATGACGACCTTATCGCCGTCAAGGGCGTGTCCGTGGTCTACGCCCGGCAGCTGGTGCTCCAGAACATCGATCTTTCGGTGCCGAAGGGATCGTTCGTCTCGCTGATCGGCCCTTCCGGTTGCGGCAAGAGCACCTTGCTCAAGGTGCTGGCCGGGCTGGTGGAGCCGACAAGCGGTAGCGTTTCGATCGCCGGGCTTTCGCCGGTCGAGGCGGCGCGCAAGCGCATGATCGGCGTTGTCTTCCAGGACGCCAACCTGTTGCCGTGGAAGAACGCCGTCGACAATGCGTCCATGCTGCTCGGCATCGCCGACAAATCGCTTTCGCGCGCCGAGCTTCGGGCACGCGGCCAGGAGATGCTGGAACTGGTGGGGCTTGGCGATTCCGCCCACAAGCGTCCGAACGAATTGTCGGGTGGCATGCGGCAGCGGGTGGCCATCGCTCGGGCCCTGGCGCTCGACCCAGCCGTGCTTTTGATGGACGAGCCCTTCGGCGCGCTCGACGCCATCACCCGCGACTCGATGGGCCAGTCGCTGCTGGAGATCTGGCAGCGCACCGGCAAGACGATCGTGCTCGTGACCCATTCGATCGACGAGGCCATTCACCTCTCGCGCCATGTGCACGCCCTGGGCATCAAGCCCGGTCGGATCACCGGCAGCATCGATATCGGCCTGCCCTATCCGCGCGACCTGGCGGTAACGGAAGACCCGGAATTCGTCAGGTTGGTGGTCCAGCTTCGCACGATGCTGCGCGCCAGCCATCAACCGGGAGACGCGTCGTGAGCGAGCAACCCATCAGCAGTGTTTCCGAGCCTCGGCTGACCTCCAGTTTCGCCGCCGCGACAAGCAGCTGGCTGCCGTCGGTCATTCTGCTGTTAGTCACGATCGTGGCCTGGGAAGCCGCGGTGCGGATCTTTGCCATATCGACCTTCATCATTCCGGCCCCATCGCAGATCGCACAATCGCTGGTCGCGCAATGGGGAACGCTGATGCAGGCCACGCTGGTGACGGCGGCCGAGATCCTGCTCGGCTTTGTTGTCTCGGTCGTCGTCGGCGTTGCCATTGCGCTCGTCATCGTGCGTTTCGACTGGCTCGGCCGGGCGCTCTATCCCCTGGTGGTGCTGTTCCAGAACGTGCCCAAGGTGGCGCTGGCACCGATCTTCATTCTGTGGTTCGGCTATGGGCTCGCACCCAAGATCGGCCTGATCCTGGTCATCGCCTTCTTCCCGGTGACGTTGTCGATGCTGGCGGGCTTGCAGTCGGTGGACCGCTCGCTGCTGTCGTTGATGAATTCGGTTGGCGCTAGCCGCACGCAGATCCTGTTCAAGATCCGGGTTCCACACTCGCTGCCGAACCTGATGGCGGGAACCAAGATCGCGGCCACGCTGAGCGTCATCGGCGCCATCGTCGGTGAATTCGCCGGCGCCTCGGATGGGCTGGGCTACGTCATCCAGTTCGCCTCGACCCAGCTCGACACCCCATTGGTCTTCGCGGCGCTGCTGCTCGTCTCCGTGCTCGGCATCGCCTTCTATTACGCGGCCGAGATTCTCGAACGCATCGTGGTGCCATGGGCACCCAAATTCAGCCACGCCTAGGTTTCTGGGCAGTCAAAGTCAGGGAAGGATCGAACAATGCTAAGACGCTCTTTTATCAAAGCAGCCACGCTTGTGGCGTTTGCCGGTGCGCTTGGCTTCTCCGGCGCGGCGCAGGCGGCGGACAAGGTCAATGTCCAGCTCGACTGGGTGGTGCGCGGCAACCACGCCATGTTCTTCGTGGGCAAGGAAAAAGGCTTCTTCGCCAAGAACGACATCGACCTGGCCGATATCCGCAAGGGTTCTGGTTCGCCAGACGCCATGCGGCTGGTCGGCAATGAGAACGCGGATTTCGGCTTCGGCGATCTTCCCACGCTCACCGTCGCCCGGTCGCAGAATGTCCCGGTCGTGGCGGTGGCAGCCGTCAACCAGCATTCGCCGCTGGCGATCATCTCGCTCGCCAAGACGGTGAAGCTCACCAAGCCGGCCGATCTCAAGGGCCTCACCATCGGCATTCATCCAGCCGGGTCGACCTACATCTTCTTCAAGGGCTTTCTGGCCGCCAACGGTCTGACCGAGAAGGACATGACGCTGAACAGCGTGTCGCCGCCCTATGAAAGCTACCTGCTCCTGGGGCGGGTCCAGACTGTGGTCGGCTATGTCGATGCGGAGGTTCCCGAACTGGAAGCCAAGGCAGGCGGTCCGGGTTCGCTCAGCATCATGATGGGCGCCGACCATGGCTGGAAGGCTTACGGCTCCGGCCTGTTCACCTCGGAGAAGATGATCAAGGACAAGCCCGATGTCGTGCGCCGCTTCGTCAAGGCCTACCGGGAAGCCTTCGACTATGTCGTTGCCCATCCGGAAGAGGCCGCCGAGATCACGGCCAAGGCGGCACCCGGCTACGCGGACAAGAAGGCCGTGCTGCTGGCACAGATCAACGCCGACATCGCCTCGACGTTCACCAGCCCCGAAACCAAGGAACACGGTCTCGGCTGGATGGCGAAGGCGCAATGGGAGGAAACCCTGAAGACGCTCACCGATCAGGGCGTGCTCAAGACAGCGCTGTCGGCGGACGATGTCTTCACCGACAAATTCCTGGCCAAGGAATAGGCGCGGTGCTCAAGGGGCGTGGATCGATGAGCGCCTACCGGCACGCCAGGCTGCCCTGCTCCATGCCGCAGGACACGGCGCGCATGCCCTTGGCTACATCAGTGCGGTCAAGCGCGATTTGCACGCGGGTCGCGTATGCGCGGCCCGACAGCCCACACCAGAGGCGCTCGACCGGCAGGTTTTCGCGCTTGTCATTGAGGATGGTGAAGGTGCCGGTCTTAGGATCGAACCAGAGTTCGACGTGGGCGCTCTTGCCCGGTTCGACCGTCGCGACCCCGCCCGAATACCAGTGGGCGAAGTCGGCATTGCAGGACAGGCCGTCCTTGCCGGAGTTCGAAATCGTTAACGGCACCATGTCGAGCCCATCGGTGCCGATGCGGACGATCACCTGGTGCAACTCAACCGCATTGGCGAGCGATGTAAACGCCAAAACCACCGGGAGGACATAACCGATTTTCACTTTGCCTGAGCTCCATACTTATTTGATCAGGCAGTCTATCTCGCAAACGCGCAATAACAATAAGAATAATGATCGAAAATCAACAAAAGAGGGTAACATGATAAAGCTCCTTAAAAGCAGTGTAAGTGCAATTATACTGAGCGGCGTCTTGCTCGGCGGCGCGTTCGCCGGAGAAGTCAAGTCGATCGCCATCCTGACGCCTGAAGAAGGCACGGACTATGGCTGGAACCAGCAAGGCATCGACGCTGCCAAGGCGGCCGGCAAGGCAGCCGGCATCGAAGTGGTCGTCGCCCAGGGCCTCGGCTATGGCGACGTTCGTCCGACGCTGCGGGAACTCGCTTCCGACGGCGCCAGCCTGCTGATCGCGCACGCCAGCGGCTACAACACCTCGGCGCCTGAAATCGCCAAGGAAACGAAGGTTCCGGTGGCGATCGTGGACACGCCGAACGGGTTGGAGAAAGGCCTCGTCGCCGACTACACGCTGAGCGGTCACGAAGGTGCCTATCTCGCCGGTCGTCTCGCCGCCAAGATGTCGCGCTCGAAGTCGGTCGGCATCGTGGTCTCCGGCGAACCTCCGTCATGGAACTCGCAGTCGGCGGCTTTCGCGCAGGGCGTGAAGGCGGAGAGCAAGGACGTCAAGATCACCTATGCGGTGATCGGGCCAGCCGCCTACAGCGATGCGGCAGGCGGCAAGCGCGTCGCCGAAAGCGTCATCGCCTCGGGCGCCGATATCATTTTCGGCCAGGGCAACGGTTCGAGTTTCGGCATGCTGCAGGCGGTCGAGACGACCAAGGCCGCGGATGGCGGCAAGGTCTATTTCATCGACGTCATCGGTGACAAGTCGCCGATCGACAAGGGCTTCCTGCTGTCGTCGGTGGTGTGGAACATCGAGCCGGTCTACGCCGCGATGATCGCCGATCTCAAGGCCGACACTTTCGGCACCAAGCATTACGGCATCGGCCTCAAGGACGATTCCGTGAAACTGCTGAAGACGGCCGCCATCCCGGACAAGGTCTGGTCCGAGATCCAGGCGGTGCGCGAGGACGTCATCTCCGGCAAGATCAAGGTCGAGCCGGTCTATGACGCGGCCGCCGTCAGGGCGTTGATGACAAGCGTCGCCAAGTAAGGCGATCAAAAGTCAGTTGCCGAAGGGGCGGTCGGGTCGCCCCTTCGGACGCTTCCCCTTTTTCAGTGCTGGGCTTTCATGAGCAATCCTTCTTCATCGCCCGTTGACAGGCGCGACATCGTCGCACTCGAAGGCGTGACCAAACGCTTTCCCGGCATCGTTGCCAATGACAGCATCGACCTGTCGATCCGGCCGGGCGAAGTGCATGTGCTACTCGGCGAGAACGGGGCGGGAAAATCCACCTTGATCGGCATGCTGTCCGGCCTGCAGCAGCCGGATGAAGGACGCATTCTGGTTGACGGCAAGCCGACGCCGATCACCTCGCCGCGCCGGGCACTGGCGCTCGGTATCGGAACGGTCTTCCAGCACATGATGCTGGTGCCGACGCTGACCGTGGCTGAAAACCTGTTGCTCGGCGGCCCCCGGTGGCAGCGCCCCAGGACCGAGGAGCTTGAGGCACGCGTCGCCGAGATCACCGAAAGCCTCGGCATCGTGGTGAAGTTGCATGCCAAGGTTTCGGAGCTTTCGCTCGGCGAGCAGCAGCAGGTCGAGATCCTGCGCGCCATGGTGCGCAACAGCCGGGTGCTGATCCTCGACGAATCCACCTCGATGCTGACGCCGAAGGGCATTGACGAACTTGGCGCGCTGATGCGCCGCCTCGTTGGGCAAGGTCTGGCGATCGTCTTCATCACCCACAAGCTCAAGGAAGCGGCCGCTTTCGGTGACCGCATCTCGGTGCTGAAGCTCGGCCGCAAGGTCGGTGAGATTCCACCCGAGCGTTTTCGCGCGCTCGGCGAACAGGAGATCATCTCCGAGATCGTGGAGTTGATGTTCGGCAAGCAAAAGGACGATCCGGAAGCGGCCGAGCTTCCCGTTCACGTCGTCCACGCCGAAGCCGCTCCACTGCTTCAGGTCACCGATCTGGAGGTAGCTTCCACCGACAACGCGCCCAGCCTGTCGTCGATCTCCTTCGACATTCGTCCGGGCGAGATACTTGGTATCGCCGGCATCGATGGCAACGGCCAGAAACAACTGGCGGAGGCATTGTCTGGCCAGCGCGCGGCGAACAGCGGTTCGGTACGGCTCGAGGGGATCGCGATCGAGGCGCTGAGCGTCGGCGAACGCAGCCAGCTCGGTCTTCGCTACCTGACGGACGATCGGCTGGGCGAAGGCACGGTCGGCACTTTCCCGGTCTCGATCAACTTCTTCCTCAAGCAGGTCGGCGCAGCGCCGTTCTGGCGCAACGGCGTCGAACAGCGCGCCGAGATCGACAGGCGCGCCGCTGAGCTCACGCGCGAATACGATGTGCGCACGCCAAGCCTGAAGACGCCCGTTGCGCGGCTCTCGGGAGGCAACATCCAGAAGGTACTTTTGGCCCGTGAACTGGCCGAAGGCGCGAAGGTGGTGATCTTCAATAAGCCCACCTACGGGCTCGACCTCGCCAACACGCTGGCATCGCGGCAACGCATCCGCGAGACCGCCGCGCGCGGTATCGCCGTGCTGCTGATCTCCACCGATCTCGAGGAGTTGCTCAGCATGTGCAACCGCATCGCCGTCATGGCCAACGGATCGCTGGTCGGCACGGTCGCGAATGCCGACGATGCCCGTACCAAGGTCGGCCGCCTGATGATCGGACTAGCCGCATGAGCATCGACACCGCCCCCACCGTCAGCGCCACCGCACTCGATGCCGCCAGCAGCGTCGCCACGCGCCGCGACATCCTGCGCAGGCTGGTCATGACACTTGGCCCGATCCTCGCCGCTCTCGTCATCGCCGGCTGCATCCTGCTTGCCGTCGGCGTCGATCCACTCGCCTATTATGGCTACGTGCTGGAGAAAGGGCTGTTCTCGCCGCTCGGCATCCAGCAAACGCTGACGCGCATGGCGCCGCTTCTGTTCCTTGCCGCCGGCCTGATCGTGGCTTTTCGCGCTGGCATGTGGAACCTCGGTGGCGACGGCCAGTTCCTGCTCGGCGCGGTCACGGCGGCGGCTTGTGCCCCCGTGTTCGTGCAGATCATGCCGGCCTGGCTGGCATTGTTCTGCGCATTCGTCGTCGCCACGGTTGCCGCCATGATCTGGTCGCTGGTGCCGGCGCTGCTGCGCGCCTATCAGGGCGTCAACGAGATCATCACCACGCTGATGATGACGTTCCTCGGCACCTCGCTCGCCAATGTGCTGGTCAAGCTGGTGTTCCGCGATCCCGGCACGACCGTGCCGCAGACTCGCACCTTGCCGGTGGAAGACAGGCTGCCGCGCCTGCTCGATACGACCGTCACCAGCGGACTGCTGTTCGGTCTGGCGGCGATCATCATCGTGCATCTTGTGATGACCAGGACGGCATTCGGACTGAAATTGAGGATCGTCGGAGCCAATCCGCGCGCGGCTATCCATGCCGGCTTGGCCGTGCCCGGCCTGACCATCGCCGTCTTCGCCATTTCAGCCGGGCTCGCGGGCCTTGCCGGCGCTGTCGACATCATCGGCGTGCAGGGCAATGTCCGCGCCGACTGGAACCCCGCCTATGGGCTGGCGGTCATCCCCGCCGTGTTCCTCGCCCGCATGAACGGCTTCGCCGCAATTGGCTTCGTGTTCCTGCTTTCGGTGCTGTCGATCGGCGGCGAGAGCGCGGCGCGGCGCCTTGGCGTGCCCAATCATTTCACGCTCGTGCTGGTCTCCATCGTGCTGATCGTGCTCGCACTCGCCGAATATGTCGACCACCGCTACAACCAGTCGAGAAAGGCCTGAAGCATGACCGGGCTCTTCAGCGAAGTCTTTCTCAGCGCGCTTCTGTTTGGCGCGATCACCGCGGCGATCCCGCTTTTGCTCGCCGGGCTTGGCGAGCAGATGTCGGAAAAGGCCGGCGTGCTCAACATCGGCATCGAAGGCATGATGCTGGCCGGCGCCTATCTCGGTTTCGTCGGCGCCTTCTATTCCGGTTCTTTGTGGCTGGGTTTCCTCACCGGCATCGCCGGCGGCGTTGCGGTGGCGTTGATCATGGCACTCCTGTGCGTGCGCATCGGACTGAACCAGATCGTCATCGGCATCGCGCTGACACTAGGCCTCGAAGGCCTGACGGCGCTTCTCCATCACTTCCAGTTCTCGCGCAGCTACCCGCGCCTGCCGGCGCCGAACGCCACCGTCATCCCGCTGCTGTCGGACATTCCGGTAATCGGGCCGGCCTTCTTCAAGCATCATCTGATCGTCTATCTGGCGGTCGCGCTGGTGTTCGGCATGGGCTACCTCTACCGGCGCACGCAGCTCGGCCTCAATTTGCAGGCCGCCGGCGACAAGCCGGCCGCGCTCGACGTCGCCGGCATCGATGTCATCCGAACCCGCACCATCGCCGTGCTGTCAACCGGCGCGTTGGCAGGGCTCGGCGGCGCCTATCTCGCCAATGTCGGGGCAGGTCTGTTCATTCCGTTCATCACCAACGGCGCCGGCTTCCTCGGCATCGTGCTGGCCATGCTTGCGCGTGGCCGGCCGATCTGGGTGCTGTTCGGCGCTCTTCTGTTCGGCGTCTGTTTGTCTTTGACCACCGCCATGCAGGTGGCGGGCATCAACATACCGACCGACATCATCCAGATGCTGCCGTTCCTGGCGGTGATGATCATGCTGGTGCTGTTCGGACGGCGGGCCAGCCTGCCGGCCGCGCTTGGTATTCCCTACGAGCGCGGCGCGCGCTGACAACAACGGATGCGCGGATGGGACCCGCGCCAAAACAGGAGGCAAGAATGTCGGATACCAAGGTTTACCTGCTCGACGGCGGCTCGCTCGTCCTCGACGGCTATCACGTGTTCTGGAATCGCGGCCCGGGCGGCGAAGTCCGCTTTCCGGTCTATTCTATCCTGATCGAGCATGCCGAGGGCCGTTTCCTCATCGACACCGGCTATGACTACGATCACGTCATGAAGGTGCTGCCCTTCGAGAAGCCGATCCAGGAAAAGCACCAGACCATTCCCGGCGCGCTGGCACTTCTCGGGCTTGAGCCGAAGGACATCGACGTCGTCGTCAACTCGCACTTCCACTTCGACCATTGCGGCGGCAACAAATATTTTCCGCATGCCAAGAAGATCTGCCACCGTTCGGAGGTGCCGCAGGCTTGCAATCCGCAGCCCTTCGAGCATCTCGGCTACTCGGATCTGAGCTTCTCGGCAGAGGCGGCAGAGGCGCGCGGCGCGACCTCGCAATTGCTGGAAGGCACGACGCGCGCCAACTCGACCTTCGAGGGCATCGACGGCGACATTGAGCTCGCCAAGGGTGTCAAGCTGATCTCGACGCCCGGCCATTCGATCGGCCACTACAGCCTGCTGGTCGAGTTCCCCAGGCGCAAGCCGATCATGTTCACGATTGACGCCGCCTATACGCAGAAGAGCCTCGAAACGCTCTGCCAGGCGGCCTTCCATATCGACCCGGTCGCGGGTGTCAATTCGATGCGCAAAGTGCAGAAGCTGGCCGAGGATCACGGCGCCGAGCTGATGTACTCGCACGACATGGACAACTTCAAAACCTACAAAACCGGCACGCAGTTCTACGGCTGACCGCCGCCATTCTGGAGACCAAGACCATGCGCTATTCCGATCATGCCGATCCGGTCATCACCCTGACCGCGGGGCCGGTGGACGCCTATGCACAAGTGCTGCGCGGCCTCGGCCGCACGGTGCTCTACGACTACGATCCGGCGTTCCAGCTCTTCTACGAGAAGGTCGTCGATAAGGCGCAGAAAGCGATGCGTCTGCCGAACAAGCCGGTCATCCTACACGGCGAGCCGGTTCTCGGCCTGGAAGCTGCTGCGGCATCGCTGATCACGCCCGACGACGTCGTGCTGAACCTCGCCTCGGGCGTTTACGGCAAGGGCTTCGGCTACTGGGCAAAACGCTATTCGCCCAACCTGCTCGAAATCGAAGTGCCCTACAACGAGGCGATCGACCCGCAGGCGGTCGCCGAAATGCTGAAGAAGCATCCCGAAATCACCATCGTTTCGATCTGCCATCACGATACGCCGTCGGGCACCATCAATCCGATCGATGCCATCGGCGCGCTGGTGTCGGCTCATGGCGGCTATCTGATCGTCGATGCCGTCTCGTCCTTCGGCGGCATGAAAACGCATCCGGAGGATTGCAACGCCGACATCTATGTCACCGGCCCCAACAAATGCCTGGGAGCCCCTCCCGGCTTGACCATAATGGGGGTGAGTGAGCGCGCCTGGGCCAAGATGAAGGCCAATGAGGCAGCACCGCGCGCATCGATGCTGAGCATCGTCGACTGGGAAAACGCCTGGTCGCGCGAAAGCCCGTTCCCGTTCACGCCATCGGTCTCGGAGATCAACGGGCTCGACGTGGCGCTCGACCTCTATCTCAGCGAAGGACCAGAAGCGGTGTGGGCGCGTCACGCGCTGACGGCAAAGGCCATGCGTGCCGGCGTCGCCGCCATGGGGCTGTCGATCTGGGCCGCCAACGAAAAGATCGCGTCGCCGACCACAACCGCCGTGCGTACGCCCGAAGGCGTCGACGAGAAGGCGCTGCGCCAGGCCGCGCGCGCCCGCTACGGCGTGGTGTTTTCGTCGGGGCGCGGCGAAACGCTGGGCAGGCTGACGCGCATCGGCCACATGGGCCCGACGGCGCAGCCGATCTATGCGATTGCCGCGCTGACGGCGCTGGGTGGCGCGATGAATGCTGCCGGCCAGAAGCTTGCCGTCGGCAAGGGCATCGACGCGGCGCTGGCCGTCATCGACGCCGACGCCTGAACACACCTCATCGGATTACGCATTAAGGGAGAGATTTCATGACTGAACGGCTTGCGGGAAAGACGGCGCTGGTGACGGGCGCCGCACAGGGCATTGGCAAGGCGATTGCGGCGCGGCTGGCGGCCGATGGCGCGACCGTCATCGTCAGCGACATCAACGCCGAAGGCGCTAAGGCCGCAGCCGCATCGATCGGCGGCAACGCGAAGGCTATTGCCGCCGACATTTCCGATCCGGCGTCGGTCAAGGCGCTGTTTGCCGAGATTCAGGCGCAATCCGGTGGCATCGACATCCTCGTCAACAACGCCAGCATCGTGCCGTTCATCGCCTGGGACGACGTCGACCTCGACCATTGGCGCAAGATCATCGACGTCAACCTGACCGGTACCTTCATCGTCTCGCGCGCGGCGACCGACCAGATGCGCGCGGCGAACAAGGTCGGACGCGTGATCAGCATCGCCTCCAACACCTTCTTCGCCGGCACGCCCAACATGGCGGCCTATGTCGCTGCCAAGGGCGGCGTCATCGGTTTCACCCGGGCGCTGGCAACGGAGCTCGGCAAATACAACATCACCGCCAATGCGGTGACGCCGGGCCTGATCGAGAGCGACGGCGTCAAGGCGAGCCCGCATAACGAGGCGTTCGGTTTTGTCGAAATGCTGCAGGCCATGAAAGGCAAGGGCCAGCCCGAGCACATCGCCGACGTCGTCTCATTCCTCGCCTCGGACGACGCGCGCTGGATCACCGGCCAGACGCTCAACGTCGATGCAGGCATGGTCCGACATTAGGTCCATTATCGCGGCGAGACAGGTGCGCGAGCGGCATGCAGGGCTTGGCCGAAGCGTTGCCGTCAGGATGTTCGTTCCATTGTCGCATCCGGATGCTCGCGTGCAGGCCGACTTCGGCGAGGCCCTGATGGTGGTCGGTGGCGTGGAGCGGAGGGCATTCTTCTTCGTGTTCGACCTGCTCCATAGTAACGCCCGCTGTATGTGGACCTATCCTGCGGCGGCATCGGGGGCTGGGTGGGCTAAGAGACCAACAAGCTGTTCGCGGTCCTCGTGCGTGCCGACAACCATACCGCGGAGATTTTGCCACAACGGAAATCAATCGCCGCAAGTGGAAGCATCGCCGACACCATGCACTACAACGACCGGGATGAGCCGCATGTCCTCGTCCTGAGGCGCGTGTTTCGCCGGCCATGGAGTATGGGTGCGAATATCCGATATCGGCTCTTGTTGCCTTGAACCTGCAACCCGTCAAGAAACTAACGTGTTTCGTCCACCTGCAGAGCACGGTTCTTTCCCGCTCAACCGAAGTTCCGCTCATAGGTGTCGGCAATGAGCTTTTCAGCCGCCTTGGCGGCTTTGGTGGGGGCGCGTTGTTCAATGGCCTTCACGATTGCCTCGTGCATGCCAAGCGCGTGGCTCATGCCGCCGAATTTGGCGAAGGTCTTTGGAACGCTGATGGTAAGGGCCGCGCGGATGACGGAACCGACGGGTGCGAGGAAGCGATTATGCGCGGCCTGGATGATGCCGAGGTGGAAGGCGATGTCGGCTTCCATGGCAAGCCGCGGATTGGAATTGTCTTCGGCCATCGTCGCGAGCGCGGCACGAAGCTGGGCAAGGTCTGCCTCGGTGGCGCGCGCGGCCGCCAGCCTGGCCGCGAGAGGTTCGATCGCCGATCTGATCTCGAACAATTCCTGGGCGAGGGCCTGTTCGTCCTCGTCGTCGTGCCATGACATGACCATGGGATCGAGTGTGTTCCAGGCACTTGGCGCGCGCACGCTCGTGCCGATCCGCTGCTTCGCCTCAATGAAACCCTTACTGGTCAGGATGGTGAGCGCTTCGCGCAGCGTCGTGCGGCTGACTTGAAGCTGGTCGAGCAGGTCGGTTTCCTTCGGCAGCTTGTCACCGGGTCGCAGTTCGCCGCGCAATATGCTGCGCCCCATGCGGGCGGCGATCTGCGCGGGTAGACCGCGTTCGGCAGCCGGCACGGATCCTATCGTCTCGTTCGCCGATATCAGCCTGTTCGATCTCGTCATCTGCAGCCGTCCTCCCGTAGCGGCCCGCCTATTCAACCGCCAGCGGGCCGAGTTGTGCCGCGAAACGCTCCACCATCTCAAGCCCGATCTTGTCGGGGCGTAGCGCGGGGCCACGATCGTGGATTGGAATGCCCGAGCGGGCGCCGAATAGGCGCTTGCCGTAGCAGATCAGGTTCTCGATGCCTTGCATGACGAAAACGGCCGCCGGCAACATGGCCCGGTACTCGGCTTCCGCACCGTCTTCATCGCCGGCGTGGAAGGCATTATAGGCGCGCACCGCATGGTCGATACAGTCGGGGGCAAGGATCATGCCCCGACAGCCAATGCGGAAATTGTCGATCAATTCCAGTCCGCCGCGACCGTTGAATATCGGTACACGATTGTCGGTGCGGGTAATCAGGCCGGCTATGTCGACAACAGGTCCTTCACCCTTGATCAGACTGATGTTGGGGTGCTGCCTAGCGAGATCGCGTATTTCATCCGCTGTCAGCCCACGTCCGAAGAAGGCCGGAGCATTCTGAATGGCCACCGGCAGATCGGTTGCCCCGGCAACGCGCCCGAAGAAGCGGATATACTCGGCCGCTCCATAAGTGCCGACCGGCGGCGGTTGGAGGATTACCCAATCCGCGCCGACGCTTTCGGCATGACGGATCTGGCCGATCTGCTCGGCGACGGAGGCACCGAAGATGGTGAAAGCCAGCGGTACCCTGGCACCGGTGTCTTCCGCCACCCAGTCCATCAGCGTGCGACGTTCAGCCCCCGTCAGCTTCGAGACCTCGGTGGCGAGGCCGAGCGCCGCCATGCCGTGTACCCCGGCTGCAAGGCAAAGTTCCACCTGCCTTCGAATGGCGGCGCGATCCAGTCGTTCCTCGCCATCGAACAGCGCATAGACAATGGCATGGATGCCGTGGAAGTCGACCGTTTCGAACTTGTTCATATGATGCCTCAATGGCTTTCGCGGGGAATGGCGTGGCCGCGGCAACCAACGAGGAAGTCGAGATCGGCACCGCGATCCGCTTGCAATACGTGCTCGACATAGAGGCCTTGATAGCCACCCTGCATGGTGGGGACCGGCGCTTCCCATTCGAGCCGCCGCCGCTCCAGTTCTTCATCGGTAACGTCGAGATGGAGCTTGCGCGCATCCACGTCGAGCTCGATGATGTCGCCGCCGCGCACGAGTGCAAACGGTCCGCCAATGGCGGCTTCCGGCGCCGTATGCAGCACAACCGTGCCAAAGGCGGTGCCGGACATACGCGCATCCGATATCCGCACCATATCGCGCACGCCTTTCTTGAGAAGCTTCTGCGGCAGCGCCATGTTGCCGACCTCGGCCATGCCGGGATAACCCTTCGGGCCGCAGTTCTTCAGCACCATGATGCAGCTTTCGTCTATGTCGAGCGTCGGATCATCGACGGCGGCTTTGTAGTGATCGATGTCCTCGAACACGACCGCCCGACCCCGGTGGCGCATCAGTTCGGGCGAAGCGGCGGAAGGTTTGATGATTGCTCCACCCGGAGCCAGATTGCCGCGCAGGACGGCAATCCCGCCATGCGGTGTCAGCGCTTGTTGCCTCGGCCGGATGACTTGTGGATTGTAGTTCATCGCCCCGGCGAGTTCTTCGCGCAGGGTTCTGCCAGTCACCGTCAAGGCGTCGAGGTCGAGGAGGTTGGCGATCTCCTTCATGACGGCGGGAATGCCGCCGGCGTAGCAGAAATCCTCCATCAGAAAGCGTCCTGAAGGCATCAGATCGACAATGGTGGGTATGTTGCGCCCAAGCTCGTCCCAGTCGTCGAGCGTCAGTTCCACACCGATGCGTCCCGCAATCGCCAGAAGATGCACAACGGCATTGGTCGACCCGCCGATTGCTCCGTTGACGCGGATCGCGTTGGCGAAGGCTTCCTTTTTCAGGATCGCCGACAACCGAAGGTCCTCCCTGACCATTTCGACGATGCGACGGCCGCTCATCCGCGCCAGCCGTGCGCGGTGGGCATCCACTGCGGGGTAGGCCGCGTTGCCGGGCAGGGCGATGCCGAGCGCCTCCACCATCGAGGCCATTGTCGAGGCCGTGCCCATCGTCATGCAGTGACCGGGTGAGCGCGACATCGCACTTTCGGCCTGGGCGAATTCTCGTTCGGTCATGACCCCGGCGCGGACGTCCTCGGAAAACTTCCACACGTCCGTCCCAGAGCCAATCTCCCGGCCCTGAAAGCGTCCATTCAACATCGGACCGCCCGAGACGACGATGGAGGGCAGGTCGCAGGACGCGGCGCCCATGACGAGAGCCGGCGTGGTCTTGTCGCAGCCGGCCATTAGCACCACGCCGTCCATCGGGTTGCCGCGGATCGATTCCTCGACGTCCATGGAAGCGAGATTGCGGAAGAGCATGGCGGTAGGGCGCAGATTGGATTCTCCGCAGGAGAAGACGGGAAACTCCAGCGGCAGCCCGCCGGCCTCGAGCACGCCAGCCTTGATATGTTCGACAAGCCCCCGGAAATGCGCGTTGCAGGGGGTGAATTCGGAGAAGGTGTTGCAGATGCCGATCACCGGCCGGCCATCGAAGGCATCGTCCGGCAGGCCATTGTTCTTCATCCAGCTGCGGTGGATGAAGGCGTCTTTGCCGTGTCCACCGAACCAGTGCTGCGAGCGCCGTTTCGTCACCTTACCAACTCCAGTTTCCGTGCATCGGGCTTGCGGTCATTTGACGGCTCCCATGGTCAGGCCGCGGATCAATTGTTTCTGGAAAACCAGGACAAACAGCAGCACCGGGACCAGCAATACGATCGAGGCTGCCGACAGTTCGCCCCAGCGCACCTGCTGGTATCCGACAAAGGCATAGAGCCCGAGCGGCACGGTCCGCACATCATTGCCGCCGAGAACCAGCGCAAACAGGAACTCGTTCCAGGAAAACAGGAATGCCAGGATCGCCACGGCCGCGATTCCCGGCAGGACGACGGGAAGGCAGATGTGGGCGAAGGCCTGGAAATAGGTCGCGCCGTCAATAGCCGCGGCCTCTTCCAGTTCGCCTGGCAGGTCCTCGAAGAAACCTTTCATGAGCCAGACGACAATGGAAAGGTTGATCGCGACATGAGCGATGATCAGGCCGGCATGCGTGCCGATCAGGCCGGCCTTCACATACATCACGAAGAACGGGATCAGCACGGCGACCGGCGGTGTCATGCGGGTGGTCAAAATCCAGAAACCGTAGTCGGCATTGCCGCGAAAACGGTAGCGTGCCAGCACATAGGCGGCGGGAAGGCCGATCAGCAAGGCAAGCGCCGTCGAGGCGAGCGCTACAACGGCACTGTTGGCGAAATAGGTCCAGATCGTCGGATCGGAGAGAACCTTGAGGTAGTTGTCGAGGATCGGAGCGAACAGGAATTTGGGCCGGCGCGCCATGGCATCGACTTCCGTCTTCAACGACATCATCGCCAGCCAGTAGATCGGAAATAGGCACCAGAGAGCAAAAGCCCACAGTGACAGGCGGCGGGCGAAAGGCGTCAGGATGCGCAGCGCTTTCATAGAGCCGCCCTCGGCACGAACATGCGCATCCGACGCAGGAACATCTGCGCGGCGACGATGGTGATGACCAGCATGACGATCGCGATGGCGGCGGCATAACCCATCGAAAGGAACTCGATGCCCTGTTTGTAAGCCAGGAGATTGAGCGTTCTGGTCGCGATGCCCGGACCGCCGCCCGTCAGCACGAAGATGATGTCGAAGGTCTTGAAGGCGTCGATAGCGCGAAAGACGATGGCCACACCGAGATAGGGCAGAAGCGCCGGCAAGGTGTGATGGAAGAACACTTGGGTCTCGGTCGCGCCATCCATCCTGGCGGCCTGCAACGGCTCCTCATCCATCGCCGCAAGCCCGCCCGCCGCGATCAACAGGATGAAAGGCGCCCACTGCCAGGTGTCGACGACGAGCAGTGACGTCATGGCCATCGCTGCCGTGCCAAGCCAATCCTGCGGCGGCAGGCCAACGAGCTTCAGCAGATAGTTGAACACGCCGAGTGACGGGTTGAGCATCATGCGGAAGGTGAAGACGGCGGCGACGGGCGTGATCGCCATGGGAAGAAGATAGATCGCCCGCAGCAGCGGAACGGCGCGTGTCTCGTGGTGCAAAAACGTGGCTATGGCCACGCCGAGCATGAGCTGGATTGCGACTGCAAGCACGGTGAACAATGCCGTCGCGCGCAACGCCGTCCAGAACTCTTCCGACCGCAATAGGTTGAAGTAGTTCTGCAATCCGGCAAACGCGAGCGAATCCGGTGTCACCAGCGAATAGTTGCTGAGGCTCATCGCCACGGACGCGATGAAGGGAAAGATGGTTAGGCCGAACAACAGCACTGTCGTTGGCGCCAGCATGAGAATGATGAAGCGTGTGCGCGCGTCCATTTCTAGATCACGCCCTTTTTTGGAAGTTGCGCCGTCGTAGTGGCGCAACTCTTATCGAACGATTTCCTGTGCAAGTTCCTGGCCTCACATACTCAGGACCTGCCGAACCTTGCCGTCGGCATCGCCGAAGGCTTGGGTCGCATCCTTGCTGCCGGTGACGACCTCGTTGACGGCAATTCCGACCGCATCGAGGATTTCGGGCGCCTTGGGATGGAACCAGGCGGCTTTGAACAGATCGCCATCGGCGACCTGCAGGTTCTTCAGCGCGGCATCGGCGGCTTGAGCGCCGAAGCGATCGCGAAATGCCGATGTCTGCCAGGCCGAGCTGCGTGGTGTTGCAAGTCCGGCGGCGGCGGTGAGTGCCGATGTCGGCTTGGAAGTCGCCCACATCAAGAACAGCCAGGCAGCCTCCTTGTTTGCCGACTTGGCATTGATGCCAGTCATCCAATGCCACATGTTGGGCTTGGCCGACTTGTTCGCAGGAGCCGGTAAGACACCGAAAAGGGTGTTTCCGGCGACGGTGCTCTTGGACTTGTCTTCGATGTCGGTGGCGAAGTTTGAAGAATCGCAGCCGATGGCGACCGCGCCCTGCATGAAGTCGTTCAGGCATTCCATCCAGTGATAACCGGCGATGCCGACGGGACCTGCCTCGCGAAGCAGCCGGCCATACATGTCGAGCCCGGCGATCGATTCCGGCATCGTGAGGCCGGACTTGCCGTCCTTCGTCACATAGGCGCCGCCATAAGAGAAAACGAAACCCGCCAGCGTCCAAGGGGCGGCGTCGCCCGTCGGCTTTGCCCGCATGGCGATGCCGGCAACTTCCTCGCTCTTCAGCGTTTTGGCGAGTTTGAACAGTTCGTCCATCGAGGCCGGAGCGGAGAAACCCTTCGCGTCCAGCATCGACTTGTTCATGAACAGGGTCTGCGCTTCCGCGGTGATGGCCAGGCCGTAGGAGGCGCCGTCACTCCATTTTTCGAAACTGCGCGCAGAGGAAAAAATATCAGCGTCGTCGTACCAGGCGGCATCGAACAACGATGCGTCGTTGCGGTATGCATCGAGCGGCTGCAGCCATTTGGCAGAAATCGCTTGGCCAAGCGCCCAGATCATGAAGATGTCCGGCGTGGCGCTGCCGCCGCCCAGCTTTACCGGCATGGAGGCGGCGAACTCCGTCTCGGATTGCTTCTCGACCTTGACCTCGATCCCGGTCAGCTGCGTGAAAAGCGAGATCAGCGGCACGATCGCGTGCATCCAGACGTGTTCCAGCCCGCCCAGCACGATCGTTTGCCCCTTGTATCTTTGCCAGTCGACTTTCGCGCCGGCATAGAGCTTGAGCAGTTCGGTGCTGTTCTCCTGCGCATAGACCGGTAGCCCTGAGTGGAGGGCGATCACACCGCCCGCAGCCAATATCGAAGTCGCACGCAGGAACGAACGACGGTCCACTGCAAGGTGCAGTCCTCCCGTCGGCATTTTCACCTTGTCCATCACATCCTCCCACGGAGCCGGCGCCATGCCGGACAACAAGATCAACTCGCATCTTGAATACTCATATTATCGGAGTTATTGATGGTCAAGACGGAATGAAGGAGAGGACATTTGGTCGACGTCGAACTGTCCAGTGTGGGAAAAAGCTGGGGTGCGGTGCAGGTCATCCGCAACCTGGATATTCATGTGAAGGACGAGGAGTTCCTAGTGTTGCTCGGCCCGTCGGGCTGCGGCAAGACCACGACGATGCGCATGATCGCCGGTCTCGAGGACGTCACCTCGGGCGACATACGCATCGGTGGCCAGTCGGTCGTGGGCAAACTCGCACGCGAGCGCGACATCGCCATGGTTTTCCAGAACTATGGGCTCTACCCGCACATGAGCGTGGCCGACAATATCGGCTATCCGCTGCGGCTACGCAAAGTCCAGGTCGACGAGCGGCGGGAGCGCGTCAAATCCGCTGCCCGCAAGGTTCATCTCGAAGATCTACTCGAGCGCAAGCCGCGTGCCCTATCGGGCGGGCAACGTCAGCGGGTTGCACTGGCCCGGGCAATCGTGCGCACTCCGCGCCTGTTCATGCTCGATGAGCCGCTTTCCAACCTCGATGCCAAGCTGCGGGTTTCGATGCGCGCGGAACTCAAGCACCTGCATCATGAGATGAGGACGACCACGATCTATGTCACGCACGATCAGATCGAGGCCATGACGCTGGCAACCCGCGTTGCCGTCATGCATGGTGGCCGCATCGTCCAGCTCGACACGCCCGAAAACATCTACAAGGACCCTTCCGAGCTGTTCGTCGCCGCTTTCATCGGTTCGCCACCGATGAACCTGCTACGTGGGACGATGTCTATTGGAGCCTTCCGCGGCGCCGGATTTGAAATAGCCTCGCTACCGGCATCGCTTGGCGGAAGCGTCACGCTGGGTATCCGCCCCGACGATGTCGCGCTCGTGCCGGGGCCGGACGGCGCAGACATCGTCGCCACGGTCTTTGCCACCGAGTTCGTCGGTCAAAGCACCCTGGTTTCGATCAAGGCTGGCGACGACCTCTTCTGCGCGGTAGCCGACGCCAATCGGAAGGTAACGATCGGCGAGACGGTCTTTCTCAAACTCGATCGCAGCCGCATCTTTTTCTTTGATACGGCAAACGACAAGCGCCTGCGGCCGGCTTGAATCAACCCATGAAGGATTACGACTATATCATCGTTGGCGGCGGTAGTTCGGGCTGCGTGGCGGCCTGGCGCCTGGTCGAGGAATTCGGCGCCCGGGTCCTGCTCCTGGAGGCAGGAGCACGCCGCATGAGCCCGCTCATGCATATGCCCGCCGGCTACATGAAATATCTGGGGCGCGATACCTATCTCGACATGCATCACATGGTGCCGCAGCCACAACTGGACGGCAGAAGCACGATCGTGCCGCAGGCCAGGGGTCTCGGCGGCGGTTCGTCAGTGAACGCCATGGTCTACATGCGCGGACAAGCGGCCGACTACGACAATTGGGCCGACATGCTGGGCACCGGTCACGACTGGTCGTGGGCCGACATGCTCGAGCACTTCAAGGTACTCGAAAACAACGATCACCTGGGCGCGCCCGCCCATGGCAATGCCGGTCCGCTTAACGTGTCCGCACCTTTTCACCGCTGCGCGATGACCGACGCTTTCGTGGCCGCCGTCCAGAATGCTGGCGAAGTCTTCACCCCGGATTTCAATGGCGGCCGCCAGCGCGGTGTCGGTTACATGCAATCGACGATCGGGCCGGATCGCCGTCGTTGCAGCGCCTCCGATGCTTTCCTGTCGCGGGTGCTGGACGATCCCAGGCTGGAACTGCGCACGCAAACCACGGTCGACCGGGTTCTGGTCGAGGCGGGCCGGGCCAAGGGTGTCGAGTTCCGCCGCAACGGCCGGGTCGAGCGTCTCTATGCCGGCTCCGGCGTCATCCTCGCTTCCGGCACCTACATCACTCCCAAGCTCTTGATGCTGTCGGGGATCGGCGATGCCGATCATCTGCGATCGCTGGAGATTGCTCCGGTCTGCGACCTACCCGGTGTCGGACGGAATTTGCAGGATCACTGCGAGGTGCCCGTGATCTTCAAGAGCAATGGACGGTATGGTTATTTCGGCGAAGATCGCGGTTGGCGGATGCTTCGCAACGGACTGCAATATCTGCTTTTCAGATCCGGGCCCGTCACGTCGATCGGCGTTGAGGCCTGTGCTTTCGTCAATCCCGACGATGCTAAGGCCGATGCCACGCTCAAGATCTACTGTGTTCCAACCGTCTATGTGGACCGCGATATCTCCGGCGTCGAAGCCTGCGACGGCCTGACGATGACCTGTTGCCTGCTGCGCCCGCGTTCGCGTGGCAAGGTCACGCTGCGCTCAAACCGGCCTGACGACATGCCGCTCATCGACGGTGGCTTTCTACGCGATCCGCATGACGTGGAAACGATCATCAAGGGGCTGAAGACGGCGCGTTCCTTCGCGCGCCAGCAGCCGCTAACCGGTCTGCTCGAAGAAGAGATCGTACCGGGCGGCACGGCCGCTGACGATGAGGCTTTGCGCGTTCACGCCAAACGAATGGTCAAGACAAATTATCATCCGGTAGGCACCTGCCGGATGGGGCCGGACGGCGACCCGTCGGCGGTGGTCGACCCGAAATCCATGTCGGTCCGCGGACTGGAGGGGTTGCATGTGATCGACTGTTCGGTGATGCCGACGATCGTCAGCGGCAACACCAATGCGCCGGCCATGGCGATTGCCCACAAGGCCGCCGGCCTGATCCACGCGGCCCAGCGCTAGAGCCGCGCAGACGAACTTCGCCCGTTCACCACTCGGCGAAGGATCCGTCCGCATGGCGCCAGATGGGATTGCGCCAGCGATGACCCTTCCGCGCCTGCTCCTTGACATAATCCTCGTCGATTTCGACCCCCAGCCCCGGGCCGTCGGGAATGGCCACGAAGCCGTCTTCATAGCGGAAGACGTCCTTGTTCTTCGCATAGTCGAGCAGGTCGTTGCCCGTATTGTAGTGGATGCCGAGGCTCTGCTCCTGGATGAAGCAGTTGTAGCTCACTGCGTCGAGTTGCAGGCAGGCGGCCAGCGCGATCGGCCCGAGCGGACAATGGGGAGCCACCGCAATGTCGTAGGCTTCGGCCATTGCGGCGATCTTGCGGCATTCGGTGATACCGCCGGCATGCGAAAGGTCTGGCTGGATGATATCGACGGCGCCTTCCTCGAACACGTGCTTGAAATCCCAGCGGCTGTAGAGACGCTCGCCCAAAGCGATGGGGGCGGACGACATGGCGGCGATTTCCTTCAGCGCCTCGCGGTTTTCGCTCAGCACGGGTTCTTCGATGAACATGAGCCGATACGGTTCCAGCTCCTTGACGAGAGCCTTTGCCATGGGGCGATGTACGCGGCCGTGGAAGTCGACGGCAATGCCGATATGCGGCCCGACGGCCTCGCGCACGGTCGCCACGCGCTCGACGGCGGCATCGATGCGGTCGTGGCTGTCGACGATCTGCAGTTCCTCGGTGCCGTTCATCTTCAGCGCGGTGAAACCGCGCGCCACGACCTGCCTTGCGCCCTCGGCGACCTCCGACGGACGATCGCCGCCTATCCAGGAGTAGACTTTGATGCGGTCGCGGCAGCGGCCGCCAAGAAGCTCGTGGACGGGCACGCCAAGCGCCTTGCCCTTGATATCCCAAAGCGCCTGATCGATGCCAGCGATGGCACTCATCAGGATAGGCCCACCGCGATAGAAGCCGCCGCGATGCATGACGGACCAATGGTCCTCGATCAGCCGCGGATCCTTGCCGACAAGATAGTCCGCCAGTTCCTTCACCGCTGCCTCGACCGTCAGGGCGCGTCCCTCCACGACGGGTTCGCCCCAGCCGCAGATACCTTCATCGGTTTCGATCTTCAGGAACAGCCAGCGCGGCGGCACGATATAGGTGGTGAGGGCGGTGATCTTCATCTTGTCGGGTCCGGCTCAGCTGTTCTTGATTTGCTTGGCGCTCACCAGGTCACGGGCCGCGAGATCGAGAATATGGTTGGCCGCCTTCCTCGCCGCGTCGCCGTTGCGCAGCCGCAACGCCTCCACAACTTCCTGGTGGGCCTTCACGGCCTCGGCGCGCCGATCGAGCGAGATCACGGCGGTTGCTTCCAATGAAAACTTCAGCGCCGTATCGATCATCCCGCCGATCTGCCGGAAGATCGGATTATGGCTTGCCCGGTAGAGGGTCTGGTGAAAGGTGATGTCCGATCGCGAGAACTTGACGATGTCCTCGCCGGCGTTGGCCATTCCCTCCCAGGCCGTTTCCAGATCGGCGATTTCGCGCAACGTTGCTCGTGTGGCGGCAAGTTCCGCCACCAGCGGCTCTATCGCACGCCGAGTTTCGAGGATGGCGTCGAACAATTTGTCGTCCAGCGCATGCGGAGCATGCCAGGCGAGCACCTGGGAATCGATGATGTTCCAGTTGTCTTCGTCGCAGACGATCGTACCCACCCTGGGGCGACTCAGGACCAGTCCCTTGGCTGCCAATACCTTCAAAGCTTCGCGGATCACCGTTCTGCTGACGCCATGCTCGGCACCCAGATCGTTTTCGGTCGGCAGGAAGGTGCCCGGCTGGTAGCGGCCCGAAAATATGTCGGACGCGATCGCCTGCGTGGTGTCTGACATCACGCGAGGCCGCTGCACCTTTCGCTCCTTCTCCCGCAGTCCCTGCGAGGTGTCAGCCATTTATTCCTCCCTCCACGGGCAATCTCGTGATTCCCTTGCCGAGACTACTGGGGACAGCGGTTACCGCAATCTTCCTAATTCGTATTCTGTTATCTCATTTATCATACCAAGACAATTGACTGGTATGATGATATCAAATATTGGTGCAACCAGGGCATGCAGCCCAAGTCGCGTTCTGGGAGGAAACCATGCGATTTCTGAAGAAGGCGCTCGTCGCCAGCGCATTTGCCGTGACTGCCATTGTCATGAGCGCATCAGCCTATGCGGCGGACGTGAAGATCGGTTTCGTTGTCAAGCAGCCGGAGGAGCCCTGGTTCCAGGACGAATGGAAGTTCGCTGACCAGGCTGCGAAGGAAAAAGGCTTCACGCTTGTGAAGATCGGGGCCGAAGACGGCGAGAAACTCATGTCGGCGATCGACAATCTGGGCGCCCAGGGCGTTCAGGGTTTTGTGGTCTGCACACCCGACGTCAAGCTCGGCCCGGGTATCGTCGCCAAGGCTGCGGCGAACAATCTCAAGCTGATGACGGTCGACGATCGACTGGTCGGCGCCGACGGCAAGCCGCTGGAAGACGTTCCGCATATGGGCATTTCCGCCACCAAGATCGGCGAGGCCGTAGGGCAGGCGATCGTCGACGAGATGAAGGCGCGCGGCTGGAATGCCGACGAGGTCGGCGCGATCCGCGTTTCCTACGACCAGCTGCCGACCGCAGTGGACCGTGTCGAAGGCGCGATCTCGGTCCTCAAGAAGAACGGCTTCAAGGCTTCGAACATCTTCGACGCACCGCAGGCCAAGACCGACACGGAAGCTGCGCTGAATGCCGCGACCGTCGTGCTTAACGCCCATCCGAATATCAAGAAATGGGTTGCCTTCGGCCTCAACGACGAAGCTGCGCTCGGTGCGGTTCGTGCCTCGGAGAGCGTCGGCATTCCGGCCACCAACATGATCGGCGTCGGCATCGGTGGCGCGGATTCGGCGATCAACGAATTCAAGAAGCCGCAGCCTACCGGCTTCGTCGGCAGCGTCATCATCTCGCCCAAACGCCATGGCTACGAGACGTCGCTCAACATGTATGGCTGGATCGCCGACAACAAGGAGCCGGAAAAGCTGATCCTGACATCAGGCTCCCTTGCCAAGCGCGACGACTACCAGAAAGTTCGCAAGGACCTCGGTCTCGAATAGGTTCGAGTAAACAGGTGGAATGGCGGCGGGTTTTCGCCCGCCGCCCCTCTCAGGGGCTTGCCGATGTCCTTTCTCGAATTCTCCGAAATTTCCAAATCCTATCCCGGCGTACGGGCGCTGTCCGGCGTATCCTTCGGTGTCGAGAAGGGCGCCGTGCATGGCCTCATGGGAGAGAATGGGGCCGGAAAGTCGACGCTGATCCGCATTCTTTCCGGCGATCAGAACGCCGATTCCGGAGAAATCAGGATCGACGATCGCGCTCAGCATTATCATTCGACGCGCGACGCCTTTCATGCCGGCGTCATCGTCATCCATCAGGAACTGCAACTGGTTCCCGAATTGACCGTCGCTGAAAACCTGCGGCTGGGCCGCTTCCCCAGCAATGGCGGCGTCATTCAGGCCAGGCGGATGTTCGCCGATGTCGGCGACAAACTGAAGGCGGCCGGCATCGATATCGACCCCGGGCGCAAGATCAAGACACTCTCCATCGGCGAACGGCAGATGGTGGAGATCGCCAAGGCGATGATGCTCGACGCGCGTGTCATCGCGCTGGACGAGCCGACATCCTCGCTTTCGTCCCGCGAGAGCGAAATCCTCTTCTCGCTGATCGACCGGCTTCGGGCCGAGGGCAAAGTCATCCTCTACATCTCCCATCGCATGGACGAGGTCTTTCGCCTTTGCGACAGCCTGACGGTGCTGCGCGACGGCAAGCTTGCGGCCCATCACCCGCATCTGGCGGGTGTTACGCGCGATCAGGTCGTGGCTGAAATGGTCGGGCGCGAAATTTCCAACGTCTGGGGCTGGCGCGGCCGACCGGCCGGCGAAGTGCGCCTGAAAGTCGAAGGCGTCGCCGGCGACAAGCTGCGCCTGCCGGCAGGCTTCGAGGCGCGTGCCGGTGAGATACTGGGCTTCTTCGGCCTGATCGGCGCCGGTCGATCCGAATTGATGCGGCTGGTATTCGGCGCCGACCCACGCTGGGCAGGCACGGTGCATGTCGATGGCAAGGCTGTCGCGGCTTCCGATCCGCATCACGCCATACGCTCCGGCGTCGTACTGTGTTCGGAAGACCGGAAGTATGACGGCATCATCCAGGGTCGCTCGATCGAGGAAAACATCAACATCTCCTCGCGTCGGCACAATGCACGCCTCGGGCTGCTCGACCGGAAACAGGAAGCGGACACGGCGGAAACCTTCATCCGCAAGCTCAAGATCCGCACGCCTTCGCGTAAGCAGGATGTTGTCAACCTGTCCGGCGGCAACCAGCAGAAGGTCATCCTGGCGCGCTGGCTAGCCGAGCAGGGCATCGGCACCCTGATCGTCGATGAGCCGACCCGCGGCATCGATGTCGGCGCGAAATCCGAGATCTACGAAATCCTGTACCAGCTTGCCGAAAGCGGCATGGCGATCGTCGTCATCTCCAGCGAACTGCCCGAGGTCATGGGCATCTGCGACCGCATCCACGTCATGTGCGAAGGGCGCATCCGGGCGGAATTGACACGCGACCGTTTCAACGAACGCGAAATCCTGGCCGCCGCCTTGCCGGACAAGAGCGTTCCGGCGGCAATCGCATCCTGAGGAGCTTGTTCATGCATACATCGCTCAAGAAAGTCCTCCTCGGCGAACAGGGTCTGGTGGTCATCTTCGTGCTTGCCTTCGCGCTGGTTTCGCTGCTCGTCCCGAACTTTCTGACCGAGCGCAACATGCTTGGCCTGCTGCAATCGGTGGTCACGGTCGGCATCGTCGCCTGCACCATGATGTTCTGTCTGGCGGCGCGGGATTTCGACCTGTCGGTCGGTTCCAACGTGGCGTTTGCCGGCATGGTCGCGGTCATGGCCTCCAATGCGACGGGATCGATCCTGCTCGGGCTCCTGGCCGCCTTGGCCTGCGGCGCCGTCGTCGGCGCCGCCAACGGCGTGGTCATCGCCAAGTTTCGCATCAACGCGCTGATCACCACGCTCGCCACCATGCAGATTGTGCGCGGCCTGGCGCTCATCGCATCGGACGGGCGCGCGGTGGGCATCAACGATCCCAATTTCTACCAGCTTGCCTTATCGAAACTCCTGGGTGTGCCGACGCCAATCTGGGTGTTGATCCTGCTGTTTGTCGCTTTCGGCTTCGGGCTCAATCGCACCGTTTTCGGCAAGAATACGCTGGCCGTCGGCGGCAACCCCGAGGCGTCGAGGCTTGCGGGCGTCAATGTTGACATGACGCGCATCTGGATTTTCGCCCTTCAGGGCCTCACCTGCGCGGTGGCCGGCATATTGCTGGCCTCCCGCATCACCTCGGGGCAGCCCAACGCTGCGGTCGGACTGGAACTCTCGGTGATCTCCGCGTGCGTGCTGGGGGGCGTTTCACTGGACGGCGGCCGCGCCACCATGTCGGGCGTGATCGTTGGCGTACTCATAATGGGCATCGCCGAGAACGTCATGAACCTGCTCAACATTCCGGCCTTCTACCAATATATCGTCCGCGGCGTGATCCTGCTCATCGCGGTACTGCTCGACAATCTGCGTTCATCCGCCCTCGGCCGCCGTTAAACATCCATGGCAGACAGGCTTCTGCGACACAACAGGGTGGCGAAGTCGGCACAAGTCCGCGCGGAGGGGCTTCCGTCGGATAAGCTTTGCCAACACAAAGGCGCTTTCTACGAGTGGCAGGCCTTACTGTTACCGATGGTCTGCCTGCTCTACAGGCGGCCTCACGATGACGATCAAGAACTGAGATGGACATGATGGGTGAGCGGCTGGCAGGCAAGCGCATTTTTCTCACCGGAGCAGCGCAAGGTATAGGCGAAGCCATCGCCAGGCAATGTCTGGCGGAAGGCGCGCGCGTTTTTCTCGTTGACCGCGACGGCGACCTGCTCGCCAGCACCGCCAAAACCCTCGAAGCGCCGAGCGGATCATTCGGCTTCGCGACGGTCGATATCACCGACGGGCAAGCAATCGAGGCCGCCATGGCCGATGCTTGCGTGGCCATCGGAGCCGTCAACGCGGTCATCAACAATGCCGGTATTAATGTCTTTCACGCACCGCTTGAAACCAGCGGCGCGGAATGGGATCGTTGTTTCGATGTCAATCTGAAAGGGGCCTGGAATTGCTGCAAGGCGGCCCTGCCAGGAATGATAGCGGCCGGCGGCGGCGTCATTCTCAACATCGCCTCGACACATGCGTTCACCATCATCCCGCACACTTTTCCTTACCCGCTCGCCAAGCATGCGCTGCTCGGCATGACCAAGGCGCTGGCGCTGGAATATGCCGCGCAAGGTGTGCGCGTGAATGCGCTGGCACCGGGTTATGTCGAGACGCAGAAGGCGGTGGACTACTGGAACTCGTTTCCCGATCCGGAGGCGGCGCAGGCAAAGACGCTCGCTCTGCATCCAGGCAATCGCATAGCCACACCAAGCGAAATCGCCAAAGCCGCCGTTTTCATGATTTCCGACGAATGTCCGTTCATGAACGCAGCCTGCCTCGTCATCGACGGCGGCCTCAGCATGCTCCAGCATCCGGCTTGAAGGCGGGTTGATAACTCCTGAGAAGAAGTGGTCGTCGAAAAATCCGGAACTAAAAAGTTCTGAGGATGATCGTAAGTGATGAAATCCGAACGTTAGGATTTTAGCGTTTCACGACGGTAGCGCGTAAGGCGTTTCCGCTATAGAAGTAAGATTGTAATTTCTTATTAATGTGATTTTTAAGTACACATTGATAAATATTTCAGTAATTTTGGAAATTTGTTCCGATTATTACTAAGATTAGCAGTAAAGATTTTTTGTTACCACGAAGGAGTATGAGCATATTCCGCTTGTACATCGTTGCAGCCATGCGCAACGGTAGTTGTAGTTCGGATCGTAGCGATATTCAGCGCGTCTCGCGTCAACCCATCGACTGCAGGCTATCACCGGCAGCTTGGCTTAAAGATATGTCCACACACAGTGGTATCTTTGCGCCCTTTGCTCGAGGGGCCGCGAGCAGGGTTGATCGGGCAGCCGGCGCCGGGACTAGCGAAGCCCTTCCGCCAATCTGATCGGTCGATTGCATCCCTCGCGGTGCGGATGTGCCAGGTGCGAGCGAAGAGCCGCGCTTGTTGCAAAAATCGAAACCTGTTACTTAACATGATAAATGACATGTCGTGCGAAGGCGTGAGGCAGCGTTGGACCTATTGAGCTCTGCGGAATTGCTCCACAAGGACCGGATACGGACGCCTTTCAGCCGCTGGGTCGACGATCTGCACTCCACTTGCGGGAGTTTCCGACCCCGCGCCATGGATACAAGTCTCCACATTCGTGGCGAGGCCCGCCGCATCAATGCCTGCGGCATGGAATTTTCGCACATCTCCAACGATCTCGACCGCGTCGATCATGACTGGGACGATGTTCGGCGCGATGCCATCGAACAGCTTTTCCTGCTTGTGCAACTCGAAGGTGGGTGCGGTGTGGAGCACGGCGGCCGGCAAAGCGCACTGAATGTGGGCGACTGCATTCTGGTCGATTCCACCAAGCCGACGACATTCCATTTCGGCGGCAAGTTCAGCAACCATCTATCTCTCAACCTGCCCAGGCAACTCATCTATTTCCACGGTGGCGACAAGCTCGATATAGCGCGCACGCTGGATGCGGCCGATCCGATGGCCGTCACGCTGCGGGCTCTTGTGGCCAAAGTTCTCGCAACGGCCGAGAACGATGCTCACGCTGCGAACCTGCGCCAATTGATGCTCGACGCGACCCGTCAGGCCTTTGTGTCCGACGTGGAAGGCGTACTTTCGTTCGAATCGCTCAGCGACCTGGCATCCCGGCGACTGCGACTGGTCGATGTTCTGATCGATCAGCATCTGACAAATCCTCGTCTTTCCGCGCAATGGCTGGCAAAGCGCATGGGCGTTTCGATGCGGATCCTGCAATTGCATTTTCAGGATCTCGGCATGACTTGCACCACCTTCATTCGCGACAAGCGCTTGCGTTTCGCGCGCGAGAAGATCAGGCAGCTCCAATTCCAGCCCGGCACACAGACCATAGCGGATGTCGCCTATTCCGTTGGCTTCAACGACCTGTCCTATTTCAACCGCTGTTTCAAAGAATTGTTTGCCTGCGCGCCGAGTGACCTCTTGAGGCCGGTATCGCGAGGAAAGATGCACTAGCTCCTGGCCTCCGCCGTGCTCTTTTTCGACATCGAGAGCCATTGCTGAAGCCGCATAAGTAGGCATTTCTCGACCGGGGCTCCGCAGCCAGGGACGATAGCGCTGAGAGCCTTCGCTCGGCCAAAACCTCCACCTCAATTTTACGTTCAAGTCCGTCCGGGTTTCGTTTCGCTCCAAGACAGGTCTTGGCGGGACGTGTTGGTTTGTGCCGACGCGGTTGCAAAAAGAACCCGTCCCAAGATCGGGGCAGGGGCGCGGACCGCACATCTGGAGGAGAACGAAACATATGGTTCCGGTGAAATTCAGCCGCGCTATCGCGGTCGCTCTGCTGACTGCCACGACGGCCCTGACGACCCACACTCTTGCGCGTGCGCAAGAGCTGGTGCTTGGCGTCATCGGCAACAGCAAGGACATGGTGCAGCCCTATACGCCGACCAGCTCGGCATCTGCCGGCTCGCTGTACAACCAACTTTATGACGGGCTGACGGCGTATGATTCCAAGGGCGCGGTGGTGATGGAACTCGCCGAGTCCATGACACCCAACGCCACCCTGGACGCCTGGACCGTCAAACTTCGTCCGAACGTCAAGCGCCATGACGGTAAGCCGTTCACCGCCGCCGACGTGATCGCCAGCATCAAATACATGATGGACCCGGCGAACAATTTCGTCGTCTCGAGCCAGATCGATTTCGTCGATCCCGCCAAGATACGCAAGGTCGACGACCTGACGATGGAATTCACGCTCAAGCGTCCCTTCGGTCTTTTTGCCAATGCCTTCGCGGACAATGATTTCAGGATGCGCGCCATTGCCGACGACGGATCGGTGGTCGGCACGGGCCCGTTCAAGCTCGATTCCTTCACCCCGGGCCAGGAAGCGCGCCTGACCCGTTTCGACGATTATTGGGGCGAAAAGCCCGGCTTCGACAAGCTCCGCATCATCGGGTTCAGGGACCAACAGGCGGTCACCAATGCGTTGCGCGGCGGACAGATCGACGTTGCCTATTCAGTGCCGTACACGGACGTTCCGGCGTTGACCAAGGACCCAAAGCTGAAAACCGTGGTCAGCGGCACGACAACCTATCCAATGATAGCCGTGCGGGTGGATACACCGCCATTCAACGACCAAAAGGTTCTGGAAGCGCTCAAGCTGGTGGTCGACCGCCAGCAGATCGTCGACAATGCGTTCGGTGGCTTTGGCATGATCGCCAACGACTATCTGGGCAACAACACGGCCTGCCCAGCACCAGCCGAGCCGCAACGCGTGCAGGACATCGCCAAGGCAAAGCAATTGCTGGCCGAGGCCGGGAAAAGCAACCTCAAGCTCGAACTGGTGACCGACGGTGCCTTCGCCGGCATGATGGAAATGGCGCAACTCTTCGCGCAGCAGGCCGCGCAAGCAGGCATCACCATCAAGGTTCGCCGGCTTGATCCCGCTTCCTTCCTCAACCGCTGGAGGGAATGGCCGTTTCTGATCAGCCTGACCAGCGGGCCTTATGAAACGGCCACGCTCGCAGCGCTGCTGCCGGAGCAGGGTGAGAACGCAACGCATTTCAACGATGCGGAATACAACGATCTCGCCAAGAAGCTGCAGAGCACCGGCGATCTGGCGGAGCAATGCAAGCTGATCACCCAGTTGCAGGCGATCGAATACAAGCGCAGCGGCCACATCGTCGCCGCCTATCCCGAAAACATCACTGTCTACCGCGATACGGTGAACGGACTGACGCCCGACCTCTACGGTCGCACCGCGATCCAGTTCGGTGGCGTCACCGTCAACAAGTAGCCAGTCTTGTCGCTAGGAAGGGTGTTCGATGACGGTCGATAACCACAATGACAATGCGGCGATTGGAGTCTTCGCCTGGCTGCAGCCGTTCCTTGTGAGGCTGTTGCAAGGGACGCTGACCCTGCTCGCCGTGTCGTTGTTGATCTTCCTGGCGGCCAGGGCCTTGCCCGGCGATGTCGCCAACATGATCCTCGGCCAAAGCGCGACGCAGGAGCAGTTGGTTTCGCTGCGTGCCCAGCTTGGTCTCGATCAGCCGCTGTGGTGGCAATACCTCACCTGGCTGGGCGGCATTTTGCATGGCGACTGGGGAACCTCGCTGTCCAATGGGCAGCCGGTGGCGGATCTGCTTGCGCTGGGGGTTCGCAATTCCGCGACGCTGAGCGGAGTGGCGCTCGCGGTCATGCTGCCGCTCTCCCTGCTTGTCGGCGTGATTGCCGCCCAGTTTCGCGACGGGCTCGTCGACAAGGTCTTTCTCGGCATGTCGATGGTCGCCAATGCCGTGCCCGACTTCGTCACCGGGACGGTGTTGGTCGCGCTCTTCGCAACGACGGTCCTGCATGTGCTGCCGGCGGTTTCGTTCATCCCGCCGGGAGACTCGCCTTTTTCCTATCCCGACGCGCTGGTGCTGCCGGCCACGACCGTGATCATCCCCGGCGTGATGTATCTCGCCCGGCTGGTGCGGGTGGCGGTCATCGACGTGATGGCAACCGAATACATCCAGACCGCCGAGCTGAAAGGCCTGTCGCCGAGCCGGGTCCTGTTCCGGCACGCTCTTCCGAACGCGGTGGCCCCGATCATCCCGGCGGCCAGCCTCGTGGCGGCATTCACTGTCGGCGGAGTGGTCGTGGTGGAATATCTGTTCGCCTATCCCGGTGTCGGCAGCGCTCTTGTCGATGCCGTCACCAACCGCGACCTGCCGGTCATCCAGGCCAATGTGCTGGTGATCGCCTCTGCCTATTTCATCTTCAACCTCATCGCAGACTCGCTTGCCCAACGCGATGAGGCTTCGGGCGCGCAAGGGCGGTCCAAGGCGTGAGCACCGGCGTAGAAATGACCCTGACGACACATCGGCGGGTTCGCCCGCGCGCCGCCAGTGGCTGGTGGCGGCTTTGGGCGTCCGCGCAAGTTCGCTGGGGCGTCATTCTGCTGGTCGCCATGACCGCGCTGGTCGTCATTGGCCCGTTCCTGGCTCCCTATGATCCCGCCGCACCCGTGGGCAAACCTTATGCCGCGCCATCGGCGGTAGCCTGGCTGGGCACCGATAATCTCGGACGCGATGTTCTGTCCCGCGTGCTTGCGGGCGGGGTCTATCTCGCCTGGATGGCACCGGTTTCAGCCCTTCTCAGTGTCGTGACCGGCGCTGCCATTGCCCTGGTGACCGCCTATTATCGCGGCTGGACAGATCTCGTCCTGAAGCGGTCGCTTGATGTCCTGCTCGCTTTCCCCGGCGTTCTCCTGACGCTGCTGTGCGTTTCGGTGTTCGGGCCGCGGCCTGTTCTCCTGGTCGGCCTTGTCGTTCTCACCTTGATGCCGGGCGTTGCCCGTGTGATCCGCGGTGCGGCCCTGCCGCTTCTCGACCGGGAATATGTGCTGTGGGCGAAGGCCGTCGGCACGCCCGGACCGGTCATCATCCTGCGCGAACTTCTGCCCAATGTCTCTTCCCCGCTGCTGGTTGAACTGGGCCTGCGATTGAGCTGGTCGGTCGGCATTCTCTCGTCGATGAGTTTCATCGGCTACGGCATCCAGCCACCGGCCGCCGACTGGGGGCTGATGGTGAGCGAAAACGGCACCGGCCTCGGCACTCAGCCTTTTGCTGTGTTGGCGCCGATCGCGATGATCATCCTCTACACAATCGGTGGTGGTCTGATCGCTGAAGGCGCGGCGCGCGTGATGGCGCGGACGGAAGGCAAGGCATGATGACGGTGTTGAAGGCCACGGGGCTCACCGTCGAACGCGCGGACGGCGCCCCAATCATCGAGGATGTCTCGCTGAGCCTCGATAAGGGCGAGGTGATGGGCATTGTCGGCGAGTCCGGATCGGGCAAGTCGACGCTGGCGCTGGCGCTGCTTGCCTATGCGCGGCGCGGTGTGCGGATCGCGGGCGGCGCGGTTCGCGTGGCCGGCACCGACATGCTCGAACTTGATACGGCCGGTCTGCGGAAAGCACGGCGCGAAGTTGTGGCCTATGTCGCTCAGGACCCCGGTGCCGCCCTGAACCCGATGCTGTCGCTTGGCACCTTGCTGACCGAGGGGCTCGCCGGCAGCAAGGCAGAGAAAATCGCCCGCGCGCGCGAAATCCTGCGCAAGGTCGGCTTGCCTGACGACGAGGCCTTCCTGCATCGCCGTCCGCGCCAGCTTTCTGGCGGGCAGCAACAGCGCATCGCAATCGCCATGGCGGTGATCGCGAAGCCCAAGCTGATCATTCTCGACGAGCCGACGACCGGGCTCGATGTCTCGACCCGCGCCAAGGTGCTGGATCTGATCCGCCAGCTCTGCGTCTCGGATAATCTGACCGCGATCTATGTCAGCCATGACCTCGCGGTGATTGCCAATGTCGCCGACCATGTGACGGTAATGTATGGTGGCCAGGTCGTCGAACAGGGCCGCATGCAGGAGGTTCTGGCGAAGCCGCGCCATCCCTATACGCGTGCTTTGCTCGACGCCGTGCCTTCGCTGCAGGCGCGGCAGCTGCTGCGGCCGATCCGCGGGCGCGTGCCGGCGGTCGGCGAAGCGCCGAGTGGCTGCATCTTCTCGGACCGCTGCGATTACACTGTCGAAGCCTGCAACACCCGGCCAAGGCTGGAGGTGGTGGGCGGCACTCTCGTGCGCTGCGTGCGTCCCGAATTGGTCCGGGTATTCGAGGCGCGTTCGGAAGCCATCGACCGTTCCGACAGGCCGGCGGCCAGCGCGCCGGCCGTGCTGCAGGCAGACGGCGTCGATGCTTTCTACGGCCATCGGCAGATCCTGTTTGACGTCAGCCTCAAGGTGGAGCCGGGTCGATGCCTTGCGGTGGTAGGCGAGTCGGGCAGCGGCAAGTCGACCTTGTCGCGATGCCTGATCGGACTGCACAACAACGTCACCGGTCAACTCAGCCTCGACGGCAAGCCCATGCCGCTGACTGTCGGTGAGCGCGATCAGAATGCTCGCCAGCGACTGCAATACATCTTCCAGAATCCCAACGCCTCGCTCAATCCCCGACGCACGATCGGGGCCAGCCTGGTTGCGGCGCTGGCCAACAGGCCGGAAGCCGGCGGCGGCCGCTCCGACGCCATCATCGCCGAGGCGCTTGAAAGAGTGGGCATCTCGCCCGACCTTGCCACGCGCTATCCGGCTGAACTGTCCGGCGGCCAGCGCCCGCGTGTCGCCATCGCCCGCGCCCTGGTCGCCAAGCCGGCCGTGCTGCTGTGCGACGAGGTGACGTCGTCGCTCGACGTCTCGGTGCAGGCCTCAGTGATCGAATTGCTGCGCAGCCTGCTCGCCGACGGTCTCGGCATGCTCTTTGTCACGCATGACCTCGCCGTGGTGCGCAACATCGCGGACACGGTCGCGGTGCTCAGCGCCGGACGGGTCGTCGAACAGGGCGAGGCTCGCGCGGTACTCAGCGCTCCGAGCCATCCCTACACACAATCGTTGCTCGCCAACACGTTGCAACTGCCCACCGACGCAACCGGTTTCGACATGCCGGCTATCGCGCCGAGGCAGTCCGCGACCGGTTCGCGGTGAATTCCAGAACTTCCGTTCATCAAGAGGAGAAGATGATGACGAGCCATTTTGACGGTCTGCTCAACGACACGCTGCCATTGCTGCAGGTGGATTTTACCGCCGAGGGCGCGCTGGCTGACCTGGAAAATCCGCCGAACACAGGTGGGTTCGAATTGGTCGGCACGCTGGTACAGCCCGGTTCGAAGATTCACATGACCCATGTGTGGATCACGCCGTTCGACCGCCACCTGCACTGGGTTTCCGAACATGTGCACGATTATGACGAAGTCCTGATCTGGACCGGTAACGATCCTGACAACCCACAGGATCTTGGTGCCGAACTCTACATCGACATCGAGGGCGAGCGCCGCATCATCAACAAATCGGGCTCGATCTATATCCCGGCCGGTGTCCGGCACTGCCCGCTCGGCTTCCATTATGTGAAGCGCCCCTTCCTCTTCCACGCTCTGTCTCTGGATCCGACCTACAAGGCGAAGGTCTGAGGCAAGGTCGCAAAAGAAAAGCCGCCGGCGGTTATCCGCCGGCGGCTTCCGATTTTAAGGGAAGGTGAGTTCCGGTCGCGCCTCAGTCAATTCGGCCGGTGTGGATATTGACCCTCGCCAGGGCATCTCCCACTGCGTCGACGACATGGCTTACTTCCCGTGCTGTGATAACCAGCGGCGGTGTCAGCGCAATCGTTCCACCGTGAATGCCGACGATGACGCCATGTTTCGTGCGCAAGAACCGGTCGATGTCTTTCCTCAGGCTGGGGAAGCGTCCGAACAGGGGCTCACGGGTCGCCTTGTCGGACACCAGTTCGACGCCGACCATCAGGCCGCGGCCGCGCACGTCGCCGACAACTGGCAGGTTGATCAGCTCGCCAAGCTCGTCGAGGAACTGCCGACCACGTTCTCTCGACGCTTCGAGCAGGTTCTCCCGCTCGATGATATCGATATTGGCCGAGGCGACTGCTGCCGCCACAAGGTGGCCCGCATAAGATCCGCCGCCACCGGCGCCGTCGAGGACATCGGCGACATTTGCGTCAAGCAACAGCGCTCCGAGTGGCATGTAGCCGCTGGCGATACCCTTGGCGAGAACGATGATATCGGGCGCCAGATTGTAGTCGAGCGAGCTGTACCAGGCGCCGGCGCGACCAAAACCGGTCACCACCTCGTCCGCGACAAACAGGATGCCGTGCGCCTTCAGCACCGAGACCATGCGTGGCCAATAGTCGTCTGGGGCGGGGATCATCCCCGCCGGTCCCATCACCAGTTCGCCGAACATGGCCGCGATGTTCTTGGCGCCCACCCGCGCAATCGTCTCTTCAAGTTCGCGCACGCAGAAATCGGTCAGGTTCTCGCCGCCGAAAAGCTCGGTGTGATACGGCCATGGCGGCGTCAGCGTGATTGCATTGTCGGGAACATCACCGATTCCCGGCCGCCCTCCTGCAAGCTCGGCCCCGCCATAGGTGCGGCCGTGGAACGAGCCGCGCAGCACCAGCACCTTGGTTCGTTGCGGCTGGCCGCGCCGGTGATGATAGAGCCGCACAAGCTGCAACGCCTCGTCGTCGGCTTCCGAGCCGCTGCTCATCAGACGGACTTTCGCGATGTTCCTGGGCGCGCGCTCGACAAGCCTTTCGCAGAATTCGATCGTCGGAGTGTTGGCGAAATCGGCCATGATGGTGAAATGGGCGAGCGTCGACATCTGCTCGGCTGCCACTTTCGCCAATTCCTCTCGTCCGTGTCCGACTTGCGTCAGCCACGCACCGGCGTGGGCATCGATATATTCCCGCCCTTCCGCATCCCAAAGCGTCGATCCCTTGCCCCGAACCAGAACCAGGCGTTCGGGATCTTGTGGATTGCCATGCGGATGTTGGACGACGCGGGCGTCTCGCTTTGCCCAATCCGTCGCGGCGCCGTTCGTGGAGGTCATGTCTGCTTCCTGAGATAGTGAAAACCGCGCTGTTGGCCGGTCGACAGGCATGCTGCCGCGCTTGCCACGACCGGCGGGTCAAACGGTGGTGAAGAGTTTGGAGATGATGCTCCAATGGCCGTCTTCTTCGACAAGGTGCATGAAGTCGTTGAAGTTCAGGCCCGCCAGCCCGGACATGATGACAGTGGCACTGGCGACCGAGCCTTTGACGATCAGGCTCTCGATGCGAGCCTCGTAGCCCTCATTGGACACGCCTTGCGAGGCCATCCTGTCGATGTCGGCCAGATAGAGTTCCGGTGTCCCCGCAATCGGCTTATCGACCAGAATGCCGGTCATGATCGCCTTGGGATGGAAACATTTGACCAGCTTGGTGCAGTCCAGGTCCCGCGATCCGTCGACATAGGCCTGCAATACGGCGCTCGGGGAAGTGTTTTGCACGGTTGCTCCAATCATGTTGGCGATGGCCATCGCAGGGCATCGACGGGTGTCGTGTTCCCTTGAGCGAGAGCCCGGATTGAGCCGGCATCATGCCGTTGCCGTTCACACTGCGCATCGACATGCCGTCGGCCTCGGGGCCGATCTCTCCGCCTCAATGGACTGTCTGTGATCGAACAATATGTCCGGTTCTTTGGAGACAAAAGCCGTGACGGCTTATACATATTGTTCTACCAAAGCGAACGATGGCTGATCTGCGCAACATCAATCTCAACCGCCTCTCGATTTTCGTTGCGGTGATCGAGGCAGGGTCTCTGTCGGAGGCGGCAAGGCGCACCGGTTTGGCCAAATCCGTGATCAGCACGCATCTGTCGCGGCTCGAGGCCGAAGTCGGCGCGGCGCTCTTGCTGCGCAATCCCCGCAATCTGGGATTGACCGTCGCCGGGCGGCAATTCTTCGAAGCTTGTACGGCGATACTGCGCCAGGTGGACGATGCGGTCGCCGCTCTTGATCGCGAAAACCTCGACATTCGCGGGCTGCTGCGCGTGACGACTTCAGTGGATTTCGGGGCAACCGTCGTGACGCCGGTGCTGGTTTCGTTGGTCAACCAGTTTCCCGGTTTGAAGGTTGATCTGATCGCCTCGGATCGGGTCCTCGATCTTGTTGGCGAAGGCATCGATGTCGCCATCCGCCTGGGCTGGCCGCGCGACAGCAGCTATACCGCGACATTGCTTGGCTCCTTCGCGCAATGGCTGGTCGCACCACCGTCCTGGTCCGATCGCCTCGCCCGCATCCAGAGGCCGCAAAACCTGATGGACTGGCCGTTCGTCGAACTGTCCATTCTCGAACGCGCGGAAAACTGGTCCTTCACCGATCCCGACGGGAAGGTTCAAAAAATCCGGTTCGATCATCGCCTGTCGGCATCGACGACAAGCGCCGTACGCGCCGCTGTCATGGCGGGCGGTGGCCTTGCCGTTCTCCCGGACTACCAGGTTGCCGAAGACGTCACCGCGGGACGCTTGTTGCGGGTTCTACCCGAATGGGCGCTGCCCGATGGCGGCATCTATGCGGTCTTTCCGCAGAAGCGTCACAGATCCCGCAAGGTGGATCTGTTTCTAGATGTGATGAGAAGTAAGATTCGGTATCTGAATAACGAAAACTAGGTCCATGCGGGTTTTCTTGAGTGCCGAATTTTACGCCGAACCGCGCATGATCAGCTTGGCTTCCAGCCGCTTGATCTCCGGTTTGGCGGCCTGCGTTTCCGGGCCGCCGGCAATGCGCGTGAACAGCATGTCGACGCCAGTTGCGGCGATGCCCTGATAATCCTGCGCCACCGTCGTCAGCGGCGGGCAAGTGAAGCGGCTTAACGGGTGGTCGTCATGGCCGGCAACGCGCAACTCGCAGCCGTCATCCCGTCCCACCGGCAGCTTGCGCTCGAAGGCAGCGGCTATCACCCCGAAGGCAAGGCGGTCATTGGCGCAGAGTACGGTCCGGGTCGGAAAGCTGCCGCCGTCCAGGATGCGGCCAGCTTCGCGGTAGCCGAGTTCCTCGAACTCCCAGCCCTTGGCCGAGGTCGGCAATACGATGGGCTCGAAACCGAGCCGCTCCATGGTGGCGATATAGGCCGCGCGGCGCTCCAGCGCGTTCTGGTTGACCGCCGGCATTTCGAGGAAGCAAGGGTGCTCGCCGGTGCGGCACAGATATTCGGTGATCATGCCGATGCTTTGCCGGTTATCCGTGCCCACGAAGGACTGGTCGGTGTTGACCCGATTGTCGAGGAAGATGATCGGCATTGTGCTGACGAGGCTGGCCAGCAAAGTGGCGTCGGTCTCGAACCCCAGCGGCGCCATCAGCACCCCCGCAATGTTCAGCGACATCAAGGTGCGCATCGCGCGGGCTTCTAGCTTGCGTTCGCCATGCGAGGAAAGAACGATCGCCCAATAGCCCTCGGCGAGGCAGCGCATTTCGATCTGGCGGACGACCTCGGCATAGAAGGGGTCGGAGATGTGGGGCACGATCACGCCGATATTCTTCGGCTGCTTGCGGTTGAGGCTGACCGCGAAGATGTTGGGCCGGTAGTCATAGTCCTTGAGCGCTTTTTCGATGCGCGCCCGGGTGGACGGTTTCACGTTGTCGGGGTTGTCGAAATATTTCGAGACCGTCGGACGCGACAGGCCGGTTGCCGCCGCGAACTCCTCCATGGTCCGGATCTTTTGCTCGTTCATGCTCGGCTTCCTGGCCTGCGGGCACGCCGCGAACGGGATAAATCGATTTGTTTCCATGCGTAAATTTATTTTTTGACCGAGGCAAGCCGCCGCAGGTCCGAAAACGATGCTCTCCTGTTAGAGACGCCGCGATAGATGCTGTAGTTCAAGGATTATTCGACTGAGTCAGATTTTATCACGTGTAAAAAAATAAATTGACACGTAGGAGATAATGCGGCATCTGAATGGCGGCTCGGTTTCCGGGCTGAAGTTCCTGCCCCGGAGGTAGCGGCCGACGATGGTCCGCAAGGGCGGGAGACGCTTCGTTCGCGTTCTAATCATCAACCGGCTGGCCGGCGCCGGCCCATGGAGGAACTCATGTTTCGCAAAACGCTTGGCCGCATTCTTCTGTCGGGCGCGGCCCTTGCCATGATGGCGGGCGTCGCTTCGGCCGAAGGCATCGGCGCATCACTGCTGACCCAGCAGCATCCCTTCTACATTTCGCTCGCTGACGCGATGAAGAAGGAGGCCGAGGCCGAGAAGGTGCCGCTCGAAATCGCCATCGCCAACCAGGATCTCTCCAAGCAACTCGCCGATGTCGAGGACTTCATCACCAAGGGTGTGAGCGTCATCATCATCTCGCCGGTGGATTCGAAGGGCGTGAAGGCCGCCATTGCCAAGGCCGAAAAGGCCGGCATCAAGGTCATCACCGTCGACATCCCGGCGAACGGCGTCGACGTCACCTCCTTCGTCGGCACCGACAATTTCGCCGGCGGCGAAAAGGCGGCCGAGCTGATGGCCAAGTCGATCGGCGGCAAGGGCAACGTCGCGGTCATCGATTATCCGACGGTGCAGTCGGTGGTCGACCGCGTCGAAGGCTTCAAGAAGGGCCTGGAAAAGCATCCGGACGTCAAGATCGTCGCGATCCAGCCGGGCATCACCCGCCCCGAGGCGCTGGCCGCCGCGCAGAACATCCTGCAGGCCAATCCCGACATCGTCGGCATCTTCGGCTTCGGCGACGACGCGGCACTTGCCGCCGCCGCTGCGGTCAAGGCCGCCAAGCTCGACGCCCAGGTCAAGGTGATCGGCTTCGACGGCATGGAAGAAGCCCGCAACGCGGTCAAGAACGACCCGGTGATGGTGGGCGTCATCGCCCAGTATCCGGGCGAGATGGGCAAGGTTGCGGTGGAGACCGCGGCCAAGGTCATCAAGGGCGAGACAGTCGCGGCCAAGCAGCCGATCGTTCCGGGCGTCGTCACCAAGGACGGCGAGACCAAGTAAGCCCAACTGGGGACGGCGGCGGGAACCGCCGCTGTCCTTTCTCCTGGCGCCCGCCCGGCCGGGCGCCGACACTCACGCATGCCCCGCACAAAGGAAGCGTTTCGCGCGCCGCGCCGTCGGCGGGCGAGCCGTCTGGTTATCGAGGAGCGATCCGTGACAGCCACCAGCCAAACCACTCATCCCGATGCCCCGCAGGCCGCGGGCGACGTGGTGCTCGAAATCCGCGACATCGCGAAGTCGTTCGGGCCGGTGGTGGCGCTCAAGCGCATGAACCTCACCGTGCGGCGTGGGCGCGTTCACACGCTGCTGGGGGAAAACGGCGCCGGCAAGTCCACTTTGATGAAGATCCTCGCCGGCGTCTTCACGCCGACGGCGGGCAACATCGTGCTGAAGGGCAGCGCCTACACGCCGCGCAATCCGCGCGACGCCCGCGCGCACGGCATTTCCATCGTGTTCCAGGAACTCAGCCTCTGCCGCAACCTGTCGGTGGCCGAGAACATCTTCGCCAGCCATGAGCCCAGCCGTTTCGGCTTCATCCGCGACCGCGAACTCAATGCCGCCGCCGAGCGCCTGATCCGTGAACTAGGCCTGCCGGTCGACGTGCGCGCCAAGGTCGGTGATCTGTCGATCGCCCAGCGCCAGCTGGTCGAGATCGCCAAGGGCCTCAGCCTGCCGGCCGACGTGATCATCCTCGACGAGCCGACATCGTCGCTGTCCGACAGCGAGGCCGAAATCCTGTTCACCATCGTCGAGCGGCTTAAGGGCCAGGGCAAGGCGGTGATCTACATCTCTCATCGCATGGAAGAGATCATGCGGCTCTCCGACGACATCACCGTCATGCGCGACGGCGAATACGTCACCACCACCGAGAAGAGTGAGACCAGCATCGACAAGCTGATCACGCTGATGGTCGGCCGCGCGATGAACGACATCTACCCGCCGCGCGAGGCGCCGCGTCCGTCGCCCAATACGCCGCCGGTTCTGGCGACGAAGCAACTCACCCTTGCCGGCAAGTTTCGCGACGTCTCGATCGACGTGAAGCCGGGCGAGGTCGTCGGCCTGTTCGGCCTCGTCGGGTCGGGCCGCTCCGACGTGATGAAGGCGCTGTTCGGCATGTATGCGCCGCACGGCGAAATCCTGCTCGACGGCAGGCCGGTCGCGTTCGCCTCGTCGGCGCAGGCCATTCGCGCCGGCATCGCCTTCGTCACCGAGAATCGCAAGGAAGAAGGCCTGGTGCTACCCCACAGCGTGGAGCGCAACATCAACATGGTCGCGCTCGGCCAGCTTTCCGCACCGCTCGGCCTGATGCGCGGCGCGGCGGAGCGCAAGGCGGCCCGGGCCGAGGTGAAGCGCCTGGCCATCAAGACCGCCTCGATCGACACCAGGGCCGGTTCGCTGAGCGGCGGCAACCAGCAGAAGATCGTGCTGGCCAAGTGGCTCCGGATCAAGCCGCGCGTGCTGATCCTGGACGAGCCGACCCGCGGCGTCGACGTCGGCGCCAAGTTCGAGATCTACTGCATCATCCGCGAACTCGCCGCCAACGGCACCGCGATCCTGATGGTCTCCTCCGAGCTTCCGGAGGTTCTGGGCCTCAGCGACCGCGTGGTGGTGATGCACGACAAGTCCATCGCCGCCGTGTTGGAAGCCGACGGCCTCACACCCGAAACCGTCATGACCCATGCAGCGGGGATAAACGCATGAGCAACGTGCAGGACATCCAGAAGAAGGCCGCAGACACCGAGGTTCGCGGCTCGTTCCTGGCCTCGCCGACGGTGCGCCAATATAGCGGCATCATCATTTCGCTGGCCGTGCTGTGCGTCGTGTTCTCGGTGATGAGCCCGCGCTTCCTGGCCTTGAACAACTTCATGAACATCATGCAGCAGGTGGCGGTCATCGCGGTCGCCGCCTACGGCATGACCTATGTCATCCTGCTCGGCGACATCGACCTGTCGATCGGCTCCATCATCGCCGTCTCCGGCATGGTGGCGGCGCAGGCCTTCGCCATGGGTTTCGGTTTCGTCCCGGTCGTGGCGCTGACGCTGGCGGCGGGCGCGCTCATGGGCGCGCTCAACGGCACGCTGTCGGCGAAGCTGATGTTGCCATCCTTCATCGTGACGGTGGCGACGATGGGCATCTATCGCGGCGCGGTCAGCCTGCCTACCAACGGCGCGCCGGCGATGATCGAGAACGAGACCTGGCTCGCCATCGGCGCCGAAAGCTGGCTTGGCATCCCGATCATCATCTGGATCATGGCCGTGCTGTTCGTGGTCAACCACATCGTCCTGTCCAAGACGATCTTCGGGCGGCAGGTCTATCTCACCGGCGGCAACCGGGAGGCGGCGGTCTATTCGGGCATCCGCGTGGACCGGATCAAGATCATTGTCTTCACCATCTCCGGCATGATGGCCGCGATCAGCGGCATGCTTTTGTCCTCGCGCCTGTCGTCGGCACAGACCAATGCCGGCATGGGATACGAACTCGACGCCATCGCGGCCGTGGTTCTCGGCGGCACCTCGCTCGCCGGTGGTGTCGGCACCATCGTCGGCACCATCCTCGGCGCGCTCATCATCGGCGTCATCAACAACGGCATGAACATGCTGTCGGTGCCCTATTTCTACCAGCTCATCGTCAAGGGCGTCGTCATCCTCGTCGCCGTCTGGCTCGACGTGCGCAGCAAATCCGCCCGGGCCTGACCGGCAAGCAATCCTCGGTAAGCAATCATGAAAAAGATCATCACCATCGGCGAGATCGTCGTCGAGATCATGGCCGTTGAGCCGGGGCACGGTTTCACCACCGCCATTCCGCTTGTCGGTCCCTTCGCGTCTGGTGCGCCGGCGATCTTCATCGACCAAGTGGCGAAGCTCGGCCAGCCCTGCGGCATCGTCAGCGCCGTCGGCAATGACGATTTCGGCGTGCTCAATGTCGAACGCCTCGCCCGGGACGGCGCCGATGTGTCCGCCATCGGCGTCCATCCCACTGCGGCCACCGGCAGCGCCTTCGTGCGCTACCGGCCGGACGGCAACCGCGATTTCATCTACAACATCCGGCATAGCGCTTGCAGCGCTATCGGCTTGACGCCCGAGGCGGAGAAGCTGATCGACGGCGCTAACCACCTGCACATCATGGGCTCGGCGCTGTTCTTCGACGGCATCGTGTCGGCCATCTTCGAAGCGACGTCGCGCATCAAGGCCAAGGGCGGCACCGTCTCCTTCGATCCCAACATCCGCAAGGAGATGCTGGAGCTGCCCGGCATGCGCGCAGCACTCTCCCACGCTCTGGAAAACACCGACCTGTTCATGCCGAGCGGCGCGGAGATCTTTCTTTTCACCGAAGCGATGGAAGAAAAACTGGCCGTCGCAGAGCTGCTCGCGCGTGGCATCAAGGTCGTGGTCATCAAGCGCGGGGCGGACGGCGCCAGCTATTTCGATGCCGCCGGCGAGGTTTTCGTCCCTGCGTTCGAGGTGGACGAAATCGATCCGACCGGCGCGGGCGACAGTTTTGGCGCAGCCTTCGTCACCTGCTGGCTGCGCGGGATGGAATCTCGCAAGGCGCTGACCATCGCCAATGCCACCGGTGCACGCGCCGTGGGTGTGAAGGGGCCGATGGAGGGCACCTCCACCATGGCCGAGATCGAAACATTCTTGCACAATCAGGGAGGTGCGGCATGAGCGCCACCAGCACACTCGCCGATCTTCCCGCCCGCTATGCGGCTGGCGAACGGCGAGGCATCTCCTCCATTTGTTCGGCCCACCCATTGGTGATCGAGGCCGCCTTCCTCGAAAGCCTCTCGGTCGAAAAGGACGTCCTGATCGAGGCCACCTGCAACCAAGTGAACCAGGAGGGTGGCTATACCGGCATGACGCCTGCCGAGTTTCGCCGCTTCGTGGAAGAGATCGCCGTCCGTGTCGGCTTCAATACGCGCCGCCTCATCCTTGGCGGCGACCATCTCGGCCCCAATCCGTGGAAGCACCTGCCGGCGGAAGACGCGATGCAGCGCTCCGAGGCGATGATGGATGCCTTCGTGCGCGCCGGCTTCACGAAGATCCACCTCGACACCTCGATGGGCTGTGCCGGAGAGCCGGTGGCGCTGTCGGATGCCGAGACCGCCGCGCGTGCCGCGCGCCTTGCGCTGGTTGCCGAGCGTGCGGCGGCAGAATCAGGCTACGATCTGCCCGTCTATATCATTGGCACGGAAGTGCCGATCCCCGGCGGCGCCATGGAGGCGCTCGATCATCTGGAACTGACAACGCCGGCTGCTGCCCTCGAAACCGTGGAGGTCCATCGCAAGGCATTCGGCGCACTCGGTCTCGAGGATGCCTTCGCCCGCGCCATCGGCGCCGTGGTGCAGCCGGGCGTGGAGTTCGGCAATGAGAACGTCGTGGTCTACGACCGTGCCGCCGCCCGCGATCTCAGCGGCGTCCTGCGCCAAATGCCGCAATTCGTCTTCGAGGCGCATTCGACTGACTATCAGCCGGTGTCGGCTTTACGGGCGCTCGTGGAAGACGGCTTTGCCATCCTGAAGGTTGGCCCGGGCCTCACCTTCGCGCTGCGCGAAGCGCTCTACGGCCTCGACCAGATCGCCGCCTTCCTTGATGGCGGACCCGAGACCATTCGCCCTGGCATGGAGGCACTGCTGCTCGCCGAGCCCAAGAATTGGGAGAAGTATTATCACGGCGCGGCTGCCGACCTTCGCCTCCAGCGCCACTTCTCCTACAGCGACCGCATCCGATATTACTGGCCACATCCGCAGGCAACTGCCCTCGTCGATGCGCTGTTCAAGCGGCTCGAAGGTCGCATCCTGCCTGAAACGCTGATCAGCCAGTATCTCGGCGCGCTCTACCCGGCCGTCGCGGCCGGCAAGGTGGAAGCAGCGGCGCGGGCGCTGGTGCTGGAGGCAATACGCAGCGTCATACGAAGCTACAACGACGCAACCGGGTGATCGAGCGCTTGGAGCGACAAAATAAAATGACGTCGAAAAACCTCAAGTAGAAGAGGCTGCATGAAATTATGCCACACTGACGTGTTTAGGGCGTATCGATCAAGCTAGGCACCCAGGGGCATTGCAACGCGATCTCACATCGTCGACGTCAATGCCCAAATCCCAACTCGATGATGCCCGAACCACAACCCGCAAAACCCTGTTGACCTTCCAATCATTGGAACCCGTACCGTCGCCGCAAATCATCAAGCGGTGTCGCCGGAAACGGCGCTCGCTGAAGCGGCGAGGCGGTGCAATTGGTTCTGAAATCGAGAACGTTTCTGTTTGTGGCGGTGGCGTTGAGCGGCGGCGCTTTGCTTGCCTATCTCAATGGTGTGCCGACCTATATTGGCCGGGCATCCGCGTCAGGTGAAGCAAGTGAGGCCGCATCTGTTCCCCCGCCGCCTCAAGTTCCCGTGGCCGAGGTCGTCACGCGCGTTATGGCGACGTCGTCGGAGTTTACCGGCGTGGTGGAGGCGGCCAAGATGGTTGAGCTGAGGTCGCGCATTGGCGGCACGATCGAGACCGTCGACGTACCGGAAGGGGGGCTTGTCGAACGTGGGCAGCTGCTTTTCCAGATTGATCCCAGGCCGTTCGAGGTCGCGCTCCAGAATGCTGAAGCGCAATTGCAGCGGGCCGAGATCCTCTTGTCCCAGGCTGAGACCGACCTCGATCGCTCGCAGCGGCTGGCTCCAAGCGGTGCCATCTCCAGGAAGACTTACGACGATGCCTTGTCCAGGAAACGGGAGCGGCAGGCGCAGGTACTGGAGGCGACGGCCGCGGTCGCCGCAGCCCGGCTCGATCTTTCGTATTCGCGCGTCACCGCGCCGATCGACGGGCGCGTCGATCGGGTGCTGGTGACGGAAGGCAATCTCGTCACCGGCGCGTCAGGGGCGTCCGCGACGCTGCTCACCACGATCGTTTCAGTCGATCCCGTGCAGGTCTATTTCGATATCGACGAGCCGACCTATCTGGATTTCCTCAGCCAGGCACGACCCGAAACAGTCGATCAAAAGGGCGGCTCGCTTCCGGTCAGCGTTGGCCTTGCGACCGAGAACGGCCATCCGCATTCCGGCAGACTGGATTTTGTAGGCAACCGCATCGATCGCGCCACCGGCACGATCCGCGCCCGCGCGGTGCTCGCCAATCCCGACGGCCGACTCATTCCCGGCCTGTTTGCGCGGGTGAAGCTTGCCACCAGCACTCCGCGCGAGACCGTCCTGATCGATGATCAGGCAATCGGCACCGACCAGGGGCGTCGCTACGTGCTCGTGCTCGGTGCTGGCGACAAGGTCGAATACCGGCCTGTCGAGCTTGGTCCGATGAACGAGGGACTGCGTGTCGTTGCAAGCGGTCTCGGGCCCAAGGAAACGATCATCATCAAGGGTCTGGTTAGACCTGGCATGCAGGTGACCCCGAACCGGATCGCGATGGCGCCGAGTCAACGCTCCGCCGAGGGCGTAATCAGCGGTGAAACACAGGAGGCGCGTCAATGAACCTGCCTCGCTTTTTCATCGACCGCCCGATCTTCGCCGTCGTCCTTTCGGCACTGATGCTGATTGCCGGCGTGATCACGCTGTTCCGGCTTCCCTTGAGCGAATACCCGGCCGTCACCCCGCCAACGGTGCAGGTGACGGCGAGCTATCCCGGCGCCAGCCCTGAAGTCATTGCCGAAACCGTGGCCGCCCCGCTCGAACAGTCGATCAACGGTGTCGAAGGCATGCTCTATATGAGCTCGCAGGCGGCGACCGACGGCAGGATGACGCTGACGGTGACCTTCGCCCAGGGCACCGATCCGGACATGGCGCAGATCCAGGTGCAGAACCGCGTCTCGCGCGCGCTGCCGCGTCTGCCCGAGGAGGTTCAGCGCATCGGTGTCGTGACGCAGAAGACGTCGCCCGACATTCTCATGGTGGTTCACCTCGTCTCGCCCGACAAACGCTACGATCCGCTCTATATCTCCAACTTTGCCACGCTTCAGGTTCGAGACACGATCGCGCGTCTGCCTGGGGTCGGCGATGTCATCGTATGGGGCGCGGGCGAATATGCCATGCGCATCTGGCTGGACCCAGCCAAGGTTGCCGCGCGTGGTCTGACAGCAAGCGATGTCATCGCGGCCATTCGCGAGCAGAACGTCCAGGTGGCCGCTGGTTCGGTTGGCCAGCAGCCGTCGCAGGCGGCAAGCTATCAGGTCACCGTCAGCACGCTTGGGCGGCTATCCAGCGAAGAACAGTTCGGCGACATCATCATCAAGACAGGTGAAGACGGGCAGACCGTGCGCCTGCGCGATGTCGCGCGCATTGGGCTAGGCGCCGATGCTTATGCGCTGCGCAGCCTGCTTGACGGCGAGCCGGCCGTCGCAATGCAGATCATTCAGCGTCCCGGGGCAAACGCGCTCGATGTTTCAAGCGCGGTTCGCGCCGAGATGGAGCAGTTGAAGCGCAACTTCCCGGAGGGCCTCGAATACCGGATCGCTTATGATCCAACCGTGTTCGTGCGGGCGTCCCTGGCGGCGGTGGTGCAGACGCTGGTCGAAGCGATCATTCTGGTGGTGATCGTCGTTGTCCTGTTCCTGCAAACCTGGCGCGCCTCCGTCATCCCGCTCGTCGCCGTTCCGATATCGCTCATCGGCACGCTCGCGGTGATGTATCTGCTGGGCTTCTCGCTCAACACCTTGTCCCTGTTCGGCCTGGTGTTGTCGATCGGCATCGTGGTCGACGATGCCATCGTGGTCGTCGAGAACGTCGAACGACATATCGGGCTTGGTGAAACGCCGAAAGAAGCGGCTCGCAAGGCGATGGATGAGGTGACCGCGCCGATCATCGCGATCACATCGGTTCTTGCCGCGGTCTTCATCCCTTCGGCATTCCTGTCCGGCCTGCAAGGCGAATTCTATCGCCAGTTCGCGGTTACCATCGCCATCTCGACGGTTCTGTCGGCGATCAACTCCCTGACCCTGTCGCCGGCGCTGGCTGGTCTGCTCTTGAAATCGCACCACGCCGGGCATGGCCGCGATTGGCTGACCCGCGGCATCGACTTCGCGTTCGGCTGGTTCTTCCGCCTGTTCAATCGTTTCTTCGACAGCGCGTCGAATGCCTATGTCGGCGCGGCGCGGCGCGCGGTTCGCGTCAGCGGCGTTGTCTTGGTGGTCTATGCGGGGTTGCTGGGGGCAACCTGGATGGGGTTCCAGAGCATCCCGACGGGTTTCGTACCCGCGCAGGACAAATATTATCTTGTCGGTATCGCGCAGTTGCCATCCGGTGCCTCGCTCGACCGGACCGAAGCCGTCGTCAAGGAGATGTCCAGGATCGCACTGGCTGAGCCCGGCGTTGAAAGCGTGGTGGCCTTCCCCGGTTTGTCGGTCAACGGTTTCGTCAACCTGCCAAACGCCGCCGTCATCTTCGCCATGCTCGATCCGTTCGAACAGCGCAAGGATCCCGCACTTGGCGCCAATGCCATCGCCGGGCGATTGATGGGCAAATACAGTCAGATTCCGGATGGCTTCGTCGGCATATTCCCGCCGCCGCCGGTGCCGGGGCTTGGCACGACCGGTGGGTTCAAACTTCAGATCGAGGATCGCTCAGGGGCGGGCCTTGAAGCCCTTGCCAAGGCGCAGGGCGAGATCATGGCGAGGGCCATGCAGGCACCGGAGCTTGCCGGCATGATGGCGAGTTTCCAGGTGAACGCGCCGCAGGTCCAGGTCGATCTCGACCGCGTGAAAGCCAAGGCTCAGGGCGTTCCGCTGACGGCGGTCTTCGACACGTTGCAGGTCAATCTGGGGTCCCTGTACGCCAACGACTTCAATCGTTTCGGGCGTACCTACCGCGTCATCGTTCAGGCCGACGAGCCGTTCCGCGCTCAGGTCGACGACATAGCGCGCCTCAAGGTTCGCAATGCGGCGGGCGAGATGCTGCCGCTCGCAGCCCTTGCAACCATCGCTACCAGTTCGGGGCCGGATCGAGTGATGCATTACAACGGCTATCCGTCGGTCGACATCACCGGAGGTCCGGCTCCGGGGTATTCGTCGGGGCAGGCTACGGCGGCGATCGAACGTATTCTGAACGAAACGCTGCCGGCTGGCATGGCCTTTGAGTGGACCGACCTGACCTATCAGGAGAAATTAGCCGGCAACACGGCAATGATCGTGTTCCCCCTGGCGGTGCTGTTGGCGTTCCTGATCCTGGCCGCTCAGTATAACAGCTGGTCTCTGCCTTTCGCGGTGCTGCTCATCGCGCCGTTGGCGCTGCTCTCCGCCATCGCCGGGGTCTGGTTTTCCAGCGGTGACAACAACATCTTCACCCAGATTGCTTTCGTCGTGCTGGTGGGTCTCGCGGCCAAGAACGCCATCTTGATTGTGGAGTTTGCCCACGAAGAGGAAAAGAAGGGCAGGGATCCGCTCGCGGCGGTACTCGAAGCCGCGCGCCTGCGTCTGAGGCCGATCCTGATGACATCGCTTGCCTTCATCGCGGGCGTGGTGCCCCTCGTCATTGCGACAGGCGCGGGCGCCGAGATGCGTCATGCCATGGGCATCGCGGTGTTCGCCGGCATGCTTGGCGTCACGCTTTTCGGATTGATCCTGACGCCGGTCTTTTATGTCGTGATCCGTCGGATCGTTCTGAGGCGGGAGGCTCGCACCACGGGACGGCCGGTGCCATCTCCTTAGCCGGCGGCCATTCGGCAAGCGCTGGCTCGTGGTGATGGATCGGGAAACGGCCGGAGCCACCGGTTCGATCAGTCGCGAACCGGTGGTTGGTGGTCAAGGTAGATGGAATCGAACCCGGCCATTTCAGCAAGCCGCTTTCTGTCCAGGATGGTGATGACACCATCCTTGAACACAAGCAGTTTTGCTTCGCGCAACTGGCGAAGAACACGGTTGAGGTGAATGGCGGTGACGCCCAGCGCGTCGGCGAGGATACTCTGGGATAACGGGCAGGCATAGCTGTCGGCCTCGCCGTGACCGACCAGGCTCAACCTCGACCCGAGCTCCAGCAGGAAGTGAGCCGTACGTGCCAGAGCATCGCGCTTGCCGATATTGACCAGGTGCTCCACCACCACGGCCTGGTCGCATGAGGCAACCCACAACAGGGCCACGGCCAGACGCGGGGTAACGCGAAACATGTCCCAGATCTTTTCCGTACCGATCTTGGCCAGTTCGACGTCGGTCAGCGTGGTAAAGCCCTGGTCCGAGGTCCGCAACAGCAAGCTGCGCAGCCCGATGAAGTCGCCGGGAATCTGGATGTCGATGATCTGCCGCCCGCCGTCCCGCATTTGCTTGTGGGAGCAAGCCCATCCGTTGCGCAGGATGTACGCGGCGTGATGGTGCTCCCCTTCCTGGATGAGGTCTCTACCCGGCTTGAGGGTGATGGCGGTTTCCTGCAGCGCCTCAAGCATCGTTTTTTCCCGCGGCCCAAGCGTGAGAAAGGCGCCAAGCTTGAGAGTGATGGCGTCCATTAGTTTGGAAGGGTTAGATGCTGTGACCAAACAGGTTACCGTTGTTGTTCTGGTTCCAACTTCCGCTAGCGGGTTAATCGGTTTTCAGATCAGATCTGGAACAGTTGCGGACTCTCGCGGTTGTCGGAAATATTTTCAATTGCACTTTACGCCATTGCTTTGCCGGTTCTGTCATTGAGCCTGAAAGGCGTTCATGTCGGTCGAGGAAACATAATAACGTTTCTGCCATCATGTGCGGAATGCCTGCAGCCAACAAGATCGGCCCGTTCGGTGCTCAGCGGCGGCTTCGAGTTTATCGCGGCGGTCTTCATGATACCAACATACTTCTCCATCGACGCGCACCGAAATCTTGCATTCATATCGACATGTTATGATGGTTGATATCCATTGATCTAGTCTTCCAAAACGGTCTAGCCTTCATATGTGCTTGAGATTGCTTTGGCGTATGATTGTGTAAATTCTCGCACGATTGATCATATGGATTAGTATATTTAATTTTAGAAGATATGCGTTGTGGTAAAATTCATAGAGCTATGGGAGTAGCGGCCGCGACGTGGTGAACAATCGGTTAATCCAAATTAATTACGCCGAATGGGTTTCGTGCAAATATTCAGCGTTCGCGCTGCCGACGGGGAGTTGATGGGGGTTGCATCAGCCACCACGAAAGCTCTGAAAAGCGGTAGCGGGCATGTTCCGACATCGTGCCGGATATCCCTAAAGGAGTTCAGAGCCATGAGTCTGACAGTTGAAAATAGCAGTAGTCTTGATCCAGTGCATTTCCACCCGGAGCGGTCAACAATTGCTGGCGAGAATGCCATTGCGCTACCGCATCCGACCATACGCGCCGTGGCAATGATCGACACCCGCATGCTCGGCCGGGAATGTTTTGCCCAGAGTATTGCCGCGCAGAATACTGGGCTGGAAGTTCGGGCTTTCGCCTCGATAGAGGAGTGGAAGTCGAAGCGCAGTCTTCATCCGAACATATCGGCCATTCTCTTCAATATAGGTGGCCGGAAAATGAGTGAATCCTCGGTCGCCGAGGAACTTCGCGGGCTGACCACCGAATTCCAGGATACGCCGGTCATCGTCATGGCGGATTCTGATGAATTGCCGCAAATCCTGAAGGCCTTGGAATGCGGCGCACGCGGCTACATCCCATCGTCGGTAAACATTGGCATATGCGTCGAGGCCATTAGCCTTGCGCTCGCCGGCGGTGTCTTTGTGCCGGCAAGCAGCGTGCTTGCGATGCGCAAGGCACTCGAAGCGGGCGGCGAAACCATTCACCCGATGGCGGGCATGTTCACTCTACGCCAGACAGAGGTCGCCGAGGCCTTGAGGCGTGGAAAGGCAAACAAGATCATCGCTTACGAGCTTCATCTGCGCGAGAGCACGGTGAAGGTGCATATTCGAAATATCATGAAGAAGTTGAGAGCCACCAACCGAACGGAAGTGGCCTTCAAGATCAACGATATGTTCCCGGACGATTTCAGCGCCAGGCATCTGGAGGCCTATTCTCACAAATAGGTCCGCTTCATCGCCGGCTGGGGGTGTCAGCATGATCTTGCATCGGTCAGAGGCCTGTTCCTCGGACCAGCACCCCAGCCGTCCGCAGGATGATCCGCATGTCCGTACTGAATGACATGGTGTGAAAATAGCGCGTGTCATAAGTCGCGCGCTCCGCGAACGGGCATCCGTTGCGGTCGCTGATTTGCCAGGGGCCGGTCAGGCCCGGGCGCAGAAAGAAATAGGCGGTGCCGGGATAATATGGCTGCTGTTCAGGGCACATCGGGCGTGGGCCGACAAGGCTCATGTCGCCGAGCAGCACGTTGAGCAACTGCGGCAGCTCGTCGATCGAGTATTTGCGCAGATAGCGGCCGAGTCTGGTGATCCTGGGGTCGTTTCTGAGCTTCTGATTGGCGTCCCATTCGGCTCGCGCAGCGGGATTTTCGCAAAGATATTGCTCCAGAACAGCCTCCGCGTTCGGTATCATCGAGCGCAGCTTCCAGAGCTTGAACGTCTTGCCGTTTCTGCCGACGCGGTCCTGGCAATAGAATGCCTTCTCGCCGTCCCGGCGCACGAAAAATGCGAGCGTGCCTATCACAGGCAGCACCAGTGGTGCGGCCGCCAGTACGGCGACGCAATCGAACATGCGCTTTGCACGGAAATAGACTTTCCTCGGCCATAAGCCCTGACCGGCAGGGATCATGTCGAGCGGAAGGCCAAGCGGATACGCTCTGGGCGGATCGTCCAGCATTCATGACACCGTGATTTTTGACAAAGGGAGCGGCTGCAAGCAGTCGCGCAGTAAATTATGCTCGGCGGGTGCGAATGTTCCGCCGTTTCACATATATATTGTAACTATTATGGTCTTGTATTCTGATATTTGTTTCAATATTCAATTGTATCTAGATACGTATAGCTTCTATCTATCCATGAATTTAAAGTATTGATCTAGTTCGGTTCGAAAAATAGAAAATGGCAACGGTAAGTAGTATTTCTGATATCGGACGCGCTGTCTTGTTGGATGAAATCGGTATCGCCCAATCCCGACGCGTCGAGTGCGGTCATCCGAAGATACGCTGCGTACGCCCCGGCAGGCTGCGGCAATCTTGAAACTGATGATAGCGATGAGCTTTCGGTGGAGATGGGAGGCGGTGCGCCGCCCTCGACCGCATCTTTGATGCTGCTGGGCTACGCCAGTTGGAGTGTCCCCTACGACTTTTCCCTATTCCATGACCCGACCACGACTGCGGTATTGTTGTGGAATGCCAGGCTGAGCATGCGCCGGGCGCGGTAGAGGCGAACCCGGGTCAGACAAGCAAACGCCAGGCACCGCTCTCGCAACCCGGCGACACGGTTCGATCGGAGGATCGAAACAAGGCCGATCGGCGGGGAGGCTGCGACCAGCGTGCTTTCCGCGAGCCATGAAAGGACACGCGCGGGATGACGACCGACCTTTCCGAATTCATGCGAAATGTGCCTGTCCCACCGACGTTTCAATTCCGCGAAGGACTTGCAGGAAGGCGTGAGCACCTTGGCTTCCGGCAGATAAGCGATGCGCAATCCGCGGCCGCTGGCGCGCTGGCCCCATTCGGTGTCTTCCATCGTCGCAATGCCGCCGAACGGCCCCACAGCGCGAAATACATCGGCCCGCACCGCCATGTTGCCGGTAGCGGCAAATCCATACCGTTCGACATAGAGTTTGGCGCGATAGCTGAAGACGCATTCATAGGCTTCGATGGCTGTCAACCGCTCAGGGCGCGTGGGCAAGATTCCGATATCCCCGCCGAGGAAGGCGATGTCGGGTTGGCTGTCCATGAATGCAACGATCGACTGGACCCATCCTGGTGCCGCGACACAGTCGGCGTCGATGAAGGCGAGCAGATCCGCATTCGCTACCGCTGCGCCGCGGTTCCGGGCCGGGCCCGGACCGGGAATGGATTCTCTTTCGAGCCTAACCCCCGGAACCGCCGCGCAAGCGGCGCGCGGCGGTATCCGCGACCCGTTGTCGACCACAATGATCTCGAACGGAATGTTCGGATTCCTCTGTGCGTTCAATGCCGCCAGGCAGCGTTGCAAACTGTCAGGTTCGTTCAGGTGAGGAATGACAATGCTCAGGCGAGGATGCGAAGACATATGCTCTCCTGTCGATTGCCGATAAGTAAGGCACGTATAAATTGTAAAGTCAATAATTAATATTGGATATATTTACAGTTTTAAAGAAAAACATTAAAGTAAGCAATCGTATTTATAAGAAAAGAAGTTAGATATGGCAAAGATATTACTAGATTAAATCGAAGAAAGCTCGAGGTTTATTGACGCGCAGATATGCGTGATCGGTGCCGGCATTGGCGGACTCCTGTTTGCACGCCGGCTCGCCCAAGGCGGGCGGAAGGTCGTTGTCGTCGAGAGCGGCATCGAAGGCTTTGATGACGAAATCCATCGCCTGAACGAAATCGAGGACCCGGCTACGCGCTATACGCGGGCCTTGACCGGGCGCTATCGCGGTCTTGGCGGCTCCTCAACCCGTTGGGGCGGGCGGATGATCCCGATCAGCGCGCACGAAAGCAGTGCACGCCCCTATATTTCGCAATCCCGATGGCCGTTGCAGCTCGGCGAGCTCGAGGCATATCATCATGAGATCGAGAGCCTGTTTGGTACGGGACATGATTCCTACGAGCATATTTCGGGCGACCGGCCGGACGTAGCCATGTTTCCCGCTTTCGACACGACCTTGACGCCGCGCTGGGCGAAGTGTCCGACCTTCAAGCAATGTAACATCGCAACGGTGCTAGCCGACGACCTGAGAAACCTGCCGGGAGTGGAAATCTGGCTGGGCGCGACCGTCTGCGATTTCGAGCTGGATAGGGCGGCGGGGTGCTTGAGTGCCATCACTGCTCGAAGCCTGGGTGGTAAGACACTTACGGTTCGCGCGAACGATTTCGTCATCGCCGCCGGCACCATCGAAACGACGCGGCTGCTTTTGCTGCTGGATCGGATTTCGGAAGGACATGCCTTCCGCCGTTGCCGGGTGCTCGGCCGCTATTTCCAGGATCATCTCAAGGCGGAAGTCGCCACGATCGGCCGCGGTGATCCGTCGGCCACCAACCGGCTTTTCGGCTACCGCTTCGTCAATTCCGTGCGCCGAGACCTGCATCTGGAACTGTCGAAATCAGCACAGCATGACGATGCGGTCGCCAGTGCCTTTGCCTATGTCGCCATGGACATCGCCGAAAGCCCACTGGCCGACATCAAGCGTCTGGCGCAGGGATTGCAGCGGGGGCGCGTCGATCCCGGCGACATATGGCGCGTGTCCAGGAACCTCGGCCTTGTATCGCGTGCCGCCTGGTGGCGCATCATGCGCAACCAGCTCTACATTCCCGCTTCCGTTGACTTGCGGCTGCTGGTCTGTGTCGAGCAATTGCCGCACCGGGCCAACCGCATCAGCCTTGCCGAGAAGCGCGACCGCTTCGGCATGCCCAAGGCGCTGTTCGAATGGGGACCAACGGAAACGGAAGAGCAAACTTTCCAATCCTGTGTCGCGCGCATCGGCGCGTACTGGACCCAGGCCGGTTTCGACCGGATATGCCCGTTGACCTGGTTGGTGGCGCGAGGAGAGGGAGCGGCGCAAATCATCGACCGGGCCGAAGCGTGCGCGCATCCGTCCGGCTCGACCAGAATGGGTACGGTGGTTGAGGATTCTGTTGTCGACCCTGATTTGTGGTGTCACGAAGTGCCCAATGTGGCCGCGCTCAGCGCGTCGGTGTTTCCGACGGCGGGCAGCGCCAACCCGACCTTCACGATCATGAAACTGGCTCTGTGGCTGGGCGATTCCTATCTGCGCAGGCTCAGCTCGCAAGTCGCCGGCGTCGTCGCAAAGAGGCCGTCGATGCGAACCGTTCCGATCTGATCGGGCGCGATGTGGGGCAGTCGAGTCCGTAGTAGCGGACCGGGCCGCGGCCACAGTCTAAGGAGGAGAAGGGACCAATGGCGTTGTTCAGTTTCGGGGTTCGAAACCACGTACGCGATCGCGAAAACGACGCCGCGCTTTTGCGCCAGCTGGTGGACACACTGAAAGTCGTTGGCACGAAGATCGACCGCGAGCGCAAGGGTCTGCAGGTACGATATCGACAGGCGGCGGAGCGCGCTGCCTTTTCGATGCAGGCGCTTGAAAATGAAGGTGGCAAGGCCATTTCCGGCAAGGTCGACGACCTGACCAATGCGATGACGCAAGCCATGCAGCGGATATTGTTCCTGCAGGATGAAATAGCCTTCATCGAAGGTCTTCGCGTGGAAACCATACAGTTCGCGCGCACCCACAACATCGAAATCTCCTCGCGCTCAGGCCGAGATGGCGAGACCAGAGGTCCCGTCGAAGGCGACCGTAATGCGTAGGGGGGATGCGCCCCGCAAAAAGGATGAACGCCAGCAACGCCACACACCGGCGGGACAGCACCTATAGGCTGTCTATCGCCGGGCCTGCCGGTCCTCGAATATGGCCGGATACACATCGGGCCGAGCGACCTCGCGATGGACGACCTGGACATCCGTTTTTATCTCTCCATTCTCCTCAGGCGGTTGCCTTACCTGGTGGGGATTGTTGCCGCCTTTACGATCGGCGGCATCGTCTTGGCATTGCTGTTGCCGCCGCTCTATCGCGCCAGTGCCAAGATACTCGTCGAGGCCCCGCAAATTCCCGCCGAGATGGCGCGCACGACAGTACCGATCAGCGCTGCCGACCAGTTCGCGCTCATCGAGCAGGAAATCGTCACGCAGGATAATCTCGTTGCGCTCGCCCAGCGTCAGAACGTTTACCCCAACAAGGGTGAAGGGCTCACAGGGCTCGAAATGGCCGACGACATGCGCGACCGCATCCATTTTGAGCCGGTCGAGCTGAGCACGACCAGGGATCCTCAGAACACGACAGTCTTCAGCATTTCCTTCGACGCGAAGGATCCCGATCTCGCGGCAAAGGTCGCCAACGATCTGGTCGAGACGATGCTGAGCAAGAACCTCAGCATGCGCACCGGACGGGCCAGCGACACCATGCAGTTCTTCGATCAGGAAAACAAAAGGCTGGGCGTCGAGTTGACCCGCATCGAGGCTGACATCCTCAAGTTCAAGAACGCCAACAAGGATGCATTGCCCGACAGCCTCGATTTCAGGCGCAGCCAGCAGGGTGCGCAGCAGGAAAGGCTCGCGCAGCTGGAGCGTGACGAGGCGGCGCTGCACAGCCGGCGCGACAATCTCGTCTCGCTGTTCGCCAACACCGGCCGTGTTGCCAGCGCGGGTCCCCTCAGCCCCGAAGAACAGATGCTGCAGGACATGAACAGGGCTCTGGCCGATCAGCTCACCGTCTTCGCGGAAAACAGTCCCAACGTCGTTGCGCTGCGCGCCCGCATCGCAGCGGTGCAAAAGAGCCTGAAAGACGCTCAGGCTGCCAATGCCGCTGGCGGCAAGGCCGGGCCGACCGAACTGGATGTCCAGCTGTCGGACATCGACGAGCGGCTGCGTTTCATCACCCAGGAAAAGGCTTCGATCACCAAAAACCTCGCGGATCTGGCGAAGTCCATCGCGGCGACGCCGGCCAACGAGACGACGCTGAACTCGCTCAACCGCAACCGCGCCAATATCCAGGAACAGTATAATACCGCCACCGCGATGCTGGCGCAGGCCTCGACCGGCGAGCAGATCGAAATCCGTTCCAAGGGCGGACGCCTGTCGATGATCGAGCCGGCCGTCGTGCCGGAGAAAGCCTTCCAACCGAACCGTCGCCGCATCGCGGGCGTCGGGCTGGCTGCGGGCATCGGCGCCGGTCTCGGTCTAGTCGTCCTGCTCGAATTGCTGAACAAGACCATCCGCCGGCCGAACGAGCTGGCCGAGTTGCTGCAAACCCAGCCGCTGGCGACGATCGCCTACATCCCCCGCGACAATGAAGGGCCGAGCGAGATCTGGAACCAGCTTCCGGGCTTCACACAGATGATGCGCCTGGCCGGATTGATCCAGACGTCGGCCTCTTCATGGCTGCGCCGAACCGGCTTGGGCAACCCATTCACGCGGCGGGCGGTGTGACGTGACCATGAAACAGGAAACCATCATCCCGGCTTTTCCCGAACATGCGCAGTCCGACGGTGGCGTTGGGCGGATTCAGACGGCCTTGCGCAAGGCTCGCGAAGAATTCGGCCCGGCACCCGCCAGCGAAGAATTCGGTTCCGTGCCCGTCGCCGAGAAGGTAGCGCCACTGCCCCCACGCGACCGGTTCCCGACATCGCTCTGGTCCACTCTGCCGATTTGTGAGCCGGATGCCCGTCAGCTAAACCGCAACCGCATCGTCACCACCACGCGGTCGGACCCGGCCTATGTTGCGTTCGACATGCTGCGCACGAAGGTTCTCCAGCTTCTGCGCCAGAACAAATGGGACACCGTCCTCATCACCTCGCCCACACCGCAATGCGGCAAGACGCTGGTCAGCCTGAATCTGGCGTTCAGCCTCGCCAACCAGAAGGATTGCCGCACCCTTCTCGTCGACCTCGACCTGCATCGCCCGCAGATCGGCGCGTTGCTCGGGGTCCGCGACGCTCCCCCGCTCGAGGATTTTCTTGCCGAGCGCATTGGCGCCGAACAAGCGTTTCGGCGCTATGGCGAAAACATCGCCATAGCGCCCAACGGGCGGCCCGTCACCCTGGCGGCCGAATTGCTGCAAAGCCCCGGAGCCACACGGGCCGTGAGAAGCCTGAAGCCGAAGTTGGCGCCCGATGTCGTCATCTTCGACCTGCCGCCGATGCTCGCCAATGACGACGTCGCGGCATTCCTACCGAATGTGGATTGCGCCATCCTGGTCGTTGCCGCGGAGCAGACGACGCGGGCTGAGGTCGACCTGTGCGAGCGCGAGCTGTCGCAGAAGACCAATCTGCTCGGCGTCGTCCTCAACAAATGCCGTTATGCACCCGAAAAATACGGTTATTGACGCGGAGCTACGCCGTTGCACGATCCGCAAGCCTTCGCACCACAATCGTCCGTAACCAGGGGCGGCCCATTTTGCGACGATGGCGGTGAACCGCCGGACAATGGCCGGTTTCCGATCTATTCCAGGCATTTCGGCCTGAACGGAAGGCCGTTCAGCCTGTTGCCCGACCCGAATTTTGTCTTCTGGTCGGCGGTTCACGCCCGCGCCTATGCCATGCTGGAATATGGGCTGGCGACCTTCGCGCCGATCATCATGATCACCGGCGAGATCGGCGCGGGAAAGACCACCCTCGTGCGCCATCTGCTGAATACGGCCGGCACCAACCTGCGCATCGGTCTGGTCTCCAATGCGATCGCAGGGCGGGGAAGCCTGCTTCACTGGGCGCTTTTGTCGTTACAGGAGCCTCTCGAGGGGCGGATTCCCCATGTCCAGCGGTTTTCGCATTTCGAGATGCTGCTGCGCGGCGAGAAGGCCAGGGGGCGCCACACCGTTCTGATCATCGACGAGGCACAGAACCTCTCGGTGAAGATGCTGGAGGAGCTGCGCTGCCTGTCCAATCTGAACGACGAAAGCGACGAGCTGCTGCAGATCGTGCTGACCGGTCAACCCGAGCTCAATCGTACCATCGACCGCCCGTCGATGCTGCAGTTCGCGCAACGGGTTTCGGCGCGCTTCCATCTCACAGGGATGCCCGCCGAAGCGGTGGAGCAATATGTCGCCCACCGGCTGAGGGTGGCAGGCGCCGACCGCCAGATATTTTCGCCGGCGGCTTGCGACCTCGTCTATTCGGTCAGTCGCGGGCTGCCCCGCGTCATCAACCAGATCTGCGACTACGCGCTTGTCTACGCCTTTGCGGACGACCGCGCGACGGTCGATGCGGATCTGATCCGGCAGGTCCTCGTCGACCGCAAGACCCCGTTCCCAACCGCCTCGGCCATGCCCGCTGGCCTGTAAGGCCGGAGTCGTAAGCGCTGGCTGGCGGTGGCCTCAAAAAGGAGTTCGGCATGCGCAAGATACTCATCGTCTACGGCACCCGTCCCGAAGCCATCAAGATGGCGCCGCTCGTTGCCGAGATCGACCGCTCCGACCATCTTCAGGCCGTGGTGGCGGTGACGGGACAGCACCGGGCGATGCTGGATCAAGTGAATGCCCTGTTCGGAGTGGAGCCGGCTTACGATCTCAACATCATCACCCAACGACAGCGCCTGGAGGACGTCACCAGCCGCGTCCTCGGTGGCGTTTCCGATATCATCGCTCAGGAAGAACCCGACGCGGTCCTGGTGCAGGGCGATACGACGACCTGTTTCGCGGCTGCACTCGCGGCGTTCTACCGGCAGGTTCCGGTGGTGCATCTGGAGGCGGGACTGCGAACCGGCAATCTCTACAATCCATTCCCCGAAGAGGCGAACCGTCGGCTGACGACAAGGCTCGCAGCGATCCATCTGGCACCCACCCCAAGCTCCAAGGCAAACCTATTGCATGACGGCGTCGACGAGGATGCCATCACCGTCACCGGCAATTCGGTGATTGATGCCTTGCTGGATGTCGTCGGACGAAACATTCCCGTCAGAAATCCGGATATCTTGAGGATTTGCGGGCGGCGCAGCGTGCTGGTGACCATGCACCGACGCGAATCCTGGGGCGAGCCGATGGCCCGGGCGGTTTGCGCGATAGCGCGTCTGGCCAAGGCCTTCCCGGACACGGTCTTTCTTCTGCCCGCACATCTAAACCCGGCCGTGCGCGACGTGTTGTTGCCGCCTTTGGCGGGGCACGACAATGTGCTGATCACCGCGCCGCTCGATTACAGCGATTTCGTGCGCTCGATGCATGACTGCGCGCTGGTGCTGACCGACAGCGGAGGCGTGCAGGAGGAGGCGCCCACTTTCGGAAAGCCGGTGCTTGTGCTTCGCGACACCACAGAACGTCCCGAGGCGGTGACCGCCGGCACCGTCAGGCTTGTGGGAACCGACGACGAGCGGATCGTCAGGGACACGACCCGACTGCTTGTCGATGCCGTCGCCTATGACGCGATGGCGCGGGCGGTTAACCCCTACGGCGACGGCCGTGCTGCATGGCGCGCGGTACGCGCCATCGAGCACTTCTTCGGTCTGGGAGAACTGGCCGCCGAGTTCGATTGCTGGCGTTCGGTGCGCGACCGCAACTCAGCGCCAGACGCCACGCGTATCATAGGCGACTTTGCCGCCTAGGCGGGTGTGGCGCATCGCCTTGAACGGCTCGTGCTCGACGAGCAGAACAACGATGTCGGCGCGCTCTACCGCCGCATGGGCATTTTCCAGCCTCACATTGGCGTAGCCCGACAACGCTGCTGGAACGTGGTCGACATAAGGATCGCAAACCAGGATATCGACCTCCGGCAGGGCGGCAGCGATCAGCCCCACAACCTCGATGGCCGGGCTTTCCCGGATGTCGTCGACATTCGCCTTGAAGGTCAGCCCGAGGCAGGCGATCGTTGGCGAACGGAAGCGTTGTGCCTTGGCCACGACCTGCTCCGCGACGTGATGCGGCCGGCGATCGTTGACCTCGCGGGCGGTGCGGATCAATGTCGACAGCAGCGGTGCGGCCGATACGATGAACCAGGGGTCGACCGGAATGCAGTGACCTCCGACACCGGGGCCCGGGCTTAGGATTTTGACACGTGGATGCCGGTTCGCCAGCCTGATAACCTCCCAGATGTCGATATGCAGCGACTCGGCGATGAGCGAAAGTTCGTTGGCAAACGCGATGTTGACGTCGCGATAGGCGTTTTCGACCAGCTTGGCCATTTCGGCGCTGGCAGCGTCGGTGAGCAATATCTCGCCCTGGGCGAAGACACGGTAGATTGAGGCCGCGCGCTCGGCGCAGCGCGGTGTCAGACCGCCGACGACGCGGTCATTGGTGATAATCTCGATCATGATCCGGCCGGGCAGCACGCGCTCCGGGCAATGGGCAATGAATATGTCGGCGTTCGGCTCGCTGTCGTCCGGCATCCTCAGGTCCGGCCGCTGCGCGGAAATCCACTCCGCCAGCTTTTGGGTGGTGCCGGGGGGCGACGTGGATTCCAAAACGACGATGTTGCCGGGTCGCAGCTTCGGCGCGACCTGTTCGACAGCTGCCTGTACGAAGGAAAGATCGGCCGTATGATCGCCGTTGAAAGGTGTTGGAACTGCAATGATGTAGGCATCGGCTTCCGGGGTTTCGGTCGTCGCGGTCAGCCTGCCCATCGCCACCGCGCCGCTGACGCTGATTGCCAGATCAGGTTCGACGAACGGCACCTCGCCGCGCGATACGGCCGCCACGATGTCGCGATTGACATCGACGCCGATCACCTCGATGCCGCGCGTCGCCAGTGCCACGGCTGTCGGCAATCCTATGTAGCCCATGCCGAGAATGGCCAGCTTGCCGCTGAACGGTGCATTCATGGGGCCACTCAAGCTCTCGTTGCGGTGAGTGGCGGGGGTGTTGATGGCGGTGCCGCCATCTTGCGTGACCACGATGTTCAATGCCGGAGACTCCCGATTGGAGTGGGATGAGTGGCGATTTTCGTCGACTGAAAGGCACGGGCCGGCGCGATGACCTCCCGCGCCGTCAAAAGGATGAAGACGCTGTTGGTGACCAGATAACGCCCCAAAAGGCGGCGTGGCTCCTGCAGCAGCCGATACGCCCATTCCATCCCCCAACGCTGCCAGCGGAGCGGAGCGCGTTTGGTCAAGCCCGCCATGATGTCGAAGGAACCACCCACACCGTGCAGGATCGGTACTCCGAGCGATCCCCCATACGCGCTGAGGAAGATTTCCTTTTTCGGCGAGGTAATGCCCAGGAACAGCATGTCTGCGCCGGAGGCGCGGATATCATCGGCGATCGCTGCACTTTCGGAAGCTTGGAAATAGCCGTGATGGCTGCCGACGATGCGCAGCCCCGGAAATCGTTCCGATAGACGATCCTGCAATTTTGCTAACACCTCGGCGCGCGCGCCGACCAGATAGATCGAGCGCCCTTCGCGATGCGCCAGGGTAAGCAGGCCTTCGAACACGTCGATGCCGGCGATGCGTTCCGGCAAGGGACGCCGAAGCAGCCGGCTCGCCCATATGATCGATTGTCCGTCGGCCAGCAGGAGGTCGCAATCGATCAGCGAATTCCGCAGCAGCGGGTCGTTTCGCATATGAACGACCTTGGCGGCGTTCAACACGCCCAGCAGCATGCGGCTGCGGGTGACCAAGGCGGTGCGGCAGCGGGCGATCACGTCTTCCATGCGCAGGGCGTCGAAATAGACTCCGAACAGCAATTGTCGATCCGCGCTCATCGATAACTCCTCAGGATTTGGCGGCGGCTCCATGGGCCGGCATGCCGCGCAGGCGCTCCACCGTGCCGCCACACAGCCAGGCGTAAAGCAGCCAGCCCAGTTCGTAGGGCCGGCATTCGTAGTCGATCTGGCCGGGCGGAAAGAGCGTATCCAGGCCAGGAATGTGCAGTCCGGGCCGGAGCGCCGTCGTGGCGGCTGAGATCGCACGCGCGGCCTTCATCGGCTCGCGCCGTGCCGCCTTGCGCCAAATCACGCCGTGGCTCTGGCTGATGAGCGGCGCCTCCATCTCGGGATGATGGTCGAGCCAGGCCAGGCCTTTCACCAATGCGTCGAGATGGTCGGTGCCGCCGGCTTCGCGCAGGTCAAGCAGCGCCATCGGCGCCATCGCATGCTGGTGAACGGAGTAGACTGGATAGCCCTCGACGATGCTGCCGTCGCGCACATCGTAGTGCCACCACCATTGGCCGGCGGGTCCCTGCAGGGCGCAGATGCGCGCCGCGCAGGCTTCTGCGGCCACCAGCGCCTGCGGATCGAATTGAGCGACGGACAATCGCGCCAGACCTTGCGTCGAATAGACCTGGTCGGCGAAACAACCGACATGGGCGCGCAAGCGTCCGTTGGACGAGGCGGGCAGTCTGTGAGGGAACAGGCCGGATTTGCTCTGCGCGCCGATCAGCCTGTCGCGGGCCATGGCCGTCAACCGGCTGGTGTCGCCAAGGTGTCGGCCGGCGAGCCCGGCCAGCAGCATCCATGAACAGTCGACGGTCGCGACTGGCACTCCCGATGCAAGAAGTACGGTCAGGCCGGCGAAAAGCGGCGCGGCATAGAGGCCGCCAGCCTCCGCTGCGGTCCATGCCGCCAGCGCGACCGCACCGGGATCGTGGGAAAATTCCGCCCGCGTGGCTGTCGTCTGGATGAGGTCGGCGGCGGTGGCGCCATTCAGAATGCCGCACTGCTCTTCTACATCGATGAAGGAAAGTCCCAGCGCCACGTTGATCGCATAACGAAGGCTGTCGCCCTCCGGCCGAACGGGGGCGTCCGGCTGCGTCTCGCTGCCGCGCACGGTATGGACGAAGGCGCCTTTCCTGTACATTTGCGGCAGGCCGTTCTTGGCCAGTGCGATCAACTCTCCCAATCGCGCCCGCGTGATCGGAGAGGCGGCTTCAAGTGCGTCGAGCCGATCGATCACCGGCAGGCGGGTCGCGCCTGCGCCATTCGGTCTAGGGCTGTCCGCCCGTGAAAAGGCCATCGCTGTCAAATGCTCTCTCCCGCTTCGGCTCGCAGACAGTGCGGTGACTTTGCCGCCGCCAAACCGCCGTTTTCGAACGGTCGGCGTTTCGTGCGACCCGCCACAAAAGATACGAGAAATCCCGTGCCGCATTCCATTGACCAGAAAGGATTACGCGGTCGCGTTGGCCGTCGACGGCGCTGTTGCTGGCTACGCCGATAGGACTAAGCCGCATACGAAAGGCACTCTTTCGCTGCCCGATCCGGCAGGTGAATCTGCCTTCAACAGTCACCCAAATTCGTGCGGGGCGAAACGGATGGATTCTGCCGATGCGATGATTGCCGGGGCGTGGCCTCCGCTCGCCGTCATCATCGTCACCTACAACAGCGCCGATGTTCTGCCTGGCCTGCTGGCCTCGTTGCCGGCTGGGTGCGAAGGCGCCGGAAGCGTCGAGATCATCGTGGCCGACAATGATTCCGCCGACGCCTCCGTCGACATAGCGCTGACCCATCCGACGCGCCCGCGCGTCATTCGCATGGGCCGCAATGCCGGTTATGCGGCGGCCATAAACGCAGCGGCGGCATCGGTAGGGCCGCAGGCGGATTTGCTGGTCCTCAATCCCGATATCCGCCTTCAACCCGGCGCCGTACGCGCCCTGCGCCTCAAACTCTGCGACCTATCGGTCGGTGTCGCGGTGCCGCAGGTGCTGACCGAATCCGGCGCGGTGTCGCGTTCATTGCGCCGCGAACCGTCGGTCAGGACCGGATGGTCCGATGCTCTCCTCGGCACGGGGCTGGCGGCACGACTGAGAGCGGGTGAAATCGTCGACGATCCCGGTCTCTATGCCAAGGGCGGAAGTGCGGAATGGGCGACAGGCGCCATTCTGGCGGTTTCCGCCCGGGCTAGGCGCATGGTCGGCGACTGGGACGAGAGCTTCTTCCTCTACAGTGAGGAGGTCGACTACATGAAACGCGTGCGGCGGTCAGGGCTTGCCGTGACCTATGTTCCCGAGGCGCGCGCCGTGCACATCGGCGGGGAATATCAGAATAACCCCTATCTTTCGGCGATGATGACAGCCAACAGGATCCGTTATTTCCGCCGGCATCACGGTCTGCTGTCGACGGCTTTGTTCCGGCTAAGCATCATTGTCGGCGAAATGATGCGGGCCCCGCTCGGCCCCGGGCATCGAGCGGCTTTGCGAGCAGCGGTTACGCCGCTGCGTCAGCCCTGAGCGTCGGCCCGACCTTGGCGCCCAGCAATTCGGCATAGATGGAATCCATGCGATCGAGCTTCGCCGACCACAGCGCGGTCTTCTCGACATGCGTATGGGCGGCCGCACCCATCTTGAGGCGCAAGGCCGGATCGGTGGCGAGCTTGCGGATAGCCGCGGCGATATCCCCGGCCAGCACCTCCGGCGTGCTGACCGGGAGTTTGATGGCGCAGGCATCGGATGTGGCGCTGCCGGGGCCGCCGCGGTCGACGACGATCAGCGGCAGCGAATAGCCCATCGCCTCCAGCGCCACGTTTCCACCGGGCTCGCGATAACTTGGAAACACGAAGATGTCGGCTGCCCGGTAGAAATCGGCGACTTCCGCCTTGGATCGCCAACCATGGAAGGTCACCCGGTCGGTAAGCCCGTTGGCGGCGGCCAATGCTTCGCAGGCGGCGCGGTCAGGGCCTTCGCCGACGATGTCGAGCCTGACCGGAAGATCGGCGGTGAGCGCCATGGCGCGAAGGATGTCGCGCGCACCCTTCGTCCTGACGAGACGCCCGACATGAAGCAGGCGCAGCGGCTCCGACCTGCCGCGACGGTCGATCGGCGCCGGAATTTCGTCGAGCCCCGTCTCGCTCATCACTTCGAAACGGCGCAGTGGGATTTCGGCGAGCTGGGCTTCGACATAGCTGGCGATGCCGAGTACGCAGTCGGCGCTGCGATAGGTCTGGCGCAGCATCGGGTCCCACATGCGCCTGTAGCGGTCGAGGCCGCGCAGCGCGACAAACCATTGTTGACGCCCTTCGTCCGCGGAAAATCCCGCTGGCGTCGAGAGACCACCACCGACCGGTCCGATGACGAAGGGAATGCCGAGGCCGGCCAGCGGCGAAGGGTAGCGCATGGCGACCGGCACCGGCTGGTGCGCGATGTCGAAGTGCTGTCCGTTGGCCAGTTCCTGCCGGATCCAGCGCCGGGCGTGGATATAGAACGGAACATAGGCGGGTTTGAGCATGCTGTTCAGCCGCTCGGCCCGGCCGAGCAGCGGCGGCTCTACCCACTCGACGACGCGCAGGCCCGAAAGTTGTTCTGCTGCCGGTCTGGCGCCCCGCTTGTGATAGGTGAGCAAGGTGACGTCGTGGCGCTCGCCGAGACGGCGCGCCCATTGATGCGCCACCCAGGCTTCGCCGACATCCTCGCCGTTGCAGGTCGGCGCGACCAGGAGCAGTTTGAGCATGATCAGCCGCCTTGTGCCTTGCCATGCCGCCAACCCGCCTTGAGGCGTCGCCCCAGTTCGGTGTTTTCGGCGAAGCGCCGGGCCTGTTTGTTGATCATCGCAAGAGCGGACACCGCCAGCACCACGAGCATCGGCCAGGGGCGGCGGGCAGCCAGCATCACGTCGCTCTCCATGCGGATGCGTTGCGCATAGGCGGATTTGTATTCGGCATCGCCGTGGCCGAAATCCAGACACTTGATGTCCGGGTCCGCGCAAAGGTCCTCGATCATGCGCAACATGGTCAGGCGACCCACCGAGTATTTGCCATATTCCGGATCGAAGCCGGGTGTGCCGGCAAAGAAGGTTCCTGCATAAGCCAGACCGGTCCAGAACGCGACGGGCTGTTCGTCGATGGAGAGCATCCAGGTCCGGTGCCATCCTCGCTCCAGGCCGAGTTCGATGAGCCCCCTTTGCATCGGGTCGCCCAGATAGCCGACACCGAGCCCGCGTTGATAACTCTTGGCGGCCACCGTTTCCATGTCGCTGCAGATGCGAGGCAGGTCTTCCAGGCTCCTCCATCTGTGCAATCGTAGACGGTCGCCAAATTTGTCGGTCAGCCGCCGATCGTGCCGGCGCAGCGTTTCGCGGGTCTTCACCGAACGGCTTTCCAGGAATTGTTCCAGCGAACCCGCCATGCAGGCCACCCATCGTGGCGCCGCCGGCTGCCCATGGGCGCGGCGCGCCGTTCCGGTCGCTGCAGTGGCTTCCTGATAGAGCGTGCTTTCGATATCGACATTGCGCATCAGCAGCAGGTCCGCCTTCCCGCTCTTGAAGGCGTCTGTCAGATGCCGCATGACGAGCGCTTCGTCCTCTCGCGTTCGCGCACCCAGAATGCCGTCGAATGTTACAACAATCGCCCGCAACGTTACGCGGCCAAGCGTGCGATAGCCGAAGCGGAACGCCACCGGCAGGTTTTCGAGCCGCGCCACGGCGATCAGGCTGGACCCGTCATCGCGCCGGATATGCACGACATGGGGCCTGACGACCTGCTTGGCATGCTTTACCACGGTCATGAAGTAGTCGATGTCGGAATCGATATCGACTACGGGCAAGGTGTTCCAGGCAGGACGCAAGGCTTCGACCTGTTCCAGGGTTGTTGCCACCGTTGCGATGTCGTCACGCATGGCGACGGCCCCGGTCTGGCTGGATAGCGACACAGCGCTCATCGACAATGTCCCTGACCGCGATGGCTTGAAAGGGGAGGCGGCCGTTGCGTTGCCCAGAGGCTAGCCGAGGGCCGGTGCGTCGACCATCCAGCACCGAGGGAGCAAAAGATTGAGCCCGTTCGGCAATTGGACGTATCGAGGCCGCTCGGGGCGAAACCTTCCATCAGTTTGGACGCTCTGGCAGCATCGCGCCGATCGCACGCGTGGCACCCGGCCTTGCCGCGCGCGCAGGCTTGCTCAGCTGCGGCGTGTCGAGAATCCAGGCCCCGCTACCCAGCGCGAAGATGAAAACGACGTAGGTCGCGTTCCAGAAATAGACCGTCCACCCAACCAGGAAAAAACCGGTCAGCGCCATCAGATAGGCCGTACGATAAACCTGCGTTCTTTCGTCCAGCCCGGATCTGTAGGCGACCGGCAGGTAGGTCGAAAAGAAGGTGAACATCACGAAGAAGCCGGCCGGTATGCCGTGCCTCACGGCGTCGACGATCCAGTACATGTCGATGCTCGTGGTCATCCAGTCTGGCCGGTTCCACGGATTGAACCCGATGCCGAACAGCGGGTGGTTGAGGATTGAGGCTGTGCCGTAGCGCCAGATCAGCACGCGCATATAGGCCGAGCTTTCGTCGAATGAGAAATACGACATGAAGACGACGGGAACCGCGCGGTTGGACAAGACCTCGATGGAAGCAGCCATGAGGAAAAGCAGGCCGCACAGAATCTTCCAGCGGCTCGTTATGCTTCCAAACAGCCAGTACCAGAAGAGCAGCAGCGCCTGGCAAGTCAGCGCGGTCAGCGGGCCGGACGACAGCGACAAAAGCGTTGCGGCAGCTACGACGATCGTCGCACTCCAGCGGCGCGCCAATGTCTTGCCATAGCCAAGAACCAGATGCGTTGGCGCCAGAATGCTGGCGCAGACGACACCATACAGGATCGGATGTTCGAACAGGCTCTGGACACGGCGAAGCCCCCAGCGCGGTTGGAGGTAGTCGTCGGGGAAAGTCCGGCTGATCGACGAAAAAGCGCTCAACAGCCAATTGCGGCCTGTCCAGGCCTCGATCACGGCGAAGGGCAGCAGGAAGGCGACCAGCTTGAAGAACAGCGACACCATGGCATGGAAGTCGTCAGCGTCGCGGATGAAGCAGCGGGCGAGCAGATAGGTGCCCATCGTCTCGATGAAGATCATGCCCGACGGCTGCACGGCGTAGCCGAAACCGTGCACCATCGAGATGGCGAGAAAGCACCACAGGCAGTAGAGCAGCAACGAGATGTCGGCGAGGCGTATCCGGCCTGCCTTTCCGCTCAGCCACATTACCAGGCACGGGAACAACCACGCCAGCAGCACCAGGCGATAAACCGACAGACGCATCGGACCGATATTGATGATCCATGGGACAAGCAGTGAGATCAGGAAGAGGAATATCGGCCAAGACAGGGGCCTGGATGCCACTATGTCCTGCTTGCCGGACGCCAGGCGGCTCGAAGCGGAACCGCGCCGGCCAGGCCTCGCGCCGAACGCAGGGTCTGCCAGGCCGTTCGCGACAGCCCCGTCTGGTCCGATGGGGTAGGTTTCTCGCTTGCGCATGACACGCCCCCGCCCTCGAATTCGACCAAGGGCGCCGGAGAGCCTAGAGCCAATCCGCGCGGCGTGGGATTACTCACTTTGATGTAGGGGCGGCTATATTGTCTAACCTGCGGTGCGGCGTATTTTTTGATGGACCGCTGGAACCTGGCTGAAGGCTCGACGGTTCGGTCGGTTTCGCACATGGATGCCGGCCGGTTTCGGGCAAGATCGAGACGAGGACATTTCGATGTCGGTCGAGGGCATGGCGCGGTCGCTCTATCGGAACATGGCCACCTTCGGAGACCGCTATCGCCGGGAGAGGTTGAGGATCCCGATCGGCGAGGGGCGCAGCAGCCAACCCGCTGTCTATTTCCTGACACCGGATCATCCCGAGCCTTCGGGTGGCATCCGCGTCATCTACCGTCACGTCGATATCCTCAATGCCGCGGGCATAGACGCCTTTGTCCTTCATTGGCGCCCCGGCTTCCGCTGCAGCTGGTTCGACAACGCCACCAAGGTAACGGACTGCGTTCACGCCAAGATAAGACAAGGCGATCTGCTCGTCGTTGCCGAAATCGATGTCGACCTGCTCTCAAACCTGCCCAAACCGCTCGCCTATGTCATCTTCAACCAGAACAGCCATTTGACTTGGCGGCACGCGCCGGAGCGGATCGCGTGCTGTTATCGGCCCGGCTCCGGCCTGATCCGTACCGTCACGGTTTCCCGTCACAACCAGCGCATGCTGGAAATGGCGTTCGGCGAGGGGTTGGTCGAACGCATCCATCTTTCCATCGACGGCGCGTTGTTTCATCCTGGCGGACGCCCTCGCACGCGTAGCATCGCCTATATGCCGCGTCGCGGCCACGAGAGCGCCCGGCAGGTGATCGAGATATTGCGCGCGCGGGGCAGCCTCCGCGACTGGGAATTGCTGCCGCTCGACGGCCTGTCCCATGCCGAAGTGGCCGCTTATCTGCGCACGACGCGCATCTTCCTCGCATTCACCCAGCACGAGGGGTTCGGCTTGCCCGCGGCGGAGGCGATGGCTTGCGGCAATTATGTCGTCGGCAACCATGGTTTTGGCGGCAGCGAATTCTTCCGGCCGGAGTTCAGCGCCACGGTGGAAAGCGGCGATGTGGTCGGGTTCGTCGAGGCGGTGGAAGCGGCCATCGCTAGTGAGCGCGCCGACCCCGACTGGTGCCGCGACCGGGGCCTTGTGGCGTCGCACTTCATCCGCAGCGAATATTCCGTCGAACGGGAACGCGAAGAAGTGGTCAGGCTTTATACGGGAATATTGCAACGTCTTCAGCCCGCGAGCGACGACAAGCCGGCTAGAAATAGCGGGACTTCAGCTTCGGCTGGGAGAACTGGCATCGAACAAGGCTGACAAGCAGCCGTGCATTGAATACGCGTTCCCGCCACGCGGAAACCGGCCTGAACACCCTGTAGATCACGCGGGCTAGATAGGGCAGGCCGAGCATCTCCGGCTTCACATAGAGCGCCACCGCGATGTTCTCGTTCAAGCGCTTGCGCATGGGATGTTTGCGAGGGTTCCGGTAACCCATGCCTCCACCGGAAATGCGCGCCACGGATTTGCGCTCGACTTTGAACAGCCATGCCGACCATTCCTGGTCCTCGGCGGAAAACACTTCCGGCCGGAAGCGCCGCTTCTTCAGCAGCGCCGTCTTGACCACCGCGCATGTGTTCCACACGCCGTTGAAACCGGTGAAGTTGGTCTGGTCGATCAGGATGTGGGACAGGCAACCTTCATCCTCCGCGCAGAAATAGGCGGCGCCGATGCCGTCATTTTCGGCAAGCAGGGTTATCGCATAAGCCACGGCATCGGGATTGGTCAGAACCGTGTGCGAGGAAACGATCAGCACATAGTCTGTATCCAGATAGTCTATGCCCTGGTTCAGCGATCCTGAATAGCTGAATTCCTCGCCGACATAGCGATGCACGACCGAGCCGGCCGGAACGATATCGAGTGTCCCGTCGGTCGATCCCGAATCCACGAAAACATAGCGAAGCGGCCGCCAGTTCTGCGCTGACAGCGACTGGATCGTCGCCGGCAGGGTCGCACGGGAATTGAAGGTGCGGATCAGGGCGGAATAGCGCCGAGGCTCCATCGGTCACTCCGGATGAGGTGTTGTTTCCGCGAGCTCAGCAAGCGAAAGCGACGCTGAAAATACAAAAATAGAAAACAGCAGTTGGAGGTGATAAACAATATCAAGGTGAAAGTGTCAAAACCGTGCAGGAAATAATCAAGAAACAACGTTAGATAGGAGAACAAATTGTCTATTTCTGTCGATGTGATTGTGCCATGTTACCGATACGCGCACTTTCTTCAGGGGTGTGTTGAAACTATTTTGGAGCAGAGAGGTGTGGATGTTCGCGTTCTTATTATTGACGATGCCTCACCGGACAACACCGAAGAGATAGGAATGGGGCTTGCCGACAGTGATAGCCGGGTGACCTTTCGAAGGCATCAGACCAATCGGGGGCACATACCCACCTTCAATGAGGGGATCGAATGGGTATCGGCTGAATGTCTGCTCCTGCTTTCGGCTGACGACTACATCCTTCCGCAGGCGTTGAGCCGGGCCTGCCGGCTCATGGCGGATGCGCCCGAAGTGGGCTTCGTGTTCGGCAACGCCATCACAAGGCACTCGGACGGCACGGAAGAACAGGTTCGGCCGCTCGGCAGGAAGGCGGGAACGGCAAAGTCGCTGGTCATGACCGGCGCGGAATTCGTGAAGGTCTCCGGCGGCAGCAACATCGTGCCGACGCCGACGGCTGTGGTGCGTACCAAATTGCAGAAGCGCCTTGGTGGGTATCGGCTGGAGTTGCCGCACAGCGGCGACATGGAGATGTGGCTAAGACTGGCATCGCATGCGCAGGTAGGGTTTATCAACGAGGATCAGGGCGTCTACCGCAGGCACGACGCCAACATGTCGCTGGCCTACAGTGCCGGCCACATGCTGGCCGACCTCAAGGAACGTCACAAGGCGATCATGGCTTTCCTGACCGAAGCTGGTGGGACGCTGGCCGCCGACCCGGCGGTGCGATCGACGCTTTCCGAAGGGTTGGCGCGACAGGCCATCGGGCGGGCGAGTGCCGCCTTCAACGCGGGCGATCTTGATGCGGTCGATGCTATCTCGGCCTTCGCGCAAGACGTATGTCCCGGAATTCGCAAGTCATGGCCGTGGGCCAAACTGGCAAGCAAACGGTTGATCGGCCAGGCGGGATGGCAGGCCATGAGTTCGGCGAAGTCGAGCTTCTCGCGTCGTTTCTGATCGTACGATGGCACCAGGTCGACAGATCCATTCCACGGCCCCTGCCGCGTCATCACAAATGCGGTCGCGCATGCGGCTTCCGACAGGGCGTCTACTCCTTTGTGGGATGACGCTACCGCGTTTTCTTCAATTTACTCAGGGCCCGAAAAGCCATCTCGTTGTCAGCGGGGTTTCGTCCCACTTCGCATGAAACCGCCGTGCACCCGTCAGGTCGCAGACGGCGCCATCCAGGGCAACGGTGCTGGCAACAGGAGAGCCGGGGCAGCATGATTTCTTCTTCCGTCATCCTGTCCGAGGGTGTCGTCATCCACCAACCGGACCTGGTCAACCTCTACGGATGCAGCATCGGCGCGGGCTCTCGCATCGGCGCCTTCGTTGAGATTCAGCGCAACGCCGTCGTCGGCAAAAACTGCAAGATTTCCAGTCACAGTTTCATCTGCGAGGGCGTCACGCTCGAGGACGGCGTCTTCATAGGTCATGGGGTCATGTTCACCAACGACCTCTATCCGCGCGCCGTCACGCCAAACGGCGCGCTGCAGTCCGACGCCGATTGGACCGTCACTCCCACCACCGTCAAACGACATGCCTCGATCGGCTCCAACGCCACCATTCTGGCCGGCATCGTGATTGGCGAAGGCGCGCTAGTCGGCGCCGGTGCCGTCGTCACCCGCGACGTGCCGGACTTTTCCATCGTCGCCGGCGTGCCGGCGGCCGTCGTCGGCAAGGTGGAGGGCGCGCCTGTCCGCGCCAGGGCCGTGGGAGAAGCACGATGATCGGCGTCGCCGTGGTGGGCTATGGTTATTGGGGCCCCAACCTCGTTCGCAATCTTTCCGAGGCAGCCGGCACCGAACTCATCGCGGTCTGCGACCTTAATCTGGACCGGCTTGCAGCCGTGCGCGGCCGCTATCCGAGCGTCGCGGTCACCGACGATTACGAGGCGATCCTGCGTGACCCGCGCATCGCCGCGATTGCCATCGCTACGCCGGTGTCGACGCACTTCAGGCTTGCCATGAGTGCCTTGATGGCGGGCAAGCACGTGTTTCTGGAGAAGCCCATCGCTCCTTCTTCCGAGGAAGCCGAACGGCTGATCGAAGAGGCCGAGCGCCGTGGATTGGTGTTGGCGGTCGACCACACATTTGTCCACACCAGCGCCGTGCGCAAGATGCGCGAGTTGGTCGAGGGAGGGCTTGGCGAAATCTACTATTACGATTCCGTGCGCGTGAATCTCGGCCTTTTCCAGCACGATGTCAGCGTGATCTGGGATCTGGCCGTGCATGATCTCTCGATCATGGATTACGTGCTGCCAGCGCGACCGGTGGCGGTCTCCGCGATGGGCATGAGCCATTTCCCCGGCGAGCCCGAGAACATCGCCTATCTCAACCTCCACTTCGACAGCAAGCTGATCGCGCATGTCCACGTCAACTGGCTGGCGCCGGTCAAGGTGCGCCGCACGTTGATCGGCGGTAGCCGCAAGATGGTCGTCTATGACGATCTGGAGCCGAGCGAGAAGATCAAGGTCTACGACAAGGGCATCACCCTCAAGGGCGAGTTTCAGGCCAATGGCGAAGCGGTGCGGCAGGCCCTGATCGGCTACCGCAGCGGCGATATGTGGGCGCCGCATCTCGATATCGCCGAGGCGCTCGCGACCGAACTCAAGGAGTTCGTCGGCTGCATCGAGACAGGCGGCACCCCGGTCGCCGACGGGCACGCCGGCCTGCGGGTCGTTCGCATCCTCGAAGCGGCAAGCGCGTCGCTTTGCCAGCGCGGCCGCGTCGTCGAACTCGAACCCGCGAGGCGCGTCGCATGATCCCGTTCCTCGATCTCAGGGCGCAATACGCTTCCATCAAGCCCGAACTCGACGACGCGGTGCTTCGCGTTCTGGCGTCCGGGCAATATGTGCTTGGCGAGGAAGTGGCCGGTTTCGAGCGCGAGTTCGCCGCCTATTGCGGCACTAGCCATGCCGTCGCGGTCAACACCGGAACCAGCGCATTGCATCTGGCTTTGCTGGCGGCGGGCATCGGACCGGGCGACGAGGTCATCACCGTGCCCTTCACATTCGTCGCCAGCGTTGCGGCCATCCGCTACACGGGCGCGCATCCGGTGTTCGTGGACATCGATCCGCATGCATTGACCATGGATCCCGCGCAGCTTGAGGCGGCGATCACGCCGCGCACCAAGGCCATCGTGCCGGTCCATCTCTACGGGCGCATGGCCGACATGGCGCCGATCATGGAGATCGCCGACCGCCACGGCCTGCCGGTGATCGAAGATGCATGCCAGGCGCATGGCGCCGATTTCCGCGACAAACGTGCCGGCAGCATCGGCCATTCCGGCTGCTTCTCCTTCTATCCGGGCAAGAACCTCGGCGCCTGTGGCGAAGGTGGCATCGTCGTCACCAACGATGCTGCTACCGCCGCCATGGTGGCGACGCTGCGCGACTGGGGACAGGAGCAGCGCTATCACCATCGGCTCAAGGGCTTCAATTTCCGCATGGACGGCATCCAGGGTGCGGTCCTGCGCGTCAAGCTTCGCCACCTCGAACACTGGACGGCGGCCCGGCGCTCGCATGCCAGGCTCTACGATGCCCTTTTGGCCGACATCGAGACGATCCGCTCGCCGGCGAACCCTGCCGACGGGAGGCATGTCTACCATGTCTATGCCATACGCTCGGTCGACCGGGACAGTCTGCGGCGAAGCCTTGACGTTGCCGGCATCCAGACCGGACTGCACTATCCGATACCGGTTCATCTGCAGCCGGCGCACGCCGATCTTGGCCACCGCGTTGGCGATTTTCCGGTTTCCGAGAAGGCAGCCAACGAGGTCCTGTCGCTGCCGCTCTATCCCGAGATGACGGCCGGCCAGGTGGCCGAGGTCGTCTCGGTGATCCGGGCAGCGACCATGGCTTCGAGCGAAGTGCGGGTGGCCCATGTCGGCTAGGTCCGAACCGCATGGCAGGGTCGTTCCGGCTGTACATGGGCGCCGGCTCGAACCTTCGGACCCGAATTTCGCGAGCGGTTTCGCCGAAGCGCTGATCGAGGCCTATGGCGACAAGGGGCTGGAGGATCTCTATGCGCGTTTCGCGGTGGGAGACGGCTTCATCGACGCGACCATGCGCAAGACGATTTGGTATGCTCTGGCGATGCACTGTGGTCCCGGGCTTCAGGTCGGCGCCGGCGCGTCATTCAGGCATGCCGGTACATTCCGGATCGGCGCCGGCGTGTTCATCGGTGCGATGGCCATCATCCAGGGGCGGCACGACGGCACCTGCATCATCGGCGACAACAGCTGGATCGGCCCGCACGTCTTCCTCGACGCGCGTGATCTGATCATCGGCGAATCCGTCGGCTTCGGACCGGGCTCGAAGGTGCTGGGGTCCGAACATAGCGGGCTGCCGATCGACCAGCCGATCATCCGTACCGATCTTGAGATCCGGCCGGTGCGGGTGGGCGACTGGGCCGATATCGGCACCGGTGCCACCATCCTTCCCGGCATCACGATAGGCAAGGGCGCCATTGTCGGGGCGGGCGCGATGGTCGCTGCCGACGTGCCGCCATTCGCGATCGTGGCGGGTGTGCCGGCGCGGTTTCTGCGCTGGCGGGAAGGTGTCGAAACGATGCGCATCAAGCCCGAGGGAGCGGACAGGTGATGAAAGACAAGCGTGTACTGATCACCGGCGGTGCCGGCCTCATCGGCTCCCACATCGCCGATCTGGTCGTGCAGGAGCAGCCGCGCGAGATCATTATCCTCGACAATTTCGTACGCGGGCGGCACGAAAATCTGCGCCAGGCCATGGCGGCGTTTCCGCTCACCATCGTCGAGGGCGACATCCGCAACCGCGCCTTGCTCGCCCGTTTGTTTGCCGGCGTCGATGTGGTGTTCCACCAGGCAGCGATCCGCATCACCCAATGCGCCGAGGAGCCGCGACTGGCTTTCGACGTCCTGGCCGGCGGCACGCTGAACGTGATCGAGGCCGCGGTGGAGGCGGGCGTGTCCAAGATTGTCGCCGCCTCGTCCGCCTCGGTCCTCGGCCTCGCTGACACTTTCCCGACGACTGAGGATCACCATCCCTACAACAACCGCACCATCTATGGCGCCGCGAAGGCCTTCAACGAAGGGCTGTTGCGGTCCTTTGCCGAGATGCGCAGCCTCCACTACGTCGCGCTGCGTTATTTCAACGTTTACGGCCCGCGCATGGATATCCACGGCGCCTACACAGAGGTGCTGATCCGCTGGATGGAGCGCATCGCTGCTGGTGAGGCGCCAGTCATCCATGGCGACGGCACGCAGACGATGGATTTCGTTCATGTCCACGACATCGCCCGCGCCAATCTCCTGGCTGCGAAATCCGAAATCACGGACGAGGTGTTTAACGTGGCGAGCGGAACCGAGGTCAGCCTGCTCCAGCTCGCCCGCATGCTGTGCACGGTCATGGGCTCGACGCTGCAGCCTGTACACGTTCCGGCGCGCGCCGTGAACGGCGTGACGCGCCGGCTTGCCGACACCAGCAAGGCACGCACGCGCCTCGGCTTCGAAACGAACATTTCGCTGGACAGCGGGTTGCGCGACCTCGTTTCCTGGTGGCGCCAGGAACAGGCGCAAGCCAAGGTCGCGGCAGAATGAGCGCGGCCCTGGCACAGATACCGGTCGCTAAGCCGATGCTTGATGAGAGCGAGGCCGACGCGGCGCGGCGCGTGATCCTGTCGGGCTGGGTGACGCAGGGGCCGGAAGTCGCGGCCTTCGAACGCGAGTTCGCAGCCCTTGTCGGCGCACCACATGCTTGTGCTGTCTCCAATTGCACGACCGCGCTGCATCTTGCCTTGAAGGCCGTCGGTGTTGGACCGGGCGACGAGGTGATCACCGTCAGCCATTCCTTCATCGCCACCGCCAATGCCGTGCGTTATTGCGGCGCGCTGCCCGTGTTTGTCGACACCACCGCCGGCGACTACAACATCGATCCTGATCTGGTCGCCGCCGCGATCACGCCGCGCACCAAGGCAATCCTGTGCGTCCATCAGATGGGCATGCCCTGCGATCTGTCGCGGCTCATTGATATCGCCAGGCGCCATGCGATTCCGCTTGTCGAGGATGCCGCTTGCGCGATCGGTAGCGAGATATTCTGGAACGGCAAATGGGAGCCGATCGGCAAGCCGCATGGCGACATTGCCTGTTTCTCGTTCCATCCCCGCAAGGTGGTGACCACCGGCGACGGCGGCATGCTGACGACGGCCAATCCAGATTACGACGCGAAATTCAGGCTCTGGCGCCAGCATGCGATGAGCGTGGCCGACACGGTGCGCCACAGTTCGAACGCCGTCATCTACGAGAGCTATCCCGAACTCGGCTACAACTACCGCATGACCGACATGCAGGCGGCGATCGGGCGTGAGCAGCTGCGCAAGCTACCCGGGATCGTGGCGCGACGCCGGCGGATCGCCACCCTGTACGGACAGCGTCTTCGCCACATCCCCGGCCTGCGCACGCCGGCCGAACCGGACTGGTGCCGTTCCAACTGGCAAAGCTATTGCGTAGCCTTGCCGGAACGCGCCGACCAGCGCCAGGTCATGCAGTTGCTGCTCGATCGCGGTATCTCCACGCGGCGCGGCATCATGAACATTCACCTGGAAGGCGCCTATGCGGAACCGGGTGCTTGCCGGCGCTCTTCGACGCTGCGGCACAGCGAGCGGGCACAGACCGGTTCGATCATCTTGCCGCTCTACGCGCAGATGTCCGAACAGGAAGTCTTCCGGGTCACCGAGGCGCTCGAGCACGTCCTGGCATTGATCCCGCTGCTGCGCGCGGTGGCTCCCGTCAGGCCGCTTTCATCAGCCACGGCCGGATGAAGGCAGGAAGCGTCTCTTCCGGCAGCAATGTCGCCAGCATCCGCAGCGAATAGAGGCCGGTGATCAGCGTCAAGGCCACGCCCACGGCCGCCGCTGGCCAGACCGGCAGCAGGAACACGACGCCGAAGACGATGACGGTTGCCGGCAGGAAGATCAGGCCGAGCCGCAGGTTGGAGGTGGACCAGCGGAAACCGCTCATCCGGTTCACCAGTACATAGATCAAGATGCCGTGCCAGATATAGAGGCCAAAGAAGGCCATGCCGGCGCCGACCAGGCCGACGCGTGGCACCAGGAGCCAGGCCAGGCCGACATTGACGACCGTCGCCGCCACCTCGGTCCAGAAGAAGGTGTTGCGGTCGCCCTTGGCCAGCACGATGAACCCCATTGGCCATGACACGATGCGCAGCATCATGCCGAGGCAGATCCAGCGCAGCACGTCGACCGCGGGATGAAACGCCGGCGAATAGAACAGCGTCATCACCAGAGGTGCGATGGTCAGCGTGGCGATCAGCCCCGGGCCGGCCAACAGGATGCTTATCTGCGTCTGTTCGTTCACCAGGCGGTTGCATTCGTCGTCGTCGTCGGCCACGGCGGTCAGCCGCGGGTAGAAGTCCGTGCCCATCGCCTGCAGGATGAAGCCGGCATAGAGGCCGCCCAGCGTCCAGGCCGCCTGGTAGAGGCCAGCCGCCTCGAAGCCCTCCTGGCGCATGACGATGATCCTCACCGCATAGGCCGCACCCACGGTGAGGAAGCCACTTGCCATGAACACCACGCCGAGCTTGAGCAGGGCGGCCGACTCTTCGAAAACCTGGCTTGTCGATATCGCCGTGGCTTCGACCTTGATCTTGCGGGCATACCACCAGGAGGTGAGGATCGACATCGCCGCCATGGCGACGAGCGCCGGCACTATCCCGGCTTGACCAAACCGGTAGACCATCGGGATACCGATGGCCGTGCTGAACAGGGCGGCCAGCATGTTGATGCGGGCAAGATCGGCGATGTGCCGCATGCCTTGCACGAGCGCTATCTGTCCCGCCGAAATCAGCCGGAGCAGCACGGCGACGGCAAGCAGCGCCACACCCATTGTGTGGCTGCGGTCGCCGAAGGTGAATTGCGCCACCGGCATGGCGAGTGCGGCGAGCAGCACCGCGCCCGCCAACCCCAGCACGATGGAGATGCGCCGCAGCACTGTCGCCGTCCGGACGATCCGCTCGCTATCCTCGGCTCCGGCCGCCTCGGCGATCTGGCGCACGCCGCTCACCTGAATGCCGAGCCCGGCCAGCGTCTGGGTGAGATCGGCGATGGAAGTGTAGAGCCCCATCAGTCCGACGCCTTCAGGCCCCAGAAGCAGCGCCATGGCCTTGTTGCGGATGATAGAAAAACCGATGTTGACGACCGAGGAGCCGCCGATCATCGCGGTCGATTTCAGGATTTGGGTGTAGGTCTGCCTTCTGGCCGGGGCGGGAGCGGACATCGCAGGGGCAGACATGGTTGGGTTGTCCGTCATGATACGAGCCTCATCCGGCCTGGGCAGTAAGCAGCCGCCGCACCACCGTCTCGGTGCTGGCGCGCCAGTCGGCTGTGGTCAGCTTGAAGGTTGTTTGCGCCTTCGCGCAGGAAAGCCGCGAATTGCGTGGACGCCGGGCCTTGGCCGGATAGTCGGTGGATGCGATATCGATGACTTCCGCGAACGGACCCCCATTGGCCTTGCTTGCGTCGAAGACATGGCGGGCGAAACCGGCCCAATTGGTCTCGCCTGCACCGGCATAGTGGTAGATGCCGGGCGGTGCCTCGCGCGCTTGCCGCGCGATCGTCAGGATGGCACGGGCGACGTCCAACGCCGACGTCGGGTTGCCCCATTGGTCGCAGACCACGCTTACCCGGTCGCGCGTTGGGGCCAAGGCCAGCATCGTCTTGACGAAATTGGTCCCGAACGGACTGTAGACCCAGCTTGTGCGCAGGATGATGTGGCGCGGGTTGGCGCGCGCGACGGCTTTTTCTCCCGCGAGCTTACTCTGACCGTAGACCGTGCGCGGTCCGGTCGCACATGTCTCCGTATAGGGTTCGCCGCCGTCTCCCGAAAAGACGTAGTCGGTCGACAGATGGATGATCGGCACGCCTAAAGCTCGCGCTGCGGCGGCTACTGCGGCTGGCCCTTGCGCGTTGATCGCGTAGACCAGTTCCGGCTCGTCCTCGGCCTTGTCCACGGCGGTATAGGCAGCGGCCGAAACCACGACATCGGGCCGCACTTCGGTTATCGAACCGAGGATGGTGGCGCTGTCGGCAAGGTCGAACTGCGGCCGGCCGACGGCGACCAGCCCGATATCCGGCCATTGCGCGGCCGCTTCGGCCAGGCTCGTGGCCACTTGCCCCGTCCGGCCTGTGACGAGAACCTTCACTGTGCCGCCACCAGCGTGCCGAGGCGTTCGCCGCGATAGGCGCCGCTGCGGATGGGCGCCCACCACCACTCATTCTCCAGATACCAGTCTACCGTGCGGGCAAGGCCTGCTTCGAAACTTTCGGCGGGGTTCCAGCCAAGCTCGCGCTCGATCTTGGATATGTCCATCGCATAACGCCGGTCGTGACCGGGGCGGTCGGTGACGAAAACAATGAGGTCGCGATGGCGCGCGCCGTTCGCGCGCTGCCGGCGGCGGTCGAGGATTTCGCAGACGGTTTCGACGACTTCAAGGTTGGTGCGTTCGGCCCGCCCGCCAATGTTGTAGCTCTCGCCGACGCGGCCGCATCGGCCCACCTCGACCAGCGCGCGCACATGGTCCTCGACATGCAGCCAGTCGCGGACATTGCTGCCATGGCCATAGATCGGCAGCGGCTTGTCTTCGATCGCGTTGAGGATGGTCAGCGGAATGAGTTTTTCGGGGAAATGGAACGGGCCGTAATTGTTCGAACAGTTGGTCAGCAGCACCGGCAGCCCGAATGTCTGGTGCCAGGCGCGCACCAGATGGTCGGATGCAGCCTTGGATGCTGAATAAGGCGAGGACGGCGCGTAAGGGGTTTCCTCGCTGAACAGGCCGGCGTCGAGCGGCAGGTCGCCGAACACCTCGTCGGTGGAGATATGTTGGAAACGGAAGGCACGCGCCGCCTCGGCGTCCAGGCATCGCCAGTAGCCGAGCACCGCTTTCAGGAGATGGAAGGTGCCGACGATGTTGGTTTCGACAAAGGCGCCAGGCCCGTCGATCGAACGGTCGACATGGGTCTCGGCGGCCAGATGCATCACCCGGTCGATCTTCTCTTCGCGCAGCAGTGCGCCGACCAATGCCTCATTGGCGATGTCGCCGCGCACGAACCGGTAGTTGGGCGCGGCCTCGACCGCGCGCAACGAGGCCAGGTTGCCGGCATAGGTCAGCTTGTCGAGATTGATGACCCGGTTGCGCGGGTCTGCAGCGAGATGCCGGCAAAGAGCCGATCCTATGAAGCCGGCACCGCCGGTTACCAGTATGTTCATGGCCGCAGCCTCGTCATGACGGTTCGAGCATCTTCATTTGCGCCAGCCCGGGGGCGCGGCGGTCCTTCTCCGAAAGGACGAACCGGGTCGCCATCTTCGGCCAGGAGATACCGATGTCGGGATCGTCGAAGCGGATCGATCGGTCGTGCGCGGGCGAATAGTGGTCCGTCGTCTTGTAGATGACCTCGGTATCGGGCTCGAGCGTCAGGAAACCGTGGGCAAATCCCCTGGGGATGAAGATCTGGTTCCACTCCCGCGCCGAAACCTCGATGCCGAACCATTTCGCGAAGGTCGCCGACCCCGGCCGGATATCGACCGCCACGTCGAAGATCGCGCCACGCGCCACCCGCACCAGCTTGTCCTGTTCGCGCGGAGGAGCCTGATAGTGAAGTCCGCGCAGCGTTCCCTTCGCCACCGACAGGGAATGGTTGTCCTGCACGAAGGCGAGCGAAAGGCCTGCCTCGCGAAACCGCTCGGAACTCCACGTCTCGGAAAAGAAGCCGCGCTCGTCGCTGATCCTGTGCGGTCGTATCTCCAACAGGCCGGCAAGTCCGAGCGGTGTAACGGTGAAGGTCATGCGGCTACCTCCGACACGCAGCTGCGCAGATAGGCGGCGTAGGCCGTGTTGCCGAGTTCGTTGGCACGGGCGAGAACCCGGCATGGTTCGAGCCAGCCCTTTTCCAGCGCGATTTCCTCCGGACAGGCGATCAGAACGCCTTGCCGTCGTTCTATGGTGCGCACGAAGGACGATGCGTCATGCAGGCTGTCGCAGGTTCCGGTGTCGAGCCATGCGTAGCCACGGCCGAGCCTGCACACATGCAGTGCATCGCGTTCGAGATAGGTGTTGTTGACCGAGGTGATCTCGAGTTCGCCTCGCGCCGAAGGCCGCACCGACGCTGCGATGTCCACGACGGCATTGTCGTAGAAGTAGAGCCCGGTGACGGCCCAGTTGGATTTCGGTCTTGCCGGTTTTTCCTCGATGCCGGTAGCCTTGCCGGTGCTGCTGTCGAAATCGACCACGCCATAGCGTTCCGGTTCGTCGACATGATAGGCGAAGACAGTGGCCCCGCTTTCGCGGGCCGCAGCGTTGCGCAGCACGTCGGACAGCCCGTGCCCGAAGAAGATGTTGTCGCCCAGGATCATGGCGACGCTGCCGTCGCCGATGAAATCACGTCCCAGGATGAAGGCCTCGGCAAGTCCGTTGGGATGCGCCTGCTCGACATAGGAAAGCGACAGGCCGAATGTCGACCCATCGCCGAGCAAAGCCTTGAAACTCGGCAGGTCGCGTTCGGTGGAGATGATGAGGATTTCGCGTATCCCCGCCAGCATCAGCACGCTCAGCGGGTAATACACCATCGGCTTGTCGTAGACGGGCAGGATCTGTTTCGAGATGGCGATCGTCAGCGGATAAAGCCGCGTGCCGTTGCCTCCTGCCAGGATGATCCCCTTCATGGCGCCCAATGTGTTGGCCCCTATGCTGCGGCTCGGTCTTGCCGGTGACTGTTTCCGAACCGCTGAACTCGGTTCATTGGCTGGCCTCGGTGGCGCTGGTCTTCTCCGGCACGGCATCGTTCGATGCGTCCGACAGGCCGGCCGGCACGGGTGCTTTTGGCAGGTGCACCTCGACCACGTCGCTTGGCATCAGCAATGTCGATTCCGCCGCATCGAAGACATTTTCCGATCCCTGATCGTGTCTCTTGATCGTGTAGGTGACTTGGCCGGCATCGCCGGCGGGGGGCGGCCTGTTCTTCTGGGCAAGCTGGTCGAGCAGAAGCCTCTGCGACGTGTCGCGCTTCAGCTTCAACTGGTCGAGATTGGCCTGCTCGCTCTGCATCTCCGACGCCACGTCCGTTTTTTGCTTGTCATGCAGGCCCTCGAGACTGCGTGTCGCCTCGGTGATGTTCTGCCGGGCCCGCATGATGGCCGTCACCTGGTCGAGGCGCTGCCCGCGATAATCCGCCAGCGCGCGTTCGAGGTCCGACTGCCGCGACGCAATAGCCAGGCCCTTGTCGACAAGCGTCTTGACGTTGTTGAGCTCCCTTTCGGCGGCGGCAATGCCGAGGTCTGCTGACTTGTTCTTTTCTTCGAGCACGTTGATTTCCGCCGTGAAAAGCTCGCGCAGGTCGGACAGCGACTTGGTCTGCCGGTCGAGCTCGTTGGCACGGGCCGCGAAGATGATTTTTTCCTGGCCGTAGACCTGCGCCGCAAGGGCGCTGTCGACGCCGGCATGCATTGCCGGAAAGTCGATCGTCGTCGCGCCTATCGTCTCCGCCTGCAATCTGGCGATGCGCGCCTCCGAGCGCAGCATTTCGACCTGGATTCCTTGCAGGGTCCCGACGAGCTGAATCTCGTTCTTCGAGGCGTCGGGGCTGGGTTGCACCTGCCCGCCACCCAGCGCCACAGCCTGCAGCACGGTCAGCCCGGTGCGGAATTTGTATTCTCCCGGCTTGTTGACGCCGCCAACCACGTAGATCGGGGGAAACTCGACCACCTCCACGGTGGTGTCCGGTTTGTTGACCAGGCCGGTCTTCTTCTGGATGCGGTCGGCAACTTCATCGGCCAGCGCGGCATTGTCCAGGTCTTGGACCGGGATCGTCCCGACCACGGGCAGGGTGATGGTTCCGGCGTCGGACACAACGAACTCGCCGCCAAGCGCGGTCCAGTTCTCGTAGACGCCTTTGACCGGCATCCATTGCAGCACCGTGACACGAAGTCGGGTCTGCGGCGGCAGTGGGGTGCCATCGGCAAGGGCCGATGTGGGCAATGCCGCGGCAGAGCAGGCAAGCAGGGCGATTGCCAATCCGCCGCGAAGGCGTGTGCCGAGCCTCCGGCGAAAACCATCCGCCGTGTTTGGTGAACTGTGCCGCCGATGCGCGTTAGGTTTCATGCGTACGAACCAAGCCATGTTTTGCCGAACAAAAGCGTACTCAGCTTGCATCGGCGGCAGTCTGTTTCGGATCGACAAGCAATCCGTCCGGCAATGTGCCAGAACGTCCAAAACTGACTAGGCTCTCGTCGGGAGAGGGCGGCTCATCCTTAAGGTTGTGCGGCCGGCGCCTCGTCCTCCAAACAGATTGCAACGGGCGCTGCCGACGAGCGCGGGGCATCAAAGCCGGCGGTGCTAATCCATTTGGGTGTGTGGAAACTTGCCCTGGCCCTGACCGCGCCAAATGGATGGTTACAGCCTATCCTATTGGGTTGTGCCGATTGTCGCCGGATCGATTTATGCTTTGCTCTGCCGCTTTCCGGATTGGCGGTGCGTAGCTTGTACTGAAAACCCGCCAACAAGATCGGGTGTGAAACGTGGAAACACAGGGCTTGGCGTTGACCAACGGGGCCGACAACGCGGAGAGAATGCTGGAAGCGCGGCGGATGCTTCTTTTGGTGACAGCGCCAGGGGTGGTTTCTCCCAGCCTGGTCTTTGCGCTCGAACGGGAGTTTCCCGAACTGGTTGTCGCCTGGATGGATCGGATCGATGTAGCTTGCGAGGAGTTCATCCACCCGGTTGCATTGATCCTGGTCGATTGCGAGCGTTTGCAGGAGTTCGAGAAGATCTCCGCCGACATCCTCCGCCGACATCCGTTTGCCCTGGTGGCGATGATCGAGCCGGATGCTCGAAACTCAGTCTACGACCTCCCGCAGATCGTCGGGTCCCAGCTGGTCAGGGGCGTCCTGCCGATGAATTTGAGGCTCGACATCTGGCTGTCCATCGTGCGGCTGATGTTGCGCGGCGGCGAATATTTTCCAGCCAGCCTGCTTCAGTCCCAGGTCAGGAAAGCCGACGCCGAACCGCCGACGATGGCTCATCCCGGCAACATGATGCGCATAACCGACCTCTCCCCGCGCGAGATGCAGGTGCTGGAACTCGTTTCGCGCGGACTGCAGAACAAGCAGATCGCGGCCGAGGTCCGCCTCTCGGAAAATACGGTCAAGATCCACCTCCACAACATCATCCGCAAGCTTGGCACCCACAACCGCACCGAGGCGGCCGCCCGCTTCCGTGATCACGAAACGCTTCTGCGCGCCCGGGCAAACGACGATCACGGCGGCGGCCGATAGCTCAACATCCGGGGACGAGTTTCCAGGCACCGCGCCTAAGCCCGAAAGCGGTGCATGACGCGGACAGCGCGCCAGCTGCAAGCATCTGACATTATCGAACTGGTATCTCCAGATTGCGCATTTCTGGTGCTTTTTCTGGACTGCTGTCGATGTTTTCTTTCCGCCCGTCACAGAGAGACAAAGAGGGACGAGCGAGATGAGACTGACAGGCGGCCAGATCGTGGCGAGAGCACTGAAGGAATACGGCGTCGACTATGTCGCCGGCGTGCCCGGTCATGGCATCTGGTCGCTGTTCGACGCCTTTCTCGCCGAAGGCTCGCAAATCCCTTTCATCCAGGTCATGCACGAGCAGAGTGCCGTCCATATGGCCGATGGCTATTTCCGCGCCAGTGGCAAGCCGATGGCCTGCTCCACCTCGATCGGGCCGGGCGCCACCAACACCATCATCGGGCTCGCCACCTGCTACACGGATTCCATCCCGGCCTTTTATGTGTCGGGCGGCCCGGCAACCCATATGAAGGGCCACGGCGTCATGCAGGAACTGGAACGCCAGCAGGAAAACGCCTTTCCGCGCATCACCGAACAGGTGACCAAACGCGCCTATAAGGCCGGCCGCGTCGACGAATTGCCGTTCATCATGCACCGCGCCTTCAACACCATGCTGTCGGGGCGTCCTGGCCCGGTCCATGTCGAAGTGCCGATGGATATCCAGACCGAAGCCGCCGATGTCACCATCCATCCATTGGCCAAGCGCATGGCGGTCGGCGTCGCTTATCCCGACCCGGTCGCCGTCGAGCGAGCGGCTGCGTTGCTGCTGTCGGCCGAACGGCCGGTCATTCTGGCCGGCGGCGGTGCCATCAGCGCCAATGCCTCGCTGGCCCTCACTGCGCTCGCCGAAAAAATCGGCGCGGCGGTCTCCACAACCTGGAACGGCAAGGGCGCGATTTCTGAAGACCATCCGCTGTCGATCGGCGCCATCGGCCAGACCGGCACCTCCTGTGGCAACAAGATCACCGCCAGTGCCGATGTCGTCATGTCGGTGGGCTGCCGCTTCACCGACTGGTCGGCGTCGAGCTACCGCAAGGGCGCCTCGATCTCGATCCCTCCGGGCAAGCTGATCCATATCGATCTTGATCACCACGAGATCGGCAAGAACTACGCCACCGAGGTCGGCATCGTCGCCGATGCTCGAGCCACGCTGGAGGCCATACTGGCGGCGATATCCGATCAGCAGGCGGCGAAGGCGATGAACCGCCGCGAGCGCTATCTCGGCGACATCCATGCCGCCAAGGTCGAGTGGGAGGAAATGTTGGCACCGCGCCGCGATTCCCACGAAAGTCCGTTCACCTCGCAGCGCCCGCTCGGCGCGCTGCGCAACGTCATGGCGCGCGACGGCATCATCCTCGCCGGCTCCGGCAACACGCAAGGCGCGGTCAAGCAGACCTTCCCGGTCTATGAGCCGCGCACTCACCTGACCTCGGGCTCCTTCTCGCCGATGGGCTGGGCGGTGCCGGCAGCCCTCGGCGCCAAACTCGCCATGCCGGACAGGCAGGTGGTCGCGGTCGTCGGCGATGGCGATTTCATGATGTCGCTGCCTGAAATGGGCACAGCCGTCATGAACGACATCCCGGCCGTCTTCCTCGTCCAGAACAACCGTGGCTACATGTCGATCCGCGGCGGTCAGCGCAAATTCATGGGCCGCCACGTCGCCAGCGAATTCAACCATCACAAGGGCAATGGCGAGCCTTACACGGCCAACATCTCCGAAGTGGCGAAAAACTTCGGCATGCAGGCCTGGAAGGTCGAGGAATCCGACCAGCTCGAAAAGACGCTGAGGGCGGCGCTCGATTGCGGCGCGCCGGCGCTGGTCGAGGTGACGACCTCTCGCGATGCTGCTGGTCCTTTCGTCACCGGCTGGTGGGATTTCCCGTCGCCCGAATATTACGGCAAGGAACAGGAAGCCTACGCCGAAGGCCGTGCGCTGGAACAGCACATGTAAGTGTGTGCGGTCGCAATGCAGCGGCCACCGACATCCCGATGAACCAACCGGCGCCGCGGCCTTACCGTGGCGGCCGGTCTGCCTGTGATCCGGAAAGGCCAATCCCATGATACGACACTTGAAGGCATCGCGGCTCACAGGCGAGGCTGCTCAGGCGGCGGCCTTGACCAAAGCCGTCGAGGCTCTGTTGGCCGAGGTCGAAAAGGGCGGCGATCAGGCCGTGCGTGCGCTGTCGGTCAAGTTCGACGGCCTAGACCGCAAGTCCTACCGGCTGACGGACGCGGAGATCAAACGCTGCGTCGACGGCCTCACCAGCCGCCAGCGCACCGATATCGAGTTCGCGCAGGTGCAGGTCCGCAATTTCGCCCAGGCTCAGAAGGATGCGCTACGCGACATCGAGGTCGAAACGCTTCCGGGCGTCGTGCTCGGCCACAAGAACATCCCCATCGCCAATGTCGGCTGTTATGTGCCCGGCGGCAAATATCCGTTACTCGCTTCCGCGCACATGTCGGTGCTCACCGCCAAGGTCGCCGGCTGCGAGCGCGTCATCACCTGCGCACCGCCATTCCAGGGCGAGATTGCACCGCTGATCGTCGCCGCCCAGCATCTGGCCGGCGCAGACGAGATTTATTGCCTCGGCGGAGTGCAGGCGATCGCTGCGATGGCCTTTGGCACCGAAACGATTGCGCCGGTCGACATGCTGGCCGGTCCCGGCAATGCTTATGTCGCCGAAGCCAAGCGCCTGCTGTTCGGCCGCGTCGGCATTGATCTCTTCGCCGGCCCGACCGAAACGCTGGTCATTGCGGACGGCACGGTCGATGGCGAACTCTGCGCCACCGATCTGCTCGGCCAGGCGGAACATGGTATCAACTCGCCCGCTGTCCTGCTGACCAACTCGGAAAAACTCGCCCGGGACACACTTGCGGAAATCGAGCGCCTGCTGAAAATCCTGCCGACCGCCGAGATCGCGTGCAAGGCATGGGACGATTACGGCGAGGTGATCGTCTGCGACACGGTGGACGAGATGGTCAAGGAAGCCGACCGCATCGCCTCCGAACATGTGCAGGTGATGACCGCCGAACCCGACTATTTCCTGCACAAGATGAAAAACTACGGCGCTTTGTTCCTCGGCGCGCGCACGACGGTTGCCTATGGCGACAAGGTGATCGGCACCAATCACACGCTGCCCACAAAAAAGGCCGCGCGCTACACCGGCGGCCTGTGGGTCGGCAAGTTCCTCAAGACCTGCACCTACCAGCGCATATTGACCGACGAGGCCTCTGCCGTGATCGGTGAACATTGCTCGCGCCTCTGCATCATGGAAGGGTTTGTCGGCCACGCCGAACAGGCCAACATTCGTGTCCGGCGTTACGGCGGGAAGAATGTTCCCTATGGCGTCGCTGTCGAATAGGAATGGCAGCCTTGGGATTTTGAGGGGCACGATGCTGACTGGGTACACCGACCGCCTGAGTGTCCGTCCGGGCGAAACGCTGTCCTTCATGGTCAGCACGGATGCTCCGGTGTTCAAGGCCGAGATCGTGCGCCTGCTGCATGGCGATGCCGATCCGCGCGGGCCGGGTCGCCGCGAAGTGCCGATCGAAAGCCCCGCAAATGGCGAATATCCCGGCATGGAACAGCCGCTGTTTCCCGGCTCCTGTGTCGTCGTGCCGGACCACGCCGATCTGCGACTGACCGACGACTTCACCCTGTTTGCCTGGATTTATCCGACGCGCCCCGGCCACGGCGAACAGGTCATCCTGTCCAAGGAAGGAGAAGACGAAACCGGTTATGCGCTCGGCCTCACTGACACCGGCAGGCTGTTTCTGCGCCTCGGCCCCTCACGGATCGAAGGCGAGGAACCTGTCGCCGAGCGCCGCTGGCACTGGATCGCCGCGCGCTATGATGCCGCTAGCGGGTCGGCCCGGCTGTCGGCCGGATTGCATCCGCGCGACCTGTCGATCGCCGGCGAGCCCGGAGCGGCAGGCCATTTGCCACGCGCCGCCGGTTCGGATACCGCACTTCTGATTGCCGCGTCGATGGCAGGCGGGCGTCCCGGCCTGTTCTTCAACGGCAAGATCGCCGATCCCTGCATCTTCGGAAAATGCCTGGGCGATGCCGAGCTTGCCGGGTTCGTGTCGGCTGCGGATTTTTCGGCTTTGCCGCAGCCCTTGATCGCGGCCTGGGATTTCAACGTCGGAAGCGATGGCACCGAGGTTCGTGACATTGGCGGGCGCGGACTGCACGGCACCACCCATCAATCGCCGGTCCGCCTCATGACCGGTCCGCATTGGAGCGGCGAAAACGACGATCCCATGGCCGACCCTCGCGGTTATTCGGCCATCCATTTCCATGAGGATTCGCTGTCCGACGCGAACTGGAGCGAGAGTTTTGCCTTTGCCGTGCCCAGCGATCTGCCGAGCGGTGTCTACACGGCGCGGCTGAAGGCGGGCGGCGAGACCGACGATCTTCCTTTCCTCGTCTGTCCGCGCAATGGGCAAGCGACGGCGCCGCTGGCACTGCTGGTGCCGACCTTCACCTATGTCGCCTATGGCAACGAGATGTGGAGAGATTATGGGCTGAACTGCGCCTATGACCGCTATGTCGACGGCGCAGGCGTGCCGTTCGCCTCGCTGCGCCACCCAATCAAGACGTTTCGACCGGGTCGAGGACTGCTGAAATCAGTAGCCGGCGAACATTTCGGCCGTCATCTGTGCGCCGACCTATATGCCGTCGATTGGCTCGACGCCATTGACCAACCGGTCGACATCATCACCGACCACGACCTTCACCGCGAAGGCGAGGCACTGCTGAAGCCTTACAAGGCAGTCATGACCGGCTCGCATCCCGAATATGTGTCGGGGCGGATGCTGGATGCGTTCGAAACCTATCTCGGCGCCGGCGGCAGCCTCGCTTATCTCGGTGGCAACGGGTTTTACAGCGTCACCTCGTTGTCGGAAGACGGCAACACCATCGAGGTGCGCCGGCCCAATGGCACGCGGCCCTGGATCTCCAATCCCGGCGAGGCACGGCACGCGCTGACCGGCGAGATCGGTGGTCTGTGGCGGTCTCGCGGCCGCGCGCCCCAGCGCCTTGTCGGTGTCGGCTTCACCGCCCAGGGCTGGACCTCGCATGACGTCTGCGGCCTGCCGCGCCCGTACCGACAGGTGGCCGACCGAAAGCATCCGTTGGCGGCGGCCTTGCTCGCAAATATCGTCGAAGACGAAATGATCGGCGATTTCCAGACCTTGGGCCTTGGCGTCGGAGCTGCCGGCGATGAGGTCGACCGCGCCGACCCGGTGCTTGGAACGCCCGCGCATGCGTTGGTTCTGGCCACGGCAACGGGCTTCTCGGCGGATTATCAGCTGGTGATCGACGAGCGCCGCGACATCAATGAGGCTTCGACGCTTCCGGACAACCCGCTGGTGCGGTCCGACATCGTCTGTTTCGAAACCGCGCAAGGCGGTCTCGTCTTCTCGGTCGGCTCCATGCAGTGGTTCAGTGCCCTTTCGCACAATGGCTACGACAACACCGTAGCGACAATGACGCGGAATGTGCTGAAGCGGATGCTGCGCGCCGCCTAACCCGTCCGCTAATCCAGATGCTGGCGGATGGCCTGGTTGAGCTTTTGCAGCGCGCGCGGGATCTGTTTTTCCTCGGTCGCCGCATAGCCGATCATCAACCCCTGTTCGGCTTTGCCGTGAATGTAATGCGCCGACAAAGGGGTGGTGTTGACGCCGGCCTTCAGCGCGCTCTGGGCGATCGCGACGTCGTCCGCTTCACGCCGGAACCGCCAGGTGGTTTGCAGGCCGTTGCCTTCGTCGAGCTGTTCCATGACATCGCCGAACAATGCCTCGGCTTGCGCCACCAGCAACGCCCGCTTCACTGCGTAAAGCCGCTTCATGCGCCGTGTGTGTCGCGCGAAATCGCCGTTGCGGATAAAATCCGCTAGCGCCGCCTGCGTTACCAGCGGGGCAGCTGTCCCCATCAGGAAATTCGCCTTGCGCACCGGCCGCACTACGGCGCCCGGGAAGATGATGAAGCCCAGGCGCAAATCCGGCAGCATGGTCTTGGCGAAGGAGCCGACATAGATCGTGCGATGGTCGACGTCCTGTGACTGGAGCGTCGGCACACGACTGCCGCTGAACCGGAACTCGCTGTCGAAATCGTCCTCGATCACCCAGGCGCCAGTCTCGGCCGCCAGTTGCAGTATGCGCAGCCGTTGCTCGATCCGCATCGTCGAGCCGAGCGGAAACTGGCAGGACGGGGTGAGGTAGATCAGCTTCGGTCGCACCGTGGCGATTGTCTTCAGGTCCCAGTTGCGTCCGTCGACCGCAAGGGGTTCGATGCGCGCGCCGGCCGCCACGAAGGCGCCATGCGCGCCCGTATAGCCCGGTTCCTCGATCATCACCGGGTCGCCGGCGTCGATCAAAAGATGCGCCAGCAGCTGGAACGCGCTCTGCGCACCGGCGGTCACCATGATCTGGTCGGGCAGGCACTTCACCCCGCGCGAGGATTGCATGTATTGCGCGATCACCTCGCGAAGTCCCTGATGGCCCCCATAGCTGTGATAGCCGAAGGTCTCGCCGGCGGCATGGCGTGTATGCTTCGACATCAGGCGGCGCCAGATGGTGAAGGGAAAGCTGAGTGCGTCGGGCAGACCCGGTTGCAGGGTATAGCTGCCCGGAAACCCGGTTTCGTGGCGCAGCGTCACCAGCGTCTGGCCGCGTTGCGAGAGATTATCCTGAAGTGTCGGCAGCCGCTCGACGTCGCGGCCTTGGTCGAGGAAAGGCAGCGGCAGCACCCTGGCGCGCGCGCCCTTGCGTGTCTCGATATAACCCTCTGCCTCCAGTTGCTCGAAGGCGGCGATGGTAGTGGTGCGCGACAGGCTGAGATCGGCGGCCAGCGCGCGCGTCGACGGCAGGCGGGCACCGTCCTTCAGGATGCCGGAAACGATCTGGTCGCGGATCTGCCGGTACAGCTGCTGGAAGATCGGCACCGCGTCCAGCGGATCGATTACCGTCGAGTCGATGGCGATGTCGCGGATCGGTTCGCTCAAACTGGTATCCCCATTTTGTACATTTCTGGCGATTTTGGCCCATTCAGTAGTCTCCTATCGTTGTGGCCTCAAGACCAAAGTCAAGCTGGAAGCCCGTCGGTTCATGAACACGCAAATGCTGAGAAATTCCGCTCACGACGCCGAGGCGAGCGCCAGGCACCTGATCTTCCCGCTGGTGCCGCGCGAGGATATGGATGCCCATGGCCCGAGCATCCTGATGTCGGGCAGCGGTGTCCGTGTCACCGACCAGCACGGCACCACGCTGCTCGACATGATGAGCGCCACGACACGTGCCGGCTCGCTGGGCTACGGCAACCGCGAAATCGCTCAGGCGATGTACGACCAGGCGGTCACTATGCATTATTCCGGCGCCGGGCGTAACACAAACGCCGCTGCCGCCGAGCTGGCGCGGAAGCTGGCCGAAATCACGCCCGGCCGGCTGAACCGGGTGACCTTCACCTCCGGCGGCTCGGAGGCGACGGAAACCGCGCTGAAGATCGCCAAGCAGTATCTTCAGCAGAGCGGCAGGAAGCCGCGTGCCTTCAAGGTCATCTCGCGCTGGAGCGCCTATCATGGCGCGACCATGGGTGCCTTGTCCTGCACCGACTGGCTGGCGGTGCGCGACGTGCCGGATCCGCGCGTGCCGGGCCATTCCTTCGTTGCCAATCCGATGCGTTACCGCAATCCCTACGGGCTGGACGAAGAGACCTATTCCGACATCTGCATTGCCCATCTCGAACGCCAGATCCTGCTCGAGGACCCCGAACTGGTCGCTGCCTTCATCGGCGAGCCGTTCCAGCAGGCCAATGGCGTGCAGATCCCGATGCCGAGCTACTGGAAAAAGGTCCGCGCGCTTTGCGATAAATACGGCATCGTGCTGATCATGGACGAAGTCATCACCGGCTTCGGTCGCGCTGGCACCTGGTTCGCCACCGAACAGCTCGGCATCGAGCCCGATATCCTCAACATGGCCAAGTCGATGGGCGCCGGTTACGCCCCGATCGGTGCCGTCGTCACTCGCGACGAAATCGCCGAAGGCATCAGCCATTTCCGCCACGTCCACACCTATAGCGGCCACGCCATCTGCTGCGCGGCCTCGCTAAAGGTGATCGAGATCATGGAGCGTGAAAAGCTGGTCGAGAATTCGGATGTGCTCGGTCGTGAATGGCAGCAGGGCATGAAGGACGCTTTCGGCGATCACCCGATCGTCGGCGACATTCGCGGCCGCGGCTTCTGGCAGGCCGTCGACTTCACAGCGGACAAGGCAAGCCGCGCCGCTTTCACCGACGACACCGTCGTGGCGATCGCCCGGCGCGCGCGGGAACTCGGCGTCATCGTCGGTCCCATCGGCACCGCCATCGAGATCGCGCCGGCGCTCATAGCCACACGTGATGATCTGGCACTTTGCACGCGTCTTCTCCGCCAAGCCATTTCCGAGGTGGCTCTGGAGCGCGGTCTCGGTCGGGTGTAGTGGCGACCTGGCATCGAGCGGGACAAGGACGGGAGGCTAACATCGTGGACGACGGAGGGCTGTATCGGATCGCGGAAATGTCGCCGGCCGGGGCTCGTGTCAGCGGGGCAGGCGCTGTCCTGCTTGGTATCGATCACGTCGACAAGCGTTTCGGTTTCGGCGCGGGCCAGATCGCCGCGCTGGACGATGCCACCTTTGAAATCCGTGACAATGAGTTCTTCACCTTGCTCGGCCCCTCCGGCTGCGGAAAGACCACGCTGTTGCGCATCATTGCCGGCTTCGAGCATCCGACCTCGGGGCGGGTGCTGCTCGACGGTCGCGATATTGGCCACGAGCCGCCGTTCAAGCGGCCGGTCAACACCATGTTCCAGAGCTATGCGCTCTTCCCGCATCTGAACGTGCGCCAGAACATCGCCTATGGGCTCGAAATGCTCCGCTGGAAACCGGCGGACATCAAACGCCGCGTCGACGAGGTGCTCGAACTGGTGCAGATGCCGGCCTTTGCCGACCGCCGCACCACGCAGATGTCGGGTGGCCAGCAGCAGCGTATCGCGCTGGCTCGCGCACTGGCGCCGCGTCCGCGGGTGCTGCTCCTCGACGAACCGCTGTCGGCGCTCGACCTCAAGCTGCGCAAGGCGATGCAGGGCGAATTGAAGCGGCTGCAGAAGGAAACCTCGCTCACCTTCGTCATGGTCACCCACGACCAGGAGGAGGCGCTGGCCCTGTCGGACCGCATCGCGGTGATGAACAAGGGCAAGGTGCTGCAGGTGGCCGCGCCCGCCGAAATCTACGCGCGTCCCTCGACCTGTTTTGTCGCCGATTTCATTGGCGAGGCGAACCTCATCCCGTCCGGTCTTGTCGGTCGGCCCGAGGGCAGGACCATCTCGATCCGCCCGGAGCAGATTTCGGTCGATCCAAGACCCGCCGCCGGACATCGCGGCATCGCCGCCACAGTCACCGGTGTGACCTTTCTTGGCGCGGATACGCTGATCGAGGCGCGCTGCACGGGTGACATTTCCATCCGCGCACGCCTGCGCGGCGCCGTCTCGGGTATTTCGGTCGGCGAGCGGGCCGAATTTTCCTGGGATCGGGCAAACGAATGGATGCTCGACGCATGAACGACCGGCTGGCCACGATCCTTTTGCGTTCCCCGGTCCTGGTGACCATGGTGCTGTTCATGCTGGCCCCAATGGGGCTGGCGGTGGTCTATTCCTTCATGACCAACGGCGCCTATGGCGGCGTGACCATGCCGTTCACCGCGCAGGCCTATCGGCAGTTGCTGTTCCAGGAAGATTTCGACGGCAATCTCGTCTTCTCTACCGGATATCTCGCCATTCTCTGGCGTTCCGTGCTTCTGGCCGCGCTGACCGTGGCCATCAGCCTCGCCATCGGCTTGCCGTTGGCCTGGCACATGGCGTGCAGCGCGCCGGCAAAGCGCGCCCGGCTTCTGTTGCTCATCACCTTGCCGTTCTGGATCAACACCCTGATCCGCACCTATTGCTGGGTGCTGATCCTGCGCGACGAGGGCCTCTTGAACAATGGTCTGCGCCGCATCGGCCTGGTCGAGGGTCACGTCCAGTTCCTCTACAACGACGTCGCGATTCTTCTGGGCATGGTCTACACCTATCTGCCCTTCATGGTGCTGCCCATCTACGCCGTGCTCGAGCGGCTCAACGGCGACGTTATCGAGGCCTCGCACGATCTTTATGCCGGGCGCTGGAGCACCTTCCGCCGCGTCGTATGGCCGCTGGCGAAGCCAGGCGCGGTAGCCGGCAGCCTGCTGGTCTTTGCGCCGGCGCTGGGCAGCTTCCTTGCACCGGACCTGCTCGGCGGCGGCCGCCGCCTGATGATCGGCAGCCTGATCCAGCTGCAATTCAGCAGTTCGCGCAACTGGTCCTTCGGCGCGGCACTCGCCACCGTCGTCTCGGTGGCCATCCTGGCGGCGCTGTTCCTGGTCGTGCGCAAGACCGTCAACAAGGTGCCCGCACGATGAGCGCCAAGCCCTTCGACTGGAAGACGACGCCAGGGCTGAGCTCGCTCACCTGGATCGTCTATCTTTTCCTCTATGCGCCGCTTCTGGTCATCGTCATCTACAGCTTCAATGTCGGCCGCCAGGCGACGATCTGGGAAGGCTTCAGCTTCGACTGGTATGTCCGGGTGTTCCAGAACCGCGACATCGGCGTTGCCCTGTCGAACAGCCTGATCGTCGCCGTCGCCTCGATGATCCTCTCGACATTGCTCGCCGTCACCGCCGCGCTCAGCCTGCGACAGGCGAGGATGGGGGCCGGCGCCAAGATTACGCTCGGCCTGATCCTGATGCCGCTGGTGGTACCGGAGATCATGGTGGCGGTGGCGACGCTGGTCTTCTTTTCCGGCATCGGCCTGAAGCTCGGCCTCGGCAACCTCATCATCGCCCACACCGTGTTCTGCGTGCCCTTCGCCTACTTGCCGATCCAGGCGCGGCTGGCCGATATGGGCTCCGCGGTGGAGGATGCTGCCCGCGACCTCTATTCCGACGAATGGCAGGTCTTTCGACGCGTCACCTTGCCGTTGCTTTTGCCGGCGATCCTTTCCGGCGCGATGCTTGCCTTTGCCTCCTCGCTCGACGACTTCCTCATCAGCATGCTGCTGGCGGATGCCGGCCAAACCACTCTGCCCGTCTACATCTACGGAATGCTCCGCCTCGGTGTGTCGCCAGAGGTCAACGCGGTCTCGACGCTGCTTCTGGTGTCGTCCGTGGTGATCGTCCTCATCGCCTTGCGCCTGCAAGGCATGAGCAAAAACAAATAGCCATCAGAAACAGACAGGGGAAAACCATGCTTCGAACATTGAAACTCGTCCTGGCCGCCGGCATCGCCGCCTTTGCAGGTGTCGCCCACGCCGCCGACACGCTGCATATCTACAACTGGAACGGCTACATCTCGCAGGCGATGCTGACCAAGTTCACCGCCGAAACCGGCGTCGCCGTCGCGCTCGACACCTACGACAACAACGAGACTTTGCTTTCGAAGCTGCGCAGCGGTTCCGCCGGCTACGACATCGCGATCGCCTCGACCGATTTCATTCCGATCATGAAGTCGGAGCGGATGATCCAGCCGGTGAACATTTCCGAGCTGCCGAACTACGACCATCTCGACGGGCAGTGGAAGAAATCCGCCTGGGATCCGGGCAACGTCTATTCGATCCCATATTTCTGGGGCGTCACCTCCTATGCCGTCGATACCACAATCTACAAGGGACCAACCGACAGCCTGTCGTTGCTTTTCAATCCGCCTGCGGAATTGCAGGGCAAGATCGGCATGTTCTCCTCGCCGACTGAGGTGATCGCGCTGGCGATGCGCAGTCTGGACATCGAGCCTTGCACCACCGATCCCGAAAAGCTCAAGGCAGTGGACGCGCTGCTGCAGGCACAGAAACCGTTCGTGAAAATCTATGACTCGTCGGGCGTCATGGGGCGCCTGGTTTCCGGCGAAACAGCCATTTCGCAGGTCGCCAATGGCGAAGCGCTGACCGCCAGGCAGCAGAAGCCGTCGCTGAAATTCGTCTTCGCCAAGGAAGGCGGCGTCGCCTGGATCGACAATGTCGTGGTGCCGGCTTCTGCAGCCAGGCCCGACCTTGCCAAGAAATTCATCTCCTTCCTGATGGACCCCGCCAACGCGGCCCTGCAGCAGAAGGATGTCGGCTACCCGACTGGCGTCAACGGCACCGAGCCGATGCTGCCGAAGGAGATCGCCACGGCGCCCGAGGTTCAGGTTCCCGCCGACTACAAGAAGGTGGTCAGCCCGGTCTGCTCTGCAGAGGCCACCAAGAAATACGACCTGATCTGGACGCGCCTGCGCCAGTAGCAGCCCGTCTGCACGAGACAACAAGAAGACGGCCGCGAGGCCGCCAGGCTGAACTTTGTGCTGCCGCTTTCGTCCTTCCCTCGACGTTTGGACGGAAGCGGCTTTCCTTTTTTATGCCGGCACCGGCATCCGTGCAGACAATGGAGACATCGATGTCGAAGACCGTGAACAGCTATCTGATGCCGTTCTCCAACGTGGCGCATCTGCCGCTGGCCGAGAAATTCGAGGCCACGCGCATTGCCGGTTACGATGCGCTTTCCCTGATGCCCTACGAAGTGGATCAGCTTGAGGTCGCCGGTATTTCGCCGAAGGAAGTGCGCCGGCGTGCCGACGATGCGGGCATGCGCATCCTGCGGCTTGATCCGCTGAACACCTGGTCGCGTGTCTGGCTGCCCGACAATATGGACGACGCCTACATTGCTACCGTCGACACCAGGCAGGAGCGGGTGTTCGCGCTCTGCGCCGAACTCGGCTGCCGGTCGATCAGCCTCAACGCGACGTTTCCGCTAGGCTCGATGCCGATGGACGCGATCATCGAGGACTACGCCAAAATATGCGCCGCCTCGGCGCGCTTCGATCTCGACTGTTCGCTGGAATTCATTCCGCTATGGGGCGTGCCGACGCTCGCCATGGCCTGGCAGGTCGTTGAGGGCGCCGGCGCCAAAAACGGCGGGCTGGTCTTTGACACATGGCATTGCGTGCGGGGCAAGTCGAACCTCGCCGACCTGCGCAAGATCCCCGGCGACAAAATCCATTGCGTCCAGCTCAATGACGGCCCGCTCGAACTGCCGGCTGGCGTGACCATCAAGGACGATTGCTACGACCGCAAATTCCCCGGCGACGGTCAGTTCCCCAATGTCGAGATCGTGCGCGTCCTCACCGAGACCGGTGGCCTCAACCAGGTCGGCGCGGAAGTCTTCTCGCCCATGCTGAAAGCCATGAGCGCCAGAGAGGTCGGTGAAATTTCGCGCATGTCGGTGGAAGAGGTGCTGAGACTGGCGCTGAGCTGAGCGATTTGGTCGCGAGAGCCGGCGATCAACCGATCTTCTGGAACAGCCGGTTGCCCGGATCGATCTCTGCCTAGCCGGCTGGTAACCCGAGCTCGACCAGCGTCCGGATGAAACGCTGGCCCGCTTCGAGAAAGACCGGACTGGCGTTTCGCTTCGGCGGCGCGACATTGAGTGCCGTCGAACCGGGTCGCAAAACCATGGCTTTCGCCAGCGCCGCCTTTGCCTCGTCCGTCCGTCCGGAACCCTGCAGCGCGACGGCCAGCACCATATAGGGCCGCCCCGATGCCGGCGTGATGGCGATCGACTTCTGCAGCCACGGCACCGCTTCCTCACTGTGGCCGAGAAGCAGATTGGCCCAGCCTATTCCGAGCAGCCAGGTCCAGCGCGAGACTGCTGGCGTGTCGAAGCGATCCGCCTGTTTGAAGTTTGCCAGCGCGTCATCAAAGCGCCCGAGCTGAATCTGGGTAAGGCCCAGTTGATAGAGCGCCGACCCGTTCCATGGATCGAGGCTCAGCACCTTTGCGCAGGCCACCAGGCTTTCGACGAAATTGTTGGTGGCGGTGAGGAAACGGCAATAGGCTTCCAGCCCCGGCAGGTAGTTGGGCTTGGCCTGCAGCGCACGCTCCAGCCGTGATCTGGCGGCGCTCTCCGCCGCCGTACTCTCGGCGGCGCTGTACCAGTTCATCTGAATCCCGCGTGTCTGCAACGCGGACAGCGTGACCTGCAGGTCGAGATTGTCGGGCGCGTTGGCGAGCGCGCTTTCCAGCATCGTCTGCGCGGCCGTGAAGCGCTCGCGCGTCGTCTGGTTGATCGAGGCGAGCGCCTGCTCGACCACGACCTTTGTGCTGCCTGTCAGTGGGCTGGCCACGCCAGCTCTCGGATAAAGTACGGCGTTGATGCGGACGGCGAGTTCGTGTCCGACGCCGGCGGCGAGCCGGGATTGCTGGAGCGCCAGGTCTGTGTTTTCCGTGTCGACCGCCACAGAGGTGGTCCACTTGACCTCGCCGGTCGCGGCATTGGTCATGCGCGCTTCCAGCGTCCAGCTGTTTGCGCTCCGCTGCAATTCGCCGCTCACCACGAAGTCGGTGTCCGCCGGGCGTGTTGGCGCGTTGGCGAGTGAAGCGGTTGTTACATCCGACCGTGGCGTCACCACGCGGATCGTATCGATCTTGGCAAGGCCGTCGGCAAGGCGGTCCGTGACGTTCGTCGCCATCGATGTCGCTTGCGGGTCGCTGCCTCCATCGACGAAGGGCATCACGGTGATCGTCGGCGTGTTCTCAGGGGCAACGACGCCTGGCGCGAACATCGGCGCGGCGACGGCAAAACCGATGACCGCGCAAAGAACGGCGATGACCGCAGCGACGCGGCTACGCAGGCCGAACGAGAACTGCCGTTTCTTTGCCGGGCCGGCGACTGTAGCTGCAGCGTGGCCACCGGCTTGTTGTGCCAACCCCTCCTGCTCCGAAGCGGACGAAAGCCCGGCAGACGCGGCAAAACTGGCCGGATCGCCCGACACCTCGGCATCGAACAGATAGCCGCGGCCGGAGACGACCTTGATCAGCTGGCGTCCTTCGTCGCCGAGCGCTGTCCTGATTTCGCGAATGCACTGGAACAGGCTGTCTTCGCCGACATGGATGTTCGGCCAGATAGCCTCCATCAGTTCCTGTTTGCTGACGACGCGCCCGGCATTGGCGGCGAACAGGCGCAGCATGTCGAAGGATTTCGGGCGCAGCCGGATTGGCTCGCCGCCAGGCGCGCGGAGTTCGATACGTCGCTGATCAAGCTCAAATCCGGCAAACCGGAGCACCCCAACCCCCACAATCCGGAACCGTGCCAAGACCCGTTCAAATATCAGAAAATCTTCAGAAAGTCATCGACACCCGTTCAGGACAGCCCAGCCCGCCTGATGACATGAAATGCCGCAGATGCCGTTTCAGGGCAGGGCAGTTCGCGCGGGGGAATAGTATTGAAATCAAAGGCATCCGGACAGAAGCCTGTCCGTAGTGGCGAGGTTGCGCATACCCCATGCGCCCCACAGCCGAGATCGCCGAGCCCCGACTTTTTTCGGGTGCATCGGCTTTGCGCGGCGCGTGCGCCGCTGAGGCCCCCTTTTACCGCCGACATTGAAGCATGCGGAGCATAATCGTGAGTGCTGTAGGAATTTCCACGACGCCGGCCAATCGGTCCGCGCTGCGTATCGTCATCGCCTCGTTGACAGCCGCGCTGACGGCCTCCGTCGCACCGCTGGCGCTGATCGTGGCAGCGGGACCAGCGCTGGCCGACAGCATCGGCCAGAACGGCGGGAATGGCGGCAATGCGCCGAATTCCTCGACGGCGGGCTCCGGCGGCGGGGCTGGCCCCGCCGGGGACAGTTCGACGACGGGTACGGGCGGTGGCTGGGGAGCTACGGGCGGTTCCGGCAATGGCGGCGGCGGCGGCGGTTCGGACAGCGGCGGCGGCGGCGGCCAAGGCAAAGGTTACGGGTCGGGCGGCGGCGGCGGCGGCGCCGGCGGCGCCGGGCTCACACTGACCACGGGCCTTACCAACAACGCCACGATCGCCGGCGGCAATGGCGGCAATGGCGGGTCCGGCGCTTCACTATACAACCAATCGTACAACGTTGGTGGAGGAGGAGGAGGCGGTGGCGGAGGCTCCGGCATCATCGTCACGACAGGCGCGAATCTTACCAATTCCGGAACGATTACGGGCGGTGGCGGCGGCGGCGGGGCCGGGGGCGTCGGCCCGGGCGCTGGCGACGGCTTCGCAAATCCGTACGGCAACGGCGCAGGCGGCAACGGCGGCAACGGCATCACCGCAACGATTTCCAGTGGGCTGACGATCACCAATTCCGGTACGATCCGGGGCGGGGGCGGCGGAACAGACTTCCTGAATTACCAGCCCTATCGCCCGCAAGCCGGCGGCTACGGCATCATCGGCCAGAACCTGACCATCAACAACAGCGGCACGATCCTGGGCGGCGCGCGCGGGGGCGCGGGCGGCCTGTCTGGCAGCCTCAACACCGCGATCGTCATCACCGGCGGCACCAACAGCATCACCGCGCTCGCGGGCAGCAACATCGGCGCGATCGAGCTCGGCGGTAATACGAAGCTGGCGGGCATCTTCAACAATACGGTCCAGGTCAATGGCGGCGTCACCGTGACCGTCACCGGGGCAGACGCGTCGGGTGACGTTTCCGGCATCACGACGCTGACGAACTACGGGACCATCTCGGTCGGAAGCGGCCGTACCCTGTCGGCGGCCACCATCGGCAATGCTGGGACGATCAGCCTGGCTGACGCAGCAGTGCTTTTCGGCACCGGCAATACGCTGAACAACGGCGGTACCATCAATGTCGGCACCAACGGCATCGTGATGGACAATGGTAACATCAACAACAATCCCGGCGGCTTCATCAATTTTAATGGTCCGGGCGGTACGGCGATACTTTCTCCCGGAGCCGGATACGCCGTCAACAATAGCGGCACCATCAATGTCGTCGGCGGCGACGTCAACGTGCAGATGAGCCCCATCAACAACCAGAACAACGGCATGCTGTCGCTCACCGGCGGCGACATGTTCAATGTCTCCACCTTGGAAAATTCGGACACGGCGACCATCAATGTCGGCGCGGGCCGCAAGCTCAGCCTGCAAATCCTCAACCTCAATGGCGGCAGCGTTACCGGAACAGGCACGATCGAAGCCGCAAATTCGTTCAATATCTCGAATACCGGTACGATCGACGCGAAGCTGACCGGCACGGCTTATCTGCTCAAAGGTGCGCCCGGCACGATGGTCCTGACGGGTGCCAACAGCTATACCGGCGGTACGACGGTCAATGTCGGCATGTTGATGGCCGGATCGGCGGGCGCTTTCGTGGGCAACACGGCCTATACGGTCAATACCAACGGCGTGCTCAATCTAAGCAGCTTCGGGCTCACGATGTCGTCGCTATCGGGCACCGGCGGAATTGTCGCGCTTGGCTCGGCCGCTCTCACCGTCAACCAAACTGCGAACACCACCTACGCCGGCGCGATCACCGGCAGCGGCAGCTTGGCCAAGAGCGGTTCGGGGACATTCGTCCTCACCGGTCCCAACACCTATTGGGGCGGCACCACGGTGTCGGGTGGCACATTGCGTGCCGGTTCGGCCACAGGGTTCGTGGCGAACACCGATTACACGCTCACCGGTGGCACGCTTGACCTCAACGGCTACGACCTCACCATGTCGAGCCTCTCGGGCAGCGGCGGTGCGGTGGCGCTCGGCGCGGCCAATCTTACCGTCGACCAGGCTATCAATACGACCTTTGCCGGTGGGATTACCGGGACGGGTGCGCTCACCAAAAGCGGAACCGGCATACTCGCGCTGCTGGGTACCGGCAGCTATAGCGGTGGCACGACCGTGAACGACGGCACGTTGCGGGCGGGATCGGCGGGTGCCTTTGTGGCCAACACGGCTTACACGGTCAATGGCGGCACGCTCGACCTTAACAACTACAATCTCACCATGTCATCGCTGTCGGGTACCGGCGGCACCGTGGCGCTCGGTTTGGGCAATCTCACCGTCGATCAAGCGACGAACACCACCTTCGCCGGTGCTACCTCGGGTGGAGGCACCCTCACCAAGAGCGGCGGCGGCGCGCTGACATTGACCGGCGCCAATGCCCATACCGGTGACACCACGATCAGCGGCACCGGGGCATTGCGCATTGGAGACGGCGGCACCAGCGGTTCGATGGCTGGGAACATCATCGACAACTCCGTGCTCCAGTTCAATCGGTCGGATACCTCCACATATGCCGGCAACATCTCGGGAAGCGGGGTAGTCGAGCAGATCGGCACCGGCAGGACGATCCTGACCGGCACGCACAGCTATAGCGGCCTCACATCGATCCACGGCGGCACGCTGCAGCTTGGCGATGCCGGCACGACCACCACCATCGCCGGCCCCGTGAAGGTGTGGGGCGGCGGCACATTGGACGTCGTCAATGCCAATATGAGCGCCATCGGCAACGTCGAGAACGCCGGCACCACGAATTTCCGCAATGCGGCAAACGCTGGTACCGCTCAGATTACCAACGATGCGGGCGCGACCCTCGCCTTCCACGATACCAGTACGGCAGGTACGGCCAACATCACCACTCATGGTGGCAGCGTTGCCTTCAACAACGATAGCAAGGGCGGCAGCGCCACGATCACCAGCGTCTCCAACGGTTCGCTGGCGTTCAACGACACCAGCAATGCCGGTGCCGCCACCATCATGAACACCTTCGGTTCGTTGACCTTCAGCGGCGATAGCAAGGCTGGAACCGCTGGCATCACCAACCACAGCAGTTTCGCGTTCAGCAACAACAGCTCGGCCGACAGCGCCGTCATCACCAATCTCGGCGGTACGCTGAATTTCAACGGCACGAGCCTGGGTGGCAGCGCGACCATCATCAACTCCGCCACCGTCGCCTTCAACGACACCAGCAGCGCCGGTCGTGCCAACATCGAAAACAACACGGGGCTCAGTTTCAACAATTTCGCCACGGCGGGCGATTCCATCATCACCAACAAAAGCGGCGCGACGCTGGATTTCAACGACACGAGCAACGCCGGGGGCGCCAACATCACCAATGATGGCACCGCGACATTCTCTGCCGACGCGAGCGCCGCAAACGCCATCATTACAAACAACAACAGCCTGACGTTCCAGGGCAACAGCACGGCAAGCGCCGCGGCCATTACCAACAATGCCGTCTTGAACTTTACCGGCAATGCCACGGCATACAGTGCCACCGTGACCACCGACGCCGGCGGCGCCACCCGCTTCCAGGGCAGCAGCAACGGCGGCACCGCACGCTTCATCACCAAAGCCGGCGGCCTCTTCAACATTTCCAGCCTGACCGGGACCGGCACGACCGCGGGTTCGATCGAAGGCGCCGGCGCATATTATCTCGGTTCGAAGACGCTGACCGTCGGCGGCAACCACCAGTCGACCGAAGTCGATGGCGTCATAGCCGACAATGACGGCGGCGCCATTGCTGGCACCGGCGGTTCGCTCGCCAAGACCGGTGCCGGAACGCTGACGCTTTCAGGCGACAACACCTACACCGGTGGCACGACGCTGCTGGGGGGCGCCGTGCAGGCTTCGAGGGACGCCAATCTGGGCGCAGCCTCCGGCGCCCTGACCTTCAACGGTGGAGCGCTCAAACTCGGCGCCGCGTTCAATCTCGCCGCGACGCGCCAGATCACGCTCGCCGCCGCCGGCGGCACGATCGACACCAACAGCTTTGGCACTGAGATATCGCAAGGCATCACCGGCACCGGCGGATTGACCAAGACGGGTCTTGGGACCCTGACGCTTTCCGGCGATAGCGACTATACCGGGCCAACGACGGTGAGTGACGGCAAGCTGCTGGTCAACGGTTCGATCAAGTCGACCGTCACGGTCGACACGGGCGCCACGATCGGCGGCACCGGAAAACTGTCGAATACGATCGTCAACGGCACGCTTGCGATCGGCAACAGCCCGGGCAAGCTGACCGTCGATGGCGACCTGACCCTTGGGGCAAGCTCCACCAGCCTGTTCGAACTCGGTGCGCCCGGCATCGTGGGCGGGCCGCTAAACGATCTTGTCTATGTCACCGGCAACCTCACGCTCGGCGGCACCTTGCAGACGCCGGCTGCCGTCTCCGGTTACTACCGGCTCTTCAACGTCGATGGCACCGTCTCCGGCGACTATTCCAGCGTGCCGACGGACGCCAGCGTGCAGACCGCGATCCCCAACCAGGTGAACCTCTTCATCCAGCATGCGGGCCAGATCGTGCAATTCTGGGACGGCGCGGACAGCGCCGGCAATGGCTCGGTCGACGGCGGCGCGGGGACCTGGAGCGCGGGTGGCACCAATTGGACGGGCGCACCCGGCGCCGCTAATTTCAACGACCAGTGGCACGGCTCTGTCGGCGTGTTTTCCGGCACCGGCGGCCTGGTTTCGGTCAGTGGGCCGGTCGCGTTCGAAGGCATCCAGTTCACGCAAGACGGTTACAAGATCGCCGGCGACGACCTGATCCTGAGCGGCGACAGCGCCGGCAATACGGCCGCAAGTTTCATCACTATTGCAGGTGGTGCGAATGCGGAGATCGAGTCGGTGATCACCGGTGCCGCCGGCATCGGCATCGACAAATACGGCAGCGGCACACTGACATTGACTGGCGCCAGCACCTATACCGGCGCCACGACGATCAAGGCGGGCACGCTGGCGCTGGCCGGCAAGGGCAGCATCGCGCAATCCAGTGTCGTGGCGGTGGAAGACGGCACATTCGACATTTCGGCAACGACCTTGCCGTTCCCCGCGATAACCAGCCTTGCCGGAACCTCCTCGGGAACGGTCCAGCTCGGCACGAAGGGGCTGGTCATTGGAAACGGCTCGACCGAGTTTGCCGGTTCGATCAAGGGCAATGGCGGACTGGAAATCGCCGGTGGCACGCAGACCTTGTCCGGCGTCAACACCTACACCAACGCCACCCAGATTGATAACGGCGCCAAATTGGCGCTGAAGGGAGCGGGTTCGATCGCCACTTCCGCCTATGTCGGCTTCGCGCTCGGTGGCACGCTGGATATTTCGCAGACGACGACCGGCGCCAGTGTCCGTGGCCTTGCCAGCACGACGGGGACCGGCATCGTTGCGCTTGGCTCGAAGACGCTGACCATCACCAACGGTTCCGTGTTCGGCGGTTCGATCCGCGATGGCGGCATCGCGGGCGGCTCGGCTGGCAATGTGGTGATCGCCAACGGCGCCACGCAGATGTTCTCCGGCGTCAACACGTATGCCGGTTCGACCACTGTCGATGCCGGCGGTACCCTGCAGCTTTCCGGCGACGGCAGCGTGTTTACCTCCAGCGGCGTCGTTGCCAACGGTGTCTTCGACATTTCCGATCAGAGTACGGGCTCCGGCCCGGGCATCAAATCGCTGACCGGCGGCGGAGCCGTCTATCTCGGCGGCCGGGATCTCACCATCGCCAACGCCGGCGGCACTTTTTCCGGCGTGATCAGCGATTGCGGCGCGACGGGTACGGACTGCTACGCCGGTTCGACCGGCGGCGGCCTCGTGCTCGCAGGTGGCACGCTGACGCTGACGGGCGCCAACACCTACAGCGGTGGCACTACGGTGGGTTATTTCGGAGCGCCGGAAAGCACGACGCTGGTGGTGACCAACAATCAGGCGGTCGGCACCGGTCGCGTCCTCTTGAACGCGGCGGGTATCTTCAAGGCGGGCGCTGACGGGCTGACCTTCAACAACCGCTTCGCGGTCAGTCCGAGCTACGGCACGATCGACACCAACGGCCACACCATGACGATTGCCGGCGTTATCGCCGACAACGGCGATCCGGGCACCCTGCACAAGATCGGCGCTGGCACGCTGGTGCTGACCAATGCCAACACCTATGGCGACGGCACGGTCGTCAAGGCCGGCACGCTGCAGCTCGGCAACGGTGGCACCACCGGCTCGATCCTGGGCAACGTCGAACTCGGCGGTATCCTCGCCTTCAATCGCTCCGACGCCTACACCTCCTCCGGCGTCATCTCGGACATGGCGGGCAGCCACGGCCAGGTCGTGCAGAATGGTACCGGTGTCGTGAAACTGACCGGCACGAACAGCTATTCGGGCGGCACTTTCCTCAACAAGGGCGTTGTCGCTGTCTCCAACGACGCCAATCTTGGCAACGCGGCTGGAGGGCTTACCTTCGATGGCGGTACGTTGCGCTACGACGCGGCGTTCGATCTCGCCGCTACGCGTACGGTTACGCTCGGCAATGGCGGCGGCACTTTCGACAGCAATGGCTTCACCGCGGGCGTTGCATCAAACATTGTCGGTTCGGGCGGACTGACCAAGACCGGCACCGGCTCATTGGTGCTGTCCGGCACCAACAACTACACCGGCCAGACCACGGTTTCGGAAGGCGCGCTCACCGCGAGCAAGGCCAACGCCTTCTCGTCCCACAGCGCGGTTTCGGTGGCGAGCGGCGCGCGCCTCGATCTCGGCGGTCTCGACCAGGTCATCGGCACGCTGTCCGGTGCCGGCTCCGTCGCCATGGGTAGCGGTGCCCTGACCGTGAACGAGACCAGCAATTCCACCTTCTCCGGCGGCATCTCCGGCGGCGGAAGCTTCACCAAGACCGGCGCTAGCAAGCTGATGCTGTCGGGAACGAGCACCTACACCGGCCAGACCTTCGTCAAGCAGGGCACCCTGTCGGTGAACGGCTCGATCGCATCGTCGTCGGGCATCACGGTGGACGCTGGCGGCACGCTCGGCGGCACCGGCACGGTGTCTTCGGTCACCGTCAACAGTGGCGGCACGCTGGCGCCGGGCAATTCGATCGGTACGGTCAACGTCGCCGGCAATCTGGCGTTCGGTGCTGGCTCGACCTATGCGGTCGAAGTCGATCCCGCTGCTGCCGACCGCACCAATGTCACCGGCACCGCCAATCTGTCGGGTGGCACCGTTGCGACCAGTTACGCCACGGCGACCTACATCCAGAAGACCTACACCATTCTCAACGCGTTGGGCGGGCTCGGCGGCACCACATTCGCCGGGCTGACCGGGACGACGCCGACCGGCTTCACCCAGAAGCTCGCCTATGACGGCACCAACGCCTATCTCGTGCTCGACCTCGACATACGCGAGCCTGGAAATCCCGGCGGGCCGGGCAACCCAGGCAATCCTGGTGGGCCAAGCTTCGATCCGCTCAACCGCAACCAGCGCTCTGTCGCCAACACCATCGTCGGCTATTTCGACGCCAAGGGCGGTCTGCCGGCGGAATTCGGCGCTCTTGACCAAACCGGTCTCTCGCTTGTGTCCGGCGAGGCAACGGCGGGTGCGATCAGCGCTGGCATCCAGAGCACGGATCAGTTCCTCGGCCTGCTGGCGGGCGAGGCGTTGACGGGTCGCGCCGCGCCGGCCGCTTCCGCTGGAAGCGGTACGGCCGCCTATGCCGAAGAGCCGACCGATGGGAAGGCGCAAACCGAACTTGCCGCTCTCGGCGGCAAATCCGGTCGTGTCGCCGATCCTCTTGCCAGGATATTCGACAGCCGCTGGCAGAGCTGGGGTGCGGCCTATGGCGGCTCGGCCGAGATCGGCGGAGACGCGGCCGCCGGCTCGCATGATACGGACCTGAACACGTTCGGGCTTGCCGGCGGCATCGCCAGGCGGTGGAACGACGGCGTGCTCGGCATCGCGCTTGGCGGCGGCTCATCCGACTTCCACCTCGCCGACAAACTGGGTGGCGGTCAGGCGCGCTTCTTCAATGCCGGCGCATTCGCAAGGCACGACTTCGGCGACGCCTATGTTGCGGCGGCTGCCGCCTATACATTCTATGATGTCGAAACCAGCCGGACCGTGCTTGGCAATTCGCTCTCGGGCGATTTCAACGCACACGCCTTCTCCGGACGCGTCGAGGCCGGTTATGGCATCGAGACGCCGGTTGCGACGCTCACGCCTTACGCGGCCTTCCAGGCGATCGCCTACCGGATACCGGGTTATGCGGAGACCGGCCTCGGCAGCTTCGGGCTCGCCTACAAGGGCAACACCACGACCGTCACCCGCACCGAGCTCGGCGCCCGGCTGGACCGTACGGTCGGCCTCGAGAACGGTGCAGCCTTGGCGCTTTCGGGACGTCTCGCGCTCGCCATCAATGGCGGCGACAGCATCGGCTTCACGGCCGGCTTCCCGGCGTTGGCCGGTACTTCCTTCTCCATCGAGGGGGCAAATCCGGACCACTATTCAGCGCTGGTCGATGCCGGTGCCGAATACAGCACCGCATCTGGTTTCTTCGCTGGGCTCTCTCTCCAGGGCGAGTTCTCCGGCAATGTCCAGAACCTGTCTGGAAAGGCCAAGGTCGGCTTGCGCTGGTGAGGTAACGGCATCATCGCTACTGGCGTTCAGACGAAATGAAAACGGCGGCCCTCAGGCCGCCGTTTCTGCAATGAAGGAGCGGGGTTTCCTAGATCTTCACTGTCCCGTCTGCCGGTTTTATCGCGTGAAGCTTTGGGCGTTGCCCGCGTCGACATTGATGATGTTGCCGGTCGATTTGGCCGACATGTCGGAAGCCAGGAAATAGACCGCTTCGGCGATGTCTTCGGGAAACACCGAACGTTTCAGCATCGAACGCTTGCGATAATGTTCCTCGAGATCGTCCGGCTGCATCGCATAGGCGGCGGCGCGTTGTTCGCGCCATTCGCCGGTCCAGATCTTGGAGCCGCGCAACACCGCGTCGGGATTGACCGTGTTGACGCGGATCTGGTGCTCCGCGCCCTCCAGTGCAAGACAGCGCGCAAGGTGGATTTCAGCGGCCTTGGCCGTGCAATAGGCTGCGGCGTTGGGTGAGGCGGCCAGGCCGTTTTTCGAAGCGATGAAGACGATGTTGCCGCCGAGCTTCTGTTGCTTGAAGGTGCGGAAAGCCTCGCGCGAAACCAGGAAATACCCCTTGGCGAGGATGTCCATGTTGCGGTTCCACATCGACAGTTCCGTATCTTCGATCGGTGCCGAGGATGAGATGCCCGCATTGGAAACCAGGATGTCGACGCCGCCGAATTCCACCGCGCTGTCGGCATAGGCGGCCGCGACGCCGCTCTCGTCCGTCACGTCGAGCTTGGCAGCGCGCACGAAATCCTTGCCGAAGGCGTGGCCCAGTTCTTCATGCGTGGCGGTGAGCGCCGCCTCGTCGATGTCGGCAAGCACCACGCAGGCGCCTTCCCGCAACAGCCGTATCGCCGTCGCCTTGCCGATGCCGCCGGCGCCGCCGGTGACGAAGGCGATCTGGCCGGCCAGCGATTTCGGCTTCGGCAGGCGCTGCAACTTCGCTTCTTCCAGCGGCCAGTATTCGATGTCGAAGGCTTCCTGCGCCGGCAAGCCGACATAGGACGACACGGCGGAAGCGCCGCGCATGACATTGATGGCATTGACGTAGAATTCAGCCGAGACGCGTGCCGTCGCCTTGTCGGCGGCGAAGGTGAACATGCCGACGCCCGGCATCAGATAGACGACGGCGTTAGGGTCGCGCATGGCGGGTGAATCCGGATGCTTGCAGCCGTCGTAGTAGGCTTGATAACCGACACGATACGCTTCGATAGCGGCGGGCAGGGCATCGGTCACGGCATCGATGTCGGGCTTGGCCGGGTCGAAGCCAATGACCAGCGGCCTGATCTTCGTGCGCAGGAAATGGTCGGGGCAGGATGTTCCGAGTGCCGCCAGCGCGTCGAGTTCGCGGGAATTGACGAATTCCAGCACTGCTTGAGAGTCGTCGAAATGACCAATCTTGCGCATGCCGGACGATGAAATCATGCCCCGGATCCGGGGCATCAGCCGCGCCGCGATGGCACGGCGTTCCTGTACGCCAAGCGGCGCGACCACGGCGCCGCCAAAGGCCGGCTTGCCCTTGGTCTCGTGTTCGAACCACTCGATCGCCTGGTTGATCGTGTCGATCGTGGTCGTGTAGCAGGCCTCCGGCGTGTCGCCCCAGGTGAACAGGCCGTGGCTTTCCAGAACCGCGCCCTTGGCCGCCGGGTTTTCCTGGCAGAACTTTTCCAGCCAAAGTCCGAGTTCGAAGCCCGGCCGTTTCCACGGCAACCAGCCGATCGCCTCACCGAAGACCTTTCTGGTCAGCTCGCGTGAATCCCGCGCGGCGGCCAGCGCGATGATGGCGTCGGGGTGCATGTGGTCGACAAAGGGCTTCGGCACATAGGCATGCAGCGGCGTGTCGATGGAGGCCGCGCGCGGATTGAGGTTGAAGGTGCAGTGCGGCAGATAGCCGACCATCTCGTCTTCATGCGCGAGACCGCGATAGAGCCCCTTCAGCGCACGCAGCTTGTCCATATAGAGGGTGGCGAAGCCGTCGAGCTTGATCGACGCGCTGTCGCCGCCCGAGCCTTTAACCCAGAGCACCTCGGCATCCTCGCCGGTCAGCGGGTCCTTCTGCAGGACTTTGGATGAAGTGTTGCCGCCACCATAATTGGTGACCCGTTTGTCGGATCCCAAAAGGTTCGACCGGTAGACGAGCCGTTCCGGCTCCGTCATCGCGGCAGCCTTGCGATCGTCCCACAGATTGGCGAGCCGTGCGGACTGTTTGTCGGGCATCTCGGATCCTCCCGCCGCGCCGCCTCGGGCGCGATACTTTGTGCATGAATTCAAGCCACGACGTGCACTTTGTCAATCGCAAAAGATCAAACTAAATCACAGTGCATTGCAATATGACGTATGTGCAGCGCAATATGATTGATATTTTCCACAAACCGCTTGCGTGATTGTCTGATTTGCGTAACTTAGCTCATGACACCTAGTTTCTGGTGTCACGGGAGGATTTGGCTTGAACGATTTGGTCCGCCAGCGGCAGATCATCGAGCTTTTGCGTGATCGGCCCTTTGCGTCGGTGCGCGAGCTGCAGGAGCGTCTCGGCGTGTCGGCCGCGACGGTGCGGCGCGACATCGACAAGATCGACCTGTCCGGCGGAGCGCGCAAGGTTTATGGCGGCGTCTCCGCGTTGGAGGGTTCCGCCCAGGCGCCGGCGTTTGCGCGTCCTTATGATGAAAACCGCGACCTTGCCGTCGATGCAAAGCGCCAGATCGCCGATCTCGCCGCGACCCTGGTGGTCGATGGCGATACAGTCATCGTCAATGGCGGCTCGACCTGTTATCACCTCGGCGTCAAGCTTGCCGACCGCAACATCCGCCTCTTCACCAGTTCCATGCCGCTCGCCGCCTATCTCGGCGAGCACGGCAAATGCAGCTTGACCATCGCCGGCGGTGAGCTCCACCGCGAACCGGGCGTGATTTATTCACCGTCACAGCCGGCGAATTTCTTCGCATCGAAATTGTTTGTCGGCGCGCAAGGGATCAGTGCCGACGGCCTTCTGGAATCGCACCCGCTGATGGTGCGGGCCATCCAGGAATTGAGCCACAATGTCGACCAGGTCATCGTGCTGGCCGACAGCCGCAAGTTTTCCATCCATGCCCGTCATGTCGCGCTGCCTTTGTCGCGCGTCGGCATGCTGATCACCGACGACGGTTTGTCGGACCAGCACGCCAAGATGCTGGAGGCGGCGGGCATCGCGCTGCGCATTGCCCCGAATGGGTGGCTTGCATGAGCGGAGCGCTTGCGGTTTTCGACCTTGGCAAAACCAACTCGAAACTGTTCGTGTTCGCGCCCGATGGCACGCTGCTGGACGAGCGGCGCACCAAGCCGGTTTGGAAGCCGTTTCGCGGGCGCAACGTGCTCGACGACGATCGCTTGTTCACCTGGATGAGCGCGGAACTCGCCGAAGTCGTCGCCGCGCACGATGTCGGCGGCATGATGGTTTCCGCGCATGGCTGCGCCTTCGCGCTCGTGCGCGGCACCGAGCTTTTGCACCCGATCCTGGATTACGAGCAGGAAATCCCGCAGCCGATCGCCAAAATCATCGATCCGATGCTGCCGGACTATTCGGAGACCTACACGCCCTGGCTGCCGCTGGGTTTTTCCATCGCCCGCCACATCTATTGGCTGGCGACGGAAGAGCCGCAAACATTTGCCGCCACCGCGGCGATCCTCTGCTATCCGCAATATTGGGGCTGGCGCTTCGCCGGTCGTCCGCTCGCGGAATGGTCCTATCTCGGTGCGCACAGCCAGCTTTGGGCGCCCTTGAAACGCGACTTCTCCTCGCTGGTCGACCGGCTGGGCTGGCGCGAGAAATTCTCCGAGATCGCGCCGGCCGGCGCCGTCATCGGCGAGGCCAGGATCGAGCTGGCCGATGGCACAAGCCGGTCGATCTCAGTTCACAACGGCGTGCACGATTCCAACGCCGCGCTCGCCTACTACCGCATGACCGGACTGACGGGTTTCACCCTGGTCTCGACCGGCACCTGGGTCATCATCATCAATCTCGACTGTCCGCTGGGCGCCCTCGACCGCGAGCGCGACATGATCGCCAACGTCACGGTCGACGGCGAACCGGCGCCTTCGCTGCGTTTCATGGGCGGCAGGGAATATGATCTGATCAGCGACGGCTGGAATCGGCCGATCTCGCAGGAGGCGGTCGAGCGTGTCATGGCGCGCGGCATCTTCGCCATGCCGTCCTGGGCAGCAGGCGGACCGTTTCCTGAGATCAGGGGCCACATCGTCGGCGGCGAGGTGGAAGGAGAGGAACGTGCCGCGGTGGCAGCACTCTATGTGCTGATGATGACGGACCTGTCGCTCGACCTGATCCATTCCGACAATCTGCTTGTCGTTGACGGCGGTCTGGCCAAGATCGACCTGCTCACCGCCATGCTGGCGCAGTTGCGCCACCGGCAGACGGTCGTTCATTCGACGATGAGCGAGGGCTCCGCCACGGGTGCCGCCGCACTCGCCTTCAAGGCGCTCGGGCGGTCGCCATTCCGGGACGAGACCGTCCCCATTGTAGCAAGCCGGGTATCCGGTCTCGAAACCTATCGCGACCGCTGGCGCGAACTGGCCGACCAGGCCCGCGCGGCCGCGCGTGCGGACCTGCGCAGCGGGCATGGCGCAAGAGGAGCGGGCGCATGAACGCGGTTGCCCCCTATGTCAGCCTCGCCGGCATGTCGAAATCCTTCGTCGGCGTGAAGGCGCTGAAGGATGTCAGTTTCGACGTGCGTCCGGGCGAAGTGCATGCGCTGCTTGGCGAGAACGGTGCCGGCAAGTCGACCCTGATCAAGATGATGTCGGGCCTCTATGCGCCCGATGCCGGCACCATCACGGTCGACGGCAGGCAGGTGAAATTCGCCTCCACGCGCGACGCCTCGGCCGCCGGCATCGCCACCGTCTATCAGGAGCTGTTGCTGTTTCCCGAACTGACGGTCGCCGAGAATGTCTTCCTCGGCAACTATCCGCGCCGGCCGGGCGGCTGGATTGACTGGGGCGAGGTGAGGGCACGCACGCGCGCGCTGCTCGACCAGCTCGATACGTTCGACCTCGACGTCGACGCCAAGGTGCTCACGCTATCGGTGGCGCAGCGCCAGCGTGTCGAGATCGCCAAGGCGCTCTCCAAGAATGCGCGTATCCTGATCATGGACGAGCCGACCGCTTCGCTGGTGGATTCGGATGTGCAGCGCCTCATGGCGGTGGTGCGCCAATTGCGCGGGCGCGGCGTCGGCATCGTCTATGTTAGCCATCGCATGTCCGAGATATTCGCTCTGGCCGACCGCGTCACCGTGCTGCGCGACGGCGGCTTTGTCGGCACAAGGGACATCGGCGAGGTCGACGAAGCGAAGCTGGTTTCCATGATGGTTGGCCGACCGATCGACAGCCTGTTCCCCAAGGCCGAAGCCGCTATCAGCGACACCGTGCTGGAGGTGAGGAACCTCAATCATGGCCGGCATGTCCGCGACATTTCCTTTTCCCTGCGGCGTGGCGAAATCCTCGGCGTCGCCGGCCTGGTCGGCAGCGGCCGCACGGAACTCGCGCTCACTTTGTTCGGCATGACGCCGGCGACCTCGGGCGAGATCATCCTCGAGGGCAAGGCGGTGCGCATCACGTCGCCGCGCCAGGCGCGCGACCTTGGCATCGCGTATGTGCCGGAGGACCGCGGCCAGCAGGGGCTGGTGAAGCAGATGGCCATCCGCAAGAACGTCTCGATGGCGTCGATCGAACACCTTTCGACAGGCATCTTCATCAAGGCCGGCGAGGAAGCGCAGCGCGCGCTCGCGGCGGTGAAACGCTTCAGCGTCCGCTGCCGCAACATCGGCCAGCCGGTCGGCGAATTGTCCGGCGGCAATCAGCAGAAGGTGGTGATCGCCAAGTGGCTGGAGACCAGTCCCAAGGTGCTGATCCTGGATGAACCGACGCGCGGTGTCGATGTCGGCGCCAAGGCGGAAATCCACACCATCATGGGCGAGCTGGTGAAGCAGGGGGTGGCCATCCTGATGATCTCGAGCGAACTACCGGAGGTGCTTGGCATGAGCGACCGCGTCCTGGTGATCAGCGGCGGCTGCATCACCGGCGAGATCGCCCGGGCCGACGCCACGCCGGAACGGGTCGGCATGGCGATGACCGCGCACCGGGCTGGAGAGGCGGCATGATGACAACCGCCGTCGACCTTCCGCCGACCCGGCCGGTTTCTGGCGTGCAGAGACCGGGGTTCCTCCGGCGCCTGTTCTCGGACTACGGCCAGGAGCTGGTCGTGCTCGGTGCCATCGTCGCGTTGTTCGCGGTGGTGACGCTGGTCAATCCACGCTTTGTCAGCGCCAACAACCTGACCACGATCTTCTCCGGCAACGCCTATATCGCGGTCGCCGCCATCGGCATGGCGATGGTCATCGTCACCGGCCATATCGACGTGTCGGTGGGTGCGCTCATTGGGGTGTTGGCGACGATTTCCGGCACGCTTGCGGTCGCCGGTTATCCTGTCTGGGTGGCATGGTTGGCGCCCGTCCTGGTCGGCATGACCGTCAACGCGATGATAGGCGTCCTGGTCGCCTATGCGCGCATCCCATCCATCGTGGTCACGCTCGGCGCGCTGTCGATCCTGCGCGGCGGTCTGATCAGCGTGACCGGCGGCACCTGGATCACCAACCTGCCGCCCGATTTCCTGATCGCGCAGAAAGACGTGTTCGGCCTGCCGGTCCCGCTCGTCACCATGGTCGTCCTCACTGTTCTCGCCGCCCTGTGGATGCGCTTCTCGGCCTTCGGGCGTTCGCTCTATGCCATTGGCGGCAATGCGGAAGCAGCGCTCGCCACCGGCATCCCGGTCGAGCGCCGCACCGTTGCGGTGTTCGTCATCCATGGCGCCTTTGCCGGGCTGGCCACGATCCTGTTCGCCACGCAGCTGCAGGTGATCCAGTCCACCGTGCCGCCCAATCTCGAACTCACCGTCATCACCGCCGCCGTCATCGGCGGCGTGTCGATCCTCGGTGGCTCCGGAACCGTCATCGGTTCGACGCTGGCAACGATCCTGTTCGCCACGATCGGCTCGGCGCTGATCTTCGTCAATGTTTCGGCCTATTGGCTGCGCGCGGTGATCGGCCTGCTGATCCTGGCAACCGTGCTTGCCGACATGCTGCGCCGTCGTAGCCGGATATGAGGATGGCCGGATGAACCTCAGATCCCTGATCCGTCACGAAACGTTCCTGGCTTTGCTACTGGTCGTCGTGCTGATCGTCTTGTCGTTCCAGTCGGACCGTTTCTTCACCGTCTCCAACCTGCTCAACCAGGGCCGGCTGATGACCGAGATCGGGTTGATCGCGATCGCCATGACCTTCGTCATCGCAACCGGTGGGATCGATCTTTCGGTCGGCTCGATCCTTGGGCTGACCGCGATCCTGACCGGCGTCTTCTGGCAGAATGTCGGCATGCCGCTGCCTGCCGCTGCTGCGGCCGCGATCGCGGTCGGCACGCTGGCCGGTTTCGTCAATGGTGCCATCATCACCCGTTTCGGCGTGCCGCCGTTGATCGCGACGCTGGCGACATTGGCGCTCTATCGTGGTCTTGCGGAAGGCATCAGCCAGGCGCGCTCGGTTCGCGGTTATCCGGACTGGTTCTATGTTCTTGGTCAGGGCGAGGTGCTGAGCGTTCCGACCCAGCTCTGGATCCTGGCTGCGGCAGCGGTCGTCGCTTCCATCATCTTGGCCTATACGCGCTGGGGCCGCACGGTCTACGCCATTGGCTCCAACGAAGTCGCCAGCCGGTTTTCCGGCCTTTCGGTGGAGAGGACGAAGCTCGCGCTCTACACCGCCTCGGGTTTCGCCGCCGCCGTCGCCGGGGTGATCTTCGTGTCGCGCGTCTCGACCACGCGCTCCGATATGGGCACCGGCATCGAGCTCGATGCCATCACCGCCGTCGTGCTTGGCGGCACCTCGATCTTCGGCGGTCGCGGCACCGTCGTCGGCACCATGATCGGCCTCTGCCTGATCCAGGCGTTGAAGAACGGTCTGTCGCTCGCCGGCGTCAAGGGCGACGGCACCATCATGCTCATCGGCGCGGTACTCATCCTGGCGATCCTCGCCAGCAACCTCTTCGAGAGGAGCGGCACTCGATAAAACAAGGGAGAAGCGTCCTTCACTGCCGCTCATCAGTGTCCGGACGAACAATTGGAGGATGAAATGCGTAAAATAGTGCTTCCCGCACTCCTGGCTCTGTCCTTCTCGACAAGCCTCAGCCATGCCCAGTCGCCGTGGACCGGCGGCGACGAATTGCCGACCAACCCTCTCGCCTGCGATGCAACGCCGGCAAAGGTGGCTTCCAAGCCTTACGATGGCGGCAAACCGACCAATGCGCCGGACCGCAAGGGCAAGACGCTGAAAGTTGTGGATGTGCCGAAACTCGTCGGCATCGGCTACTTCAACGCCACGTCGAAAGGCATCGCCGACGCGGCCAAGGAAATGGGCTCGATGGAGGCCAAGACCGACGGTCCGAGCAAGGCCAATATCGACGACCAGATCACGCTGATCGACAACTACATCACCTCCGGCGTCGACGGCATCCTGTTTGCCGCCAACGACCCGGTCGCCATCGCCCCGGTGCTGAAGAAGGCGCTCGCCGCCGGCATCAATGTCGTCGGCTACGACGCCAATTCGACGCCGGACGCCCGCCAGTGGTTCGTCAACCAGGCCGAGTTCAACGGCATCGCCAAGGCGATGGTCGATTCCATGGCCAAGGAAGCCGGCGAGGATGGTGCCTTCGCCATCGTCACTTCCACCTTCACCACGCCGAACCAGGCGCGCTGGATTTCCGAAATGGCGGCCTATCAGGCCAAGTGCCATCCGAAGATGAAGTGGCTGGAAACCGTTGAGGCACAGGAGGACAACATCCTCTCCTTCAACCAGACCAACACGCTGCTCAACAAATATGGCGATGAGCTCAAGGGCGTCTTCGGCATGACCAGCGTTGCGACGCCTGCCGCCGCCGACGCGGTCACCCAGGCCAAGAAGTGCGGCAAGGTTGCCGTGGTCGGTCTCGCCACGCCAAATGCGATGAAGCCCTATGTCTCGACCGGCTGCGTGAAGTCGGTGGTGCTGTGGAACCCGGTCGATCTCGGTTATGCGGCCGCCTATGTGCTGCGCGCGACGGCCGACGGTACCTTGGCCGCAGGCGCCACCTCGGTGAAAGCGGGCAAGTTGGGTGATCTCTCGGTTATCAACGGCTCCGAAATCCTGCTTGGCGCGCCCACCGTGTTCACCAAGGACAACATCAACAACTTCGACTTCTGAGGTTGAGCGGGGACGATAGCCCCCCTTCCGCGCCGGCTTCAGGCCGGCGCGGTTACTGCATCGGCCAGAAAATCGGAATCGATTTTCGGTAGGCACGATGCAGCAGATAAAAAGTGCCAGAGCGTCCTTTGCGCGTCCAATTGGACGCGCGGCGCTCTAACCGGCCTGCAAGCGGTGATCGAGGAGGATGGCATGGAAATGATGATCGACGCCGATGCGGTCGAGGCGAGCAATGCCGCGCGTGAGCGGGCCTTGCGCGCCGATTATGCCGCGCTTGGCGAGCAGCTCGACCGCCGCGGCATCGCCATCGCCGAAATTTTGGACAAGGCCGAGGCCTTCGCGGTTGCCATCCCGTCCTGGGGCGTCGGCACCGGCGGCACGCGTTTCGCGCGCTTTCCGGGCGAAGGCGAGCCGCGCGACGTCTTCGACAAGATCGAGGATTGCGCCGTCATCCAGCAGCTCACCCGCGCTACCCCCACCGTTTCGCTGCACATTCCGTGGGACAAGGCCGATCCGCGGCGCCTGAAACAGGCGGCCTCGCGCTTCGGCCTCGGCTTCGACGCTATGAACTCCAACACCTTCTCGGACACCGCCGACCAGAAGCTTTCCTACAAGTTCGGCTCGCTGTCGCATGCCGACGCGGCCGTTCGCCGGCAGGCGGTCGACCACAACATCGAATGCATCGAGATCGGCAGGGAAATCGGTTCGAAGGCGCTGACGGTGTGGATCGGCGACGGCTCCAACTTTCCAGGCCAGGTGAATTTCGCCCAGGCCTTCACGCGCTATCTGGATTCGATGAAGGCGATCTACGCGCAGCTGCCGCCGGACTGGCGCCTGTTCACCGAACACAAGATGTACGAGCCGGCTTTCTATTCCACCGTCGTGCAGGATTGGGGCACCAACTACATCATCGCCCGCGAACTCGGGCCGAAGGCTTTCTGTCTGGTCGACCTCGGTCACCATGCGCCCAACGTCAACATCGAGATGATCGTGTCCAGGCTAATCCAGTTCGGCAAACTGGGCGGCTTTCATTTCAACGACAGCAAATATGGCGATGACGATCTCGACGCCGGTTCGATCGATCCCTACCGGCTGTTTCTCGTCTTCAACGAACTGGTCGAAGCCGAACTCTCCGGCGTCGACGGGTTCAACCCCGCGCATATGCTCGACCAGAGCCACAACGTCACCGATCCGATCGAGAGCCTGATGCTGTCGGCGGTCGAGGTGCAGCGCGCCTATGCGGCGGCGCTGCTGGTCGACCGCAAGGCGCTGGCGGCGTTCCAGGACGGCAACGACGCCTTGATGGCCACGCAGACGCTGAAAGCCGCCTACCGCACCGATGTCGAGCCGATCCTCGCCATGGCTCGTTTCAACCGTGGCGGGGCCATCGACCCCGTCGCTGCCTACCGCGCCAGCGGCTACCGCCGCAAGGCGGCGGTGGAGCGGCCGGCCGTCGCGTCTGGCGGTGGGGGCATCGTCTGACGCGGCGGCCGCGGGGTGTCTTTGTATGCGAAATCTCGATCGGGAGCCTGATCATGTCCAAGCGCATCGCCTTCCGGATGGTGCTCAATCCCGGGCAGGCGGCCGAATACAAGAAGCGGCATGACGAGATCTGGCCGGAACTCGCCAAGGCGCTGCGCGACGCCGGCATCTCGGACTATTCGATCTGGCTCGATCCCGAAAACCAACCATCTCTTCGCGACGCTTTTGCTGGCCGACAACAACACCATGGACAAGTTGCCCGAGACCGAGATCAACCGCCGCTGGTGGGATTTCATGGCCGACATCATGCTCTACGACGCGCGCAATCAGCCCGTCGTCGTGCCGCTCGACAACGTCTTCCACATGGCGTGAGAGCGTGTCGAAACCACCGCGGGGTGCCTGCATGCCGCGACCACAACAACGAAGGCCGATGCCGCGAAGTCTTTCCGGTGCCGACAGCAGAAAATGAAAGGCCGATACGATGAAGGATGCAGCGCTGCGCAAGGAGATGGTGGCAATCTGCCGTCGGATGAATGCCGCCGGCATCAACCAGGGCACGGCCGGCAATCTTTCGCTGCGCGCTGGTGACGGCTTTCTCGTCACCCCGTCGGGCATGCCTTATGAAACCATGGTGCCCGAAGACATTGTCGAAATGGATTTCGACGGCACCTATGCCGGGCGCCGGCCGTCATCGGAATGGCGCTTCCACCGCGATATCCTGAAGACGCGCGGCGATATCAACGTCGTGTTGCATTGCCATTCGGTCTACGCCACCACGCTGGCCTGCCACTACAAGACCATCCCGGCCTTCCACTACATGACCGGCGTTGCCGGCGGCTCGACGATCCGCTGCGCCAAATACGCGACGTTCGGCACGCAGGCCTTGTCCGACCATGCGCTGGTGGCGCTTGAGGGGAGGCTTGCCTGCCTGCTCGGCCAGCACGGCCAGATATCGCTGGGCGCGACGCTGGAGGCGGCGCTGTGGCTGGCCATCGAGGTTGAAACCCTGTCGCGCATGTATGTCCAGGTGCTGACCCTGGGCGAGCCGCCCGTCTTGCCCGACGACGAGATGGCCCGCGTGATCGAGCAGATGCGCAAGATGAGTTATGGCCTGGCCCCCGATGCCGAAGGCATCAACGACGCCGCCCGTGCCCGGGGCGGCTGACGGGCAGGTTCGCCGGCGCTGCCGCTATTCTCGTCGGCGCCGCCATGACGTCCATCACCCGTTTGCTTGAAGCCAGCTCGGCAGGCCACGTGCCTTTCACGCGGTCCGTTCGCAAATTACGGTCGGATAAGAACAATACCAGTTTAACACCTGAAAAAAATTCTGCATAAAGGTGCTGTCTCGAAGTGGATGGTTCCGATGGGCGATCAGGCGATCCTCGATTTTCTGGCTGCTGCACTGGCGGGTGAGAGCGGCGAACCGCTCTACCGCCGGCTCGAAGATGCCTTCAAACAAGCGATTGGCGCGGCCCGCCTCAAGCGCGGGGCCGTCACTCCCAGCGAGCGCGTGCTTTGCGATGCGCTCGGCATTTCGCGCGTCACCGTGCGCAAGGCGATCGACGGCCTCGTCGCCGACGGCCTGCTCGACCGACGCCAGGGCGCCAAGACCGTCGTCGCCTCGCGGGTGGAGAAGTCGCTGGCGACCATGACCAGCTTCTCGGAGGATATGCGTTCGCGTGGGCTCGAGCCCGGTTGCGTGTGGATTTCGCGTGTGATTTCGCGGCCTTCGCCGGTGGAAATGATGGCGCTGGGCATTTCGGCCGGCGAGAAGGTGGTGCGGCTGACCCGTCTGCGCACCGCCGACAACACCCCCATCGCCATCGAGACGGCGACATTGCCGGCGCGCTTCGTGCCGGATCCGCTCGCGATCCAGGCCTCGCTCTACGATTATCTCGAAGCCAATGGCGCGCGTCCGATGCGCGCGCTCCAGCGCATGCAGGCGAAGCCCGCCAGCGAAGAGGAGCGCCGGCTGCTGGCAATTCCCGAGGACGCCAGTCTGTTGATCATGGAGCGCCGCTGTTTCCTTGCCGACGGCCAGATCGTCGAATTCACCCAGACCAAGTACCGCGGCGACGTCTACGATTTCGTCATCGAGCTGACGCGATAATACCAGTTTAAAGCCTGTTGCAATCTGGTCTTATATTGCTACCGTGTTCCCATCGAGGGAGTGCCAGCGTGCCGATTGATATCCAGGCCCTGAAGAGCGGGTTGATCGTCTCGTGCCAGCCGGTAAAGGGCGGTGCGATGGACAATGCGGTGATGGTCGTCGGCTTTGCGCTCGCTGCCATCGACGGCGGCGCCGCCGGTCTGCGTGTCGAATCCGCCGATTATGTCGCCGCCGTGCGCAAGGCGACGCCGCGGCCGATCATCGGCCTTATCAAGCGCGACCTTGACGACAGCTCGGTGCGCATCACGCCATGGCTGGAAGATGTCGAGGCGCTGGCAGCCGCCGGCGCCGACATCATTGCCTATGACGCCACCCAACGCCCGCGCCCGGTTGCCACCAGGGTACTGGTCGACGCCATTCATGCGCGGGGTCGGCTGGCCATGGCCGATTGTTCCATCATCGCCGACGCTGAGCAGGCGCTGGCGGAAGGTGCCGACATCGTTGGTTCCACCCTTGCCGGCTATACCGGCTCGGTCGAGCCGACCGAACCCGATTTCGCGCTGATCGGTGCGATGCGCCGCTTGACCCCCTATGTGGTTGCCGAAGGCAACATCCGCACCCCGAAACAGGCCTCGCAGGCGCTGGTCGCTGGCGCCTCGATGGTGGTCGTCGGCTCGGCCATCACCCGGCCTGAGCATGTCACCGGTTGGTTCCGCGCCGCCCTCGATGAAACCGTCGCCAAGGCGGGTGCCCGATGGCCGTGAGCGAAGCCGAGACGGTCCTGGCGCTCGACATCGGCGGCACCAAGATGCTGGCCGCGCTTGTCGCGGGCCGCGAGGTCGTCGAAACGTCAAGAATGCCGACACCGGCCGGCGGCAATCCGGACGAATGGCTTGCCGCGCTGTTCGGCGAAATCTCGGCATGGCGGGGGCGCTATCGCAAGGTCGGCGTCGCCGTCAGCGGCGTTGTCGATGACGGGCTCTGGTCGCCGCTCAATCGCCGCACCCTCGACATCCCCGACCGCTTCCCGCTGGTCGCATCCGTCAGGCGCCTCAGCGGCCGCGACGCGGTGCTGGCCGCCAACGACGCCCAGGCTGCCGCCTGGGGCGAGTATTCATACGGAGCAGGGCAGGGCGTCGATATGGTGTTCCTCACCATTTCGACCGGCATCGGCGGCGGCATCGTCGTCAATGGCCGCCTGCTCGGAGGCATGGCCGGAAATTTTGGCCAGTTCCGCGGCCTGGACGAGGCGGCAGGCACGCTGGAGGACAGCGTGACCGGCCGCTGGATGGCGGCCGAGGCGGCGGCTTATCTGCCGGGCGCCACGGCGCGCGACGTCTTCGAGGCGGCAGGCACCCACGACTGGGCAAAGAGCATTGTTACCACCTCGGCCGGCCGCACCGCGGTCCTGTGCCGCAACCTCCAGGTCGCGCTCGACCCAAGGCGCATCGTCATCGGCGGCGGCATCGGGCTGGCGCCCGGCTATCTGGAAGCCGTGCGCGCGGCACTTTCCAGCCTGCCGCTGCGGCTGATGCCGCAGCTCCATGCCGCCACGCTCGGCGAAAGCGCGGGTGTCGTCGGCATCGCCAGCCTTTCAAACCAAGAAGACCAATCGGGAGGAAACTGAAATGACATTCGCAACCATCAGAAAGGGCGGCCTTCTGGCGGCCCTCGTCGCCAGCCTGCTGGCAAGCCCGGCCTTCGCCAAGGTGACCGTGCTGGGCTGGCCAGGCGGTCCCGAGGAGACCGCGCTGCGCGCCGCGGCCGACGCCTACAATGCCAAGGCCGGCGTCGCCGACAAGGACAAGGTCGAACTTCTGTTCTTCAACCGCGACGGCTTCTGGGACAAGCTGCAGGCAGACCTTGCCGCCGGCTCCAAGGCTTTCGACGTCAATCTGCTCGCCACCTACTCGATCGGCCGCTACGCGCCCTTCATGGAGCCGGTCGAACTCTCCGGGGAGGCGAAGTCGGTCTATGGCGACGCCGTGCTGAAGACGATGCAGTTCGACGGCAAGCAGTTTGGCGTGCCCACCGACCTGTCGCTGCACTTCATGTATTATCGCAAGGACCTGATCGACGCCTTGCTGAAGGACGATGCCGCCAAGGCCAGATATGGCGAGATTTCCGAAAAGCTGCTGGGCAAGAAACTGCAACCCAAGGCTCCGGACGAGTGGAACTGGGACGACTACGCCGCGACAGCGCTCTACTTCACCCAGGCCGTGAACCCCGACAGCCCGACCCGCTACGGCACTGTCCTGCAGCTGAAGAACCTCCTGTTCAACATCATGATCTGGCAGTCGGTGCCGCGTGCCTATGGTGGCGACTGGATGGACGCCAGCGGCAAGATCACTGTCAATTCCGACGCCTATCGCAAGGGGTTGGAGATCTACAAGCTGCTCTACGACAACGGCGCCACGCCGCGCGATTCGCTCTCCTATGAATTCGCGGAGGCCAATGCCGCCTATGCCTCCGGCCAGGTGGCGGCGATGCTGCAGTGGAACGCAGCCGCCGGCGATCTGACCAGCAAGGAGAAGTCGCCGGCCGTCGCCGAGGCGACCGAAACCATCGCGCCGCCTACCGGGCCCGCCGGGCGCTTCACCCACATTCACGGCCTCGGCTTCGGCCTCAACAAGAATGCCGAGAACAAGGACGGTGCCAGGGCGTTCCTGAAATGGCTGTCGTCCAAGGAAGCAGCACTCATCTACGCCAGGAACAGCGGCGCGCCGGCGCTGACCCCGGAAGTGGTTTCCGAAGTGGCCAAGGAGCGTCCCGATCTCGTCAAGCTCGGCGACTATGCCGGCAAGTACGGCTACGTCATGACCGGCGGAACCTCGGCGAAGGCGCTCACGGTCTATGAACTGCAGGCCAAGGAATTCACCGGCTACTGGTCCGGCCAGCAGAGCATCGACGATGCGCTGAAGAATGCCGAGAAGGGCATGGCCGAACTCCTCAAATAAACAGGGCCGATGGCGGCGGCCCGTCCGCCGCCGTCGCCGGGACAAACCGGTTCGATGACCACGCTCACGCAACGCGCCCAATCCTCGGAATTCAAGCTGCTGGCGACCCCGCTGGTGCTGTTCCTGCTCGTGTTCCTGGGCTTCCCCGCCGTCGTCAACCTCGTCTATTCGCTGTCCGAGGTTTCCTTCGAAACTCTGCGCCAGCCGCGCCTCACCGGCTTCTCCAACTTCGTCTCTGTGTGGAGCGACGGCGCCTTCTGGCGGGCGACCTGGTTTTCGCTGCGCTTCGGCCTGTTGACCGCTCTGCTCGAATGCGCGCTCGGCCTGTTCCTCGCTATCTTTCTTTCGCCGCTCATCGAAAAGCGCAGCTGGCTCCTCGCCATCCTGATGCTGCCGCTGATGGTGGCGCCGGCGCTCGTCGGCCTGATGTACCGGCTGGTGCTGCACGAGTTCGTCGGTCCGGTGCCCTATTATCTGTGGGCCTATTTCGGCGCGAGTTTTTCCTTCCTGGGACCGGGCTCGGCCTTCTGGATGCTGATCGTCGTCGAAACGCTGCAGTGGACGCCGTTCGCGCTTTTGTTGTTCTACATGGCCTATCAGGCCATCCCGACCGATGTCGTCGAAGCGGCCGCCATGGACGGCACCAACCGGCTGGAGCGGTTGTGGTATATCGAGCTGCCGCTGATGCTGCCCACCATCGCTGTCGCGCTGCTCATTCGCTTCATCGACGGCTTCCGCGTCTTCGACAATGTCTATGTGCTGACCGGCAGCGGACCGGGCGGTTCCACGGCCTCGCTGTCGATCTACATCTACGAGGCCTTCTTCAAGCAAGGCGCCATCGGCAAGGCGGTCGCTGCGTCGGTCATCCTGTTTGTCGTGTCGTTCGCTGTCCTCTATGGCTTGAACGCCTTTGCCGGACGCCGGAAGGGAGCCGCCCGATGATCGCCGCCCTTCGCTGGATCGTTTTCGCGATCGCCGCGCTTGCCATGAACTTTCCGATCCTGGTCACGCTGGTCACCTCGTTCAAGAGCGCCCGCGAACTCTCCACCAATCCGGGTCTGTGGGTCCGCGCGCCGACATTCGACAACTACCTCACCGTCTTCCACGTGTCGGAGCGGCTGAACATCTTCCTCTACCTGGCAAACAGCATGGCGGTCGCCCTGCTGGGCACCGGGCTTGCCGTGGCGCTGGCCCTGCCGGCCGCCTACGCGATTGCCCGGGGTAAGGTCGGCGAGCGCACGCTTTTGCCGCTCATCGTCAATCTGCGCGCCGTGCCGCTCATCATCTTCGCCATCCCGCTCTACATGATGTTCCAGTGGCTGGCGCTGCTCGACACGCGGCTGGGCCTCGGGTTGATCCTGGCCATCGTCAACCTGCCGCTGGCTCTCGTCATCCTGGTCAACGCCATTCGCGACATACCGGCCGAGCTTGACGAAGCCGCGTTGATGGACGGCGCCAGCCGCACGCAGATCCTGTTGCGCATCCTGGCGCCGGTCTGCCGTCCCGCCATCGTCACCAGCCTGATCTTTGGTTTCATCACGGCCTGGAACGAATTCCTGTTCGGACTGATGCTCACCACCTCGAAAGCCGTCCCGATCACCGTCGGCGCCTCCTTCTTCTTCGCCGCCAGCGGCGGCGGCGTGCAATGGGGCGTGGCCTCCGCCGTCATGGTCGTCGGTGCGCTGCCGCCGGTGCTGCTCGGCCTGGTTATGTACCGGCAGATCAGCGGCTCGATGACCGCCGGCGCCGTCAAGGGCTGAGACGGCGGTCGACGGTGTTGTCGCACCATGCGGATCGCTGACCGGCCGGTCTCACCCGGCGCTTACCGTCAGCTCGACGCGGTCGGCCGAGAAACGGGTCTGCGAATACTGGATCGGCCTGCCGTCGCCGTCGACATTGATGCCGCGCGCGACCAGCACGATGGCGCCGGGCGAAAGCTTGAGGTCGCGTGTGTCGGTGTCGTCGGCGTGCCTTGCCTCGATCGTCGTCGAGGCGCGGCGATAGTCGTTGATGCCGGACAGCGCGAGCGCCTCGGTGATCGAGTGTTTTTCCGCGAAGTATGAGGCGATGTCGGGAAACCGCGCGGCGGGAAACCAGGCGGTGGAGCGCGATACCGGCACCCCGTCGGCCAGGCCGCGCATTTCCAGGCGAATGACGTCCTCGCTGGGTCGAAGGTCGAGCGCCGTGGCGATGGTTGCCGTGGCCGGTTCATGGGTATGGCCGAGAAGTTCGATCTGCCGCTCGCGCACCTGGCCCTCCAGCCCAGCGGAAAAGCGCGTCCTTGCGCCGATCGGATAGGTGAGCCGCTTCTGCCGCCGCACATAGGTGCCGCGACCCTGCTCGCTCCGGAGTACGCCTTCGTGGATGAGGGCGGCGATGGCCGCGCGCACCGTGTGTCGGTTCACCCCGAAGCGGGCCGCGAGTTCGGCCTCGGGCGGCAAGCGCCCGTTTTCGTCTTCGAGGCCAGCGCCGATGCCGCGTCGGATCTCGTCGCCGATCTGCCGCCACAGCGCCACGCCGACGCCGCGGTGAAGCGCTGATTTCGCCAAATCCCCCTCCATTGCGATTGCTGTCATCTGCCCGTCATCCAACGGAGCTAAGACAAGTTAAGATATCTAGTTGTCTAGATCAATAGACAAATTTGAGGTCGCTATGAAAATGGATGCCGATCAAGCCGCGAGACGGGACCGCATGGCGGTGCTGGCGCGCTGCAGCACGACAAGGCTGAACGCGCTGTGGGCGACACTCGGGCTGCAGCCGGTCCATACGCCGTTGCGTGGGCCGGAAGCCGGCCTGGTCATGCTGCGTGGCCGCGTCGGCGGCACCGGCGAGCCCTTCAATGTCGGCGAGGCGACCGTCACCCGCGCCAGCATCAAGCTGGAGGACGGCTCGGTCGGCCATGCCATGGCGTTAGGCCGCGATCCGACGAAGGCCAGGCTTTCGGCGATCATCGACGCGCTCTGCCGCAACGCGGCAACGGCCGCGCGTATCGATGCCGAATTGATCGCTCCGATGCGGCGCGAACTCGACGCCGCCGACGAGACGCGTCGTCTCGAGACGGCGGCGACCCGCGTCGATTTTTTCACCATGGTTCGCGGAGAAGACTGATGTTGAGCGAAGCGATCGCCCTCGAAGGCGGGTTCTCCGATCCGGTCCTCAATGCCCAGTCCGTCTTTCGCGCCGTGATGGATGCGATGGCGCGACCCGCCACCATCGTCAAGGTGGATGCCGTGGTGACACCGCCTTCGCCGCTCGGCCGTGCGGCCGGCGCCATCGCCTGCGCGCTGATCGATGCCGACACGCCGTTCTGGCTGGATGCCGCGCTGGCCGAAAGCGCGGCCCTGCGCTCCTGGCTCGCCTTCCACACCGGCGCCCGTGAGATGGCGACGTGCGACGACGTCGCTTTCGCCCTCGTCGGCGCTCCCACCACCATGCCGGCCCTGGAGCGTTTCGCCCAAGGCAGCCAGGAATATCCGGACCGTTCGGCGACGCTGATCCTGCAATTGCCGAGCCTCGAAGGTGGCGCGCCGCTAACCTTCGAAGGGCCGGGCATCCGCGACCGCGTAACGCTCGCGCCGCGCGGCCTGCCAAAGGACTTCGCCCATCAGTGGAGCGCCAATCGCAAGCGTTTCCCGCGCGGCGTCGACCTGATCCTCACCGCGGGCGATGCCATCGCCTGCCTGCCGCGCTCGGCGCGCCTCGTCGAGATGGAGGGCTGATCGATGTATGTTGCAGTCAAGGGCGGCGAAGTTGCCATCGACAATGCCCATCGCCTGTTGGCCGACCGCCGCCGTGGCGACAGGACCGTGCCCGCGCTTACGCTCGACCAGATCGCCGAACAGCTGACCATCGGCGTCGACCGGGTGATGAGTGAAGGTTCGCTCTACGATCGCCGCCTGGCAGCGCTCGCCGTCAAGCAGGCGCGTGGCGACCTCATCGAGGCGATCTTCCTGGTGCGCGCCTACCGCACCACGCTGCCGCGCTTCGGCCACAGCGAACCGGTCGACACCGGCGCCATGCTGGTCGAGCGGCGCGTGTCGGCCTGCTACAAGGATTTGCCGGGCGGACAACTGCTTGGGCCCACCTTCGATTACACGCACCGTCTGCTCGATGAAGAGCTGGAAGGCGATCCCGAAATCGAAAGCGGCATCCTGCGCACCGGGGCCGCCGAGCCCATCGCGCGCGTCGCCGACATTCTGGGACAGGAAGGCCTGATCGAGGAGGACGATGTCCTTGATGCGGCGCTGGAGCCCGGCGACATCAACCAGACCCCGACCGAATTCCCGATGTCGCGCGCCATGCGGTTGCAGTCGCTGTCGCGCGGCGACGAGGGCTTCCTTCTCGCGCTCGGCTATTCGACCCAGCGCGGCTATGCCCGCAGCCATCCCTTTGCCGGTGAAATTCGCATCGGCGAGGTCGATGTCGAAATGTTCATGCCCGAGCTCGGTTTCGCCGTGCCGGTCGGCCGCGTCCAGGTCACCGAATGCCAGATGGTCAACCAATTCAAGGGTTCGGCCAAGGCGCCGCCGCAGTTCACGCGCGGCTACGGCCTCGTCTTCGGGCAATCCGAGCGCAAGGCGATGGCGATGTCGCTGTGTGACCGCGCGCTGCGCGCCGAGGAACTGGGCGAGGACATCGTCGCGCCGCCGCAGGACCAGGAATTCGTGCTGTCGCATTGCGACAACGTCCAGGCCACCGGCTTCGTCGAACATCTGAAACTGCCGCACTATGTCGACTTCCAGGCCGAGCTCGGTCTGGTTCGCACCATGCGCGCCGAATACGAGCAGCGCGAGGCGGCTCTTGAAACAAGGGAGGCCGCCGAATGAACGCGCACACCCAGGCATCCAACTACAACTTCGCCTATCTCGACGAGCAGACTAAGCGCATGATCCGGCGCGCCATCTTGAAGGCGATCGCCGTGCCAGGCTACCAGGTGCCGTTCGCCAGTCGCGAAATGCCGATGCCTTATGGCTGGGGCACTGGCGGCGTGCAGGTGACGGCGTCGATCCTTGGCCCCGACGATGTGCTGAAGGTCATCGACCAGGGCGCCGACGACACCACCAACGCCGTCTCCATCCGCAAGTTCTTCGAGAAGGTCGCGGGCGTCGAGACGACGACCAGCACCGGCGATGCCACCATCATCCAGACCCGCCACCGCATTCCGGAAGCCCCGCTGAAGGAAGGCCAGGTGCTGGTCTACCAGGTGCCGATCCCGGAACCGCTGCGTTTCCTCGAACCGCGCGAGACCGAAACCCGCAAGATGCATGCGCTGGAAGAATACGGCCTCATGCATGTGAAGCTCTACGAGGACATCGCCAAGAATGGCCATATCGCCACCACTTATGCCTATCCGGTCAAGGTCGAGGGCCGCTATGTGATGGACCCGTCGCCGACGCCGAAATTCGACAATCCCAAGATGCATATGTCGGAAGCGTTGCAGCTGTTCGGCGCTGGTCGCGAGAAGCGCATCTACGCCGTGCCGCCTTACACCGAGGTGGTCAGCCTCGACTTCGAGGATCATCCCTTCGAGGTTCAGCGTTTCGACAAGCCCTGCGCGCTGTGCGGCGCCGAGCAGGTCTATCTCGACGAAGTCGTGCTCGACGATCGCGGCGGACGCATGTTCGTCTGCTCCGACACCGACCATTGCGAAAGCCGCCGGGCCGACGGCCATCGCGGCGAACTCTCCGGTGAGGCCCTGTCATGAACGTCGCTGTGAATATCGACCAGCCGAATGTCGAGGTCGGCGACCTGCCGCTGATGTCGGTCAGGTCGGTCAGCAAGCACTACGGCGCCCGCATCGGCTGCGCGGATGTCAATTTTGATATCTGGCCGGGTGAGGTTCTGGCCATCGTCGGCGAGTCCGGCTCCGGCAAGACGACACTGCTCAATTGCATCTCGACCCGCCTGCCGCCAAGCGCTGGCACAGTGTCCTACCGCATGCGCGATGGTGAGATGCGCGACCTCTATGGGCTGGGTGAAGCGGAGCGGCGCCTGCTTTTGCGCACCGACTGGGGCTTCGTGCATCAGAACCCGGCCGACGGACTGCGCATGACGGTTTCGGCCGGCGCCAATGTCGGCGAGCGGCTGATGGCGGTCGGCGACCGCCACTATGGCAATATCCGCGCCACCGCCACCGACTGGCTCGGCCGCGTCGAGATCGATGCCGACCGCATCGACGACCAGCCGCGCGCCTTCTCCGGCGGCATGCGCCAGCGACTGCAGATCGCGCGCAATCTGGTCACCGCGCCGCGCCTGGTCTTCATGGACGAGCCGACCGGCGGCCTCGACGTTTCGGTGCAGGCGCGCCTGCTCGACCTGTTGCGCGGCCTCGTCCACGATCTCGGTCTCGCCGTCATTATCGTCACGCACGACCTCGCCGTCGCCCGCCTTTTGTCGCATCGCATGATGGTGATGAAGGACGGCCGCGTCGTCGAACATGGTCTCACCGACCGTCTGCTCGACGATCCGCAGGCGCCCTACACGCAACTGCTCGTTTCTTCGATCCTGCAAGTCTGAGGCGCGATCATGGCTCCTGTGCTTACCGTTTCCGGTCTCGGCAAGACCTTCATCATGCATCTGCGCGGCGGCATCGAGCTGCCGGTGATCGCGGACGCGGCATTTGTGCTGGAAGGCGGCAAATGCGCCGTGCTCGGCGGCCCGTCCGGCGCCGGCAAGAGCTCGATCCTCAAAATGCTTTACGGCAACTACGCCGTGAACGAAGGCGGCATCGAGATCCTGCATCGCGGCCAAATCGTCGATCTGGCATCGGCCGCGCCGCGCACCGTGCTCGAAATTCGCCGCGAAACCATCGGCTATGTCAGCCAGTTCCTGCGTGTCGTGCCACGGGTCAGCGCGCTCGACATCGTCGCCGAACCGATGGTGGAACGCGGCACCGATCGCCGCAAGGCCGCCGACAGGGCAGGCGAATTGCTGAGCCGTCTCAATTTGCCGGAACGCCTGTGGGCTCTGCCGCCCGCAACCTTCTCCGGCGGCGAGCAGCAGCGCGTCAACATCGCACGCGGCTTCATCATCGGGCACCCGGTGCTGCTGCTCGATGAACCGACTGCATCGCTCGACGCGACCAACCGCGCCGTGGTCGTCGACATGATCGCGGAGAAGAAGCAGGCCGGAGTGGCCTTGCTTGGCATCTTCCACGACACCGACGTGCGCAATGCCGTGGCCGACGTCATCATCGACGTGACCGGTTTCGCGCCCGACAAAAAGGCCGCCTGACCATGACTCGCCTGTCGGAAACGCCGCTGATCGACCCGACCGCGCAGCTGGAGAACTGCACGCTCGGCCGCTACACCGAAGTGGCGGAGGGCTGCCGTCTAGTCGAGACCGAGATCGGCGACTACTCCTACATCATGCCGAACGGCCAGACCTGGTGCGTGACGATCGGCAAGTTCGCCAACATCGCCGCCTCTGTGCGCATCAACGCCACCCATCATCCGATGTCGCGCGCCACGCTGCATCACATCACCTACCGCGCCGGCGACTATTTCGAGGATGCCGCGCACGAGGACGACTTCTTTGCCGCCCGCCGCGCCCGCCGGGTGACGATCGGCCACGACACCTGGATCGGCCATGGCGCCACCATCCTGCCGGGCGTCACCATCGGCGATGGTGCGGTGGTCGGCTCCGGAGCCGTCGTCACCAGGGATGTCGCGCCTTACACGATCGTCGGCGGCGTGCCGGCTAAGCTTATCCGCGAGCGTTTTCCCGTCGACGTCGCTCGGCGCATGCAGGCTTTGGCCTGGTGGGACTGGGACCATGCCGCGCTGCGCGCCGCGCTCGACGATTTCCGTGATCTCAGCGCCGAGGCGTTCCTCGACCGGTATGAAGGCCGGTCCGGCCACCAGATATCCGTGAATGGTCATGGAGCTGACATGAACGGTACATCCGACCGTCATCGAGAAGCGGTAACCGGATAACGAATTTGGGCGCGCCTTCGGCCGCAGGCCGGAGGCTGAGCCACGGCAAGCAACATGCGTGCATCGACGACCACTCCAGGGCCGAGGCCCGAAGCAGGAGCGATTTCATGAACGCCATTTCCGTACGCAACCTGTCGAAAGCCTTCGGCAAGAAGCGCGCGCTCGACAATGTCTCCATCGACATCGCCAAGGGCGAGATGGTGGCGCTGATCGGCGCTTCCGGCTCCGGCAAGTCGACGCTGCTGCGTCACATCTGCGGGCTGGAGACCGGCCAGTCGGGCTCGAGCACTATCGAGATCTTCGGCGCGGGCCTGCAGGCCAACGGCCGCCTGTCGAACGGCGCGCGTGACCTTCGGCGCAACATCGGCGTCATCTTCCAGCAGTTCAATCTGGTCGGCCGGCTGTCGGTCCTGTCCAATGTGCTGGTCGGCAATCTCGGCCGCATTCCGGTCTGGCGCGGCACGCTCGGCCTGTTCTCTTCCGAGGAAAAGCGGCTGGCTCGCGAGGCGTTGGCCAAGGTCGGCATTCCGGAAGTCGCTTGGCAGCGCGCCTCGACATTGTCCGGCGGCCAGCAGCAGCGTGCGGCAATCGCCCGCACTCTGGTGCAGCGCGCGAACATCCTGCTCGCCGACGAGCCGATCGCTTCGCTCGACCCGTCCTCGGCCCGCCGTGTCATGGAAGTGCTGGCCGGCGTCAACCGCGAGAACGGCATCACCTGCGTGGTATCGCTGCATCAGGTTGAATATGCGCGCCGCTATTGCCCGCGCACCATTGCGCTGAAGGACGGCCGCGTCGTGTTCGATGGCCCATCCACCATGCTCACCCACAAGACGCTGGTCGAACTCTACGGCTCGAACTCCGAAGAGTTGATCCTGCCCGAAGCTGTTCCGGACTTCGTGCCCGACTACACCCAGCCGGAACCTGCAACCGCCAAGAGCCCGGACCTGGCGCCGGCCTTCGCCTGACAAGAACCCAACAGGAGACGTTGACATGAACATTGTGCTCAAGGCCATCGCCGCCACGGCGATCGCCTTCACTCTGACCTGTGCCGCCTATGCCGAGGAAGTCAATTTCGGCATCATCTCGACCGAGTCCCAGCAGAACCTCAAGCCGAAATGGGAACCCTTCCTCGCCGACATGAAGAAGGAAACCGGCCTCGACGTGAAGCCGTTCTTCGCGTCCGACTATGCCGGCGTCATCGAAGGCATGCGCTTCGGCAAGGTGCAGATGGCCTGGTACGGCAACAAGTCGGCCATGGAAGCCGTCGATCGCGCCGACGGCGAGATCTTCGCCCAGACCGTCTCCGTCGACGGCAATCCCGGCTACTGGTCGCTGATCCTGGCGCCGAAGGACAGCAAGCTGAACACGGTCGAAGACCTGTTGAAGTGCGACAAGACGCTGAACTTCGGCCTCGGCGACCCGAACTCGACCTCCGGCTTCCTGGTGCCGACCACCTTCGTGTTCGCCGCCAACAAGATCGACCCGAAGGCCTGCTTCAAGACGCTGACCAACGCCAACCATGAAACCAACGCCATGGCCGTTGCCAACGGCCAGCTCGACGCTGCCGCCAACAACACCGAGAACATGGCCCTCATCGAGAAGAACCAGCCGGAAGCCTTCAAGAAGATCAAGATCATCTGGAAGTCGCCGCTGATCCCGTCCGATCCGCTGGTCTGGCGCAAGGACCTGCCCAAGGAAGCCAAGGACAAGATCAAGAACTTCATCCTGACCTACGGCACCGACAAGTCGAAGGGCGACGTCGCCAAGGAGAAGGCGGTTCTGGCCGGCCTGCAGTGGGCGCCGTTCCACGCCTCGACCAACGACCAGCTCCTGCCGATCCGCGTGATGGAACTGACCAAGGCCAAGGCCAAGGTCGAAGCCGACGCCAATCTCTCCGAAGCCGACAAGAAGGCCAAGATCGCGAAGATCGAAGCCGAGAAGGCCGGCTACGAAGCCAAGATCAAGGCCAACGGCCAGAGCTGATCGGCCTCAGGGCCGTCGATAGCCTCAACCCCAACGCCGGCCGGCTCATCGGCCGGCGTGCCCAGCGAGTACCACGATGACGCAATCGACCCATATTGGCGAAGCCACCAAACCACGTCCCGAGGTCGGGCGTGACTGGACCCGCGACGCCTGGACCGCCGTCACCTGGATCAGCCTGGCCTTGCTCCTGATCTGGAGCTGGGCGCCGGCCGAGATGTCCCGTTGGACCTATCTTTTCACCGACGCCGGCAACATGGCGCAATACGCCTCAGGCTTCGCACGGCCGAATTTCGGCGAATGGCGCTACTATTTCCAGGAAATGCTGGTCACCATCCAGATCGCGCTGTGGGGCACCTTCCTCGCGGCGGTGCTGGCGGTTCCCTTCGGCATCCTGTCCGCTTCCAACATGGCGCCCTGGTACATCGTCCAGCCGGTTCGGCGCCTGATGGATATGTTCCGTTCGATCCACGAGCTCGTTTATGCGGTGCTGTTCGTGGTCGCCGTCGGCCTCGGCCCGTTCGCCGGCGTCATGGCGCTGTTCATCCACACCACCGGCATCCTCGCAAAGCTGTTTTCGGAAGCCGTCGAGGCGATCGATCCGCGTCCGGTCGAGGCCATCCGCGCCACCGGCGCCACGCGCCTGCAGGAAGTGGTCTTCGGCGTGGTGCCGCAGGTTCTGCCGCTGTGGCTGTCCTTTGCGCTCTATCGCTTCGAATCCAACGTGCGGGCAGCCACCGTGCTCGGCGTCATCGGCGCTGGCGGCATCGGCCAGGTGCTCTTTGAATCCATCCGCGGCTTCTACTATCCCGAAGCGGCCGCCATGCTCATCATCATGCTGGTCACGGTGTCGCTGATCGACGTCATCTCGCAGCAGCTGCGCAAGTTGTTCCTGTGATGCGCTACGCCGTCTATTTCACCCCTCCGCAGGACGATGCACTGACGCAAACCGCCGGCGACTGGCTGGGACGCGACGCGTTTTCAGGCGAAAAGCGCGAGACACCCTCATTCAACGGTTTGCCGGCTCACGAAATCGCCGGGCTCGTCGGCGACCCGTGCCGCTACGGTTTCCACGGCACCATCGTGGCGCCGTTTCAGCTGGCCGATGGAGTTGGCCTGGCTGAGCTCGAGCTCAGCTTCGAGCGTTTCTGCCGGCAGACGGCACCCTTCAGCATCGAGAGGCTTCGGGTCGGGCAATTGGGGTCGTTCCTGGCGCTGTTGCCGACGGCGCCGGAATACCAGCTCGCGGCCTTCGCCGCCGACGCTGTCCTGCATTTCGCGTCGGTCAGGGCGCCGCTGTCGGAAGCCGAGATCGAGCGGCGCAATCCATCGGGCCTCACCCCGCGCCAGGCCGCCTATCTCAGGCGCCATGGCTATCCCTATGTGATGGACGAATTCCGCTTCCACATGACGCTGACCGAGCGGCTGCCGGCCGAGACGCTGTCGCGCGTGTTGCCGGTTCTGGAAAGCCATTTCACGCCCTTCACCGCGCGCCCGTTCCCCGTGGAGGGCTTGGCACTGTTCGTGGAGCCGGAGCCCGGCGCGCCCTTCACCGTGCATTCCTACCGGCGGCTGCGGCCGCTCGAAACCAGAAAGTCCGCCTGAGATGTCCCAAGAGATCGTTTTGAAGAATGCGCGCATCGTCCTCGAAGACGAGATCGTCAACGGGGCGCTTGTGCTGCGCGGCGGCAAGATCGCGTCGATCGATACCGGTATCGTCTCGGCGGGCGAGGATTGCGAAGGCGACTATGTGATCCCAGGCCTGGTCGAACTCCATACCGATCATCTCGAATCCCATTATTCGCCGCGCCCCGGCGTGCGCTGGGACTCGATCGCCGCCCTCCAGGCGCATGACGCGCAGGTGGTGGCTTCCGGCATCACCACTGTCTTCGACTGCCTGCGTCTCGGTTCCGACGAGGATGGCGGTTTCCAGAAGGGCGAGATGCGTGTCATCGCCGACGCCATCGAGGTGGCAGTCGCCGAGGACAGGCTGCGCGCCAGCCATCTGATCCACCTGCGCTGCGAGGTTTCGGCGGCCGATGTGCTCGACCAGTTCGAGGATTTCGACACCGACAATTTCGTGCGGCTCGCCTCGTTGATGGACCATGCGCCGGGCCAGCGCCAGTTCCAGACGCTCGAGCAGTACGCGCTCTACTACAAGACCAAGCGCGGGCTGGACGACGCGGCCTTCGAGCGCTTCATGGCCAAGCGCGTCGCCGCCTCGCAGAAGTATTCCGCCGCGCATCGCAAGACGATTGCCGATGCCTGCGCCGGACGCGGCATCGCCATCGCCAGCCATGACGACGCTACTGTCGAACATGTCGAGGAATCGATTGCCTTCGGTGTAAAGCTGGCCGAATTCCCGACCAGCATGGAAGCGGCCAGGGCATCGCATGAGGCTGGCATTTCGGTGATGATGGGCGCGCCCAACATCGTGCGTGGCAAGTCGCATTCCGGCAATATTGCGGCGCGCGAATTGGCCGAGGCCGGCGTGCTCGACGTGCTCTCGTCCGACTATGTGCCGTTCAGCCTCATGCAGGCGCCGTTCATCCTGGCCGACGGCCCGCAGGGCAGGCCCCTCAACGAAACGGTCCGTCTCGTCACGGCGGCCCCGGCGCGCACGGTGGGCCTGACCGACCGTGGCCGCATCGCGCCCGGTCTGCGCGGCGATGTCGTGCGCGTGCGCCACAACAAGGGCGTGCCGGTGGTGCGCTCGGTCTGGCGCGAGGGCCGGCGCGTTGCCTGATCCCGTGTCGGGTTCCCGGGGTTCGCCCGGCAGGCTCATTATCGTCGTCGGCCCGAGCGGCTCCGGCAAGGACAGCGTTCTTGGCTATGCCCGCGAGCGCCTGACTGAGCGAAGCGACATCCTGTTCGTCCGCCGCATCGTTACGCGCCCGGCGACCGCCGACGCCGAGGACCATGACAGCCTGAACGAGACCGATTTCGCGGAAGCCGCGCGGGCAGGGCGCTTTGCTGTCAGCTGGCAGGCGAACGGGCTGAGCTATGCGTTGCCGCGTACCGTGCTCGACCATGTCGAACGCGGCGGCACCGCCGTCGCCAACGGCTCGCGTGGAGCGCTCGACGACATCCGCGCCGCCTTTGCCAATGTCATCGTGGCGGGCCTGACCGCCCGGCCGGAAATCATCGCGGCCCGGCTTGCGTCGCGTGGACGCGAGACCGCCGAGGACATTCAGCGCCGCGTCGAGCGCGGCCTGAAGCTCGGCGCCTACGGCCAGGACATCACCATCGACAACAGCGCCGAGCTTCACCTCGCCGGCGAGGCGCTGGTCTCGATCATCGTCAGCCGGTTGTCTCTGGCGTCCTGAAGGGGCGGCGGCCGGCTTCAACGATCCCGCAGGATCATTTCCGACGCTTTTTCGGCGATCATGACGACGGGCGAATTGGTGTTGCCCGACACGATGGTCGGCATGATCGAGGCATCGACGACGCGCAGGCTGGTCAGGCCGTGCACGCGCAGCCTGGCGTCGACCACCGCCATCGCGTCCGAGCCCATCTTGGCTGTGCCGACCGGGTGGAAGATCGTTGTGGCGATGTCGCCCACCTTGCGCACCAGGTCCTCATGGCCGGTGAATTGCGGACCGGGCAGCATTTCTTCCGGTTCGAAACGGGCAATGGCCTTTGTCCGCATCAGGCGCCGCGCATGCTCTATCGAAGCGACCGCCACGTGCCGGTCGCCCTCGGTCGAGAGATAGTTCGGGCGTATCTTCGCCATCTCCCTGGCGTCGGCGCTTTCCATGTGGACCGTGCCCCGGCTTTCGGGCCTCAGATTGCAGACAGAGACCGTCACGGCCGGGAAGCGGTGCAGCGGTTCGCCCAGCCGGTCGGTCGAGAGCGGCTGCACGTGATATTCGAGATCCGGCGTCGCCAGCCGCGCATCAGAGCGCGCGAAGATGCCAAGCTGGCTCGGCGCCATCGACAGCGGCCCGCTGCGCCACAGCGCGTATTCCGCGCCCATGGCCGCGCGGCGCAGGAGGTTGTGGTAGCGCTGGTTCAGCGTGTCGGCGTTCTTCACCTTGAACACGGTGCGGATCTGCAGATGGTCTTGCAGGTTCTCGCCGACGCCGGGCAGCGCGTGTCGAACCTCGATCCCCAGCCGCGACAAAAGCTCCGGCTGGCCGACGCCGGACAGTTCGAGGATTTTTGGCGAGTTGATGGCGCCGGCGGCAAGCAGGGTCTCGCCGGCTTTCGCGACATGCAGGCCGCCTTCATGGCGGAAGACGACGCCGGTCACCCGGCGGCCGTCGAACTCCAGCCTCTCGGTTTCGGCGCCGGTCAGTACGCGCAGATTAGGGCGATTGGCGATGCCGCTCAGGAACGCCTTGGAGGTATTCCAGCGCACACCCTTCTTCTGGTTGACCTCGAAATAGCCGGAGCCCTCATTGGTACCGGCGTTGAAATCCTCGGTGCGCGGAATGCCGAGTTCTTCCGCACCGTCGCGGAAGGCGTCGAGGATCGGCCATGACAGGCGCTGCTTTTCCACCCGCCACTCACCGCCGGCGCCGTGCATCGCGCCGGCGCCGCCATGATAGTCCTCCGACTTGCGGAAATAGGGCACCACATCGTCCCAACCCCAGCCGGCATTGCCTGCCTGGCGCCAGCCGTCATAGTCGGCCGCCTGGCCGCGCATGTAGATCATGCCGTTGATGGAAGAGCAGCCGCCCAGCACCTTGCCGCGCGGATAGTTGAGGCTGCGTCCGTTGAGGCCGGCGTCCGGCTCGGTCTTCATCAGCCAGTCGGTGCGCGGATTGCCCATGCAATAGAGATAGCCGATCGGGATATCGACCCAGTGGTAGCGGTCGCTGCCGCCGGCCTCGAGCAAAAGCACCTTGTTACGCGGGTCGGCCGACAGACGGTTGGCCAGCACGCAGCCGGCCGAACCGGCGCCGACGATCACATAGTCGAATTCGCCGAACGGAGCGGGGCTGGTCACGACTGCGCCTGCATCTGAGCGATCCGTTCCCACATCGGGCTCATCGCCTGGTTGATCTCGCCATAGAGTTGGTAGCGCGCGGCATAGGCTTGGGCAATCGCGCCATTAGGCGCATAGCGGCGCGCCGCCGACGTCATCGCCGTGGCACCGGCGGCAAAGTCAGGGAAGATGCCGACACCGGTTCCGGCCGCGATGGCCGCGCCCAGGGCGCCGGTTTCGCGGCTTCGTGCCACGGTCACGGGCACGCCCAGCACATCGGCGAAGATCTGTGCCCATACGGCGCTGCGCGAGCCGCCGCCGGAAAGCACTGCCTCATCGAAGCCTGCACCGGCGCGGGTGAGCGTCTCGATATGGCGTTTGTGCTCGAAGACGACGCCTTCGAACAGCGCTCGCAGCATATGCGCGCGCCCGTGCCAGCCGGCGATGCCGTAGAAGCCGGCACGGGCCCGCCCGTTTTTCTGCGAGCCGTAGAGGAACGGGTGGTAGATCGGCACATCGCCGGCCGGATCGACCGAGGCGACCAGTTCGCTGGCGTGTTCGAATGGGGATTTTCCGTGGCCGGCCTCGTGTTCGAGGAATTCGCGCGCGATCCATTCGAGATTGGCGGCCGAGGTGGCGCTGGATTCGATTGCCAGATAGCGCTTGGGATCGAAGGTCGACAGCATGAAGATCGACGGATCGCGGATCGGCTCATCAGTGATGACCTGGTTGATGCTCCAGGTGCCGGCAATGATCGATGCGGCACCGGTGCGCGTCACGCCCGAGCCGACGGCGCTGGCCACCACGTCGAACAGGCCGGCCACCACGGGCGTACCCGCCTTCAGACCGGTCAGTGCTGCGACCTCCGGCGTGATATGGCCGGCGATCTCGGCGGATTCCAGCGCCGGCGGCAAAAGGTCCATGCAGTCGTTGAGGCCATAGGCGGCCAGCAGCTCCTGCTCATAACGACGTGCCGGCATCGACAAGAGCCCGCAGCCGGACATGTCGGTGGTGTCGCTCGACCGCGCTCCGGTCAACCGGTTGACGACGAAATCCTTGCACAGGAACACGGTGCCGATCCGGTCGAACAGGTCCGGTTCGAAGCGCTTGATCCAGGCGAGCAGCGTCGGCGTTTGCGCCGCCCATGGCCGCTGCAGGCAGTAGGGATAGGTGCGGTCGCCGACATTTTCGCCGGCCCATTCGGCGACGATGCCGACGCCGCGTGTGTCGAGCGACTGGATGCCGATCAGCGGCGCGCCGTCGCGGTCCAGCGCGTAGAGCCCGTTGCCGTGTCCGGCGCAGCCGATCGCGGCGATATCGCCGGCGTCGATGCCTGCTTCATCGATGCAGCGGCGGATCACCGTGACGGCATTGGCCCAGAGTTCGTTGAGATCGCGCTCGACATGGCCGGGTTTCGGCATCGACGAGCGGCCGTCGAGCGCGGCCATCGCCAGCTCCCGCCCGGCCGTGTCGAAGATGATGGCCTTGATGACGGTATTGCCGGCATCGAGGCCCAGTATGTAATTACCCATCAATCTCCTCCCGAAGTGTGCCGAGGACACTAACGTCCGACGTTTTCCCTTACCGGCCGCTTCGCGCTGTGTTCCCTTCTCCCCTTGCGGGAGAAGGTGGATCGGCGCGCAGCGTCGAGACGGATGAGGGGTGTTGGAAGAAATGAGGCGTTTCAAGGGTGTCCCCTGTCTTAACCTCATTCGAAGTCCGGAAGGATCGCACTCCGTCCAGCACCCCTCATCCGACCTCGCTTACGGCGGCTGTGCCGCCGAGCTCGGCCACCTTCTCCCTCAAGGGGAGAAGGGATGGCATCAGTCATCTTACGCCTGGTTGTACAGGTCGAAGGCCTTGGCGCCATCAGCGCCGTCATGGATGATCGCCATCAGGCCGCGCACCACCGCGCTCGGATTGGCGTGCTGGTAGATGTTGCGGCCATAGACCATGCCGAGCGCGCCTTGGCGCATCAGCGCCGCCGATTTGTCGAACACCGCGCGCAGATCCTCCTTGCCGCCGCCGCGCACCAGCACCGGGCAGCGCGCCGCCTCGACCACGCGGTGGAAGTCTTCTGCATTCGTGGTCGGGTCGGCCTTGACGACGTCGGCGCCCATCTCGCGCGCCAGCCGGGTCAGCGTCACGATTTTCTCGACGTCGCCGTCGACCATGTAGCCGCCATGTTCCGAGACCGGCAGCATGGCCAGCGGTTCGATCATCAGCGGCATGCCGTATTTCTCGCAATCGGCGCGCACGCGGGAAATGTTCTGCACGCACTGTTTGAACAGGTCCGGCTCGTCGGGCAGCATGAACAGGTTCACCACCACGCAGGCGGCGTCCATCTCGATGGCGCCGATCAGCGGTTCGGCCTCGTTCTGCAGCAAAGCCCACATAGCCCGGTGGCGGATCTTGTTGTAGGGGTTGCCCATGTCGAGACGCATCACCAGCGCCGGCTTGTCCTTGCCGGGAACGTCCTGCAGCAGGTCGGCCTGGCCGTAATTCATCTGGATGGCGTCGGGGCCGGCCTTCACCAGTCTGTCGACCACGCCGGCCATGTCCTCCAGCCCGACCAGGAAGCTCGGCTCGTTGCACACGCCATGGTCGATGGCGACGTCCAGGCAGCGGCCATTGCCGAACAGCCGGTTCATGCGGGCTTTTTTGTTCACGCGCATATCGCGCTCCTTTTCTTGTCGGTCTTGGAAGGGTTGGAAAGGTCGACGCCGTGCTGGTGCTTGAGCAATGCCAGGAACGCCGCGCGTTCCCGCGAGGCTTGCCCGGCGTCCCAGTTCTTGCGGGTGGCGAGGAGATCGAGCACGGCATCGACAAGCTCGCTCGTCAGGTCGCCGGTAATCGCGATGGTGGTGCGGCGCAGGAAGATGTCGGCCAATGTCTCGACCTGTTCGCGCTCCACGATCAGCCGGATTTCGCCTTCGCTGTAGTCGCAGCCCGGCAGCATTGCATCGGAGGCTACGGACAAGCCGGCTGCAACATCGCGCGCGGAAGTGCCGTAGCGCTCCAGAAGCACCTGCGCGCGCGCCTCGCTGATCTTGTGTTCGGCTGCCAGCTCCGCGCACCACACAACTGTATCAGGCGGAAAGTTCCGCCCGCCACCGATCGCCATGTCTTCGGTGCCGACTTTGCGGGAAAGCCCAAGCCGTTCCAGCGACATGTCGGCGGCCAGCGCGCCGAACGAGCGGAAGGTCGTCCATTTGCCGCCGATCATGCACAGCGTCGCCGGCAGGTGCCCGCTGGCCTCGACGAATTCGCAGAAATGGTCGCGTGGAATGCGTCCGGTGAAACTGTCGTCGCTGGCCGGCAGCGGCCGCACGCCGGCGAAGCGGAAGACGATCTCTTCAGGGGCGATCTCGATCGACGGGAAGACGAAGGCGAGCGACTGCAGGATGTATTGCAGCTCGTCGTCCTCGCAGCGCACCTGGTCCGGATCGTCGACGCGGATATCCGTCGAGCCGATCAGCACCTTGCCGAGATAGGGGAACAGGATGCAGATACGGCCATCCTCGTTCTCGTAATAGATCATCTGGCCGGCGAGCGCGTCGTAAAGCTCCCGGTTGTCGACGATGATGTGCGAACCCTTGGTGCCGCCCATCATGCGTGGTGCCGCGGCGCCGATCGCCGCATTCGTCAGGTCGATCCAGCCGCCGGTGGCGTTGATGACGAGGCGAGGGCGCACCGGCAGCGTCTCGCCCGAGATCGTGTCGGTCAGGATGAGGCCGTCCGCGTTGGAACCGACCTGTACGTAGTTGAGCGCCTGCGCCGAAGGCGACGCCGCCATCGCATCGTTCAGCATTTCAAGCCCGAGCCGCTCCGGCCGGCTCACCCAGGCGTCGTAATAGGTGGCCGAGCTGCGCGTTGCCGGGTTGATCGCCGGCCATGTCTTCAGCGTTTCTCTGGCACCGCGAAAACGATGCACGGGCATCAGCCGGCGCGAGGCGGTGAAGACGTCATAGAGCGTCAGCCCCGCCTTGATCACCACCGCGCCGCGCCGGCTGGGCCGCCGGGTGAGGCCGAGGAAGCGCACCGCGCCATTGGCGATGCCGGAGAAAATATCGAAGATCGGCACGGTCGTCGGCAGCGGCGCGACATAATGTGGGGCGTTGCGCAACAGCCGGTCGCGCTCCAGAAGCGATTCCTTCACCAGCTTGAATTCGCCGTTCTCCAGATAGCGCAGGCCGCCGTGCACCATGCGCGACAGTGCTGCGCTCGCCCCGCCGCAATAGTCGCCTTTCTCGGCCAGCAACACGTCGACGCCCTGCAAGGCGAGCTCGCGGAAGACCGAGATGCCGTTGATGCCGCCGCCGATGATGAGCACGGCAATGTCCGGCCGCTCTCGCAGCGCGGCGAGTGTTTCGTTGCGCGTCATTTTGGAAATGCCTCGGGGTTACTCAGGCATCCATCTGGGTGAGATGCATGGCTATCGCTTTGTCTATGACGGCGAGTTCGTCGGAACCCAGCCTGATCTCGCCGGCGCGCGCATTGTCGATCGCCTGCTCGGGATTGCGGGCGCCGCACAGCGCGAAGGTGATGCCCGGCTGCGCCAGCGTCCAGGCGATGACGATCTGCGCCATGGATGCCTTGTGCTGTTCGCTGATCGGCTGGATCGCTTTTTTCAGCGCCGCCACCTTCTGTCGGTTGGATGCCGAGAAGCGCGGATTGTCCTTGCGCTGATCGTCGCCGGAGAAGGCCCGGCCGGGGTCGATGGTGCCGGTCAGCAAACCGAGCGCCAGCGAGGAATAGCTGAGCGTCGCCACATCGTGCTTCCGCGCGATCGGCAAAAGCGTGCCTTCGATCTCGCGATCGATCATCGAATAGCGTTCCTGGATGGCGTCGAGCTGGCCGGCTGCCACATACTGCTCGAGGTCGTCCGCGCTGATATTGCTGGCGCCGATCGCGCGGATTTTTCCCGCCGTCTTCAGTTTCTCCAGCGCGGCCATCGTTTCGGCGATCGGCGTCGTCGGGTCCTGCCAGTGGGTGATGTAGAGGTCGATATGGTCGGTGCCGAGCCGCCTCAGGCTCTGCTCCAGCTCATAGGTGATGCCGTCGGCGCCGAGATAGCGGTGCACCGGTTTGTCGTCCTGGTCGAAGAAATGGTTGCCTTTGCCGGAATGCCAGTTCAGCCCGCATTTGGTGGCGATCACCACCTTATCGCGCTTGCCCTTGATCGCCTTGCCGACGATCTCCTCGCTGCGGCCAAGCCCGTAGGCGGGCGCGGTGTCGATCAGGCTGACGCCGGCGTCGATAGAGGCTTCGATGGCGCGGATCGAGGCCTGCTCGTCGGTGCCGCCCCACATCCAGCCGCCGATTGCCCAGGTGCCGAGACCGACACCGGACGCCTGGATGCCGGATGCGCCGATGGGGCGTTGGATCTGTCTGGAACTCATGCTGCTTCTCTTTCGGCAAGGTCGAGGATACCGAGGCCGGTGGCCTCGTCGGTGACGATGATGTCGAGATGGTTGCCGCGCATCGCCGACAGGATCGGCGCGATCTTGCTCGGCCCGCTGGCAATGCCGATCGAGCGCGGAATGGTGGCGAACTCGTCCAGCGTCAGCGAGACCAGCGAGCGGTTCAGCGTGTAGTCGCTGAGCTTGCCATCCCGGTCGATCAGATGCGCCAGCAATTCGCCCGATGCACCGGAACGCTCGATCGCCTGGCGGTCGGCGCTGGAAGAGGGGTGCAGGTCGTAATAGGAAGAATCGTCGGTCAGGATCGAACCGATGCCGACCACAGCGACCGTGGCTTCGCGCGCCCGGCGGAACACATCGGCCACCGCGCGCACCCCCATCAGCATCTCGCGCTGTTCCGGCGTGTCGGCAAACAGCGGCGCGTGGATCTGGTAGGCGCGGCCGCCCAGCCTGTCGGCCATCAGCGAGGCGACGTGATTGACGTCGGTATAGTGCTTGCCCTGCACCAGCCCGGTGGCGGGGATGACCTCGACGTCATAGCGGCGGCCTGGCTTCAACCCCGCGACCAGCGCGCTGACACCCTTGCCGCCGGTGATCGAGATGGTGTCGCCGTCCTTGATGGTTTCGAGCAAAAGATTGGCTGCCGCTTCGCCGACGCGCTGCAAGGCCGTCTGCGGGTTTTCCGAGACCGTCGGCACCACCACCGCGCGCTCGATGCCGCCGAGCGCGACAAGCCGCGCCTCGAGGTCGACCAGATGATCGATCGGCGACTTGATCTTGATCTCGACCAGGCCGAGCTGATGGCCGCGCTTGATCAGCCGGTTGACGGTGGCATGCGAGATGCCGAGCTCCTTGGCGATCTCGGCCTGCGTCTTGCCTTCCACATAGTGGAGGACGAGCGCCTGGTGCATCTGGCGCACGGTCGAGATGTCGTCGCGAGTGTTGGGGGGTGCCATCGTGCCGCGCCTCGATCTCAGGATTTCTGGCGATGCAGGAAGTGGTCGGCCGACACGGCGGCCAGGAGGATGCAGCCCTTGATCATGTCCTGCCAGTAGACCGAGATGTCGAGTAGGATCAGCGAACTGGTCACCACCGAGAGCAGCGCGATGCCGAGGATGGCGCCGAAGATCGTGCCCGAGCCGCCCTTCAGCGAGGCGCCGCCGATGACCGCCGCGGCGATGATGTTGAGCTCCATGCCGGCGCCGAAGGTCGGCGTGGCGGCGCCGAAGCGGGCCATGTAGATGACGCCGGCGACGCCCGACAGCGTCGCGCACAGCACCGTCACCCAGAATTTCACCTGGTTGGTCTTGATGCCGGAGAACTGCGCTGCCTTCTCATTCGAACCGGTATAGAACACCTTGCGGAACGCGGTGGCGCGCCTGAGCAGGAAATCGAAGATCGCCACCACCACCACGAAGATGATGATGACATAAGGCACGCCCTGGAAGCTGCCCTGGCCGATCGCCTTGAATTCCGGCGGCAGCGTGAACAAAGACAGCGGCGTGCCCTTGGTGATGACCAGGCACAGCCCGCGCACGATCACCATCGCCGCCAGCGAGGTGATGAAATGGTTCAGTCCCACCACCGTCACGAAGAAACCCATCACCGCGCCGATCAGTGCGCTCACTGCGATGCCGATCAGGCTGGCGGTCCATGGGTCCAGCCCCATCAGGAACAGCGCGCCTGAAACCACCATCGAGAAGCAGACCACCGAGCCGACCGACAGGTCGATGCCGCCGACGATCAAAAGGATCGTCATGCCGACCACGACGATGCCTTCGATCGAGAAGCTCATCAGCATGGCGCGGAAATTGCCCCAGGTCAGGAAGTGCGGCGAAGCGAAGCTCATGGCGATGCACAGCGCCAGGATGATCACGATCAGGCCGGCCTCGCGCATCGAGGCGAGCCGGGCGAAGCTGGAACGGCCGGCGCCCGTGGCCCTGATCTCGGCATGCATGACGGTTTCTCCACTCTCAAGCGACATTGTGGGCCTGTCCTTGGCTCGTTTGCGCCGGCTTAACGCCCGACGCGAGCATGATGATGGTTTCCTCGTCGAGTTCGCCCGCGCCGAGTTCGCCGGCGATGGCGCCTTCGCGCACGACCAGCACGCGGTCGCACAGGCCGATCAGTTCGGGCAGTTCCGAGGAAATGACGACGATGCCGACGCCCTGGTTGGCGAGGTCGCGCAACAGGCGATGGATCTCGACCTTGGCGCCGACATCGATGCCGCGCGTCGGCTCGTCCATGATGATGACCTTGGGCGAAACCGAAAGCTGCTTGGCGATCGCCACCTTCTGCTGGTTGCCGCCGGAAAGCGTCGATACGGCAACGTCGATGCCGGCCATGCGCACGCCGAGCCGCTTGGCGAGGTGTGTTGCCTGATTGGCTTCCGCGCGGCGGTCGAGCAGGCCAAGGCGCCCGGTGAGCTTGCCGAGGTCGAGCGCCGAGACATTGGCGGCGATCGACAGATCGAGGAACACGCCCGAGCCCTTGCGGTCCTCCGAGAGATAGACGAGGCCGGCACGCACGGCGTCGGCATAAGAGCGGATGGCAAGCGGCTTGCCGTCCAGCGCGACACTGCCGGCGCTGGCCTGCCTTAGTCCGCAGATCGTCTGCGCGATCTCGCTGCGTCCGGCACCGATCAAGCCGCCAATGCCGAGGATTTCGCCGGCTTTCAGGTCGAGATCGACATCGACGAAACGGCTGCCGTCCGACAGGCCGCTAACAGAGAGCAGGGACCGTCCCGGTACCGCGTCGGCGGGGAGCTTGTCGGGATAAAGCTGGGTGATCTCGCGGCCGACCATCTTGCGCACGACATCGTCGGGCGAGGTCGCCGCGATGGCCTCGGTCGCGACATAGCGCCCGTCGCGAAAGACGGTGACGCGGTCGCACAGCGAAAAGATTTCGGCCATGCGATGGCTGATATAGATGACCGAGATGCCGCGCGCTTTCAGGCCGCGCACGATGGAGAACAGGCGCTGCGCTTCCGTCTCGGTCAGCGCCGCGGTCGGCTCGTCGAGGATCAGCACCTTGCAGTCGAGCGTCAGCGCCTTGGCGATCTCGACCAGCTGCTGGCTGGAAATGGAAAGGTCGGCGACTTTGCTGCGCACCGGAATGGGCGCAAGCTGGTTCATCGCCTTCTCGGCCTGCGCATAGACTTCCGCGTAATTCATCAGCGGCGCGCGCCGGGTATTGATCGCAGCCATGCAGATGTTTTCGGCAACCGTCGCGTCCTGGCAGAGCGCGATTTCCTGATGCACCAGTGCGATGCCGAGCTTCTGTGCCGCCGCCGGCGAGGCGATGGTCACGGGCTTGCCGTCGATCAGGATTTCGCCTTCGTCGGCCTGCAGCACGCCGCCGATCATGTTCATCAGCGTCGATTTGCCGGCGCCGTTCTCGCCGCACAGCGCGTGCACCTCGCCGCGGCGCAGTTCGAAGGCGACGCCGCTCAGCGCCTGGACCGGCCCGAACGCCTTGGAAAGGTTGCGGATCTGAAGGACGGGCGCGTCGGTCACGCCATGCTCCTGCGAAAGGTTCTGAAAAAGTGCTGGAAGGGAAAGCCCCTTCCAGCGAGAGCGATTGTGGGCCGAAGCTTACTCTTCGATGCCCTTGGTGCCACGCCGCTTGAGATACTTGTCCCAATAGAAATCGTCGGCGTTGTCCTTGGTCACGATCGAGAAGCCGTTGTCGACGAACGGCACCTTCATCGCATTGGAACCGGCGCGCTTGGCGTCGTTCATCGGGTCGATCAGCTCGGGATGCTTGGCCAGCCACAGAAGCATGAAGCCCATATAGCCCTGCATGCCCTGGTTGGGGTTGACCGAACCATAGATCTCGCCGGCCTTGATCATGTCGAGGATCTTGGCGTTGACGTCGGCCAGCATCACCTTGATCTTGCCGCCGCCTTCCTTGGCCGCCTGCGCGGCGCCGATCGCCGAGTTGGCTTCCGGCATGAACACGGCGCCGAGGTCGGGATGCGCCTGGGCAAGGCTCAGCACCGCCTGATAAGCCTTGGTCGGGTCCTGGTTGGACGCGGCGCGGCCGACTAGCTTCATATCCGGCCACTTGGTTTCCATGCGCTTGACGAAGGCCGAGACACGCTTGTCGTGATTGTCCTGGCCGGGGTTTTCGAGAACGGCGTATTCGCCCTTGCCGCCCATCGCGCCGGCAACGGCGTCGGCGGCGTAGGTGCCTTCCGCGAGATTGTCCGAGGTGATGAAGGAGACGCGTTTGGAATTGGGCGAGTCGGCCGCGAAGGTCACCACGGCGGTGCCCTGGTCGACGGCGCGGTTGATCGGCTCGATGAACGGATCGGAGTTCATCGGGTGCACCAGGATGCCGGCCGGCTTCTGGGCCAGCGCCTGGTCGAAGCTGGCGATCTGCTTGTTCACGTCATATTCCGGCGTGCCGGTATAGGCGGTCTCGCAGCCGAGCTGCTGGCCGGCCTGCTTGAACATCTCATAGACCGGGAACCAGTATTCGACGCCCGAGACCATGACGTTCATCACGTATTTTTCGCCGGGCTGGCATTTGAACGGATTGGCGGTTTCGGCGAGTGCCGGGGCCGGGCTCATAAAGGTCGATGCCGCCGCCGCCATGGCGAGCGTGCTTAAGAATTTGCGCAAGTTTCCTCCCTTGGCCGAAGCCATTCTTCAATAACCGTCGCGGCGCTTGGCACGCCGCTTCATGGATTGATTTGCAGCCGGACTTCCTCCCGAAGCCGGCAGCTGGATCATTGCAGCGCACGATGATACTGTCAATAAAATTCATATACTGAAATATATTTCACATCAATGGACGTTTGGGTTGAAAAACCGCACCATCTTAATTCGTCATTCCCGACCTCGTGAGGGAGCGCAGCGACCGGAGAGTGTCGGGAATCCATGCCGGACCGCCGATAGTGGCATGCCGGTCCAAAATTGCGCGTATGATCTTGAGCACAGAACATTTCGTGCTGCTTTTCTGACCGCTACCCGCTTTGAATCCGGATCGGCTCCACGTTATGAACGTTCCGGCATGGATTCCCGACACTCTCCGGTCGCTACGCTCCCTCACGAGGTCGGGAATGACGAACCGAGAGACCGAGCCGCTGGTCCAAAGGCTATGGTTGATCGGCAGCGCCGGAAGGCGGTTCGAGGAGAGGCAATGAGCGTCGGCATCAAGGACTTCGGTTTGACCTGCGGCACGCTGCCTTCCGGCACGTTGAATGCCGTCACCGACGTTCCGGGCGTGCGCGTCGGCCATGTCACGCTGCGCGACGGCGACATCAACACCGGCGTCACCGCCATCCTGCCGCATGGTGGCAATCTTTTCCGCAGGAAGGCGAGGGCCGCCTCCGAAGTCATCAACGGTTTCGGCAAGACGGTCGGCCTCGTGCAACTCGATGAACTCGGCACCATCGAGACGCCATTGCTGTTGACCAACACGCTGTCGGTCGGCACCTGCGCCACCGCGCTGATCCGCGAAGCCATTCGCCAGAACCCGGACATCGGCCGCCGCACGGGCACCGTCAATCCGCTCGTCGCCGAATGCAATGACGGCCCGCTCAACGACATCCAGGCGCTTGTCGTGAGCGAGGCGCATGCACTGGCCGCCATCGAGGCCGCCAGCGAAGGCCCGGTCGAGCAGGGCAGCGTCGGCGCCGGCACCGGGATGACCTGCTTCGGCTTCAAGGGCGGCATCGGCACGGCGTCGCGTCGCATCAGGCTCGACAGCCGCGATTATCATCTGGGTAGCCTCGTGCTTTCCAATTTCGGCCGCGCCGGCGATCTCGTCCTGCCCGATGGCCGCCGCCCCGATCCGCGCCGACCGACTGAGGCCGAGAGCGGTTCGGTGGTCATTGTGCTGGCGACCGACATTCCGCTCGAACACCGCCAGTTGAAACGCGTCGCCCGCCGCGCCGGTGCCGGCATCGCCAGGCTGGGTGCTTTCTGGGGCCATGGCAGCGGCGACATCGCCATTGCCTTCTCGACCGCGGATCCCGTCGATCACGACGAGAAGCGCGGTGTCGTGCCTCTTCAGGCTTTGAGTGAAACGCGTATCGATGCTCTGTTCCAGGCCGCCGCCGAGGCGACCCAGGAAGCAGTGCTGAACTCCATGCTCGCCTCGCCTGCCTTCGAGGGCAGGGGCGGCGCGCGCCGGCCGTCCCTGGCGGATTGGTTGCGGGCTAGCGCCTGACTTCCCTTCTCCCCCTGTGGGAGAAGGTGGCTCGGCGCGCAGCGCCGAGACGGATGAGGGGTGTTGGACGGAGCGCTACCCTGACAGATTTGGGACCGTGGTGAAGCCGGCACTTGTTCCCGCGCGGCCTCATTTCTTCCAACACCCCTCATCCGACCTCGCCTGCGGCGGCTGCGCCGCCGGCTCGGCCACCTTCTCCCACAAGGGGAGAAGGAAATGCACATCCCCGTCCCTCCACAAACCCTCCCTCAACACCGAAGTCTGTGGACATTAGTCTTGACAGAAATACATATGTTCAATACCCGTCAGGCATTCGAATAGCCTGATGTGGGAGGAGTGACCGGTATGGCTTCCAATATTGCGTTGACGGGCCTGGCCCGCGATCTTGAGGAACGCGGCAAGTCCGGAAAGCCGATCCGCATCGGCCTCATCGGCTCGGGCGAGATGGGTACCGATATCGTCACCCGCGTGGCGCATATGTCCGGCATCGAGATCGGCGCGATCTCGGAACTGAACATCCCCAATGCCCACAAGGCCGTCGACATCGCCTTCCAGGAAGGCGGCCATTCCAGGGAAGCATCGAACGCCTCGGCCATGACGGCCGCCATGGAAGCCGGCAAGGTCGCCGTCACCAACGATGCCGACCTGATCATCAACAACGACCTGATCGACGTGGTCATCGACGCCACCGGCGTGCCGGCCGTCGGCGCCGAGATCGGCCTGCGCGCCATGGAGCATGGCAAGCATCTCGTCATGATGAATGTCGAGGCCGACGTCACCATCGGCGCCTATCTCAAGAGCGAAGCCGACCGCCTCGGCGTCACCTATTCGCTCGGCGCGGGCGACGAGCCGTCCTCCTGCATGGAGCTGATCGAATTCGTCTCGGCCATGGGCCATCCCATCGTTGCCGCCGGCAAGGGCAAGAACAACCCGCTCAACATCGACGCCACCCCTCCCGCCTATGAGGAAGAGGCCGCGCGCCGCCACATGAACGTGCGCATGCTGGTCGAGTTCGTCGACGGCTCCAAGACCATGGTCGAGATGGCGGCGATCGCCAACGCCACCGGTCTGGTGCCCGACAAGGCCGGCATGCATGGCCCGGCCGCCACATTGGGCGAACTGAACAAGGTGCTGGTGCCGCAAAAGGACGGCGGCGTGCTCTCCAGGGTCGGCGTCGTCGATTATTCGATCGGCAAGGGCGTTGCGCCCGGCGTCTTCGTCGTCGCCGACATGTCGCATCCGCGCGTTTCCGAGCGCATGGAAGACCTGAAGATGGGCAAGGGCCCGTATTTCACCTTCCACCGGCCTTATCATTTGACCTCGCTGGAAGTGCCGCTTACTTGCGCCCGCGTCGTGCTCTACGGCAAGGCCGACATGGTGCCGCTGGCCAAGCCTGTCGCAGAAGTCTGCGCCGTCGCCAAGAAGGACATGCAGCCGGGCGACAAGCTCGATGCCATCGGCGAATATTGCTACCGCGCCTGGATCATGGCGGCCCCCGAGGCGCGCGCCGCCAAGGCCATCCCCTGCGGCCTGCTGCAGGGCGGTTCGGTGACGGCGCCCATCAAGAAGGGCGAGCTCATTACCTATGTCAACGCCGCTCCGGCGCCTGGCTCCAAGATCGCCGAGCTGCGCGCCCGGCAGGACAAGCTCGTCTACGGCAACTAAGGCAATCGAGGAAGCATCATCATGGCCACCGCCAGGAAAGCCGCCAACAGCGACGCGGCGCAACCCAACCTGCCTTTCGCCTTCCGCCAGTATACGGCTGAGCAGCTGCGCGAAGTGCTGCACAAGATGTATCTCATCCGCCGCTTCGAGGAAGGTGCCGAAGACGCCTACATGCGCGGTCTGATCCACGGCACCATGCACCTGTCCATCGGCCAGGAAGCAAGCGCCATGGGCATCTGCATGCCGCTCACCGATCAGGACCAGATCACCTCCACCCATCGCGGCCACGGCCATTGCATCGCCAAGGGCGCCGATGTGAAGCGCATGTTCGCCGAGTTCTTCGGCAAGACCACCGGCTACTGCAAGGGCCGTGGCGGCTCCATGCACATCGCCGACGTCACCAAGGGCAATCTCGGCGCCAACGGCATCGTCGCCGGCGGTATCCCGATCGCGGTCGGTGCCGCCCTTGCAGCCAAGAAGCTCAAGACCGGCAAGGTCGCGATTTCGTTCTTCGGCGACGGCGCCAACAATGAAGGCGCCTTCCACGAGGCGCTCAACATGGCCGCCGTCTGGAAACTGCCGGTCATCTTCGTGTGCGAAAACAACGGCTACGGCATGTCGACCTCGACCGAGCGTTCGACGGCGGTCAAGAACATCGCCGACCGCGCCAGCGCCTATGCGATGCCGGGCGTCATCGTCGACGGCAACAACTTCTCCGAGGTGGCGCAGGCTGCGCATGAGGCCGTCGAGCGCGCTCGCGCCGGCGAAGGCCCGACGCTGATCGAGTCCAAGACCTATCGCTACCGCGGCCACTCCAAGAGCGACCGCAACCGCTACCGCACCAAGGAAGAGATCGAGGACTGGATGGCCAACCGCGACCCGATCGCGCTGTTCGAGGCCGAGCTGAAGGAATTCGGCATCATCGACGACGCCGGCATCGAAGCGGTGCGCGAAGCAGTGAAAAAAGAGATCGCCGACGGCATCGAATTCGCCAAGGCGAGCCCGAGCCCCGAAATCCGCGACCTTGAGAATTACGTCTATACGGAGGTTGCGTGATGGACGTCGCAGTGCGTGAACTGAGCTATGCCCAGGCCATCCAGGAAGCCATGGCGATCGCCATGGAGCAGGATGAGCGCGTCTTCCTGATGGGCGAGGATATCGGCGTCTATGGCGGCGCCTTCCAGGTCACCGGCGATCTGGTCGAGCGTTTCGGTACCGACCGTGTCATGGACACGCCGATTTCCGAACTGGGCGGCGCCGGCGTCGCCGTGGGTGCGGCGTTGACCGGCCTGCGTCCCATTTTCGAGTTCCAGTTTTCCGATTTCGCCACGCTCGCCATGGAGCAGATCGTCAACCAGGCCGCCAAGATGCGCTTCATGCTGGGCGGCGAGGTTTCGGTTCCGGTGGTGATGCGTTTCCCGGCCGGTTCCGGCACGGGTGCCGCCGCGCAGCACAGCCAGAGCCTGGAAGCCTGGCTCGGCCACGTGCCCGGCCTGAAGGTGATCCAGCCGGCGACGCCGCATGACGTCAAGGGCATGCTGCTTGCCGCTGTCGCCGATCCAGACCCGGTCATGATCTTCGAGCACAAGCTGCTCTACAAGATGAAGGGCCCGGTTCCGGAAGGCCACTATACCGTGCCGATCGGCAAGGCCGACGTGCGCCGCAAGGGCCGCGACCTCACCATCGTCGCCACCTCGATCATGGTGCACAAGGCGCTGGAGGCGGCAGCCGCGCTGGAAGCCGAAGGCATCGACATCGAGGTCATCGACCTGCGCACCGTGCGGCCGATGGACAAGCAGACCATCATCGACAGCGTCAAGAAGACCTCGCGGCTTCTGTGCGTCTACGAGGCGGTGAAGACGCTGGGCATCGGCGCTGAAATCAGTGCCGCCGTCGCCGAAAGCGACGCGTTCGATTATCTGGATGCACCGATCGTGCGCCTTGGCGGCGCCGAAGTGCCGATCCCCTACAATCCCGAGCTGGAAAAGGCGACGGTGCCGCAGGTGCCGGACATCATCGCGGCGGCGCGCGATCTCGCCAAGGGAAAGCGCTGACGATGCCGGTCGAAGTCATCCTTCCCAAGGTCGACATGGACATGGCGACCGGGCAGATCTCGCGCTGGTTCGTCGCGGAAGGCGCCACCGTCAAACAGGGCGACGTCCTGTTCGAGATCGAGACCGACAAGGCGGCGATGGAGATCGACGCGCCGGCTTCCGGCACGCTGCGCAACATCACCGGCAAGGAAGGCGTCGACATTCCGGTCGGCGCGCCGGTGGCCTGGATTTATGCCGAGGGCGAGGACGCCGGCGCTGTTGCCGCCGCCGCGCCTGCGGCCGTTGCGGCCGAGCCGCAGCCTGTCGCCAACGGCAAGGCCGAAACACCGATGTCCTCCTCCCAGGACAAGGCCGCGCAGACCGCGCTCGCCGTGCAGGAAACGCCTGCGCCGGCCGGCGCGGTCCGCGCCACGCCATTGGCGCGCCGCTTGGCGCGGGAGGCGGGGCTTGACCTGTCCGCCGTCACCGGTTCCGGTCCGCATGGTCGTGTGGTGAAGGCGGATGTCGAGGCGGCGATTGCCGGCGGTGGCGTGGCCAAGGTCGCGCCTGCTCCGGCCGCAGCACCTGCCGTTGGCGGTGCACCGGCTGCCAAGCCGATGTCGGACGAGGCGGTGCTGAAACTGTTCGAGCAGGGTTCCTACGATCTCGTCC